>Ga0265316_10000054_pt1 | contig 124687 bp, 113 predicted proteins | sample 4522metaG_FD_202092 | JGI IMG/M metagenome (GOLD analysis project Ga0265316, IMG submission 202092) | Rhizosphere microbial communities from Carex aquatilis grown in University of Washington, Seatle, WA, United States - 4-5-22 metaG | ecosystem: Host-associated > Plants > Roots > Rhizosphere... | reverse complement strand
GTTGCTCCTCGGTCAAATACGTCGAGTATTCTCCCTCGTCGCGCCTCGGGCCGCTCGCAACTACGCAATTTCGCTCGGTCCGCCAAACTGTTCGGCGCTCTAGGACGTTCCGCATCCCGCGAATTTTCCGCCATTCCACCTCGGGAGCCCTGGCGATGATGTCGTCAGGAAGGTTCTTCGCGGCCTCGCCGATGACCTCAATGTCGCGAATCACGGCATCGCGCGTGCGCTCGTCGGTGACGAATACGTCGAAGGTCATCCCCTTGATGAAGCGCCGAATTTTGCCGCAGGACTCGATGATGTCGTCGGGTCCAGTCTCGCGTGCTAGGCGACATCGACCGCCTCGCGCTCCACCACGGGGCGCATCCGGGGCTTCAGAGCGGCGCGTGTGACCAGATCCACCCTCTTGCCGAGATGGTCTTCAAGGAAGAACTTGAGGCCCATGAACGAGTCAAATGTAGGGCCAACCTTGAAGTCGACCAGGAGATCCAGATCGCTGTCGGGGCTCGCCTCATCGCGAGCCGTGGATCCGAACAGAGAGATCCGGTGAACCCCGAAGTCGTGTTGGAGTGCAGGCAGGAAGCTCCGCAGGGTCGTGATGGCCTCTTCGCGCCGCATGGGTCTGAGTATACCCTCGGCGCAGCTCAAGCGAAATCAATCCCGGCGCTGGAAGGCCATCAGACCTTCGCGCCGTGAATAGGCCGAGCCAGCCAGATTCTTTCCGCCTGCTGGACGTCAACTTGTTCGGTAGTCTCCGCCCCGCCGGTTGGCCCGGCCGTGCGCTATCATCGGCCGGCCGTCGTTGCTCTCATTCCATCGAAGGGAAATCGTCATGCGCTCTGCCAGGACAGTCGAAGCATCGTTGGTGGTCGCCGGGATTCTTGTGTTCTCTGCGTCCTCGTGTTCTTCGAAAGGTGGCGGTCCAGCCGCCGGCAGCGGCGGGCAGAGTGGCAGTGGCGGCGTCGTAGGGAGCGGCGGCACGACCGGTGCCGGTGGCAGCAGCGCAAACGGCGGGAGCACCGGTGCTGGCGGGAGCAAGAGCACAGGGGGCGCAACCGGCAGCGGCGGTGCGACCGACAGCGGTGGGGTGATGGGCACGGGTGGCTCGTCGACGAGCGGCGGTGCGACTGGCAGCGGTGGCGCGACGGCAAGCGGCGGCGCGACCGGTGGCGGCGGGACCAGCAGCACGGGGGGCGCAACCGGCAGCGGCGGTGCGACTGGCAGCGGCGGCGCGACGGCCTCGGGCGGGGCGACCGCAACCGGAGGCGTCGCCACCGGCGGGCGCGCGGGCGGCGCAACTTCCACGGGCGGTGCCAGCGCGACCGGCGGGACCGGTGGACGCGCGACCGGCGGCGCGACGGGCACCGGCGGAACCACCACGCCTGCGACCCTGGTCCAGCCCATCGTGCGAACGAGCGGCAACTACGTGCTCGAGTTCGGCAACGTCTTCTTCGAGGTCGATCCCAAGGTCGGCGCGCGCGTGGTCACAGTCAAGTACGCTGGCGGCGCCAACCTGGTTACCACCAAGGCCGACAACGCCGACAACTACGGATCGACCTTCCGGACAAGTCCCCAGAGCCAGTGGAACACCAGTGGCTGGCCGCCGCCGCCCGAACTCGACATCCAGCAATACACAATGGCCAGCGCCACGGACTTCATTTCGGGCACCAGCCCCACCGCGGCCTCGATTGGCGCCACAATCAGCAAGAAGTTCACACCCGGACTGGCCAACGACACCATCATCGCCGAGTACACCATCAAGGTGAGCGCCGACAGCAAGAGCTTCGCGCCCTGGGAGGACACGCGGGTCGGTCCCGGCGGCCTGACCTTCTATCCGACCGGGGATCAGACCCCGACCTCGGGCTCGTTCACCCTGCCGGCGATCCAGAACGCGGCCGCTTGCACCTGGTTCAAGCACCCGGCGTCGGTCAGCGCGTCCCAGCGCCTGATCTCCGACGGCAAGGAAGGCTGGCTTGCCCACGTCACCGCCGACGGCACCGTGATCATCAAGAAGTTCCCCGACATCGCCGCCAGCGCCCAGGCGCCCGGCGAGGGCGAGATCTCGATCTACGTCGACAGCGGCGGCAAGTTCGTCGAGCTCGAAACCCAGGGCGCCTACCAGGCCGTTCCCAGGGGCCAGTCGCTCGTCTGGAGCACGACCTGGTACCTGCGCAAGCTGCCCAGCACCATCACCGCCACAGTCGGCAACCAGGCCCTGGTCGACTGGGTACGCGGCGTGATTCAATAGCGCTCCCCGCGGCAAGTGGACGCCGATATCCAATAGACCGGGGCATTTCGCTTGAGGAAAAGAGCGGCAAACGGCAACACGCTGCAATTGCTTGGAATGACAGATTGGAAGACGGGCTGGCGCCGCAAGGCCGGCGCCCAGTCAGCGCTTGCGAAAAACGCCGGACGGCGGGAAGCTGCGCCCGAATACGAAGTTCGGGCAGAACGACCCTCGCTCCGCTACGAGAGACTCCAATGGACGACAGCTCGGATATCCCACTTCTCGACCACCTCCGGACCCGAGTCATCGCGCGACATCTTCATCTTGACGACGTGCCGTGCGCTTCTACAACCTCCACCAACGATGCCGTTCGCCAGAGGATCCTGAACCTAGAACTCGAGCAGCTCCCGTACAACCTGAGTGGCGCCCGTCACGCCCTCTATCGAATTGAAGCTCTTCTCCGGCGCCTGGTAAGCGACGCGCTGAATGGAATACCTGACGATCGGAGTCACACGGTGGGGCTGCTCGCCGAACAAGCTCTGCCGGTTGCTTGGATCGCAGACCATTTCTTGGATACCGCCCGTCGTGCCCAGAACGCAACCACTCGCTACATCCATTTCACGTTTCGAGTGCCACTTCCCGACAGCTTGCACGGCTTGGTTGCGAACCCGAGTAAGTTTCGCCACAAGATTCCGCGGTCGGTTTGGAACCTCGTGGTCGAGTACTGGCGAACGCATGGCGAAACACTCAAAGCATACCGCGACCTCGCGCAACATCATGTCATCGTCTCATCAGATGCTTGGGTGCGTGGCACCTCTGGTGCGCCCGAAATCCATCTTCTGCTCCCCAGCAATCCACGCGAGCCATCCCCGGGGAGACTCCAATATGATTCACCGCACGTACACTTGAGCACGTTCTGCCGTACCGCATTCGCCTCGCTCTTGTCCTTCGCGACCGAACTCACGTGTCTGTTGTTGCGACATACCGGCATTGGTGAGTCGACAACCCGCTCTCTTTTGCGCCACGCGATGCCCCTCGGTGATCAGTCCTCCTTCGTCAGCCTGCCCTGCAACGACCTCAATACTTTCGTTTCCGGAATCCGCGAACATGCCCACGCATCCGCGGTTCGCAAATTCGGTAACTTTGACAAACCGCCGCCACCGTAGGCGCCGCATGGACATCGTGTAGAATCGAGGCGCCGACTCGGCAGCGGGCTTGCAGCTGAACGGCAAGGCGCTGGGCAGACTCGGCTCTCGGCTGCCGAACGGTGCCTTGCAGAATACAAGGTGCCGTAGAATGGCGGCGCGACCAGCTTTTCAGAAGGGAGCCAACACATGACGTTCGCGCATCTCAAGCAACTTGAGAAACTCGAAACCAGTATCCGTGATGCCCTCGTTGACGCCCGAGACCGGAAGCGGTTTTCGGAGAAACGCTGGTATCAGATAGTTGCTGCCTTGGACTGCATAGGTGACGGCGTCATTGCACTCCGGAGTTATGAAGAGCACGGGTTCGGCAGACGACAGGGTGACAAATACCTGCGACTCTTTGGACTTCTCCAGTGCATCTTCATGCAGCAAGATTCGATAAGGCTCCTCGCCAAAGAAGTGGGATCTCTCGATCTTGCGCCAGCGAAGACCGATGCATGGGCCAGAGTCAGAGAGCTACGCAACAGGATTGGCGGACATCCAGCGGAGCGGGCAGGAGCGGTCGCGCGCAGATCCATAGAAGACAACCACCTGCGGGTCCTCCATTGGGCCACTGGTCCGAGGACCGAAAGCATCAAGGTACGCGATTGGGTGGCCGAGTACATTCGTGAGGCTGCTGGCCATATGGCCACGGTCCTAAAAATGGCGGAGGGCGCAACCCCTTGACCAGGAGCCGCCCAACCAATAGGCGTTTGGTCCGGCCGCGGGAATAGAAATCCCGCGATGACCCTTGCCATTCCAGCAACCGCTATTGGTTCGACGGACAAGCGCAAGCTTCCTTGTATCAAGCGAATGGGACTACGGGGAGCTGTCCCAACTCGCTCACACGCGTGCGACGGAAAGGTCTCTGGCCCCGCTACTGCACGGGCACAAGCGCGGTTGAGATTTGTACCGGATCGTTGGGGCTGTTTTGGCCATCCCAGCGGCGATAGAGGGTGGTCTGCATGGCGCCGGCCGAAACGGGCTCGACTAAGAAGGTGATGCGGTAACCACAGTCGCAGGCGGCCACAGAACGAGGATTCATGTCTGTGGGCTGCACCAGGATGTCGACGGTACCACCAGCTGCCTTGAACAATCCTTCCACGTCCTGCTCGCAGCGGAAGTGTGCATCTTGATAGTCGACACCGATGTTGCCAGTGCCGCCCGCGAAGGATGCGCGCTCGTTGGAGAAGTCCACCCCGCTGCTCGCACACGCCTCCTGCACAAAGTTCTTCACCCGGGCAGCGTTGTCCCAGCCCTCTGGTAGGTGGCTGGACGAGCACGCGCCAAGGACGAACACACCCGCGATGTACACCGAAGGATGAACGATGCGAACCCTCATGGACAACGGTCTATCAGTACCGAACCCGTGGGGGTAAAAGTCCTGGCCCATCCGCGTCCGGTCAGGGCGCTGGAAGTGACCAATGTAGGGGCGGCTGGCTGCTGGCGCGCGGTGCTCGGGTTTTGCCGAGGCAAGGCGACCTCGCCAACCTCGACGTTGTCCTTGCGGCCTTCCTGGTGCATTCTGAGCCTTCGTGAGCAACAGCGCGAAGACCACAGTGCCAGGACCGTCGAGCCTTGCGGCCGGATCCGGCCCGCGTGTGCCGGCCGTGCGCTGGCTTTTTCCTGTGCTCGATGGCCGCCTGTCGCCCATCCCGAAGGGCACGACTATCGTCGGCCGCGATGAAACTTGCGGCATTCGCGTGCAGGGCGAGCAGGCCTCGCGCCGCCACGCCGAGATTGTGCGCGAAGGCGCTGTCTTCATGATTCGCGACCTCGACAGTCGCAATGGCCTGCACGTCAACGGGATTCGCGTGCCGCAGGCGCCGCTGCGGGCAGGCACCCTGTTGCGGGTGGGCGAGTGGATCGGCCTTGTCACAATGGTGGAGGGCGAGGGCAATGGGCCCGATCCCTTCTGCTGCGAGCTTTTGCCCGGATACTGGGCTGGCCCGGTGCTGGCGCCGTGCCTGGCGCCCTTGCAACGGGCCGCCGCCGCGGACTTGCCGGTGATTGTTCAGGGCGAAACCGGCACGGGCAAAGAAGGCGTGGCCCAGGCGGCGCATTTATGGGGCGGCCGGCGCGGGCCTTTTCTGGCGCTCAATTGCGCGGCCCTGCCCGAGCAACTGGCCGAGGCCGAGCTGTTCGGCTATCGCAAGGGCGCCTTCACCGGTGCGGATCGCGCCAATCCCGGCCACCTGCGCAGCGCGGACGGCGGCACCTTGTTTCTCGACGAGGTGGCTGACTTGCCGCTCGGCCTGCAGGCCAAGCTGCTGCGCGCGCTTGAACAGCGTGAAGTGATTCCGCTTGGCGAATCGATCCCGGTGAAGATCGATGTACACTTGGTGGCCGCGACCCAGACGCCCCTGGCAGAAGCCGTGGCCGCCGGCCGCTTTCGCGCTGACCTCTATGCCCGGCTTGACGGGCTGACCATCGAATTGCCGCCGCTGCGCCAGCGCATTGAAGAATTGCCGTTCTTGTTCATGCGATTTCTTTTCAACCAGGCCCAGCCCCGGCCGATGCCCGCGGTGGACGCGACCCTGGTTGAGTCGTTGTGCTTGTACGACTGGCCCTTCAACCTGCGCGAGCTGGATCGCGTCGCCCGCCAGCTTTGGGCGCTGCACGGTCACGAATCCACCCTGCTCGCCGCGCACCTGCCGCCGCGCTTTATCCGCCCGGAATCCACCGCTTCCGCGCCAGCGGCGCCCCAGCCTGGCCCGGCGGAGCCCGACATAGCCGCCATGTTGGCCGCCCTGCGCGCCGCCCGCGGCAACGTGAAACACGCAGCCCTGGCGCTGGGCATCAGCCGCCAGCGCCTGTACCGCATGTTGGACGAAGCCCAGGAGGTCGATCTGACGAAACTACGTCAGGACGACCAGCCGCGTTCCCGCTGAACCGTTTCGGGGAGACCTCTGCCAGTCCCCATAGACGTACGGCCCGGGCGCCGCCATAATCGGCGTTTCCATGCCCGACGAAACCAGGCCCTACAGCAGTGGCTCTCCATTGGAGGCGGCATCGCTCGGGCGGGCGGAGACGGAATTGGCTTCGCCCGCGCTGGCGCCGACTGTGGCCGCGCCGCAAGCGGGGCTGTCGCCGCCCCTGTCGGTGGAACTGGCATTGGGCACTGCTGTGGGCGAGTACCGCGTTTTGCGCAAACTGGGCGAGGGTGGCATGGGCGCGGTGTACGCGGGCGAGCAGCCGACTATCGGCAAGCGGGTGGCGATCAAGGTGCTGGCTCCCCACTGCGCCGCGGATCCCGACATGGTCCGCCGCTTCACCGAGGAGGCGCGCGCGGCCAATCGCATCCAGCACCCGCACATCATCGACATCTTCTCTTTTGGCCAGCTGCCCGACGGCCGCCACTACTTCGTCATGGAGTTTCTCGACGGCCAGAGCATGGCCGAGGCTATTGACCAAGAGTCGCTCCAGCCCGGCGAATTGCGGCGCCTGCTCGGTCAAATCTGCGACGCGCTTGAGGCTTCGCACCAGGCCGGCATCGTGCACCGCGATCTCAAGCCCGAGAACATTTGGATCGCGCGACCGCCGCATGGCGAGTCCTACGTCAAGCTGCTCGATTTCGGTATCGCCAAGCTGATGGATCCCACGCGCACCAACCTGACCCAGACCGGGGCCGTGATGGGCACACCCCTTTTCATGGCGCCCGAACAGTGTCTGGGCCGCGCGGTGGATGCGCGTACGGATCTCTATGCGCTGGGCGTGATTCTCTATCGCATCTTCTGTGGGCGATATCCGTTCGCTGGCACAGTCATCACCGAGCTGGTCTATCAGCATGTGGCCGATGCCCCGGCGCCGCCCTCGCGCCACCGCGACATGCCGCCCAATCTGGAACACGTCATTCTCGATTGTCTGGCCAAGGATCCCGCGGCTCGACCGCAGACGGCACGGCTGCTCGGCGATCGATTGGAAGCGGCGCTGGCCAACTGGTCAGGGATCAGCGCGGGTGCGACAGTTCGCGGGTCGGCCCTGCAGTCCGTTCTGTTGCCCGCGGCACCGCATTCCTATCAGCCGACTGAGGAGCAGCCCCGGCGCCCCGGCCGCCCGACGCACAAATTGCGCTGGCTGCTGGGGCTGGGCGCGGCGGTGCTGGTGACGGGCGCGGTGCTCGCGCTGCGCATGGGCCCTGCCCAGCAAACCGCGCCCATTCAGACGAGCAAGAGCGATACGCCAACGCCGGTCAAAGCCGCGCCTCCTGCGCCACAACCGCGAGCGCGATTGCGTGTGACGGTCGAGAACGGCCCCAACAGTCGCATTGTGCTTGACGGGAATGAAATTGCGCACGGACAAGACACTGTGGAACTGGGTGATTTGGAAGCTGGCAAGCCACGCCGTCTGGTGGTTGAGGCGCCTTTGCGCAAACCCTTTGTTCACGAGTTCACACTGTCGCCGGGTGGCACACTGGAAATTCCCGTGGTGTTGCGGCCCGAGGAGCGCGAGCCGGCGCACCGATCGGCTGGCAAGGCGCGCGCTCAAGCCGCGCTTCCGGCCTTGCCCGCCGCGCCGCCGGCTGCCTTGCCCAACGAATCCCCGTCCCCGCCCGCGCCGGCCAAGCGCGAGCAATCCATTGCCGCCCCGCTGCGCCCCACCCGCGCCCAAGAGCGAGGCCTGCTCGATTCGAATCCCCTCCGCGCTCCTCCGTAGACAATTCTAGCGACGCCTTTCGGCGCGCAGGGTCTGGCTTGCCGCCAGAAGGATCATCTGCGCAACTGTCACGGCAATGAAGCAACAGAGGAAGTAGGTGGTCGCGAAGGTCTGGTGCCAGCCGCGGAACATGACCGATGTGCCGGCCAGCAGGGGCCAGCCGCTGAAGAACACGTAGCCCATGATGCCCGTCACGAACATGAAGACCACGCCCAGCGCGTTCTGCGGGCGTTCCAATTGAGGGGCGAAGAAGAGCAAGGGCACACAGAGCACGAGGTAGTAGTAGTAGGTGGCCAGGGCTAGCAGGAAGATGAACACGAAGCCGTAGGCCAAGGCCTCGTGGTCTTTGAGCCCGCGGAGGAAGATTAGGGCGGGCAGTCCGAGGAGCAGCGCCACCAGGGTGCCGGCCACGCCGGGAAAGCCGGCCGGCTGCGCGACTCCTTCGGCAAGCGCCCGCGTGGGAGCGCCGTTGACGAAGCTCGCCTCGGCAATTGTGCGATAGCCGAGATCCCAGTCGCTGCCGCCCAAATAGTGGGTGGCGATCTTGTGGTTCCACTCGTGCCAGATCCCGGTGCCGCCGAAGTAGGCGCAGGATCCCACAACCACCAGGGCCACAGTGGCGGCGCAGGCGAGTAGAAGGCCTAGCATTTGTCCATCGACGCGGCGGTCACGCACGAGTCGGCGCAGGAACAGCACGATCGGCCCCACCAGCAAAAAGGCGGGAAAGATGCGCGACAGGATCGCCCAGCCGAGCAGCACGCCGGCGCTGCGGTAGTGGCGCTGCTTGACCAGGCACACGGCCAGCACGCTGGCCATGGCGAAATCCGTGCGCAGAAGGGCGCCCTTGAGATGGCCCCACGAAAACAAGTAGTGGCTGCCGATGAAGATCACCATGACAAGGGCCGTGCGCAGACCAAAGGCCCACGTCACAGTCGCCGCGGCCGCCAGCAGCAGCAAGGGATCCAGCGCCAGCATCAGTCCCCGGCTGATGGGGTTGCGCACGGAAAGGTGGCGCGTAACCAGCCCGCCCACCACGAACGACCAGGCCGGCGTGCCGTTGTAGCCATGGTCCGCCAGAATCAAACTCCAGCGCTGCGGTGGAAGCTGCATCTTGAACCACGTGACGTCGGCGACGAACTCTTGCCAGCGTTCATCCGAGAAACGGCCGCGATAGCGCGCGCGCTCGGCCGCCACTTCACCGACGTCGCGAAGCGCCGCCGTGCCGAGATCGCGTATCTGGTTGCTCGGGTGGCGGTAGCGCAAGCCGCCTTCCTGGTCGGCGGCCAGGGTAGCGCCGTATAGGTTGGTGTAGCCCAATTCGTGGGCGTACTTGGTTCCCACATAGTAGTGGTAGAAATCCCATTCGTTCAGATAGGTGCCGTAGCGAAACACGCCGAAGTCGGCGTAGGTGACCACTGCCAGCAAGGCCGACACGCCCAGAACGCCGACGAGCAGGCGCCGACCCAGCCGCCGGCCCGCCTCCGACAGCCGGCGGATCGCCCAGGGGCGTTCCAACGCGACAAAGGCGGCAACCACCAGGATCACAACCACCGCCAGCACGCGTGCCAGCGCCCATCCGTGGGTCGGTGCCCAGGAATCGGGTAGCTCGGTTGGTCTCCACGATGTGAGCGAATTCAATGCTTCATTCCAGCGCCGGCAGGGCGCGTCGGTGCAAGCATCACCCAACCGGGCAGGGCGGGGCCAGCCCTTTTTCTAATCGTTTCCTGCGCCATCGCTTGCGGCTCCCTGTAAACTAGGGACGTGCTTTCACCCAAGCTTCTCAAACAACTGGCCGAGCAGCATGGAACACCGCTTTTCGTGGTCGACCATCGCGAGATTCGGCGCAACTACGCCACCTTCAAGAAGCACCTGCCGCGCGTGCAGGCCTACTTTGCGGTCAAGGCCAACCCCGACCCCGGGATCGTCCGCACCCTGTTCCAGGCGGGCGCCAGCTTTGACGTGGCCTCGATGTCCGAGTTCATGGTCGTGCACAAAAACATCGAGACCATGCCGGCCAAGAAGCGCCAGGATTGGATTTGGGACCGGATCATCTACGCCAACCCGGTCAAGGACAACCTGACCTTGGCCGAACTCGACCGCTACAAGCCTCTCGTCACCTACGACAATCTGGCCGAGGTCGGCAAGATCAAGCGCCACGCCCCGCATGCCGGACTCATCTTGCGCATCAATGTGCCCAATACCGGCTCAGTGGTCGAGCTGTCGTCCAAATTCGGCGCCTCGCCTGGCGAGGCCGTGGATTTGATCGAAGCCGCCTTCAACGCCGGTTTGGTCGTGGAGGGCTTGTCGTTTCACGTGGGCAGTCAGTGCACGAACTTCCAGAACTACGTTCAGGCGCTTGGCATTGCCGACAGCATTTTCAAAGAGGCGTGGGACCGCGGCTACGACAAGGTCAAGATCCTGGACATCGGCGGCGGTTTTCCCGCCCCGTATGACCAGCATGTGCGGCCCTTTGCCGAGCTGGCCAAGACGCTCAACACCGAATTTGAACGGCTGTTCCCACCCGATATGGAAATCCTGGCCGAGCCCGGCCGGTTCCTCGTCGCCACTGCCGCCACGCTGGTGGTCGAGATCATCGGCAAGGCCGTGCGCAACGGCAAGCAGTGCTACTACATCAACGACGGCGTGTACGGCACCTATTCGGGCGTGCTCTTCGACCATTGCCAGTACCGTTTCAAGGCCTTCAAGAGCGGGCCGGGCCAGCTCTCGTCGGTGTTCGGGCCGACCTGCGACGCGCTTGATGTGGTGTCCGTGGCCGAGGAATTGCCGATCAACCTGGACCTCGGCGATCGGATGTTCAGCGAGAACATTGGCGCCTACACCACAGCCAGCGCCACCAATTTCAACGGCATGGCGCGGGCCAAGGTTATCGCGGTTGGGGATCGACAGCCTGTCGACTAAGTCCCTTGTTCGCCCCGGCTTCGCCGTGCTATCAGCGGAAGTCTCATTGGAAGCGAAAGGCTCGAACATGAAGTCGTACAACATCGCACTGATTCCGGGTGATGGCACAGGTCCCGAGGTCCTTGCCGAGGGTGTCAAGGTCGTCAATGCTGCGTGCGCCAAGCACGGCGTCAAGCTGAACTACCAAAGCTTCGATTTCGGCGGTGATCGCTATTTGCGCACCGGCGAGATTCTCCCCGACAGTGCGCTCGAAGAGTTCAGGAAGTTCGATGCCATGTTCCTGGGCGCCATCGGCCATCCCCAGGTCAAGCCCGGCATCCTGGAAGTGGGCATCCTGCTCAAGACGCGTTTTGCGCTTGATCAGTACATCAACCTGCGGCCGGTGAAGCTGTATCCCAACGTGGAAACCCCGCTCAAAGACAAAGGACCCGAGCACATCGACTTCGTGGTCGTGCGCGAGAACACCGGCGGCATCTACACCGGCATTGGTGGCGTCACGCAGAAAGGAACGCCGCTTGAGGTGGCGACCCAGGTGATGCAGTACTCGCGTCCAATCGTCGAACGCTGTGTGAAGTACGCCTACGACTACACCCGCCGCCGCAACAAGAAGAAGATGCTCACGCTCGTGCACAAGTGCAACGTGCTCACCCATTGCGGCGATTTGTGGGTGCGCGTCCACAAGGAGATGGGCGACGCCAAGTACCCCGACATCAAGCAGGATTACAACCACGTCGACGCCTGCACCATGTGGTTCGTCAAGCAGCCCGAGTACTACGACGTGATCGTCACCGAGAACCTGTTCGGCGACATCATCACTGACCTGGCCGCCATCATCCAGGGCGGCCTCGGCATCGCGGCCGGCGGCAACATCAATCCCGAAGGCGTGTCGATGTTCGAGCCCATGGGTGGCAGCGCGCCCAAGTACACCGGCATGAACGTCATCAACCCGCTCGCCACCATCTGCGCCGGCGGCATGATGATGGAAACCTTGGGTGAGCCCAAGGTGGCCGCGGCTATCGACCAGGCCGTGCACCAGGCCCTTGATTCCAAGCAGATCAAGAGCCTGGCCGCCGGCAAGATGGGCATGGGCACGCGCGAAGTCGGCGACCTCATCGCCAAGCTGGTCAGCTAGGCTGGAGGCTGGAGGTCGGAGAGCCGATCTCCAGCGCCAGCGGCTTCGGGAGTGTTGTCTGGCTGGGGTCTGTCGTTTTCGCCTTGGTCGTCAGCACGATCGGGTCGGCGGTCTCTACGCCGATTGCCGCGGGACCACACAGGTCACCGTGCGGCATGTCCGCCTGTCACAAGTTTGGCGCTCGATGCGTCTAATGGCCGATGCCTATCAAGTTGAGCGACATGCCTGTTTTCGCCAGCAGAAGGTACCAAGCCTGTATGAAGTGGATGGTGGTACCAATTGCGCTTTCCCTGTTTGGTTGCTATCGGCCGGCCTCCAGCTCGCCGTCGCGCCCACCTTGGCTCTCTGGTGGAGGCGCCACTGGCTCTTCTAACGGCGGAATCGTGGCGAACTCCGGTGGTTCCACTTCTGCCTCCGGTGGCAGCATGGGCGGCGGCGCGACCGGGACCGTGGTCGGGGGCACAGGCGGCGCTGCAACAGGAGGCTCGACGGCCATTTCTCAGGGGGGAAGCCCTGACACGGCGACCGGAGGGGCGTCGGGGCCAGCTTCGGGCGGCGTGTTGGCAGGGTCAGGCGGCGTCGGCGGGAGTGCGGCGAATGGCTTGCCTTGCGACTTGCAGACCTTCCTGGCCACTACTTGCGACAGTTGCCACGGCAAGACCTTGGCGGGCGGTGCGCCTCGATCGCTTGTGACCTATGCCGATTTGATCAAGATCGATCCCGCGAACCCCGCCATGACTGAGGCTCAGGTCGCTTTGCAGAGAATGCAAAGCACGTCCTCGCCCATGCCTCCCGGGGCGCCAGTGACATCGGCGCAGATTGCGCTGATGCAGAATTGGATCAACAGCGGCTATCCCACGGGCACCTGCGGCGGTGGCGGCGGCGCCGGGGGAACGACTTCGTCCGGCAGCGGAGGCAGCCCCGGATCCGGAGGATCGAAGTCGGGCGGAGGCAGTGGCGGTGGAGGCCAAGGCGGGACAGGTGGTACAGGCGGGAGTGCAGGCAATGGCCTGCCTTGCGACTTGCAGACCTTCCTGGCCACTACTTGCGACAGTTGCCACGGCAAGACCTTGGCAGGCGGTGCGCCCCGATCGCTTGTGACCTATGCCGATTTGATCAAGATCGATCCCGCGAACACTGCGCTGACTGAGGCTCAGGTTGCTTTGCAGCGAATGCAAAGCACATCCTCGCCCATGCCTCCTGGGGCGCCAGTGACATCGGCGCAGATTGCGCTGATGCAGAATTGGATCAACAGCGGCTATCCCACGGGCACCTGCGGCGGTGGCACCGGAGGAACGCCTGCATCGGGTGGCGGAGGAAGCCCCGGCTCTGGTGGCGGCGGTGGCGGCCAAGGTGGGGCAGGCGGCACCGGCGGAGCTGTGGACGCTGGGGTTCCCGGCGGGACCTTGCCTTGCGACGTCCAAACACTCCTGGTCAACCGCTGCGATAGCTGCCACGGAACACCCCCGGCGGGTGGAGCGCCCCGATCGCTTGTGAGCTACAGCGATCTGACCAAAGCGGATCCCGCAAGCCCGGCCCTGACCGAGGCTCAGGTTGCCTTGCAGCGGATGCAGAGCACGGCCTCGCCCATGCCTCCAGTTCCGGCCACGGCGGCCACGGCTGCCGAAATCGCGACGCTGCAGAATTGGGTCAACGGCGGCTATCCCTCGGGCTCGTGCGGCGGCGACGCAGGGCCGCCTCCAGTCGATCCACTCAATGCGGCGCCCACCTGCACCAGCCAGACCACCTGGAACCCGGGACCCGATTCAGCGGGGCCGACTATGGATCCAGGGCAAGCCTGCATCTCGTGCCACAGGGGAACCGAGGGGCCCACCTTCGTTATCGCGGGAACGCTGTATCCGACTGGGCACGAGCCCGACAATTGCAACGGGGTCAACGGAACCACCGGCACCAGCGTCGTTGTCACCGGTAATGGCGGTGGCAGTCTTACGCTGACTCCGAATGCCGCTGGCAACTTCACCTCCCGGACGGCGCTGTCGCCGCCCTTCATGGTCAAGGTCGTGAACGCCACCGGGGGCGAGCGCCTGATGTCTTCCGCCGCGACCAGTGGCGACTGCAATAGCTGTCACACCCAGAATGGCGCCAACGGCGCTCCTGGTCGCATTACCCTGCCACTGTAGCGATCCCTAATTCAGGTGTACGGTGATCTCGGAGCCACCCTTGGCCAGAGTCGCGGTCGCGGTTGCCGTTTGCGCGCCGAGGGTGGCTGTCACCGCGTAGTCGCCAAGATGGCCATTGGCCACGTAGGCCCCGGCGTCGTCGCTGCTGCCCCCGGTGCAAGTCCACCACTGATTGAGGACCAGGTCGTAGTAGGCGACCCCGGCGGGCTTGAGCTGCCAGTCTTTGGTGAACAGCGGCGCGTTCTTCTTCCAATGGGCGCCGTCCCAGAAACCCCACATAAGGAAACCCGCCACTGCGGGATGACTGTAAAGCACGGTTAGGAAGTCGCGTGTGTAGTCGCCCGCCAAGAGCAGGTCATTGATGGTGATGTCGTACTCGGTGATCCAGAGATCTTTGTAGGCGCCGAAGCGATCCAGCAGCGTGTTCAAATCATCGGGCGATGTGAGCGCGGTGCCGAAATGGCCTTGCAGCCCAACCCCATCGAGCGGAGCATTGCGTGCAATCAGGCCCTTGACTACGCGCTCGAATTCGTCGCGGTGGGAGGTCGTGCCGCCGCCGCCTTCGAGAATCGCATAGTCGTTGATGAACAGCTTTGCCTTGGTGTCGATGGCGCGGGTTTGGGAAAACCAGGTGGCCATTTCATCGAGGCCCGCCTCACAGTTGGGCGTCGTCCCGCAATTGCCCAAAAGGTCGGTGATCTCGTGATTGTCGAAGGGCTCGTTGACCACATCCCAGTGGTCGACCTTGCCCGTAAGCGCGGTGACCTCGTCTTTGATGTGTTGATTGACGGTGGTTCGCAGATCAGCGGCGGCCAGCGTCTTGACCGCGATCGGCGAATTGCGCCAGCTCGGCCAAACCAAATTGTGCCCGCGCGTGCGCAGGCCATGCTGGCTCGCCCAGTCCGTGCTGGCGATGCCGAGGGCGAGGTTCCAACTCGGGCCCATGTCGCCGGCTACGAATGGCCATTTGAGCGAGTTCTCCTCGACCGAGATGTTGAAGAGTTGCGGCAGATAGCTGCGATAGTTGTCCCAGGGGCTGGCCGCGCCGCCGTCGATGGCCGCGCCCGGAAGGAAATCGTGTCCCGCCTGGGCGGTGCCAAAGCCGAAAGCGTTGCGGGTCATGTTCACGGAGACCTGCGCGCCGCTGACCGGAGCGCCCTGGGCATCCACCACATGGACCGTCAGGTTGGCCATGCGATTCTTGGCGATGTTGGCGGCGGCGACAGCGCGCCAGGCCGCGTTCGCGTCACGCCCGTCGTACGTGATCGTGGTAACCGGCATCTGCACCAATGACAGCGACGTGCCGTAGTCGACGGCGGCGAAGCCCGCGAGCTGCAGCGTCTGGTTGGGGTAGTTCAGCGAGAAGGTGAATTCCGCGGCGGCGGCGGGGTGGCTGGTCGCAGCCTTGAAGGGCATGAAGTACTGCGTCCAGTTTGGCCCGGGTGTGATATCCAGCGTGACCTCGGCCGTGTAGGGATTCACGTTGAGCTGAAAAGCAGTGTGAGTCGTGCATTCCGCGGTTTCGGCCAGCGACTGCGCGCACCGGGCCCAGAACGAAACCAACACGATGTCGCCAGCGGCCACGGCAGCAGTCGTGTTGATGTAGTTGCCTTTGTCATAGGCGTTGCCCGTGGCGGTGGTGCTCACGTACTCGACTGCCTTAGTGAAGCTTTGCCCGGTGACCTCGACGGTACTTTGGACGACGACGCCGTAGGAGGGCGGCGTCACGATGCCCAGCGGAATCAGGCTGGTGCCGCCCGCTGGGATGGCCGTGCCACCAGTGCTTTCCGCTGGCACCGAAAGAACGGGCGGCAAGACCGTGGCCGGGAAGCACGAGTTGGGCGGCGTCAGAGAAGGCGTGACCATCGCCACATCAGGAGCAGCCGCGGCTGCGGCGGCCGCGTCGAAAAGTCCGCTGACGGAAACATCGGGGGCTCCGCTCACGGAGGCATCGAGGTCCCCGCTAGGCGACCCGGATTGACTCGCATCGACGGCGTCTGGCGGCGAGGCGGCGCAACCAGCGAAGAAAAGGGCGACGACGGACAGAAGAACTGAGCGCATGCAAAACTCCAAAAAACGGTAGATGGTCTGACTAAGAGTCCCCTGGCCTTCCCCAGAGGCCAGAAATCTGTCTGGGTTCGCCTAGAAAACCTGGCGGAAACCGAAGGTCATGCGGCCGGGCCAGCCTGCCGGGACGCCGGGCGCCGGGCGCAGCGGGAAGGCCCAGTCGGCGCGCAGGGCGTAGGTGTTGAACTGGGGAAGCAACAGGCGCAGTCCGAAGCCCACGTCGCTATAGAACGTCAGGGTGCCGGCGTCGGCGGCTGCATCGCCAGCGTCGAAAAACACCAGGCCGCCCAGGCGCAGGAACGCCAGCTTGAGCGGCAAGGTGCGCGCCTCGATGTGGCCGATGAACTGGGCGCCGCAGCCCACGAATTCGCCCACTGGGTAGCCGCGCAGGACACTGTCGTAGCCGCGCAGGCCAGTGTCATAGCTGGTCAGGCCCTTGCTGATGCCCGTTGGATAGGTGTCCGTGCCACTGTCGCCGCCCACTGAAAAGTAGCGTTTGCGCGTGTTTTCGTAGTACAGGCCCACGTTGCCCACAGCCACCACGCGGACCACGTGCGCCAGCACAGGCGTGGCCAGAACGAACTGCCCCCGGACAAGTTGGTCCGTTACCTGGTTGCCCGCGACGCGACTTTCCCACGAACCGCCCACGCTTTGCAGGCCACCCAGGGCGCCCTCGGTCAGGTCGAACGACGTCTGAAATAGGCTGAAACTGCGCTCCGAACCCATCCAGGCGCTGGCCCGACCGGCCTTGATCGAAAGGTAGGGACCAAGCCGCGTGTCCTCGCGAAAATCAAAGGTGTCGAGGTCGCGAAAGGTCTGGTAGCGAGGCGTGAAGACCTCGTAGCGCAAGAACAGGTCGGAGATGCGCTCTGACAGCGGAAAAACCTGTCGGGAAAACTGATCCCGCTCGGTCGAATCTTCGGGAAAGTCAGCTGTGAACGACGGACGCACCAGCGACAGCTCGTGGCCGAAAGTCACGCGCTGGATGACGGCCTGCCTGTGAAACGAGCGGGTCACTGCCTCACCCGTGTTCATCTTCTTGATTCTGTACTCCCACGGCACCGTCGGCACACCCGGGGACACCGCGGGCACTGGATCGCAGGCATTGCGGGGCGTTCCGTCGAGGGGAATCTGGCGCAGCTGCATGCCGACAAAGCGCCGGACAACGCCCTCGGCATGGCTGAACTCCGCAACCGCGCCCCATCGGCTGGTCAAGGCGTAAAGCGGATACTCCAGATGGAAACGCGACGAGGTGCCTTCCCGCGGGCCCGGGTTCAGCTCGCCCTCATCGCGTTTCCACAGCCAGTAGAAGGCCCCTTCAAACTTGAGGCGTGTGCCCAGAATGTTGGGATCGGCGTAGTTGGGTCCCAAGGCCATCTCGCCTTGGTCCATGACGAACACGCCGGCCAGATACTTGCGCCAACCGAACAGGTTATTTTCCGACAGCGAGCCCGTGTAGTACAGGACGTGGTTCTGCTGGGCCTCAAACGACTGGTTGAAACGCAGGCTCCACACGTCGCGGGTCACGATGAGCAGGTCAACCATCCCCGGCGTTGCGGACTTGACCGGGAAAGCGGCCACCACGCTCGACAGCGAGGGATCCCGCAAGTTGCGCACGGTTTCCTCGACCAAGTTCTGGTCGTAGCGGACGCCGGCCTGTACCAGCGATTCGCGCCGGACATGGTACTCGCGCGTGGTGCGGTGGAAGATGTTGGCCCAGACCAGCGGAACGCGTTCGCGCGCCAGAAACACCTCCAGGTTCACCACATGGACCGCGCCGACCGTCTTTCCCTGCGGTTCCGGTTCAATGCTCAGGCCGCGTAGGGCAAGAGCATCGTCCACCGCCTCGCGCTCCAACTTGCCGAGCTCAGAATAGTCCGACGCCGCGGCCAAAGCCGGCAGAAGCAGAATCAGGCAAAACCAGGCGCTGCGCACCGCCAGCCATTGTACCTGCGACCGGCGGCCGACCGCGAAGGGATTTCCGGAGGAAAACGTGACAGGTCCACCACTTCGGGCGACCATCTACCCGCGGCCGGCGCGCAAGCCGGCGCATTCAGAGAACCAGCCACATGTCGGCTACAAATGGGAGGCAATCCGCTATGACGAAGTTCCAAGGAAGACTGCTTGCGGGCTTGACGCTGGGGGCGCTTTGCGGCCTACCGCTGTCGGCCCACGCGCAGCCCCCACTCTCCGGGCAAGCCCCGACCCCAAACCCGGCCTGGGGCCAGGCCCCGGCTCCAGCCTATGGACAAGCTCCGGTTGCGGCCCCTGCCTACGGCCAAGCCCCAGCCCCAGCCCCTGTCCCCGCAGAGATGGCACCGCCACCACCACCGCCGCCGCCGCCCGTCACCGCGCCTTCTGCGACAGTAACCTCCGACAACATGTCCGGACAAATTGGCGTGGGCGTGGGGGTTGTTGCGGGCACTGAGTTCATAAAACCCGACACCACGGTGGCCCTCAGGTATTGGATCAATGACTCTCTGGCGCTGGCGGCACAACTGAAGTTCAGCATCAACAAGGTCGAGGGTAGCGACACCAGCTGGAGTTTCTCTCCGGCTGCCATGATTCTTTTTTCACCTCTCAAGGTGGTTTCCACCCGCCTGCTTATCGGCGTGGGATTGGGCGAGAGCAACGTCAAGAATCCTCCGGCCGATACGACCTACGGACTCACTGTGCCGATCTCCCTCGGGGTAGAGCACTTCTTCACCAAGTGGTTCGCCATGGGCATTGCCATGCAGAACGATCTCATCAAGTACGACTACAACGGCAGCAAGAGTAGCTTCGCCCTCAGTTTTGACAGCACGAAATACGGCGGTTCGCTCTTCTTCTACACAGACTAGCTTGGGTGTTGCCTGCGGGCTTTCGCGCGGCGGGATCCTTTGGGATCCCGCCTTTTTCTTTGCGCGAAGGGGAAGGGAATCAGAGCGCGTCGATTGCGGCCTGGCCGGCCTGCACGGTCGTCGCCCCGGCGCTGCCCGGCGGCACGATGTCGGCGGTGAGCACGCCGCGATCGATCGCGAGTTCCACCGCCCGCTCGACCGCCACCGCTTCCTTTTCCAAGCCCAGTGAGTAACGCAGCAACATGGCGACGCTGAGAATGGTGGCGTAGGGATTGGAGATGCCACGGCCGGCGATGTCAGGTGCGCTGCCATGGATGGGCTCGTACAGGCCGCGCGGACCGTCGCCGAGTGATGCCGAGGGCAGCATGCCCATGGATCCAGCCAACACCGAGGCTTCGTCGGTTAGGATGTCGCCGAACATGTTCTCGGTCACGATGACGTCGAAGCTGGCCGGCCGGCGCGCCAGGTACATCGCGCAGGCATCGACCAATATGTGTTCAAGCTGCAAATCTGGGTATTCCTTGCGTACCAGTTCGTCGGTGACCCGGCGCCACAGGCGGGAGGTTTCGAGCACGTTGGCCTTGTCCACCGAGGTGAGCTTCTTGCGTCGGCGGCGTGCCAGTTCGCAGGCGCGGCGGACCACGCGGCGAACTTCGTCGCCACTGTACGCGCACACATCGCTGGCCCAGTCCGCCTCGCGCTTCTTTTCGCCGAAATACATGCCGCCGATCAGCTCGCGCACCACAAACAAATCCACGCCCTTGAGAATCTCGGGCCGCATGGGCGACGTGCTCATCAGCTTGGGATGGACAGTGATCGGCCTGTAGTTGGCGTACAGACCCAGTTCCTTGCGCAGGGCGAAGAGCCCCTGCTCCGGCCGCACGTTGGCTTTGGGATCGTCCCACTTGGGGCCGCCCACCGCGCCCAACAGAACCGCGTCGCTCGCCTTGGCCAGGGCCAGGGTTTCAGGCGGCAGGGCCGTGCCCATGCGATCAATGGCGAGGCCACCGATGAGCCCATCGGTAAGGGTGAAGGTGTGACCGTACTTCGCACCGACCGCGCGCAAAACCCGGGTGCCCTCGGCAATGACCTCGGGCCCGATGCCGTCGCCGGGCAGGACCAAAATGGAAGCTTTCATGGCGCGGACATCTAGCACACCGGATGGCGGTCTGCTGGACCCACAGCATCGCTAGTCGTTGATCCCGTCTTTGGCGTAGTGGGGATTGACCGTGAGGGACAGGTCGAATGGCTCGCCGTAGAGCAGGCGATAGTGCGCGTACACGGCCAGGACGCGTTTGATGTACTCGCGGGCTTGATCGTAGGTGACCAGTTCCACGAATTCGTCGAGCGGCCGGCCGCCCCATTGGTCACACCAGCGCATCATAGCGTGCGAGCCGGCGTTGTAGGCGCCCGCGGCCAGGGCGAGCTGATCGCCAAATCGCTTGAGCAGGCCGCCCAGGTACGCGGCGCCGACGCGGATGTTGGCCTCGGGATCAAAAAGCTCGTCAGTGAAAAGTGATACGCCCAGATGCTTGGCGACTTCTTGGCCGGTGGTCGGGATGAGCTGAAGCAGGCCACGAGCATCCGAGGGCGAGAGTGCGTAAGGCAGAAACGACGATTCCTTGCGCATGATCGCGTAGACGAAAAGTTCGGGCGTGCCGCCGGCCGATGCCAAGCGTTCCACCATGTCGCCAAAGGCACGCGGATAGGCAGCCTGCCAGAAAAGCCGCGCGGCTCCCGTGGGCGCCGAGACCAGGGCCGAGCCCCCTTGGTTCTCGGCCAAATGAAGCGCTCGGTGAAAGGCGCGCATGCGCGGGTAGTTTTCGAGGAGCAAGGCGGTCCCGCGGACCTTGCCCAGGTGCTGCAGCACAGTGGCTTCCGCTCGCCCCAGCTCCTCGCCGGCTTCCACGTCCAGCCCAGCCGCGAGCAATTCTTGCGCGCGCTCCAGCGCGGGATCGCCGGCGCGTTTGCCTTTTCCCTCGGGCGCGGGCGGGGAGAAGGCCGGCCATTCGATGGTCACCTTTTCGCCTGCTTCGCGCAGCCGCGCCGCTGCCAGCAGGCCGTAGTAGCCAAGCGGCGAGTGGTGGACCGTCTCGCGCAACAATCGGCGTGCTTCATCCGCCTGGCCAGCCTGGGCGGCAAAACGCGCCCGCCAGTAGCGCACGCGCGGCGCCCCTTCACCGTTCTTGCGGGTCAGGCGTTCGTATTGATCGAGGGCGCGCATGGCCTGCGTCGGATCGCCGCTCAGGTGGTACGCGAGAGCCAAATACCAGGCAGCGTCGTCACCAAACGGGCTGTGCGGGTAGCGCGCCAAGGTGGCCTGCAGCCCAGGCAAGGCCTCGCGAAAGTGACCGCGGTTGATCTCCAGCCAGCCGGAACGAAACTGCGCCTCGGCCGCCCATTTGGAATTGGGGTAGCGCTCGACCACCTGGCGATAGCCCGCAATGGCTTCGTCGTTGCGGTCAATGCGGGAAAGCGCCCGCGCCCCGTGAAACGCGGCAAAGGCTGCTTTCTCTCCCGTCAGTTGCAGAGCCGCGTTCTGCAACAGCGCCGCTGCGCCGGCGTAGTCGCGCCTCATCTTGTATTTGGTCATGCCGATGGCAACGTCGCGCTCGGTCGCCAAATCCGCGGGCAGGGCCGCGGGCAGCAAGGCCAACTCGTCGAGCGCAGCCTGATAGTCGCGGCCATCCGCCAGCTTATCGGCCCGGCGCAGTCGTTCACGCGGCGAAAGCGCGTCAGGCACCGCGGCAGTCGTCGCACCCACGGCCGCGGCGCGCTTGACTGCCTCGACGGCCAACGGATGGGCGGGAAAATCCAGGTGCACTTGCAGGTAGAGCCGACGCGCTTCCTGGGTTGCGGCTTCGCCCGCCTTTTCAGCCGCGAACTCGGCCAAACGAAAACGCGCCACCGCCGGATCGGTGCCCGGCGTCTTCTGCGAAAGCAGGCGCTGGTATGCCGCCGCGGCTTCGCCCTTCTTCGCCTGCATCCAATCACAGTCCGCCACCCGCCAGGCCGCGACCGCCGCGAAGTGCGACGTCTTCAACTTGGCCAGGTCGGCAAACGCAGCGCGCGCCTTGGCGTAGGCGCCATCATAGAAGAGGCTTTCGCCGAGCAAATACAGGGCGTAGTCGCGATTGCGCGGCAGCCTTGGCGCCAACCCGCCAAGCGCGCGCGCCGATTCGTGGTAGTCGCCCGCGCGCAAGGCCGCAAAGCCGCGCGCCAACTCGGCCACCGGGCCACGCGCCGACGGCCCTGCCGCAGCAGTGGTCAAGACAACAAAAACGCCCAGCGTCGAAATCGCCATGAAAAAAACAATATATCGCGCTTGGGACAGGAAACCGGAAGACCTGCTTGCCGATACTCCCCTACGCCGGCGAGGTGGTGATTGACCCCCCGCTTGGAAGATGAAAGAACAAACTCACGACCGCGAAAGGCAAGGAGGCAAGAACCAAATGGGCAGCGTCAACAAAGTCATCCTGGTTGGAAATCTTGGGGCTGACCCCGAACTCAAATACACGCCGAGCAACCGCCCGGTCTGCAATCTGAGCGTCGCGACCAACGAAGTGTGGAAGGACAAGGACGGAAAGAAGCAGGAAAAGACCGAATGGCACCGCGTAAACGTGTGGGGCGAGCAGGCGGAGAATTGCTCGAAGTTCCTGTCAAAGGGCCGCATGGTCTACGTCGAAGGCCGTCTGCAGACGCGTTCGTGGGACGACAAGGAAGGCAAGAAGCGCTACAGCACCGAGGTGGTGGCTGAGCGCGTGGTCTTCTTGGGTGGTGGCGGAGGTGCCGAGAATGCCGGAGGTGGCGGTGGTGCCCGACCTTCGGGCGGTGCGCGGCACGGCTGGGGCGAGGAAAAACAACCCGCCGAACCCACCGATCCAGGCGCTCCCCCGCCCGCCGGCGACGACGAAATTCCGTTCTAGGTCACCGGTCACGATTCGGGGACGAGCACTTGCTTGTCCCCTTTCCCTCCGGGCTCGGGGTTCCCCCCTAACGCCTGATATGGGAACCCTGAAAGGGTTCCCATGCCCTTGATGGTGCGCCGCCGGCGAAGTCGGCGGGCTCCCCACGCGACTAGGCTAAAGCAGCGGGGCGATCCGCCGTGATATGATCTCGATTGACCTTGCTGCGAAGAATTCTTGCTCTTTTCTCGATGTTGCCGCCGCTGTGCCTGTCGGCCAGCGGTGGGGGCGTATCGGGCGAGCATCCGGCGGTCCGGCGTCTGGCCAGTGCCCCGGCGAGCGCACAGGGTGGGGTTGATCTCGGCCGGGATTCCACGGCCGAGCCGGGAGCCAGTGGCCAGCCGCAATTGCCCACGAGCTTTCCGCGTTACCTGATTCCCTTGCCGGGTGAGGCGCCCACCATCAGTACCAACTGGCCGGCGGAGCGCCAGGTGCTGCTCACCTTCGACGACGGTCCTGACCTTCAGGGCACGCCGCTCATCATGGACGAACTCGATCGTCGCAAACTGCACGGCGTGTTTTTCGTCATGGGCCAGCACATCGTGCGCAATCGGCCCGAGGATCTGGCGCGACGTGATCTTCTGCGCAAGCTGGCGGTGCATGGACACCAGGTGGGCAACCACACCATGAACCACAAGGATTTGTGCCAGAACCCCGGCGCTCTGGCCGAAGAAGTCGACCACGCTTCCGAGCTCATTACCTACGCCACCGGCGTGCGCCCGCTGCTTTTTCGATCGCCCTATGGCGCCCGTTGCCACTCGCTTGAGCGCGCGCTGGCCGTGCGCGACCTGGTGCAGGTGGGTTGGAACGCCGATCCGCGCGAATGGCGGGGCAACAGCGAAAACGCGATCGTTTCCTACGTCACCAACCTGCTCGCCCGTGCCACTGGGCCAGTCATTCTGCTCCTGCACGACAAGAACCCGGCCGTCGGGCAAGCCCTGCCGCGCATTCTCGACTGGATCGAACGAGAGCAAGCCCGCGTGGCCCGCGAAGGCGGCGTCCCCATCCGCATCGTCGACGGATCGGTGCTGCTGCCCCACTCGTAGTAGGATCAGGTCATGACCGCGACCATCCTGATCGTCGACGACGAGAAGAACATCCGCCGCACCGTACGCATGGTGCTTGAAGGCGAGGGCTATGCGGTTGAGGAAGCGTCGAGCGGCGAAGAGGCGTTGGCGCGCCTGCCGGATGTCGTCCCGGATTTGATGTTGCTTGATGTGCAATTGCCCGGAATCTCGGGCCTGGACCTGCTGGAGTCGCTGAAGAAAGCCAAGGCCGGAGAGGCCGCACGTGCGCCTGCCGTGCCCGACCCCGGCGTCATCATGATTTCGGGCCACGGCACCCTGGCCGATGCGGTTCGCGCCACCAAGGCGGGCGCCTATGATTTTCTCGAAAAGCCGATCGATCGCGAGCGCCTGATGGTGACCCTGCGCAACGCTCTCGAACGGCGGGCCATGGCGGGCGAAGTGGCGGGTCTGCGCGCCCTGACCGAAGGCCGCTGGGAGATGGTGGGCAGAAGTCCGGCCATGACGGCGCTGTTCTCGCAAATTGCCAAGGTGGCGCCGACCCGCACCCGCGTGCTTATCACCGGCGAATCGGGCACGGGCAAGGAACTCATCGCGCGCGCCATCCACCGCGAAAGCCCGCTTGCCGACCGGGCCTTCGTCAAGGTGAACTGCGCGGCCATTCCGGCTGAGCTGATCGAATCTGAACTGTTTGGGCACGAGCGCGGGGCCTTCACCGGCGCGGCGGCGCGCAAGAAGGGCCTGTTCGAGATTGCCGACGGGGGCACGATCTTCCTCGACGAGATCGGCGACATGAGCCTGTCCGCGCAGGCCAAGGTGCTGCGCGTGCTGCAATCCGGGGAGCTGTCGCGCGTGGGCGGCGAGCAGACGCTGAAGGTCGATGTGCGCGTGCTGGCCGCCACCAACCACGATCTGACCGCGGCGGTGGCCGCCGGCCGTTTTCGCGAAGATCTCTACTTTCGCCTGGCAGTGGTGCCTCTGCGTGCCCCGCCCCTGCGCGACCGCGCTGAAGATATTCCCCTGCTTTGCCAGGCCTTCGTTGGGCAGTGCGCGCGCGAAAACGGCCTGAGAGAGAAGCCGATCACCCCGGAAGCGCTGGCCGTGCTGGCGGGTTTTGGGTGGCCCGGGAATGTGCGCGAGCTGCGCAACGTAATCGAGCGTCTGGTCATCCTGTCGGAAGACCAAATCGGGATCGGCGATCTGCCCGAGGAGATCGTCGCCGAGGTGGCGCGCAAAAACCGGCCCGAGCGCGCGGTGGCCGCCCTGGACCTGCCGCCCGAAGCGCGCGCCCTGCCTTTGCGTGAGCTGCGTGACCTGGTCGAGCGGCAGTACATCCTGTCCAAGCTCGCCGAGCATGGCTGGAATATCTCGCGCACGGCTCAGGTGCTCGACATCGAACGCACCAACCTGCACAAGAAAATGCGGGCGCTCGGTATCGCGCGCGACGACCGGCGCGAGCCGGGCCAGGGCTGAATACGCAAGGGGCTTCGCAACGGGCGGTCTTCGTGCTAGCCATCAGGTATGCCCGAACGTAAGGCGCGTGCGAAAGCGGCTGTGCAGGACTCCAGCCAGAAGATCGAAAAGATGCTGGGGGACAACCCTGCCTACCGCAAGGTCGAGGAAGGTTTCTACGTCATCAAGCAGGGGACATCGCGGGTGATGATTCGCGTGCACCCGTGGAAGGACCACGCCGTGATTCGCCTGGCCGCTCAGTTGGTCAAAGGCGTGAGCATGGAGGCGCCGCTCGCGCTTGAGCTGCTGGAGCTGAACGCGGTCCTGCGTTTCGGATCCTTTGCCTACGTGCGCGCCGGTGAGGCCGTGATCCTTTGCTACACCCTGGTCGACCGCGAGCTGTCCTCGCGTGAGGAATTTCTGGAGACCATCCGCGACTTCGCCTTTGTCGCCGACGAGTACGACGACCGCATCGCCGCCCGCTATGGCGGCCAGACCATGGAAGATCTGCTGGAAGAAAGCGTGCTCGAGCACATGCGCGAACCCGGCGGCCCCGAGCCCCGCTAGGTCATTACGGCGCTGTTCGCAGCAAGACCACCAACAGCGCCACGACCAGCGCCGCCAAACGCGCCGGTTTCGTTTCAGTTCTGGCTGACCTTGCTTCCCTTGATGATGACGTCGCCGTCAGCCGTGGCATTGATCTTTCCGGAAGCCTTGATGGAGACGTCCTTGCCCTTCAGAACGATGGTGCCGTCTTTTTTCATCGTGATACTTGCGTCTCCGGTCTTGATGACGATCTCGTCGCCGGCATCGAAATGCAGATTCTTGGTAACCGTGACCTGATCGTCTCCGGTGATGTTTTGTGTCCGGCCGCCGCCCACGATCAGTTTTTCCGCCTTACCCACGTCCACCGTCCGGTTGGCTTTGATGGTGACTTCTTCGTCCTTGGTGACGTGCTCGGTCCGTTTGCCGGTGATGGTGATGTCTTCGTCCTTGGCGACGGATTCCTTCCGGCTCCCGGTAATAGTGATTGTTTCGTCCTTGTCCACGATCTCAATGCGATTGCCGTGGATCGTGATCTTCTCGTCCTTGCCGACCTCTTCGGTTCGATTTCCCGTGATGGTCGAGTGCTCGTCGTTCGTGACGTTCTTCACCCGGTCATGCCCGACGTCGCGGGTCTCGTCGTTCTTGACGAGGATCTTCAAGTCCTTCTCTGCCTGGAGATAGACCTGCTCGTTGTCCTTCAGATCCTCGAAGCGAAGTTCGTTGAAGTTCTGCGCAGTGCCGCCTTTGGTGCTCCGGGTTTTGATGCCGGTCTGGGTCTTGCTGCCCGGCAATGTATAGGGCGGCATGTTGTCCCCGTTGTAGACCCGGCCCGTGATGATTGGCCGATCTGGATCGCCCTCCAGAAAGTCCACAATGACCTCGTCGCCAATGCGGGGAATGCTGATGCCGCCAAAGCCCGACCCAGCCCAGACCTGGGCCACGCGCACCCAGCATGAGCTGTCCGGGTCGTTCCCGTTCTTGTCCTTGTCCTTGTCCTTGTCCTTGTCCTTAGCTTCCTGCTGCTTTCTCGCCGAGCCGTCGCCATTCTCTATCGTCTCGCCTCGGCGGTCCCAGTGGAACTTCACCTTCACCTGGCCGAATGGGTTGGTCGTAATGTCTTCGCCCTTGTCGCCCACCACTGTGGCGGTGTGCGGACCGTGGACCACGGGCTTCGATGCGTCCCGCGGCATGCGGAAGTCGTGATGGCTGTCGATGGCTACCAGGGTGCAGCGAAAATCTTCTTCGCCAGTGACGGCCGCCTGCGATTCGTAGCTCGGCCCCTGGATGTCGAAGTGGGTCGCCGTGACAAGATACTCGCGAAACTCCTCATCGGCCAGTCGGTCCCCATCACCTGTGTCAGTCACCGAACTCACTGCCCCTTGCAGGCTCAAGAACGCCGGAGACTTCCACTGGGGTATGAGATTGAATAGGCAGCCCGCCGCGATTCCACGGACATTGCCCGCACCAGCCCTTTGGTTCTGGTTTGTATTCACGTCCTCAAGATGCAGGCGCGCGTAGGCCTCGCCCTGCGAGGAATCGAGATACTTGCCCGGATAGTCATAGATCCGGAACGCAGCGTTGTCGTGCTCGTTGGGCGCTGACCTCCTGGCCAGAAGGTCTTGCTTGGGCGTCTTGAAATTGAAATCCTTCAACACCACCGTTCCTGGCCGGATCTCCTGCTCCGCCTGCCAACTATCGATGTGCTCGACCAGTGAACTCCCGCTTTCTCTCGCGGAGTAGAAAGGCACCTCTTTGTAGCCTTTCGCCGTCGGATGAGCGGAGAGGGGGTCGACCAGGACAAGCATGTGCCTCCCGGGCTCGTGCGCAAAGAAGTAGTGGATGCCTTCCTGCGCCATCAATCGAGTGACGAACTCAAGGTCAGTCTCGCGATATTGAACCACGTAGTCGTGGGGCGCGTAGCTGGACGCCAACGAGTCCTTCACGTCAGCAATGGTGTACGCGCCGAAAACTTCCTTGATGATGTTCGGGATGGTCTTGTTCTGGAAGATTCGGCAGTCCCTGGCCCGGCTCAGCAACCATAGCCAGGGACGGACGCTTGCTGAGTACGCATAGTACTTGCCATGCCGCCCCTGACGAGACAGGTGGGTCACAAAGCCATGAAAGTACCGATGTCCGCCGATTGGCTGGACCACGCCGTTGGGAAGATCCAGCTCGACACTGACGGTCTTCCCAAGCAAGGCCGCGGGGGCCAGGTTGCTCTTCGAGCTGAGGAAAGCCACTTCATAGAGAAACGGCCTGCCCAGTTCCTCACTCCCGTGCATATAGTGGAACAGCAGCTCTTCATTAGCGGCGTGCTCACCGCTGTCAGCCGGGTTCGTGAAGCGTACGTGAGTGTTGTCTTCTCTCAGCATGATTTCTCCAGGATGTCTTCGTTGGGTATTAGGATACTCTACCGCGTTTCCCCGAAGAAAGCGCCTGCGTCAGGGAACCCGCGCAATCAGGTTCTCCCTCGGGTATCTTGACGCCTACTCTTCGAGACCCATCTTCGTAAGTAGCTTCTTGACCTCGGCCACTGTCTTGAACTTCGCTTTGGGTCCATGAACCCACTTTCCATGCTCATTGATGCGGACCAGATCGCCCGTTTGGAACTTTGCATTCATTTCCGTCACGGGCTCCACAACCATTTGTACTCCTCTCGCTTTGAGCCGGTAGAACTGGGCGCTGTATGACATCCCATTGACGATCGCATGCCGAGCCTCCCAGCTGCACAGCACCGCCAGATCGCGACCACCGCCCTTGACGGTACGGGCGAAGAACACGGCTAGGAGTTCAGGCGGCCCTCCCTCCTCTTCACAGCTTGGGAACTTCACATGCTCGTAGCGGCCGGGCGACGTCTCGATCAGGAGGTGCCCGACCAGGGAGTTGTCCTCGGCGTTTACGAACCCGATGAGCGTGACCCTGCCACTGGCGACCTCGGTAGATCGAACGACCTTCTGGGCCAGATCAGATGAATGTCCCAGCACACGGGCCATGAAATCGTCGTCCCTTTCTGCCACGTTTCGCAAGACCACATCCGCGCGAGCGATGCCGACCTGAAAAGCAACAGCCAGTCCAAGAGCCAACCATGTCCACTTTCCATAGGCAAACTCCACCCTCCGCTTTGGTCCGATCAGCGGGTCCATCGATTCTCCCTTCGCAGGTTCTTCGTCCTTCACGAAGATGTTGCCACGATTCAGGCTGCACCGGCTATGTGATGATAGGCTAATCTGGTACCCGACCAATGAGGTCGAAATGGATCTCAGGAAAGGAGACGCCAAGAAGATGACTGCGATCGGAATCCTGCCCGACAAATCGATAGGCAAGCCCTTCCAGCGCCGGGGCGACATCATCGACCCGACTGCGCTTCTGGGGCGACTGGCCAGTCACGTTCTGGAATCACACGCAGGATTCGCTCCGAACGCAAGCGCGGGTGGCGTTGAGTGATGCCCAGGTCAAGGTCGATACGCGTTTGGACCCTGCTGGCCGTCAACACGTTGTCATTGGGGGCTGCCGGAACCAAAGGCTCCCCTGCCGATAGGCCCACGGGCGAACGAACCAAGGTTTCGCGGCCTTCTACAACCAACTTGTCGCCTGAGGCGGCCTCACTTGATTTTCTCACGAAGCCGAAGTTGTTTCCGATTCCTCTTCCGCAACTTGCCGAGAGACTGAAACCCTTCGCCCCTTTCAAAGAGGACGGAACTGCGGATCCGCCGTCGGATTTTCGCGTGTTCGTCGGCGAAACTCCGGAGATTGCTCACATTGAGGTGACGTATCAAATCGATGCCAAGCGCGACTGGAGCTTCTCCACTGCAAGCTTCTTCCTGTTGCCGAAAGGGCGATCCCTTCGGACCCTGCGCGAGGAGGTGGTGCGTGCGTTCAGTGCAAGGCTGGGCAAGCCGGCCTGGGCGGAGAAGAAACCCCCGGTGGGCTTCGGCTGGCGCCTGCACGGCCACTGGGAACTCATGGTCAGCGAAAAGGAATCTGCCATCGAATCGATCCCCAAGTCCGGTCCTCATTTGGAGGTGACTGTCTGCGAGCCACAAGGGGAGCCAGAATAGTCATCATGGCGCGAATTTTCCGCGCTTCCCTTGGAGAAGCACATCGCCTTCGATCTCCTGGTAGGGCTGGAGTGTGTCGAGATGTATCCTAACGTCTCGAATGAGAGAAGTGGAATCCCCGTCTTCAAAGTACCTGAAGAAGAGGTCACACCCCACGATCGCGGTTGCGGAAGCCCCAGGCGGCCTCGGTCTGTCTTGCAGGAGGCAATCCGTCGCCAGAAGAACAGGCGGCGAGCTGTCCCCTCGCACTAGCCAATGGTCTTGCCGTGTGCATTCCCGGCCGGCATCTGGGTTTGTCAAGCGGCCATAATCAATCCGTGTCGTTTCGACGACCTTCATACCGGGGCACGTCGGGACGTTCCTGATGCGTTGAATGCGACAGGTCCCGGCCGGGACGCAGGGGAATTCCCCGACGACTGCTTCCGTTGATGGGAAATAGCCGTCCAATCTGTCCTGGGGCCACTCGACATCACTTGCCGAGGGACGCGCCCAGAGGACAACAACAGGATTAGCCTACAGCACGGGTCAACCCTGCGCGTCCAGAGCACCGGATGGCGCGCCTTCTCAGGGGATCTGTTTCTGACGCCCGCCTCAATCCTGCACATTTACCGCTGGTTCGGCAGTCACGGCATGCGCCATCCCGACGAATATTTCCGTCAAGAATTCGCGCAATCGGCCGCACTCGCCCAGATGGCGGCAAGCTGCGAAGCTCTCTTCCCGGAGGGACTCTGGCCAGCAGTGTTCAACATCTACACCGAGGAAAACTGGAAGCAAGAGGTCGAAAGGTTGTTGCCCAAACAGACGGAACGGGCGGCGACGATGTTGCGGTTGCTGGGAACGCATTCTTTCTCATGGGACATATGCCTTGGCAGCCGGCTCGACAGACTGGTCAATTCCATCCTGCCACTTCTGTCACCCCAACCTGTCCTTGCAGCCATGGAGTGCTACCAGGACGACGCCTTGTTGAAATCGGGCGCCGCACACTGGTTCATCGGCTACGGCAAGCTGGAGGGAATCGACCGCGAGGTGGCGACTCAATTGCTCGCTCGGTTGGCGACTTCAGCCTTGATTCATCCTCGACCACACAATCGCTTCCTAACCCGCCGCGTGTTGGCTCGCGTAGCTTCTCCCCAGGCCATTCTTCTGTTGCGTTCCTTTGCCGACGGGAAGCTGCCGTTGCCACCACCTCTGCCTTGGCATGAGGCCGAGATGGAGATCTGTTCAACGGATGCACGCCGTCCCGTCGAAGAAGATGAGTCTCTCCCGGAACGCGAGCATGCGTTGAATCTGCTGAAGAGAGGGGCAACGAGTTCAAGAGCGAGCAAGTAGGCCCTAGAAAGCGAGATCCTCCGGCAACGATACGCGCGCGTGCGACATGTGTTGCATTCCGGAATAGTTCCGCGTCGTCTTTGTTGCTAGTCTCACGAGAAGGAGTTCAACCTTGGTGAGGTCTGTTCCAATGATTGGGCTCCCCATCGCGCTGATACCCCTGCTGGCGGCAGCGCTCGGTTTCTCCGAGTCCCCGGTTGCGATGCTCGACTTGGGAACATACGAGGGCGGCGATCTGCCTCGCGATGCCCGGGCAGGTGAGTGGCTGGCGCTGTGCCCTACCTCGACTGGCGCCGAACTCAAGCCGGTCATTGTGAAGATCGACGCACACAGCAGCGAGCTTCGGGAGGATAGACCGAGCGAGAAGACCGGCCGCGAGGTAACTGCCCCCGGCTGGCCCAAGGCCTACGCGCTGCGGCGGTCTCGGTTGTTTCGAGCACCACTCATGAGCCTCAGGAGGATCATGTCTTGGAGTGCCAGACTCTGCTTGGCGGGATCCCGCTTGTGGTGCGGTTGCGACCGCAACAGAACCAAGGGGGCAAAATTGACTCCATCTCGCACCGTTGAAATCTTGCCTGGGAAATCGATTGGCGAAATTCGGATTGGCGCCAACATCCGAGATCTTCCCGCCCGGGCCACAATTCGCCGGCCGGGCGGTGAGCTCGACCAGATTCACTTTTTGGTCAACGAGGCCGACGAAGTCGAAGATGTCTGGATCGAGGACCTCCGCACCTTCCCTCTCAGGATTCGGCTTCAGGGCCAGGAAATTCCGCCAGGAGCCAGCATTGAGGATTTTGAGGCGCTCTTTGGAAAGTGTGAACGCATTTCGGGCATCAAAGGCGGCATCTTCTGGAACTGTCTGGCCGGCGTTGCACTTGGCACTGATTTTTCCAGAAAGACACTGCAGATTCGAGTGAAGTCAATCTCAAAGGCTCGGTGATGGCTACGTGCGCATCGGCGAAATCCTGTCCGAGGAATTGTAGAAGCCTGCAATGTACTCGCCGGTCGAAAGGTAGTCCTCGCTCGCGTCCGTGCTTTCATCGCCACGAATCCATGTAGACTGGCGCCATGAAGAACATCGCTTTGTGCCATGCAACCATGGTTGGCGCGATCTTGCTGGCCACACCGACGGTGACAAGGGCTGAGGCCAACCCGCCGGTCAAGCTCGCGAATATGCGATGTGTCCGCATCTTCAGGCATATCGTGCACCCCCTGCGAGCGACTGACCGCATCGACGATGATCACATTCGCTGCACGGTGGCCGCGACCAATCGGGGCAACCAGCCGGCCACGTTGACGATGGCGCTGCGCCTGGATCAACCGGCTACCGAGAGTGCAGCGCCGGTCAAGATCGAAGAGCAGCAGGAGATCGATCTCGGCGCCAGCGAGGCCAGCGACGCAGAAATCGCCATCGACGTGTCCGAGAAGCTGAACGGCTGTATGCCCTTCAAGCTGACCATCACCATCGGCAAGGCGACCATCAAGAAGGCCATCGATCCAAGTTGCCCCGACTAGCCCGTGTTAGTTAGGATGGCGTTCCATGTCACGCAAGAGCAGGACGCAAGGGGTTGACGAGGTCATTTCCATCGGCACGCGGTGGGAGACAGTACCGCACGCCCGGATCGGACGGCTGGTGGCGTTGATCCGTGGGGCCTTGGTTGAATCACACACCACGGGCACGAATCGGATCAAAGGCGCGTCGGTCAAGGTCAATTAGGGCCATGCCCGCTGCAAACCAGGTACGCCCGGCCCAACCGGACTACGTCGTCAGTGCGGTGGGCATGGTCTCGCCGGCGGGCGCGAACGCGACCCAGACATTTACTTCCGTGCGGGGCAATCTTTCCCGCAAGCATGAGTGCCCACAGGTATTCGAATGTCGGGCCGAGAATCTCGATTCGGAGCCAGCCGAGCCGCTGGTGGCATCAGCCATCAGTCATCTGACGACTGCCGATCGTGACCAGAAACAGCCCACGCGCTGGCTCGCCTTTCTTGCAGCCCACGCCTTTTCAGATTTCTGGGAAAACGCAAACTTCTCCACTGAACCCAACCAGAGCATCGGGCTGTACTGTAGTTTGCCCAAAGACCGCCCCGGTTTTGGCGTCAGCAACCAACCCGAGTTTCTCTCGCGGTTTCACGACCTGGTGGGGCAAGACGCCTTTGCCGTCGAGCACTTTGAATTCGGCCACTCCGGCACGGCGCTGGGCCTGTGTGAGATGGCCCGCGCGCATCTGCGCGAAGGCAGGATCAAACACGCCATCGTCGGTGGCGCTGATTCCTACCTCTTTTCGCAGTGGCTCGACCCGCTTGACGAAAACTACCGCATCAAGAGCGCGCGCAACCTAGACGGATTCTGCCCGGGCGAGGCGGCAGCCTTTCTCCTGCTCGAAGAAGAATCCCAGGCGCGCCAGCGTGGGCTTGTGCCTTGGGCGACGCTTGCGGGTGCCAACAAGACCAATCGTGTGGCTTCGATCGCGGGTCACGATGCGGGCGAAGCCCTTGCCAATGCCGTCAAACCCCTTCTATCTGGCCAAGCATCATCCCCGCTGCTGCTCTGCGATCTCAACGGCGAAAGGGACCGTTTCAAAGAATGGAGCTATGCCCTTTCGCGACTGGGCACGCGCCTGACCCTGCCCCTGGCCCTCGAACATCCCGCCATGGTTCTTGGCGATGTGGGTGCGGCCACCGGTGCAGTGCTGATCGCGCTGGCCGTGCGCTTTCTGCACACGAAACACCGCGAGCGCGACCATGCCCTGATTTGGTGCGCTTCGGACAATGGCGACCGCCATGCACTTCTTCTGCGCCGACACACGTCCCCCACTGGGGGGCCCTTCGAACCCTGAGGAGGCAATCCATGCCCGTAACGGTAGCTGTGAACAACATGACCGTCGTGCACAAGGACAGTGGCGGCACAGTCTCCTTCATGCCCGACGTGTGCCTGACACCCGGCCCGCCCGGCCCGCCTGTGCCCATCCCGTACCCCAACATGGCAATGTCTCAAGACACCAGCCAGGGGACCTCGACCGTCACCTGCGATGGCAATCCCGTCATGGTGCAAGGCTCGTGCTTTGCCCAAAGCACGGGTGACGAAGCGGGCTCGGCTGGTGGTGTGGTCAGCGCTGTCACCAAGGGCAAAGCCGAATTCATCGCCTACTCGTTCGACGTGACCTTCGATGGAAAGCCCGTGGCGCGCGCCATGGACATGATGTTGGGAAACAAGGGCGGCACCTTCAACACCCCGCCCGCGCCATTGATCCAGCCCCCGATGCCGGCAGGCCCGGGCGTGCCCGATGACAAGCGCGACCCCGATCGCTTGGTCGTCCAGCTGGTCGATCGAGCCGGCAACCCCATCAAAGACGCCCAATATGTCCTGACCAGACCCGATGGCACGGTTGAAAAGGGAAAGACCGACGGCTCGGGAAAAGTCGAGATCAAGAAGACCATGGCCGGCCTTGGCCGTGTGGAGTTTCCGGACTACGACAAGGGCACGGTTCATGTCAAAGAGTAGATCGCGCACATTCCTACTTGTGGCAGGCGTGGTTGGCACCCTGTTCTTGGGCTGTCCTTGCAGGAAGCCTGTCATGGATAGGCGTGAAGTCGGACTGAAGACTATTGGAGGTTCAATGGATAATATAGTTTTGCGGCGGCTCGGGTCGGTTGCACCTGGCCCCCAAGGAAAAGAGGGTGCCAAGTCAGGCAAGGACATGGTGGACCCCAACCCGATTGTCCTGTGGGCGGGCAGCAAACCCGCGGCTATTCTGTACCTGCGACAGAAGGAGGGGACGCTGGAAGTCGAGCAAACGTTCGCGAAGATGACGGGCGATGGCTTGGGTGCGGGGGTGGTCGGGGGGCTGTTCCAGGCCTACCCGATCCGGTTTCGCGATCTGGTGCTGACCGAAGTGGTCACGCAGTCCTTGCCCAATAGCTTTCTCGCCGACTGCCTTGCCACAGCCGACGTGAACGGCGACGGGGTCGACGAGCTGATCCTGCCGCGGGCCCGGGGAGGTATCGAAGTTTACTCAACCGAAAAGCAGCTACACCGTTTTGCCGGAGAAGGGCATTTGCCGCATGGGTACTTCTACGTCCCGCACCGTTCGCACAAAGTGCATTTGAAAGGTCGAGATGTGGTCTTCGTCACATCCAAGCTGGACAATCCCATGCAGGGAGGCAAGGACACGGAGCCCGGCCCGGAGACGCCGCCGTACGCCGTGTATCGCATCGACAACAAGGGCATTGCCAAGGTGACCCTGCGGGGAGATGCGGTGCCGCCCGAGGGGATAGATGCCTTGGGGCCGCTCACCCGCCCTGGGTCGACCGACATTGACGAATTGCTGGTGGTCGCATTGTCGGGATACAGTCAACCCACGGACTTGCTTTTCAGATACCGTCCAGACGGAACAGCCATTGGGAGCCCGAAGGAGTTTCCTCTAGACATCGGCACTGGGGTGGAATTTCTCTCGGCGCCGGGGAGCCCCTACGCAATCTTGAGGGATGGAGCCAAAATTCACTTCATCTCGCGGGAGAAGCCGTTCAACTGGGTGCAGACCGTGGATTTCGAGCTGCTTGGCGGAAAGAATGCCAAGGTCGATGTCCTGCATGTGACCGACGCGAAGTCCGATCCCAAGGTGGTGGTGTCGATCCGGAGGCGCCTGCCGGACGGACATGTTCAGACAACGGCCGAGCTCTTCGCAGTGAACGCCGAGGGCCATTGCTTTGCGCCGGAGCCAGAGGGCCGGGGATGGCGTCTTCTTCCCGGACTTGAGCCCTATCATCGGATCGCGCCGCCGAGTCCCTTGCACGACTGGGTGGACATCATCCCCGCATCCGATGGCAGCGAGGACTTGTTGGCTGTCCATTCACGCAAGGCCCAGGCAAAGAAGCTCACCCGGGAGGAAATACTGGCTGCAGCGGAGAAGTTTTTGATGCCCAGAAAGTTGCAGTACTTCAGAAAGAGCCTCGTCGTTCGGCTTGACGACATGCAGTTTGCGAAAGAGGACGAAAGGCGGGCGAAGGGCGTGACCCAAGAGATCAAGAGCATCGACGACTGGAAGAAATTCCTGCCCGACTCCTATGAGGAGGCTCGCCAGACCACCGAATCCTACGCGTTGGTATCGCTCGAATCCGCTTTGCATTCTCCGCTGATCCATGGTCAACCGCCATCCCCGGATGAGTGTCGCAATCTCGATGAATACCGCGTCTGGCTCACCGAGCAGGCAATCGGGTCGGTGACCCGATTCACGCTGCTTCGCGGAGAGGTCGAAACATCGTGGGAGGTTGAGGCCGCGGTTCGGAACAGTCGGGATTCCGTTGTTTCGGGCGGCCTTGTTGCGTTTCGCTCGACGAGGACCGCAGTTACCATTGTTCTCAGCGCTGACGCTTCGAAGGTACCTGAACCGCCTACGCCCACTTCCCTGCCAGAGGGTCGTCTTCCGGGCTTCTTCCTGCTTGGACCAGCCACGGAGGCTCGCTAGTGCCCTGTTTCCACACCCACTGGCTCGTTGCCCTCCAGGCCTGCGAGAGTGCGCCCCAGTACATCAGGAACGGATGGGACAAGTACAAGTCGCGCGTCAAGTCTTTCAGACAGGCTCTCATTGATGCCATCGACGCCAGGGCATTCAACCCGAAGCAAACAAGATCGCAGTTCCGGCAGGCTCTGAAAGACGAGGCTGCCACATGGAAGAATGGCATCCAAACCTCCGCGGAATACGACGCCATCAGCTGCTTCTCCGCCTACATGCTGGGGGCGTGTGGCCCTGACTTTTGGACGGTGTCGTCAACGGCGCGCTTTTTGCGTAGTCTAATTCCGGATACGGCGTCCGAGCACTTCGACCTCGGGCACTACAATCGCACGCACCATCAGTTCGAGCTGTCGGTCGCCGATGTTGGCGGAGCGAACAAGGCGGACCTGCAGTCGCTGGTCCAACGCGCCTACTTTCTCGGCATGGCCACCCACATAGCGGCGGACGTAGTGGTGCACCAGTTGGTCAACATCAGTGCTGGCGCCTACAATCTGCTTGAGAAATGGACCTACATCTTCCCCGACAAGGCCTGGCAAAACGAAGACTGGAGCCCAGGCAGTTTGGGGAAGAACATCTGGAACACCCACAACAAGATCGAGCAATACTGGGACACCTACGTCCGCTACCGCTATCTTGGCGATCAGGGGCCCTTCTGGCCGGAGCAGTACAAGGACCGGGAGAAGTGGTTTGCCTCGTTGGGCTTTCCCACCAGCGATTCCCTGCTCGACTATGCGAAAAGGACCTACAAGGACAAGATCGCGGTTGTTGACGACTGCGAGCATGTCCTGAAGAAGACATCGATCAAGTACTTGATCGAAAGGCCCCTGATGTTCCCGTGGGTCTTCTGCGACCGGGTGCTTGCTGATAGCTCGGATATTGAACCCTTCATCTACCGGCTCGTGGTCGACAAGAAGAGTGGCGTCTATCCGCACGGCGTGGCACCTAAGAAGGTAGTTAAGGAAAAGACTAGCTACCAAATGAAGGACCCGCGGACAACGACCGGGTACAGCGAGCGCAAGAAGCTGAAGTTCTTCAGCAGCGCCGAAAACGACAAGGACGACCACTCGAGCTTCAATTTCCTGACCTTCTTCATCTGTCCCAACGTCCAGCGGACCAAGGCCTTCGGATTCAATGTCTTCTACCACCTTCCCGCCCTGCAGCCGTTCTTGCGGAGCGCTGTTGCCGCCGCCGGGAAGTTCGTGGGAGCGCTTTCGTCTGCCTACGAGAGCGGCAAGCCGCGGGACATCGGCCCCCTGGGCTACTTCTGGAACCTGGACACTGGCTTGGGATTACGAATCACGCCGGGAGAGTCCGACACAGACCGCGAATGCATTACCGAACTCAATTTCGTGCACGTCTTTGATATGAAGGGCGTGCCTGGGCTAGATGTTGAGGTGCCGGCCTATGTTCGCGAGGAACCCTATAAGGATGGCAGACCCGAGATTGCCTTCGGCGCGCCGAAGGGTCCGCCTGTATACCCGACCTATCTGCCTGCCAAGCCGTTTGATAGCATTCTTTCCGTGCAGGAGACTCGTGAGGACGCCTACCTTGAGCAGATCAAGCTGGTAGAGGTTTCCCGCACACCGGATCTGGCTTCGATGGTGGCAACTTGTGGAATTAGACCGGTCAATGTGCGCGTCAGCTCCCAGATCGCACAGCGGCTCAACTTGCGCTGCAAGATTGCGATTGCGGACTTTAGGGCAATCAGCCGGGAGGTGCCGGGGGAAGAACTTGCGATGTTCTTCATGGGCGACAAGAATGGTCCGCCCGGCCCTGGTGTCAGCGACGAAACCAGAGACTGGTTGGCGGACAACAGCGCGGTCCTGGAATTTCGACCCAAGCCGAGCTTTACCAGGAGTGCCCTTCAGCACTTTGTGACCCACATCCTTGTGAACACTGATCGGAGCGAGGACGCCGTTCGCAAGATTGGGAGGTGTGATTGGAACAACGTGGTCCCGTACAAGAAGACAACCGTAGCGCATGGGCGCAACTTTGCCATATCGACTGGTCGGCGCTTTGTCCTGCGCTCGCGATCTGGCGGTGCCTTCGAGCCACTCAGTGATTTCGAGTGCTACACGGACATCTCGCCCACTGAACATGTCTTTTTCACTCTCCATGCGCTCGCACTGAAAGACGGTGAATACTACGACCTGCTGAGCAAGGAGATTGTGGACGTCGGAGAGCTCGCGAAATTAAAGCGTATCGACGAGACTGGGGTGGTGAAGATAGTCTTGCTCTACAAGTTCGCGGTAGATGGCAGTCTGCTTCTGACTCACAGTTACGTTGACGGTCTCTCGGCCAAGCCCTAGTTTCCGTCATGGCCATTCATCAGCGCTTCAACTTGACGCCGTTTTGCTCGGCCCTGGTTTTCTGCCAGGACCAGCAGGGGCGGGACCTGGCGGTGGCCTTGAACAGGGCGACTTTTGTGCTGGATGCGCATCGGCGGCCGGCGGCGGTGCAGGGCGAGGCGCGCCTCGTCCCAGGGGAAAAGGATGTATTTTGGGGCGAGCCTGATTCGTCCAGTCTGCGCTGGGCATCCGAGATAGTCCCGAGCAGGTCCGGCACCGACATTGCGGTCATCGGACACGTCTATGGTCGCGGCAGGAAGATTGTGGAGGCTGGCTTTCGCGTCGGCAGTTTGGAAAAGGTACTGAGGGTTCAGGGCGAGCGGTGCTGGGTGGGCGGTCATGGTTCGGCAATCGCCGGCCCGGTGCCGTTCGACAAGCTTCCGCTGCGCTACGAGCGTGCCTTTGGTGGCTCGTACATGGATGAAGCAAAGAGAAAGGTTGTCTACCTGGCCAATCCGGTTGGGGTCGGGTTTGCGCCAGCGGCAATTGTGCGGGCGCCTTTGCCCAATTTCGAGTACAGGGGCGCGCTCGTCACCTCGGTGAAGGATCGGCCGGCGCCAGCGGGGTTCGGCTTCATCCCCAGCGGCTGGAAGCCGCGCGCGGATTTTGCCGGAACCTTCGACGAGGCGTGGATGGAGACAAGACGGCCCCTTCTTCCCAAGAATTGCGACGAGCGATTCTTCAACGCCGTGCCACAGGATCAGGTCCTGCGGCCAGCGCTGAAGGGCGGGGAGCGCGTGGTCTTGAAGAACTTGCACCCGCGGCTGGAGATGCTTGATTTCGAAATTCCCAAGCTGGCCTTTGCGGCGCGCTTTCACATCAAAGAGCGCACGCAAGAGATTGCCATGGTCGCTGACACCCTGCTGATCGAGCCCGACGAGGAGCGGTTTTCAATCACGTTTCGCGCGTCGTGCGCGATTGATGACGACGTGAAATTCCTGAAGAGCGTCCTGATCGACCACGCGGAATCCAAGCCATGAAGGCGGCACGGAACTCCGTCCGGATTACCGGCAAGCTTTTCCGCGCGCCCATTGCGGACATCGTGGAGGAGCATTTGGACGAGGCCGCGTTCTATCTTGAGCGATGGGATCGCGCGCTGACCTCGCCCCATCACACACTGGCACAATTGCGGGATGGACCGGAGGAAGCGATGCTAGCCCATGTGGATGGCTTGGCGGTTGGGGGAGAAACCGCGGCCAAGCAGTTGCTCTGGCCGGTCGTCGAGGACGATGAAGCTGACGATTGGGCACGGGTTGGCGCTGCCGCGCTCGCGCTTTTGACCATGCCGGGACAGGATTTCTTGGGGCGCCTGCTGGCCCGGCTGCCGGCAGCGCCGGGCGCGGCACGTACGGGGATCGTGCGCGCCTTGGAGATTGCTTCGGCACCGGCACTCGACCCGCAATTGCTCGAGGCCATACAATCGCCCACCAACGGCCTGCTTATGGGCGTGCTGGCCGAGCGCAGGGTGGATCCCGGGCCGCTGGCCTTGCCGTATTTGCAGGGTACGCAGCCCGCGACAATTCGCAGCAGTCTGATGGCGATCCGATTCGCGACGGACCGAACAGCATACGTGCCAATCGTGGAACGTTTCATTCGAGCCTCCGCGCCGGCCGTGCGTTTGGCCGCGGTCGAGACCGGGCTGCGCTGGGCGCTGCCTGCGGCGCAGGTGGCCTGCGCGCAAATGGCGGCCGCGCATGAGCCCACTGCGATGTTGCTCTCGGCGCTACTCGGGTGGCCTGGTTTTGAAAAGCCGATCTTCGAAGCGCTGGCCGACGCGGAGGCACGCGCCAGCGCCCTGTGGGCCCTGGGTTTTGCGGGAACCGTGGCCGCCGCGGACCGGGCCCTGCAGCTCATGGGCGACGCTGACCCCGTGGCCGCGCGTTTGGCCGGGGAGGCATTCTCGTCGATCACGGGTCTGCGACTCAAGGGTGGCTTCGCTGTTGCGGTCGCGGACGACGCCGAGGCAGACGCCCCACCATCGGCGATCGATGCGCTGCCCTTGCCCAATCACGCCGCTGTAGCGGCATGGTGGGCACAGAATCGCTCGCGTCTGGCTACCCAAGGCAGGATCTTGGACGGCGAGCCCTGGTGCGGGTTGTTGCCTCTTGGCCGCATTTCACCGCTTTCGATGCTCCGCCGCCACGTCGTGCTCATGGAGCAAGCGCTTCAGCTTCGCGGTGCCGGGTTTTCCGTTACCCGTCGCAGCCTATCGCGTGTGCAAGAGGCACAAACGCGCGCCCTGTTGCAAACGGCCCGCAGGGTCAACTAACCAATGGCGTTGCCGTGTGCGGGGCGGCGTTCGGGTTTGTCAGTAGGTTATAGTCAATCTGGATCGTCTCGACGATCCCTATGCTAGGGCAAGTCGGGACCTGAAGAGGGATTGCGATGCGAAAAACCAGCGACGCCAACGCGATCAACGTGCGCATGGTCACAGCCGAAGTGCTCGGCGGACTGGCCGCCGCCGCGGTGACCACCATCTTGCTCTTCATTTTCGAGGGCCACCCCGTGAGCGTGGCGCCGGTGGCCGGCGCGATGACCGGCGCACTAGCGAGGTTGGAATTCTGACGGCGTCATGGCGAGGGGAGCGCAACCCCGCAAGGAGTGGTCTCCTATGGGCGACCGATACTGCTTGAGGATTCACGCTTGCCAGGGCTTCCGGGTCGGACAAAGATGTGGCCGGCGTGAGTCGATCAAACCGTGATCAAGTTGCTATGAATAGAATCGGAAAAATGGACGACTGGAGAGTCGTGCTGGCAGGCGTGGTTTTCCTGATCGCGATGCCAAACGCGCAAGCGGACAATCGGCAAGCGCAGGAGCGCGCGGCCCAGAAGGCGTGCATCCTCGGGGACAGCAAGCAGGGCACGGAGATCTTGGCGGATCTCTACCTCAACACCAAGGACCCGAACTACATCTACAACCAGGGCCGTTGCTTCGAGCAGAACGGGGAGAACGAGAAGGCCATTCTTCGCTTCCAAGAATATCTGCGCAAAGCCAAGAAGTTGTCGCCGGCCGAGGCGGCTGAGACTCGCGAGAAGATCGACAATCTGCAGGCAGCGGTGGACCGGCGGACCAAGGCATTGCAGCCCGCGCCGCCACCCGCGCCCGAGCCGGCCAAGACGACCTTCGTGCTGATTCCTGCCCCGGCAGCGCCCGGGCCGGCTGCCATCACCCAGCCCGCGCCCACGCCCGAGCCGGCAGAAACCCCGCCGGTATACAAGCGCTGGTGGTTCTGGACTGGCATCGGGGCGGTGGTGGCAGCCGGGGCGGTGGCTGGCTTCTTCTTCCTGCGACCAAAGTCTGGGGCGTCATCGCCCCCTTGCGATTTGGGGGGAACATGCGCACTACCATAGTCCGACTGGCTGCTGTCATTCTCTTGGCTGCGGGCTGCCGGACCGACCCGGGCGCAGGGTTGGTGTTGCTCGACATCGCTGCTGGGTCAGGGATGTCGGCGAGCAAGATCGTGGTCATCGATCCGAGCGGGGTGAAGAGAACCTACGAGGGGCAGTTTCCCCCAAAGAACGGGGGCAATCTTCTGCTCCAGGTTCCTGGCCTGACCGCTGGTTCGGCGATGGATCTCACGGTTCAGGCTCTCGACCGCAGTGGCTGCCTGGTTGGCACAGGCACCGTCAAGGTGACGGTCACAGCCGGGGCCAAGACAGGGCCATTCGCGGTGTCGCTGGGCTGGGCCGGCGCTGCGTGCGCAGACGGAGGCATGCCCGGCACGGACGCCGGGTCTGATGCTCCTGGCGCGGCCGAGGTTCGGCCAGACCTGGTCGCGGATCTTGCCAGAGGCGGCGCGGACGGAACTGGGGACAGCGGCGCGACCGGCGGGGCCGGCGCAGGGGGCGCGGGAAGCGGGGGCACCGGTGTGATCGGCGGCGCGGGGGTCGGAGCTGGTATTGACGCCCCGGTGCTGACCGGCGGTTCAAGTGTGGGCGCAAGTGGCGGCACTGCCGTGAACGGCGGCAGCGGAGCCAGTGGCGGCGCCGGTGGCAGCGGCGGCGTGGGCGGGGGCACGGCTGCGACCGGCGGGGTCAGTGCGGGAGGAACCGGCGGCGGCTCCGGTGGCACTTCTGCCTTGCTCGACAACGGGAGCAAGTGCATCGCGGCGAGCGCCTGTTCCAGCAACTTCTGCGTGGACGGCGTTTGCTGCGAAAAGGCCTGCGCCGGGTGCAACGCCTGCACCCAGACCCTGACTGGCAAGGCCGACGGAATCTGCGCTCCAGCCACCAGCGGCAAGGACCCACACGATACTTGTGCGGACGAGACCGGCATCAGTCAATGCGGCAAGGATGGTACCTGCGACGGCAGCGGCAATTGCCGCAAGGTTGGCACCGACCACCAGTGTACGCCCAGTTCGTGCAAGGCGGGCATCTTCACACCCGCCTCGAACTGCGACGGAACCGGCGCGTGCAAAACCGTGACGCCGGAAGACTGCGCGCCTTTCCAGTGCAGCGACACCGAGGGTTGCAAGAAGACCTGCGCCGTCCCAGGCGACTGCGGAAGCCAGAGCTACTGCAACACGAGCACCGGCGTCTGTTCGGCCAAGCAGGCGGACGGCGTGAAGTGCAGCCAGGCGCTCGAGTGTTCCTCGACCTTCTGTCTGGACGGGGTGTGCTGCCACGCCAACTGCACGGGCTGCTACGCCTGCGCAATTGAGCTGACGGGACAGCCCTCGGGTCAGTGCTTGCCTGTATCAGTGGGCAAGATCGCCCACAGCGCATGCACCGCCTCGGGCACGACCTGCGGCCTGGATGGAATGTGCGATGGCAGCGGCGGCTGCCGCTACGGCGCCAGCGGCAAGTCCTGCGGATCCACCTGCACTGGATCCACCCTGGCGCAGAAGACTTGCAACGGTCTTGGCGCCTGCACCACGGGCAACGGCTCGGCCTGCCCCGGTGCCTTGGTTTGTGCCGCGGATGGGGCCATCTGCAAGCCGAGTTGCGCCAGCAACGCGGACTGCAATTCGCAGAGCTACTGCGCCAGCACCGGCACTTGCGCAACGAAGCTCGGCCCCGGCGCAGCCTGCACCCCGACCACGGTGTGCGCGTCGGGCAACTGCGTAGACGGATTCTGCTGCGAGAGCGCCTGCACGGGCACATGCCAGGCGTGCTCATCGGCCAAGACGGGCGCAACCAATGGCCTTTGCCGCCCGGTCAAGGCTGGCACCGACCCCGACATCGAATGCACCGAGGACACGAGCAACACCTGTGGGCTGGACGGAACTTGCGACGGAATCAGCGCTTGCCGCTACCGAGTCGGAGGCACCGCCTGCGGCAGCTCGTCGTGCACGGGCCAGGGGACATTCAAAGACCAAGGCCAGTGCAACGGCAGCGGGACCTGCATCGCCGCCACCTCGACTGGCCCTTGCCCCGGCAACATGTTGTGCGCAACGAATACGATCTGCGCGACAACCTGCACCGATCGCAGCACGACCGGCTGCCCATCCGGCTACAAGTGCGTGAACGGGGGAAACAGATGCGATCTCGCGACGGTCTCATGCGGTGGCGTTAGTTGTCCGGTGGCGAACGGGGGCGGCAATTGCTGTGACTACGGAATCGGCGTGTGCTCCGACTCTCCGGATGCGTGCAGTTCCGGCGGAGAACACACGATTTCGTGCAACAGCAAGGCCGAATGCCCAGCCGGGCAAGTATGCTGCGCCATCGGAAGTGCGGGGAGTTGGAGGGTGTACTGCGCCACTGCTACGGCCTGCGTCGCGTCCACCTATACCTGGGCCTACCAGATCTGCGACCCTGGTCTTACCTCACCCCCTGAGTGTCCGACCGGGAGTTGCACCTACTCTTTTGGTGCGACAATGCAGGGCCTGTTTGGCTGCCAATAGGCGGCGAGGCACATCGGTCGGGAGGACGCGGCTGCCCGGGATTGTCGGGAGCACTACCGCCCAGCCGCTGCTTGCTGACGCGAGACCCAGCCCACGGCGGCAAGTTTCACGCTCGATGGGGTCAGGCCCGGCGACGTGACGGCCTCCAACAGACGCAAGTGGTGCGGGCGCGAATCGCCCTCCAGCTCTTGGATCCTCGTTCTCATGCGATGCCGAAGCCAGGCTCGACAGGCAAGGCGCCACGCGGCATGGCGCTGCTTTTTTGAGTAACCTGCCGCCGAATGGGGTACTAATTCGCAGGTGTCCTTCGGGGTGGGGTTCCCGATCCTGGGGCTACGACTGTTTTGTTTTCGATCTAAGGAGGTCCGCGAATGACTTTCCGTTCGGCACATTTCAATAGCGTTCTTCATCTACTTCTCATGCCGGCCTTGGCCGTTGGGCTTATGGTCGGCTGCGCGCCCGCTGCAGGCGGCGGCGGCAACAGCAACACCGGCGGCAGCTCCGGTTCGAATACCGGCGGCTCGAACAACACCGGTGGCTCGAACAACACCGGTGGCTCGAACAACACCGGTGGCTCGAACAACACCGGTGGCTCGAACAACACCGGCGGCTCGAACAACACCGGCGGCTCGAACAACACCGGCGGCTCGAACAACACCGGCGGCTCGAACAACACCGGCGGCTCGAACAACACCGGCGGCTCGAACAACACCGGTGGCTCGAAGAATACCGGTGGCTCGAACAACACGGGCGGCTCGAACAACACGGGCGGCTCGAACACGGGCGGCTCGAACACGGGCGGCAGTTCCGCAACCGGCGGCGCTGGCGGCGGCGCGAACCCAGGCTCCAACCCTCCCGGGTACTGGACGCTGGGTGAATGGGGCGTCTCGTCGCCTGATTGGCACGGCTGCTCACAGACCGGCATTGACATCGTCTCGGGGACCACAACCTCCATCAAGCCCCAGGACTTCACAACAGGGCACAAGGCGGGAGACCCCTACTGTGTTTCTGGAACTGTGTTCAACGATTACAATTCCGTGGCCCTCCTGGGGTTCTACATCACCGAGGCGGCGACCAGCGACGCCAACCAATGCAAGTACAATGCCGCTAATGCAACCAGGGTGGGCCCCGCCGGTATTGTCCCGACAGGCAACGGCATTGCCATCAACTTCTCCACGACTTCGGCCATCGACTTGCGCATCCAAATCCAGGGACCCAACGGCAGCACCGATGCGACCAATCGCTGGTGCTATGACCTCCTCGGCGTGACGTCGCCGGCCTTCGCTCCCTACAACAAGTTCAACACCAAGTGCTGGATCGATGCCACCACGCCTGCCGGGACCGCCTATGACGGCAAGACTCCGATCGACGCCGTATGGTTCCTGGTGCCAGGGACCAAGGCGAACACTACGCCCTACAATTTCTGCGTCAATTGCTTCGGGCCGGCCAACGACGCGACAGGTGTTCCGAAATGTGGTGGAGCCGTTTCCGTTCTGGAAGGGGACATAGGGGGAGCGAACACGCAACCCGCCAACTTCCAGAGGGCAAAGGTCTCCAGCGGGGGACACAGCTACATCGTCCAGAACAACAACTGGGGAGGCTCGGGCAGCGGTCAAACGATCCACTACAAAGACAACACCTTCCAGATCAAGAGTACGACGGGCAGCTCCGCCGACGGCAAGGCACCGGCTTCTTTCCCATCGCTCTACATTGGGGCAAACGGTGACATCGCGAACGGCCTTTACCAGACCACCAGCGACGACAATCTTCCCAAGCAAGTCAGCACGATTCAGAGCGTTCAGACCTCCTTCGCGTGGTCAGGGGGAACAGGGGGCAAGGACTTCAACGCGGCCTACGACGTGTGGTTCGCTGCGTCGAAGCCCACCGCGGGCACCTACAACGACGCCATTTCTGGTTTCGTGATGGTGTGGCTCTACAAGCCGGGCAACCATCAGCCTATCGGGAGCGTGCAGCGCCAGGCAACCATCGCGGGTCAGGCTTTCGACGTCTGGGTCGGGCCGCGCGGCGGAAGCGGAACGAACAGCGGCGCTCCGGTGGTTTCCTATGTGGCCAAGACCACGCAGCAAAGCATGAACTTCGACCTCAATCTCTTCATCAAGGACGCAGCCGCCAACGGCATTCAGAGCAGTTGGTACCTCACCGATGTCTTTGGTGGTTTTGAGATCTGGACCGGCTCGGATTCCGCGGGTCTCCAGTGCACAGGGTTCACCTGCGTCGTGAAGTAGCCACCTAGCCAAGCCAAAGGGCCGCGCGGTTCATGCCTCGCGGCCCTTTTTATGTCCGCCGTCTGACGCTAGATTGTGGCCATGGCATCTTCACGTCGGCCCATTTCGCTCAAGCGGCGGCCTCTTGATATCGGCTTGCTGATCTTTTTCGCCTTCAATCTGCTCTTCGTCACCTACGTGATCAGCTTGGAGCAGATCGTGATCGACACGCCGTTTGCCTATGCCCCGCCGGCCTGGCCACCGCAGTTCATGCTGACCGTCATTCACTGGTGGGAGAAGACGTTCGATCCCCTGCTGTGGGCGCGGCCGGCCTGGTACCGGGCGACCGTCTGGCTGGATGTGCTGGCCTTCGGGCCGTACTACGCCGTTGCCGTCTATGCTTTTCTTCGCGGCCGAGACTGGATCCGCATTCCCAGTATCATCTGGGCGTCGATCATGTCCGCCAACGTGTTCATCATCCTGTTCGATGAATTGCGTGGCACCCACGCCAGTCCGCACCCGGTCGCGGTGGTGCTGGTCAGGGCAGCCTGGTTGCTGGCGCCCCTGCTCGTCGGCTGGCGCGTGCTACGCAAGCAATACCCGTTCACCGAGGAGGTTGCCTCGCCGTCAGGCACGACTGCATGAACGACGCCGCTGCACCCTCGTACCGCCAACTGACCGTCTTCTTCATCCCGCTGGCGCTGCAGGCGGCGTCGCAAAGCCTGACCTATCCGCTTGTGGCGATGGTGGCCTCGCATGGGCCGGGCGGCACATTGAACCTGGCGGGCGTGGCCCAGTCGAACATCGTGATGTTCATGGTGGGGGCCATCGGGGCGGGCCTGGTCACCACGGGCATGGTCTTTGGCAAGTCCCGCCTGGGCCATGCGCGCTTCTTCGCTGTCAACACCATGCTGGCGCTGAGCGCGGCGGCGGTGCAGGCGGTGATGTGCATTCCGGTTGTCGGCCATGCCGTTTTCGGGGCGCTGCTGGGCTTGCCACCATCCATCGAAGGTCCTGCCCGCCAGGCCTTTCCGCTGACGATTGTGCTCAATTTTCTGTTCTTCGCCCGCAACCCCTACGAGATTCTGCTCTTCAACAACGGCGCCTCAGGACGCGCCAGCACCGCTACCTTTGCCCGCATCGCGCTCACCCTGGCGCTGGCACCGGTTTTCGTCTGGGCGGGCCTAGTTGGTCCGCGTTGGGCCATCGTGTGCCAGGCTATTCCCGTGGGCGTCGAGGTGCTGGTCGCGTGGAGCTACAGCCGGCGATTCGCCTCGGTCTTCGCCCAGCCCGACGACAACGTGCCCAAGCGCCGAACCATTTTCTGGTTCAACCTGCCGCTGTCACTCGGCGGATTTCTGATGACCCTGTCGGGAATGTTCTTGGGCGCGGCCATCGCACGAGCCAGCCAGCCGGAACGCATGCTGCCCGCCTACTACCTGGCGGTCGGCCTGGCCAACCCGATGGCTTACGCGGCGACGCGCATCCAGAACGTCGTGCTGTATTTCCCGCCGCGCTCACGCACGGACAGGCTCACCCGCCGGTTCGCCGTGCGTGCGGGCGCCATCGTTTCATTCATCCCGCTCATCTTCCTGCTGCCGGCGCTTTCTCACTGGTACTACGTTTCGCTGCAACGTCTAAGCCCTGCTGACCTGCCGCTGGTGACAGTTTCGGCCTTGCTGCTGGTCGGGTTTCCATTCACCTCGGGCCTGCGCGCGCATTGGGAAGGATTGGCCGCGCTCACCCGGAGAACCTCGACGATTCTGGCTGGCAATATTGCCTTTGTCGCATCGCTGGCCATCACGGCTACGACCTGTCTGGCCTTGAAGGTGGCTGGCAACATGATCGGCCCCATCGCCATCGTGCTCAGCAACCTGGCCGGTCTGGGCGCTCTGGTGCTGGTGCAGTCGCTGCCCGAACGCCCAGGCCCGGCAGAAGTCATCGACGTCGAAGGCGAGCGAGGCTGATACCCACGAGCCACCCAATCACGTCACGCCGCCCGGTACCCGGAATGCGATGCTGGGGCTTTCGGACGCGCGGGAGCGATCTCGCGCAGACGTGATGGATCCCGCGCCAGCAGGCGCAGGAGGTTGCTCATGGGAACGCTGACGGCTTGCTTGCCAGACTCATACTTCTGGAAGGCCCGCGGCCCGCCACCGAGGACTTCGCCAGCCCGACGTTGGCTCAGGCGCAGCTTCTCTCGCACCTGCGCGACGTCGTCTGGACCAAGCACTTGGTCGACATCAGCTTTGAGTTGCTGGAAGGCCCGATCGCGGGCTAGCAGTGCCTTGCCGGCGAAGATGGCCTCGCCACATCGCGAGCACCACCAGGCCAGTGTCTTGCAGATCCGCTCCTGGTCCTTGTAGATGAGTAAGTCGGCTCGCCGCTCGTAGTGCATGGCGCCGCCACACTCTGGACACGGCTGTGTCTTGGGTCGCGACATCGCTATTTCTCCTTGAATGAGATCACCAAGTATCCCTCTGCGTCGGTCGTGAACTTCACGTACAGGGCGGTCTGGCACCAAGGCACGTGGTACACGTCCTGCCAAATCGCGTTAGACTGTTGGCTGGTCATAGACTTGAAAAAGTTGGCTCGTGTGATGGCTCGGATGATGGCGACTATGTCTTCGAGCGTGATGTCCAAGTCTGCGGCGCAGGCGAGGGCCGTCCGCGTGATTCTGAGCGCCGAAGTCGTACAGAACGTTGCTTTGATCCGCTCAAGCGAGTGGTGAGGCCTCCTCTTCTCCACGGAGAGATGATGGCACCTTTAAGGTGCCAGTGCAAGGGTCGGCCGAGAGGCTGTCAGCCGCCGCTTACTTGCCGTCGCTCCCGGGTGGCCCCGCCGCGCCAGCCTTTCGTTGCGCCCGAACCGGCCATGGTTTTCCAGCCAGCGACTGGCAGGTGGTGCCGGCGGGTGCCGGCCGAAAGACGAAGGTGCCTTTTTGCAGTTCGGTGCTGTCGCCGGCCATGGCCCGCAAGCACAAGCCGCTGGCGCCGAGGATTTGTTGCTTCTGCTCGATCTTGAACTCGCCCGACAGGCTGCTTCCGTCGAATTGCGCCCGCTCGACGGCGTAGTGCGACTGGCTGGCGACGTAGAGATCGCCCGAGCAAAAAGTTCCGCTGACCGTGAAGGTCGCGCCGGGTTTGCCGTCGCTATCCATGTCCTCAGGTCCCCAGGCCACATCCCAAGGCGCGATCTTGGCCCCGCCGTCGGTGGCCACATCGACCGTCACGGCGGAAGAGGGCATGTGCGCCACACCGGCGGGTGACAAGACGACGGACACGCCCTTGACCGGCTTGGTTTCGACCCGGCAGAAGTGTTGGCGCAACTCGATGCGGCCGTCTTTGCGCTGCACCTTCGCGACAATGTAGTTCTCGGTCTCGTCAGGCACGTCGCTGTGCAGGCGTACGTGCCGCATGCCTCGCAGGATCTGATGGCCAACCCACACCTCGATGGGGGCGGGTTCAGCGGGTGAGCTTTCACCCAACAGGAGAAGAGCAAGTAGGGGTGCGGCGACAAGCATGGTGCGAATCGGATTTCACCACAGTGGACGCCGCCGGCACAGCGAAACTGTCAACCTCCCGTGGCGGCCAGGTGACCCGACTGCGAGGGCGGTGCGCTGAGGTAGTCGGGCAGGGTGCGTCCGGCGTTTTGCAGCCACGAGCGCGCCAGTCGTCGGCCGAGCACGCGATCCGCCGACGTGAGCATGCGGTAGGCTGCTTCGCGCACCAGCTTGTTGCGTACGCGGTACGCCACGTCGCTGCCATCGGCTTGCCTTTGCACGAGATCGCGCATGACCAAGTTCTCCAGCCATTCGCCCATCTCGCGCTGGCTCGCCTCGCCCAGCACCGCGACCAACGACTCGGCCGAGAAGAACTTGTCGCCGTACAGGCTCGCCGCGCGCAAGACCCGCCGGGCTTCGGGCGACAGGCATTCAAAACGGGCTTCGACCGCGGCCAGCACGACCTCCGGCACCCCCAAACGACCGGCGGCCAGGGCGTCCGCCATCTCCTCCAAGAACATGGGATTGCCTTCCCAGCGCTCAAGCACAAAGTGCTCGGCTTCGGCCGAGATCGGGGAAATCCGCGCGTGGAGCAAGCTCTGCCCGGCCTTGCGGGGAAGAGCGGCCAGCCGGATGCATTCGATTATGCGCTCGCCCCACAGCCCGGGGAACTGCTCTTCAACCTCGGGCCGAGCCAGAGCCAGAATCAGCAGCGGCTGATCCGCGAGAAGGCCGAGGACGTCGTCCAGGATCTGCACACTGGCCGGGTCGGCCCACTGCAGATCCTCCAAGACCATGATCGGCGCCCCGCCTGCGCACTTTTCCCGCAGCCACTGCGCGAAGTCCCGCTTGACCTCAGCCGCTTCCCGTCCCGCACTCTTGATGCCGGCAGCGGCAAGCAAGGGCGCCAGCAGCGCGAAATCAGATTCGGGTCGAACCAGGGTTCCGCTACAGCGAATAATGTTTCCGGGTGCCTCGCCGGCCAGGGCAAGAAACTCACGCGCCAGACGCGATTTTCCCAAACCCGAACCGCTCACCACCAGCGCCGCCCGCGCCATGCGTTCGCGTACGCATTCTTCGCGCAGCGACATCAGCAATTCCAGCTCCCGCTCGCGTCCCACGATCGGACCCAAGCGTCCGTCCAGGTTGCGTGGGCGCTCGGGCCCGGCCCCGCCGGTTTCGGCAAACAGCAGCGCTCCCCCGTCCGAATCCCCCACGACGAAACGGCCAGGCAGAAGCCGCCGCGTGGTTTCGTCGACGCGTATGGTGCCCGCCTGCTGGCTTTGCATGAGCGCGGGCAGCGAGTCCATCAGACGGCCGACTGGCACCCTCGCCATGAACGCGGCCCGCCCCGACCCGATTGCGATCTTGGCATCCGGCTCCATGTCCCGCACCACCAGCGCCGCCCGCGCAATCTGCATGGCCTGTTCACGAGCCGTCCCCACAGCCGGCGCCGTCGCCAGCAGCGTCCGGTCGATCAGGCGATCCACCTCGCCACCCAGGGTGCGAATGGCTGCTTCCAAGGTGGCGACGCGTTCCGGGCTGTCATCCTTGAGATCAGCCGTCCTGCCCGCGGCCTGCCAGGGGAACGCCGCATGGGGACCGATTCGCCGATCGCGCACCGTGCGCCGCAGACCATCGGTAGCCGGCCGCCGCGCCAGCGAGATCAGCATCGCACAGATGGTGCGCTCCTCGGATTCGCTGATGCAGCCGGGCCGCAGCGGCGAAGGCGGTTTGGACGACGCGGTTTCCTCGCCAAGGTCGCCCAGGCGTTGCGCCAGGGCGCGGAACTCGAGCGCCAAAGCACTGGCGGACAGGGGCCGCGCCCCCGGATCCGACATCAGCATGCGGTGGACCAGCCGCTCCAGATCAGGCGGCAAATTGGGTACGCGCGACGACAGTGGCGCCACCGTCCCGGCGCACACCTTTTGCATCACCTCGGTTGCCGTGTCGCCGGTAAAAGGCGGCTCACCGGTCAGGGCCTCGTACAATACACAACCGAGCGAGAAGATGTCGGCCCGGCCATCCACGTCGTGGCGACCGCGTGCCTGTTCCGGTGACGCGTAAAGCGGCGTCCCCACCGTCGATCCCTTGCGGGTGAATCGTTTGGGGTCGAGGACCCGGCGGGCGATGCCAAAATCCAGGATGCGCGTGTCGGTCAGTTTCCAGCCCACCAGGAAGACGTTGCTCGGCTTGATATCGCGATGAACGACCCCGCGTTCGTGGGCAGCCGACAGCGCCTCCAGCACACGACAGGCCACCGTTGCGACTGCCGCGGGACCCAGCGTGCCGCGCGAAAGACGCTCCTCCAGGGTTTCTCCCTCAAGCCATTCCATGGCGATGAAGGGCGATCCGTGCGGTGCGGTTCCCCGGTCGAAGTAGCGCACGATACCCGGATGGCATAGCTCCGCCAGGAGGCGTGCCTCCTGGTCGAATCGTGCGCTTTCTGTAGCGGTCCGGACATGAAGAACCTTGAGCGCCACCACTGCCCCGGAACGACGGTCGATTGCCTGATACACAGTACCCATCCCCCCCGTACCCGCCTCACTCTTGAGCTCAAAGCGATCCATGAAGCCCGTTCCGCCTTCGGGTATTCGAGACTTCACTGCTCTCCTAATCGGCACGAAGATTGGACCCGTTAAGGCGGCTTGACAAGTATCCATGTATGAGGAATCCTCATATCTGGATTTCCGGATGGATACCATAGCGGCAGCCGTTGATCTACTTCGCCTTCTTGGCGATTCGACGCGACTACGCCTGGCCTATTTGCTCGAAAAAACCGAGCTGACGGTTGCGGAAATTACCCAGATCACCCAATTGCCCCAGTCGCGGGTGTCAACGCATCTAGGCAAACTGCGCGACGCGGGCATCCTGCGTGACCGGCGCGACGGGTCGTTGGCCTACTACGCGATGAATGACGGTGACATGCCGCCGACTGTCCACAAGCTGTGGGCGCTGCTCGGCCGCGACCTCAGCGAGCCGGTGCTAAAGAGCGACGAAGAGCGCTGTCAGGCGGTTTTGCGCGCGCGGCAGGGCGCTGCCAATTGGCCCGAAACCGTGGCCGGCCAGATGGAACGGCACTACTCACCCGGGCGCACCTGGGAGGCCACCGCGGTCGGCATGCTGGGTTTGGTTCACCTGGGGGATGTGCTCGATGCCGGGTCGGGCGACGGGGCCATCGCTGCCCTGCTGGCGCCGCGCAGCCGACGGGTGACTTGCCTGGATGTCAGTCCCAAGGTGCTGCAGGCCTGTCGCAAGCGACTGCAGACTCTGGCCAATGTTGATTTTGTCTTGGGGGACGTGCAGGCGTTGCGATTCCCTGACGCCAGCTTCGACCAGGTGTTGCTGCTCAACCTGCTGACCTACGCCGCCGAGCCGGCGCGGGCGTTGGCCGAGGCGGCGCGCGTGCTTCGGCCCGGGGGCGATCTGGTGGTGACCACGCTGGCGGCGCATGAGAAGCGCGAGGTGACCGACGGGTACGGCCATGTACACGCCGGCTTCCGTCCGCAGGAGTTGCGGGAATGGCTGACCGATGCCGGGCTGGTCGTCGATCGTTGCGAGGTGACCTCGCGCGAGAAGCGGCCACCCCATTTTGCTGTAGTGAGCGCTTTTGCACGCAAGACTGCGAGCCCGACGGTGAATGCCGAACCGCGCACCAAGAAAGAAGGGACCCCATGACCCGCACCGACCGCATCCAACAGCTCCTGACCGCGTTGCAAGAGCGCGTCCTGGTCATTGACGGCGCCATGGGCACGATGATCCAGCGCCGCGGCCTGACCGAGGCGGACTTCCGCGGCCAGCGATTCGCGTCGCATGGGCACGATCTGCGCGGCAACAACGATGTGTTGGTGCTGACCCGCCCTGATGTCGTGGCCGATGTCCACGCCCAGTACCTGGACGCGGGCGCCGACATCATCGAGACCAACACCTTCAACAGCACGCGCATCGCCCAGGCCGACTATCAGCTAGAAGCGGCGGTCTACGACCTGAACGTCGCGGGGTCACGCGTGGCGCGCGAGGTGGCCGACACCTTTTCAGCCAAGACGCCCAGTCAGCCGCGCCTGGTGGCTGGTGCGATCGGCCCCACCAACAAGACGCTGTCGCTGTCGCCGCGAGTGAACGAGCCGGGCTTCCGCGCGGTGACGTTCGCCGAAATGCAGGACGCCTACGAGGAACAGGTGCGTGGCCTGATCGATGGCGGCTGCGACATCCTTCTGGCCGAAACCGTGTTCGACACGCTCACTCTCAAGGCCTGCCTGTGCGCGATCGAGGCGGTCTTCGTCGAAAAGAACCTGCGCCTGCCGGTCATGGTGTCAGGGACCATCACCGACAAGAGCGGCCGCCTCATGTCGGGCCAGACCGTCGATGCGTTTCTTACTTCGATTGAGCACGCCCGACCTTTGGCGATCGGCCTGAATTGCGGCGGCGGCGCGCCCCAGTTGCGGCCGTACATTGAAGACCTGGCCCGCCAGGCCAGCTCGTACATCCTGTGCTACCCCAACGCGGGGCTGCCCAATGCCTTTGGCGGCTACGACGAGCACCCAGCGGATACGGCGACCTTGGTGGGCGAGCTGGCCCACGCGGGTCTGGTCAACATTGTGGGCGGCTGCTGCGGCACCACCCCGGATCACATTCGCGAGATCGCACGGGCGGTGAAGGGCGCGCGACCACGCCAGCCGCCCGAAAAGACGGCGCGGCCTTTGCGCTTGGCCGGGCTGGATACGTTGACCGTGCGGCCCGAATCGAACTTCATTCTGATCGGCGAGCGCACCAATGTCGCCGGGTCGAAGAAGTTCGCCAATCTCATCAAGGCAGGCGACTACGCCGCCGCACTCGCCGTGGCGCTTGAACAGGTGCGCGGCGGGGCCAACATCCTCGACGTCAACATGGACGAGGCGATGTTGGATGGCGCGCAGGCCATGACCGCGTTTCTCAATTTGGTGGCCAGCGAGCCCGAAATCGCGCGTCTGCCCATCATGATCGACAGTTCCAACTTCGCGGTCATCGAGGCCGGGCTGAAGTGCGTGCAGGGCAAGGGCATCGTCAATTCCATCAGCCTGAAAGAAGGCGAGGCCGAGTTCCTGGCACGGGCGCGTACCTGCCGCCGCTACGGCGCCGCGGTGGTGGTCATGGCCTTCGACGAGGCCGGGCAAGCCGTGACCACAGCGCGCCGGCTGGAAATTTGCCAGCGCGCCTATCGCTTGGTGGTCGAGCAGGCGGATTTCCCGCCTGAGGACATCATTTTCGATCCCAACGTGCTGGCCGTGGCCACGGGCCTGGAGGAGCACAACGACTACGCGCGCAGCTTCATCGAATCCCTGCCGCTCATCAAGGCGGCCTGTCCGGGCGTGCACTTTTCCGGCGGCATATCCAACCTGTCGTTTTCGTTCCGAGGCAACGATTCTGTGCGTGAGGTGATGCACACGGTGTTCCTGTTCCACGCCATCGCCGCCGGTCTGGACATGGGCATCGTCAACGCTGGCCAGCTGGGCGTGTACGCCGATGTCCCGGCTGACGTGCGCGAGCGGGTGGAAGACGTGCTTTTCAATCGGCGGCCCGACGCCACCGAGCGCTTGGTCGAGATGGCCGGGCAGGTGAAGGGAACCGCCAGCAAGCGGACCCTGGACCTGTCGTGGCGGCAGGCGCCGGTGGAAAAGCGGCTGGAGCACGCCCTGGTCCATGGCGTGGTGGAGTTCATCGAAGCCGACACCGAGGAGGCGCGGCAGCAGCTGGGCCGGCCGCTTGACGTGATTTCAGGTCCGCTGATGGCCGCCATGGCGGTGGTGGGCGATCTGTTCGGCGCGGGCAAGATGTTCCTGCCCCAGGTGGTCAAGAGCGCGCGCGCCATGAAGGCTGCGGTGGCCTATTTGCAGCCCTTTATGGAGGCGGAGAAGGCGCAGGGGGTTGTGCAGGCGCGCGGCCGCGTGCTGATGGCCACGGTCAAGGGCGACGTGCATGACATCGGCAAGAACATCGTGGGCGTGGTGCTTGGCTGTAACAATTTCCAGGTCATCGACCTGGGCGTGATGGTCCCCTGTGAAAAGATCCTGGACGCGGCGGTGCGCGAGAAGGTCGACATCGTAGGGCTTTCGGGCCTCATCACGCCTTCGCTCGAAGAGATGGTGCATGTGGCGCAGGAAATGGAGCGGCGGGGGCTCACGCAGCCGCTGCTGATTGGCGGCGCCACCACCAACCGCGAACACACGGCGGTGAAGATCGCGCCCCAGCGCAGTGGAATTACGGTGCATGTGCTCGATGCCTCACGCGCCGCAGGCGTGGTGGCAGCGCTGCTCGATCCGGCGCAAAAGGACGCGTTCGACAAGAAGAACCGCGCCGAGCAGGAACAGTTGCGCGGGATCTACATCGACAAACAGCGACGGCCGATTGTCCCCTATGCAACCGCGGGCGCGGGCAAGCCGGCAATCGTCTGGCGCGCGGAGGACGTTCCAGCGCCGACATTCATCGGCCGGCGGGTGATCGAGAGCCAACCGCTCGACGAGCTGGCGCGCTTCATCGACTGGACGTTCTTCTTCACCACCTGGGAATTGAAGGGCAAGTACCCGCAGATTCTCGACAGCCCCAAATACGGCCCGGCGGCCCGTGACCTGCTCGCGGCAGCCCAAAAGATGCTCGCCCAAATAGTGGCGGACAAATCACTCACTGCGCGCGCCGCCTACGGCTTCTGGCCGGCGTGCAGCGAGGGCAGTGACATTGTGCTCTTCTCCGACGAGAGCCGCACCCGCGAGCTGTGTCGCTTCCCCATGTTGCGCCAGCAGACCGGGGCCGGCCCCTACCACTGCCTCGCCGATTTCGTGGCGCCGGCATCCGCGGGTCTGGCCGATCACGTGGGCGGCTTTGCCGTGACGGCCGGCATCGGCGCACAGGAATTGGTCAGGCGCTATGAACAGGCAGGCGACGACTACAGCGCGATCATGGTCAAGGCCCTGGCCGACCGACTGGCCGAGGCGTTTGCCGAATGCCTGCACCAGCGCGTGCGCCGCGAATGGGGCTACGGCGTGGATGAAAACCTCAGCAACCAAGATCTCATCGCTGAAAAATATCGCGGCATTCGGCCCGCGGCGGGCTACCCGGCGTGGCCGGATCACCCGGAAAAACAGCAGCTCTTTGATCTGCTGCAGGCGCCCGAGGTGGGCATCACCCTGACCGAAAGCTTCGCCATGAGCCCGGCGGCCAGCGTGTCCGGCCTGTACTTCGCCCATCCGCAGTCGCGCTATTTCGACGTGGGCCGCATCGACCGCGTGCAGGCGCAGGACTATGCCCGCCGTCGGGGACAGAGCCTGGCCGAGGCAGAACGTTGGCTCGCCCCCAATCTGGGTTACGACAAGGGGTGACAGCGGAATAGGAGGTGGGGAAATTCGGGGGACCGCTTCACTTGCCAAGGGTTGCAAGTGCGACTATAGTAAGTGTCACATGAAACCAACATCAGTCGGAGCAGACGCCAAGAAAGCTCCACTCGGGGCCGCCAAGAAGTCTCAAATTGTAAAGCTGGGTGGCCGCATAGCCTCGGTCTATTCCAAAGACGTTCAGGGGCTGGTGCTCTTACATGTAGGCACTGCGTTGGGGCACCCTCCAGCACACGACGTTCCCGTCTCGCTACAGGTCAAAGCCATGGAGGCCGGCCTGCGAGAGTCCGAATTGACCGATCTACAGAGCAGTCTTGATCTCTCCTCGGAAAGGGTCTTGTCCCTGGTTGGGCTGTCCAAAGCTACCTTTCACCGTAGGAAGACAACAGGCACCAACCTGAATCCTTTGGTTTCAGATCGCGTGGTCCGCTTCGCCATGCTGCTCAGCAAGGCGATCACGGTCCTCGGAAGCCAAGATGAGGCAAACAAATGGCTGAAGTCTCCGCAGTTCGGCCTAGGTGGAGCAGTGCCCCTGGACTTCGCAAAGAGCGAAGTTGGTGCTCGGGAGGTTGAGAATCTTTTGGGCCGAATCGAGTACGGAGTCTATACGTGACACGTAGGGGGTGGCGCCTGGTGCCTCCACCTCAGGAGAAGACGGCCTTCGACGGTGAGGGGGCGAGACGTTACGGTGGGCGATGGAACTCGGCCGGTGTACCGATGGTCTATGCCAGCGAACACCAGTCCCTTGCCGTACTTGAGGTTAGGGTTCACATCGCGATGTCCGGCGTTTACAAGTCGTTCGCCTTTGATTTCGCTGACGGGCTGATGCGTACCTTTCCTGTCCAGCAGCTACCCAAGGACTGGCAGCACGAACCACCGCCGGTGTCTTTGCAGCGACTTGGCGATCAGTGGGTCAAAGCAGGCGATTCGGTAATCCTGGCCGTGCCCAGTGCAATCGTCCCGAACGAGCTGAATTTCCTGCTCAATCCGAGACACCCCGATATTTCCAAGATTCAGATCCACACGGCCACCGACCTCACATTGGATCGGCGCCTCTTTCACTGACCGAGTGAAATTGCGCAGTTGCCGGCCTGTACTTGGCCCATCCGCAGTCGCGCTATTTCGACGTCGGCCGCATCGACCGCGTGCCGGCGCAGGACTACGCCCGCCGTCGGGGACAGAGCCTGGCCGAGGCAGAACGTTGGCTGGCCCCCAATCTGGGTTACGATAAGGGGGTGGAGCGTGTCTGATGGGTATCGAGATCGCCTTTCGTCTGAATTTGGTCCATGGCCGGTGCGTGGGGGTTCGTCTACCGACCGAGGTTGACGAAGGCGTATTGGCCGGCTTGGTTCCTGACGAGCGCAAGTTCGTGGCCACCTTGCCGCCTGCGCGCCATCGCAGTTGGGTCGCCGGCCGATTCGCGCTGCGCGAGGCGTTTCGCGACCTTGGCATCGAGCCCGGTCCGATCTTGCCCACCCCGCGGGGCGCGCCTGCCTTGCCTTCTGACCTGGCTGGATCCATCAGCCACAAACGCACGCTCGCGGTTGGCCTAGCCGCCCACCGCGAGAACGGCGCCTGCATCGGCGTGGATTTGGAAAACTGTCCGCCGGTGCTCACTTCGGTCGAGGAGGCCCGCGCCCAGGCTCGCCCGGATGTGCGCACGCGCGTGCTCACCCAGGACGAACTGAAGCGGCTCGCTTGCGAGCCGGAGAAAGACCACCGGCGCATCGTCACTTTGCACTTTTCGCTCAAAGAGGCCCTGTACAAGGCGCTTGCCCCATTTCTCAACCGCCACGTGGGATTTCACGAGGCCAGCCTGATCGCGCGGCCCGACGGATCCGTCCAGATCACCCTCGGTCTATCCAAGGACGATGGATCATTCCTGGTTGCGGGCACCTGGACCGAGGTCGAGGATCACTTCCTCTCGACCGCACGCGTGCAGCGTACCGACTAGCGAATCAAGCGGAACTGGGCGCGAAACTGCTTCCAATCGAGATCGATGGGACGCGCCTTACCGGGCCAGTTGGCCGAGGCCTTTTCCGACAACTGCACGCGCTCATCAAAGCCCGGGTGGGTGCTGATGTACTGGAGCACTCCCGGATCGTCCTTCTTGTCTCCGCGCAGCCGACCCAAGGCATCGCCCAACGTCTTGGGGTCGATGTCCGCGGCGCCGAGCACGCGCAACGCTTCTTCGTCAGCGGCAAGCTCTTGCTGTCGGCTAAAACCGGTGCTGACCAGCCGGCGCATCAGTTGTCCGGTGACGCCGTCGCTGCGGCCGCCCACCATGGCGAACAGGGCGGCCAGGCCGAGTTCCCGCTTCAAGGCCTGCATGGGATCGCGATGGGTGGCATGGGCGATCTCGTGCGCCAGGATAGCGGCCAGTTCCTCGGGCGATTGCAGCCGTCGTAGCAAACCGGCGTAGACCAGGATGATGTTGCCGGGCAGACAAACCGCGTTCACCGTGCCCGAATCAACGACGTAGATCTCAAGCGGAAAAGCCAGCGTGCCCAGCGCCGGCGTCAGTCTGTCCTGTATCTTGCGTAGCCCCTCCTTGACCGAGGCTTCGTCGATGGCGTCGGCGGTCACCTCGCGGCGGAGCAGCTCGCGCACCTTGCCCTCGGCCCGATCCAGCAGCGAGGCGTCTTCGTGCGACCCGCCCTTGTTCTGCGTCTTGGACTCGGGCCACAGCCGCCAAACCCCAAAGACACCCGCGGCAACCCCGGCATAGATCGCCAGCAGCAAGAGCGCTTCCTTGAAAATGCGCACGTCAGAATCCCGCCGGGGGAAGGTTTTGACCCGTGGCTGCCGCCTCAAGCGTGACCGCGTTGGGGCCGTAGTAGCGCGCGTAGGCCCAGCGCCCGAAGACCAGAAAGTAGTGAATCCGCCCCTTGGCCGCCCGGATGCAGGCGTAGATGCTGGTGCCGAGGTAGATGAGATTCGTCACCGCCGCGAAGACCACGTAGGGCCAGAAGAAGCGCGGCAAATCGCGGTTGAGAATCACCACATAGTCCACAAACATGCCGACGCCGGCGATGTTTATCAACGTGGTTGGGATCTGCGAGGTGCAGGCCTGAAAACAATGGAATGCGACGAAGCGGCTCTTCTTGCGATTGATGATGTAGTAGACCCACGCCGCGATCAGGTTCAGGGAAGGAATGGGAAGACCAGCGCCCCAGGCCGCGAAATTCATCAGGTACGCGGCCAGGGCGTCGTCCTTTTCTCGCTGGGAAAGCTCGTGAGGCTGGGGAAGGGCAATGGCTTCGGGCACTGTGTCTCCGCGAAAAAAACGCCGGCTAGGCTACGGCGATCTCGGTTGCGGCCGGGGCGGGCTTGCCCGAAAACGGCGGGTAGTCATCCGTCATGTTGGCCATGTACAGATTCAACCGCACCATCCAGCGCAGGGTTCCCACGTTGAACTGGAACCAGTTCTCGGGAATCCGTCCGGTGAACAGAATGGACCACCACGACAGGAAGTTGAGAACGCCCGTCGCGATCAGGCGGGCATACAGGCACAACACGTGCGGGATGCTGACGTAGAAGACGCCGAAAAACGCGCGCAAGAGCAACTTGGCGCGACTCAGCGACTCGGGATAGGGAACTTCAAGCGTGAGGGCCGGGTGGCTGCCTGCGGTTCCGATGGCGGGATAGCCCTCGGCCAGGTTCCACATCACGGCATTGAGGCGCATGTGCCAGGCGATCATCTTGACGTGAAACTCGAAGAACGAGGCGGGATAGCGACCGGTAAACAGGATCACCCACCACGAAATGAAGTGGAGGATGCTCGACCAAATGCCCACGAAGAACAGCACCAGGGTGTGCGGCACCGTGATGTACAACCAGCCAAAGAACGTACGCAGGAGAAACTCGCCGCGCGAATAGGCTTCCTGCTGAGCGATGTCGAATCTCATTTGGCCTCCTTCAGCACAACACTGTGATCTCGCCGGTCGGATTGATCGGCAGATCATTTGACGACTGCGGCGAGATTCTGTCAACCGATGGTGCTAAAACAGCGCGCCATGCCGCGCATTCAAGCCAACGAGGTCCGCGAGATCGCGACGCTCGCCCGCCTGCGCCTGTCTCCTGAAGAGATCGAGCGTATGACGCACGAGTTGGACGACATTCTCGGGTACATCGAAACCGTGAAAAACCTGGACACCGGCGACGCGGAGCCCATGACCCACGCCGTGCCCTTTGACTGCCCCCTGCGGCCGGACGATCCCAAGCCGTCGCTGACCGTCGACGAGGCCCTGCAGAATGCGCCCCGGCGCCACGACGCCTTCTTTGAAGTGCCGCGCATCGTCCCCGGCTCTGGGGAGGGATCCTAGCCATGGCGCGGCCGCAGGTGGCGGGCTTGTCCATCGCCGCGTTGGCGGATGGGGTTCGCGCGCGCAAGTGGAAGGCCCGCGACCTGGTCGAGTCGTATCTTGATCGCATCGCGCGACTGGATGGTCGCCTCGGTTGCTATCTGTTGGTGGACGCCGACGGGGCACGGGCGCGCGCCGACCAGGTTGATGCGGCCTTGGCGGCCGGAAAAGATCCGGGACCGCTGGCCGGCGTGCCGATTGGCCTGAAAGACATTTTCGTGACCCGCGGGCTCGAAACCACGGCTGGATCGAAGATCCTGCGCGGTTTTATCCCGCCCTATGAATCGACGGTGTCCACGCGCCTGGCCGCGGCCGGCGCCATTGCGCTCGGCAAATTGAATATGGACGAGTTCGCCATGGGCTCGTCGAACGAAAACAGCGCGTTCAAACCGGTGCACAATCCCTGGGATTTGGAACGGGTGCCTGGTGGATCCTCGGGCGGATCGGCCGCGTCGGTGGCGGCGTCGCTGTGCGCGGGCAGCCTGGGCACCGACACCGGCGGATCGATTCGGCAGCCGGCATCCCTGTGTGGCATCGCGGGCATGAAACCGACCTACGGCCGCGTGTCCCGCTATGGCGTGATCGCTTTCGCCTCGTCCCTCGATCATCCCGGTCCCTTTGGTCGCACGGTCGAGGATGTGGCTGCCCTTCTCGAAGTCATCGCCGGCCACGACGAGCTCGACGCGACTTCGATTCCCTCGCCCGTGGGTTCCTATCGCCAGGCCTGCGCCGCCGGTCTTTCCGGCATGCGCGTGGGCGTGCCCGAGGAATATTTCCAGTCGGGCATGGATCCCGAAGTCGAGGCCGCGGTTCGCGCAGCCATCGACGAGATCGCGCGCGCCGGCGCCAAGCTGGTGCCGGTCTCGCTGCCCCACACAAAGTACGCGGTCGCGACCTACTACTTGGTCTGCACGGCCGAGGCATCGTCGAACCTCGCCCGCTACGACGGCGTCCGTTTCGGCCATCGCACGGCCGAGGCGTCGTCGCTCGACGAGCTGTACAGCAAGACACGCGGCGAGGGTTTTGGCGCCGAGCCCAAGCGCCGGATTGTCCTTGGCACCTACGTGCTGCGATCGGGGTACTACGACGCCTACTACGGCAAGGCCCTGCGCGTGCGGCGCAAGATCTACGACGATTTCCGCGCGGTGTTCGACAAGTGCGACGTGTTGGCCACGCCCACCTCGCCCACCGCTGCCTTCAAACTGGGCGAGCGCCAGGCTGATCCGCTGCAAATGTACCTGGCCGACATCTACACCGTGGCGCCGGCGCTGGCGGGAGTGCCCGCCCTGTCCCAGTGTTGCGGGTTCACCAAGAACAACCTGCCCATCGGGTTGCAGATCATCGGGCCGCCTTTGGGCGAGGAGGCCGTGTTCCGCGTGGGCGGCGAATACCAGCGCCGCACTGATTGGCACAAGCGATTGCCCAAGGATCCGTCATGAGCGTCGATCGATATGAGGCCGTAATCGGGTTGGAGGTGCACGTCCACCTCGGCACCCGGACCAAGATCTTTTCCGCTTCGTCGACCACATTTGGCGAAGAGCCCAATTCGTGTACCGATCCCGTGTGCCTGGGCTTGCCCGGCGCCTTGCCGGTGCTCAATCGGGCCGTGGTGGACGCGGCGGTGCGCCTGGGCCTGGCCGTGGGATCGCACATTCGGCCGCACTGTCGTTTCGCCCGCAAGCACTACTTCTATCCCGATTTGCCCAAGGGCTTTCAGATCTCGCAGTTCGATGAACCCCTGTGCGAGGGCGGCGCGGTCGAGTTTCGCTTGGCCGGGGAATCGCGGAAGGTGCGCCTGACCCGCATTCACCTGGAAGACGACGCGGGCAAGAACATTCACGACAATTCCGGCGTCAGCTTCGTGGACTTCAACCGTGCCGGCGTGCCCCTGGTCGAAATCGTGAGCGATCCCGACATTCGTTCTTCCGACGAAGCGGCCGAGTACATGCGGGCCTTGCGCGCGCTGGTGCGCACGCTCGGGATCAGCGACGGCAACATGGAAGAGGGATCGCTTCGCTGCGACGCCAACGTATCTTTGCGTTTGCGGGGTGTTGAAAAACTGGGCACCAAGGCGGAGCTCAAGAACATCAATTCATTCAAGAACGTGCGCGAGGCCATTGAGCACGAGATCCGGCGCCAGACCGGCGTGCTGGATCGGGGCGAGGCGGTGGTGCAAGAAACGCGATTGTGGGATCCCGATCGCGGCATCTCACAATCCATGCGCAGCAAAGAGCACGCGCATGACTATCGCTATTTCCCCGAGCCCGATTTGCCGCCGCTGGCCGTGGATCAGGCTTGGATCGACAGGGCGAAGGCATCGCTGCCCGAATTGCCGGAGAACCGATTCCGTCGCTACACGGAAACTTCGGGCTTGTCAGCGCAGGACGCAGGCGTGCTCACCTCTGAGCGCGAGATTGCAGACTATTTCGATGCTGCGGTCAAAGCCTGCGCAGCGCCGGCCAAGAAGGTGGCCAACTGGATCATCAATGAGGTCCTGGCCAGGGTGAGCGATCCGCGCGCCCTGGCCGCCGCCGATTTGCCCGTGCCGCCAGCGGCGCTGGCCGAATTGGTGGATCTGGTCGAAAACGGCACGCTGTCCGGCAAGCTCGGCAAAGACGTATTCAGTCGCATGTGGCAGGAAAAGCGTCGGGCCGGCGAGATCGTGGCCAGCGAATCGGTCGCGGTTGTGTCCGACGCGGGCCTGATTGAAGAAACCTGCAAGAAGGTCGTGGCCGCCCACCCCGATGAAGTTGCGCGCTACAAAGGCGGCCAGAGCAAACTGCTAGGCTTCTTCGTGGGCAAGGTCATGAAAGAGATGGGCGGCAAAGCCAACCCCAAGACCGCGAACGAACTCATGCAGAAGTTGCTGGGGTAGCTCACCGGGGAGGTCAAGCAAACGGGGTTGGCTTTCAGGAAGTACCGAACGCCCTGCAGGACCGACTGGACAACCTCGCCCTCGACCTGCAACGCAATCCGCTGAAACGGACCTAGCGTAGATAGAGCTTGTGCGGAAATTCCGGCTGACCTCGCCGGCCCCCAGCCGAGGCCGCGGCCCAGTCAGCCGACGCCGGGCGGTGGCGCCCGCGGGAGCCGCCTGCCCCTCTCCGGTCATCCGGCCAGGGTCAATCGCTGCTTCCTTGCGATACAGTGAACCAGCTTGCTGAGGTTGAAGCCCAGGGCGGCGCGCTGGCCACACACGCCCATCATCGCGGCCGAACACGCCGCCGGACGATTGAAGCCGTATTTCTGGCACTTGATCGTGCCGATGGAACCCTCGACCAACGCCCGCTCCCTGATGAGCTCCTGCTTGCCCTGGGGGGGATCAACTTGGCAAGGGCGCTTCCCTCCCGAACAACCATCGAAGATTAACCTCACCCCCAGCCCCTCTCCGGGGTCGGAGAGGGGAGCCGGCAAACGAGCTGCGAGACAACCACGGATCTGGCAAAGGGCACGGTCGGGATGGTGCAAGATCAGGTGGTTGGGAAGGCGAAGCACCACCAGACCGGCCCCGGCAAGCCAGGCATCGCGACGGCGGTCACGCCGGGGCCTTGGGAAGTGAGGCGCGCCATCGGCTTCGACAACGAGTCCTGCTTCCTTGCAGAAGAAATCTACGATGAACAGTCCAATGGGATGCTGTCGTCGGAACTTGGCCAGCATCACCTGCCTGCCGCGCAACATCTGCCAAAGCATCCGTTCTGCATGGGTGGAGTTGCGTCGCAGAGCACGTGCCTTGAACGTTCCAGGTCTGAGCAAACGGGGCATGCCTGCTTATCGGCGTTGGACCCTCCAGGTTGCCTCCATAGATCCTTCCGGCTCCCCTCTCCGTCCCCGGAGAGGGGCTGGGGGTGAGGTTAACTCCACCAGGTCTCGGTCCCACCCCCGGCGCGCTGCTTTCTGCTATTTGCCCGCTGCCCCACGGCATCTCCTGCGCTCCGTCCGCCTATCCGGCCGCTCCGCGGGCCGGCCCTGCGGGCGGCCCAGAATTTCCGCACAAGCTCTAGTTCGACGGATACCTACTTCGGGCGGAACATTGCTTGCTGCCAAACCGAATGCTCATCCAGGGGCTCGGAATCCTTGCCGACGATCCAGCGCCAGATTGTTTGTACGCTGGTACCATGCGACGATGCGTGCATGATGAAACTCGCCGGCCTAGTGGCCTTGCTTTTGCTGCTTTCGGATTGCAGCGTCTTCTTCCCTGAGTGGACGGCCAGACGTGATGCCGCGCGAGCGAAAGAGAAGGACCGATTCGACAACTGCATCGCGACCTTGCCCATCCTTCGCGAGGAGCCCTCGCGCGAATACCGCGTGGTCCAGATCGTCGAAGCCTACAGCGACAAGGACCTCGTTTGGTATGCGTGTAGTGTCGACGTCGACGCTGTGATTTCAAGCTATGCCCAGGATGAAGTGACCACTACTACTGTCGGCGGCGGCCCCAATTTCGCCGTTGGCCGTTCCCGGACGAGAAGCGAGACCAAAATCGTCGGGCGAGCGATTAAGTTTGCTCCGGACGCAACCCAACGTTACGAATCGCCACCACCGGCGGTGGAGTAGGCACCGGGCCGACACGCTATGACCTTGACGTCCCGAGGCGGCCGGTACCGTCGAACGGCAAGGCGTTATCCGCCCAGCTTCTTCTTCAGGTCGGCCAGCGCATCGTCGACCGACTTCTGCTCGCTCATCTCGCGCAGCTTGCGCTCGGCCGCGACTGACGCTGCGGTTTGCCCGCCGAGATCGTCGGTAAGGCCCACTTCGGCTTCCAGGGCGTCGATCTTTCCGGACATGCGGTCGAAATTCTCGAAGGCCGAGGTCTTGCTCGACACCGGGCTTTCGCCGCGCTTGGCGGCGCGAGCCTTTTCGCGCAGGGTGCCCTGGCGCAGCTTCACGTCCTGCACGCGCGCTTGCAACGCCTTCAAGCCAGCCGCGAGCTGCACCGAGTACGCCTTCTGGTCAAACAGGGCCTTTTCCGCCTCGATGCGATCCGCCTCTTTCTCGGCCTTGCGGCGAAGTGCTTCCTTGGCCAACGCGTCGTCGCCTGCCTGCACCGCCCGCATGGCGTGACCCTCCCAGGACTTGGCCTCTTCGGCCAGATCGTCCACCCGCTTGGCCATCCGTTTCTCGTCGCCCAGGCACTGCGCAACCTCGCTGCGTGCCTCGCGCACCGAATCCTCCATATCCCGCACAAGTTGGTCGATCTCCTTGGCCGGGTCCTGCATGGAGTCGACCAGATCGTTGACGTTCGATTTTACCAGCGTGGAGAGCCGTCCTAGAATTCCCATGCGGCCAAGTGTACTGGTGCCGCGCACGCGTGTCGATTCGGCCGGGACTTTCTGTTAGCGTTGGCGTCTATGCGTCTTGCTGACATCGCCGGCCAGGATCAAGCCACCGCGCTCCTTCTGCGCGCGGTCGCCTCGGGCCGGCTGGCGCACGCCATTCTCTTCGACGGGCCTGAAGGCGTGGGGAAGCGAAGTGCGGCCCTGGGCCTGGGACTGGCCCTGTGCTGTCCGGTCGAGCCCAACCTCGGCTGCGGCACCTGCGACGTCTGCCGCCGCATCCTGGCCGGCCAGCACCCTGACGTGCGTGTGCTGGCGCCCGAAACCAACCAGTTTCTCATCGAACAGGCCAAGGAAGTGGTGGCGCTGGCCAGCACCCGCCCGCACGAGGCACCTGCCCGCGTTCTCGTCATCGACCAGGCGGACTGTCTCAATCCCAGCGCGGCCAACTGCCTGCTCAAGACCTTGGAAGAACCGCTGCCAGGGAACTTCATCGTCCTGGTCACCTCGGCGCCGGCGCGCCTCTTGCCCACCATTCGTTCGCGCTGCCAGCGGGTCCGTTTCGTGGCTTTGCAGCCTGCCACACTGGTGGATCTGGCCTGCCGCCGGGGCATTGATCGGGCGCGGGCCGAAACCGCGGCCGCCACGGCCAGCGGATCAGCGGCGCGCATGTTCGAGTTGTGCGCCTCCGAGACCGAGTCCAACCTATGGACCGTGGCCAGCCGATTTCGCCAGGCGATTGCATCGAGCGACATGGGTCCGATCTTCGACGCCGCTGCGGCTTTCTCCGACAAGGAAGAACGGCAGGACCTGCCCGAGGCGCTGGCCTTGCTCGCCCGTTTCTATCGCGATGCCCTGGCTGTGGCCGCCGGTGCGGAGGACCTGGTCCTCTTGGGCATGCACAGGGCGGAAATGGCTGGACCCGTGGCCGCGTGTCAGCAACGACGCAGCCTGAGGCCCTTGACCCGATCCGTGGCGGCGGTGCTGGATGCCCGGGCGGGATTGGCCGCCAACGTGAACGCGGTCACTGCGCTGGAGAAGATGATGATGGACATTCGTGACTCGATGGTGGAAGCAGCGTGAGCGACCTGTCTGCCCCGCCAGCTCCCCGGCCTTCAGACCAGTCGGGCCCACGTACGGACGGGCGCAATGTCGTGGGCGTGAAATACACGCCGACCGGCCGGATCATCGATTGCGATTCGGGCAGCCAAGTGTTCCGGCAGGGTGAAACGGTGGTGGTGGACGATCGGCGTGGCGGAACCGTGGCCACGGTCAGTGTGCCGACCACCACCCGCAAGGGCGCCGGCTCTTTGGGGCGCATCTTGCGCCGGGCCGATGCGCGCGATCTGGCCCGCGCGCAGGAGGATCAGCGGCGCCAAGCCGACGCGCTCGCGTTTGCCCGATCGCGGGCCCACGCCCTGAATTTGCCGATCAAGGTATTCCGGGTCGATCTCAGCCACGGCAGCGACCAGGCGCTGGTCTGTTTCTCGTCAGAAAAACGCATCGACTTCCGCGATCTGGTGCATGACCTGTCCGCCCGTCTGCGCGCCCGCATCGAAATGCGGCAAGTCGGCGTACGCGACGAGGCCAAACTGGTCGGCGGCATTGGCTCCTGTGGGCGAGAGCTGTGCTGCTCGACCTTCCTGCCGCATTTCGCCCCGGTGTCGATCAAGATGGCCAAGAACCAGCACCTGGTGCTCAATCCGACCAAGGTCGCGGGCCAGTGCGGGCGGCTCAAGTGCTGCCTGATGTACGAGGACGCACAGTACGTGGAGGCAGGCAAAGGTCTGCCGAAAGTGGGCAAGCAGGTGCAGACGCCGGACGGCGTGGGGCGGGTGGACGATCTCGACGTCCTTGCCCGCAAAGTGCGGGTCTTCTTCCCCGATCGGCCGCCCGCGACCTTCAATGCCGACGAAGTCCATCTCTTGCAAGCCAACGCCGCACCGACCCCTGCGGCCGTCGCCGGGCCGCGCTTTGCCGGGCGAACCCCGCCCGAAGATGACACCCCCGCCGTGGAGGATGGCCTTGCGGATGCGGCTGAAGATGCGAGTTCGCCCACTCCCCCACCCGCGCCAGAGACTGCGGTGGTCGGTGGCGAGGATACGGAGCCGAAGTAGTCACGTCGGGCGCTCGCCGGCCCGGGCATGAAGATCGTCGCGGGCTCCCTCCGTCGAACCTCGCCAGAGCTGAGGAGGTATACGGTCGAACCTGACAAGGCGAGATCTGCGGGATACCCCAGGCCGGTAGCCAGCGAAGAGGGCAGAGTTGTCGGACCCGTCAGGGGCACACGCATGGCGGAACCGCCATCGTAGTTGACCCAGTGTTGGACGAGAGATCCTTGACGCCCGCCCGGGAACGCCGTCAAATCGATCCCGAGAGGCTGTATCGTGATCGGGTCGCAAATCAATAACTACGAACTCGTTTCCGTCCTTGGCCAAGGCGGCATGGGTACCGTGTACCTGGCCTGTCACACCTTCACCGGGCGCAAGGCCGCGGTGAAATTGCTTCATCCGGAATTGGCGCGGGACCAGGCGCAGGTGACCCGCTTCATGAACGAAGCGCGCGCCACCGCCGCTATCGGGCATCCCAACATCATCGACATCATCGACGTGGGTGTGCTGGCCGACGGCCGCACGCCGTACCTCATGATGGAGTTCTTGCAAGGAGAATCGCTTTCCAGTCGGCTGCAGCGCAGCCGCCCCTTGCCGTTCGACGAGGCGATCGAGATTGCGTGCCAGACCGCATCTGCGCTTTCTGCCGCGCACCGGTGCGAGATTATTCACCGCGACCTCAAACCCGATAACCTGTACTTGCTCGTCGATTCGTCGACGTTGCCGGTGCGCCTGCGCGTGAAAGTGCTGGACTTCGGGATCGCGAAACTGCGGGCCGACCTTTCGGGCGAGTCGGTCAAGACCCGCACCGGGGCCATCATGGGAACCCCTCAGTACATGTCGCCCGAGCAGTGTCGCGGTTTTGCGCAACAAATTGACTATCGCACCGACATCTACACGCTCGGGGTCATTCTCTACGAGATGGTGTGCGGCTCGCCTCCATTTGTGAGCGAAGGACTTGGCGACTTGCTCATGATGCAAGTAGGCCGCCCGCCGATACCGCCGCGCACCCTCAGCGTCCACGTGCCGGATGTTCTTGATGAAGCGATCATGCGTGCTCTGGCCAAGGATCCGAACCAGCGCTTTGCCTCGATGGCCGACTTTGAAGAGGCGCTCCGGCTCGTGGAAGGACCGTCCACCACCGCGGCTGGCTCGGCAGGTCAGGGGCAGGCGCGCGACCCCAGGCGGGCGAGGTTGCCCCCAAATGTGGCCAGCTGGGTGACCCCGCCTGCGCCCACTCGATTGCTTGCGGCCGAGACGGACGGATCCGAGGGCACGCCCATCGGCGACGCTCCCAAATTTGCTGGGACGAACCGTCCCGGCACCACTTTCACCGCGACGGCGGGCCAGGTTCTGACTGCCCAGACGCAACGAACGCGACGTCACAGATTTTGGGTGCGTCCGGCTCTCGTGGCCAGCGGCGTTCTGGTGACCGCCGCTCTGGTTGTCTACGCAATCATGCAGCACGAGGGCCGGACCGCCCCAGCGCCAGGACGTGAACCACCAAGCGCTCCAAGCGTAGCGCCTTCGCCAGTCCCCGTTCCTCCCTTGCCAGAAGCTGCCGTTCCGGCAGCAGCGCCAGCCGATTCCATCACCTCAGCCGCAACGACCCCGGCGCGGGCGATTGCGCCAGGCAAGCCCCGACCTGTGCCGCCGAAAGACAAGCGAGCGGACCACAGACGCGACAGAACCGCGATCGCTGCGCCTGCAGCCGCACCTTTGCCCAAGCCAGCGGAGTCCCCTGCTCCGCCGCCGGTCCCCAAGCCGGCGAACACGTTCGAGCGATGGTGACTCGCAGCGGGGAGTTCAGATGCTGCGACCCGCGTGCTCCCACGCGACGTCGTCGAAGAATCAACGTCCCATCAGGGTGACGACGGCTGACGATCGTTGAAAGTCGACACTAGTGGTAGCCTAGCGGCATGGCCGACCCCTTCTACGTCACGACCCCCATCTATTACGTCAATGCCGTGCCCCACCTGGGCACCTTCTACACCACCACGGTGGCCGACGCGTTGGCGCGCTACCACCGGGCGCGCGGGCATGAGACGTATTTTTTGACTGGCACCGACGAGCACGGCCAGAAGATCGAGCGCATGGCGCAGGAGATGGGGGTCAGTCCCAAGGACTACTGCGACGGCATCGTGGCCCAGTTCAAGCAGACCTGGGAGCGCATGGGGATCAGTTACGACCGCTTCATCCGCACCACCGATGCCGACCACCGCGCTGCCGTGGAATCCATGTGGCAGCGACTTTCGGCCAACGGCGATATCTACCTGGCCGACTACGACGCCATGTACTGCGTGGGCTGCGAGGGCTGGAAGACCGAGGAAGACGTGGTGATCGAGGACGGCAACAAGCTGTGCCCGCTTCACCGCAGGCCGGTCGAGCGCGTGCGCGAGCAGAACTACTTCTTCCGCCTGTCAAAGTACGCTGACAAACTCCTGGCGCTGTACGAGCAGCCCGGGTTTATCCGGCCCGAATCGCGCAAAAACGAAGTCACGGAATTCGTGAAGAGCGGCCTGCGCGACCTGTCCATCTCGCGCACGTCGGTCAGGTGGGGCATCCCGGTGCCCAACGATCCCAAGCACGTGGTGTACGTGTGGCTGGATGCCTTGACCAACTACGTGTCGGCCCTGGGCGGGCCGGAGGCCGTGCTCAGCGATCCGCGCAGCCAGGCCCTGTGGGGCGGGTGTACGCATCTCATCGCCAAGGACATTCTGCGTTTTCACGCCGTGTATTGGCCGGCATTCTTGCTGTCGGCCGGGTTGCCGCCGCCCAAGGGCATTTTTTGCCACGGCTACATCACGGTCAAGGGACAGAAGATTTCCAAGTCCATCCCGGCCACGCGCGTGGATCCCAACCTGATCGCGGCCGAGCTGGGCGCGGATACCTTGCGCTATTTCGTGCTACGCGAATATTCACTGGGCGGAGACGGCGACTTCACCTACGAGGCGCTCTTCCAGCGCCACGAATCGGATCTCGGCAATGACCTCGGCAACCTGGTCAACCGCACGGTGTCTATGGCGCGCGCGCTTCCCGACGGGCTGGACGCGCCCCATCGATCGGGATACTCGGCCGGCGATCCCCTGTCCGAGGAGGAGTTGGTTCTGCGCAACGCCGCGGCTGAGGCCACCCGGACCACGACCAAGGCGTGGGATGATTTTCAGCCGTCGCGCGCCCTGGAGGCGACCTGGGCCATGATCCGCGCCGGCAATGTGTACCTGGATCGCACCGCCCCATGGAAACTGAAGAAGGCGGGCAAGCTGGCCGAGCTGCGCGACATCTTGGCCAACACCTGCGAGGTGATCCGCCGTGCCGCCATGATGACCGCGCCGACCATGCCGGTCGCGGCCCGCGAGATCCTGCGCCAGATCGGGCGCGAGTCTGACCTGGGAGAGTGGCCGGTCGAGGACTGGGGCGGCTGGCCGGGCGGCAAGCTGTGCGAGCCCAAGCCGATCTTTCCCCGCCTGGATCCCGACCGACAGAAGGAATTGATTGCGAACTGGCTCGACCAGACTCCGCCGGTCGTGGTGGCGGCTGCCGCCAGCGCACCCACTCCGCCAGTGGCCGAGATCAGCATCGAGGATTTCCAAAAAATGGATCTGCGCGCTGCCAAGGTTTTGCAGGCCGAGGCGGTGCCCAAGACCGACAAGCTGCTCAAGCTGACCCTCGATCTCGGCGGCGAGTCGCGCACCGTGATCTCGGGCATTGCCGGCGCCTACACACCAGCGGATGTCATTGGCCGCACGGTCCTGTATCTGGCCAACCTGAAGCCGTTCAAGATCCGAGGCGTGATGTCCCAGGGCATGATCCTGGCCGCTGGCGGCGAAAAAGTGCTTGCCCTCTGCAACTTCGATCGCGATGTGCCCCCGGGCGCGAAGGTGAAGTAGGGAATTCGGACTCCGCAGGTCGACTATTGGACCTGGCCATGATAATTCTAGGCCATGGCATCAGCGAAACCGGTTATTGCCGCAGGTGGCGAATCCATCACCATGTCATCGGGCGGCACGCTCAACGTGCCGGATCGACCCATCATCCCCTTCATCGAAGGTGACGGGACCGGCGCCGACATCTGGCGTTCCTCGGTGCGCGTGCTCGACGCCGCGGTGGAAAAGGAATTCGCCGGCAAAAAGAAGATCGCCTGGGCCGAGGTCTACGCTGGCGAAAAGGCCAAGAACCTCTTCGACACCTGGCTGCCTGACGAAACCATTGAAGCGTTTCGAACCTACCTCGTCGGCATCAAGGGACCGTTGACCACGCCGGTGGGCGGAGGCATCCGCTCGCTCAATGTGGCCATCCGGCAGATCCTGGATCTGTACGTGTGCCTGCGACCGGTGCGCTACTTTGCCGGCGTGCCTTCGCCGGTCAAGCGCCCGGAGAAGGTCAACATGGTGATCTTCCGGGAAAACACCGAAGACATCTACGCGGGCATCGAATGGGCCGCGGAATCGCCCGAGGCCAAGAAGCTAATTGCGTTCCTGCAGACCGAGATGGGCGTGAACAAGATTCGTTTCCCCGCCACCTCGGCCATCGGCATCAAGCCGGTGTCGCGTGAAGGTTCCGAACGCCTATTGCGCGCGGCCTTTGACTACGCCATTCGCCACCAGCGCAAGAGCGTGAACATGGTCCACAAGGGCAACATCATGAAGTTCACCGAGGGCGGGTTCCGCGACTGGGGCTATGCCCTGGCCAAGCGCGAATACGCTGGCCGAGTCATCGGCTGGGACGACTGTGGCGGCAAACCGCCCGCGGGCCAGATTCTGCTGAAAGATTCCATTGCGGACATTACGTTGCAGCAGGTGCTCACCCGGCCCGACGAATTCGATGTCATTGCCACGCTGAACCTGAACGGTGACTACCTGTCCGACGCTTTGGCGGCACAGGTGGGCGGCATCGGCATCGCCCCCGGCGGCAACATCAACTACCTCACGGGTCACGCCATTTTCGAGGCCACCCACGGCACCGCGCCGAAATACGCCAACCTCGACAAGGTCAACCCCGGCTCGGTGATTCTGTCGGGGATCATGATGTTGGAACATCTGGGCTGGACTGCAGCCGGCGAGCGCATCGTGCGCGCCATGGAGAAGACCATCGCGCAAAAGACGGTGACCTACGACTTCGCCCGCCTGACCGAGGGAGCGAAGGAAGTCTCCTGCTCGGAATTCGGCACGCGCATTATCGCGAACATGTGAAGTCAGCCAACCTTTCGATCCGAATCTGGGTAGTCTAGGCCGAATGCCTGACTCCCTGAATAAGCTGCTGGCGTCGCTGCGCAAGTCCTGCAAGGCGGGGCTTTGGTCAAGCGGCGTGAACCTGGTGCGCACCGGCGCCGTGGCGGTCGAATCGCGCAACGACGAGGAGATCGTCCTGCGCGTGCGCACCCCGGGCCGGGCCGTGGCGCCCACTGTGGTGCTGTATCCGGGCGAAAACGAGTGGGATTGTGACTGTCCCGGCCGGGTGCGGCCGTGCGAGCACCTGGCCGCGGCTGCCATTGCCCTTGGCCAGGGCGAACCAGCGAACGCAGGCGAGGCACCCGTTGCGCCCTTGCCCAAGGCCGAGGAGACCTGGGCGCGCATCGTGTACCGCTTCTCGCAAGTGCCAGGCGGGCTGCAACTGCGACGCTTCGTGGTGCGCGCCGACGGCAGCGAAACCGCCCTCGACGGGACGCTTTCGGCCCTGTTGTCCCGGGCGGCGGAGGCCCGCAATCTGCAAGTCGAACAGTGCGACCTGCAGGCCGATCGAATGCTCGAAACCGGCAGCCGCGGCACTTTGCCGCCGTTCAAAGTGGACGCCCTGGTGCGCGTGTTGGTCGGCGCCCGCCTGGTCTTCCTCGACGGCCGCGAGGTGGCGGTGTCCGAAGAGGAACTGCTGCCGAGCGCCCTCGTCGAAGATCGCGGCGACGACGTCGTGGTCACGATCCGTCGCGATCCGCGCATCACGGCCGTGCCGAGTGCTGGCCTGGTGCTGGCCGACGATGTTCTTGCTCGCCACGGTGAAATCGAGTTGTGCGGCGCCTGGCTGCAGAACCTGCCCATCGTCAAGGCCTACGCGCCGGCCCAATTGGCCGAGGTGGCCACGCGCCTTCTGCCGGATCTTTCGCGACGGATGGCGGTCGAGGTGCGCAGCAAGCGTCTGCCCAAGATCACGCGCGGTCTGGCCCCGCGCCTCGTGCTCGACATGAGCCAGTTGGGATCGTCGCTGGCGGTGTTGCCCAAACTGGTCTACGGCAATCCCCCTTGTGTGCGCATCGACGACGGACGCATGGTCCACCTGTCTGGCCCGGTGCCCGTGCGCGACGAGCCGACCGAGCGCCGACTGGTGGAAAAGCTGCGCGCGGAGCTTGATCTCATGCCGGGCCGCCGCTCGACCTTTGAAGGCACGGACACCGCGCGCTTCGTGGAGAAGGTCAAGCGCTGGCGTGGCGATCTGGCGGGCGATGGGGCGCGGTTGCTCGGCGCGCGGGTGCGCCTGGAACCCAACCTGCGCGTACGCGAGCTGCCCACGTCAGGCAACGGCATCCCGCAGGCAGGCTTTGATTTCAGTTTCACTGTCGTGGGCGAAACTGAGGCCGAGCAGCGCGCGCTTGGCCCGGGGCCGCATTCTGTCGACGCCGCCACAGTGGTTCACGCCTGGGAAGACGGGTTCGGCCTGGTGCCGCTACAGGGCGGTGGATTCGCTCCCCTGCCCCAGGCCTGGCTTGACCAGCACGGTGGCGTTCTCGCGCGCCTGCTCGCGGCCCGCGCCGGCGACGGACGCCTGGCCAATCACGCTTTGCTGGCGCTCGCTGATCTGTGCGACGATCTTGATCAGCCACCGCCGGCTGGACTGGATCGCCTGGCGCCTCTGGCCGAAAGCTTCGAGCGTCTGCCTGAGGCTGCGCTGCCCAAGGATCTGCGCGCCACTTTGCGCCCCTATCAAAAAATCGCCGTCAACTGGCTGGCCTTTTTGCGCAGTGTCGGCCTGGGCGGCATCTTGGCCGACGACATGGGTCTTGGAAAAACCGTGGAGGCCATGTGCCTGTTTGAAAAGAAGTGCCTGGTCGTGGCGCCCACCAGCGTGTTGCCCAACTGGCAGGCCGAGTTGGCACGCTTTCGCCCGTCGTTGCGGGTCAGCGTGTACCACGGCCCCACCCGCAAACTGGATGTCGCCGCGGACGTCACGCTCACCACCTACGCCATCTTGCGCCTCGACAGCGCTGAACTCGCCGCCCGCTCCTTCGATTTGGTCGTGCTCGACGAGGCGCAGGCGATCAAGAATCCCGACAGTCAGGTGGCCCGCGCCGCCTATGCCCTTTGTGCCGAATTCCGCATCGCCATGACCGGCACGCCGGTGGAGAACCGGCTGGAAGAATTGTGGAGCCTCATGCATTTTGCCAACCGGGGACTACTCGGCGGTCGACGCGAATTCGACAGCGAGTTTGCCCGCCCTGTGGCCGATGGCTCGGCTGGCGCCGCCGCGAATCTGCGCCAGCGCATCCGTCCCTTTGTCATGCGTCGGCGCAAGGCCGAGGTGGCGCCCGAGCTGCCCCCGCGCACCGAGGCCACGCTCAAGGTCGTGCTCGACGAGCGTGAGCGCGCGGCCTACGACGCTGTCCGTGCCGCCACCCAGGCTGAGCTGGTTGCCTCAATGAGCGGAGCCGACGAAAAGGGATTCAGCGTAATGAAGGCTTTGGAGGCGTTGCTGCGCTTGCGCCAGGCCGCCTGTCACCGCGGCCTTCTGCCCGGACAGAAGGCCGACTCGTCTGCAAAAGTGGAGGCGCTACTCGAATCCCTGGAAAATGCAGCCGCCGACGGCCACAAGGCGCTGGTCTTCTCACAGTGGACTTCTTTGCTGGACCTAATTGAGCCTGCACTGAACAACGCCGGTATTGCCTACACCCGCCTCGACGGCTCCACTCGCGACCGCGGCGAAGTGGTGGAGAAGTTCCAATCCGAAGATGGCCCGCCCGTCATGCTGATTTCATTGAAGGCCGGCGGCACCGGCCTGAATTTGACTGCGGCTGACCACGTATTCCTCTGCGACCCCTGGTGGAACCCCGCCGTTGAGGACCAAGCCGCGGACCGCGCCCACCGCATCGGCCAAGAGCGACCAGTGACCATCTACCGTCTGATCGCCGCCGACACCGTCGAGGAGCGCATTCTGGATCTGCAGGAAAAGAAGCGCGCCCTGGGCGAAGCAGCCCTAGGCGACGGTGGCGCCGCGGCTTCGTTGACTAGAGAAGATCTGATGGCGTTGCTGGCGTAGCTGGCACTGCGAATCCATCGCGGCATCCCGCGGGTATCATGGTGGGACTATCCGACGCCAGCGACTCGGAGAATCCCACGAATGGTCTCGGCGTGTGCCTCTTCCTGCTTGCCGACCATCTCGAAGAACATGGACGCGTCGCCCGTACACGAGCCGGCCAGGGCATCGTAGTAGAGGATCGCACTGTTCTCGGCCTCGATAGCAAACTGGAGGGCCTCCTGCATGTCCATCCCGCCGGCGCCGGCCCCCGCGGGTGAGTTCTCGATGCAGTTCACCGGCGAATCCGCGCGTTCGGGCAGGTTTCCCTGAACAAGAGCGGTGGCCACGCTCTCCAGGCGCGTGGCGTGTTCTCGTTCCTGCGCCGCTATACCGACCAGGGTGCGCCGCACGTCTTGGTCCGCGGCAGACTTCGCCATGTCGAGGTAGAACTTCTCGGCCGCCTGCTCAGCGGCAATAGCATTGCGGATCGCCTGGGCCAACGTAATTGCCATAATTGTTCTTTTCCGGGGCTCGTGCCCCACCTGGCCGCTTCCCTCCCTGGCCAGTGTCAACGTCTCGCGGGACGCGAAAGCAACCAACCCACATTTTCTCCATCCGCGTCTCGCCTCCGTGCGGGCGATTGTCCCATGGTCATGTTAGCCGCGCCAGCCCCGGTCTTCGCCGAAAGCGACAGCTGGCGATTCGTGTAATATCCCGGATGATGACGGCATCGAATCCACTCGCGAGTCCTGCACCGTGGAGTCTCGTCGCAGCCGAGTACGCCGCAGAGGTTGCTCCCATATTTGCGTGGTTTGCCCAAAGAGCGATCGATCTGGCGCCTTTGCGCCCCGGTGCGCGCGTGCTTGATGTGGCTGCCGGGCCCGGGACGCTGTCATTCTTGGCGGCGCGAACCGGCGCGCGCGTGACGGCGATCGATTTTTCGCCCGCGATGATTGAGAAGCTTCGAGAACGCGCCGCCACCGAGTCAGTGGCGATCGAATCGCAGGTCGGTGACGGGCAGGCCTTGCCCTTCGCACAGGCAACGTTCGATGGGGCGTTCTCGATGTTCGGCTTGATGTTCTTCACCGATCGAATCCTCGGTCTGCGCGAGCTTGCACGCGTGCTCGTGCCGGGGGGTGTAGCGGTCGTGGGGAGCTGGGCGTCCGAAGACGGCGATACCTGGCGCAACGTGATCTGGGGCGCGGTTCGCGAGCACATGCCGAATTTGCCGCTCGGCGGTTCAGCGCCGCCGTTGGGTCTTGTCGATGACTGCCGGAAAGAAATGAGGGCAGCGGGATTCGACAACATAGAGATCCACGAGGTCGCGCACACATTGCCGGCGATGACGACCCGGCAGGCGTGGGCGTGGATGGTGCGCGCCACCGCCCCGATTGCCTTGCTCCGCCAGCGGCTCGAACCGGCGGAATGGGCCGCCTTCGATGCGTGCATCCTGGCCAAATTGGTCGAAGCGTTCGGCGAAGAGAGCCAGAGTATGCGGCGAAAGGCGAACCTGTCGGTCGGCCGCAAGCGGAGCTAGATTTCGACCGTCAAATCGAGGGTGATTTCGAGATGGAGAGCTTTTGAAATCGGGCAACCCGCCTTGGCAGCGGCAGCCGCTTCTTCGACCTTGGCCTTGTCTCCGCCGCGGGCTTTCACCGTTGTCTTGAGCGCGCTCTTGCTCAAAGTCAGGTTCTCGAAGGTGACCGCGCAGGTGGTCTCGATGGACTGCGGGGTGATGCCTCTCTCGCCCAGTTGTGCGCTGAGGGCCATGCTGAAACAACTCGCATGGGCGGCGGCGATCAACTCCTCCGGGTTGGTGCCCGGCTCGTCCTCGAAGCGGGTGCGGAATCCGTACCTCAGATCCTTGAGCACTCCGCTGCCGACGCTGAATCTGCCCTGGCCGTCCTTCAGGCCTCCTGTCCAGGTTGCGCTCGCATTCCGTTTCATCGAATCTCCTTCCGCGCCGGGTTTCGCCTCTATGTCCGCAGAATTGCGGCATCGTGCGGCGGTCGCCGCCGTCTTGCTTCGAGCGCAGTTCTAGCACCATTGCCTTCGGCAAGCCTGCCCGCGCCCGTCTTGTCCTTTGCAGCAGGTCCTCGCTAGGGACTCAGGTCTTTCGTGACCAACAACTTGCCGAGCATCCGCCACAGCCCACGGTGCATGCGGTGGAACCCGCGCACCGGCGACGCGTACATCAAAATGCACGCACCTTGGGCGAGTTCGATACCGAGTTCGGCCGCGAGCTTGACGGCGGCATCGCTCTCGGCGCCCTGTTGTAGCCAGGCCCGCCGAATCCCGGCCGCCGCGGCCTGGCGCAAGATCTCGGGCACTTTTCCGGGCTGCACGCAGACAAGAACGCCGTCAACCGGACGCGGCAGTTCGGCCAGAGACTTCGCGCAGGGATCGCCCTGCACGCTGGCCAGTTCGGGATGCACGGCCATCACATCCAGCCCGCGCGCTTTCAACTCGCGATAGGCATAATTGCCGTACTTGCGCCGCGCGCGCGAAACGCCCACAACGGCCAGCCGCCGGCACTGGGAGAAATCAGCGATGGTTTGGCTCACAGTGACAAACATCTTGCCACAGAAGGTGAGGGCGGCGTAGCAAGGCGTGCACGCGGGCCGCCGGGATTGCTGCTGGCTTCGGTCGCTTTCTGTCGCGCTATACTCCCGGGATGGCCAAGTTCCGCGGCACGATCAGGCACAACGACCTTGAGGGCGGGTACTATCAGTTGCTGGCCGACGACGGCACGGTCTACGAAATCGAGGGCAACGATGCGCTTCTGCGCCGAGCGGGAACCCGTGTGGAAATCGACGGGGTGATCGACCGGACGGCGTTGTCTTTGGCCATGACGGGTCCGCGGCTGAAGGTGAAGTCGGTCAAGACCGCCTGATCACCTCCAGCCGGGCCGGCCCTGCTACTGCTGCGGCTGCTCAGCGGCGGGCTTCGCGGTTTCTTGATTCAACTCTTGCTGGGCCTTGGCTTCCTCGGGCGAGGGGGTCGGCGCTGGGGGCGGCGGGTTCGAGGCGCAGCCGAGAAGCGAGGCGAGCGAGATAGCGGCGAACAGATACATAACTGATTTCATGGTGACGTCCTCTCCTGCGGGTCAATTGCCCGCTAAAGTGGCGCCACTTTACATCAACACTTGGGCTCTGTGGCGTCGAACCTCGCGGTCCAGCTCCACGAATTGTTCTTCCAGGTGCCAGGGCCGCTCGGCGTACACGTCGTCGAACATGGTGGAAAGTGGCGACTTGCCGGGCAGGCTCTCCACCTCGGCCACCAGCGCGGCGAATTCGTGCTCGCAGGTTTCGACGAACTTCCGTTCCTCGTCCGCATTCCACAACCCCTTGCCCTCAAGGTAGGCGCGGAAGCGGCGGATGGGATCGCGGCATTCCCACTCGCGCGGTTCATCGGGATCACGATAGGCCGACGGATCGTCCGACGAGGTGTGGGCGCCTCGGCGGTAGGTGAGCGCCTCAATGAGCGTGGGGCCCTCACCGCGGCGGGCGCGGGCCGCGGCCTCGGCCGTGACGTGGGCCAGGGCCAGCACGTCGTTGCCGTCGACCAGCACGCCTGGCATGCCATAGGCGACCGCCTTTTGGGCCAAGGTCGGCGTGATGGTTTGCACGGAACGCGGGGTCGAGATGGCCCAGCCGTTGTTGCGGCAGAAGAACAGGCAGGGCGCCTTGCGCACGGCCGCCATGTTGCACGACACGTGGAAATCGCCAGTCGAAGTAGCGCCGTCGCCGAAGTAGACCAGGCTAACATCGTCGCGCCCGCTCAGCTTCGCCGCCATGGCCATACCCACCGCGTGCGGAATCTGCGTGCCCACCACCGAGCTGACCGACATGAAGTTCAGCTCGCGCACGGTGTGGTGCGCGGGTAACTGCCGGCCTTTGACCGGATCCTCAACATTGCAGTAGAGCTGGCACAAAAGCGTGCGCAGCGGGTAGCCACGGAAAAGCGCGGCGCCGGCCTCGCGGTAGCAGGAGAAAATCCAGTCGCTCGGTCGCAGCGCCCAGACCGGGCCAACCAGCGTGGCCTCTTCGCCCCAGGCCGTCAGATAGAAACCGATGCGGCCTTGGCGCTGGAAGCGCATCAGCTTCTCATCGAGCAGGCTGTTCTGCACCATGGTCTGGTAGATGCGGCGCAGTTCACCTGCCGGGATGACAGGCTCGCGCTCGGGATGCAACACGCGTCCCGCGTCGTCGAGAACCCGGATAAGCTCGAACTTCACCAGTCGTGCTTAACGGCGGCGCTGGGAGTTGTCAAGACGCGGGCAGGGCAGGATACTGCTGGAACCTATGCACGTTCACCTGAAAGATGTCGTCAGCTACGCGGGGACCGACTACCTGGTGGCCGGGTTGGTCACCTACGACCTCCAGCACCACAAGCGGGTCCTGGCGCGATTGGTCGGCGGCGAGCGCGTCTTGTGGATGGAGCCGCTCGTGGGCGATCTCGACGAACGCGTGCTGTTTCTCGAAGAAATTCATGACCTCGACATGACCACGCCGCCCCCGGAGCAGATTTGCTACAAGGATGGAACCTACCTGCACGTGCTGGCCGGCCATGCTGACGTGGCGACCAGCGGTCAGACGCCAGGCCGCGCTTCAGGGACCTGTGACCTGTGGCGTCTGCGAGCGGCCGGCGATGTTTTCATCCAGATCGAAAAATGGCCAGACGCCCTGGTGATTTTGGCTGGCCCCTCGGCCCATCAGAGCATGCTACAAATACGGCCCGCAAAGTAAGAGAGGAGATCCCCATGTACAAGCTCGTGTTGCTTCGCCACGGCGAAAGCGATTGGAACAAAGAAAACCGCTTCACCGGCTGGACGGATGTTGATCTGTCCGAAAAGGGCCGGCAGGAAGCCAAGGCTGGCGGCCAGGCGCTCAAGGACGGCGGCTACGCCTTCGATGTCGCGTACACGTCTGTGCTCAAGCGCGCCATCCGCACTTTGGGCTTCGTGCTCGACACGCTGGATTTGATGTGGATTCCGGTCCACCGGTCGTGGCGACTCAATGAACGCCACTACGGAGCCTTGCAGGGCCTCAACAAGTCGGAGACCGCGGCCAAGTACGGCGAGGCGCAGGTCAAGATCTGGCGGCGCAGCTACGACATCCCGCCGCCGCCTCTGGAAAAGACCGACCCGCGCTTCCCGGGCAACGATCCGCAGGGACGCTACAAGGATCTTTCAGCCGCCGAGCTGCCGCAGACCGAGTGCCTGAAGGACACCGTCGCGCGCTTTTTGCCCCTGTGGCACGAGACCATCGCGCCCGTGGTGAAGTCAGGCAAGAAGGTCATCATCGCCGCCCACGGCAACAGCCTGCGCGCCCTGGTGAAGTACCTGGACAACATCCCCGAAAGCGAAATCGTCGAGCTGAACATCCCGACCGGTATTCCACTGGTCTACGAGCTCGACGCCAACCTCAAGCCGATCAAGCACTACTACCTCGGCGATCAGGCGGCGATCGAAGCCGCCATGAAGGCCGTGGCCAACCAAGGCAAGGCGAAGTAGCGCCCGCTGGCCAGGCCGGGTCGCGGCTGGCGGGGCGCGAGAGCGTGGGCGTGAGCGAGTTCGTGGGCGGTGAGCGGACAGCGGGCGGCGGTACCGTTCACCCCCACGCAAGCTCTAACTACTTCCGCAAGCGTCGTTCGAGCAGTTTGTAGGCCTCGGTCAGCTTCTGCGTCAGCTCGGTGGCTGCCTTCTGCTTGTCGGGCGAGCCGGTGTGGTGGTCGGGGTGGTACTTGCGCATGAGCGTGCGGTACGACTTGCGCACCGTCTCAAAGTTTGAACCCTGCGGCACTTCCAGCGCGGCGTAGGCGCGGCGGATTTCATCCTCGGGCGTGGATTTTCTAGGCGGGGAATCCGACGACGGACGGGCTGACTTGGGCCGCGGCTCGCTGCTGGCCGTGCTCGGCCGCGGTGGCGCCGCCTTGGCCGCGGCGCGGGCGCGGTGGCGACGATCCAGTTCCGCCTCCAGTTGTTCGTCGGTCAACTGGTCGAGCCCGTAGCGGTGATAGAGATCTTCGTCGGGATCGCTCGGCGATTCCCAGGTCGACGCCTTGTCGAGCAGGGAATTCAACTCGGCCCGCGCCATGTCGAAGAGTCGCTTGCTGATGGTCATGCCGTCCGCCGCCAGTCTACACCGGACCTACTTGTTGTAGGGCTCGCCCCGCAGGGCGGAGAGCGCCCGATAGATCTGTTCGCACAGGATCACGCGGGCCAGGCGGTGGGGCAGGGTCAGCGGCGACAGGGACAGGCGCCGCTGCGTGGCCGCAACCGTGGCCGGGGCCAGGCCTTCGGCGCCGCCGATGAGGAAGACGATGGCACGCGTTCCACGCACCATGCGCTGTTCGAGGTACTTGATGAACTCGGCCGTGGTCCAGCAATCACCACCGGGTTCCAGCGCCACGACTTCGGCGCCCACGGGCAGGCTGCGCAGCAAGTCCGCGTCGCTGTCGACTTCCTCAACCGCGATGGGCAGATGGCGTCGCGCGCGGTCTACATACTCCTGGCATACCGACTCCAGCCGGCGATCGCGCATCTTGCCGACCGCGCGAACCAGGATCTTCACGGGTTGGCTGGACCGTCGCCCGCCACAATCATGGCCTCGGGCGGGATCTGCAGCTTGATCCGAGGCGCGTCGATCCACAGGCTCTCGATGTCGAAGACTTCCCGCACCGGGTGATAGAAGACGTGAATCACCACATCGCCGAAGTCGAGCAAGACCCACCGACCATTGGCCGTGCCTTCGCGGCCCAGCAGTCGCCGTCCGCGCTCCCGCATGACCTTGTGAACATTGTCCGCGATCGCGTCGACCTGGCGATCGCTGCGGCCACTCACCACGCCGATGAAGTCGGTGTAGCCGGTGCGTCCCGATACGTCGATGAGGACCGGCAAGAGCGCTTTCTTGTCCAAAGCGGCTTCCATCGCAGCGCGTGCCGTGGCCAGCGCCTCGCGCAGTTCCTTGGCGCTGCCCGCCGGCCTGGGCGCGTCGGTCTGCCGCGCTCGCGCAGGAATGGCCTGTATGCCCGCTGCCAACTTGGCCCCTGTACGACGGCGGGGCTTGCTTGAGGGCTTGCTGGCCTTGCTCGAAGGCTTGGTGGCCTTGCTCGAGGGCTTGGTGGCCTTGCTCGAGGGCTTGGTGGTCTTGCTTGAGGGCTTGGAGGTCTTGCTCTTTGGCTCTGGGGCGGTTTTTTTCTTCACGTACACCAATCGTAGCAAAGCCGAGGGCTCTACTCAAACTTGCCCCCTACCTGAACATTCGGATAGTCTTCCGGCCATGTCGGCAACCTTGATCGTCGTAGCCATGGCCGCGCTTGCGGCTGGTGCGCTGGTGGGCTGGCTGCTGGCTACCGCACACGAAAGGGCGCGGGCCGAGGCGGGCCTGCGCGCGGCTGAGACCCGGCTGCGCGAGATCGAGGGTGGGGCGCGGGCTGCGCAGGCCACCGTGGACGAGCTGCGCGCGAGCCTGTCTCGCGGTGAGACGCGCGAGCGTGAGCTGGGGCGCGATCTGGCCGAGGCACAGAAGCACCGGACCGTGGCGGAAACTCAGGTGGCGGAACTGCGCCGCAGCCTGCACGAGCAAAAGGCCATTCTGGAAAGCGCCGAGGAAAAACTGGGCGACACCTTCCGCGCCCTGGCGGCCGAGGCCCTGGCCGCGAACAACGAGGGGTTCTTGACCCTGGCCGGCGAAAAGCTAGGCGCCGCTCGCCGCGAGACAGACACGGCGTTGGACTCGCGGCACAAGGCCATTGAGGCGTTGTTGAAGCCAGTGCGCGAGTCTTTGGAGAAGGTGGACGGCAACATCCGCGAGATCGAAAAGGAGCGCGGCCAGGCCTACGGTCGACTGAACGCGCTGGTCACGGGCTTGGCGACTTCACAGGACAAGCTGGCGCAGGAGACGGGGAACCTGGTGCGCGCGCTGCGTGCGCCGGCGGTGCGCGGCCGCTGGGGCGAAATCCAACTCAAGCGTGTGGTCGAGTTGGCGGGAATGGTCGAGCACTGCGACTTTGTCCAGCAGGAGACGCTCGACAGCCAGGATGGTCGGCTGCGGCCGGATTTGATTGTGAACCTGCCCAATGGGCATCAAGTGGTGGTGGATGCCAAAGTGCCGCTTGAAGCCTACCTGGCAGCCGTGGACGCGACGGCGGACGAGCCCCGCCGTCGTGAGCAGCTGCGCCGCCACGCCGACCAAGTGCGCGCCCATGTGCTGAAACTGGCGGCCAAGAGTTACTGGAACGAACTGTCGAGCGCGCCCGAATTCGTGGTGATGTTCCTGCCGAGTGAGGGCATCTACCACGCAGCCCTGCAGGAAAGCCCGGACCTCATCGAGCACGGCGTGGGTAGCAAGGTGCTGATTGCCACGCCCACGACATTGATTGCGTTGTTGCAGGCGGTGCACTACGGCTGGCGGCAGGAAAAACTGGCGGAAAATGCCCAGCGTATCAGCGATCAGGGCCGCGTGCTGCACGAGCGCCTGGCCACCCTGTTCGATCACTTTGGCAAGCTGGGAACGGCACTCGGCCGGGCCACGGATTCGTACAACGCCGCCGTGGGCTCGTTCGAGCGCATGGTCAAACCGGCGGTGCGCAAACTGGAAGAACTGGGCGCCGCGGGAAAGAAGACGATTGAAGAAATCGACCCCGTGCCGGTGCGCCCGCGCGAGCTGACCACTGCTGATGCGGACGATGAAGTGACCAAAGCGAACCTCACATGATCCGCATCGTGCAGACACTCTCGTTGCTCACCCACCGCTGACCATGGACTTCATTCGCGTCTCGCGGCCGGTTTCGCTGGCTCTTCTGGCCGGGCGCGGACACTACGAGGCGGTGGTGCAGGCGGTGATGAATGCCGAGCGCAGCATCTGGATCGCCACGGCCAACCTGAAAGAGCTGATGGTCGAAGATCCGCGCGCGCGTCCGGGCCACCGGCGCACCGCCCGCGGGGGCGAGTATCGATCGGTGTTGCAGGTGTTCGACGATCTGGTGGGGCACGGCGTGGAGATTCGCATTTTGCACGCCAGTCCACCCTCGCGGCCGTTTCGCGAAGAGATGAGCCGCTGTGCCCGCCTGAAACCCGGCGCTGGGCGGCCCGGCGCGTTTGAACTGCGCCTGTGCCCGCGGGTACACGTTAAGACCGTCATTGTCGACGGCGCCATGGCGTACCTGGGCAGCGCCAACTGGACCGGCGCCGGCTTGGGCGCCAAGGGCGAAGGCCGCCGCAATTTTGAGATGGGCTTGCTCAGCCGCGACGACCTGCTGCTCGACGAGGTGCAGGCCTTCTTCGATGCCATCTGGCGCGGCCAACCCTGTGCCGGTTGCAAACTGCGCGACCAGTGCCCCCAGCCGCTCGGATGAAACAACCTACTCTTCAGGTTCGGCGAGGCGCTACCTCCGCGCCTGTCAGACTGAGGTGAAAGTCCGTCGACCAGACCTTCCTGATCTTGTGTCGTTCGAGAAAGCAAAGGCTGGAAGCGTCGACGTACGAGACCTTCGCGCCGCGTAGGCGATCGAGCATCCTGGCCACCTGTCGGTGATGATCGCCGGTCACGTCGAAGATCTTCAGGCCGTCAAGTTGGTCAACGAAGACTCGAAACGTTCGGGCCGCTTCCTCGCCATACCGATGCAGGAACCAGGAATAGGCCTCACCAACGACCAGATACGATGTGCTCCAGCGTGGCTGCGCAAGGCCAAACAAAGCGACGGCCTGCGTGTGCCACTGGTCGTGGCGGTTCAGGAAGGCAATGAAGATTCCCGAGTCTAGAAAAACCGCCTCGGTCACGGCTGGGGTCGCCCGTAGACAACTTCGTCCACCGTGCTGCTGTCTTCGGGACGGCCGTCGAGAATGCCCGCATACGCCATCCACGGCTTCGACGTCGGCTGTCGCGCGATGGTTTCCTCCAGGCCGCGCCGGACCAGCTCTGCCACAGAAACGCCCATGCGCCGGGCCGCCGCTTTCGCCTTGGCGTACACTTCAGCATCCACAGAAATCTGCGTCCGAATCATGTTATCACCATATCACATCGTGATAACAGATCCAGCTTGGCCGTTTCGACCCACCGCTCCCAACGACGCCAGGTACTTCGACACTTGCTTCTTCGGCTTGCGCATCAGCGTGTTCAAGACTGCGACCGTCGGCGTGGCCAGTCCCGTGTGCTCGGTGAAGCGCGCGTGCAGGTTCTGCCAAATGGCGACGGTGTGGTTCACATCGGCCAGCGAGCGGTGAAATTGCCGCGCGCCTGGGCTGCGCACCTGCAAGGCGTCCAGCAGCGCGTCTAGCCGGTAGCTGGGCAGCCCAGGTGCTAGTCGGCGCGCCAGGCGCATGGTGCACAGGAATTCGCTTTCGCAGCGCAGCCCGGCGCGCGCCAGCTCGGCGTGCAGGAAGCCCCGGTCAAACGAGGCGTTGTGGGCCACGATGGGCAGGCCGCGTACGAATTTCTGCAGGCCCGGCATGATCTCTTCCGGTCGCGGCTGGTCCCGCAACATCTCATTGGTGATCCCGGTCAGCGACGTGATGAAGAACGGCAGGGGAAACCCCGGGTGCATGAGCTTGCAGAAGCTGTCGACCGGCTGGTGATCCACGAGCAGCGTGGCCGCGACCTCGATGGTGCGATCGCGGCCGGGCGCAAGGCCGGTGGTTTCAAAGTCCAGCACCACCAGCTCGCGCGTGGTGGCGGCCGTCATCCGCCGCCCACTTCGCGCAGCCGCGTTTGCAGGTGCGTGATGTGCCAGTCAAGGTGCCGGTAGTAGTCGCGCACCAGAAACTCCAGCGTCTTGTCTTGCCCATCCACCACCCAAACGTGTCCCAGGCACGTCGGCTCCAGATTGCGCACCAAGTGCAGGACGAAGGCATTGTAGTGCTTGAGCAGGCCGAAAAGCTGCGCCCACGCCAAACCCTCCGGCTTCTCGACCGCCACCCAGGGCTCAGGCTCATAGGCGGGAAAGCTCAGCCGGGCCGTGCGCTGCAGGCGGGTGAAGCGCTGGTGGTTGTTGCTGGCCGAGTCGATGAGGTGACAGGCGATCTGCTTGACGCTCCAGTCGCCAGGTCGCGGCTGCACGCCCACAACCGCCTCGGGCGCGGATTCAAACAGGGCGAGCAAACGGGACAGCGTCGACTCAAAGGCAGGAATCTCGGCGTCAAGCGGGGTCATGGATGCACAGGCTACCGAGGTCGGCCCGCCCTGTCCACGCCTTCGCGGATCCTTGGTACCCACAGCCAGCGGCATGGGCTATCTTGTGCCTGCGGGAGATTGACTTCCGCCACCCCTCCACATGCGAATCCTGGTCACCGGCGGCGCCGGCTTTATTGGCGCGAACTTCCTCAATCTCCTGGTGCCTCGCCACCGCGAGCACCACTTCATCAACCTGGACACCCTGACCTACGCGGCCAATCCGCGCAGCTTGGACGGGGTGGCCAGCCTGCCCAACTACGCCTTTGAGCGGGCCGACATTTGTGATTTCCCTGCCTTGCAGGCCGCTCTCGGCCGTCACAAGCCTGACGTCGTGGTGCATTTCGCGGCCGAAAGCCACGTGGATCGCTCCATCACCGGACCGCGCGCTTTCATTCGCACCAATGTCGAAGGCACTCTCAATCTCCTGGAGGCCTGCCGCGAGCTGTGGGCGCCGGGCCAGGGGCTGTTCCATCACGTCTCGACCGACGAGGTGTATGGCTCGCTCGGCGCGACCGGACTGTTCGAGGAAGACACGCGCTACGATCCATCGAGTCCCTATTCCGCGTCCAAGGCGTCAAGCGATCACCTGGTGCGCGCCTGGCACCGCACCTTTGGCCTTCCGGTGCGGGTGAGCAACTGCTCGAACAATTACGGCCCGTTGCAGTTTCCCGAGAAGTTGATTCCGCTGATGATCCTGAATCTGCTCGAACGCAAGCCGCTGCCGGTCTACGGCCAGGGCCTCAACATTCGCGATTGGCTCTACGTCGGGGATCACTGCGAAGCCATCTGGACCATCGTCAACAAGGGCCAAAACGGCCGCACCTACAACATCGGCGGCCGCAGCGAACAGCGCAACATCGACGTGGTGAAGCAGCTTTGCCGCTTGGTCGCCGAAGAAACCGGTACACCCGAGGCGGAGCTTATTGCGCTCATCCGCTACGTTCCGGATCGGCCGGGACACGACTTGCGCTACGCCATCGATTCGTCGCGCATCGAAGCCGAATTGAGCTGGAAGCCGCGTGAGAATTTTGAAAGTGGGCTGCGCAAGACCGTGCGCTGGTATCTCGCTAACAAGGCCTGGATCGATTCGGTGCGCACGGGTGAGTATCGGCGCTGGATCGAACAAAACTACGGGAGCCGCTGACCATGGTCCAAAAGGGCATCATTCTGGCTGGGGGATCGGGCACGCGCCTGCACCCGCTGACCCGCGCGGTGAGCAAGCAGCTCATGCCCGTGTACGACAAGCCGCTCATCTACTACCCGCTGACCACCCTGATGCTGGCTGGGATTCGCCAGATCCTGGTCATCACCACGCCGCAAGACGGGCCGCAGTTTCAGAAGCTGCTGGGCGACGGCACGGCTTGGGGCCTGCAAATCGAGTACGCCGTGCAACCCAGCCCCGACGGGTTGGCGCAAGCGTTTCTCATCGGTCGCAAGTTCATCGCCGGCGATCCCTGCGCCCTGGTGCTGGGCGACAACATCTTCTACGGCACGGGACTGGGCGGCTTGTTTGAAGACGTCGCCTGCCGCGAGTCCGGGGCCACTGTCTTTGGCTATTTCGTCCAGAATCCAGAGGCCTATGGCGTAGCCGAACTGGACGGGAACGGACGCGTGGTCAGCCTTGAGGAAAAACCCAGCCACCCGCGTAGTCACTTCGCCGTGACCGGCCTTTACTTCTATGACCAGCGCGTGGTCGAAATGGCCGAGATTCTGAAGCCCAGTCCGCGCGGGGAATTGGAGATCACCGATCTCAACCGCCTGTACATGCTGCGCGGCCAGCTTCAGCTTGAGAAACTGGGACGTGGCGTGGCGTGGCTCGATACTGGCACACACGATTCCCTGTTGCAGGCGGCGCAATTCATCCAGACCATCCAGGCACGCCAGGGTTTGATGGTGGCGTGCCCGGAGGAACTCGCCTTTCGCAAGGGCTGGATCGACGGTGAGCACCTGCGCCTGCTGGCGGAGCCGCTCGGCAAAACCAACTACGGGCAGTATCTGCTGCAGCTTCTCGAAAGAGGCGCGCAATGAAGGTCACGCCACTGGCGATTCCGGAAATCCTGCTCGTCGAGCCCAAAGTGTTCGGCGATCCGCGTGGCTATTTTGTCGAGACTTTTCAGGCCACGCGCTACGCCGAGGCGGGAATCAGCGCGCGCTTTGTGCAGGACAACCTGTCCCGCTCCGGCCGCGGCACCCTGCGCGGCCTGCACCTGCAGCATCCCAACACGCAGGCCAAACTGGTCTACGTGGTCGAGGGCGAGGTCTTCGACGTGGCCGTCGATGTGCGGGTCGGGTCGCCCAGCTTTGGCAAGTGGGCCGGCACGCACCTGTCGTCGCGCGACCACCGCCAGATGTTCATCCCCGCTGGCTTCGCCCATGGCTTCTGCGTGACCAGCGAGTACGCCCTGTTCGCGTACAAGTGCTCTGAGATCTATTTGCCCCAGAACGAAGTGGGCGTGGCGTGGAACGATCCGGCGCTCGGCATCCCGTGGCCCGTCACCCAGCCGACCATCAGCGAAAAAGATCAGCGCTTCTTGCCGCTGGCCAAGATCGATCCGGCGCGCTTGCCGCAATGGAAGGCGTAACCGTGCCTGCCCCGGTCTTGCTGCTTGGCGATCGCGGTATGCTTGGTCGCGCTTTTCGCGAACTTTTCGCCGCGAAGCAAAGGCCTTTCACGGGCCTCGATTTGCCTGAGCTCGACATCGCGAAAGCGGACCAGGTCGAGCCGCTTTTGGCAAAGCCTTGGTCCACGGTCATAAACTGCGCCGCCTATACGAATGTGGATGGCGCTGAGACCGACGAAGCGGCCGCCCTGCGCGCCAACGGCACCGCGCCGGGAGTGGTAGCGGCGGCATGCGCCCGCGCGCGCGTCCCGCTGGTCCATTTCAGCACCGACTACGTGTTCGCCGGCGACGCCAGCGCGCCGTACGCCGTGGACGCGCCCCTGCGCCCGCTCGGCGCCTACGGCCGCAGCAAAGCCGCGGGTGAAACTGCCATCCGGCAAAGTGGCGCTGAATTTCTCATCGTGCGCACAAGCTGGCTGTATGCCCCATGGGCCAACAACTTTGTCCGCACCATGGCGCGCCTGACCCGCGACAAACCCGAAGTGAAGGTTGTCAACGATCAGCGCGGCCGGCCGACCAGCGCGCAGCACCTGGCCGCGGCCACCTTGGCCCTGGTCGACCGCGGGACGCGGGGCACGATGCACGTCACCGACGGCGGCGAATGCACCTGGTACGAATTCACCGTCGAGATCGCCCGCCAGCTCGGTCGCAGCGCGATCATCCGACCCTGCACCACCGCCGAATTTCCCCGGCCTGCGCGCCGGCCCGCCTACAGCGTTTTCGATCTCGCGCCCGTTGAGGCCATCTTGGGTCCCATGCCCGCCTGGCAGGCCAATCTGGCCAGCGTCCTCGCACAGTTGGAACCGCTATAGAAATCGCTTCAGGTTTGACACCGCCTCTTGTGCGACCGTACCATCTGGCCATGGGGTTTCGCCTGACGGGCATCGTCATTGCTGTTGCTTTGTTCCTACCGGCGGGTGCGCTGGCGCAATCGAAGGCGCCCAGCACTGCGACGCCGTCGAAGGAGAAGGCAGAAGCCAAACTGCACTACGATCAGGGCACGGTCCACTTCAACCTGGACGAGTGGCCGCAGGCGATTGAGGAGTTCAAGGCTGCCTACCGTCTGTACCCCGACGCGATCTTTCTCTACAACATTGCCCAGTGCCACCGGAAGCTGGGCAATGCAACCGAGGCGCTCAGCTTCTACAAGAAGTTCCTGCGCGAGCGGCCCGATGCGCCGAACCGATCCGAGGTGGAAAAGCGTATTGAGGAGCTTGATGATGCGCGAGCCGCGCAAGCCAAGTCTCGCGAGGCCCCGCCGGCCGGGGTGACCCCGCCGAGTCTCGCGGCGCCTTCTCCTGCTGCCACGCCAGTCGCGGCGCCGGCTCAGACACCCGCCCTCGGCACGGCGGCCCCGCCCGTCGCTGCGCGCACCGACTTTGCGCCACCTGGAGCCGACGTCACGACTTCGGCCCCGGCCCCTGGCGAAGCGGGGTCGGGCAGCATCTTGCGAAAGTGGTGGTTCTGGACAGGTGTGGGAGCCGTGGTCGCGGCCGGCGCGATCGTTACCGCCATCGCCCTGTCGTCTTCCAGCCCGCCCAGCCACTACCAGGGCAACATGAATCCCCCTGTACTTACGGTGCCACAATGAAGAATAGACGAACCTTTTCGTTCCTGCTCCTGGCTATCGCCACAGTGGGAGTGACCTGCAAGAAAAGCCAACCTGTCACCGAGGTGATCCTGGAGATCGGCACCAACATCCCGGTTCCGTCGGGGATGGACGCCATCATTCTTCGAATCGCCGCCCCGTCGAGCGGCGAGTTTTTCAACAGGACTTACGGCCTTGGCACTGGCGCGAACCAGATCGTCTTGCCGCGGCGGATGACCCTGACACCTTCAAGCGCTGGCACCACGATGACCGTCAGCGTGGACGGCTTGCTCAACGGCGCAGCGATCGTGTCGCGCGTGGCAGTCACCGGCTTTGTACAAGGCGAGTCGCGACTCCTGCGCATCGACCTGCTCGACGATTGCGTGCGTGTGGTCTGTAACCCTGGTCAGACATGCATGGCCGGCGGCACATGCGTCGATGGGAACATCGATCCTCTCACCTTGCCCAAGTTCGACCCCAAGCAAGACCCAGTGCCGGCGCCGCTCGACGCCGACGCCGGCACTGCCCCCGACGGCGCGAGCGACGTCGCGTCCGCGGACGGCCCAAATGCGGCTGGTCGCGATGTCGGCGCCTACCTGGGTGACGCAGCCCTCGACCGAATCGCCGGGCCGGCCCCGCCCAGCGACGGTCCGGCCGCCAGCGATGGCCTGATTCCCACTGACGGGCAGGGACCCGACGTACCGGCCGCCAGCAAGCCCAACGGCACGACATGCGACTCAAAGGCCGAATGCCAGTCGAATATCTGCGTCGACGGTTTCTGCTGCAACAGCGCCTGCTCGGGAAGCTGTACCTCGTGCAAGGTTCCGGGGAACCTGGGGATCTGCTCGTTGGTTCCACTCAATGATCCCTCCGACGGCGATTGCCCTGACGACGGAGTGCAGACCTGCGGCGGCAACGGCAAGTGCGACGGCGCCGGTGGGTGCATGCTGTATCCAAGTGGCGCTGTATGCTCGCCGAGAACCTGTCCGGCGGGCTCCTCCACCCATACCCGACCAGGCCTGTGCGATGGCCAGGGCCACTGCGGTGCGGGTCAGGTTCTGGACTGCGCTCCCTTTGTGTGCAATGCGACCACCACCATCTGCTTTGCCGCTTGCTCAGCCGGCGGCGGAGAGTGCCAGCCGCCGAACCTGTGCGTGAATGGATCGTGCGGCAAGAAGAGCAACGGCCAGAGCTGCACCACGCCCACCGAGTGCACCTCGAACTTCTGCGAGCAGGGCGTGTGCTGTGGCGGCCCTTGCCAGGGCCTGTGCACGTCGTGCGCCGTGGATGGCTTGCTGGGGACCTGCTCTCCGGTGAAGCTTGGCCAGCCTGACCCCCAGAGCCGCTGCAAGGACCAGGGCGCGGTGACTTGCGGAAGCAACGGCGCGTGTGACGGCAGTGGCGCTTGTCAGAACTACGCGGCCGGGCTTCTCTGTCAGAGTTCCTGTGATGCCAAGACCGGCATCTTCTCTTCTTCCACCTGCAGCGGATCCGGGACATGCGGCCTTTCTCCCAACACGGCCTGCGCGCCCTACAATTGCGATGCTAAGGGTTGCAGGAAGGCGTGCCTGGGACCGGCCGGCTGCGCCCCGGGCAATGTCTGTTCCCCCAGCGGAACTTGCGTGCCGTCGTCCGTCGAAGACTGCACGAATGGCATTGATGATGATGGCAATGGCCTCATTGATTGTGCTGATCCGGCCTGCACTGCGGGCTTCATGTGCGTGCCTGCTGTGCCAGCCGGTTTCACGGGACCCGGGGAAGTGTTTGACGGACCTGGCACGTCCCCACCGTGCGACCCGCAGTACACCAAAGACTATCTAGCCGGGTACGCGACGCCACAATGCCCTGTCTCGTGTGGCACGTGTACCTGCGGCTCTCCCACCGGCGTCACTTGTACCAACCCCAGATTCTTGATTGGAACGGCCACCTCCAAGTGCGCGGGAGGCGTGATTCTCGCAGACGGGTGCAACGCTATTGACAGCGGTGCCACAAACTACGCTACGACGGCTGGGGTGGCCAGTGGCGGTTCCTGCACGATTGTTCCAGGCACCCCTAGCATCCCTCCCGTCACCTCGAACACGGGTCACCTTTGCTCGGGCAGCGCCAAGGGAGGTCTGGGTTGCCAGACTGGCTATGTCTGCTGGCCCAAACCGCAGACACCCTTCTTGCCCCAGGCTTGCGTCTTTGCCAGCGGCGACCTGACCTGCCCGAGCACCGGTTACACCGCCAAGCGAAGCTACTACGACAGCCCCAATGCGAAAGATACGCGAGCCTGCACTTCCAGTTGCGGCGGCTGCGACACTGTCTCGGGAGCGACCTGCAAGGCCTCTATCTACTTCTCAACCAGGACCGCGTGTCTTGTTGGTGGCCGCCCCGACCTGATTGCGGTTCCCTCAGCGTGCCAAGCGTTGCCTGTAAACGTGCCTGCAGGCGTGCCGAACGTGTCGCCAACGGCAGCGACCGTCACGGGCGGCTCATGCACGCCAACTGGAACCATGACTCCTGCCGGCGGTTGCGTTCCGACCGGCAATCCGACTACGGCTTGCTGTGCGCCGTAGTGGAGCGGCCAGCGACGAGTTCCACCTCGCACAGCCATTCTGGCCGGCAGATGTCCGCCACCACGACTGCGGTGGGGGTGGACGCGGGGATGCCAGCGGCCTGCGCAGCTTTGCGGAACTCGGGCAAGAGCCGCGCCTGCTTGAGATAGGCGGTCACGCTCACGGCATCGGCCAAGCCAAGGCCAGCCTGCGCCAACAAGCCGGCTGCGTTGACAAACATGCAGCGCAACTGACCCTTGCCATCGCCGGGCGCCACGACGTTCCCCTGCTCGTCGATGCTGGCGGTTCCCGACACGAATGCGAGTTGCTCGCCGAAAGCGCGCAGAAGCGAGCCGCGCGCGAAGTGCGAACCATAGAGACTGGCCTCGCCCATGGGCGAGGCCCGCATCGCCTCAATGGTGGCCTCGCCGCCGCTGCCCACGGCGTACAGATCCATGGTCAACGGGCTGTTGGAATCCGCAAGCGCCGCTCTTACGCCGGTGCTAGCGGGAAAACGGGTGATTCCCGCGGCGGAAAGAAATCGCCGGCGGCCATCGTTGAGCGCCGCGTAGTCCCTATCGATATCGCGCAGATGGATCCAAGTCCGCACCACATCGTGGAAAGACAGACCACGATCGGTGAGCGCATGCGAGGCGGAGGCGTAGAGATTGTAGACCTGGTCGGCCAGGTTGGTGTTTCCGCCGCCCAAACGAGGCACCAGCGACAGCATGCGCAAGTGGCGGGAACCGGCGCGCAGCACCGTGGTACACAGCGGCCCGGGCAGGGATCCCTTCCACACCACGCTGCAACGGCCAGAGCGAGGCCGCGAAGCATGAATGTGCATCTCGCAGAAACGGCCGCCCGTGGCTGGCGGCAGGATCAGAAAAGACAGCGGCAGCCTCTCGGCGTCGGGTTGGTTCCAGGCCGCCGCCAGCTGGGTGCGCACGCAGAAAGACGGCTGTGCCCGCAAGTAGACCCAGCCGGCCGCCACGTCCGCTGGAACGATGCCTAAGCTCCGCAACCCATCCAGGGCGTTTTGGGCCATGGAAAGGAACTGGGCTTGGTCATCCTTGGCGGCTGTCGCGGCAACGGCGTGGACGTAGAGATCGCTCGCGTCTGCCCCGTCGACCTGGGCAGTCTGGAACGGCGCCTCTCGGCGCCCGGTGCGCGATCCCGCCATGGCCGCGAATTGTAGCAGCCCCGGATGCCGAAGCGCTTGTCTGCTGTCGCGAAACCGGAATTTTCGGAGTAACGAGGCCATCGCTCGCTGGCTGTGCTAACGCTAGGCGGTCATGGCAGAGCCTGTAGTCGTCTTTGACAACGTCCACAAATCCTACCGCAATGTGAAGGCGGTCGACGGGATCAGCTTCGATGTGGCGCCCTCGACTTGCTTCGGACTGCTCGGCCGCAACGGCGCAGGCAAGAGCACGATCATGCGTCTCATCTATCGCAAGGCCGAGCGCGACCCTGCGCCGCGCGGAACAGTTTCGGCCTTCGGGTTCGATCCAGAGCGCGACGAACTCGAAATCAAGTGCCGGTCCGGCGTGGTTCCCCAGGATGACAACCTGGATGAAGAACTGAACGTGAGCCAGAACCTGCGCGTGTTCGCCCGGCTCTACGGCATCCCGGCCAAACGAGCCGAGCGGCGTATTGCGGAGCTGCTTGAGTTCATGGAATTGCGCGAAAAGGCGCGGGTCAGCATCCGTGAACTCTCCGGTGGCATGAAGCGCCGACTGGTCATTGTGCGCGCCCTGCTCAATGAGCCGCGCCTGCTCATCCTCGACGAGCCGACCACCGGGCTTGATCCGCAGGTCCGCCACGCCATCTGGGACAAGTTGCGCCAGCTCAAGCGCGGTGGTCTGACCATTATGTTGACCACGCACTACATGGAAGAGGCCTTCCAGCTCTGCGACGACGTTCTCATTATCGAGAACGGCAAGGCGGTGTTGCGCGGCAATCCCAAGCTGCTCTTGGCGAGCCACATCGAGCCCTATGTTTTGGAACTGACCGACGTGAAGCTCGCGCCCCAGGCGCTCGAACGCCTGCCCGCAGGAACGGCGCGCATCGAGCAGTCAGATGAATCGGTGTGCGTCTATGCAACCGACTATGGGGTGCTCAAGACGGTGGCCGACCATCTGCCACCCGGCGACTACCACCTGCGCCCGAGCACGCTCGAAGATGTCTTTCTCAAAGCCACAGGCAGGAGACTCGATGTCCGCCAATGACATTCACCCGCCGTCACTCGGCGCACGCCTGTACAGCGTCTGGCACCGCCACATGCGCGTGTACACGCGCAATCTCATCAGCAATGGACTGCCACCGTTTCTCGAACCGGTCATCTTCCTGCTGGGGATCGGGCTTGGCCTTGGCCGGTACATCGCGGCCATGGACAACCTCCCCTATCTCGTCTTTCTCGCCACGGCACTGCCCGTGACGTCCTCCATGTTTACGGCGTCCTACGAATGCACCTTCGCCACGTTCGTGCGGTTGGAATTTCAGAAGGCCTACGACGGCATGGTCGCCGCCCCGGTCACCATCAACAATTTGTTCGTCGGTGAGATCCTGTGGGCGGCCAGCAAAGGCCTGTTTTTCAGCGCCTGCGTGGTCTTGGTCATGTCGCTCTTCGGGGCCATCCCCCTGCCGATGGGCTTGCTGGCCGTGCCGCTTGGTTTTCTAACCGGGGCCATGTTCGGCGCGCTCGCGCTCGTCGTGACCTCGTTCGTCCAGAACATCAATCACTTCAATTTCTACTTCACCGGGTTTCTCTCCCCGATGTTCTTCTTTTCCGGGACGGTATTTCCCCTCGACAACCTGCCGCGCGGACTCCGCCCCTTCGCCGAAATTCTGCCCCTCACACACGCCGTGCGCCTGACCCGCTCACTCGTCCTCGGTCGCCTCTCGCCCGTGCTCTTCGCCGACTTTGCTTTTCTGGTCGTGGTGACAGTCGTGGCCAGCGCCTTCGCCATCCATCGACTGCGGCGTCGGATCGTCGTCTAGATCGGACCCACCGGAACCATATCGACGGCCTGGGCCCGTCGCAGGGCCGCCATCAGGCGCAGGGCATCGAAACGCGGCATGCCCGCGATGTCGAGCAACTCACCCGCGGTGATCGTGCCGTCCATGCGTGACATGAGAAAGGCCGCCCGGTTGTCGAAGCCATGGGTGGCCAGTTCCTCGGCAGGGATGGCACGGATGGGCGTACATTTCATGTCGCCGATGCAGGCACAAAAGGCGCGTTCGAACAGCCGGCGCGTCGGGTCGCCGATGCCGCCCACCGCCGACGGGCTGCTCTGCTCGCCCAATTGCAGGGCCAACTCGGCGGCCAGGGACGCGCTGTCGACCCGACCTTCCTTCAGTGCGGAGTCACACTCGTCCACCAAGCCCCGAGCGCTGGCCTGCAGTCTGTCGGTCTGGGTCGGCAGCTCTCTCCACGTGTCGGCGTCATCCTGCTCAGAAGCCACTCGCGCCGACGTCTCGCCCGTACCGCCGAGCACGCGCCTGGTGTCGACCTGGGCCCACTCGCCGCTGTCTTGCAAAGAAGCGTGGCCAGCGTCCTCATCTGCCTCCACCGCAGTCAAGCTGGCCAGGAAACCAGGAATGGGCGATTCCACGGTGTCGCGTCCGGCGTACGAAGCCGGGCGCGTGTCGCGTTCCTTGACCCTGGCGCGCGCAAACGCCAGCAAGCTGCGGGCCCGCGAATCCTTGGGCGCGAGAACCGTTGCGTCTTGCCAGGCCTGCGCGGCTTCGCGAAGTCGGCCGCGCGCGTAGTGGTCCAGTCCTCGCTGGATCAGCTCGCGAGCCTTGCGCAAATCATCCTGCACGACAGGAGCCTCACGAGGGACGAAGGCGTGCGCTGTCCACAACCCCGCGGAACATGTTCAACGTGCGGACCAGCGGCTCTGCCACCTGTTCCAGCGCGGCCGCATCGCGACGCTCAACCGCAGCGCGCGCGTCGTCGAGGATGAGACGCACATTGTCCAGGCTGTCTTGCCCGAAGGGCGTGCCCGAAAGCACCTCTTCCACTTTGGGCAGAAGCGCCTCGGCTTCGTGCACCAGCTTCTCGATGCGTTGGCGCTCCTTTTCCACTTCCTCTTCGGCGCGGCTCGACACCAGGAATTCCTGGTTCTCGCTGGCCATCAGTTCGATCTCGGCCTCGGTCAATCCGCTGGTGGCGGTGACCGTGATATGCTGCTCGGTGCCGGTTTCCATGTCTCGCGCCGACACGCCCACAATGCCGTCGGCCGAGATTTCAAAGGTGACATCCACCTCGACCTCGCCCTTGGCCGCCTTGCGCAGGCCGGACAGGACGAACTCGCCCAGCAACTCGTTCTCCTCGGCCCGCTCGGCCTCGCCCTGGAAGACCACGATCTTCACAGAAGTCTGGTCGTCGCGAACCGTGGTGAAGACGTGGCTCTTCGAGGTGGGAACCGTGGTGTTGCGCTCGATCAGGCGGTGGAAGTAGCCGCCTGCCACCATGATCCCCAACGAGTGCGGGGTCACGTCGAGCAGGAGCATGTCGGGCGCCGCCGCCGCGTCGATGAGCGCCGCACCTTGGATGGCCGCGCCCATGGCCACGACCTCGTCCGGGTGCACGCCCTTGCACGGCTCGCGGCTGAAGAATTCGGCCACCAGCTCTTGCACCTTCGGCATGCGGGTCATGCCGCCCACCAGAACCACCTCGGCCAGATCGCGCGGCTTGATGCCCGCGTCTTCCATGGTTAGGCGACAGATCTGGATGGTCCGCTCGGTGAGATCCAGGGTCAGCTCTTCCAGCTTGCCGCGCGTGACCACCCGGTGCAGGTGGTAGGCCTGGTTTTTTCCGGTCGAAATGATGAAGGGAAGATTGATTTCAGTCTCGCGCACCGACGAGAGATCGCACTTGGCCTTCTCAGCCGCGTCCTTCAGCCGCTGCAACGCCATGGCGTCGCTGCGCAGATCGACCCGGTGCTCTTTGGCAAAGCCCTGGACCAGCCAATCGACCAGGCGTTTGTCGTAGTCCTCGCCGCCGAGGAAGGTGTCGCCGGCGGTCGCCACGACCTCAAACACGCCGTTGTTGATGTCGAGCAAGGAAACGTCGAAGGTGCCGCCGCCAAGATCAAAAACCGCAACCTTGCCCTCGACGTCGCGGCCAAAGCCGTAGGCCAGGGCCGCCGCGGTCGGCTCGTTGATGATGCGGATCACGTCTAGGCCGGCGATTCGTCCGGCGTCCTTGGTCGCCTGTCGCTGTCCGTCGTTGAAATAGGCGGGAACGGTGACCACCGCCTTGGTCACGCTTTGGCCAAGGAACTCCTCGGCGATGGCGCGCATTTCCTGCAGGATGTAGGCGGAGATCTCGGGCGGGGAAAAAAGCTGGTCGCGCATCTTGATGCGCACGTCCTGGTGCGGGCCTTCGCACAGGCCGTAGGGCACAGCGGCCTTCACCGCCTGCACCGCGGGCGACGTCCACGGCCGCCCAATGAGGCGCTTGACCGCGTAGGCCGTGTTTTCAGCGTTGGTGACCGCCTGCCGTTTCGCGATGTGGCCGACCAGACGCTTTCCAGTTTCGGACATGGCCACCACCGAGGGCGTGGTCTTGTAGCCGCCACGGTTGGCAATCACCGTCGCGCTGATCCCTTCAAGGACAGCGACGCACGAGTTGGTCGTTCCCAGATCTATGCCGATAACCTTTTCTGGCATGGGCTTCTAGTGGAGGCGCAGGTCGGCTCGGAAACATAACCGTATCATGGCCACCCACTGGCCGCCAACGTCATGGAGCCTGCGGTTCAAAGTCGCAGTGTAGGTGAAGGTGGCGAGAGATGGTGGGGGCACTCGAAATGGACGTTTTCATCCGTCGCTCGGATGAACGATGGACGGAAACGTCCACAAGAGAGCCAAGGCTGAGCCAGTGAAACGAGGAAGAGAGCCTTGCCTAGGTGGCGAGAAGTCGTCTCCTTCGCCACTGACAAGGACACGAGTTCGCTGGGAAGCCCGGACAGTGTGATGTCAACGGCTTCTGGTTCGGTGGGACGCTTCACCTGGCCTGCGGCGGGCAGCCCGTCACCCAGATCGACGTTCCGCTGCTGTCCGCAGCACCTTGGGACTACCAGATGGTCGGAAAAATGTCGTACACGAAGGCGGGCTAGCCTCATCCCCCCTCTGGTCGATCGATCTCGGCAGTCTGCGGCTCGGATCCTGGATCGGTGGACTCGGGTTCGGGTCGCTTGTCCAACCGGCGATCGAGGGTCTTGCGATGAACGCCGAGCAGGCGGGCCGCAGCGCTCTTGTTGCCCTTCGCCAGAGCCATCGCCTCGGCGATGAGAGCGTCCTCGATGGCCTCAAGCTTGTTGGTGGTCGACAAGCGCAGCAGAGAACGGGCCAGGTCGCGCAGAGCATCGACGGGCACGTCGCTGTTCGGTTCAGTGAAACACTTGACCACATCGGCGGTCACCAGATCCTCATCGGCAAAAACCGCAAGACGGTCGATGAGGTTGCGCAGTTGGCGGGCTGCGACTCGATCAGCGACTCAGGGATGGCACCGCCAAGAATGCCCTGCGGTTGCGGCGAAACGGCGCAGCGGGCTCGCAGGTGGGTCACTTCTCGTTCAAGGCGGCGACGTGTTTGCAGGCCCTGCACGATGGGAACCAGCAGCTCCTCACAGAGGTCGTCTTTGAGAATGTAGTCATAGGCACCGTAGCGCATGGCTGTGCGGATTTCGGCCATCTCGCTCGAACCGGTGACCACCATTGGAAATGCTGTCGTTGTCTCGGTTATCTCGCGAACCAGGGTGAGACCGTCGCGGTTTCGGGGATCGGTACCCAGGCGCAGGTCGATCAGGGCCACATCAATGGCGTGTTCAGCCAGGACGCGCCGGGCTGATTCCAGAGAGTCAGCCTCGAAGCACACCAGTCCTTCCAAAGAATGGAGCAGGCTGGCCATTGTGCGGCGGGTGCTACGCTGGTCGTCGACAATAAGGACGTTCATGCTGGTGTTCAGGGGGCGATCGTCGGCGACATGGTATCCCAGCATGGGCCGCATCAGTTTTCCCGCACCACCAGCCCGCCTGGCCGCGCGTCTTCGACCCTGGCGCTCGCGGGCCATCGCACTCGCCGTAGGAGGCACGGCCTGCACTGTTTGCTCTCCCTTTTTCGGCAGCGATGCCCTCATTCCGCGTGTCGCCTTGAGCGTGGGCATCTCGGGCTCGCTTCTACTGCTCGCCGTCTCGATGATCGTGCGCTTCTTCTGGGGAAGACCCGAGGAGCGCAAGGTGCTTCGGTCGGCGCTTTGGGGGTTGGGCGTGGTCCCGGTGGGCACTGCGGTTGCCACGGCGATGACTTTGCTGACTTCGGCGCGGGTCGTGCAACGCTGATTCCCCTCGGCGGCTTTTTCGTTCCCTTGGCCGTGGGATACGCGCTCATTAAGCACAACGTCTTCGACAGCAGGGTGGTGATGACCCGTCGCCTTGTGCGTGTTACGGTCCTCCTGCTCACCGTCGCGATGGCCGCCATGGCCTGGCTGGCCCTCGAAGCTCTTCCGGACGCAACGACGGGCGTGTTGGTACCGGGCCTGGCGATCGCCGGCCTGCTCGTGGCAACGTTTATCGTGCTCACGCGGCTGGCTGACAGATTTCTCTTCGGGTCGGCCCGCCTGTTTCAGCCCACCATTGAGCAGCTCTCCGACCGGCTGGCGTGCTTGCGCCAGCCCGGCGAGATCAGCGCGGTCATTGAGATGCTGACACGGCAGTGCCTCCCGGTACGCAACTCCCGCGTAGTTCTTCCTGGGGACTTCCGCGATCTCGCCGGCCTGTCGATGCACCCCCTGGAACAGGGCAAGCGTCACTGGACTGGGGACGGCGACAACCGCCGACTGCTTTTCCCCATGCGTTCACTGGGAGAGTTGCGGGCTGTGCTTGCCGTCGACACAGTACCCGGGGTTCCCCTCTTCAGCAGTTTGCCAAGACGGAAAACCACTGGCGGGAGACTCCTACTATTTCGTCAGTGCCGCTTCAATCATGGCCGACACTGCATCGACGTTGGTCGGGTCCTGGACGCGGGCACCATTCAGGAACAGCGACGGCGTGCCACTCACGGCGGCTTCGCCTCCAAGTTTGACGTCAGCGTCCACGGCGGCCACGTACTGCTTGCTATCGAGAGCCTTCTTGAAGGTCGCGACGTTCAAGCCGACTTGCTTCGCGTATTTGTCCAGCGATTCTCGATCGAGTGCACCCTGGTTCGCGAACATCAGATCGTGCATCTGCCAGAACTTCCCTTGGGCATGCGCGGCCATCCCCGCCTCGGCGGCCACGTGGGCCTTGTCGTGAAAGGACAGAGGAAACTGGCGAAAGACGAAGCGAACCTTGCTGCCGTATTTCTCCTTAATCTTGCTTGTGGCTAGCGCGGCCTTCGAGCAGTACGGGCACTGAAAATCCGAAAACTCGACCATGGTCACCTTGGCATCAGCCGGACCGAACGAAGGGGCGCTGCCCTGAGCCAGCGTCGCTTGCAAGGCGGCGCCGAGAGGCTGGTTCGCCGCATCCATCCGCTTGAGATCCGCGAGCACGTCGGCATAGTGCTCGACCATCGAGGCACAGCGCTCCGGCGGAAACGTCTTGGTTTGCGTCTCCACCATCTTGCAGGTTTCTGACTTCTCGCCGATATCCTTGCAAAGGCGAGAGGCCAGTTGATCACAACCCTTCCGCTGCTCCGCAAGCTTTTGCAGAGCGTAGCTGGCGTCCTTACTGACGGCCTTGCAGGCCGCTGGCGATAGCAGCTCGACCGTGGACGTGACGCTTTGACACGTCGACGACTCTTTGCCGGTCTTGGCACAAATGCTGTTCACGAACTCGGCACACGGGCTGGCCCCGGCGCTGGTCGCACCGGCTGCGCCCTTGGCGGTCGCATCCTTCTTGCAATCCAAGGAAAGCACGCTCGCCGTCGACAGGATCAACAGTGCACTCATCCGTGCGTGAGACACCCTACATTTGGAATTCATCAACGCCCCTTTAGGTTCGGCCACTTTTGAATCAGAACATCCTAGACATTCTTGCGATTTCGCAAGACTAGGCGTGGAGAACATCCTGCAGGCTCGGGCGCGCAACTGCAAGCACTGCTGACGCGAACCCCGTCTTCCGGATCGTGATTCCCAAGTAGTTGCTATCGGGGGCGCTGCGGGCGCGGAGGTTCCGCTGGGCGCTGACCAGCGAAGGGAATTCTCCGTGCGTGAGTTGCCGAGCTGCCAAGAACGAGATTCCCCGTTCCACGGCGGTCTGCAACCTGGTGTGATTCTGCACGCGACGAGGATCGACGACAACGCGGATGGCCGCAACCGTCGCGTGAAGCCCGGCCCCGGCCTCGGGCGCGCCGACGCCAAAGCGGGCGCGACATATCGATAGCGCAATCAACGCGCATCCATCTGGACGTACGTTGCTTTTGTTGTGTGTTGAAGTCGATGTGAAGAACTTGGCCAGCATCACCCGTTGGCTAGCGCGAGGGGGGGGACGACGGAGAATCTGTGGACCGTGCGGCTGCGGTAGGTCTCGCCCGGGCGCAGGACGGTGCTCGGGAAATTGGGCTGGTTGGGCGAGTTCGGGAAGTGCTGGCTTTCGAGGCACAGGCCGTGGCAGGGGCCGTAGATCTTGCCTTGCTTGCCCACGCCGTCGAGAAAGCTGCCATCGTAGAACTGGATTCCGGGCTCGGTCGTAAAGACTTCCAGCGCGCGGCCGCTTCCGGGGCTCATCAGGGTCGCGGCCAGCGATAGCCCGTCGTGGTTCCGCCGGAGCACCCAGTTGTGGTCGTAGCCGTGGCCGAAAACGATCTGTGGATCCCTGGACGCGATGTCCGCGCCGACCGGCCGCGGGCGCGTGAAATCCATGGGCGTGCCCGTGACGGCCCGCACTTCGCCGGTGGGAATCAGGCCGTCGCCAACCGGGGTGAAGTGGTCCGCATTGATGGTCAACAGATGCTCGCGCGTATCGCCGGCGGCGCCATCAAGGTTGAAGTAGCTATGATGGGTGAGGTTGACCACCGTGGGCTTGTCGGTCGTGGCCAGGTACTCGACGATCAACTCGTTTTCATCGGACAGGGTGTAGATGACCGTAACCGAAAGCGCACCCGGGTAGCCCTCTTCGCCGTCCTGACTCAGGTAGCGCAACTGCAGTCCAGCGCGATCCTCGGCCAGCACCGGTTGCGGCGACCACACCACCTTGTCGAAACCCACCAGGCCACCATGCAGGTGGTTTTCCCCGTTGTTCTTGGCCAGCGCGTAGGTCTGGCCGTCGAGCGTGAACTTGCCCCCGGCGATCCGGTTGCCGAAGCGGCCGACTAGGCAGCCGAAGTAGGGGCTTTTCGCCAGGTGCTCAGCCAAGGTGTCGTAGCCGAGCACGACGTCGCCCAGCTGGCCTTGCCGATCGGGAACCAGCAGCGATGTCACAATCCCGCCGTAGTTTGTGATCGTCGCCACCAGACCGTGACGGTTGGTCAGACGGTACAGATACACCAGCGTTCCGTCTGGCATCGGGCCAAACGGCGCAATCTCGATCCTTGGCTTGGTGGCTTGCATGCTTGTTTCCTGGTTAGCCTGGCAAGGTTGTTTCTACCAGATGTCGGAAAGGCTTCGGCCAGTTCGTGACGCCTGTGTGCGCTTCCGACTTGGCGGCGGGCCGCGGCCAAGTAGAATCGGCCCGTGCCTCACCGATCCCCGTTCAAAGTCGGCCTCGTGCAGATGGCCATGTCGCCTGATCCGGAGACGAATCTCACCCTGGCGTGCGCGAAGATTCGCGATGCGGCCGCGCAGGGTGCCCAGGTGGTGTGCCTGCCCGAGCTTTTTCGTTCGCCGTACTTCTGTCAGACCGAGGATTCGGCCCACTTCGCTTTGGCCGAAAGAATCCCAGGACCCAGCACCGATGCCTTGGGCGCGGTGGCCCGCCAGGCCGGCGTGATCATCATCGCGTCCTTGTTCGAGCGGCGCGCGCCCGGGCTGTACCACAACGCCGCCGTGGTGATCGGCGCCAACGGCTCGCTCCTTGGCATGTACCGCAAGATGCACATTCCCGACGACCCCGGCTACTACGAGAAGTTCTACTTCACGCCCGGCGATCTCGGCTTTTGCACCTGCGAGACGCCGCTCGGCCGGCTGGGTCTGCTCATCTGCTGGGACCAGTGGTATCCAGAGGCGGCGCGCCTGGTGGCCATGGCGGGCGCTGACATCATTTTCTATCCCACCGCCATCGGCTGGCACCCGCAGGAGAAGGCGCAACACGGTGCCGAGCAGCGCGACGCCTGGGTGACGGTCCAGCGCGGGCACGCCATCGCCAACGGACTCTATGTCGCCGCGGTCAATCGGGTGGGCTGCGAAGCGCCAGCAGGATCGGCGGGTCTGGAATTCTGGGGTTCAAGCTTCGTCGCTGACCCGTTTGGCGTGGTCGCGGTCCAGGCGTCCGTGGATCGCGAAGAAACTTTGATCACTACGGTGAACCCGGCCCGCATCGAGGAAGTGCGCCAGGGCTGGCCCTTCCTGCGCGACCGCCGCATCGACGCCTACGGCGGAATCGAACGACGCTTCCTCGACAGAACCCAGTCGTAGAAATTGGCTTCTGGTCGCGAGCCGATCGCCCTGCAAACGCGTTGCTAGATCACATTTCCGCCCCAGAGGGCGGCGAAGAAGTCGCGCCAGGGAACGATGTGAATGGGCCCCACGTTCCGCGGAGCCCGCTCATTGCTGACGACGAAAGTCTTGCGAGGCGAATATTCCTCCTTGAAGGCATGCAAGGCCTTCAATTCCGCGCCGTCAACCCGCGACGTCCCTTTCACTTCGACCGCAATTTCTCCGTCTCCAAGGACAAAATCCACCTCAAGTCCGGATTTTGTCCGCCAGAAATGGATGGGGAAGTCTTTCCCGCTGTAGGACCGGTAGGCGGTAAGTTCCATGAAGACGAGGTGCTCGAAGGCTCGACCGAAAGCCTCGCCCTTCTCATCGAGGAGTCGCCGCTTGACCAAATCGCCGGCCACTCCCACGTCAAAGAGGTAGAACTTGGGAGCCTTTCCGATCACCTGCCGGTTTTGCCTCTTCTTGAAGGGTTCCAGAAGCGTCCCCAGAAGGGTGTCGGAAAGTATTTGGTAGTACTCCTTGACCGTCTTGGAATCCACGCCGCAATCGCGGCCGACGTTTGTGAAGTTTACGAGCTCCCCGTGGCTGTAGGCCGCGGCATCAAAAAACCGAGAGAACGCAGGCAAGTTCCGCGTCAACCCTTCGTCGAATACCTCTTCTTTCAGGTAGTCCCGGACGTAGGCCTTCAACGACTTGGCACAGTCCGAGTCGCTTTGAAGGTAGTGGACGGGGATCAGCCCGTGGTTGAGCGCCTGGAGGAGGTTCATCTCTTTGACCTCGGCGGAAACTAGGGGGAGCATTTCGTAACGCCAAGCCCGGCCGCCGAGTAGGTTGGCGTGTCCGCGCTTGAGCTTTCGCGCGCTTGAGCCGCACAGGATGAACGATAGACCCCGGTTCTCGATCAGGCGGTGGACTTCGTCCAGCAGCTGGGGGACCTTCTGGACTTCGTCCAGGATGATAGGGGAGCGAAGTCGCTTCTCATCCGTCGCGGCCAGCCTTTCGGCGAGCAGGGAGGGAGTCTTGGACAAGCTCAAGAAGAGGTCGGTATCGAGGAGATCGAAGACGACGCTCTCGGGAAAGCGCTCCTTCAGGAAGGTGGATTTTCCAGTCTTGCGCGCGCCCCACAAGAACGCTGACTGGCGCCGGGGAAGCTTGAGGGAAAGGACCCGTGGGAGAATCATCATGTCGGAATGTGCTCCGTATTGGTTGAACCAATGTGGAGTATATTCCGAATGGGTTTACTTTTTCCAAAATCGCTGTCGTCACGGAAACCGCCCGCCCTGCCATTCAACGCCTATGCCTGACCGGGGCTGGCCACGGCTGACGAAATCACGGGACCCGTCCGAGCTGTCGGGCGTGTTCAGTCACACCGCTGGCGCAGAAGAGAGTCGCCTTCGCTGCGACGGTACCACGATCTCGCTACTGGAGCGCGTAGCCCGGGCAGCTCTTGGAGCCGCTGGAGTGGCAGGAGATGCAGGTCTGTCCCGCCTTTCCACCGTGGTGGTTGCCGGTAATCACGCAAGACTTGATGGCGGTGGCGGTCGCGGTCTTGCTGGCGGTTGGCGAGACCGTGGCAGTCTTGGTGCCGGTGCCCGTGCTGGTCTTGGAGGGAGTGCCGGTGCCGGTGCCGGTGCCGGTGCCGGTGCCCGTGCTGGTCTTGGAGGGAGTGCCGGTGCCGGTGTCGGTGCCAGTACCTGTGCCCGTATCGGAGGGCGTGCTGGTGACAGTGTTCGTGACGGTGTTCGTCTTCGACGGAGTGTTGGTCTGGGTCGCCGTCTTGGTCACCGTGGGCGTCTTGGTGCTGGTGCCTGCCTCGCGCCGGGCGTCCAAGGACCCGCCATCGACGACCGTGTCGGTTCCCGTGGTGGTGCCAGAGCCAGTGTCGCTGGTGCCGTCGGTATTGGTGTCGGTCCCTGTCGAAGAGACTGCCTCTGTCTCACTGCCTGTGCTGCTGCCGGAGTTGGTATCCGTGTTCTCTTGGGTGTCGCTGGCGGCATTCGTCACGGTGGCCGGGGCTGACGACTTGGTTCCCGTTCCTGTGCCCGTACTCGTGGCAGAGCCGCTCTTGCTGTCGGTGCCGCTAACGGCCTGCGTGCCCGTGCTTGTCTTGGTCGAGGTTGGGCCAATGTTGCGGTCCGGTTGCTGCGGATCCCCAACGCAGGCGAGGGGAACCAGCACGAAAAACAGAAGCAACTGAGAAAATCGCCGCATCGTCGGCCTCCTGGAAGCAGTGTTGTCTGATCGCACCGCCCAATTCGCCGCACCCGGATTGGCGGCGATCGCATGAACAGTAGATTGTAGCTGTTCAGTACCGCGAGCGCCGAAGAAGCATGCAAAGTCTGTAAAAAGAAAAAGCGGAAGCCGCGCCCGTGCCGTTCAGCGCTGGACGCGTCACGGCGGCCTCGCCTCCCCCAAACGTAGCCGAACCGAGTAGATTCATCCTCCTCGTGCTCCCCGCGCTCTTACGCGTTACCACCTTCGCTTGCGCCGGCCTGGGTCTGGCGCTCGCCGCCACCTGCGCCCGCAGGCCGACGCCGACGCCGCCACAGCCCCTTGCCGATCGCCCGGCGCGCAAGCTTAATCCCCTGCGTCCCGAATTGATGCCTGGGGTTTTCGCCCCGCGCTTCCTGCCCGCGGCGCAGAACGCCTCTGTGCGCGAGCAGGCCATCGAGAGCATCGGCACCTATGAGTGGCAGGACTGGACCACGCCGGGATCGCGCCTGGTCAACACCAACGGCCACTACTGGTCGCGCCTGGCGGATCTGGCGTGGACCCGCGACATTGAAATTCACCTCGACAACGTGCCGGTGGACCTGGACCAGGACGGCACGGTCGACACCAAAGTCACGCGCCACATTTCATTGAAAGGCGGGATCTTCGCCAATCCCAATGTGTTTGGCCTGGCGGCTGACCCGGACCAGCTCGCAGGCGCGCGCGGGTACACATCGGCCAGTACGGGTTTTTCGGGGCTGCGCGATGCCCTGGATCCTGAGACCGGCAAGCCCACAGGCGACATCGGCATGACCTGCTGGCTGTGCCACAGTGGCCGCAATCCCGTGGATGGCAAGACCATCCTCGGCCTGCCGAGCGCGCGATTGGACTACGGGATGCTGCTGGCCACGTCGTCGTTCTTCGACCCCAGACACATCATTGACCTCGACAAAGATGGACGGCCGGACAGCGAAGCCGAAATCCGGCGACGCATGCGCCTGCCTGATGCGCTGGTGCTTGATCTCAACCACGACGGTCGGGTGGACGTTGGCGAATATCGCAAGGCACTCAAGCTGCCCGACGCGCGCCAGACCCTGGCCACGCTGCTTCTGGCTGGACCGGGCCGCGCTGATCTGACCAATGAATTCGGCCTGGACATGACTGTGCCGGGGCTTCACTCGCGTCGCTACAGCGACGCCGGCACCATGCGCACCGGCGCCGAGGGGGTATTCAATCCCAAGAGTATTCCAACGGCACTAGGAGTGCGCTCACTGTCAGTCATCAATTGGGCCGCCACCTACCCGACGCGCGAGCCGGACTGGCTCGGTCGCTACGCCGCACGTACGGAAATGAGCCGCAGCCAGGCCCTGGCCGAGCTCGGGATTGAATTGCCCGCCGGTTTCGAGGGCGACTTTGACCTCATCAACCGCGCCATGGTGCTCGACACGCGCTCGATCGGCGCCATTGGACTGCAGGCCGATTCCTTTGTCGGCATTATGTATGTGCGGGTCTTGCGCCATGATTCTCCGGCGCCGCCAGACCTTGTGCGCGGCCTGCGCCTGGCCTACGAGGCCAGCGCGGTTCGCAAGTTGCTCTACGACACGCCGCTAGAGAGCGTGGTCAAGCCGGCCCTGGATGCGGCCGCAGTGGAACGGGGCCGCCATTTGTTCTTCGACGAGCCGGCCGGGGAGATCATCAATCAACAAATTCTCGTCGACCTGCCGCGCGCCTACCGCGGCAGCGAAGTGGCGCCGCCCTTGTTCGCGCCCATAGACGAAATGCAACCACTGTCGGCACGCATTCCGGTTCGCTGTGTGACCTGCCACTCGGCCACCACAGTGAGCACCATGAAGCCCATCCCCGCCGAGGGATTGGCGATCGCCCGCTGCACCGACTGCCACTTCTCGCATCAGCCCAAGGGTTTCTGGGCCAGGGTGGGCTTGCGCAAGGGCGAAGGCCCCAGCGGCGCGACCTCGATCTTTGACGAATTCGGTATCTCGCGCGCAAGCGGCACAGCCAAGGACGAGCACTGCCAGCAGTGCCACGACCAACACCCGGCCCTGGCCGAGCCTGTCACCTACACGAGTTGCCTGATTCTGCCCTTTGATGCCGACGGCGACGGCCGCGCCCAGGGCGACGAGCGCGACGATCTGGCGGCCGGGGGAATCGGCACTGACAGCCTGTTCGGTTTCGAGGTCGACCGGCGCAACCTGGCCAACAAGAACGTGCGCATGCCCATCACCCGCATCACAGCCTTGCACAGTCGCGGACCGACGCAGTCCGTGCAAATCGCCGGCCCGTGGGTGCGCACCCCGCCGCTCGTCACCCTGCTGGCCTCTGCTCCGTATCTGCACAATGGTTCAGTGCCAACCCTGGAGGCGCTCCTGCAGCCATCCGACCAACGTCCCCCTAGTTTCGTGCTCGGCCAAGGCCAGGGCACATTCACCTTCGACACCCGCCTGCCCGGCAACCGCAACCTGGGCCACGAATTCGGCACGCACTGGACCGCGCAGAAGAAGCGCGACCTGCTGGAGTTTCTCAAGGGTTTGTAGGCGCCTCATAGCCGCGACCACTTGCAACAGTTCGGCCCGCCAGGTCATCCAAGTGGATCATGGACTCCAACATCATTCGCAAAACGGACGAGGACTCACAGGCCGGGAAGCTTTCGTTTTCCGAGGTTGTGCAGAAGCTGGTGGCGGCTGGGGTGGAGTACTACCACGTCGACTACGTCGGCTTGCGCCAGACATCGTACGGGGCCGATGACAGCGTGGTGGTCACGCCCGTCAACTACGAGGGACTTCCACCTGTGGCCAAGGATTTTGCCGCCGACGACTTGCGGGCGGCGATTGTCGATAGTCAGCGCAACGGGCAGACGTATCGCGATTTCACCAGGCGGGCCATGCAAGCAGGCGTGCAGGGCTACTTCGTCTTTCTTCACGGCAAACGGGTCCTGTACCTGGGTCGCCAGGGGGACCAACATGTCGAGTGGCTGGCCGGCGCTTCATCCGACAAGACCTAGGCGTTCGCTGGCCTTCCGAGCGAACGTGGCTATGCTGTGAGCCATGAAACGACGAAAACTGGGTGCGCAAGGTTTGCAGGTTTCGGCGCTCGGCCTGGGCTGCATGGGGATGAGCGAATTCTATGGTCCGCGCGATGATGCCGAGGCCATCGCAACCATCCATCGTGCGATCGAGTTGGGCATCGACTTCTTCGACACGGCGGACATGTACGGCCCCTTCACCAACGAGCGCCTGGTCGGGCACGCGCTGGCAGGGCGGCACAAACACGTGGTCATTGCCACCAAGTTCGGCAACGAGCGCCGCGAGGACGGCAGCTGGATCGGCATCAATGGGCGCCCCGACTACGTGAAGAAAGCGTGCGACGACTCGCTCATGCGCCTGGGCGTCGACCACATCGATCTCTATTACCAGCACCGCGTGGACAAGGACGTCCCCATTGAAGAAACCGTGGGGACCATGAGCGACCTGGTCAAGGCGGGCAAGGTTCTCTATCTCGGTCTGTCCGAGGCCGCGCCGGCCACGATCCGACGTGCGCACAAAGTTCATCCCATCACCGCGCTGCAGACCGAGTATTCAATCTTCGAACGCCACGTGGAAAAGGAAATCCTGCCCACCCTGCGTGAACTCGGCATCGGGTTCGTGCCGTATAGTCCCCTCGGCCGCGGAATTCTGACTGGGACTATTCGCAAAGTGGAAGACCTGGGACCCGGCGATATGCGGGTCCAGCGCTTCCCGCGTTTTCAAGGCGAAAACTTTGCCAAGAACCTGGCCGTGGCCGACGTGGTCGCCAAGGTCGCGGCCGGCCGAGGCGTCACGCCCGCCCAGGTCGCGCTGGCCTGGGCGCTTGGCCGCGGCGAGGATGTGGTGCCCATCCCCGGCACCAAGCGGCGCAAGTATCTCGAAGACAACGCCGCCGCCGCTGCCGTGCAACTGTCACCGGGCGACCTGCAGATCCTCGACCAGGCTGGCCAGGCGGTGGGCCAGCGCTACGCCGATATGCGCGCGATCGATCAGACGTGATTGCTGGGACCGGCGGGGAAATCAATCGCGGCGCGCAATTTCTTCGTCGATCCCGGGCGAGGCCCGTGACATAGTTTCGTCTGCTCGGCGGCCTGTGGAGGCATGATCATGAGACAAGTGAGCCTAAAGGACCTTGCCCTGACCAATCAGAAACGGAGTCCGCGGGTCGAGGCGTTGCGCGAGGCGTATTTTCGGGCCGCGCCCGAGATCTGCAGCGAACGACCGCGGCTGGTCACGCGCTACTCGCGCGACAAGAAATTCTTTGGCAAGCCCGTTCTCAGCCCGCTCGACAAGGCGCGGCTGTACCGTTACGTACTCGAAAATCGGCAGCCCGTGGTCGCCCCCGATCATGGCGTGGACCGGGACATGAAGGCCTTTCCCGTGAAGGCCCGGTCGCTCTTCGCCGGGTCGACCACCAGTCACTTCAAGGGCGTGCCCATCTTCCCTGAATTCATGGGTCTGGCGCTTTGGCCCGAGCTGCTCAACATCAAAGAACGCGCGGCCAATCCCTACTTTCTCGCCGACGACGACGTGCGCGTGCTGAACGAGGAGGTTTTTCCCTACTGGCTGGGCGACAGCATCATCGAGCGCTGCCGAACCCGCATGAACAAGGATCGCGCCGGCGAGCCTGTCGGGGAACGAGATGCCCCCGAGATGGTCTTGCTGGAGCACCTGGTGTTCTTCCTGACCAGCAAGGGCAACTGCATCTCGCACACCATCCCGGATTTCACCAAGGTCCTCCAGGTCGGCTTGCGCGGCATCATCGAAGAGGCGCAGGAACGCGGCCGCCAGGCCGAAGAAACCGAACAGCGCGACTTCTACGCCGCCGTGGCCGAGGCCATGGAGGGCATTGTGACCTTCTCGCGCAACCTGGCGCGCGAAGCGCGTCGACTGGCCGATCTGACCCGCGATCCGACTGAGAAGATCGAATTGCTCGCCATGGCCGACGTCAACGAGCGCGTACCTGAATTTCCCGCGCGCAGCTTTCGCGAGGGTCTTTCCACCGTGTGGATCTGCTGGACCGCGATCCACCTGGAAAACCCTGATGTCGGACTCAGCCTGGGCCGACTCGACCAGGTGTTGTACGAGCTGTATCGCCACGACATCGAAAGCGGGGCTTTGAACATTGACCAGGCCATCGAGCTTCTCTGCTGCCTTTGGCTGAAGATCGGCGACCACGTGCCCACCGTGCCGGCCACGGGCGAGCAGTTGTTCGGCGGCACCGGGTCCAACCAGGCCATCACCGTGGGCGGGGTAGACGCCGAGGGCCGCGACGCCGTCAACGATCTGACCTATCTGATGATCCGCGCCACTGAGTTGATGATGTTGCGCGATCCCAACCTGAACGCCCGCTACTTTACCGGGGTCAATCCGCCCGCCTACCTGCGCCGGCTGTGCGATGTGAATCTGAACACGGGGGCCACGCCCGCGCTGCACAACGATCGTGCGGTGATTGCCGCGCTGACGGCCAAGGGCGACACACTTGAGCAGGCGCGCGACTACGGCGTCACGGGTTGTGTGGAACCAGGCAGCAATGGCCGCTTCTACGGGGCCACGGCGTCTGTCCTGCTCAACCTGACCTCGGTGCTGGAGTTGACCCTGTACAACGGCGCGCACCGCCACACCGGGCGCGACGTCCTGATCAGCGAGCGCACCGGCGATCCCGCGTCGTTCGCATCCTTCGATGCCTTCAAGGCAGCCTTTGTCCGTCAGGCGACGTGGATGATCGATCGGGCCACCAATCTCAACGAAGCCCTGGGCCGCACCCACCAAGACGTGTATCCCACGCCCATTCTTTCCAGCCTGTTTGAAGGCCCGATGGTAAAAGGCAAGGACCTCATCTTCGGTGGGGCGACCATCAATTCCTCTGGCGCCAGCATCATTGGCTTCGCCGACGTGGTGGACTCGCTGGCGGCGATTCAGAAGGCGGTGTTTGAAGACAAGGCTGTGACTTTGCCTGGGCTCGTGCAGGCGCTCGACGCCAATTTCGTCGGGCAGGACGTTCTGCTCGCGCGTCTGCGCAACCCGGACAAGACCCCCAAGTACGGCAACGAGCAACCGGCTGCCGACGGCCTAGCGCATTGGCTGGCTGCCACGCTGGATGCGCTGTTTGCCCGCAAGATCAATTACCGGGGCGGCCGTTATCGCGTCGGATACTGGACCATGACCAACCACGCGGGATTTGGTCGACTGTCGCGCGCCACGCCCAACGGACGGCGCGACGGCGAAAACTTCACCAGCGGCATGACCCCGGTTTCCGGCGTGACCCCTTCCCTGACCAAGGCCCTGCACTCGGTGGCCAGCTTGCCGCCGGCCTTGTTGTCGAACGGCATTGCCGTGAATCTCAAGTACACACCGGACCATGCCCACCGCGACAAGATGATCGACAATTTTGTGGCCTCGGTCGAAGGCTACTTCGACGCCGCCTTGGGCGGCATGGGCGGCATGGGCGGCATGGGCGGCATGGAGATCCAGTTCAACGTCACCACCCACGACACCTTTGTGGATGCGGTGAAGAATCCGCAGAAGTACCCGGAGTTGCTGGTGCGCGTATCGGGGTACACCGCGTATTTCAAGGATCTCAATCCGCAGATGCAGCAAGAGATCATCGAGCGCACCGAGTACGACCTGGGAACCGGCCAGGCGGTGGAATTTACCCGCGCGGGCTAGTTTTTTCGGAGAGCCACCATGACCAGACTCAAACAGTTCTTCCTAAAACTGCTTTCGTGGTTTCTGCCTGATCGTCTTGTCCTGCGCCTGATGCGCAAACAAATCGAGGATCTGAAACGCGCCGTGGAAGGCACGCTGACAGACAAATTTCTCGAGATTCTCTTGGGGGGGATGGGTCTGGCGCTTCTCCTGTTGCGGGGCTTTCGCCGAAATCTGGCCGGCTTTTCGGGCCGATACTTGTTTCGCACCGAGGACGGCGCGGTAGCGGCCGGTGCCTATTTTGCCAATGGCCGCATGCAGGTCCTGCACAAGGCCGACAATGTCTACGACGTGGCCGTGACCTTCAAGGATCCGGCGGCCCTGCGCAAGTTCCTGTTTTCGTGCGACCAGGACATCTTGGCCTCCATCCTGGCCAACGAGGTCAGCGTCGATGGCAACCTGAACTACATTTACAAGTTCGGCTTCATGGCCCGCGATCTCGTGCATCGGTTGGGCGTGGCCTGATTGCGGGTAGGGGCAATCCGGTGATGCATCCTCTTGTGGTGGACATCAAGCGCCACAGTCTGGAGGATGGCCCGGGCATTCGCAGTGTGGTGTTCTTCAAGGGCTGCCCGTTGCGCTGTGTGTTCTGCCAGAACCCGGAGACCCAGGAATTCGCGGCTGAAATCGTCTTTCGCCCGTCTGGCTGCATCGACTGCAAGAGCTGTGTGAACGCGTGTCCACAGGGTGCGATGGACGCGCAGGGGCCCAGCCTTCGCGTGCGTGAGCTCTGCCAAACCTGCGGCGCCTGCGTGCGCGCCTGTCCCTCGGGCGCTCTGGCCTTGGTCGGCCAACGCCTTTCGGTCGACGAGATCCTGGATGTGGTCCTGCGCGACGAGCCCTACTATCGCCACTCGGACGGGGGCGTGACCCTGTCAGGCGGGGAATGCACGGCCTTCCCAGAATTTGCTGGCGAGCTGTTGGCGCGCCTGCGCGGCCACGGTATTTCGACCGCGATTGAGACGTGCGGTGAATTCTCCTACGCGCAGTTTTCCCAATTGATCCTGCCCCACGTGGATTTGATCCTGTTCGATGTGAAGCTGGCCAGCGACGAAGACCATGTGCGGTTCACCGGCCGCGGCAACGAACGTATCTGGTCCAATCTGGCCCGGCTGCTTGCCACCGTGCCCGAGCGGGTCGTTCCGCGCATTCCCCTGATCCCCGGCATCACCGCCACGCGCGCGAACCTAGCCGCTCTGGCCGCCCGCCTGGCCGATCTGGGCGCGCGCAGTCTGACCCTGCTGCCTTACAATCCCCTCGGCGTCACCATGGCCGAACGCTTGGGGCGCCCCTATCCGGCCTGTGCGCCCAAGACCCTTCCCAAAGCGGGCGATGTCAGCGAGACTATCGCTTGGTTCAGGACCGAGGTGGCACGCCATTCCTTCAAGTTCCTGTCGGCGTGAGTTCGACGGCGCGGCTGTCGGAAAGGATCCGTACATGTCATTCGAGATCAGAAGCAGGGTGGTCGCACTAGAAACCGGACGCGGGGTCAGGGGCCTGACCGTCGAGGCGTACGATGCCGACCTGATCCACGACGACAAGCTGGGCGTCGGCGAGACGGATGGCGACGGGAGCTGCCACATTCCCGTTCACGTTGGGTTCTTTTCCCTCGACCGGCCCGATGTCTACCTGGTGGTGAAGTCCAAGCAGGGCACGGTGCTGTCGTCCACCCGGGGCGCCTATCTGCGCGACGTGACCAAGGACCTCTCCATCGAAGTCCCCATCCCGTGTTTCCGCTTGCTTGAAGCGGGAGTACTGGCGCGAAGCGATCTGCCGCCTGAGCTGGCCTCAGTGACTGTGGCGCCGGCCTTGCGCACGCTGACCCTGAATTCCAGCGCTGATCCCCTGCGCGGCCAGATCGAGCGCGATCTGGGCAGGGGGACGGTTCTGGAACTGCTCAAGCAATACATGGACGCCTTGCGGACAGAGGCAGACAACCAAGCGCTGCCCTTTCAGAAGTTGGGCAAGCTGTTCGAGTTGGGCCGCGATCTGCCGGCGCTTGAAGGCCACCACTATGGTGTGGCCCTGGGCCTGCGCCTTTCGGGCGAAAAGCATCCTCTGTCCCGCCTGGACAATGTCGTGGGCCTGCTGTGGGGCGCGACCCTGCAAGACCAAAGTCCCTGGGTGGGCAAGAGTTTCCGTCGCGGAGACGAGGCGGCGCTGCGCGAAGCCGTGGGCGGGGAGCCCGGGCCTAGCTCGGCGCTACTCGGCATCAATCACTTCAACCAACTGGGCTGGCACGCCGCCAACAACATCTCATTTCACGCCTTGACCTGGTGGCTGAATCTGCAGGATGCGCCGCCGGAGGAACAGCACGCCTTTGGCTATGATCGCAACGGGGGCCACTTTGTGGCTGGACCCGCGCCATCAGTGTGCGCCGAAACTCCGCGCCAGGTTCTTTCACTCAACTACCGCTGGCCGACTTTGGGCAACCGGCCGCCTTTGTCCTGGCTCGTCGACGAAATGGTGCAGATTTCCGAGGGGCTTTTCCTGGGTCAATTGCTCTTCGCCAGCCACCATTTGCTCGGGCGCTACGATGCCCGCCGGCCCGCCGCCGACTACGCCTACCAACACATGGGCTACTTTGCCTTGTGGGCCGATCGCTGGAACGCCGAATCGCGCCGCTTGTTCCCCTTCCTGGAAGTTCCCGTAACGGCGCCGGGCTTGGTGACGAGCGGATCCGCGACCCCGCCGGGCTCGCGCTATCGCGATCTCAAGCTAGACAGCCAGCCGCCGGCCACGTGCAACGATCGCGCATTCGCCGAGCTGAAAGCCGATCTGGCGGGCCAGCCGACCGTGTTGCACCTGCTGCGCGATTACTCGAACAGGCTGCAGGACGGCCTGGACAATTCGTCGCCCTTGTTCCTGCGCCTGCAAGAGTTGTTCAACCGAGGGGAGCCAGTAACCGCAATGCACGGGTTCCATCGGGGCGCGCTGGTGAGCTGGCACGGCGCGGGCCTGCTGGATCTGTTTTCCAAGAATGCACTGGATGTGGCTTGGCAGGGCTTCGCCGCCCGCTTCAGCACCTGGACAGGGAAGTCCTTCGATCCGATTACGCGCGAGCGCCTGGTCGAGCTGACTGATGGGTTCGAGACCGGCGAGCTGCCCAGCACCTTCGGCGCCAACACCCAGGCCCTGCGCACCTTGAAAGAGCGCGAAGTGGGGCGCCTGATGAAGCTGGCCAACATCTGGACCGAGCCCGCCTCGCAAACCGAGGCTGTCAACTATGGCTACGACCTGAAGAACTTCTTTTTCATTGCCCATGCCGGGACTTCGGTTAATCAAGACTGCGCGGGCAAGCGCATCTATCAATTCAACTACCGCTGGCCCAAACTGCGCACCATTGTGCCGGATCGCTATTGCATCGACGAACTGGTGCAGATTGCCGACGGCCTGTACCTCGGACAGTTGATGTACGCCACCGACTGGCTGAAACCCTACGACCCGCGCCAGCCGCCCACCGCCTACCGCTACGGCATGTTCGGCTACTTCCTTTTGATGGAGGACGACTGGCACCAATTGCGCCTGCGTCTGGAATTCGACCTCGACAACGTGTAGCCCGCGCGATTTGCGAGCCGCACTTCAGGCTGCGGGGAAGCTACAACGCTTGGCGACGGTCTCGGCAGCGCGGTCAGGGTGAAGGCCGAACTGTCGCGTCAAGCCGGACTTCGGACGTCTGTTCGACCCAGACGGACAGAAGTTGGAGACAAACGCCCACGGCGGCCGCCATCCATTGCAGCGAAACCCATTCATTGACGGAGTGAAAGGCCTGGCCTCCGGCAAAGAGGTTCGGCGTGAGCAGGCCCAGCGCGGACAGTCGCGATCCGTCGGTGCCCCCGCGCACGGCCTTGCAAATGGGATCCAGTCCCTGGCGCCTCACCGCCTCGATCGCGTACTGCACGACCTTCGGATCCTTGGCGATGTGGGTGCGCATGTTGCGATAGGATTCCTTGATCGCAAGGGCGATCCCCACGCCGGGAAAACGCGCCTCGACCGCGCGAAGGATACCGCGCAAGACGTCCTCGCGGCCGTGCAGTTCCTCGTCGCTGAAGGCGCGCACCAGCAACTTGACCTGGGCGCGCGAGACATCGCCATCGATCGAATAGGGGTGCAAGTAGGGTTGCCGGCCGTCGGTGGTCTCGGGAAGAAAATCCACGGGAAGGGCGTCCACGACCGCGGCAGCCACTCGCACGGCGTTGACCATGACGTTCTTCGCCTGTCCGGGGTGAACATCGTGCCCGGTGATGGTGACCGTGGCGGTGTCGGCGCTGAAGGTCTCGTCTTCCACCTCGCCCAGATCCGCTCCATCGAGGGTGTACGCGTAGCGCGCGCCGAATTGGGCCAGGTCAAAACCCTCGGTGCCGCGCCCGACTTCTTCGTCCGGCGTGAAGCCAACCCGCAGGGTGCCGTGCTGCAGTTCCGGATGCTGCCCCAGCCACGCCAGCATCGCCATGATCTCAGCAATGCCTGCCTTGTCGTCGGCGCCAAGCAAGGTCGTTCCGTCAGTGTGAACCAACGTGTGGCCGATGCAGCGGCCGAGATTGGGGTGGGTCGCTGCCGCGATCGTCGCGCCCGTCGCAGGCAGAATGATATCGCCGCCGGCGTAGTTGTGAACGACCTGCGGCTTCACGTTGGCGCCCGTTGTGCCGTGGTAGGTGTCGAGATGGGCGAGAAAACCCAACACCGGAGTTCGTCCGGCGGCCGGGTGCCCGGCCGGCAAGTTCGACGGCAGGGTCGCGGTCACATGGCCCGTGCTGGCCATGACTGCGTCGTGACAGCCAAGCGTTGCCAGCTCGCTGACCAGCAGCCGGGCCAAGTCCTTCTGCTTCTCAGTCGACGGCGAGCACCTGGCGTTCTCGTCACTTTGCGTGTCGATCTTCACGTAGCGAACAAACCGCTTCAGCAGCGCCTGTCGGTCGTCGGCGTCGAGTGTCCATATGGGCATAGCCATATGGTACTAGCACAGGCTGGAAACTCAGCTACGGCCTCCCGCCGGCTCCCAGGGAATCGAGGGCGGCCAACACCTCGCGGCTGTGTACGGCCGGCTTCACGTCGGCAAACACGCGGGCAATCTTGCCCTGTGGATCGATAATGAATGTGTGGCGCGCGGCCAGCTTGGTCACCAGCAAATCGTTGAGCGAACCGTAGGCGGCTGCCACCTTCTTCTCGGTATCGGCCAGGAGCTTGAAGGTCAGTCCCTCCTTCGCGCAGAATTCCTTGTGCGAATCCACGCTGTCTAGGCTCACCCCCAGAACGATGGCCTTGCGCTTGGTGTACTCAGGCTGATCCCTGGCAAAGTTGTGCGCCTCAAGCGTGCAGCCTGGGGTCTGGTCTTTGGGATAGAAATACAAAACCACCCAACTCCCGCGCAGGGCCGAGAGCTGCACCTTGCTGCCATCATGGGCGGGCAGCGTGAATTCGGGCGCCACGGTCCCCACGGCGGGCATCTCCGCCGCGCTGGCCAGTATGGGCCAGGAAATCAGGAAAACAGTCACCAAGGTCAGAAATCCAAAGGACGGGTTCATGGTCTTCACCCGTCTATTGGATGCCGAAGGCGAAGCCTTGTCTCAGTTCTCGGCTTTGCCGGCATCGCGATAGGGCGAGCCGGCTTGGTAGAGCATGGTCGAGGTCACCGGGTAGTAATCCACCGGCTGGGTGGTGAACCAAAACCGGTGAAGGCCATCCGCCATGCGGATGAGGGGATTCTCGACGACGAAGCTGCCATCGTCCCAAATCAGGCCCGCGTGCCACACCGGCAGGTAGGCGATGATCGTGCCGGCCTCCAGCAACAACGCCACCAACCAGGTCTGGCTCGGCAGAGCGCGCAGAAGATCCGCGATGCGCTCGGCCGTCGTGCGCGCCGGCCCCGCGACGGCTGGAGCCTCAGGCTTGACTGCCCGGCGACGTCGCGGCCGCTTCATACGCCCGCACCCTACCTAGCCGCCCGATGAACAACAACGACGCAGGCGTAACCAGCCCTGGCGCTTGAGACGGGCGCGTCACGCGTGTTATACCGCCTCAAGAGGGGTGACCTGACTTATGCGCGTTGTTTTTCTTCCGCTTCTGTTGTTCCTGTCGTTGTCGTCCCCCGCGCTGGCAGCCAAGCGCCCGGCCAAGATCAAGGATGCGCAGAAGGCGTGCCTGACTGGGGACTATCGCAAAGGGTTGGAGTTGCTGGCCGATCTCTTTATTGAGACGAAGGACCCCAACTACATCTACAACCAAGGGCGGTGCCTGGAGCAGAATCACCGGTGGTCGGACGCCATCGACAGATTTCGCGAGTACCTGCGCAAGGGCAAGAACCTGACCGCAGCCGACGAGACCGACGCTGCCAAGCACATCGCGGATTGCGAAGGCTACTTGGAGAAGGACCAGCACAAGCACGAGCCCGCGCCGGTTGCGGCGCCCGTGCCTGTGCCGCCGCCGCCCCCGCCGCCGCCGCCGGAACCCGCGCCTGCCGCGCCCGTTCCGCCCGCCAAACCCGAAACCGTTTCTGCAAGCGCTGGCCCTGCGGCGACGTCTGGTGCGGGCTTGCGAATCGCGGGCTGGGTAGTCGGGGGCGCAGGCGTGGCCGCGCTGGCGACAGGGGTGGTCCTTAACGTCAAGGCCAACGACCTGGCTGACGAGGTGGCGGCCAAGCAAAGCCAGTCCAAGGCATCCCGGTATGACTCGTACAAGACCTGGTCGTACGTGGGCTACGGCGTGGGGGCGGGTTTGCTCGCAACCGGGGTCGCCCTGTACGCGTGGGGATTGAGCGCGAGGCCCGCCGCTGCCAAGGTGGCGATCCTGCCCAGCGTGCTGCCGGGCCAGGCAACCGTCAGCCTGATGGGGGTGTTCTGATGAAATTGTCGAAAGCGGCGCCGCTCTTCATTCTGTTTGCGCTGGCGGGTTGTTTCAAATCGCTGCCCAAGCCGAACGCGAATCTCCCCTGTGCGGTCACCGACGAATGTCCCTCGGGCTATGAGTGCAGGGTTGCGATCAAGACCTGTTGCCGGCCGGGCGACACGGCCTGCGGCGGGGACGCCGGGGGAATCGCCAGGGACGGCAGCCCCGACCTGACTAGCCAAGACTCCGAGGGTCTGAGCCGGGATAGGGCGGACCTTGGCAGCCCCGACCAGACGGCTGGCGCCGATCGCGAAAGTGATGCGCGCAGTGGCGTCGACGGGACGACTCCCACGGCCGGGGATGTCGGCGGCGCGACAGCCAGTGATGTCCCAACGGGTGCCGGTGGTGCTGATGGCGGTGATGCGCCGATGGTCGCAGACGGTGCGGGCGGCGCAGCGGACAGCCAGGGTGGCGGGACCGTCGATGGTGGCCCGGTGTTGGACGCTAGAGCGGACGGATCTCTCGCTGACGTCAGCGACGTTTCAATGGCTGGAGCAGACGGCAGCGGTGGAATTGGCGGGGGCGAAACCGGTGACGTGAGGACCGCCCCGACCATTTCCAGCTTTGCCGCCAATCCCGCGACAATTTCGACCGGCCAGAGTGCAACCCTCAATTGGGCGGTGACGGGCGCCACCCTCATTTCGCTTAATCAGGGCATCGGACTCGTGGCCGCCACTGGTTCAGAGGTCGTTACGCCCACGCAGACCACGATCTACACCCTGACCGCGCAAAACGCCGCCGGAGAGTCCGTATCCGCGAAGGTCACGGTGACGGTGGGGACGCCGCCTTCAATCGAGATTTTCACAGCAACCCCGTCAACGATTAGCGTCGGCGAAAGCGCGACCCTGACCGCCTCATTTACCAACGCCGTCAGTGCCACCATCGACAACGGACTCGGCGATATTGCCAATGGGGCCACTGTAAACACCGGCGCTTTGACCAAGAACACGACCTACACCCTGACGGTAACCAATTCCATTGGTGCGCAAGCGACAGCCAAGGTCACAGTCACGGTTGTAGCGCTGCCGACAATAAC
>Ga0265316_10000053_pt1 | contig 125221 bp, 104 predicted proteins | sample 4522metaG_FD_202092 | JGI IMG/M metagenome (GOLD analysis project Ga0265316, IMG submission 202092) | Rhizosphere microbial communities from Carex aquatilis grown in University of Washington, Seatle, WA, United States - 4-5-22 metaG | ecosystem: Host-associated > Plants > Roots > Rhizosphere... | reverse complement strand
GCGCTCACCTCCCCATGGACCTGCACGGCCAAGGTCGTGGGCACGAAGTTCGCGCCTAGGCCAGCCCGGCCACTCAGACGCAAAGTCGCCCCGCCCACGGTCACCGCCAGATCCTTCAACTCCACCGCATCCGATTGCAGATGCACCGTGCCGGACTCCACCGTGACAGGAGAAAGAAACCCCGCTGGCACTGCACTGATTGGACGAGCGATGGCAAGAGTACCGTCCACCAGGGGCTTCTTCGTGGTTCCAGACACCCTCGCCTCCAAACTGATCGCGCCTCCCACTTTCTGGAATTTTCTCCGCAAAAATGGTTGTAGGAATTCCAGGTTGAGTTGGCCCGACAGTGCAGCACGTAGCGATTCGCCGTCCAGCTCGCCCGTCACGCTGAAGCGCCCGCCCTCGCTGATGAAGCGCGCCTGCTCCAGCACGATGTGATCGCCCGCCACCGTGGCTCGCAGATCACCGTCGTTCTTCAGGCCAATCCGATGGGTCGAGGCTTGACCGCTAGCTTCGGTGATTCCTTGGCTGATGGAGGCGTCGATCTCGGTCAGCACAACCTCAATGGCAGGCGGCTTTCCCGGCTGCACCTCGACGCCGACGTGTCCCGACAGAACAGCGTGAGCATCGAGGTCCTTCTGTTGCTGGACCAGCTCCGCAACCTCGCGGTTGCCCCGGAGCTGCAACACCAGATCCTCCAGAACCAGGTGGGTGAATGCCAAATCTCCCTTTGCCCGCAGGCCGGCAGGGCCGAGCTGGGCCGTGGCGTCGACGGTGAATCGCTTGAAGAGCGTGCCCTTGACCGCGATGCCGGATTCCAGCGCGCTCAGGTTCAGGATGGCATCGCCCAGTGCCATGCCCATCACCGTCACCCCGTGGAGCTCGACGCTGCCGGCGACCAGTGGGGACTTGGTGCTGCCTGACAGGTGCAAGTCGACGGACAGGCGGCCGGCCGCCGGGAGATCGACCTGGGCTGCCGCCAGCACCGCGGCCACGGGCAGGTCCGTGACCTTGAGGTGCCACTCGATGGGCATGGCCTTGGGCACGAAGCGCATGTGGCCCTCGATCTGAATCTCGCCGCCACCCTTGGCGCTTGCCTGCAGCAAGCGCACGGCCGCGCCCTCCTGGTCGATTTCCAGATCGATGCCCCCGATCTGCCAAGTCTGCCCCAGCACCGTAGCGGTCACCCCGGCCGGCATTTCGAAGCGAACTTTCGGACGGCGAAGCGGTCCGCTGGCCGTCACGTCGAAGGACATCTTGCCGGTGACCAGCCCGCCCGTGACAAGCGACTCCAGAGCGATCTGCCGGCCTTCCAAACGAAATTCCACGTTCGGCGACCGCAGCATGTGCTGCACGGTCTTCTCGAACAACTTGAGCGTTCCGTTGCCCGCCAAAGTGCCACCGGCCACCGCGGCAGCCAGAGAATCCACGCTCAGTGTGCCGTCTTGCAGATGGAACTTGGTTTCGAACGACGGCACCGCAGGGATTCCATCCGTGCCGCCGATGTCCTTGACCTCGATGTGGCCGCTGGCGCGCGGCTGTTCGGTGGTGCCGGTCAGATCCACTGAAAGGGACGCTTCCCGCGCCAAGGGCTGCACGCCCAGCGAGGCGAGCAGGCGCGGCAGATTCGTCGTGCCCACGCGCAACCCCAGGGCCAGCAGATGTTTGGCGAACTCGACCTTGCCCTGCACGTCGATGCCGGCGCCTGGCACTTCGATGTGTATACCCGATGTGCTGACCTCGGCGGGCGAGACCGTGGCCTGTCCTCGCAAACGCAACGAGCGCGGCAAGGACCTCTTCTTCCCCGTCCGCTCGAAGGAAAGGTCCAGGTCGCGCAACGTCCCCCGCTTGACGCCTGACATGCTTTCGTCGAATTCCGCCGCTGCTGACAATCGGCCGTGCAGTTTGCCAGCGGCCAGTGGGCGCAGCCCAACCGGCAGGTAGCTGTCCACCGTAAAATGGTCGAAGCGAAGCTGGGAGCTGAGGTTGGGGACCATCAGGTCCGCCTTGATCGAAAAGCGCCCGCCGCCGGGCGGAGAAAACGACAGCTCTGCGAGTTTGGTGTTGGGCGCCGCTGCCTTCGACTTGGGATCGAACTGCATACCCGCGCGCAGAACCAATCTCCGTACGGCGTACTGATCGTAGGTGGCATCCAGTCCGGCGATGTCGGTGTTGATGGCGATACTCACGTAGGGCCCGAGGAGATCCGCCGTCACGCGCGCATCGGTGCCGCCAACATGCAGCCCGGGAATGTTCATCGGCTTCAACACCGCGTTCAGGGCATCGGCGGCATCGTGAAACTCGGTGTGCATGTGAATCGCCGACACCGACTCGGCCGCATAGATGCCATTGAAGAACCCCTTGCCCGCCAGGGTGGAGTGCCCGGTCTTGCCCTCGGTCAAATCGAGGAAGATGTCATCGGAATACTCGCGCAGGGTGGCGACCTGCTTCACCTTCACGCTGTCAAACGGCAGCACCTGGTCGAGCACGGTCAGGTATCCGCCCTGGCGCGCTTCCAGCCCCACGGCTTCCCAGCCGCAGAAGCCATCCTCAACCTGCAGCCACGCCGGTGCGTGTAGGTCGCGCAGGTCGAAGCCCCAGACATGCGGGAAATCGAACACCACCCGTAGTCCGTTGAGCTGGGCATTGAAAATGCGAACCGCGAAGCCTTTTTCTGGCTTGGCGCCCGGCGGTGGCGGGGGCGGGGGATTCTTGGGATCGAATGTGGCCAAGAAGCCGATGCCCTTCTTGGTCTTCTTCATGCGACCGAAGCGCCAGTACGAGTTCGGTCCCACCTCTAGGTCGTGCATGAAGAGACCGGCGCCGTTGATGAGTTGACGGAGATCGATCTTGACGTCCAGGTGGGGCACGTCCACCACCACGGTGCCCTCGGGGTCGAAGAACTTCACGCCATCGACGGAAAACGGAGTGGGGCGTTTGACCAGGATGTCGACCAGCAGACGCGCCGGCCAGTGAATGGAGCGAAACTCCAACTTTCCGCGCATGTCGGGCAGGACCTTGGCCACGAAGGCTCCCATGCGCTCGCCTTGCAGAAAGAACACTGCCCCAGCGACGGCCAGGCTGACCAGGCCCAGCAGGCCGGCCAGCACGATGCCGCCAATTCTCAGGATTCGTCGTCGGATCGGGGGCGCCACGTGCCCCATCAGAGTAACCCGAAAACCCAAAGGTTGAGCGGAATTGCAGCCGGGTGAGTGGTAGTTTCCTCTCCACCATGGATGGCACGCTCTACATCGTAGACGCGCTCAACTTTCTGTTTCGCGCCTTTCACGCCTTGCCGCCCCTTTCCAATAGCAAGGGTGTTCCCACCGGTGCGGTGTACGGGCTGTGCCAGATGCTGTTGCGTATCGAACGCGAGTGGCAGCCCACACACCTGTGTGTGATCTACGATGCGCCGGGGCCAACCTTTCGCGACGAAATCTTTGCCGCATACAAGGCCAACCGGCCGCCCATGCCCGCGGACTTGGTTGCCCAGATTGGCCTTTCCCATCAGGTGGTCGAGGCATTTGGGCTGCCCGTGCTCTCCCTTCCTGGCGTTGAGGCCGACGACACCATCGCCACCTTGGCGCGAAAAGCTGTGGCCGCCGGGTTGCGGGTGGTGATCTGTTCCTCGGACAAGGATTTGATGCAGCTCTGTTCCGACAGGATCCATCTGCTCGACACCATGAAGAACAAGCTGCTGGGGCCGGCAGAGGTGCGGGACAAGTTCGGCGTCCCGCCGGACCGGCTGGGTGACCTGCTCGCCCTGATGGGCGACAGCGTGGACAACGTGCCAGGAGTCGCGGGCATCGGGCCCAAGACCGCGGCTGATCTCATCAGCCAGTTTGGCTCGCTCGATGGCGTGCTCGAACATGTGGCTGAGATCAAGGGCAAGAAGGGTCAGGCTATCGCGTCGAGCCGCGACGCTATCGAGATCTCGCGCAAGCTGGTGCGTTTGCGTGAGGATGTGGCGCTAGGCCGAGACGTGCGGGATCTTCGGCGCGCCGAGCCCGACCGCACCCGTCTAGCCGAGCTGTTCGGGGACTTGGAATTCACCAAGCTGCTGGCGCAGGTCGATGGTGCGCGGGCGGCAGCACAAGCCGCGGAGGCCGCGGTCGCTGCACTTGCGCCCGTCGGGACCGCCGCGTCTGAAATCACCGCGCTCGCGCCGGTCGGCGCTGCCGCGCCGGCGATCACGGCGGCCCCGCTGCCCCCGGAAATCATCCTTGATCGCAGCGGCCTCGATGGTCTTTGCGCGGCCATTCGCTCTGCCCAGGCTTGCGGCGCGGCCGTGCTGGCCGAGGGCACGCCGTATCCACGCGCGGCGCTCGTGGGGCTGGCTTTCGCCTTGCCCAGCGGCGCCCGCTTCTACCTGCCGGTCGGTCATCGCCTGCTGGGTGGTCCAGAGATGCTGTCGGCAACGGAAGCTTTGGCCGCGCTCGGGACTCTTCTGGCATCCCCGGAGATTCGCAAGTATGAACACGACGCCAAGGTTCTCGACATCCTGCTGCGTGTGCGCGGAGTCACCTTGGCCGGTCTGGCTGGCGACGCCATGCTGGCCGCATACTTGCTCGACGCCGGACGCGCGCCGTACGACTTGCCGGATCTGGCTGCCGCAGATGGGGCAGGGGAGGTGCCCGTGCGCTCAGCATGGCTCGGCAGCGGTCGCTCCGCGCGGCCGGCGAGTGAGGTTCCAGTTGAAGAGGTCAGCCGTCCCTTGTGCGACGAAGCCTGGGCCGCGCTGACCCTGGCCCGCCACCAAGAACAGGCCATGAAACCCGCGGGCCTCACCAAGATCTATCGCGAGGTCGAGCTGCCGCTGGTTCCCGTTCTGGCACGCATCGAGTGCTGGGGTATCCGCCTGGACTGCGACTTTCTCCACCAGCTGGGCCACGAGGTCGCCGGGACCATCGCGACCCTCGAACACGAGATTCACCAGGCTGTGGGCACTCCCTTCAACATCAGCTCGCCCAAACAGCTTGCCGAGGTTCTTTTCGGCAAATTGGGCCTGCCCGTGATCCGCAAGACCAAGACTGGCCCGTCGACCGACGCGGACGTGCTGGAGGAATTGGCATCCCTGCACCCAATTCCGGCCAAGGTGGTCGAGTATCGCGGCCTGACCAAGCTCAAGGGCACGTACATCGATGCCCTGCCAGCCTTGGTTGATCCGCGCACCGGCCGTCTGCACACCACCTTCAACCAAGCCGTGGCGGCCACGGGCCGGCTATCGTCCAGCGATCCCAATCTGCAGAACATTCCTATCCGCACGGAACTGGGCCATCGCATCCGCAACGCCTTCGTGGCTGATCCGGGTTTTCAGATCGTGTCAGCCGACTATTCGCAGATCGAGCTGCGCGTGCTGGCGCATTTTTCCCAGGATCCGGCCTTTCTCGACGCGTTTGCCTCTGGTCAGGACATCCACCGCCGCACCGCCGCCGAGGTCTTCAACGTGGCGCTGGATGCGGTCAGCAGCGAGCAACGCCGCATCGCCAAGGCCATCAACTTCGGCCTGGTTTTCGGGCAGACCGACTTTGGGTTGGCCCAAACCCTGCGCATCGCGCGCGCCGACGCCCACGCCTACATCGAACGCTACTTCCAGCGCTATGCACGCGTGCGCCAGTACATGGACGAGGTTATCGCCGAGGCACGACGCACGGGCGCGGTGTCTACCTTGCTCGGGCGCACCCGGGCGCTGCCGCAGATCAAGTCGAGCCGGCCCCAGGAACGCAACTACGCCGAGCGCATGGCCCGCAACACGCCCATCCAGGGATCGGCCGCCGATCTGCTCAAGCTGGCCATGATTCGCGTGGACCGAGAAATGGTGCGCTTCCCCGACGCACGCCTGCTGCTCACCGTCCACGACGAACTGGTCTTCGAGGTCAAGACCGACGAAGTCGCGGCTTTCTCCGCTTGGGTCAAGGACGTGATGGAGTCAACCTACACGCTGCGCGTTCCCCTGGTGGTCGACGTGCATGCCGGCGCGAACTGGGGCGCCGCCCACTGACTATTTCTTCTTCCCGCCGGGAACCGACTTGTCACCCTTGGGCTGTTCGCCCTTCTGGTGCGCCGCCCAGCCCACCACCTGGGGCGTCTGGCCTTCCAGCTGGATGGTCTGCGCCTCGGGGGGCAGGACCGCGTTGCCCTCGGCAAGCACCTTGCCCTGCATATCCTCGAGCTTCTTGTGGATAATGAGTCCATTGGACGCGGCAAACCCGGTGATCGAGTTGATGGAGAAGGTGCCAGTCACAACTACTTGCTCGCCCGGCTTGACGGTCAGCGGCTTGAGGTCGCCGGTGTCCCAGTCCTTGATCGGGTAGTCGGCCACCAGAAGCGCGCGCTCGCGCTTGGTTCCTGGGCTGTCCGCGACAAAGAAGTGCGGCTGGTCGCAGGGCCGGCAACCCGTTCGGTCAACCACGACTGGCGCAGTCAGGGCGTCGCCGCCCTTCTTCATGGCCTTCTTCTTCTCGGCCTTTTGCTTTTCGAAGAGCGCGTCGTTGCACTTGCGCAGCTCGGCCGGGCATTCATATACCTCGGTCAGATAAGCTTTGACCCGCACGTCCTTGTCCATGTACTTGTCTTTCTGCTTGCGCAGACCGAACACCGACAGCTCGCCAGTCGGATACTGGACAGGTGCACTCGACACATTGAAGCTGGGCGAGGGCGGCAGGTTGACCTTCACCGGCGGGAGAGCCTGGCCCTGAGCCAGGGCCGCACCCGATACCAGGGAAGCCATCGTGAAAACCGATACCATGGAGATTCGGAGCATGAGTTTCCCCTCTTCGAAGGCCAATAGCCGCCGACCCGGCGGCCTATACGTGAGGTTCCTGCATAACATGGTCATTTGCGCGCCACAAGGCCCCAGAGTCGCCCTTGTGATGTTGCTGGCATCGCTGGCCTGCGTCGCCTGCAACCGGCACCACGGCAGCCCACGCCGGCCGGTCTCCACGGCACCGCACGATGCGGGCGCTTCCGAGCCCCATCGGCTGGCTCGCCCATCCGTCGGCGTCAAGCTCCCCGAGACCGCCCCCAAGCCCACCCGGCCGAATCCCTACGGCGGGACGCTCCGTGTCCACCTCGAAGCCGAGCCGCCGCACCTCAACCCGCTGCAGGACCACCTTCAGGTCATCCAGCGCGTGGTAGACCACCTGGTCTATGAGACATTGATCGAGTGCCGGGAAGACCAGTATCGGCCGGGGCTGGCCGAGAGCTGGGAGGTCTCGCCCGACGGCGAGCGCGTCACCGTCAAGTTGCGCAGGGACGCACGCTGGCAGGACGAACGCGTGGTTTCCGGCCTTGACGTCCAAGCCACCTTCGAGCCACTCCTGCGCTCGGGCAGTCGCAATACGATTTGGCACGCCATGCTGGAAGACGTCGAGGGTGTGGACGTGCTACCCGAGCGGGGGGCGCGCTTCCGTCTGCGCCGGCCCTCTGACCTGGTTCTGCGCGCCCTGTGCGAGATCCCCATCCTGCCCGCAGAGACCCTGCGCAAGACGGGTTCGGCGGTGACCCAACTGGGACGCCAGCCGGTGGGCACCGGTCCCTTCCGTTTCGCCTCCTGGGAGCGCGGCAAACGCATCCGACTGGTTCGCAGTCGACCCGCCGAACGGCCGCAGCCGCCGTTTCTCGACGAGATCGTGTTCGAGATCGACGGTGATGGATCTCGGGCGATGGTCCGCACCCGACGGGGCGAAATCGACATCCTGCCGCGCGTGCTTGACGTGCTCTATCCCGAGCAGGTGACTCCGGCCACCCTGCGGGACACTCTGGAGGTGTGGTGGCTGACACCGGATCGCTACTCATTCATCGTGCCCAACCACCGCCGCGGGCCGCTCGCCGATGCCCGTTTTCGCGAGGCGCTCAGCCTGCTGTGGGATCGGGCTCGCCTGGCCGACGAAGTCCACCACGGCCTGGCGCGGCCCATCGGGGCACCCACTTTCGCCCAGGTTCCCGCTGACCCCCTGGATCTCAAACAGGCCATTGCTCTGTTGGAGAGCGCCGGTTTTCGCGACACCGACGGGGACGGCGTGCGTGACGTGGGTGGTGTGCCCATCCGCCTGAGCTTTCTGCTGCCGTCCGGCGCGCGCAGTTTGGCGGCCGAGGCACGCGGGTTCGCCCTCGACCTTCGTCGCGCCGGGCTCTTGCTCGACACGGTCGCAATCGACGCGAGCTCCCTGCAGGCGCGCCTGGATGGCGGCGATTTCGACTTGGCGACTCTGACCTGGGAAGGCCGGCGGGACGAGGATCCCCGGCTGCTTTTCGGCAGCCAGGGCCAGCTCGCATTCAGTGGCTATCGCTCAGAGCCTTTGCAGGCGCTGCTCGACCAAGTGCGGCTGGCCGTGGGCCCCGCGGCGCGCGTTCCGGTTTTGCAGCATCTGGGCGAATGGCTGGCCAGTGAACGGCCGGTCATCTTTCTCTACCGCCACGACGTCCCCGCCTTGGTGGCCAAACGGGTGCATGGCTTGGCCGGCGTGGGCGATCGCTTGGACCTGCGGTCCGTGTGGGTTGATCCGTGATTGGTCTTGTCAGCGCCTGCCTGCTCCTGGCTGCCTGCCCCGCGGCCAAGCCGGATGCCAACAGCCCCGGGTCAGCCCAAGTGGCGCACCTGCCGCCACAAGAAGCCATGAATCTCAACCGCGAAGGCAAGGGCCTGTACCGCGATGGTCGTTTTGCCGAGGCCCGCGCGAAGTACCAGCGAGCCAAGGAGCTGGATCCTGACTTTCTCGCTCCCTGGCTCAACCTGGCCTGTACCTACGCACGCGAAGATCGCTTCGCTGAGGCGACGGAGCAGGCGGTGGCCTTGATCCGCCATGCCTACGTTCCCGGGGCGCGCGAGGTCATGGAGGCGGCTGATCTCGGGGTGCTGCAGATTCGCCCTCAGGAACTGGCGAAGCTGAAGTCCGCCCTGGCCCAAGCGTCGACTGACTGGAGCAAGGCTGCGCAAGAGGGCTTTGTCTTCGTGGCGCGCACCCAACCGCCCGTCAAGCTGGAAGGGCAGGGGATCTTGGTGCTGGGGATGAATCAAGAAATCTACGCGTGGCTGCCGCGCTCGGGACACTACCTTCCCCTCACGGCCGAAGATGGGCGTGTGCTGGCATTGGCGAGGTCGCCGGATGGTCGCCGGATCGTGTTCGTGCGCGCGGGCCGTCTGGTGCGTGCGGCCGGCCAGGCCGACCTGTTGCGCGGACTCGGCGTGCGACAGCTCGACTTGGCCAGCATGGCCTTGGGTCCGGTGGTCGAGTTGCCCGGAGACGTGCGACAGATCACGCTGTGGCCTGCTGGCCGTGATGGGGTCGAAGTGGAAGTGGCTGGCCTCGTCGGGGCATCGAGCAAATTCCACTTCGACGGCCAGAGGCTGGAGCTCGCCCAGACGATCCATAGACGATTCTCCGCCAGCGTTCACCCTGTGGTGCTTACTGCAGCGGGCGTGACGCCCACCAGCCGCGTGGTCGCCGACGACGGCTGCGCTTTCTCGGCACAAGATGAACTCGACGGGAACGGTCTGCCCGGCGTCCGCATCTCAACGGGAGCGAGCAAGGGATTCTTCCTCGATGCCCGCTACGGCGCTGGCCTGAACGGTCTGCGCTTCCCAGGTTCGGTCTCCTCGCCAAGCAAAGCCCTGTCCCCGGCGAGAAAAACGCGCTAGAGGATTCCCAAACTAATGTCGCCAACCCCCATGTCCAGAAAGATTGTCGTGACCGGCGGTGCCGGATTCATTGGTTCAGCTCTCGCACGCGCCCTCGTCGCGCGGGGCGATGACGTTTCGGTGCTGGATAATTTCTCCACCGGGAAACGCGAGAATCTGCAAGACTTGGCCGGACAGCTGGCCGTCGTCGAGGGCGACATCCTCGACGCGGCGCTTTTGGATCGGGTTTTTGCAGGCGCGGACGTCGTGTTTCACGAGGCCGCCATCCCCTCGGTGCCGCGCTCCCTGGCCGCGCCTCTGCCCAGCCACAACGCCAACGCGACAGGTACCCTCAATGTGCTTGAGGCCGCGCGTCGCTGCCAGGTTCGACGCGTGGTCTATGCCGGGTCGTCCTCGGCCTATGGCGAACCGCCCAGCTTGCCCGTGGTCGAGACCATGGCCCCGGCGCCGCTGTCGCCCTATGCCGTGTCCAAACTGGCGGGCGAGCACTATCTTCGGGTGTATGCGCGGGTGTTTGGCGTGCAGACGGTGACACTGCGCTACTTCAACGTGTTCGGTCCGCGCCAGGATCCCAACTCGCAGTACGCGGCGGTGATCCCGCGGTTCATCACGGCCGCGCTGGATGGCCGCTCGCCCACCGTGTACGGCGATGGCGAACAATCGCGCGATTTCTGTTTCATCGACAACGTGGTCGAGGCGAATCTGCGGGCCGCAGATGCCGATGGGGCTTCGGGCAAGGTCTTCAACATCGCCTGCGGAACCGGCACCAGCCTGAATCGAGTCTTGGCTTTGCTGGGCGAGGCCCTGCACCGACCGATCGCGGCCCACTATGAGCCCGGGCGCGCCGGCGATGTTCGGCATTCACTGGCCGATATTTCCCAGGCCAAGACCGTGCTTGGCTACACGGCTGCGGTGAACTTCGTCGCCGGGCTGGGGAAAACCCTGGCATGGTTCCAAGAGCAGAGATCGAGGCCATGAGCAATTGCCTGCTGAGCATGACCGGGTTCGGGCGAGGGACAGCCGAATCCGGCGTGCGGCGGTTGATCGTCGAGATTCGTTCGCTCAACGGCCGGGGCAGCGACATCAAGGTGCGGGGGCGCGACGGGGACATCCCGGCGGCGGTGGAGACCGAGATTGTGCGCGCGGTTCGCGCCCGAGTCGCACGCGGTACGGTGAGCGTCACGATTCGGGAGGAAGGCATTGAATCGCCTGATGCCCTGATCGATCTCGCGATGGTTCGCCAGGCTCACGAAGTTCTCGAGTCCCTGCGTCGCGGGCTGGGCCTGGCCCAGCCCGTTGACCTGGCCACGGTAGCCGCCTTCTTGACAGGCCCTGGTGCCCGTCCCGTCCGGCGCGACGAAATCACTTGGGACGAAGTGCGACCCGCGGTAGAGCAAGCGCTGCAGGAGGTGCAGGCCACGCGTGCCCGCGAGGGAGCCGCTCTTTCGACCGATCTGCGCCAGCGACTCGATCGCCTGCGCGAGCTGGCGGTAAAGATCGCGCAGGCCGCCTCCGGCCTGCCCACCCGTGCGGCCCGCAAGCTGGAAGAACGGTTGGCCGCCGTGGTGACCAGCGGCGTGGTTGTGGATCCCGCGCGACTGGCCCAGGAGGTGGCCATTCTGGCCGAGAAGCTCGACGTATCCGAAGAGCTGGTTCGATTGCGCACGCATCTCGATCACCTGGGCGGGCTTCTCGCCGCAACCACGCCCGAGGCCGCGGGCCGCAAGATTGACTTCCTCGTGCAGGAGGTTGGGCGCGAGATCAACACCGTCGGATCCAAGGTCCAGGACGCCCCAATCGCCACCCTGGTCGTAGAGAGCAAGGCAGAACTGGAGAAACTGCGCGAGCAAGCCCAGAATGTCGAGTGACCCACCCGACGAGACCCCCCGAGATATGACGTCACCTGATAGAAGCCCCGGCCTCTTGCTGGTCATCTCCTCACCCTCGGGCGCCGGCAAGACCACGCTGGCGCGGCGACTGGCCGGGGAGTTCGACCTGCGCTTTTCCGTCTCGTACACCACGCGCCAGCCGCGCAAAGACGAGGTCCACGGCAAGGACTACCACTTCGTGAGCCGTGCGCGCTTCGCCGAGATGGTCGAGGGCCACGAATTCGCCGAATGGGCGGTGGTCCACGGCAACCAGTACGGAACCAGCATCGCAACGGTGAACACCTCCCTGGCTGACGGCGTGGATTGCCTATTCGACATCGACTACCAGGGCGGCCGCCAGATTCGTCAGCTGTGGCCCACGCAAAGCGTGTTGTGTTTCATCTTGCCCCCCTCGATGAAGGAATTGGCGCGCCGCCTGCGCCAGCGTGCCACCGACGCCAACGACGTCATCGAGCGCCGGCTGGCCATGGCCCACGAGGAGCTCACCCACTACGGTGAGTACGACTATCTGGTCGTCAACGACAACCTCGATCAGGCCTACGCCAAGTTGCGCGCCATCTACGTGGCGGCCGGTTGCACACGCGTCCGCAACGACGGCCTGGCGCAGACTCTTTTGCGCGAGGCGGCCGCTGCGGACCACAAGCTGTGATGGAGATCATCGACCTCATCTGCGAAGCCGCGCAGAAAGGCGCCCCCACCGCCGACATCGGGCTCATCCGTCGCTGCTATGACTTCGCCAAGGAACGACATGCGGGACAGATGCGGCGCTCGGGTGAGCCGTACTTGGTGCACCCGCTGGGTGTGGCCAAGATCATTGCCGAGCTGAATCTGGACGTAGCCTCCATCTGCGCCGGACTGCTACACGATTGCGTGGAAGACACCAGCGCCACCTCCGAGGACATCGGCCGGCTTTTCGGCACCGAGATCCAGCGACTGGTCGACGGCGTCACCAAGTTGGGTCAGATCCCGTGGAACACGCGCGAGGAGCGCCAAGCCGAGAACTTCCGCAAGATGCTGCTGGCCATGGCCAGGGACATCCGGGTCATCCTAGTCAAGCTGGCCGACCGCGTGGACAACATGCGCACCCTGCAGTACGTGTCGCGCGAAAAGCAGGAACGTATTGCCCGCGAGACGCGCGAGATCTATTCGCCTATTGCCAACCGGCTCGGTATCCAGTGGATGAAGGTGGAGCTGGAAGATCTCGCCTTCCGCTACCTCGAGCCCGACGACTACCAGGATCTTTCGACCAAGATGGCGGGCACGCAGGCCAGCCGCGATGCCTACATCGCCGAGGTTTGCCAAGAGCTACTGCGCGTGCTGGCCGCCGCCTCGGTTCCCGCTCAGGTGAGCGGGCGAGCCAAGTCGTTCTGGTCCATCAACCAGAAGATGAAGCGGACAGGCCGCGAGCTGGAACAAGTCTACGACATCGTCGCGTTCCGCATCATCACCGATTCGGTGCAGAACTGCTATGCCGCCCTGGGCATCGTGCACTCCAACTGGATGCCGGTCCCCGGCCGCTTCAAGGACTACATCGCGCTACCCAAGCCCAACCTGTACCAGTCGCTGCACACCACCGTGATCGGGCCCGGGGCTGACCGCATGGAAGTGCAGATCCGCACGCCCGATATGCACCGGACCGCCGAACAAGGCATCGCCGCCCACTGGCAGTACAAAGAACCCACGGTGCTGGGTACCGGCGACCGCCAGGCCTTCGCGTGGCTGCACCAGCTGATGGAGTGGCAGCGCGACCTGAAGGATCCGACCGAATTCATCCAGACGGTCAAGATCGACTTGTTTCAGGAAGAGGTCTTCGTCTTCACACCCAAGGGCGATGTCAAGGCCTTGCCCAAAGGGGCGACACCCATCGACTTCGCCTACGCGGTCCACTCCAAGATCGGCGACCACTGCTCGGGAGCCCGGGTCAACGGGGTCATGGTTCCCTTGCGCTACCCCCTGCGCAATGGCGACACCGTCGACATCATCACCTCGACCTCACAGAAGCCGTCCAAGGACTGGCTCAAGTTCGTGGTGACCAGCAGCGCTCAGACCAAGATCCGCCACCACCTGCGCAACGAACAGCGCGAACGCAGCCGCCGACTGGGACACGACCTTCTGGCGCGCGAGTTGCGCAATCACCACCGCTCGCTGGCGACGGCCGAAAAGGAGCGGCTGCTCGACAAGGCCGCAGCGGCGCTGCGTCTGAGCAGCGCCGACGATCTCATCGTTCACGTGGGCTACGGCAAAGTCGCACCCGAGCAAGCCTACGCCGCCATCTATCCCGAGGCCCAGCCTGTGGACGCGACTTCCGAAAACCTCGCGGCCGTGATCACGGACGCGAGTGCGCAGGCCCGGCGTGTGACCAAGCGTTCGGTGGGTGGCGTGCGCGTCCAAGGAGAGGCCGACATCGTGGTCCGCTTTGCCAAGTGCTGCAGCCCGGTGCCCGGCGACCATATCGTGGCTTTCATCAGCCGTGGACGCGGTGTCATCGTGCACACCCTCAGCTGCCCCAAAGCGCTGAATCTGGACCCCGCGCGTCGGGTCGAGGTGTCCTGGGACGAAGACACCCGCATGCTGCGGCCGGTGGCGGTGGAGGTCATCTCGACCGACCGCCCCGGCATCCTGGCCGCCATCTCCAAGTGCTTCACCGAGTTTGGCGTCAACATCATCCAGGCTAAGTGCAAGACCACCGAGGACCGCCGAGGCATCAACACCTTCCAGGTCACGGTCAGCCACGTGGACCAGCTGAAGAAGGTCGTGCGTGCCCTGCAAGGGATCGAGGGTGTGACCTCAGCGGAACGACAATAGGATCGACAACCAGGCCCGCGACCAGTGCGAGCGGCTGCAGCCGCTCGTCGTAAGACCCTGGAACGTGCGCCGGCGTCGCTGACCAAGGCAGATGCGCAAGACCTCTCTGCATTTGACCTCGCGCTTCGCCCCTGCTAAGTGAAGAGCCCCATGGCATCCAACAGTCGTCAGACCTGGAAGCGCCGGCAGCGGCACCACTCGAACGCCGGACACAAGCGCAAGGCCAAGGAAAGCGTTCGCTCGACGAAGTCCGAGGCTGACCTCTTCGCGGGGATGGGCGCTCCAGGCCAGCCCGCGCCCAAGACGGCGGCCAAGTAGTTTTCAACGCGGCGCGGCGTCTGATTTGCGTATCCTGGCTGGGTGCGCAGAAGCCTTGTTGCTTTCGTCGGTGCCTTCGGCTTAGGATTTGTTCGCTTCGCGCCTGTCGAGGAATTGTCCTTGCAGGCGGAGCGACTTCACCTCAGGTACCGGATGAAAACCTGCCCAATCTGTAAGTCAAAGTACCCCGAGGACGCGAATTTCTGTCCCCAGGAGACCTGTGCCACAGCGGATGGCCCGCAACGGCTCGAGTCCATACCCGACGCACCAGAGCCGCGCTTCAAGCCGATGGAACGCATCGGAGGCGGTAGCACTGGCGAGGTCTGGCGGGCGCGCGACGGTCAGACCGGCACCGAGGTTGCCCTCAAGCTGGTAACCCCGGCTGTACTGGGGTCGGCTGCCACCCAGTCCCGCGCGGAACGAGAGTTCAAGCAATTGATGAGGGTTTCCAGCCCGCGCGTCGCTACCATTATCGATTGTGGCAAGCTGCCTGATGGGCGCCTCTTCGTTGCCATGGAGCTGTTTCCGTGCGAATCGCTGGCCAGCGTGTTGCGGGCCGGTCCCGTCGACTTGGACACAGCCAAGGCCATGATCGCGCAGGTGGGCCAGGCTCTGCTCGAGGCGCAGAAGGCCGGATTGGTACATCGGGATGTGTCGCCCGAGAACGTGCTGGTTGGTCCCAGCGGGGACGTAAAAGTCATCAACTTCCCGCTGGCTCCGCCGGTCACTGACAAGGTGGCCGGCGATCCGGCCTACGTTTCGCCCGAACAGGCTCAGGGTAAGCCGGCTGATCAGCGTTCGAACACGTACAGCCTGGCGGCCATCCTCTATCACATGCTGACCGGCGAGCCCCCGTTCCAGGCCGCTACGCCGCAGGCCGTGCTCGACATGCACGTGTCCAGCCCACTCTTGCCACCCAGCCAGCGACGGCCTGGCGCGGGGATTTCGGCCGAGGCCGACCGCCTCATTCTCAAGGCGATGGACAAGAGTTCCAGTCGCCGCCACTTGACCCTGCGACTTTTCCTAACCGAGCTGGAAGGCGTGAAAGCCGCGGCTCCAGGCGCCGCCGCCAGCGCGGGTGCCAAGCCTGCCGGCAGCGAGGTTGGGCTTGCCAAGACCATGCTCTTCGCCGGAAATCAGGCCGATGTCGCACGCATGGTTGCTGAAGCCACGGCGGCCAAAGCGGCTGCCAAAGCCGCGGCGGCCAGCATCCAGCCTCCAGTTCCGGCACCTGTCGAGAGGGCCGCTGCCAAGCCTGCCACAAGGGCGCCGGCGGCCTCGTCCGAACCCACAATCTCGGTCATGGAGACCATGGCAGCCGAGCCAGCCGCTTCTGTGCGACCCGCGCCGGCTGCGCCGTCTAGGCCTGTCGTGGCTGCTCCACCGCCAGCTGCGGCCCCGCGCGCTGCAACCCCTGCTCCCAAGGTCGTCCCGGCGGCGCAGAAGGCAGCCGCCGCGCAACGCTCGGCCACACCGGCTCTCGGCGGTGGCACGATCAAGCCCGCGGAAGCTGGCAAGGCCCCACCGCCTAAGGCCGGCGCTGCCTTCCGCGAAACGCTTTGGTTCAAGAAGGGGGACGTCGATCAGATGGTGGCTGACGCCAAGGCCAAGCTGGGGGCCGGGGGAAAGCCTGCGGCCGAGGAGGCCGAGTTGCCTACCGAAGACGTGCGGCCCTTGGAAGATCGCTACGTCGATGACGGTTCTGTGACCACAGAAGATCGGAAAAAGTTCTCGCTGCGGACCGGAGGGACGGCCACGGCCCTGCCTGCGGCCGCCGCCGCGATACCCGGCGAGAAGATGGACGAGCGCGAACTGGTGCAAGAAATCGGACGCGGCCGACGAACCGCGATTCTGATCGTTGCCGCTGTGGTGATCGTGGCCATGATTGTCGTGGTCGCCATGATGATGAAGGGCAGGGGAAGCAACAAGTCCCATGCGAGCCAAGCCGCCCCGCCGGCGGCCGTGACCCTCAGCACGCCGCCAGCGGCAGGGGTTCCCCCCGCGCCGGCTCCGGTGCCTGCGCCGTCCGCGGCCGCACCGTTGGCTGCCGTGCCGGCGCCGGCCGCCCCCGAAAAGAAAACGGCCGGGCCTGGGCTCGGCGCCGCAGACGACGCCGCCAAGCCCGGTGCTGGCGGCGCGGTCCCTGGCGCTGAGCAAGAGGCCGCGGCCAACAAGAAGCTAGCCAAAGCCAAGGCGCCTCACCGGGGCAAGGGCGGCAAGAAGAAGCACTAGCCCTACTCGTCGGCGATCTGCAGGGTTAGCTTCTGTGGCTGACCGTCGCGCAGAAAATCCACCACCAGCTCCGAGGCTGCACGCAGGCTGCTCAGCACCTCGAAGGCTTGCTCGGGCTTCTCAATCGGCTTGCCATTCACGTGGATGACCACGTCGAGCGGCCGCAGGTCGACGGCCGCGTAGCAGGGATCACCGGAGTAGAGGCGCCGGATCTCCCAGCCCTGGAAATGGCTCTTTGCGATCTTTCGTTCCACTTCCGCGCCACCTGCCAGCCAGCGTCCGATGCCTGCCTCCACGACACGAACCACCGCCGAACGTTTCAGCACGCCCGGTTTCACAAATGCCGTGCAGGAGGCTGGTTCTGGCGCGGGCGACGGTGGCGGCTCGGCCGCAGGAGAGGGCGATGCAGCCGCGATGACCATCGGCGTGGGCTGCTCACCCACGGGCGCCGGGTTGGCCCGCTCCGCGTTGCTGGTCGCGCAGGACGTGACCAGCAGCCCAGAGCCGCCTAGGACGGCGCCAAGGGCAAGAAGGTTTCGACTCATACTGCGCCCCATACTCTCATGGCGTTGCCGTGGATGCGAACCGCGCTTGCACGGCCGCGACCACGGCGACAGCGACCTCGTCTCGCGATGCAGAACCGTCGAGAATCACCGTGGACCCGGCGGCGCGTGCCAGCCGGCGGTAGTTGTCTGCGACACGTCCCAGGTAGGAATCCGTGTCGTAGCGTTCTTCGGGACGTCCGGCCAGACGCCTGCGCTGTGCCGCAAGCTCCACTGGGATGTCGAGCAAGATGGTCAAATCCGGCGGCCGAACCCCTCGCGCCAATAGCGCCACCCACTCACGATCGGCTTCCTCGGCTTGGTAGGCCAGCGAAGACATGAGATAGCGGTCCGAGACCACGTCGGATCCTTCCGCGAGATTGAGCTCGACCTCGCGTTGCAAGTGGTCGAGGCGGTCAGCGGCAAACAGCAGGGCCATGGCTCGTCCGTCGACGGGAGCGCCGCCCGGCATGCGATGTTGGCCAAGCAGCACCTCGCGTAAGAGGCGACCGATGGGACCGCCGCTCGGCTCACGCGTGGACACAGCCGTCCGTCCCTGCTGGCGCAGGCATGCGACCAGCCGTTCGGTCTGCGTCGTGGTCCCCGAGCCGTCAATGCCCTCCAGGACGATGAGTCTGCCGCGAGTCAAGGGTTTACTCCTTGGGGGTCTTCTACAACCAATCCGCGCGCTTGCCGAGAGCGCGTGATCCTATACTCTTCCCCTGTGTTCAGCTACTCCGTGAGACAACCCGTGCTGGCAAGATTCGGCCTGTACGCCGCCGTGGCCCTTCTCTTTGCCCTGCCGGCCTGCAAGCGCTCCATCCGAGTCTCAAAAGCGCGGCCGGCCGACGTCACCAACGCGTCTCCTCGCGGCGTTCTATGTGTGGAGCAGCCGGACGCCTGCCTGTACTGTGTCGGCCGCGAGGGAGAGGCGGCCTTCCTGGAGACGTTCCAGTCGCAGCCTCGAGTGTGCGACCCCAAGGATCCCGAGGAATGTGTGGAGTTCTGCTCCACGCTGGCGCCACCCTGTGCCTTGCCATGGACACCTGAACCGCACTGCGTTCTGGATTCTCAGCTGGCCTTCCATCGGGCGCTGTTCAACCGGGACACGGCCGATCGACCCGAGGTAGCTTTCTCCGGCCGAGTGACAGATGAGACGGGACATCGGCTCGAAGGCGTGCATGTCGACATCTGGGTCGCACGGGGCACGCAATTCACATCGCTGGGAGACGAAGTTTCGACCAAGGACGGCACCTTCAAGCTTCACCTGCGCAATGGTCCCTGGACCTATTCCCTTCGGCTGCGTCGCACCGGATTGGCCAGCGAAATCGTTGACCGGCTTGCGCCGGACAAGCTTGCTGCGTCGAGCGCCGCACCAGCGCGAATTTTTCGCATGGGCGCAGAGTCGGTGGCACGGGGGCGCGTGGTCGACGCCGAAACCGGCGCTCCGGTGGCGGATGCGCTGCTACAAGCCGTGCGCACACCGGAAGACCCTCTTGAAGTTAGCGAGGCCCGCTCAGGCGCAGACGGAGCTTTCATGCTGGGCGGCCTGGAAGCCCATCGCTATTCACTGCGCGTCTCGAAATTCGGCTGGAAGTCGGTCACCACCAAGAACGCGTTCAGCGCCCCAGCAGCACGGCTGACGATGAAGCTGTCCCATGGAACCGTGATCCGCGGCATGGTCCACAACGCCGACGGAAAGCCCGAACCCAATGCCACGGTCGCGGCAGTGCTGTCCGACGTCCCTGGCGCGCCGACTCTGCCCATTTTCTGGACTACGGATTCGGAAGGGAGCTTTGCCCAGGATCATTTTGCTCCCGGCACCTACTACCTGTGGGCGCGCCGGGGCGACATGCTGGCCTATCCCCCCGAGAAGATCGAGCTGGTCGAGAAAGGTGATGTCGCCGTCGAGCTTCGTCTCGACCACAAGGGCGCACGCGTGACCGGCCAGGTGATTCCCAGGCCTGGCTATCATTTGGCATCCGATGCCCGTGCCCTGCTTCTGGGTCGCGCACCCTCGCTGGGCTTCCCCAGACCGGCGGTGGGTGCGCTCGACCAAGACGGGCACTTTCTTGTGGCTGGCGTGCTGCCGGGGCGCTACGAGCTCAGCGTGCGAGAGGGCACGCGGACGCTCACCATCGCGCAAGGCCCTCGGGATGTGGAAGTTCCCATCGACCCCGACACGACCGTCGCTCTGCCCGAGCCGGTGGTGGTCAGGGCGCAAATTGCGGAGTAGGACGGCTAGTTCAACACGCGGAAGCGATCTAGGCAGTCCGCCAGGATCTGCTGGCTCTCGTTCTCGAAGCTGTAGAAGCGCACGGCCATGCCGGAGACGGAATGGGTCAGGCCTTCCCTCGCGAAGTTCATGAAGTAGTGATTCTTGACTTCACCGAGCGCGACGATCTCGGCTGAATTGTCGGCGCTGAGAAACGAAACCCGCACATGCGCTCCCAGGGGGAGAGGCTCACTCATTTCGACAAAAATTCCGCCAGCCGAAACGTTGCGAGCCACGCAGTCCAGCTCGCCGAACAGGATCGACTCGACCCGAACCGGGAAGACCTTGTCAAAGCGCAGGTGCTGGCGCTTCTCTTGGATTGCAGGGCAGGGTGCACGGCCAGCAGAATCACTGTTTCTCATGCTGACACAGTGCCATAACCCACAATGAAGTCAAAAAACCTACATGTGACCCTATGTGCACAAGTCTTGGACGCAACGTGCCCGGTGCTAAGCGTTGAAAAATCACGCGGTTTTTGATAAGTTGATTCCCGGCGCGGGATTCGCCGTCCAATGCTTTCCAGTGAACGGACGACACGCAACGATGTCGTACCAACCTCGGGTCAGGTCGAAGGCCTGGTGGTTGCGTCAGGCCGGCCATCCGCTCGGCGTCCGATCGAGTTCCTCAAATCCGAGGGCATCAACGTCCAGGTGGCGGACAATGCGGACCTTGCCTTCGAGGAAGTGCTCCTGCACCGGCCGAATCTGGTGCTGATAGAAGCACATGCGACAGCGTCAGGGGGGGTCGATCTCTGTGCACGCCTCAAAGCCAACGCCCGCACGCATTTCGTGCCCGTCGTGTTGTGGACCGACGACAAGAGCAGTGAGGCTCAAAACCTGAGCGCCGCGACCGCGGGCGCGGATGCGGTCTTTTCCGCGGCCACCAGCGTCGAGGAACGGCGGGCGCGCCTGTGGGCTCTCTTGCGAACCCAGGTGCTGTATCGGCGCGAGGAGAAGAAGCGTATCGTTCAGGGCACCGCCATCCGGGAACGACGGCGCTGGGTGGGTGGATTGATCCATGACCTGCAGAACTCCATTGGTGCCGTTCAGGCGAATTTCGAATTCTTGGCCCAGGAACTGGCGTCGGCCGGCCGCGTCTCCTCCAAAAGCGAGGTCGAAGAGTGTGTTCAGGACTGCCGCTCCCTGTTTCGTGATATGGCGCGCGGCCTGCGCACGGTCCTCGACTACGAACGATTTGAGTCAGACCGGGTCGCCTTGCGTGAAGAGCAGGTTTTCTTGGCCGATCTTGCCGAGAAAGCCAAGGCCGTGATCGAGTCCTCGACGGGCACCCATAACAAGACCATCGCCGTCGAGAGTGCGGCCAACGTTCAACCTGTGCAGGGTGACCCTGACTATCTCCAGGAAGCCCTCGCGAACCTGATTGACCACGTCTTGCGCCAGCCGGGCAACCGGCAGTGCCGCATCCAAGTCTCATGCGCGGGTGGGCTCACCCATGCCCGTGTGGGCGGCGATCATGACCGCATTCCGACGGACCAGCGCACACGGATCTTCGAGCCCTATTCCCAGGCAGGCAAGCATGTGCCTATCGGACACGGTCTGGGGCTGGCTCTGGCAAAGCTGATAGTGGACGTGCACGGCGGGACCATCTGGATAGAGGACATTCCCCGAGGCGGATCGGCCTTCGTCATCGAGCTTCCTTCGAGCGGGCCGTCATCGAGGCAGCGCACGACGGGATGAACGCCACGTTTTCTCGGCCACGCCTGCCGCTGGCTGTGACGGCCACGGTGTTTGTCGTGCTGGTTGCGGCCCGGCTGGGCTGGGCCGGCAAGGTCGATGATCTCTCCAACGCACTGCTGGGCGATCCCAGCTTCAAGGTGCGGGTGCAGGCTGCGCTGCTCTTGGGAAAGCTGGGGGACAAGGGTGGGGCGGATGCGCTCATCAAGGCGCTGAACGACGAAGACAAGTCCGTGCGAGCCATGGCGGCGCAATCGCTGGGCAAGCTGGGTGGCGCGCCAGCCATGGCGGCGCTAAAGGCGCTCCTGGGACGAGAGCGCGATTCCTTTGTCAGCACCCAAGCCAAGCTTGCACTGTCCACTCTTGAGGACCAAGAGGTCGACGACCGAAAGATCTTCGTGACCCTGGGCTCGTTCGCCGGCGGCGTGAAGGCCGCCGATTCCGCGTTGCTCGCCTCGCTGCACAACTCGCTTCGGCAGTCCCTCGAGAAACTGCCCAAGCTGACCTTCGCTTCGGACGCGCCAGCCCCCAAGGGGCGCGGCCACACCAGCCGCGTCGGGTTCCTGGTCGATGGCAACGTGTCGCGCCTGGAAGAGTCGGGCGGTAGCGCGGAGATTAATTGCGAGATCAAGGTCATGGTCGCGCGCTGGCCGTCGCGCAGCGTGATCCTATGGACCAGTGCCGGCGCCGCCGTGCAAGGAGGCCGGCGCGAGGCCGACAAGCTGAACGCCCGACGTGACTGCATCGAAGCAACTGCGGGCCAACTGGGTGACAGCCTTCTTGAATTCTTCCGTTCTCAAGGTGGTTAGCCGGGATCCGGGAGGAGAGACGAGTATGACCAAGCAAAACGAAAAATCAGACAAGGCAACATTCTCGGGCAAACGCAAGCTGCGCAACTACCTCCTCGACGTGGGACTGCAGCTCCGCTACACGGCCTTTATCATGGCGGTGGCCGTGCTTCTCACCGGAGTTCTCGGCTACAAGATCTACCAGGCCACCCAGGTATCGTCCCGCATCGTCATGATGACCGTCCAAGCCGATCCGGTTGCCGGCGCCGAGCTGTGGGCGCAGTTCCGAGCCAATGATCGCATCGTCCTCTATGGCATGGCCGGCTTCGGTGTGGTCCTCATCCTCTCGATAGCCGTCGCGGGAATCTGGTTGACCCACAAGGTGGCGGGGCCGCTCCACAACATCGCTACCACCTGCGCCCGCATTCGCGACGACCACCTGCCGCCCGTGCTACGCCAACTGCGCCGCGGGGACGAGTTGCGCTCTTTTCACGCCCAATTCGCCGAGATGTACGCGGCCTTGCGTACCCGCGCGGTCGCCGACATCGCAACCATTGACAAGGCCATAGCCGCCATCGAAGCCCAGCCCACGCGTTCCTCCGAGCTCGAACTTGCGCTGGCCGAGTTGCGCGAGCAGCGCGCCCGGAAGCAGCTCAGCCTCGAGCCTCATCAAGGATGAGCTCCAGCCACCCGCGGTTGAGAGCACAAAGGGGAGAGGAAAGGCCGCGGAGGCGCCTGGAATCCCAGAACTTCCCACCAGACACAAGATGAAATCGTCAGGCTCGGCTAGTTGACATAATATCTGTTATCAGACATTTGCACTGTAGCGCCCAAGTTCAAATGTCCGGTGAATCTAGCCCGCGCAGCTACGGTGCGGTCTTGGATGATGCTGTCTGGCGTGTTGGTGGTGAGGGAATGATTTTGCCCCCCGAAGGCACCGGCGACCAGTCCCTGACTGGAGCGACCAGCCCCCTGACGTACAACGTCTGCAGGAGTCGCAAAGATTCGAGAGCTGACACGTCGGTAACCTTCGTCCCGCTCAAGTCCAGCCATTGCAGCGGCATCCCCTTGAGTGCTGACAGGTCGCTCACCGGCGTCCCGCTCAAGTCCAGCCACTGTAGCGGCATCCCCTTGAGTGCTGACAGGTCGCTCACCTTCGTCCCGCCCAAGTCCAGTCTGGTCAGGGGCATCCCCTTGAGTGCTGCTGCATCGTCGACCTTGGTCCCACCAAGATCCAGCCACTGCAGCGGCATCCCCTTGAGCGCTGACACGTCACTAACCGGCGTCCCCTTCAAGTCCAGATTGGTCAGAGACATCCCCTTGAGTGCTGACACGTCGCTGACCTTGGTCCGCCCCAAGTCCAGATGGGTGAGCGGCATCCCCTTGAGCGCTGACAAATCGCTCGTCTGCGTCCTGAACAAGGACAGACTGGTTAGCGGCGCGCCCTTGAGCGCCGAAAGGTCGCTGACCTTCGTCCCGCCCAGCTCCAGGTAGGTTAGCCGCATCCCCGCAAGTGCTGACAGATCGCTCACCTGCGTCCAAGCCAGGTCGAGATGGGTGAGCGGCATCCGTTTGAGCGCCGACACGTCGCTCACCTTCGTCCCGCTCAGTTCCAAGTGGGTGAGCGACATCCCATCAAGTGCTGAAACGTCGCTCAGCTTCGTCCAGCCCAGGTCCAGTCCCTTGAGACGTTGCAAGGAACGCAGCGTCGAAAGCTTCGGGGCGCTTTCCTCTGAGAAGAGAAGCCCGATCGACCCGCCCAGACTCTCTAGCGCCGGGATCGCCTCAGGTTCGACACTGCCTCGTGAATAGAACCACTTAAGACCGCCGAGTCCGCTGCGATGTTCTTTCTTGACGATCCCCGCCTTGCTTAGCGCCTCAATTGCCTGTGCGCGGCTCATTGGCCCGTCGGGCGCGCCAGGCGGTTCCGCCCGACCTGCAACAGCCACTCGCTGACCGCCTTGCGCCGCGGACGGTTCCGCATCAGGTGGGGAGCCAGCGGTCGCGCGCTGCTCACGCGAGTGCTCCTCGGTTGGTGTCCTTTGTCTCATCGAGGATTTCGACGGCGTGAGCAAGTCTCCCTGGTCGCGTTGTCCGCGCTCTTTTTCGCCATATGTCGCAGCCAACCTCAGCTTGGCGTGGCTCCGCACCTCGGTTGGCTGGCTGTGCCCTTCGACAACCGAGCTGCTGTCAGGCACCGTCTTGCGCGACAAGCGGGGACTGGCTGCGCCAGGCTTGGACGACGGGTTACGGCAAACTCCCAGCATGCAAGCCACCACGATGAGCACGACCGTGGCATCCAGCGCCGCCCACCACCAGCGCCCTGGAAGGCGCGGGGGCGACATGACGGCCGTTGGTTGCTGCGCGCCCACCAGGCATTCGGCGTCCGCAACCCTGTCCTCGCCGCCGTCGGCAAGCTGTCCCACACGCGCCAAGGGCGCGCGCAGCCACGCATCGAGATCGAGGATCTCGGCCTCCTGATCGCCTTCGTCCGCGCCGAACCAACGGGCGAAAGTCTTCTCGAACCGCTCGCGTTGCGCCGGCTCCTGCACCAAGACTGCAGCCAGCGCCGCGTGCAGCCGCGCCCGTGTCCAAGGACCGGGCAGTTGTAGCGCGCGGCTGACGAGCGGGCGCGACGCAAACCCGTCCGTTCCTGAGGCGTCGGACCAGGCTGCCAGAAACGGATCGATTGGATGCTCGTTCATCTGAGCATCAACGCAAAGGGCTCGCGTCCCACGAAAAGCTGCGCCCAACAGTGCTCATGCTCTGGTCGCGAGCGTACCACGCTTTACCCCGAGCCCAGTAGGCCCGTCTGGTGAGATTCCGCCCTCGAACGGCAGCGCACTTTTCCGGCTCTGCGTCTCTCCGCTCACCTCTGTGTTCTCAGCGGCAGGCCGCTGGCGCTCGGTCGCCGAGCTACTGAGACTTCTCGCGGGCAACGCGAAAGCGGAGGCGCCAAACCAGGGTCAGGGCCTCGAAGAAGATCGAGCCCGACATCTTGGAAAGGCCCACGCGCCGGTCGACAAAGAGAATCGGCACTTCGCGCACCTGGAATCCCGCGCGCAGGGTCCGGTAGGTCATCTCGATCTGGAACCCGTAACCGCGGGCGTTGACTGCCCCCATGTCGATGCCCTGCAAGGTCGCGGCCTTCCAAGCCTTGAACCCGGCCGTCAGATCGTGAACCCCAACACCCAGGGCCATGCGCGCGTAAACCCCGCCGCCGCGGCTGATGAGCCGGCGCCCCAGTCCCCAGTTCTGAGTGCCGCCGCCGCGCACATAGCGCGACCCCACAGCCATGTCGGCGCCCTCTTCCAATGCCTGCAGCAGCCGCGGTACATCGGTCGGATTGTGCGAGAAATCCGCATCCATCTGCACGATGCGCTCCCAGCCTTCCGCCAAGGCCGACGAGAAAGCCTGCATGTACGCGGCACCTAGGCCTGCCTTGTGCGCCCTGTGCAACACGCGCACCTGGGGGTCGCGCGCCGCGATCTGGTCGGCCACGGCGCCGGTGCCGTCGGGCGAGTTATCATCGACTATCTCAATCGTCGCCTGGGGCACGGCCGCCCGAACGGCCGCCACAATTGGTTCAACGCATTCGCGCTCGTTGTAGGTTGGGATGACGATAAGTGTTCGCGACAAGACGGGCTCTCGACGGTGAGAAGGTTGTTGTGGACTAGGTATTGGGCGCGCGGCCAGCCAGCGCGGCTCGTACGTCGGCCTCATCCGACCGTACCATCATTTCAATGAGTTCGCGGAAACGCACGCGTGGTTTCCAGCCCAGCTTGGCCGTGGCCTTGCTGGCGTCACCGCACAGGTAGTCGACCTCGGTCGGGCGCAGGTAGCGCGAGTCGGTCTCGACGAAACTCTTCCAATCCAGGCCCAGGGTGCCGAAGGCAACGTCTAGCACCTCCCGCACCGAGTGCGATTCGCCTGTCGCAACCACGTAGTCGTCAGGCCGGTCCTGCTGCAGCATCAGCCACATGGCCTCGACGTAGTCGCCGGCAAATCCCCAGTCGCGTTGCGCGTCCAGATTGCCCAAGAACAGCTTCTTGTCGAGTCCATGCAGGATGCGGGCCGCCGAGCGCGTAATCTTGCGTGTGACGAACGGTATGCCGCGCCTGGGAGATTCGTGGTTAAACAGGATCCCGCAGCAAATGAAGAGGCCGTAGGCCTCGCGGTAGTTCTGGCACAGTTGGTGGGCAAAAACCTTGGCGCAGGCATAGGGGCTGCGCGGGCGGAACAAGGTGTCCTCATTCTGCGGCGGCGGCGACGAGCCGAACATCTCGCTGGAAGATGCCTGATACAAGCGGCAGCGCGCCCCGCTTTCGCGAATCGCCTCAAGCAGCCGCAAGGTTCCCATCGCCACGGTGTTGGCTGTGTAGTCCGGCACGTCGAAGCTGACCCGCACGTGGCTCTGCGCGCCCAGGTTATAAATCTCGGTCGGTTGGGTGGACTGGATGATGCGGTTGATCGAGCTGGCGTCGTCGAGATCCCCAAAGACCAGGCGCAGCCGGTAGTCGGCGCTGTGCGGATCCTGATAGATGCGATCGATGCGCTCGGTGTTGAATGAGCTCGATCGTCGGATGACGCCGAAGACCTCGTAGCCCTTGGCGAGCAGCAGCTCGGCCAGATATGAGCCGTCCTGACCGGTGATTCCCGTGACAAGCGCGCGTTTCATGGCGCCCCCATTTTCTTGAAACAATTCATCGAGCCTTCATACCGTAACATTGTGAAATGGCGCCAGTTCTTCCCGCTCATGGCCGTCCACGAGTGGGCACCCTACCCGGCTCCACGCCTGCGTCGCTAGCACCGGCGGACAGGGTCTCACGAAGCGAGCGTCGTGAGGCCACGACTTCGGCCTTGAGCGCGGTCAGTTCCGCCAGCGCCCGGGTGGAATCCTGGGGCCTCGTCGACACCCCGCCGGTCTTGACGGTTGCCCCGAATGTCGTGACCACGAAGATGCGGACCGCTTCGGCGCGCTCGGCCGGAAACGCGGCGCCGTACAGATCGACCAAATCGATCACGTCGCGGGGTGCCTGGCCGCGCAGCACCGCGATGGCCCAGGCGCCGAGAAACTTGGCCTGGAAATTCCTAAAAGTCCCCAGCACCGCGGCCGGGCTCACGCCGGGGGGAAAGCGGTTCGAGGCCAAGGGTGCGTAGAAGGCTTCCGGTGCCACTCGCCCAGCCAGGGCACGCGACTGAGCCATGCGATAGATAACCGTGGCGGCCACGCCCGGATCCTCGAGCAAATCGCGCGCGGCACGCAGGGTCTTTCCGTCCTGCTGGAGGACATAGCGGTTCTCGCGCACGTTGGCGAAGATCTCGCGTTGTGCGCTTGAACCCTCTTCGACCTGGATCACGCCGGCCGGCCCGGGGCTCTCCCGCCACTCGCGCGCAATGACTTCCATGGCGATGCGGTAACCTTCGACGAGAACTGGCGGAGGCGCGCCTCCGTCGGACAGCGCCCCTGCTGTGGCGACGAAATGCGCGACATAGGTGGCCAGGCGGCCTGTCAGGGTTTGCACAAGCGCTTTGTCGGCAGAGGGATCGGCGGGCAAGCCAATCCACGGCAGGTCGGGACGCGACTGGACGCCACCGAAGGTCTGGGGCAAGGCCAGTCCGCGTCCGTAGGGCTGCCGCTCGAGCCCCAGGACTAGACAGGTCGGCTCCGCGGCGGTGCGCTGGGCGGCCGCTGCGAAACGCTGGCCGTCGGCGCTGGCCTCGCGAACGAACTGCTTGGCCAGGTAGGCTGTGCGCAGCATCTCGAAGGCGAAGCTGGACTCAAGAAGCTGGGGAAGTGGTTGCACCGCCTGGTCCTTGATGTCGAGACGGCGCATGACAGGAAGGGAGCCCTCCAGGTTTCCCGCGACCGGAGAGAACAAGATGTATGAGTCGGCGGGACCGAGCGGCTTGTTGGGATCGGTGCGACAGCCGACCGCAGCCATCAAGGCAAAAGCGGCGACGAGCCGCAAGCATGAGCGAAGCATGGCCGGTTAGTCTATCACGCGATCGCGCTGCGTCGTCCAAGCGCATTGATTTGTCGACCAAACCCAACGAAGATCAGATGAAGATCCTCTCGATGCCCGCCCTCCGCGCCAGCGCTCGTCATTGTCTAGCTCTCGTGACCGCGCTCTTGTTCGGGGTCTTGACGTCCGTGCGACCCGCCGCCGCCCAGGCCACTGCCGTACTCCCTGACCTGGCTGCCCCGCCGGAACTTAGCGTAGAGGCCGCGGCGGTGTCTCTGCTCCTCGGCTCATACCTGAAGACTGGCGAACGCCATCTTGTGCCAAGGCATGAACTGGCCCTTGCCATCGAGGCGTTCACCGGCCGTGCCCCGCGCGGCAGTTTGACCGTGAGTAACGACTTGGCGCCTCGGCTGGCCGAGCAACTGGGCGCTGACCGTATCCTGGTCGCGCAGTTGCAGTCGTCGGCCAAGCGGCTGACGGCAACCGGCTTGATCTATGGTCCCGCGGGCAAGCGAGTCGGCCGCATTTCGGTGGGCGCGGCTATGGGCGAGCTGGGCGACATGGCTCGCCAGATTGCCGAACGCTTGGCCCCGGCCATCGGCGCCACCGTTGTCGACGGTCCGGCCGTCGGCCTGGCGGACCTGCGTCCCTTTGTGGCAGCACAGGCGGCGTTGCTGGTTGGCGACGCAGCCGCCGCCGCGCGGGCCATCGAGGTCGCGCTGCCCAACACGGCCGCCCATCTGCCCGCCGTGCTGGACGTCCTCCGCTCCGTGGCCGAGGAGCCCAGCTTGCTCAAGCAGACGCGCGTGCAGGCCCGCCTGCTCATGGGCGATTGGGCTGCCGCTGCCGAGCTGGCCGACGAGGGACTGGCGGCTGATCCCAAGAACGTTGCCCTGCGTGCCGCCAAGGCTCGCGCCCAGATCGCGTTGCGGGATTTCGACGCTGCTGAACGCGAACTCGACACGCTCAGGGGTGCGCGCAGCGTGCCGGCCGTGGTGGTGGCGAGGGCCGCACTGGCGGTCGAACGCGGCGATCCCCTGGAGAAACGCGACGAGGCGCTGTCACCCTTGCTAGGCCGACCCGCCTCCGAGTGGCGCGTGGCCCTGCCTCTCGTGGCCGCATCGGCACCAGGAACTTTTGGACCGCAGATTGAGGCGGCAGCCCTGGCAGCCGCGCAGAAACTCGCGCCTCAGGAGCCAGGCCTGGCGTCCACTGTGGCGGCGCGTGCCTTGGCCGGCGGGGCGGCGGCCAGCCAGGCGGCTCCGCTCATCAAGGTTCGGGATCTGAGCACGGAACAGATCAAGGCCGTGGGCGCCCGCTTGGACAAGGTAGGCGGGGCCGACCCCGCGGCGGCGGCATTGAGCCAGGAAATCAAGTCACGCCAAGACGAATCAGAACAGGTACGCGCCACGGCTCAAGGACCACAGAAGCCGGTGGGGCCGCCCTCGACGCTGGCACGCAACCTGTACACGCTTCTGCAAAAATTCGACCTGCTCTACGAACCGACGCTGACCGCGGTGACCATTGCGCCCTTGCCCGGAAGTGGCCAGCCCTTGTACTGGCCCTTCTTGGTTCGGTCGGAAAGGCTTTCGGACGGCCTGCTGGAGGCGCTCATGCGCCCGCCCTGGGAGCTGTCCGCCTCACGCTCGAAGATCCGCACCGAGGAGCTTGCTGCCAGCAGAGCCACGGAAGATGCGCTGGCGGTGATGGCGCACGATATGGGAGGCGAAGCCGTGCTCATGTACCGCATTCAGCCGGCCGGGTTGGCCCCTTGGGTGAACGTCGACTTGATCCTGTTCGACGTTGCCAAGCAGAAAGTCTACCGGGCCAGCAGCGCGCTCATCGGGCGGTCCACGGGCCTGGTGATGTTCAACCCCTTGGTCGTCGGTTTGTCGCTGCTGGTGCTGCTGGGATCCGTGGCGTGGCTGGTGGTTCTCTCGTTCCGCGGCGCCATCATGGTGCGCGTGCAGTGGGATCCCGACTCCAAGGAGGAGATGTTCTCGGTCCTCATTTCACAAAGCAACAAGACTCCGGTGATTGAGAACCCCGCCGCGTACAAGAAAAAGCTGGAATGGCTGGGGCAACGCAAGCGGCGCTTCGAGGCCTGGCACGTCGAGCGCAGCACGACCTTTCGGGGCATTCCCAAGGGCAAGTACTTCGTCCACTTGTACGGCATCTACACGCGCGGACGCCAGGTTTTGGTTCTGAGCGAACCCTATGAAGTGGTTGAGGTGTTTCCCCGCAAGACTGCCTTCGTGGCCTTCAACCTGGAAGCATCCGAGGCCGAGTTCAAGATCACGGTGGTGGACGACAACGGCCCGGTGGAAGGGGCGCGCGTGTGGCTCGACCAGGATCGCGCCAGGGCGGCGGCAACGCCCAAGCAAGGCAACGTCACCCTGAAAGTGCCCAAGGGCTATCACATCATCCACGTGAGCGCGAAGGGCATGCAAGTGGAGCGGCCGTATCACGTGATCAAGGCCAAGATCCACGAGATGACCATCAACCTGGTGTGGGAGCGACGTCAGGAAAACGTTTCGCACGCACTCGAGCACCAGGTTGATGACGCCCTCCCCTACCTGACCGTGTCGCGCAAGCCGCAGGCCCCGGGCGGCCCGCCGCACGCAACTCACGCGGCTGGCTCCACAGACGCGCCCGACGACGCGATCGAGATCCCGGCGGCAAGCAGGGAGCCGGCCGGCCCCCTAATGGGGAGCATTCAAGGTCCGCTCGGTCGGCCAGCGCAGGTCTCGCGCGCGCCAGCCGCTCCGCGCCCTTCCCCTTCCTCGCCACAGGCCGCGGTCACAGCGGGCAGAATGACTCTCCGGCCGCTGGCCCCACAAGCGGCCCCGCCGAGCGGCGCTTGTGAGCCTCCGTTGGATCTCGATGCGCCGGTCGACCTGGAACCGGGTTCAGCCTCGTTGGGTACGCCTGTCGATCTGACGGCACCGTCGGACCTCGACCGTCCCGTGGACATCGAGCCCCCCAGCAAGCCGCGGCGGACCAGATAGCGCAGGGCTGCGGTTCGGCGCACAGCAGATGCACGTCGGTCTTGTCGCAGGTGACGGTGTTCCCCGAGTTGCTAAACTGGCACCCACTTCATGCCGGGTCTATGGGGAGCCACCCCTCCTGCGAAGCCAAAGATGAGCCTGTTTCCAGTGCGTGACACGCTCCCAATACAAGGCGACGCCGTCAGGGATCGGCACCGGGCAACGCTCGTCGATGACCGCGGCCTGCGCGCCTCGGAATAGCGCCTCATCGGCAGGCTGCAGGAAGCGAGCCGCCTCCGGGCCGGCCTTTCGATCCTCTTCGTAGGCGCCGGAGATCGCATCGAGGCCCACCTGGGCACGCTTTCCACAACCCGCGTACACGATCGGGCCCGAGGACCGCGCCTGCGGAACGCGCTCGGGCAAAGCCCACAGATCGAGCCAGCCCACGCGACGACGACCGACTCCCCAGTGTTGTAACAGCTGGTGCAACACCACCTCGCTGGCCAACGACACCTCTCCGTTGCGACAAAGATCGGGCCGCGCCAAGACGTGGGTGACCCCGTAGGCGCGCAGTTGCTCGAAGGCCTGTGCCGGTCCCCCCACCTTGCCGAGGTCAAGCCCTCCCTCCCAACGCGGATTGTCGGACACGACCGGGCGACCGATGCCGAGCTGGACGTATTCGTCGTGCAACAACACGACGCTGTTCTTGGGCAGAGCCTCCCGGACCTCATCGAACCCGGTATGTGGATCAATCCGTTGCCTGGTCTCGCGGCGAAAAGTAGTGGAAAGCAGGTCAATGGCAATTGCGCTGGGCGGCCGGCCTGCCATGGCGTGGGTGGGGAGGAAGGGTATGTCGCCCCCCCAAATCAGTTGCATCGCCACGAGCGCCACCAGGCCAAGCCGCGCCGGCCACCCCGTTCTCCAAGCCAGGGTGAACGCCGCGACCGTGACGGCAACCATCCAGGGCAAGAGCGTCTGCAGATAGCGGTCCTGATGGTAGGTCCAGAACCAGACGGCGATGCCCACCAGGCTTGCCAGCGCCAGCAGCATGGCCCGCCTGGCCCGCGGAAAGAACGGAAGCAGGAGAAGGCTCAGGGTGAAAAGGAATCCGAAGACCGGCAGGTCACGGTGGAAACCGGGCCAGTCGTGCGGCTTGTAAGCGAAGGTGAACAGCGCCAGCAGGGTCTCGCGCACGCGTTGCCAGAGCGTTCCCTCGGGCGTCCACCCTGGATCGAAGGAATACCCGGCGTGCCCTGGGTACCAAGGCCGCGACGGGAAGACATTGGCCATGAAGGGATAGATCGGATTCCGGTACCAGATCACGTTGGCCAGCCAGTGTGCCGCGCTGAGAACGGCAAATGCCCCCAGGGTGGGCAGGCACAGGACCTTGGCCAGGGTGCCCAGCCGTTGTGTTCGGCGGATGATGGCAAGAACGGCACAGCCGACGACCAAGAGCGCGGTGGGGACCAGAAAGTAGAGGGCCTGCGGCTTGGTCATGGTCGCGCCGGCCAGCATGGCTGCCAGAAGCACGCCGCGGCTGGGGGTCCAGGCGATCACGAAACGAAAAGCCGTCAAGGCAATGGGGATGGCCCAGAAGGCGAGGATGTGATCCGCCGCCACGCCCAGGCTCGAATCGTAGAGGAAGATGCCGGGGAAGAGGAATGTCGCTGCCCAGGCGCCGCGCACGCGACTGTGGGGCAGCAGGCGCTCAACCATCAGGGGGATGCCAGCCAAGGTGATTAGAAAGAGAAAGAACTCAATATGCGCCGACAAAACTATGCGCTCAGCCAGATCGAATCCGGGCAGGGTGAAGGCCCAGGTGTAGAGCCACGAGGCCAGGTGGGGTTGCGTGCCCAGAAACCACCCTTCTGGAAAGGCGCCAATCCTCCCGGCCGCCACGAAGCGTTCGGCCATAGCCAGGTGGTACCAGCGCGAGTCGAAGGCCAGATTCTCGGGAACCAGGACCGATAGGTAGATGAGAAACAGCCCGACCACACCGAGCCCTGTTGCCAGCGCGGGCACAATCCCCGAGATCGGCCGCCACCGCACCCAGCGGTGCGCGAGGTGGGGAGCGATTCGGCGTGCATCGCGAAGACATCGAGGCAAGCCAACCGCCAAGAGGACTGCGGGAATGGCCCAGAAAGACGCATGGCCGAGACCACGGCAAACCCCCACCAGAAAAACCGCGAGAGCAAACAGCAGCACGCCTGCCGCGAAATCCAGCAAAAGCCGCTCGCGCAAGGGCAGAGGACGGTTCTTGACCAGCAGTCCCAGTGCCGCGTGACCCGCGCTCAGGCAGGCTGCGCCGAAAAACAACACGCAGCCGTAGATGGTGGCGAAGCGCCAGAACAGCCACTGGGACAGAGGCTGATGCTGGTTCAGAAACAGGAGGGTGAGCGTCACCGCGCCCGCCGCGACGACGAGCAACGCCCAAGGCCGCAGGCGGCAGAACAGCGTGCGCGGGAGCTGCGGAAGTTTGGCCCAGTACATGCGGCGCAGTGTACCCCAGGACGGCGTTGTCCTGAGGGTCCGTTGATGGCAGGGTCAGGCGGCTGAGGCCGCCCCGTCCGCTCCCCTACCCCGCAGCTCGCGCCCGCGGCTGCTCGGCGCGCACCAGTTCGCCGTGGCACACAGTTCGATTGCGGCCGCTGTGCTTGGCCGCGTAGAGCGCCTGGTCGGCGTTGAAAATCAGTTCTTGCTTGCTCTTGCCGTCCTCGGGATAGACGGCCACGCCCAGTGACAGGGTCGCCCGGAACGCGCCCTTGGCTGAGTCGTGCGTCTGCGCCCCGACTTCTTGCCGGATGCGCTCTGCCAATTGGCGCGCGCCCGCGCGATCCGTTCCCTCCAGCACCAGACCAAACTCCTCGCCCCCGTAGCGGGCCACGATGTCGATCTTGCGCGCGCTCGCCTTCAGGATGGCAGCCACTCGCCTCAAGACCTGGTCCCCTGTCGGGTGGCCGTGGGTGTCGTTGATCTTCTTGAAGTGGTCGATGTCAGTCAGCAGGAAGGACACGTGCATCGAATGTCGCTCGGCTCGGCCCAACATGGCGGAGAAGCGTTCCTGGAAGGTGCGATGGTTGACCAGGCCAGTGAGCCCGTCGGTGGTGGCCTGCTCCTCCAGCGCCTGCACCATGCGGCCGTTCTGCATGGAGATCGCCACCTGGTTCGCGATCACGCCCAGCATCTCGCGCCGGTCAGCCGGAAACGCGCCGGCTCGCTGGGCCGCAACCGTGAAGGTTCCCATGACCTCATCCTTGACCAGCAGGGGCAACACGTAGAGCGACTCGAAATTCTTGAATCGCTCGCGCGGCTCGAACACGTAGGACCCGCCACGATCACGCCAGTCGCCAGCCGCAGGCAGAGCCAGCATGTTCTTGACCACCATGGACGCGATGGAACCCGGGTCGCAGAAAGTGCGCCCCGCCAGTTCATCGGCCCCCTCGCCCACCACCCGGCTGAGCAGGTGTTGCCCGTCGGCACTCTCGCAAGTCGCGATGGCAGCAAAGTCGAACTCGCAGGCGCCGCGCGCGCCCTCGATGGCAGCGTCGTAGACCTCGGCCAGGGTCAACGCCCGGTTGAGCGCAGCCGAGGCCCGGTAGAAGCGCTCGTGCTCGTGCTTGGAGCGCTCGACCGCCTGGAACACGCGTTCTGACTGCACGATGCGCATCACCTGATCCGCAGCGGCAGTGAACAACTCCACGTCCGCCGTAGAGAAAGCCGCGCCCTGCTTGCGGTCACCCACCAGCACCCCGCGCAGCGACAGTCCCTCGCAAACCGGCACGCCCAAGAAAGCCGACACATCGGCTGGCCCCTGGTAGTAGGGCAAAAGCGACGGCCGCGGCGATTCCAGCACACAGGGGTGCCGGTCCTTGATGATGGCGGCCAATACGCCGGTGCGCGCCGAGAGCGGCCCCTCCGCGATGTGGGAACAATCGCTCGCCAGTTCCTTGAACTTCAACTTGTCGCCGGTACTGTCCAGCCAAAGCAGGGCACAGGTCTGCAACCCCATGGATCGACGGAGCAAGTCCACTGTGTGCAGAAGCTGCTCGCGAATGGTCTCGATCGATCCCTGCGACAGTTTCTCTTCCTCCTGGGCCCGCGTGCGCACGCGACTGTCGCTGCCTAGCGCCGACGAGATGAGGCGGAAATCGCGAGCCTCTTCCCGCATGGACGCCACCTCGGCCGCGAGCCAGCGTCGGCGCTCGCGCCGCTGGCGAGCCACCTCGGCGTGCAAGAAAGCCACGTTCAGCACCGCGAACACGCCGATGAAGCCGGCATGCCCGGGGAAGGCAGCCGCGGCCCCCGGCGCGGCGCCAGGGCCATAGGCCATGATGGCCTCGAAGCCCAGGGCAGCGGCCGCCAGGGGACAGCCGACCGACAGGGGATGGAAGGTCACCAGGAAGCTGACCAAGGCATAGACCAACGGGTAGAGCGGCGCAGTGACCCCGCCGACGACCGACAGGAAAACATAGGTCGCCGAGAGCAAGAGCAGGCCCATCTCAAGATCGGAAACCATCTCGCGGGCGCGGGTGCGCCGGCGCTCGCTGGTGACCATGCGGCCGGCCAGCTTGACCAGCAAGGCTGCCGCCAACGCAGCCGCGGCCAACCCGCGCGTCCAGTCAGCCCCGGGCCGGCGCAAGTCCGGGAACCAGCCCAGCCACAGAAGCGCCCCCATGGTCGCCACCAGGGCAAAGCCCCACACTGTCTGGACAGCGCGCCGAAGCTCGAAAGCCAGACGGACGCGCAACTTCGACAGTCTCATCGCGTCTCGCCGAAATCGAAGAGGATCTCGCCTGGCCGCACCCACCCCATGTCGGTGCGGGCCACCTGTTCCAGCACGCGCGGATCGGTGCGCAGCGCCTCGACTTCACGGGCCAGCCGCTGGTTTTCTGCGCGCAAATGGGCGTTGCGGATTTGTGCCACCGTCCAATCGCGCCGCAATTCCCGATAGCGGGCGTACCCGGAGCGCGCATAGAGGTGGTACGGCACATAGCCGAAGGTCACGGCCAAAAAGACAGCCGCCAGTCCACGCAGAATCCAGTTTTTTCCTGACCGGGTATCGCGACGCATGACGGCTCCGTCCCATCAGTATGGGGAGCCTGCCCAAGGGCGCAATTTTTTGGGTAGTATTCATCGAAATCGACATGAGTTTACCCTTCCTTGGCCCCACCGCGGGAATCCTGGTCATCGGTGAAGAAATCCTCTCCGCCAAAGTTGAGGAAGAGAATGCCCGCTATCTTGTGCGCGAGCTGCGCGGGCTGGGGGTGGCGGTTCGCCGCATCGACGTCATCCCTGACGAGATCGACGAGATTGCCGAGGCTGTTCGGGGTATGTCGAGCCGCTACGACCATGTCTTCACCTCGGGCGGTGTCGGCCCCACCCACGACGACGTGACCATGGCGGCGATGGCCAAGGCCTTTGGGCTGCGCCCGGCACGCAATCTGGAGCTGGAGGCCAAGATTCGTTCGGCCATGGGACCCAACCTGCACGAGCGCGACCTGCGCATGGCTGACATCCCTGACGGCGCGCGACTGCTCTACGGCCCGGACGGGGACCGCTCGCACTGGCCCGTGGTGACGGTGAAGAACGTCTACATCCTGCCGGGAGTGCCCGAGATATTCCGATGCAAGTTCGCGATGGTGCGCGAGCTGTTCCGCACCGGTCCCATCCTCAGTCGCGCGGTCTACTCGCGCGAGAGCGAGGCTGTCATCGCGGCAATCCTCGACGCGGTGGTGGCCGAGTTTCCCGGAGTCGCGGTCGGCTCCTATCCTCGGCTCAACCTGGCGGAGTACAAGGTCAAGATTACCGTCGACGGCCGCGACGCAGCCGCAGTGGAGCGCGCCACCCTACGCCTGGTGGAAGGGCTGGGCTCGGCTGTGGTACGGACCGAGTAGCTGGCTATCTGCTATAGATCCGGCCGTGTCTGACCTACCGCCAAACGTAAAGGGAATGAATGACATCCTCCCACCCGAGGTGTCGAAGTGGCAATTCGTCGAAGAAGAGGCGCGCTCGATGCTCGAGTCGTTTGCCTACCACGAATTGCGCACGCCCATTTTAGAGTACACGCCCCTCTTCGTGCGCTCGGTGGGCGAGGACACCGAGGTGGTCGAGAAACAGATGTACACCTTCACCGACCGCGACGGGCAGTCGGTGTCCATGCGGCCCGAAGGCACGGCCTGCGCGGTGCGAGCGTACATCGCCCGCTCGCAATGGACCCGCGAGCCCGTGACCCGCTGGTACTACCTGGGCCCCATGTTCCGCCACGAACGCGCCCAACGCGGACGCTTGCGACAGTTCCATCAAGTCGGCGCCGAGGTGTTCGGTTTGGCCGCGCCTTCCGTCGACGCCGAAATGATCGCCATGTTGGTGGCGCTGCTGGCCGATGTCGGCATCAAGTCTTCCGACCTCGAGGTTGCGGTGAACACCCTGGGCGAGCCCGAGGAACGGGCGAGCTATCGCGAAAGCCTGCGCGGGTACTTTTCCAGCCATCTCGACAAACTGGACGAGGGCTCGCGCCAGCGCCTGCAGACCAATCCGCTGCGCATCCTCGATTCCAAGGACCCTGATATCCAGGCGCTGGCCAGCCACGCGCCGATATTGCTCGACGTTCTGGGTGATGCCTCCAAGCAGCACTTCGAAGCCGTGCGCAGCCACCTTTCGGCACTTGGCGTGCAAAGCGTGGTGGACACCAAGTTGGTGCGCGGGCTCGACTACTACACCGGCACCATCTTCGAGGTGAAGGCCAAGATCGGCGATCTGGGCGCACAGAACACGCTGGGCGGCGGCGGGCGCTATGATCGTCTGGTTTCGTCGCTGGGCGGGCCCGAGGTTCCGGCTATCGGCTTCGGCCTCGGCGTCGAGCGCGTCCTGCTGGCACTGGCCGAGCCGGCCGAGGAGTTCGAGCCCGTGTTGGCGCTTTTCATCGCAGTGCTGGGGGACAAAGCGCAAGCCTGGGCCTTGCCGGTGGCGCACCGACTGCGCCTGAGGGGCGTTCGCACCGAACTCGAACATCGTACGGCCAGTTTGAAATCGCAGCTCAAGCGCGCCGACGCGCTTAAGGCGCGCCTGGCGCTCATCGTCGGTGACAACGAGCTCCAGAGCGGGAAACTGGTTCTGCGCGATCTCAGCACCCGGCAACAGCACGAAGTGACCGAGGCCGAGTTGGAAGGCAAGATTCGACAACTGGTAGATTTCTAGGTCAGTCCTTGAGTCGCGCCTGAGCTCTTTCCGACGTGAGCTCGCGGAGCGCGTCGGCGGCTACCCAGCGGGCGCCGCGTGTTCCCGGGTCGCCGCCACGTTCACCGCCAGCCTGCTTGTTGGCGGCCACGCGGATCTTCTCCGCGCAGGCGATGGCAGCGGCGTTGAGCGCCCGGTTGCGCTTGCCGATGTTGCGCAAGGCCCAGTTGACGGCCTTCTTGACGAAGTTGCGATCGTCGAATGCCCCACGCCCAATCGCCGGCAGCAGCTTGCGGAAGGCCTGGTCGGTGGCCGACTTGTCGTGCACCGCCAGGCCCGCCATCAAGGTGAAGCCGGCGCGCTTGACCCATTCCTCGTCGCGTGCGGCCCACGCGACGGCCTTGGGCCAAGCGTGTTTCGTCAGGTCGAACAGGCTCGTGGTCGCCTGGTCGCAGATGTCCCACGAATCGAAGTCGCGTGCCCACGCCTCGAACTGCTTTTCAGTAACTGCAGCAGGATCATCCACGAAGCAGGCCAGCAGGCGTGCCTCGTGGTTTCCTGTCGCCCACAGGGCAAGCGCCAGCGCGTGGTCCGTGCCGAGGCGTTTCGCGATCCAGCGCAACTTGTAGACCGAGACGCCGAAAGCGTTCTCGACGTTGATTCCATAGCGAGCCATGCCCGCCCGGTCTTTCTCGCTGCCCATGGAACGCAGCACGGCGAGAAGATCCGCGACCCTCTTGCGGTTCTTAGCCCGAATCGGCTGGTCGATTGTGCCGCTGGTCTTCAAGCGCACCTACGACCTGCGGATTCTCGACGACACCTCGAGCACCGCGCGGCCGTGGCGGAAGACGCGCACGGCACCTGATGTCTGTGACACCACCACAGCGATGGCTTCAGTTTCGTGCGTGATGCCCGCGGCGGCCATGTGGCGCGAACCCAGGCCCAGCGGCACGCGCACGTCCTTTTCTTCGAAATTGAGGTAGCGGCCGGCGGCCAGCACCACACCGTCTTCGCGCAGGACGAAGGCGCCGTCGAGCACGGCAAAGGCGCGCAGGGCCCGGCGCACTTCGGGGCTCAACATGTTGCGCTCGTCTTCCGAGTAGCCCTGAAAGGGGTTGAGGCTGAGCGGTCGCGACTGCTCCATAACCTTGTTGGAGTCGCCAATCACGAACAACGCCCCCACTGGCCGGCCTTCCCAGCCCTCCACACCGATGGTGACCGCCAGGTCGATGAGCGCCTCCAGAATTTCGGGCTGCACGCCTTCCGAACGCAAGAAACCGAAGCCCACGTCTTCCTCGTCGGGCCCCACATTGACCACCAGGATGGAATCCGGCTTGCCCACGGGACGAGCCGAGAGCAGGGCCACCACCACGTCGCCCTCGGCGTACAGCCCGCGGGCGATGCCGCTGACCAGGGCCAGCTTCAGCTTCTCGGGCCGCCCCAGGTCGTACTGAGGCAGCGGGATGACCGGGACGCCCGTGGCCTCGACCACCGCGCGCTGGGCCTCGCTCACCACGGCCTGCACCAACTTCTTGCGCGCCCGCGGCTTGCCGCGGAAGACTTCCTCGGGCAGCGGGATGTCGCCCACGTACAGCAAATGGTCGAAGGTTCGCTTCTGGGCCAGCGAGACCGCGCATTTGATTAGCTCCAGGTGATTCTGACTCGCCTTTGCCATGACGTTGCTGTTGTCTCCTGGAGCGTGATGCTACGCCAGCCCGCCGCGCGCGGCCAGCCCTGGAAATGTGGCCCTGGAAATGTGGCCACACGTGGGCTCATGGGCGCGGTTCGGTTCGGTCCCGTCCGGTCACCTGGCCGCGGCCGTCTGTGACCAGCTCAATGAAGCGAAGTTCGGGCAGCCGCGCGACCACCTCGTCGAGATCCGGGGCCTCCTCGCGCCGGGCCAGGCCCACGATGGACTGGCCACCAAAGCGATACGCCCCGGCGGGCGGCAAGGGTGGCCGCGCGAGAAGAAAACGCGTGCGATCCGCCAACCCTTGTGGCATCCAGACGAATGAGGCGGGCACGTCCGGGATGACCAGCAGCGACTGGGGCAATCGCCCGACCGGCGACGTGAGCTTGAGCGCCAAGTCCAGGTCTTTGACCGCGTTTCGCACCAAAAAGATCGCGTGCCCAGCCCGCGCACCCTTGGCCACGACCTCTCGGGCCGCGGCCAAGACCGCGCGGTAGCGGCGAACTTCGCCCATGCGCGCCGCGGTCGAGCCCAGACCCATGGCTGCCAGCAGAGCGATGGCAACCATCACGACCGCCCACCCGCGCGACTCGGCGGCCCAGGCCAGCATGAGCATGAGCCCCACCGCGGGCAGATAATAGTAGCGCGCGCCCACCACCCAACCGGCGGCCGGAAGCGGCAGCAAAGCCAGCAACGTCCACAAGACGGGAAACCAAACGCGAGCGCGCACTGAAAACACGCCGGCGACGAGCAGCACCCCTCCGCCCAAAAGCCACGCCAAAATCTCGGGAAGAGGCGCATAGGCCGTCACCGCATGAACCAAACCCGCAGCCATCTGCAAACCTCGTCCCCACCAAGGCGCAACCGGATCGTTGACGCCGCCCAGCCCCCCCAGCACCGCGAACCGAACCATCCAGTACCCACCCGCCACAACCATATGCGGAAGCACGGGTGCGACGCACGCCCGAAGCCACTCTGTGAATTCCCCTTTCCTCCCTGTGTTCTCCGCCGCCCCCGGCTGCCGAGATGAAGCCGCCCACTTCGCCGCTATTCCAAGCAGCGGCAGCACCAAACCCGTTTCTTTCGAAAAATACGCCAGCGCAGCCAGTGCCACCGATGCCGCTTGCCAGCCTCGCGATCTGCGTAGCAGGCAGACCAGTGACGCCAAGCTTGCCAGCGTGGCCAGAAGATCGGTGCTAGCCGCAAACCACAGCGCGGCCTCGCGCTCGGCCGGCGCGATCAGGAATAGCGCGCCCGCAGCCAACGAAACCCGAAACGTGAACCCCACCCCGCGGCCCAGTGCCACGACCAGAGCAGCGCTTCCCGCGTGCAGCAAAAACCCAGCCAGGGCGAACGGCCACTCAGCCCCCTGTCCCACCCGATTGAGCAGCCACCACAGCAGCATGGGCAGGGGCCGGTAGTATTCGCCGCCGTGCATGTCGCGCGTGAAGGCCAGTAGCGGATTAGGTTCCAGCCGCGCGAAGGCGAGAAACAGGTAGTCGTCGCCCACGAAGGTGGTGGCGGCTGCGAAGTCCCAGGCCACCAGACCCAGCAGCAACGCTGCGGCGACGACGATCTTTGCGCGCATACGAAGGAGAATCTCAACACAGACCGCCTGCCGCGCCCAGGACAAACATGATCTCGCGACAACCGCAGGAGGTCGTGGCCGTGGTCGTGGCCGTGGCCGATGGTGAATCACAGTGGCCCTGGCTACGAAAACGGCGCCGTCCACGAGCACCACTGATCGCTCCGACCGAAAACGAGTGCTAGCATCAGGGTATGTCGACCACAAAGATACAATACGTGTGCCAACGGCTCGACGAACTGCTGTGAACCGTGACGGCGAACGGAACGCCACCGCCGCCCGAGTCCCCAGCGGTCGAGATTCGCTTCCGCTCTGGCACCCTTGAAATCGCCGGGGTTCCCGCGAGCTTCGTCGGCCTGCCGTTGGCCTGCGTTTGGGACGAGCGCACCGCCTGTTTCCGCGCGCCGGCTGCGGCCTACGCCGATCTGGTCCACACCCTGCGCCGGCTGAAGATTGCCTATCTCGACCAAGCTCGACGGTACGAACGTTTGTCCGCGGGCGCGGTGGTCCGGCGCGAGCCGCGCCCCTATCAGAGCGAAGCGCTCGCCGCTTGGGATGCGGCCGGCGGCCGCGGCGTCGTGGTCCTGCCCACCGGCGCCGGAAAGACCCTGGTGGCCCACATGGCAATCGACCTGCGTCGGCGCAGCACCCTGGTGGTCACGCCCACCCTCGATCTGGTGCGCCAGTGGCACGACGGCCTTCAGGCCACCTTTGGCGCGCCGGTGGGACTCATCGGCGGCGGCGACTACGACCTGCGGCCTCTCACCGTCACCACCTACGACTCGGCCTACCTGCACATGGAGAACCTGGGCGCACGTTTTGGCCTCCTGGTGTTCGACGAATGCCACCACCTGCCCAGCGCCAGCTACTCGCTCTCCGCGCGTCTGGCCTTGGCGCCGTTTCGGCTGGGACTAACCGCCACGCCCGAGCGCGACGCCTGGGCCACGCGCGGCCTGGTACCCGAGGGCGACGGCAGCGCGCTGGACGACCTCATCGGTCCGATTGTTTACCGCAAGGATATCGTGTCCCTGTCGGGGAACTACCTCTCGAGCTACGAAACCGTGCGTGTGGTCGTGGATCTCTCGCCCGCCGAGCGCGCGGAATACGCGGCCGAACGCGCTCTGTACCGCCTGTTTCTCGACGCCAACGGCATTTCCATGGCCAGCCCGCACGGGTGGACCGAGTTCATCATTCGATCCTCGCGCAATGCCGAAGGTCGGCGCGCCTTCGAGGCCTACCGACGCCAGCGCGCCATCGCTTTCACCGCCCCGGCCAAACTGGACTATGTGGAACGGCTGCTGCACCAGCATCGCCGCGACCGCGCCATCATCTTCACCCAGGACAACGCCACTGTGCACCTGGTGGCCAGGCGCTTTCTCTTGCCGGCCATCACCCACCAGACCCGGGTGAGCGAGCGCAGCGAAATCCTCGACGGCCTGGCCAAGGGCCGCTACACCGCCATCGCCACCTCCAAGGTACTCAACGAAGGCGTGGATGTTCCCGAGGCCAACGTGGCCATCGTCATGTCGGGCAGCGGCTCGGTGCGCGAGCACGTGCAACGTCTGGGCCGCATCCTGCGCAAACGCGACGGCAAGCAGGCCATCCTGTACGAGCTGGTTGCAGGCGGCACCAGCGAAACCTTCACCAGCCAGCGGAGGCGCGAACACATTGCTTACCGCTGACTTGGCGCATGTACGCCGGCGCGGCGATCGTCTATTCGTGGTGCCAGTTTCCGAGGGTGAGCGGCCTCGCGCGCTGGAACTGGCCACCGCCTATCTTGACCTTGCGCGCGCCCATGTCGGTCAGTCTCGCGGCACTCTGCTGGATGCCTGCGGCGCTGTGGATGTGGAGCCACGCGAGCAACGCCTGGCTCGTGGCCTGCTGAAGTTGGTGCTCGACCGCTGTGAATTCGAAGCAGATGCGGCCATGGATGCGATGGAGCTGCGCCGCACACTCTTCACCCACGCCGCCAGCATGCGCCGCCAGGCCGAGCACGCCGCCTTTGATCGCGCCGCCGTTGTCGCGGCGCTGGCGACCGAGCGCGGGGTGGCCAGCGACGGCATCGAGCGCGCGCTGTTTGCCGACCTAGCCGACGCCCATATTCTTCGCGAGGCGCGCCTGCTTGCGCCTGAAGCCTTGCTGGCCGAGCACCATCTCGCGCAACACCAGGCGGTCCTGCTGCGCGCGCTGAGCGTGCGCGCCACGGTGTGGAGCGCGGTTCCCGCGAACTACCGCTATCTCTTCCACAAGCTCAAGTTTCTGCGCCTGCTCCATCGCATCGAAGCCCTGCCCAAGCACGCCGGCTATCGTCTTCACATCGATGGCCCCTACAGCCTCTTCGAGTCGGTGACCAAGTATGGGCTTCAGCTCGCGCTCGCCTTGCCGGCGTTGATGGCCTGCGACCGCTTCACCATCGAGGCCGACCTGCGCTGGGGTCGCGAGCGGCGGCCCTTGCGCTATGCTGTGCGCGGTCCGCTCGCAGGAGAATTGGTCGACGGGCATGATCGCGGACATCCGACCAGCACCCTTCCCGACGAAGTGGCCGCGCTGCTCCACGATCTTTCCGCTTTGCCCGGTCCCTGGCGGCCAGCCCTGTGCGACGCGATTCTCGATCTTCCGGGCGTGGGCCAGTGCGTGCCCGACCTGGAGTTTGTGCACGAGCAAACCGGGCAGACGGTCTATCTGGAAGTTCTCGGCTTCTGGAGCCGCGAGGCTGTCTGGAAGCGCATCGAGCTGGCATGCAAGGGACTGCCCCAGGCTGTGGTCTTCGCCGTCAGCAAGCACCTGCGCGTCAGTGAGGCGGCCCTCGACGAAGAATTGCCCGCTGCGCTCTACGTCTACGCCCGCGTGATGAACGCCCACGCTGTGCTCAGCCGCGTGCGGGAAGTCGCTACGCGTACGGAGAATCCCGCTCTCGCCTAATGGAGCTAACGGTTGCGTGCTGCTAGGCTCAGCTCTCTTTCCAGGAGTTTCGTTCATGCCCATCTTCGCGTTCCGCAGTTTCGCCGTGTCCGCCGCCACGCTGATGTCCCTGTTTCTGGGTTGTGCCAGCAAGCCGACCGCTGGCGGTCCTGGAAGTTACCGCGGCGTCCTCGTGGGTGCCGGCGAGATGGGAACGTTGGCCGTCACGGTTGTAGGATCAGCCAGCAGCCAGTTACCGGCTAGCGGAGGACTGGTGGACACGGACGGCACGACAGCATCGCTTTCGGGGATGCTCAACCAGGACAACGCCAGCCTCTCGCTTTCGTCGACCACGGGCTACCAGTTGGGCGGCGACTCGCGACCGGGATACGTCCTTGGTGGGTATGCGGGTCCGCTGGGGGGCGGGCAATTCGCCTTGGTTGAGCAGCCCGACAGCGGCAGCTCGGTGAAGACTTTCTGTGGAAGCTACGTCTCAAGCACCACGGCTGGCGCTACCCCGATGCTGTTCGCTATCGCGGCAGTGGCCGGCGGATCCGCGTTTTGCGTAGGTTACAACTTCGCCTGGATGGGCTACATGGATGCGAGCGATACCGTTTCTTGCTCAGCCAGCACCGGCCTATTCTACGGAAACGCGAATGCCGACGCTGGCAACCAATGGGGAACGGGCACCAGCGATGGCAACAGCGGCACGTGGGCGGTTGTGCCCTGTGGTGCCGACGCGGGCGGTGGCCCGGATGGTGGGGCCGGCGGCGCCGACGACGCTGCGCTGGACTAGCGGCTGCGAACCAAGGCCAGCACGGCATCCTTCGCGCAATGCTCGCAGTAGCCAAAGCGCGATTGCAGCGTGTCCAGCGTCCGCCGTGACGCTGCGGCGGCATCCGGCGCCATTCGGCTCGGTCCGTCGACCAGGTAGATCAGAATGTCCTCGTTGATCTTGCGCACCACCTTTCGACGCTCGGAAAAGAACGCCTCACGCAGCTCAGCCAGGGGCCGCGGAAAAATCCGCTCATAGTCGGGGCGCTGGTCCCGATGGTCTAGGGACCAAGCACCAATCTTGGCGATGATCTCGCGCCGGAAGGCCGCGGCTCCCCCATCGCCCGTCTCCACGTGCAGCGCATGCTCCACCTCGGCCATGAGATCCTCGTCCGCGTCCTCGTCCTGGCCGGTCACGGGATTGTGGTACTTCTCGTGCTTCACCCAACACGACACCTGGGTGAGGTAGCGTTCGAACTGTTCGAGATAACGTCGCTCATCGACCAGCCCCATCGAGGTGCGCACCTCGTCGTCGATGCGCTCGATCAGACGGTCATGCACTTGAGTGATGAACTGGCCGTTGTCGTGAAATCCCCCAGGCATGGGTTCCTGGCGCAAGAACTCGTACACGCTCACTGCGCGCACCAGCTCCTCCAGTTCCTCCAACACGGCGAAAGGCGACACGCACTTCCATTTCGCGCTCTGGGCTGCGTTCATCAGCAGCAAGGTCATCTCGCGCGGCGAGGCGCCCGAACGGCCTTCGTAGTGAGGGTAGCTGTCCGACTCGCGGGCGATGAGCTCCACGCTTGCCAGAAGCTGCTTCTGCTCTTCGGGCGAGAACGACTCCGGCGCGTCGCCCGCGTACAGCCGCGCCTTGTCGCTGGGACTGAGGCGAGCGACCAGGTCAGCCAGTCCCTCGGGGTATTTCTCCGGGCTGGGCTTTCTCATGCGCGTGAGCACCGCCCACAGCGCCGCCACCCAGGTCACGTGCGGGGCCACGTGGCGGTCCGCATGCGCGCCCATCGCCTCAGCCATGCGCGCGTCGTAGATCTGTTGCTCGAGCCGATGGTCGAGCAGGTAGGGCGTGCGCACCAGCTCCATGCGCCCCTTGAAAGACTGGAACTCAGGGCTTTCCTTGAACGCCGCCAGGTAGCTCTCGTTGGCCGTGGCCAAGAACACCGTATCCACGGCGATGCTGGCCACTTCCAGCGATGTCATTCCATCCTCCACCACGCCGAGGAGGTACTTGAATGCGTCGAGAGGCCGCTTGAGTAGGTCGTCGAAATCCAGCAGCCCTCGGTTGCCGTCGACCAACTCGCCGCAGAACTCAAAAAGCGTGAGCGACTGCAGCGCCGGCGGCAGGGTGGCGAGCGATCGGTCCATGGTCAGCGGACGCACCCGCGCGTCCACCGCGAGCTGTGGCTCAACCGTGGCCAGCGACTGGCGATAGCGCCGCGAAATGAAAAAACGCTCCACCTGCACGTGGCGCAACACCTTGGCGAGATCACCCTGGTACGAAACCAGCAGCGCCTCGAAGATCTGACGGTTGCGATGCGAGAGATCACCGTCGAGCAACGCCCGCGCGGGCCGCAGACCGGCCGCGATCTGATCTTTGAGCTTCTCCTCGATCCAAGTGCGCCGCTCCGCCCGCGGCAAGAGGAGGATAGGATGGTCGCGCAGCTCGTCGACGATCTTCGACTCGACCAAATCATCTTCCAGGTACGCGTAGCTTTCGCCAGCCGCTTGACTTTCAGGGGGCGGGCCTCCGCCGAAGCCGATGCCACCCTTGCCCGAGCGCTGCGAGGGGAAAATCCAGTTGAACCGATAGAGCGCGCCCTCATCCAGCGACGAGTAGTGCTCCATGGCCCGTTGCAGGCACGACACAAAGGTCGACTTGGCGCTGCCATTCGGGCCGTGCAGCAGAATGAGTCGGTTGCTGCGCCCTTGGCGCGCAAAGTTCGACAGCAGGCGATAGACAGCAGCCTGTACCTCTTCCTGGCCTTTCAGGCTGTCGCGCCCCTCGTCCCAGGGACAGTCGAAGAGCTGCCAGTGGGTGAGCGCGCCGCGGGGCCCGCGCACCGTGCTGGTCCCGTAGTGATCAAATACGTCACGCAGGTACTGGGCGGCCGAACGCACCTGGCGGGGCATGTCGATCTCGAACAGGGTCAGGTACTCACCAAACGACATCACCCGCCGGTTGCGGGCATAGGCCTCGCGCATGTCCGCGGTGATTTGGCCCAGCCAAGCCTTGGCGTCGAACGTCGAGGACATCGCCAGGCAAAGCTATCACGTGACCCTTGCCATCGCACGGGTGCGGCGCCGTTTCCTTTAGGCGGGCACCTGCGGTATAGAGTCGTCCTGTCATTCCATGAAGTACCTTGTCTTGCCGGTCCTCGCCAACGCGCGCAACGCCATGGTCGTTCTTGCCTTGCTCGTGCCGACAACCACGCCGGCTGCCGCCGAACCCAAGCACGGAGGTCCTGCGCCCAGCCAGGCGACGGCCGGCGACCCCAAGGCCTCGTCGAGCCCCATGGCAGAGCTAAAGAAGTCTGACAGCGCGCTCAAGAAGTTGTTTGCGCGCCGGGCGCCGTCCTGGTCGCCCGAGGCCGACGCCAAGCGGAGCGAGATGCGCAAGATCGTGGCCGGCTTTCTCGACTTTGAGGAGTTGGCGCGACGATCGCTCGCGCGACATTGGGATGGCCTTTCGGCCAAACAGCGAACGGATTTCATCGCAACATTGCGCGACCTGATCGAACGCAGCTACATCAAGCAGGTTCACGGATCGCCGAACTACGACCTGGCCTTCGACAAGGAAACCATCGACGGCCATGAGGCCGACGTGACCGCCACCCTGCACAGCACAACGCGGGGAAAGAAGGTGGACGTGGCGATTGAATACAAGCTCCTCGACAAAGAAGGCAAGTGGCTGGTCTACGACGTGATCACCGACGAGCAGAGCATGGTGGAGAACTACCGGGCCGAGTTCAGCAAGATCATCAACAAGGAATCCTTTGATGCCCTTCTCAAACGCATGAAGAAGAAACTGGAAGAGAAGGAATGACTGACACAACCGCACCGACCAGAACCGCTGACGACGCGTACCCAATGTGACAGACTGAGCCCTTCCCGTGACTAGGCCCAACCTGCTTCCCTTGTTGATCGTCTTGCTGAGCGCCCAGACTGCCCTGGGACAGACCAAGACTGCCTCCGAGGGCCTGCCCGCGGCGAACGGCAAGAAGCCGGCCGCCACGCGCGTGAGCTCGGCCGGCGGGGTCGCGTCGAATGGTGACCGCACGGCGGAATCTGCCCCTCCCGCTGCCAAGCCGCCGGAGCCGGCCCCGACCACGCCCGCACAGCCTGCCCCGCCGCCCGCCAAGAAGACTGCCGCGCCCCCGGTCATCCCCGTCGCCCCGCCGCCTGCCAACGGTGTGGCCGCCGGCATGCTTCTGCCCCCGGTTTCCGTCCACCCGGACGGTCAGTATCCGACCACCGCGCGTGTCGCCGTCACAGAATTCCAGGTGACCGGAGAAGACGCTTCGCGTGCCCTGGCCATGCGCCTGCAAGATGGGTTCGTGGTGGGCCTCACCCGCACGGCGCCCATCTACGTGCTCGATTCCGTCGATGTCGCGCGCTACATCGACATCTTCCCTGAACTGCAACAATGCGAAGGTTCGATGTGCGTAAAGCGCCTGGGCCAGATGCTGGACGTCAGCCACGTCGTGCACGTCAGCGTGGCGGTCACGGGAAACAGCTACGACATGACTGCGCGGCTTTTCAGTGCCGAAGGTCCCACGCCCGCGGGCGTGCCCATCGACACCCAAACACGATTCTGCCCGGTGTGCACCGTCGACGAGGCCCGCCAGAAAATCATCCAGCTTGGCGACGCCATCAAGAATCCGGTCGAGCTTTGGCTGACTCAGCAACGCCCACCCCCGCCACCACCCCCGCCGCCGTCGTCCTGGCGCCGTCCTCTGGCCGCGGGAGGCATCGCCCTGGGTTTCGCCACCGTCGTCGCAGGAGGCGCCTTGTTGGCCAATGTCGGCCACGACAGCAAGAAGTGGCCAGCTGTGGCTGGTGCCCTGATCGGGGTCGGTGCCAGCGTGGCCGTGCTCAGTTGCTACGTGCTGATTGCACCGGCGCCCGATGCGGGGAAACCGGCCCTCAAGGTCGCGCTCGGGGGAAGGTTCTAGCCCACGGACGCGCCCAGCACCTGCAGGAGCTGGGCGAAACTCGGGAATGAAGTCGCGATGTCTTGGCTCGGCACCTCGGTCGTGTCGGCAGCCACCAACCCCAGTATGGCGCCCGCCATGGCCATGCGGTGATCGCCATCCGGCTGCACGCGGCCGCCCTGACAGGGCTGTCCCGCGGTGCCCGTCACCGAAAAACCGGCTGGGGCCTCGCGCACTGTCACGCCGGCTCGCTGCAACTCGCGCACGATGCAGGTGATGCGGTCCGTTTCCTTCACGCGCAGTTCCCGAAGGTCACCGAACTCGGTGGTGCCATCGGCCAGCGCGGCGGCCACGGCCAGCGCCGGAATCTCGTCGATAGAACGCAGCGCCAGCTCCCCTGCCACCGTGGTGCCGCGCAGCCGCCGGTCGCTCCACCGCGCGCGCACGCTGCCGACTGGCTCGCCCATGGCCTGGCCAGTGACCGTGATCTCCAAGTCAGCCCCCATTGCGACCAAGGCATCGAGCACACCGGTACGAGTGGGGTTGAGTCCCACGTTCTCGACCGTCACGTCGCTGTTCTGCACAATGAGCGCAGCGACCAGCAGAAACGCCGCCGAAGACAGATCGCCGGGCACGCTCACGGTGCCTGCGCGCAGACGGCCGTTCCATCCCGCGGGATCCACCACCACGCGCCGCTGCTCCGGTTCAACGCTCACTGGCGCGCCGAGAAACCGCAACATTCGCTCGCTGTGATCGCGCGACAGGCCCGGCTCGCTGATCACGGTCCGGCCGCGTGCCTGCAGGCCAGCCAGAATCAGGGCGCTCTTGAGCTGCGCGCTCGCCACCGGAAGCTGGTACTCGATTCCCTGCAACGCTCCGCCGCGCACCGTGAGGGGCGGAAACAGATCGCCCGGCCGAGCCGCTTCTTGCCGACCGTCAATGACCGCGCCCATGCGTCGCAAGGGCGTCGCCACCCGGGCCATTGGTCGGCGAGACAGCGACGCGTCGCCGGTCAGCGTGGACGCGAACGGCCGGCCCGCCAAAAGCCCACAGAAGAGACGCATGGTGGTGCCCGAATTCCCGCAATCCAGAGCGCAAGCCGCTTGCTGCAGCCCCGCCAGGCCAACACCCTCCACGCGCACTTCTGTGCCTGCCTGCTGGATGGGTACGCCCAGCGCACGCAAGGCTGCCATGGTGCTGGCGTTGTCACCGCCTAGACCCAGACCACTGATCTCGACCGCGCCGTCAGCCAACGCGCCGAACAGCAGGGCCCGATGCGAGATGGACTTGTCCCCGGGCACACTCACCCTGCCCCGAAGCGCGGGGCTGCGGCTGATGCGCAGCAGGGCCTGGGAACTCTGATTCTGCTGCTTCATCGGACGGTTCCTTCGGGGGAACTCTCGCCCGAGCCTGCCGTGCTGGCACGACGGCGCGCAATCTGCTCCGCCACCAGCGCCATGCGATCAATGATCTCCGCACGCTGATCCTCGGGAATGCTCAGCCTTCCTTCCACTCGATTTTCGCGGGCGCCAAGACGAACGCCGTCCAGGATGGACTGCAGGCCCAGCACCAAGACCAGCGGTCGGTTGCGCTGTTCGCGCAGCACTGCCGACATACGGGCAGCTAAGTCCATGGCTTGCTGGTGCGTGGACACCAGCCCGACTATGGCCACGTCCAGGTCACGGCCAAGGTCAAGGCGCGCCCCAACTTGTTCCAGCGTCCCGCCCTCGCCCATCTCGGCTTCGAGCTGCGCGCGCATGGTCGGGCTGACCCGCACCGCCGCAGCCACCGCCGGCAGGCGCTGCGATGGGCCCCTGCCCTCGCGCAGCACGGTCTGAAGACTGGACAACCACGACTCGCTGGCCACACTGCGGGCCAAGCCGAGCCCACAGTCGATGGTGGCACGAACAGCCACCAGCGGGCCGGACACAACGGTTCGCTTGGTGAGAAAGGCTATGGCTTCCTCACCTTCGGCCAGCACCCTCGCGCCCCGGTAGTCAGACGCGGTTGTCTGGGGATGCTGGTGCCGGAACGACTCGCTGAGGCGCTCGCGATCCAGGCGGCCCTGCGCGATCAAGAGGCTCGCACCCTCACGCAAGAAAGGAACCGTCACGTAGAGCAGACGATCCACATCGTCCACCTCGTCAAAGCCGCGCGATCGCGCCCGCGCGGCGCGCTCCTCGGGAGCCGTCTTGTACAGGGCCGCCTTGGTCCAAACCGACTCGCGCAGTTGGGCCATGTCGGCCCAGACCAAAAGCTCTGCCTCGGCGGGCGCCAATGCCCAAAGATCGTCGTCGTCGGCAGCGGTGCGCGGGGCCGCCGCAACGGCTGCCGGGCCTGGCGAAACCGGGGCGGCGCAGGACACGACCAGCCAAGCGCCCAGCACGCCCGGCAGAACTCTGAAGCCAGTAAGGGACACCTTCACTTCACCAGCCGCAGGCGGCACGCCTGTCCCAAGGCCAGCGCCGCCTCGAGCGCGGCTGCGTCGCCAGCGGCCATGGCCGCGCCGATGGTGCGCACCCGTTGCTCCAACTCGCGCACCAGCGGGAGCAGATGCTCACGGTTGGCGAGGAGAATGTCCCGCCAGACCTGCGGGCTGGACGCGGCGACGCGAATCGTGTCGCGCAAGCTGGTTGTGGGCCTGCCCGGCAAGGCATTCGACTCGATGAGCGGAAGGGCATCGGTCAGGCTGCCCGCCAACGCGAAGGCGGCCACATGGGGCAAGTGGCTGACCGCCGCCATTAGGCGGTCGTGCAGCGACGGATCGATAGACACCATCTGGCAGCCAAGGCCTTGCCAGAACAGAGCCGCAACCCTGGCCGCCTCGTCGCTGGTGCGCGCACTCGGGCACAGGAAACACACCCGTCCCGCGAAGATGTCCAGGTCGGCGGCGCCCACACCCACATGCTCAGCCCCCGCCATGGGGTGGCAGCCCACGAAACGTCCACCCGGCAACGCCGCATCCGCTTCAAGCACGATCGACTGCTTGACGCTGCCGACGTCGATGACCGTCGCCGTGGGCGCTAGCTTCCCGGCGATGCGACGAAGCAGGCCCGCCAGGCTCAGCACCGGCGCGGCCAACAAGACCAGCGACGCTCCGGCCACCGCGGCTTCGGCACTGTCCGCCATCTCGTCGACCACACCGCGCGACAGGGCCAACGGACCAGCTTTGGCGTCCACATCGTAGCCCGTCACCGAGCCGACCAGTCCAGCCCGTTGCGCGGCCAAAGCGGCTGAGCCTCCGATGTAGCCGACACCGATGAGAGCCAGGCGAGAAAATGGAACCTTAGAATCCACGCGGCAGGAACACTACCAGGTTATGCGGCCGAAGTCGGCGGGCTCCCCACGCGACTAGGTTGCATCGCCCAGCAGTGCCTCCAGTCTCGTCCGGTCGAATCCCACCAATAGACGACCGCGCACGTCGAGGATGGGCACCCGATCCGCTGGAATTCCCAGCCGCGAGGCCTTCTGCTGCAGCTCGCGCGCAGCGGACGCATCGTTTTCGATGTCCTTGTAGGCAAAGGGAATGTGCTTGGAACTCAGGTACTGGCGCGCCGCCTTGCAGGCCCCGCACCACGGCGTCCCGTATAAGATCACGACCGGCGGGCCTCCTGCGAGCGCATGCCCGGCCCCAGCGTCCGAGCCCGCTGCTTCGGGCTCTTCGGGCAAAGGCGGGCCATGCGGGCCTGCCAGCGCACTGGAATCGCCGGGCGGCAACTGCGCCAGCGCGCCGGTCTCGAATGCCTCGCGCGACATGGCCCGTGCCCGCGTCTTGCCGTTGGCCAGCAACTCGCGCAAGTCGACGACGTAGACATTGGACGTATCCCGCCGCTCGGCCACGCCCTTGGCTGGGTCAGTGACCCGCACCAGACGCCGGGCCACCTCCGGCACCGAATCGGCCTTGTCGGCCGTGGCGAAATTCCCGTTGGACTCAACGTGGGTGAAGAGCAGCGCCGAATCCTTGTTCACGTCGAGCGGCGGCAGCTCGGCCTGGGCCGTGGGTGGTGGAGCCGGGGGCGCACCTTTCTTGCAAGCGCTGGCCAGCAACAAGAGCGCAAGGACAATGTGAGATCGGAAGCCTGAAAGATGGGACCACATGGATCGGAGTTACCTGCCTACAACACTATTGGGACTTGTGCCGCTTGCCCTTGCGGTGAGGTGACTCTGGCAGCGTGGCGGTGGACATCTTGTCGACCGCTGTGCTGACCGCCTGCTTGAGTGCGCTGGCCAGGGCGGTTTTCGTCAGGTTCTCAAGGTCGCCATCCTTGCGACGCTCGGAAAACTCGCCCAGGAGCGACGCCTCGCCGTCGCCGGTGAAGTTGAGCTTGCCTCCCGGGTAGGTTGTGCCGTAGACGCCCAGCTTGACCTGGATGGCCATTTGCTGATCGCGTCGGCCGGGCACCGGCGGCTTGATCTCCTGCTTGAAGGTCATGATGCGCAGGTTGACCTGAAAGCCCTTCAGCCCTCGCTTCTTCATCTCCGCGGTGGCCGCGGCCTCACCCTCGGCGCCGCCCAGGTCCTGGGTGAATTCGGATCGAGACGAAATTTCCTTGGCGAGGAGCTCTTTTGCCAAAGAAATAATCGTTTTATCTTCGGAGGTTATATTACTTATAGTGAAGTAATACTTTGGTTTTGCTGAGTCGCCACGGGCACGACCTGAGAAGCTAAATGCCACGGTCAGCATTCCAGCCAAAGCAGCGACTCTTGAGATCTGCATGGTCACGCCCTCCATTTGAACAGTTGATGATTGCGGCCGCAACGGGCTCCCCACCATTGCACCACAGACCAGCCCGACGGGGTAGTCGCCAAATCCTACGACGACCCAAGTGGACAAGGGACGCGTTTTTGCTTAGCGTGATGCCATGCTGATCCTGACGCTGGCCGAGAAAGGTGGAGAGTCCAAGGATCTCACCTTTGACAAGACTGAGATTCGAGTAGGACGGGTCCGGGACAACGACATCGTCCTTCCCAAGGGCAACGTGTCCAAGCACCACTGTCGCCTGCTGCTACAGAATGGCCAGCTCCTAGTGGAAGATTTGGGCAGCACCAACGGGACCTACGTGAACGGCCGCAAGATCGCCGAGGCCACGTCGATCTCAACCTCTGACAAGGTCTTCGTCGGCGATTTCGCCATTCGAGTGACCGGCGGGGTGCGCGCAGCCGAGCCACAGCTCGGCTCCACTCCGCCGCCCTACGCACCTTCGACGGCCGAAGCAGGCTCGCTCAGCACAGCCCTGCCCCGTCGCGCCCCGCCGCCTCCGCCGCCCCCGCGGCCCGGCTCCCTGTACGGGGGCGATGAGGGTTCCGAGCCCAAGCCCTCCCGCGGGTCGCAAGCCCATGTCCCCATGCCACCGCCCCCGCCACCCCCCAGGCGAGAAAGCAAGACCATTCCTGTGGTGGCTGCCGAGCCGCTTCCTGCGCCGCCGTTACCTACGGAGATCAGCCTGGACGATGATGATGCGCTATCCAGCCCTGCGCCGCGACTGAACCTCCCGCCGCTGAGACCGCCGATTCCGGTCCCGACGCCGACGCCGTCGCCGTCGCCCGACGAGCCGCTGACCACACCTCGGGGCACGCCCCCGGCGCAACTGACCCGAGAGCCTGAGCGTGCCGCCCCCCCGTCGCCGCCCGCCCCGCCAGCCGTCCCTCCCCCGGCTGCCCCTTCGGCAGCACCGGCGCAAACAGGCGGAGACTACCCGCCCTGGCTGGTTCGCTTGCTGGACAGCGAGGATGCAACCGCGGCGTTCTTCTCCGGAACGCAGTCCGTTGAGGTTGAGCGGAACGGCCGTCGAGAGGCTGCTGTGGTCGCGTCTGCCGATTTGGCGTCGCTGCCGGACCATCTGCGTAGGCTGGCTGCCAGAGGCGTGCCGCGACCGGAACCCGATGCGTCGGTCATCGACACAACCCTCGCCGATGGCACACGCATCACGGCCCTGTTCCCGCCCCTGTGCGACCGCCTGCGCGCCTCAATCCGACGGCCGAATGTTGGCCACAAGACCCTGGACGAAATGGTGACCGACGGCGGACTTTCTGCGGAAATGCAGCAAGTCCTCGAAGCCTCCGTGGGCACCCGGCAGAACCTGCTCATTGCTGGTGACCGCGCGTCTTGCGACCTGCTGCTAGGCACCTTGGCTTGGTCGCTCGATCGGGTGGCACGCGTCGTGGTTTTGGCCGAAACCATCACCCCGCCTGCCAGCGCATCTGCCTGGCTGAAACTGCCGGTCGCGGCCCGCGTTCCTGACCTGGTCGCCGCCGCGGTGGCGCTCAGACCAGACTATGTCGTCGCCGACGCCGCTGCGTCCATGCTCTTGGGCGATTTGCTACGCGAGTGCGCCCGGGGGCAAAACGGCGCTCTCACCGCATTGATCGCCCGCTCGTCCAATGATGCCCTCTACCGACTGCGGGTGATGGGTGCGACCTACGGTTCATCGTCGACGCCCAATGACCTGCTCGGATCGAGCCTCGACGTGCTGGTCCATGCCGTCACTCTCACCGACGGGAGCCTCCGGGTCATGGAGATTGCCGAGCCCACTTTGGGATCCGCTGGCGAACTGCGCGCCGAGACCCTTCTGGCCTGGCAAAGCAAAGGCAAAGGCAAAGGTCGCTTCATCGCCACCCGCACGCCATCACGCCTGGCTGGCAAGCTGGAAGCTGGCGGCGTGAACATCTCAGACACCGTATTGCAGCGCTAGGCGGGCGGGCCAATAACGCCGCTGGCCGAGACCGTCGTCTTCGTGGTACAGGAACGCGACACGAAGCACGCAGGAGTCCTGCCGATGACAGCGATCTGCCGCGATACGCCCTCTGCGCCCTTGGTGTCTGTGCCTTCATGAGCTCCTTGGATCTCAACCAAATCATCCTCATCGTCGTGGTGGTGGCCGCTGCCCTGGCCTTCGACTTCATCAACGGATTTCACGACGCAGCCAACTCCATCGCGACCGTCGTCTCGACTCAGGTGCTGACGCCATTCCGCGCGGTTCTGTGGGCGGCATTCTTCAACGTCATTGCCTTCGCGCTCTTCAAGCTCCACGTAGCCGGCACCATCGGCAAGGGGATCATCGACCCTGGCGTGGTCGACGTCGCCGTGATCATCGGTGCCTTGGGCGGGGCCATCGCCTGGAACCTGCTCACCTGGTGGTGGGGCTTGCCGTCCAGCTCTTCCCACGCTCTGGTGGGTGGACTGATCGGGGCGGGAGTCTCGAAGGCGGGGCTCGGTATCCTGGGTTGGCAGAAGATCGGCAGCACGGCTGCGTTCATCTTCCTGTCACCCCTGATCGGCTACCTTGCCTCATCGGTGCTGGCGATTACCGGGTCTTGGATATTCCGCAAGTCCACTCCAGGACGCGTGGACAAGTGGTTCCGGCGCCTGCAGCTCGTGTCCTCGGCCTTGCTCAGTGTTAACCACGGCGGCAACGACGCACAGAAGACCATGGGAATCATCGCCGTGCTGCTCTACTCGCAGGGCCTGCTGGGCGAGGACTTTCACACCGCTGGCCGCATTCCAAGCTGGATCGTCTTTTCGTGCTACTTGGCCATGGGGCTGGGCACCATGGCTGGTGGCTGGCGCATCGTGAAAACCATGGGAATGCGCCTGACCAAGGTGCGTCCCTTTACCGGATTCTGCGCCGAGACTGGCGGCTCGCTGGCCATCTTCATTGCCACCTCCTTGGGAATCCCCGTATCGACCACCCACACTATTACCGGTGCCATTGTGGGCGTGGGCACCGTGTCCAACCCCGGCCGCGTGCGCTGGGGCGTGGCCAGTCGCATCCTATGGGCCTGGATCTTCACCATCCCGGTCTCAGCCGCCATCGCTGCGGTGACCTACTTCGTGGCTCGCGCGTTCGGCGTGTAGTTCGATTCCTCTTTCGACGACGAGCTCCGACGTCGTTCACGCCTCGGCGAGTGGTAACCCGCGTCACCCAACGACCATCTTTCCCTGGATTCCGACCATCGAGTCGACCTAAGCTTGTGCCATGTTGAAGATGCTCATCAATAGTCGCGGGAAATACTCTTTCACAATGATCGGTTTGGCAGTTCTGCTAGCTCAAGGTTGTATGCCCAGTTCTACAAACCAAGGCGGTGGCGGGAATGGTGGCGCAGGAGGCGTTCCAGGATCGGCCGGCCAGAGTGCATCTGGCGGGAATGCGATCGGCGGCACGACGGTGGTTGGCGGCGCGACGGTCGCCGGCGGCACGACGGTGGCTGGCGGTACAACGGTGGCTGGCGGCACGACGGTCGCTGGCGGCACAACGGCGATCGGCGGCACGACGGTGGCTGGCGGAACGACGGTGGCCGGCGGCACGACGGTGGCTGGCGGAATGACGATGGCCGGCGGCACGACGGTGGCCGGCGGCACGACGGTGGCCGGCGGAATGACGGTGGCTGGCGGAACGACGGTGGCCGGCGGCTCAGTCGTGACTGGTGGCTCAGTCGTGACGGGCGGCTGCGCTAATTGTGTCGGTGGCTCGGCGGTCACTGGCGGGACGACGGTAGCTGGCGGCTCGGCGGTGACCGGCGGAATGACGGTAACCGGCGGAACGACGACAGCGAGTACCTCGACTGGCTCCGGATCCGGCTGCCCGGGTGTCGCGATCGTTCCAGACGCCACGGGCCATGTGCCAGCCAATTCCGTCGGAATCAACGGCAACTGGTTCTACTACAGCGATTGCGGTGATCTGAAGAATGTCAACTGCTCGGCCCAGACCCAGCCCCCCTCGACGACAGGCTTTCCAAACACCAACGGCAAGATGTGTACAACTGGATCGACTGGGAAGTCCGCCACCGGGTGGGGTGCCGGCATCGCGCTTGAGTTGAACGACGCTGGTGGGCAGCAGCCGTACAACGCCACATCACATGGGGTCAAAGGATTCTGCTTCCTGTTGTCGGGAACCACGCTCCCCGCAGGAACTGGGATTCGAGTCGCGTTCACCACGAAGAACAACAACGACAATCCCTACTTCGAGCAGGAAATCGCGATGGGCCAGCACACGGTTCTCTTTACGGATACCGGATTTGGACAGGCCACGTGGGAGACCAAGGAAACCTGGGATCCCACCACGCTTATCCTGCTTCAATTCCAGATTCCGGCTGCGCCCCCGACGCCGGTCCCCTGGGACTTCTGCGTCGAAGGACTGACCGCGATCACCCAATAGGCCGAACTCAGGGCAGCGTCACTTCGCCTGCGGCCACGAAAGGCCCAGCGGCGTCGCGTCCGCGCAGTACCGCGGCCAGCTTCCTGGCGCCGGCCGGCGCACTGACTGCAATCTCGCCACCCGGTGCAAGCGATGCTGCACTTCCCGGCAGCTCACGCCGACGCCCGTTCCCATCTTCGGCAAACACGCGCAGCGCCCCACCCTCCTTGACTTCACCGACCAGACGAACCGTCACGCTCGTTCCCGCAACCGTCATCTCCAAACGCGCCCGCAACAGATGGTTGAGCAGGCCCGCTGCGTAGCCGGCGATCTCAGGCAGCAACGTGCGCGCCATGTCCGCATAGATAGCGTCATCGAGAAGAAATCGCACCTGCGTCCCGGTGTTTTCGTAGGCGAGCACACGATGGCCTTCCAGAGCCAAGTAGTGGCGACTCTGCACCGGCCGCAGCACCAGCGAGGACAGCGTGGGCGAGGGAAACTCCAGCGATTCCCGCGCCCGGCGAACCACGTCGGCGACCTTGGTGTCCCGCTCGATCGAGACATCGGCGGGGATGGTACCCTCGGAGAAGAAGCGACGCTGAGTCCGATTGGCCAGTCCCCTGCCATCGGCAGACGCGAAGAAGCTGGCGATGTCGGGGCGGGACACCGGCGCAGCCGCGGCAGGAAGCCCCGAACGGCCATAGTGCTCTGCCACGAACTGCTCGTAGGCCGACCCATCGTCCCGCTGCAAGAACGCGCCCCGGAAATCGTTACGCACGAAGGCTGGTTGTCCGGCGTCTTCGAGCACCGCCATCACACCGCCCAGGGCTAGCAGAGCCCTCACCAAGGCCGATTCGCGCGCACGCGGCTCAGCCAAGCTGACGGCGCGCTCCCAGTTGTCGAGCAGGACGGGAACGCCCAGGTCATTGCCGAGGGACCAGATCCAGTCCAGGGCGGACTTGCCCTCCAGGGTGAAGGCCGTGCCTGCGACAAGCCCGCGCACGCTCGCGCCGCCAGTGAAAAGCAGGCGCACGCCATGGGCAAAACCCGACAGGCCCGGGTCATCGTGCAGGCCCTTGCCGCTGGCTGGATCCAAAAAGTGATTCGCGCCACGCTCGGGCGGCGTCTTGGCCAACACTGCGCCCGCCACCACCCACTGGCCCGCACCCACGGCACCGTCAGTCCCGGGCCGGTAGCCGCCTGCCGGGTCGAGCGCGTCGAGCCGAGCCTGCAAGGCCCGTCGCTCGTTTTGGTCGAAGAGGTCGAGGCCGATGTGCAATGGTTCGAGGAGTCCCAACGGGCGTCCCAGATGGGCGAGTACCTGGTGCAGGCGAGAGGCTTCGACTGCTCGCTCGGTCAAGCCGGCATGCGTGGTGGCGGGCTCGTAGGCGCGTGCGGCAGGATGGCTGAACAACGCCCACGCACCCACGAGTGCCGCCAGATTGAACCGCGCGCGGACGAGCCGGTTTGGGCGCTTCACAGCTTGCCTCCTGGCGCGAAGGCTGGGCTCGACGGGGGCAGAAGCCCGGTACTCTCGGGTGACGGCAGCTTGACCTCGGGCAAATGGCTCTCCGCCAGCTTGGCAAGACGCAGGATCATCGATGGCTCAGAGCACTGAGCAAGGCCGCAACTCAGCTGCATCACGACCCCTTTCTCCCGCAGCAAGAAAGCAAACCCGGTCACGTCGCCACCCCTGGCCCGCAAGGATGCATCTCCCATCTCTTCGGTCGCAACCGCGTTCGGGAGATCGCCGAGCAGCTTTCTGAATTGCGCCTCAGCGGCATCCGACCCGATGGCCCACACGCGCAGTCCAACGTCATGGGTCTCGGGCTTGTCGCTGGCCTTGAAGTGGCGGCTGTCATACACGTCACTGGTCGCTCGGTCAGCCAACTTGCCCACTTCGAACTTTCCAGCGTACCCGGTCACGCCACGCACCTCGTCCTCGGACAGAAGCGGAGAGATGTCGAGCGCCGCCGAGGAGCCGACCCGCGCAGCCTCTGCCGGACGTTCGGAAGCGCTTGCGGGCGAGGCACCGTCAAGCTCCAGTCCCGCCGGCTGCACTTCCCAGGCCGCCGCCGCGCGGATGGCGGGACCGCCGCCCAGAAAAGCCAGGTGCCTGAAGTGGGACATGGAGGACTGCCATTTCTCCAGATGCACCCGCGTTCCCCGCTGGGCGAAGTCGGTGCGCGGCTCTCCCGTCGGGAAAATGCTGTCGCTCCGCCAGGCCACGTACCCCCGCCGGTAGGCGATGAGCGTGAACCGTCGCAGGCGGACCCCGTCGCCTCGGGGTAGATCCTCGGGGATTTTGAGCCGATAGCGGCCGTCTGCGCCGGTTTCAGCGACCGCCTCAAGCGCGGCGGCCGGGCCCTGCAGTCCGATGCCACGCTCGAAAGCCCAAGCACCCGCCACCACAACTCCCGCCAGCGGATGGTCGGTTTCTCCGTCGACAACCAGCCCGTCAAACGGGCCCAGGAGGTCGCCGGGCCGCAACGTGTCCGGCCGTGCCGAAAACGGCGCATTTTCCACTACGGGACCGCACGACGACACGAGCGCGGCAAGCCAGGTGGCCATGGTCAACTTCGACAAGAATCCGCTTCGCGCGGATTTGACGCTCTCCGGAATCGTTGGTATTAGTTGCTGCACGATGAATGGGTGGGTGTCATGCCCGTCTCGACAGTGAACGTCCCGCTCGCCTTCTAGTAGAGGATGGGCTGCCTTGCAACGGTCGCCGGCGCTTTCTAGCAACGACTAGCGAAGATGCTCATTAGTTGTCTCCAATGTGGCGGGGCGCTCGCGGAGGGCGCTGCCTTCTGCCAACGCTGCGGCGCTCCCGTGGGGTTGCCGTCCGTGACGGACTCGACCCTGCTCTGCGCTGGATGTGGCAATCAGAACCCGATGGGGACCAACTTCTGCCACGCCTGCGGCCGCCGTCTCGGCCACACCACTCCCATGAGCGCCGACGCCTCGGCGGCCCTAGCCGCAGCGGTGGCGGCCCGTCCCTCGGTCGCGGCGGCTCGCCAGGCTGGCGGGCCGCGGCTGGTGGCCGTGCGACGCGATGGCAGTGATGGCGAGTCGTACCCTGTCGCTGGCGAGCAGGTGGACATTGGACGCAGTGAAGGCGATCTCCACTTCGACGATCCGCACCTCGCCCCACGCCATGCCCGCATCACCCTGCGCGCCGGCCAACACGTGATCACGCCCCTAGAGAACCGCAACGGCGTCTACCGACGTATCAGCCAACCGGTGGAACTGGCGGACGGCAACCTGATTCTGGTCGGCAAGCAGGTCCTGCGCTTCGAGTTCTTGTCCGATGTCGAGAAGACCCTGCGTCCTGCCGTCGAGCACGGCATGGTCCTGTTCGGCACGCCGCTCAAGGCGCCCTGGGGACGACTCCGCCAGCTCACCTCCGCAGGAACCAGCCGTGACATGTTCCACCTCACCCGCAGTGACCTCGTGCTGGGCCGCGAACAGGGAGATATCGTTTTCTCCGACGATGAATTCATGTCGCGCCGCCACGCCCTGCTTCAGTTTCGCAATGGCAGCGCGCTCCTATCCGACCTGGGCAGCTCGAATGGCACCTTCGTCCGCCTCACCGGGCAGCATGTCCTGACCCCTGGCGAAATGATTCGGCTCGGCGATGAACTCTTGCGCTTCGAGATAAGTTGAGGCGAAGCTTGTAGACGAAAGCGAAAGAAACGTCACGATGAGTCAGAGCCCTCCGCATGGCAAGCTCTTCTGAAATCAAAATCACGGTCTGTGGCAAGACCGACGTGGGCCAGTTGCGTGAGCACAACGAGGACAACTTCCTCGTGGTGGACTTTGCCCATGTGGAAAAGCCCTCGCCCGAGATCTCACTCGACTTTTCGCTGGGCGAGAAGGGGGCTCTGTTTCTGGTGTGCGACGGCATGGGCGGTGCCGCCGCGGGTGAAGTCGCTTCCACCATGGCCGTGGAGTCCATCTCGTCGGCGGTCGGCAGCGGCGAACCGCTGACGCGCGAACGTTTTGCGCGTCGCCTACGCCGCGCGATCGAAGCGGCCAACGACAGTATCTTCGTCCAATCGCGCGACAACCAGAACGAGCGCGGAATGGGCACGACCTGCACGGCGGTTGGACTGGTCGACGCCACATTGCTGATAGGACAGATCGGCGATTCGCGCTGCTACGTCCTGCGCGGCGGTCACCTGAGCCAAGCAACCAAAGACCAATCCCTGGCCTGGCAGCTCATCGAAGCCGGAGCCATGACCCTGGAAGAGGCCAAAGGCTTCGAGCACGCGAACATCATCCTGCAAGCGCTGGGCGTCCAGGACAAGGTGGAGGTCGTGCTCTCGCAAGTCTCGCTCCATCGGGGCGACGTGATCCTGGTTTGCTCGGACGGCTTGCACGGCCCGGTCAGCGACGACGAAATCAAGCAGATACTGCTTGATGAGCCCGACGTGAAAAAGGCCTGTGATCGGCTCATCGCGTGCGCCAATGCGCACGATGGCCCCGACAACATCACGGTGGTGCTGGCCCGATTTGATGGTGAAGGCCTGCCTGAGCCGAGCACCGAGGATGCGGTGGCGTTTCTAGCGTACGACCCGGGTCAGGATCCGGAAGACCCTGAGCCGGGAAAAGGCCCGCCGTCGCCCGAGCAGGCGATGGGCGAAATGGCCCCTGGAGAAGAACTGCGCGCCACCGCATCCGACCTATCCGTGCCCGGGGAACCCGCTGCCCACAGCCCCGCCGGGAAACCAGCCGCGACAACCATTGTCCCCGCGCAGCCCATCCCAGAGGCTCGATCTGTGCTTGCCTTTGCTCTGGTCACCCTGCTGGCGGCGCTGGCTGGAGCCCTGTTTCTGGTCTATCAGCGGGCCGCGATACCGGATCGCAGTTTCGAGAGGCCTAGCTTCATCTCGCACGGCAAGCTAGCGTCCCCGTCGGCCACACCACCCGCGGCTGTCCATCCCGAGATGCTCGCGCCCAACCGCCCGGCTGACGCCGGGAGAGAGCCATAGGTGCGGCAACCCATGGCGACTAGAGTATGCCCCCAGTGCAACACCGCCGCTGAGCCGGCCGCTCGCTTCTGCGGCGTTTGCGGCGCGCCCATACCCGTGGCGGCACCGGGTGCTTCTGCGAACTTCGAGCGAGCGCTCGACCGAGCCCTCCAGTCCGCCCTGGCCCAGCCCAGCGGGGTCCGCGCCATGAGCCCCGCCACCGGCGTGCGCGTAATGAGCCCGGCCGCTGGTGTTCCACTGACTCCGACCAGTTCTGGCCGATCCGGACCCGCTGCTTCGCGTCCGCTGACTCCGCCACCGATTGCAGCCAGTCCCCGGCCGGCGTCTCTGGACAGCCTGGTGGGTCGGAGCCTCAACAACCGCTATCAGGTCGAACGCAAGATCGGCGAAGGTGGATTCGGCGCGGTCTTCGAAGGCAAGCAGCTCGCCACCGGGCGGCCGGTGGCGCTCAAGATCTTGCATCCCCACAGCGTGGCCGACGCCACCGTGGTGGCCCGCTTCCGGCGCGAAGCCGAGGCCTGCTCGCAACTGCGCAACCCGCACACCGTCACCATCTACGATTTCGACCAGACCGAGGACGGAGTCCTCTACCTCGCCATGGAGTTGGTGCGAGGCGAGAGCCTGCAGGAGATCCAGCACCGGGACGGCGTCATCGAAACGAGCCGCGCTCTTTGCATCTTGGACCAGGTCGCGGAAGCCCTAGGCGAAGCGCACGACAAGGGCATTGTCCATCGGGACATGAAGCCCGAGAACATCATGGTCGAACGGCGCGACGGCTCAGATTTCGTCAAAGTGCTGGACTTCGGAATCGCCAAGATTTTGTCCGGTGAGGGAAGCAAGATCATTCCCGCGCTGACGGCTATCGGGCAGACGGTGGGAACCCTGGAATTCATGTCGCCCGAACAGCTGCGCGGCAAGGCGCTCGACGGGCGCTCGGATATCTACGCTCTGGGCATGGTCGCCTACGAGATGCTCACCGGGCAGCTTCCTTTCAAAGGCGCCAAGAGCACCACGGAAGTCATCCAATTCCACTTGCAGGAGGCAGCCCCTGCCCCGTCGAGTCTGCGCCCCGACCTGGCCATCCCAGCCGCCGTAGACGAGGTGGTTTTGAAGATGGTGGCCAAGGGTTGCGATGACCGTCACGAAAGCGCCGCAGCGCTTCGCCAACACATCGCCGACGTCCTCGCGACCCTGGATGCCGCTCCCGTGCGGCGCGAGGCGAAGCGCGTGGTTGCGGTGGTGGGGGCGATTCTAGTCGTCGTCGGGACCGCGATTTACCTGTTGTCACGCTAGGGGCGGATCCGGTGGCCGGTGGGCCGGGGCCGGTGGCCGGGGCCGGCAATGGAGGCAGCGGTGATGGCCGATCACTGTATACTGCGGCCTTGGCAGCGTCGGCCAGATGCCAGACGGACTAGGCGTTCGGAGGAGTTCATGATTGAAGATCCTGCCCCAACAGACAGTGTCATCGGCGCATGTGAAGCCGCCATACGAGAAGGGCAGCCGAAAGTAGCTCCGCCTGGCACTCTGTATCATCTCACAGACGTCGACGGGCTGTCTGGCATCGCTGGAAACAAGTGCCTCTGGGCTTCCCTGGCGACGACGCTCAACGACTGCCAAGAGATCCGGTATGGCGTTGCTTTGGCGGAAGAGGTCATCGAGAAACGGCTGCTGGGTAGGCGAGACGAGTACCACTCCTCGCTCTTGACCTACGTCAGAACCCCCCACCTCGCACCGAAAGAGGTGCAGTTCGAGTACTACGCGTTCATCGCAGCTTTCTGCAAGACATGCAGTAAGAGCGGGCAGTGGCTACACTACGGCCGATCAGGCAGAGGAGTCGCCATTGGGTTTTCACCGGCCATAGCGGCAGCCGTCAAGTACGAGCTCGTCGAAATATAGACTACACACCAGAAACGCAACGGGAGCGCATCTCTGCCCTGGTCGATGTTGGCGCAAGAATCGTCCAGACGTTTCCCGGTGATCTAGACGCAGGGATACGTGCCCAGAGAGAGCGGCGGACAGCCCACATCGTCTCTCTCTTTGTCCCGATGCTGGCGGCGCGATTCAAGCACCCATCGTTCGCGGAAGAGGATGAGTGGCGCCTTCTGGCTCAAGATCTTGTCCACAACGGCAAGGTGCTAAGCCCGTCGAAAAGCATGAAGGACCGCCGTTCTGGCAATCGTCTGATTCCCTACGAGGAGCTGTCGTTCGTCGATGCGCCTGATGCCGTCCAAGAGGTCGTGGTCGGATACTCGTACCCTTCCACCCTCGATGCAGTTAGGAGATTTCTGCTCGAAAAGGGAATCGACGCTCCGGTCAGCAGGTCAGCCGTTCCCGTCCGCTGACCTCACGGCGCGAACGCGCTTCGCGCGCGCCCTCGCCGCCGCCGTCCACCGGCCGCTCAACCGCTCAACCAACTACGGATTCTCAAGAGGCGGCACTGGATGCCTATGTTTCCTCACCTCAATGACGGTGAGTCAGGGTTTCGCCACCCTTCGGCGAGCCACAGATCGCGATGTCCCTTAGCATCCGGCCGACAAGGCGGGCTGCTGGCAAGGAGGGCCGAGAACCGGACCGGAATGTACTTATGTACTTGAGGACCGGAAGCGCAGGCCCGACGCCGCCAGCGGCCTGGATCGTCGGCCGTCGTCACCTCCGTGGTTGAAACGGCGGTTTGCTAGGCTACCTGACAACGCTGAAGAAACGAGAGAAGCGAATGGACTTGAACCATTCGGCCACGCCCTCGGGTGACCACCCGCCGTAGGCTGGATCACGCGACCACCACACCACGAGCGCGCGGCCCTTGACGTTGTCGTAGGGCACGAAGCCCCAGACACGAGAGTCGCGCGAGTTGTCGCGGTTGTCGCCCATGACAAAAACGCTGCGCGGGGGGACCACGCGGGGCCCCCAGTCCTGCGGGGGCTGGTTCGGATCCTGGTAGACCTTGTGGGCCTTGCTGCCAAGGCTCTCGATCCACAATTCGCAATCGCGCGCCTCCTCGGGGCTGCGACCTTCGTTGTATCGACATTCGCTGGCGACACGCTCACGAACCATGGGTTGACCGTTGATGAAGACCTGGTTATGGCGAAGCTCGACCGAATCACCGGGCAGCCCCACCACGCGCTTGATGAAGTCCGTGGAAGGATCGGGGGGATAGCGGAAGACGATGATGTCGCCGCGCTGGGGATCGCTGAATTCCACCACCTTCTTGTTGGTAAACGGGATCCCGATGCCGTAGGCAAACTTCGACACGAAAATGTGGTCCCCGATCTCCAGGGTCGGGATCATCGACCCCGAGGGGATCTGGAAGGCTTCGACCACAAAGGCGCGTAGGAGCAAGGCCACTGCCAGGGCCACCCCGATCGACTCGGCGTACTCACGCGCAGTCGACTTGCGCGCAAAGGCCAGGTGCTTGTCCATACGCTCGTCGAGAGCCGCGATGGCCTCGCGCATGCGCTCGAAGTCGTCGCCTCTGGCGGCGGACTCGACCTCGGCCACGGACAACTCGATCTCGGCGGCCACCGTTTGCGGGATGCGATAGCTCCTCCGCTTGAGGATGCGTCGTGACTCTCTGACCAGATGCTTGCCCTCGTCGCGAGCCCGATTCCAGTATCTGTGCGTCCGCCACGCGGTCCATAACTTAGTTATCATGTTCATTCGACCTTGAGAATGGCCAGGAAGGCCTCTTGCGGGATTTCCACGTTTCCGACCTGCTTCATCCGCTTCTTACCTTCCTTCTGCTTTTCCAACAACTTGCGCTTGCGGGTAATGTCGCCGCCGTAGCACTTCGCGGTCACGTTCTTGCGCAAGGCCTTCACCACCGTCTTGGCAATCACGCGCGAGCCCAGGGCAGCCTGGATGGCCACCTCGAACTGCTGCATCGGGATCAGCTCCTTCATCTTGATGCACAGGTCGCGGCCCTTGATGTACGAGGTCTCCCGGTGGATCACCGCGGACAGCGAATCCACCCGGTCGCCGTTGACCAAGAGGTCCAGGCGCACCAGGTCGGCGGGCTGATAGCCCTTGGGCTCGTAGTCGAGTGAGGCGTAGCCGCGCGACACCGACTTCATGCGATCGTAAAAGCCGAACACCACCTCGGTGAGCGGCAGATCGTAGCGAATGATCACGCGCTTCTCGCCGGCGTAGCTGAGGCTGGTCTGGGTGCCCCGGCGCTCCTGACATAGCTTGAGCAGCCCGCCCACGAATTCAGGGGGTGTGTGGATGACGGCCGCGATCATCGGCTCTTCGATGTGATCGATGTCACCTTCCGACGGGAATTTGGCCGGGTTGTCCAGGTCGACGACATCCCCGTTGCGCAGCACGATCCGAAAACGTACGGTGGGCGCGGTGGTGACCAAATCCAAGTTGTACTCGCGCTCCAGCCGCTCCTGCACGATCTCCATGTGAAGCAGGCCGAGAAAGCCACAGCGGAAGCCGAATCCCAACGCCGCCGAGACCTCGGGCTCGCGGCTGAACGAGGCGTCGTTGAGGCGCAACTTGTCGAGGGCATCGCGCAGATCCTCGTAGCGCGCCGGATCCGTCGGGAAGATGCCGGCGAAGACCATGGGCTTGGCGGGCTGGAAGCCAGGCAGAGGCGATTCGCACGGCCGGCTCGCCTCGGTGATGGTGTCCCCCACGCGCGCATCGGCCACTTCCTTGATCGCGGCGGTGATGAATCCCACCTCGCCGGGACCAAGCTCGGCCACGTCAGTGGCAAAAGGGGCAAACACACCCAAGCTGACGATCTCGTAGTCGCGTCCCGCGGCCCAGAGACGGATCTTCTGCTTTTGCCGGAGGGTACCGTCCACCACGCGCACCAGCAGCACCACGCCTCGATAGCTGTCGTACCAACTATCGAGCAACAACACCTTGAGCGGCTTGGTCAACGATCCCTCGGGCGGAGGAATCCGTGCCACCACGGCTTCCAAGATTTCCGGGATGCCACGCCCATCCTTGGCCGAAGCCAGGATGGCGCCCGACGCGTCGATGCCGATGACTTCTTCGATCTGCCGCTTGGCTCCTTCGGGATCGGCCGAGGGCAGGTCGATCTTGTTGATCACCGGCACGATCGCCAGATTGTGCTCGGTCGCCAGGTAGACATTGGCCAGGGTCTGGGCCTCCACCCCCTGCGAAGCATCCACCACCAGCAGGGCACCCTCGCACGCGGCCAGCGAGCGTGACACCTCGTAGTGGAAGTCCACGTGGCCCGGCGTATCGATGAGGTTCAGCTCATAGGTCTGGCCGTCGGCGGCCTTGTAGCTGAGACGCACGGTGGCCGCTTTGATGGTGATGCCCCGCTCGCGCTCCAGCTCCATGCTGTCGAGAAACTGCGCTTTCTGCTCGCGCGCGGTCAGGGCGCCAGTCGCATCCAGCAAGCGATCCGCGAGGGTCGACTTGCCGTGATCGATATGCGCGATGACAGAGAAATTGCGTATCTGTTGAATTGGGGTCGGCACAGACGGCTACCGGCGAACGACGTCGAGAGAAAGTTGTCCGGGAAGATGACTCTTTTCCCGGTCGAGAACCAGGTCGATTCCCTGGCGGATATATTCCGCGACCGGCACCTTGGTTTTCTGGTGCAGAAGCTTGAGAATTTCGTACTGCTCCGGGGTGAGGTACACGGTTGTCGAAACCTTTTTCCGTGCCATGACGGGACCATGCATGACCATACGTCAGCAGTCAATCGTTTACCGCGCCGCGACATCGATAACCAATGGTACTTGCTGCCACATTTGTTTGGGCCTAGCCTTGGCCGCATGCTCTCTTGTCATACGTCGTCACGCGGGCGTGGTCCGTCCCGCAAGGTGTTGGGCCTTCTGTTGGCCTGCTGCACGGTGGTCTTCGCGATCTCGGGCTGCGGCAGCAGCAGCACCGCGGCCTCACCCGGCACCGCCACCAGCGGGCTCAAAGTGAGTCAGACAGATTTCGGCGCCCAGTTCGATCGCTCACGCTGCGACGACAAGGGCAAGCAGGTCGTCACCGCGGACACCGACGGCGACGGCAAGCCTGACGTCATCAAGCTTTTCACCGTGGTGGAGCAAGGTGGTCAAAAGGTGCAGCAACTGGCCTGCCGCCAAGTCGACCTGAATCACGATGGGAAGATGGACATCATCTACAGCTACGGTCCGGGCGGCATGCTCATGACCGAGGACTTCGATTTGGACTTCGACGGCAAGTTCGACGAGCGCGTCTACTATCAGGAAGGCAAGAAAGTGCGCATGGAGCGCGACATGAACGGCGATGGCAAGCCCGACTACGTGGAATTCTACGAAGGCGGGAAGCTGGTTCGCATCGAGCGTGACAGCAACGGTGACGGCAAACCCGACGAATGGCAGTACTACGAGAATGGCCGTCTCGACCGCATCGGGACAGACACGACCGGATCAGGCCGGGCCGACAAGTGGGAACGCAATCCTGAAACGGCCGAGGCGGCCCCGGAAGCACCCGCGGCGGCCGGCACGGCTCCTGCGGCCAAAGGAGCGGCTCCCGCAAGCGCCGCTCCTGCGGCTGGCGCCGCGGCTGGTAGTGACTCGGCGGCAACGGGGGCCAAGAAGAAGTAGCCCTTCGGGGCGACGGGAGAAGAGTTCCTGGTGCCCATGGAAAGACGTAGCGACGGACCTCGGCTCGCCCTTGAGGCCACCGCCGTCATCCACGTCGACGTGTTGAGCCCGGCCATCTACTCGCGCATTGTCAACGCGAGCCAACGGGGCATGCAGTTGGTGATGCCCGATTCCCGACCCGTGGGAACTCGGATCCGGGTCACCGTCAGTATCGAGGAGCCACCGCGCGAGATCACAGTAGCGGGAATCATCGTGCATACCGCCACCATGGAGAACATCAACCCGCGCCTCTCGGCACGCATCGGGATCTTTCTCACTGAGACCGGCGAAGACTGGCGCGCCCTATGCGACAGCTTGGCGCGACTGGCACCGAAGAAACCCAAGTAGCGAAGGCCAGCAGTTGACCCACACCGACCCAGTCGTGGATTGAACCGCAGCCCGGTCGAATTTCAAAGCGCCGAGGCCCAGCGCTCCTACCGCGCCAAGACCGCGGCGATCCCGAGAAAATCGCGGCGTTTATGGCGTGAATCTGTGGCCATTGTGGTGTTCCTCTTTCAACGGCTTTTCGACCTAAACACGTCTAGGATCTGACTCGCCGCTTGGAATGCCGATGTTGCGTCGGTGAACCCGCTCACCTGCATCTCGTAGTACATCGCGCCTATGTGAGCATAGACGGTGTGGACAGTCAGTGCGGATTTCCCAATGGCGTCAGAAGCATTGTAGTTCGGGATGGGCAAGGAAGCGCCGGCAGTGCTCTTCTGCGTGTTGAACATCGCGGTGGCCTTTGCAGCGGTACCGAAGTACATGGCCCAGATCACGGCGAGTTCCTGATTGGTGCTGACCAGGCTTTGGTACAAGCTCACCGTGCACCCTGCGTCGGTATAGAGATCAGCGCCGCCGTCAATGAAGCTGAACAAGTCAGCCTGAGTCCCTTCGGTTAGAATCTGAAAGGCCATCGAATCGTTCGGGTCCAGTTGCCACCCGGGCACGTCGTTCGGGTCGAACTTGTATTGAGCACCAAGCGCCGCCGGGGAAATCGGGCGAGGGCCGCTGCCGGCATCCGCGGTAGGTTCCACACACAAGCACGCCGCGAAAGTGCCCACCGAAGTGCATGTCTGTGCGCCCTGCTGCCCGGTAGCACACGCGCAGGCGACGCTGACCCCCGGAACGCAGACCCCCGGCTCGGCGCTGGTGGCCGTGGCCGGCTGGCCGCCAGTTCCACCGCCACCCATTCCGGCAGGGCCGCCACTGCCGCCCGTGGCCGCAGGAGCGTCTGGCCGGCTGGTGGCGCCGCCATCGCCCCCGGCATCCGCCGTGGGCGTCGAGCACACGCACGCCGCGAACGTGTTCGACGATGTGCATGTTTGCGTACCTTGGTGGCCGGCGGGGCACGCGCACGCGACGCTCGCGCCAGGAACGCACGCGGCGCTTTGACTCCCGCCGGTGCCGCCGGTATCCCCAGCATCGTAAATGGTCAAGGTCCGCAGCCCGTTCCCTTCGCACGAACACGCCACCAGAAGACCCGCAAGCACAAAACGCAGTCTGGCTACCATGCGGACCATGGTCGCTCCATTCGGGATTTGTTCGCAAACAGTTCCGGGGGGCTACCCCGTAGGGCTGGCGGCCTTCGGGCGGAGCGGGACCACGTTCTCCTCCTCAGCCTCTCTTTGGCTGCGCCCGCCGTCGAGGCTATTGGTATAGCTCCGCACTCGCGAGGGCGTCGCCGCTGCCATCCTCTCCGCCGGCGATGAGCACCTTTCCACTCAGCAGGAGGGTCGCCGTGTGCGACCACCTCGCCACTGTCATGCTCCCGGTGGCCGCGAATGTTCCGGCCGCCGGGTCGTATAGCTCCGCGCTCGCGAGAACACTTCCGCTGGCACTACTACCGCCGGCAATGATGACCGTCCCGTTGCCCAACAACGTCGCCGTGGCACTCGCCCTCGCCACGCTCATGCTGCCGGTCGCTGTGAACGTCCCGGCCACTGGGTCGTACAGCTCCGCGCTCGAATAACCACCGCCGGCGATGAGGACCTTCCCGTTGCCCAACAATGTCGCCATGGCACTCGCCCTCGCCACGCTCATGCTGCCAGTTGCCGTGAATGTCCCGGCCGCTGGGTCGTATAGCTCCGCGCTCGAATAGCCGCCGCCGGCGATGAGGACCTTCCCGTTGCCCAACAATGTCGCCGTGTGTTCGTGCCTTTCCGCCGTCATGCTGCCGCTTGCTGCGAATGTCCCGGCCGCTGGGTCGTATAGCTCCGCGCTCGAATAGCCACCGCCGACGATGAGGACCTTCCCGTTGCCCAAAAATGTCGCCGTGTGTTCGTGCCTTTCCGCCGTCATGCTGCCGGTTGCCGTGAATGTCCCGGCCGCCGGGTCGTACAGTTCAGCGCTCGCCAGACCCCCGGGACCCCAGCCGCCGGCGATGAGGACCTTCCCGCTCGGCAACAACGTCGCCGTGGGCCCTGTCCTCGCCACGCCCATGCCGCCAGTTGCCGTGAATGCCCCGGCTGCTGGGTCGTATAGCTCCGCGCTCGCGAGAACACTTCCGCTGGCACTATTCCCGCCGGCGATGAACACCTTCCCGTTGCCCAACAACGTCGCCGTATGGTACTCCCTTGCCACGGTCATGGTGCCCGTGTCCGTGAAACCTCCTTGCAGCGCCTCCCCATCCGGGAACGCATCGTTGGCCGACGGGGCTGCGTCGCCGACGGCCGGGACGTCGGCGCCCTGGTCTGCTGCCGCGTCCACGACAGGCCCATGAGCCTCGCCTATTCCGGGAGAGTCGCCGGCACCATCTATGGTGGCGGAAGCGTCTGGTGAGCTGGTGGCATGACTGCAACCGCCGAGCGATGCCACCAGCAGGCACGAGAGTACGACGCGCAGTCTGATTGCCATGCGAACCATCGTCGCTCCATTCGGAATTCGCCGCAATCAGTTCCGGGACGCCGCTACCCCGCCGCGCTGGCGGCCTCCGGGCGGAGCGGAACCACGCGCTAGAGGGGCAGCGCGCTCGCTGGCGCTCGCTGGCTTCACTACGCCCCTTCCGCCTGCTTGAACGGAATCACCTTCACGTTCGCGCGCAACTTGTCTAGGCAGTCCGCCCAGCCGCTCATCATCTTGCGCCGCTCGGCCAGAAAGCTGGTGCGGTTGTACGCGTTGGCGTTTTGGCATTTCCCGGGAAATCCGTGTGATTTGTGCCGGTTGCCGGACTTCCGCGGACTGCTGTGGAATCTCGAATGGGTCTCGCTACCCAACTGACCGCGCACCGACGCAGATTCGTTGCGCTTTTCGATCTGCCCGACGGTGAGTTACCCCCAAAGTTACCCCCGGAGAGGGAGCCGTGCGCGTTCGGCCGGCGTGGTGCCAGAAGGGAACCGAAGACGGCACCCCTGCGAACCGTCCCGGTACCACTCTACAATACTGGCCATACGAACCATGAGGGGTTCGGCAGTCGTCGAGGCAAACGGCCGCGATCAAGACCTGCTCCGATACCCTGGCTTACCGACGTGCCCGGCCACTCGCGCTTCGAGCTGGGCCAGTCTCGCCACCATTTCGTCGATCTCGACCAACTTGGTGGCGCTCTCCACGACCGTGCGGCAAGCGGACACGCGCGCGGAGTCTGCAACGGCCTCACCACTGGCCATCGCCACCAGCCCGGTGGCCGCCTTGCTCATGCCCGCGGCCAGGATGGCGCGCCCCACAGCGATGTTTTCCGTCATGCGCGCGCGGATGGCCTCGGCAATCGGAGGCTTGGCCTTCCACCTTCGCCCGCTGCGCGCGGAAATGCTGGCAGCCGTGGCCGCATCTCCAAGGGTGCGCCCCAATGCCAGGGCATCCACGAACAGGATTTCACGCGGGTTCAGCGCTTCGCCAGCCTCTGCGTCGTCGTCCCCGATCTGGCCATCCACGGCCACCGAGTGCAGGTCGGGATCAAGCGCGGGATTATGGCTTGTCGGCACCATTGGCCTCCGCGGCGCGGGCCGCTGCTGTCAGAGCATCCAGCTTGGCCGCGCACTGTTCGCTGCTCATGCCGAGAACCGAGACGTGAAGGGCAATGAGGCGGGCCAGCTCGGATTCGTCTTGCTTCATCCCAAGCCGAAGGGCTGTCTCAACTTCCCCTGGGGCAAGGATCTGCGCCAGCTCGCGACGGTACTCCTCGACTGGCACAACCGTAAGCAAGGCGGCGCCGCGGCGGTGGTCGCCAAGGGGCAGAATACCTGCGAACGGCAAGGGAATCGTCACCTGCGGCGGGCGCCTTTCTTCTTCCGATGCGCGCCGGGCAAGCGCATCAACCCTACGACAGAGGGATCCAAGATTCATTGCAGCCCCCATGGTTGCGGCTTTGGCGTCTGGCCGTCGAAGGCTATCTCCCGCTGCGTGGCTTGCACGCTGGCGCGCGTTTGCGGCGCCGGTGGGGTCTTTGCCGTCTGAATCGCCACGCCGCAGGCGGTGCGCGTGGTTCTGCACTGGGGAAAGGCGCATCCCGTCACCCGGCAATCGTGGTCTTCGCCCCGCTTGGTGGGCGGCGCCGCCGTGACGCTCGCCACGTTCCCCACGTGGCCACCAAGCGTGGCTTTTCGGCAATGAGCGTGAAGCGCGCCGCCAGCACGACCGGGGGATCTTGGAGCCACTCGGCGGGCGTTCGCTTCGAGACGTAGAACGCGGCCCCGTGGAAATCGTCATCATGGGGCTTCATCACGCAGCGATCCCGCTGTGAGGTTGCGGTCCTGTCGCAGGTCGAGGGTGCCGTGCGCACCGAACGGCGCGAGAACCTGCGCCCACGTGGATTGAAGCGCTCCGGTGTCTACGTCGCGAAAACGGCGCTTCAATTCGACGATGGCGTGTAGGTGGACGTTCCACGAGTCCCCCTCGGCCCCGCTGGCAGGCTTGACATGGATGTGACCTTCGCCGCCCGCGATGACAGCGCGTGCAGGCGCCTCTCGGAAGAACCGCGCACGTCCCTGGCCCAGCACACGATGGCCACGGATGGGATCTGCCGCCGCCACCGTCAACGTGAGCAGCGCAAAGCCGTACCGCGCGGCCCCACAGCGAGCACGTGCACGCATTCGGCTTTCGAGATGCTTTCGACGTTGGACAGCCTTACGACGCGCGCAACGTGGACAGTAGGCGGCTCCGCAGCGCCACCCGCTGCGCATCTTCCCAGCACGGGCACATAGGGACAGGCGCGAGGCTGCCGTGTCCATGAAGAGTGCCCCCAGCGGATCCGTTGCGCGCAGCAGCTCTGCGACCTGCCGCAGCTTCCCCGCAAGCGCGGCGGTCGCGCACCCGCGCTTGTCATTGGGCGACTCCATAAGATCAGAGATGGAAGGCGAGCGCGCAGCCGACACGGCATCACCCCACGGCCAGCCGTTGACGTGGACGGTACGCAGAACGCTCGCACCGTTTCCCGCGCGTGTTCACGGCCTAGCCTCGGCCGGTGCCGTTGGCCGTGACTCTGCGATGCGCTCAGCAATCCACGCGTTCACCTCGGAGGCGAGCCAGCCGACCGAGCGTGGCCCCAGGTGGATCTGCTTGGGGAAAGTGCCCTCGGCCAGTCGCTGGTAGATCGTCGAGCGCTTGAGTCCTGTCAGTGCTTCAACTTGCCGCCGCCTGAGAAATCGCGTTGTATTTTGCATGCCGTTCCTTGGAGCCAGACCAATTCGGCTCTTTGGGGAACAGCGTAGGAAACGCCAGGGCAGCTAGAGCGCAATTGCGGAAGATTTCCCGCAACTGCGGAAAATCCGTCAAGGTGTCAGTCCTGGTCCTCGGGCAGGAGCGACGCCTTGTTGAGGTGCTCTTCAATGGTCCGCGCGGCCACACGACGTCCGGCTTTCTTCGTGAAGCCCTCAATCTTCTGCGCCGCTATCCATGGGTCACCGAGGGGGATGCCGTGCGCCTTGGCGAGCCCCAGAATGATCTTCAGCAAGGTGTCGCGTTCTCGGGTGAGAAGCGGCTTGTCTGCGACGGTTGGCTTCTGTTCTTCCACCTTCGGGCGCGGAAACTCCGCCGGCAGCGCCCAAGGATTCCGCAGGCCCTCGGCCCATGCCGCGAATTCAGTGAGGTTGATCGTCTGTCGATGCTTCGGCGTCTTGTCGTCGTCCGGCGTCTTCACCACGCGGATGCCCATGCCGAGGTGGCGCTGGGCGATACGCAACCGTTTATAGAACTTCGTGGGAATGGTTAGCAGCGACGGAAGGACCGCGTTTTTCACAGCATCGCTCTGGAGGAGATCGAGAGCGTTCGCGCGGAGTTTGTGCTCGGCGGCGACCTTCATCCGATTCAGGTCGCTTTCCAACCATGCAAACTCAATTCCAAGGCGCGAAAATGTCTTGCCTGCTTGGATTTCACTTGGGGCGATCTCACTTGGGGCGATGTCACACGATAGCGCCACAGCTTCCCACAATTCAACTAGTGAGCTGGGCAGCCACTCATCCCAGGCCGGCTTGCCTCGTTCGAGGATAGCAGCACACAGAACCGCGGCGGCCTGCTCCGTGGTCTTCTTCGTGGCTTCTTCGTGTTCCGACGCCACGACGCCGGAAGTCGGCATGTTGCCTAGACGTTTGCGATCTCGTACCTTGGCCATGGGCGGAAACATTCCTTCCGTCTAGCGCCCGCCGGTCCTGACCACCGCGCGGGCGCAATCGTTTCAGTGTAGCCGAAAACAGGCTCACCGGGCCTAACGGAACCATGTGGCCGCGCCTGCGCGGGCGCGACATTTAGATGAATCGCAGCGCTCTGCCTTCGATGCGGCCAGCGCGCCAACATGGAACAGAGGTAGCAGGCTCAGCGCCAAGTTCGCGCCATACGGTGATTCCAACTTCACGTCCGCGGACAAGGCAAATTTGCTTGGTAGCGGGCTCGTCAACATCGACCTACCATGGAGCTGGGAGGTTCTGCGTGACATGAGAAGATTCCTGCTTCTGGCCGTTGCGTTCGCAGCCGTCTTGACATTGGGCATCTCTCGGGCGGACCGCACACCCACCCCAGGCAGGACCCGAAAGGCGGCCGGCCCCTCACGCACATCTGTTCAGCGAGTGGCGCCGCTTGACTACGACGCGTGTGTCGCCTGGGTCAAGGCCACGGTTGAGGCTCCGGTGTATCCCGGAGCGACCGGAGCAGTGGTTGACTTGCAGGCGTTCTTTCATCCGGAAATCCAGGGTGGCACAGGGCAAATACCGAAACTCATGTTGTTTGGCGGGCGCGACCACAAGGTATTTCTTGGGTGTCTGAACTGCGGCAGCTCAGAGCGTGAATCGATCTGGAACAAGGACGGCCCCCACGGCCCGGGATTCGTCGCGTCTGAGAGCATCTGGAAGCGATTCAGCGACTACGGCTCAGAGTACGGTGCTTTCAGTCCCTGGGCCAGCGTCGCGCGTGAGCCTCCGGTCATCGTTGACCAGGCCGGAAGGTACTACGGGCACTTCACCGTGAGCACGTTCGACGCGGAGAGGACTCATCATTCGGGCGCGCGGTTCATTCTGGACATCGTTCAGGCCGTCCGTGCCGCACAATAGAGGCGCCACAGGCCGCCTCGGTGGGGAGGCAAACGCTATCAGCCTGTGACCCTGCGCCTCAGCTTGACCGGCCGGCCGACCGGCCGCCGAGCCGGTGGTTTGGTGGACTGACGGAGCAAGCGAGCCAGCGGCACACCAAAGGCTTCAGCCGTCGCTACGACAGTCCTGAGCGTAGGGTTCAAGGCCGCATATTCGAGTTTTTGGAAGTGCTTGAGATCGATCCCGATGGCATCGGCAGCCTGCTGCTGCGACCACCGGCGGGCAGCCCTCAGGCGCGCCAAGTTCGCGGCAAGGCTCTGCCTGGTGTTCTCGAAGGCCGGCCGCGAAGCCATGCCCTACCCGTAGCCCCAAAGGGTTCCACCAAAAACCTCACGGATGGGGTATTATGCCCGAGTGCGAACAGCCTCGACAGACTCCACCTGCGTACCGTGGAGAAGGCCGAGACTAGGCTTCTTCAACTGGAGGGATGACATGAGACGGACGCTTGCAGTTCTCTTGGCAGCCGTGGCGCTTGTTTGGGGTTGTGGAAGCGGCGGCGGCAGCCCGCCGGGGTCCGAAGGTGGACCCTGCTATGCGAATAATACGTGCGACTCCGGCCTTTCGTGCCTAAGTAGCGTCTGCGTGAAGTCAAGTGGGACCGGGACGGGAACGGGGACCGGGACGGGAACGGCGGTGACATGCATTGAGTCAGGCACGGCGTGCAGCACTACATCCGCGAGTGACACGCTTGGTGGATGCTGCGCGGGCGAGTTGTGCATTCACGACCTGACTGCACCCTCGATCCAAGTGTGCGCCACACAGTGCAACGGCAACGCCCAATGCACAAGCGGATGCTGCAAGATGCTCTCGGACGGCTCGGCGTCGGTCTGCGCACCAGCAACCTACTGTGCGGTTCCTGCGTGCGGGACCGCAGGCACGGCGTGCAGCACTACATCCGCGAGTGACACGCTTGGTGGATGCTGCGCGGGCGAGTTGTGCATTCACGACCTGACTGCACCCTCGATCCAAGTGTGCGCCACACAGTGCAACGGCAACGCCCAATGCACAAGCGGATGCTGCAAGATGCTCTCGGACGGCTCGGCGTCGGTCTGCGCACCAGCAACCTACTGTGCGGTTCCTGCGTGCGGGACCGCAGGCACGGCGTGCAGCACCGGCGCGCTGTGCTGTTCAGGATTCATCTGCGTGACTCCATCGAACACATGCGCGGCGACGTGTACCAGCAACGCGGGTTGTGTTAGCGGGTGCTGCGCGCTGTTGAGCGACGGTAGCCAAAGTGTCTGCTCGGCGCCGACCTGGTGTCCGTGATTCCCCCGGCGGTGCTACCCCGTGGGGCTGGCGGCCTTCGTGCGGAAGAAGATGCAGGCGCCAAGTGGCGGGACGCCCGCGGGCATTCGATTGCCTCACTACGCCCCTTCCGCCTGCCTGAACGGAATCACCCTAACGCTCGCGCGCAGCTTGTCGAGGTAGTCCGCCCAGCCGTTCATCATCTTGCGCCGCTCGGGCAGAAAACTGGTCCGGTTGTACGCTCGGCCGTTGGCGTCCTTCACTGCGTGAGCTAGCTGCGCTTCGATCAGGTCGACTCTGTAGCCCAGCACTTCGTCGAGGAGTGTTCGCGCCGTTGCGCGGAACCCGTGCCCGCACGTCACCGCCCGCTCGATGCCCATGCGCCGCAGGGCCGCGGTGACGGCGTTGTTGCTCATGGGCCGCTGGTTGCTGCGCGCGCTGGGGAAAACATAGGGGCCGCGCCCGGTGAGCGGTTGCAGCTCTCGAAGGATCGCCACTGCTTGCGGTGCCAGCGGAACAAGGTGCGGCGTTTTCGTCTTGCTTGCGGTGAATTTCCACTCGCCCGCGTCCAGATCGATGTCGGCCCACTTGGCGCTGCGCAATTCCCCAGGCCGCACGAAAAGCATCGGCGCCAGCTTGAGGGCTGCGACCACCACCGGCGTTCCGTCTTGGTAGCCCCACAGCGCGCGCAGCAGTTCGCCCAGCGCGTTCGGGTCGGTCACGGCCGCGAAGTGTTCGGGGTTGGTAGGCTTGAGGGCGCCTCGCAGGTCGGCCGCCGCGTCCCGGTCGGCGCGGCCGGTGACGATGGCGTATCTGAAGACGGCGCCGATGTCAGTACGCACGCGGTGGGCCGTTTCGAGCACGTTGCGGTTCTCGATACGCTGGAGCACCCGCAGAATGTCCGGTGGCGCGAGTTCCCCGATAGGCCGGCCACCGATGTATGGGAACACGTCCCGCTCCAGCCGGCTCAAGACGCGCGTGGCGTGGCTAGGTGCCCAGCCGGATGAGTTCTTCTCCAACCACTCGCGCGCCACCACCTCGAAGGTGTTGGCGGCGTTCTCGGCCCGGGCGGCGCGCTGCGCCCGGCGGTGCACGCTGGGATCAATGCCGTCGGCCAATAGCCTGCGCGCTTCGTTGCACCGGGCGCGCGCGTCGGCCAGTTTCACATCCGGGTAGACGCCCAAGGAGATCAGCTTCTCCTTGCCAGCGAAGCGGTACTTCAACCTCCACCACCTGCCGCCGGCTGGCACCACTTCCAGGTACAAGCCACCGGCATCGTACAGACGGACTCGCTTGCCCATCGCCTTGGTCTTGCGGATCGCGGTGTCCGTCAGCATGGGGGATCCTTCGTTGGGGGTAACTGTATTCGGGAACCCGGAGTTACCCCCAAGGTTACCCCCGCCGGGTTCCGGCTGTCAACGGAACGTCCCGGACGTACCTGGACCGTGTTTACCGGGAAATCTGTGTGATCTGTGCCTGTTGCCGGACTTCCGCGGACTGCTGTGGAACCTGTATTTGTGGCGGGTCTCGGACTCGAACCGAGGGCCCGGCGCGTATGAAACGCCTGCTCTAACCAGCTGAGCTAACCCGCCGTCTTTCTGATGCGTCGCTCTCCCGCCTGCCGTGAAGCCGACAAGAAACGACGCCGGGGGATCTTGCTTGCCTAGCCTCGCCTGTCAAGCTCTGAGACAGAAAGTGTGAAGCTCGCGTGATTCCTTGACGGAGCCCCTGCTGCTCCTATAGAAGCCGCAAGAGCCATGCGCCTATATGCCGGAAAGATCCCCGTGATCGGTGCCGAGATTATCAAGGCACTCATCGATGCGGAGGATATCTCGGTCACTGACCGGGCCGAAGCCGATCTCGACGTGCAGGCTGTGTTGAAGGAATACCTGCGCCTGGAGCGAGAGATCACCGACAAGGCCAAGGACCTGCTGCAGAAGCGCAACCTACCCTACGAGCAGTTCGGCAAGGTCAAGCGCTCCCTCGCCAATGAAAAGAGCTTCGGTCTGGGTGATGAAGGACTGGAGTGGATGACCACGCAGATCATCGAGTCCTTCATGCAATCCCTGCATGTCGAGGAGATCTTCGCCGACGACGCCACTCTGCGAAAGCGGATGGTCGACATCCTCAAGAAGCACATGCAGATTGACGACGAGGTTGACGCCGAGGTGCGCCGCCGGATCAAGAATCTGGAAGAGGGCACCGCGACCTGGGAGGTCGAGTACCAGAAGGCACTCGACCAGATCAAAAAGAACCGGCGTCTCGACGAGAAGTAGGCGAGGACAGCCTCGCGGAAATTCGTGGCTGGGTGAGCATGGCACCTCCTCCACGCACGGCCACCATGAACGGACGCTCGCGGCTGGCGCTGTCACCCGCCGTGGGACTGGCAGGACTAGCCGTGGTGGCCTTTGTCTACGTGGCCCTGCGACGCATGGGCTATCCCTTCGAGCTCGAGTGGATGGAGGGAAGCATCGTCGAGCACGTCCAGCGCGTGCTGGACGGGAAGCCCATCTACACGAGCCCCTCGGTCGAATTCGTCCCGTATCTCTACAACCCGCTCTACTACTACCTGTCGGCGCTCGTGGCCAAGGCCATGGGCAACGGCACGTCCACGCTTCGCTTCGTGTCGTTCTGCTGCACCCTCGCGCTGTTCGCAACGCTCTACGATCTGGTCGCCCGAGAGACGAAGAGCCGCCTTGCCGGCGTCCTCGCGTTGGGCATCCTCGCCGCCACCTTTGGACTCAACGGGCAGTGGTTCGATCTGGCACGCACCGATACTCTCTTCATGGCGCTGCTTCTCGGTTCCGCCTGGTGCGTTCGTTTTGCCGAACGGAGGCGCGGCCTTCTGGTAGGAGCAGCCCTCTTCTGCTTAGCGTTCCTGGCCAAGCAGACGGCGCTTCCATCGCTTGTGGCCCTGGCGCTTGGAGCGTGGGCCCTGCGCGGATTTCGACGTTCGCTCTGGTTCACCTTGCCCGCGGTATTGCTCACCGGCGGAAGCGTGCTCTGCCTGAACCTGTGGACCGGCGGGTGGTACTGGTACTACGCCTTCATGGTGCCCTTCGGCCACACGACCGGCAGCAGGGAGTCGCTCGTCTTCGACTTTTGGCGGGTCGAAACCCTCGGCCAGCTCCCTGTTCCCACACTCGCCTTCATCGCTCTGCTCGCCAGCCCCCAAGGGGGCACCCGCCGCGGCCCGTGGCTGTTTTACCTGCTGTTCTGCTCGTGTCAGTTGATGGCGGCGTATCTGGTCCGAATTCACGGCGGCAGCTATCTGAATGATCTGATCCCCGCCCACGTCGGTCTCAGTATCGCTTTCGGACTCGCCCTCGCCGAGGGATTCGAGCGCGCCAAGGAACTCGATCCGGCGTGGCTGGAACGAGCCAGACTCCTCGGGGGGATCGTCGCGGCGGTGCAACTCGCCGCACTGATGTACAACCCTCACGCCATGCTGCCGAGTGCCCGCGATCGCGAGGCCGGCATGGCGTTCATCGAACACCTGCGTGAAACCCCAGGCGAGGTTTTCGTCCCACAGCACCCCAATCTTGCTCGGCTGGCTGGCAAACCTTCGCACGCGGCCTTCCAGGCGATGTCCGACATGCTCCTCTTGCAGGCCGATCCCTTCGACGCCAAGGGCACGCTCTACCGCGCATTTCACGAGGCATTCGAGAACCATCGCTTCTCGACGATTGTTCTGGACCATCGTGACAGGTGGTTCTTTCAGGACGATTTGCGGGACTACTACCGGCCCGCAGGTGTCACTTGGTTCGACGAGCCCGACGTGTTCATCCCGATTACCGGCGGTCCTTGCCGCCCCGATTGGGTCTACCTCCCGGCTCGACCCTGAGCACAAATCGCGCTGCTACGGCCCTGGTCTCTTGCGCACGATGGGTTCGCTCGGTGAAATGGGCTGACCGGCCGGCGGCGACACTTTGATTTCCGGCTGTGGCATCGGCCCTGGGGAAGGTCGCGGGCGCCGATCGCGCGCCAGTGACAGCACCATGCGCACCATCTTGTCAATGCCCACTGCCACGTCGCTCAGGCGTGCGTCGTCGATCATGTAGGCTGGCGTGCTGACCACGCTGGTCTTCTGGTCGACCATGATGTCGCGCACCGGGCACGGGCGCACGTCAGCGCCCATGACCGCGGCGTGCTTGGCCGGCTCGCACGCCCGCGCACCGAGCGTGATGCGCACACCGGCCACCGGCCCGAGCACCCGCGCGGCCAGAATGGGCGCCAGACAGATGAATCCCATGGGCCGTCGCCGTGCCAGCATGGCTTTGAGCAGACGTTCCACCTCCGGATGCACTTTGCAAACCACTCCCTTGTCAGCGTAGTCCGACAACAGATTGGCCACGCCCTCGCCGCCCGGAAAGATGAGCGCGTCGAGCTCGTTGTCGCGCACGCTGGCGAGGTCGCGCAACTGGCCGCGCGCGATGCGGGCCGCCTCCGCCGGCACCCGGCGAGGACTCGCATCTGGGTCGACCTTGCCGCTCAGATGGTCCACCACCCGCGACTGAATCAGATCCGGGGCCAGGCACACTGGCTCAGCCCCGCCGCGTTCGAGCGACAGAAGAGTCAGGACTGCCTCGCGAACCTCGGAACCATCCTCGGAACCGCAGCCAGAGAGAACGACACCCACGCGTTTGGCCATGTCCCAGCGCTAGCAGATTTTCCCTCGAGATCCAAGTGAGAGAGCCGTCTGAGCCCCGCCCGTGGTCGCGATTCTGCTCTCTATGTACCCGGCGAGCTGACCCGCAATGATCGCCTGGCGCGCACCCCGCACCAGCGAAAGGTAGTGCTCGAGGTTGTGCAAGGTCGCCAGCCGGTAGTAGAGGATCTCCTTCACGCGAAACAGGTGAGCCAGATAGGCGCGGCTGTAGCGCCGGCACGCCTCGCAGGCACAGCCTTCTTCGATGGGGAGCGCGGCGGTGCAATGAACCGCGTTCGCGATGTTGATGTGGCCCCCGCGCACAAACAGACGACCGTTGCGTGCAGCGCGAGTGGGCATCACGCAGTCGAACATGTCGATACCCGATGTGATGGCCACCAGAAGATCCTTCGGGGTTCCCACGCCCATCAGATAGCGCGGACGCGCCTCTGGCATACGCGGGCCGATCTCGCGCACCACCGCATGCATGGTCTCAGGTGGCTCCCCCACGCTGAGCCCGCCCAGGGCCACGCCATCGAACGGCATCTCGGCAATCGCAGCCAGGTGTTCCGTGCGCAGGCCCAGGTCAGTGCCCCCTTGCACGATGCCGAAGCGCAGCTGTCCCGGTGCTGGCGTGCTGCCCACACAGCGACGCGCCCACCTGGTGGTTCGCTCCATCGCCCGAACCAGCACTTCGCGGGAGGCGTCCGAAGCCGGACATTCGTCAAAGGCCATGGCAACGTCGCTGCCCAGATCGGCCTGAATGGCCATGGCCGACTCAGGCGTCAGGCGCTGCTCGCTGCCGTCGACATGCGAATGGAAGGTCACACCGTCGTCGTCGATCTTGCGGCGTCCGTTGTGGCTGAACACCTGGTAGCCACCCGAATCCGTGAGGATGGCGCGCGGCCAGGCCATGAAGGTGTGCAGCCCGCCCAAGTCGCGCACCAGCCCAGCCCCCGGACGCATAGCCAGGTGATAGGTGTTGGCCAGAACAATCTGCGCGCCCAGCGCTTCCAGATCGCCGGAGGCCAGCGACTTGACTGTGGCTTGCGTGCCCACTGGCATGAACACGGGCGTTTCGACTAGGCCGTGGTTGGTTTGCAGCACCCCAGCCCGCGCCTCGCCACAGCGCGCTTGCACAAAAAAAGCAGCACTCACGACAGCACGCTCCCAGGACGGATAAACATGGCGTCGCCGTAGCTGTAGAATCGGTACCCGCGCTCGATGGCCTCGCGGTACGCACCCAGCACGGGTTCACGACCGGCGAAAGCAGCCACCAGCATGAGTAGCGATGAGCGGGGCAAGTGGAAATTGGTCACCAGGTCGGTCACCACGCGAAACTCAGCCCCTGGCACAAGAAACAGGCGGGTCGAGCCGCAGCCGGCAGCCAAGGGACCCAGCCGGGCCAGGGTCTCCAAGGTTCGCACCACGGTCGTGCCCACGGCCACGATGGGCCGGCCTTGCGCCTGGGCCTGGCGCAAACTCTGGGCGGCAGCCTCGGAAACCTCATAGCGTTCGGCATCCAGACGGTGCTGCGCGATGTCCGGCGTGGTCACCGGACGAAAGGTGCCAGGCCCTACGTGCAGGGTGATGCGTGCGATCTCGTGGCCTGCGGCCTCAAGCCTGGTCAGCAGATCATCGGTGAAATGCAAGCCTGCCGTGGGAGCCGCCACGGCGCCCGGCTGACGCGCGTAGACCGTCTGGTAGCGAATCTTGTCGTCGGCCGCGCGAACCGCGGTCCCCCGCTCTTTTCTCGCCGCCTCGATGTACGGGGGCAGTGGAACCGTGCCGATCTCGTCAATACGCGCCAGCAACCCCTCCTGGCCTGGTCCAGAAAAGCGAAGCTCGACCTCCCCGCGAGGACCACGCCCGAGGATTTCGGCGTGCAAGTCGCCTGCGAACCGCAGGCGCGCGCCGAGCGACTGCCGGCCCAACCCGCGCGCCAATGCGTGCCAGTCTTCGCGCCAGCCCGCACCGCCGCCGCTGTCATCAGCGGACACCCTCTCGACCAGGAGGATCTCAACCCGGCCGCCCGTGGACTTGCTGCCTGACAGTCGGGCAGGAATGACGCGCGTGTCGTTGACCACCAGCAAAGAACGCGGGCGGAGAAAGCGAGCAATATCTCCGAAAAGAGCATGATTGCGCTCCCCCGTGTCTCGGCTAAGAATCAGCAAGCGCGCTTCGTCCCTCCGAGAGGCGGGTTGCGTGGCGACCAGGCGAAGTGGTAGCTGGTAGTTGAAATCTTCGGTTCGCAGGTAGTATCAACTCCTCAAAGGCGTAGCATGCCCGTCGGCAGAACAAAGGCAATGTCTAGGGAACGCAGAGATAGTACCTCGTCGGTGCCATCCGGTGCCGCCAACTTCCCGGAGTTCGTCGTCAAGAACACGCGCGAGTTCCTCGCCGGCTTCCAGCCATCGGGAGGAAATGGCGGCGTATTCTGTCCCACCCGCCGCAATGTTCCCGTGGGCGAGACGGTGGCGGTAAAGGTCCGCCTCGGTCGCCGGAAGCCTCCCATGGTGGTGTACGGACAGGTCGCCTGGCGGCGGCCGGGACGACACATCCTGAAAATCCGCGCCGGTATCGGCGTCGAGTTTCTGGCCAGCGAACGCGCCAAGTGGGAGTTTCTGCTCGATCTCGCCCGGACCGGCACCAGCGCACACAGCCGGCGGCGCCACGAGCGCGTCCCGGTCGACCTGCCCATCTCCTGGCGACTGGTCGGCAGCCTGGAGGCATTCTCCGGCTACCTACGCGACGTGGGGCGCGGCGGCGCCTTCGTGCTCTCGTCCGCCACCGTGGCCATCCAAGAACGGGTGGTGTTGGAGATTGCCCCGCCCGGCGCTGAAGTGCCCATGGCCTTCATCGGTCGTGTGGCCTGGGCGGGCAAGTCCGGCAGCGAGAACGTGTTCGGCATCGCCTGGCGTGCGCGGGATGCCGGAGGCGGCCGACGTATCAAAGAGATGGTGCGCAGGCTGACCGGTTTGCAGAGCCCGTTGCGGGTGTAGTCGCGCCAACTCACCAAATCAGCGACAGCGCGTACAGTGTCCCGCTGTTGGCGAGCACGTAGATCTCACGTCTCTCAGCATCGATGAGGGGCACCGCGCACATTCCGCGGCCTGGGTCGAAGACCTGCAGGAGCTGTCCGTTCGATCGATCCACCACGAACAGACCGGAGCGGCCACCGGTGAAAATCAGGTAGGGGCCAACTTCCTGAGGCGAGGTCAGGTCGCCAGCCTGGGCCAGCCCTTGCCGCCAAGCGATGCGTCCTTGCATTGTCACCGCGGCCAAGCCATCCCGCGGGGAGGCCACGTACAGTCGGGTCGCCCCGGCCCGGATAGCCACGGCTCCCTCCACCCCCAGGCGCCAGACCACCTCGCCGTCTTTGGCCCGCAAGGCGTACAGCCCGCCCGAGTAAGAGGCCGCGATCACCAGATCATCGCGCAATACAGGGGTCGAATCCACGTCGACAAATTGATCCGAGGCAGCGGCCAGGGAGTGGGCCCAGCGCAGTTCACCGGTCTCGGCGCCCAGCGCGACCAGGTACCCGTCATCGAAACCCGTGTAGATGACATCACCGCCTAGGCGCGGCCCCGCGTGACCGTGGATGCTGAATCCCTCGGGCGTGTCGCGTTCGTACTGCCACCGCTTCTTGCCTGTGGCTGCTTCCAGCGCGACCACGCGATTCGCTGCGCTGGCGAAGTAGACCAGGGCGGCTCCCACCTCGGGCTGGCGCTCGACCGCGCCCTTGCCTTTGTACGACCAACGGGTTGTCCCTTCCTGCGGGTCGAGCGCGTAGAAGATCCCGTCGTCGCTGCCCAGGTAGACCTGTCCGTGTGCCTGATCAAAACGCGCCTCACCATCAACGCCCCCCGCGATCGGCACAGACCAGATCAGGCGGCCGCTCGCCGTGTCCACCGCCGCCACCCGTCCCGCGCGCGAGCCCAGAATGAGACGCGAATCAACCAGCGCTCCCGTGGCACATTCCTCGGGCTGCGCTTCGCTGGCAGAGTAGGGATGGATGACCATGCGCCAGCGCATTTGGACGACGCCGGCTGGATACTCATGCCGTGCCTCGGTCGCGCGATGAAGGGCGCCGCCTCCGCAGCCGCACAGCACCAGCAATAGGCCCAGCGCACGGCCGGGCCGAGCCGCGAGTTGGCGCGGGAACGACATCAACCACTCTCTATTGGTCGCCCAGCGCGGCCAGGCGGTCATCGATGTCCCTGCGCAACGAAGTCTTGGGCATCTTGTCCAGGATCTCGTGCAGGACTTTTTCGGCGTCCTTGCCTTTGCCCTGCTTCTGCAGCAAGCGCGCTTTGCCGAAGAGAGCACGGTCCGCATAGAAATTTCCGACCTGCTGGGCCTCGATGGCCATGCTGCTGTACAGGTCGATGGCCTTGTCGATCTGGCCCTGAGCTTCGAGCGCCAAGGCCAGGCCATCCTGTTCGACCAAGCGCATGCTCTTGTCAGCTTCGTCTTGCGCAAGTTGCTGGAAGGCGGTGGCCGCGTCCGCACTCTTGCCGAGGCGAAGCAAGGAATTGGCCTTGATGAGCAACGCCCGCCGGGCCAGGCCCGAAGAGCCGTGCGTTGCCAAAAAAGCGTCGGCCTCCGTGACGGTGGCCAGCAGGCGCTCCTGGTCCGTCTTGAAGCGCATGCCCTCGCCTTCGTCGTCTGCCGGCTTGGTCTCCTCGGTCTTCTCGGGTAGCAGCGGCGCCAAAGCCGTCTTTTCGACGCGCGAAAAGGCCTCGGTTTCCCGAGTGGCCTTGTGCTGCTTCCAAGCCATGTTTCCCCAAGTCCCGCCGGTGCCCCCCACCACGATCACGCAGGCCGCGATGACCTTGCCACGGTGGGCGGAAATGGAGGAACCGAGTCGCGTCCAGAAGCTGACGAACTCGTCCGGTTGCTTCAACTCTTTGCGATTGATGGAGCGGGCCACGGGGTGAGGAGATAACAGAGGGATAGGGTCGGGTCAACTGACCTTGTACACTGCGGAACATGCTGGGCCGTCCCATCCAGGGCCTGTTGACCGTGAACCTCCTCATCCTGTGCGCGGCGCCTGGCCCTGCGCGCGCGACGGGTCCGGGAGAAAAGCAGGTTTCTGCGTCGCTCGGATTCGCCCTGGCCGGCGACAACCACGCACGTCCCGGAATGCAGGCAGGCGTCGAGGCCATGATGGGGTTCACCGACGCCTGGGCCGGCCGCGCGGTGGTGAGCGGGTCCTGGCAGCCCGGGTCTGCATCAGGCAGTCCACGCCAGGTGACGGCCCTGTCCCTGGGTGCGACCTACTCGCTCGATGTGGTGCGCTGGGTGCCGTTTGTGGACATGGGGCTCAGCCTGGCCGATCTGCGCGGTGGAGGTGCCAGCTCGCAGCGCCTGGGACCGCAAGTGGGGCTCGGCGCAGAGTATCTGCTCTCGCGACGCTGGACCCTGGCCGCGTTGGCCCGCTTTGACTTCTTCGCCCTGCGCCTCGGGGGGGCTGGTGGCGCCCATCCCTGGTGGGCCTGCGCCGGCCTTCGCGTGGGCCGGGTCTTCTGAAATGGTTCAGCCAGCCTTTCGTACCGGCTTCTTGCCCTTGTGGGCGCGCAGGACGAGCCGCAAGGGCGATCCCTCGAACCCGTAGATGTTTCTCAGTTGGTTGGTGAGATATCGGCGATAGGGCAATCCCACGGCCTTGGGGTAGTTTGCGCTGACGAAGAACGACGGCGGACTGGTCTGCGCCTGGGTGATGTAGTACAGACGGACGTAGCTTCCGCCAGGCCCAGCAGGGGGCGGCCGACGGGTCACAATTTCTTCAAAGTGTTTGTTTAGCTCTGACGTCGGAACTCGCCGACACCATTGACCAAACACCTCAGCTGTCATCTTCGGGATTTCACCAGTGCCACGTCCCGTGACCGCAGAGGTGACCACCACCGGCGCCCACGCCATGAAGCCGAGCTCCTCGCGAACAGCGGCAACTTTTCCGTCAATCTCGGCCCGACGGATGAGGTCGCCCTTGTTGACCACGATGAGCGCAGCCCGGCCCGACTCCTCGATGAAGCTGGCCAGCTTCGCGTCCTCGGCCGTGGCTCCGTTCTGGGCATCGATGACCAGGGCCACGACGTCTGCACGCGCCAGTTGGTCGCGCGCCATCTTCGCCGATACCGCCTCGGTCAGGGTGTCGATGGCGCGGCGGCGCCGCAGGCCCGCGGTGTCCACCAGCACGAACTCGCGCCCCTGCCAGGTGAAGGGTGTGTCGATGGGGTCGCGGGTGGTGCCGGGCTGGTCGTGCACCAACACCCTCTCTTCCCCGAGCAGGCGATTGACCAGAGATGACTTGCCCACGTTGGGCTTGCCGACAAAGGCCAGGCGAATGGGCGCGCTCTCGCCCTGGCTTTCCGCCGCCAACGGGTCGTCTTTCTCGACGGGCATTGCGGGCGAGGAGGCCCTGCCCAAGGCGGCGACCGTGGCGTCAAGCAAGTCCCCCACACCACGCCCATGCGAGGCCGATACTGCGAAAACTTGGTCAAAACCCAGGCGGAACACCTCGGCCATGCTTGGCTCGCGCGCGGCCGAATCCACCTTGTTAGCCGCGATCAGCACGGGCTTGCCCGTACGCCGCAATAGTTGAGCCACCTCCTGGTCGACCGGAGTGATGCCTTCCTTCACGTCCAGCACGAGAATCAAGACCGCCGCCTCGTCCACAGCGCGCAGGGTCTGCGAGCGCATAGCACCCAGGATCCCGCTTGCGCCGGGATCCAGACCGCCCGTGTCGGTCAGCCGAAACCTCGTGCCGGCCCACTCGCACACGCCATACCGTCGATCGCGTGTCACGCCCGGCATGTCCTCGACCAACGCGGGCTGGCCACCCACCAAGCGGTTGAACAGGGACGACTTGCCCACGTTGGGCCGTCCCACCAAAGACACGATTGGCAGGGACGGATCGTCGGCTGGCCGGCGGCTTCGTCTGCTCACGAGGTTCCGTCCTCGTAGCCCAGGCGCGCGATCTCGCTGCGCGAGTGGGTCCAGTCTTCTTCCACACGCACGTTCAGACGCAGATGAACCGGACGGCCGAGGAACTTCGCGATCTCCTGGCGGCCGGCCGTGCCCACGTCACGAATCATGGAGCCATGCCTGCCCACCACGATGGCCTTCTGGCTTTCGCGCTCCACGACTACGGTTGCCTCGATGACCGTGTCGCCGGCTGGACGGTCGTTCCAGGTTTCGACCAGGACCGCCGTGGCATACGGCAGTTCCTGTCGCAGGCGCAGAAAGAGCTGCTCCCGAATCAGCTCGCCGGCCAGGAACCGTTCCGTCCGATCGGTGAGCACGTCGGGGCCATAGAGCGGCGGCCCCTCGGGCAAGATGCCCAGCAACTCGCGTACGATGCCCTCCACGCCCTTGCCCCGGGTCGCGCAGGTGGGCACCACCGCAGAAAAAGCGTACGCCTTGGTCCACCACTCGAGAATGGGAAGCAACTGGGTCTTGTCCTTCACCTTGTCGGCCTTGTTGAGGGCCAGCACCGTGGGCCGCTTGGTCTCAGCCAACCGTTCGAGGATACGCCGTTCCCCCTCAGGCAGAGCCGCTGCAGCCGGAGAAAGGGCACCGCTAAGCGCGTGCGCCTCCACCACAAGCAAGGCCGCGTCCACTTGGTCGATGGTCGCCATCGCCTCGCGCACCATGAAGCGGTTCAGCTCCGAGCGCGCCTCGTGCACGCCGGGTGTGTCCACAAACACGATCTGGCCCTTGACCGGCCCCTGCCCTGCGCGCGGATCCGTGGCGGGCAACTCAGCCTCGCCGTTCCACACGCCCACGATGCGCGTGCGCGTGGTCTGTGGCTTGGGCGTGACGATGGCCAGTTTCTCGCCGACGATTCGGTTGAGCAGGGTGGACTTGCCCACGTTGGGCCTGCCCAGGATGGCCGCGGTCCCGGCCACGCTCAAGGCGGACTTGAAAAGCATGTTGGAGTCAGAAGTTTCGGGCACTGGAGCGCTTGTATAGCACTGGCCTAGGACCACTGCGGCGGCAAGGTCGACGATGGCGCATCACCATCCGACCATTTCTCGACGCACTATCACCTTGACACCCCCCCTCCCAAGCACTATCACCCCGGTAGGATTTGCGCCCTTGGGGTTGCCAACAGGATTCTAACCGTGAACGTGAGCCAGAAAAGCCGGTACGCGCTGAAGGCCGTTCTGGAGCTCTCGTTTCGCTTCGGACAGGGACCCATTTCCATCTCTCAGATCGCCAAAGCGCAAGCGATCCCGGCGCGCTTTCTCGAGGCTATCCTGGCCCAGCTCAAGCGCGGGGGTTTCGTGGCCTCACGGCGTGGAAACGAGGGCGGGTACATCCTGGCCCGTCCGCCGGCCGAAGTGTCAGTCGGCGACGTTCTGCAAGTCCTGCAGGGCCAGCCTCTTTCTACGCTGTGTGCTAACCACCCGCAAGCCGAGTGCCCGCATGCTGGGGACTGCGTCTTCGTCAAGTTGTGGGAGCGTGCTTGCGCGGCGGTGGAGGCGGTATACAACTCGACGAACTTCCAGGATCTGACAGACCGCTATCGGGCCGCCTTGCGCGCCAAGGCCCCCACCTATTCCATCTAGACGGCGAAGGCTTTCCCTCTGGCCGCTCGGACCTGATACCGACTCGCATGGATCCCGCAAAAAAGGATGAACCGCACACGACCCCGCCCGATGCTCCGGGCTCGGTCGGGTGGACGGAAGCGCAGACGACGTGTCTGGTGCCTGCGGACTCATCGCTGACGCTTGAGCTGGGCGGCAGCATCAGCCCGGTCAACGTCGAGTATGAGACCTACGGCGCGCTCTCGCCCCACAAGGACAACGTCGTCTTCATCACGCATGCGCTGTCGGGGGACGCGCATGTCGCGGGCTGGGACCGTCGTGCAGTCGAGAGCGGCCGCACGTGGCGCCAGAAGAAACCGGGTTGGTGGGACGCCATCGTGGGTCCCGGCAAAGCCATCGATACCAACCAGCTGTTCGTCATCTGCCCCAATGTGCTGGGCGGATGCTACGGCACTACAGGGCCGTCATCCGTAGATCGCTCGACGGGAAAGCCCTACGGCTTGCGCTTCCCCATGGTCACGGTGGGTGACTGGGTCAACCTGCACATGCGCCTTCTTGACGTCCTCGGCATCGAACGGGTTCAGGCTGTGGTGGGCGGTTCGCTCGGCGGCCAGCAGGCGCTAGAGATGGCGCTCGCCGACCCGGACCGGGTGGAACGCGCGGTGGTCCTGGCGGCCAGCGCGCGCCTGTCGGTGCAAGGTCTGGCCTTCAACGCCGTGGGCCGCTACTGCATTCTCCACGATCCCAATTTTGCAGGCGGTGACTACTACGACGGCGAGGGTCCCGGGGCTGGCCTGGCAGCGGCGCGCATGCTGGCCCACATCACCTATCTTTCCGACGAAGGCATGCACGAAAAATTCGGCCGGCGCCTGCAGGATGGCGCCAATGGCCGGCCCGGGGGCTTCGGCATCGAGTTCGCGGTGGAGAGCTACCTCGACTACCAAGGTCGCGCGTTTGTCGAACGATTCGATGCCAACAGCTATCTCTACATCACGCGCGCCATGGACTACTACGACGCCGCTGCGGCTTGGGGCGGAGGCAGCCTGACCGAGGCCTGCCGGCGCATCCGCGCCAAGATGCTGATCGTCTCGTTCGATTCGGACTGGCTCTATCCCCCCGATGTCTGCAAAGAGCTGGCCTTGGCCATGACCCAGGCCAACCGTCCCGTCACCTACGCCAACGTGCCGTCACACTACGGCCACGATTCTTTCTTGGTCGAGACCGCCAAGGTCGGGCGCCTTCTGCGCGGCTTTCTGGCTCACTGATTCGAGGGTGACATGACGCAAAGGCCGCCACCTCCCATCGATCCCCACCTGATCACAGACCACAGCGTCGATCATCTGCCGCAAGGTGTGTTCGAGCAACGAGCTGCCGAGCTGTCCAAGCTTCTGGCCACACGCCCGCAGGCGCCTGATCGGCCGCCCAGCGCGACCCGTTGGCAGGACGAGATCATCGCGCGCGAGATCCCGAAGGGCGCACGGGTCTTGGACCTGGGCTGTGGCGACGGAGCCCTGCTCGAACGGCTGATGCGGGACCTCGGCGTCCGCGGCCAAGGCCTGGAGATCGATCCCGAAGCCGTGTTCTCCTGCGTGGAGCGTGGTGTGCCGGTCATGCAGACCGACCTCGACGAGGGGTTGCGCCGCTTTCCTGACCAGGCCTTCGACGTGGTGGTTCTGGAAGAGACGCTGCAAACGCTCGCCAACCCGCGCGAGATGCTGGCCGAAATGTTGCGCGTGGGCCGGCGGGGCATGGTTTCGTTTCCCAATTTCTCCCACTGGCGCGTGCTAGTCGACCTGGTGGCGAGCGGACGCATGCCAGTAACCGAATGGCTGCCCTACCAATGGTACGAGACAGCCAACATCCACCCCTTCACCTTGCAGGACTTGCTCGACTGGTCCCGAGAGTCCGGCGTGCGGATCGTTGCGGGCTACGCCTACGAGAATGGGGCGGTCCGCACGCTCGGCGTGGACGACAATTTGCACGCCGAAGAAGTGCTGATCGTCGTCGAACGCTGATTCTACTTGTGGCAGTACTGGCACATCGCCGTGCCGTACGCTTCGGGCAAGCTGTGCTTCTGCTGCCACTGCATCGGGTGCGGATTGCCGCCGACGCCACCCACGCGGTGACACCCGACGCAGTTTGAGTTCAGCCCCTGATCGTGGCACGAGGCACAGCTCACGATGTCGCGCCGAGCGGCCACCGCGTGGGACGTGGGGCCAGCAAAGGCCCAGCCCGGTGGGTGCGGACGGCGCGGGTTGCTCCCGCCGGGCCCGACGTTCTCCTGATCGTGGCAGGCCGAGCAGAAGCTCGTGCCGTGACAGCGCTGGCACAGAACCGGATCGGAGCGCGCTTCGATGCTATGGCGGGTCAGGTAGTCGCCGCGGTGAATGAAGTCGCTGGTCACGTTCTCGCTGAACTTCAGTTCCACGCGCATGGGGGCGGTCTGGGCGTGGCAATCGGCACAGAACGTCTGGTCGTGGCACTGCGTGCATGCATCGGCGGTCGCGTGTGCCACGCTGGCGTGCTGCCGGATGAAATCGCCGGCGTGTGAGAACTCGGCCACTGGCTTGAGTGGGAATCGCTTGAGATCGGTGTGACACATGCCACAGCGCCCCTCATCGAAGTCGACCCTGTGCTCGTGGCACTTGGTGCAAGACTTCATGGTGGGCGGCGTGGGCCCGGGCCGCGCGTACTCCGAAAGCTTCACGTGGCAAGCGGTGCAATCGTCGTTGACCAGCTTGAGGTGGGCCTGGTGCGAGATGATGATGGTGTGGGTTTCGGCCGGATAGGGTCCGGGATGGGCCGGATCGGTGTGGCAGTAGCCGCACTCTTTCTGATCCTTTTTGTCGGCGTGACACTCCAGACACTTGGCCTCCGGCGGTCGCAAGCGGTCGGTGACCGTCTTGGCCTCGGGCACGTCCTCGTGGCACATCACACAGGGAAGATCCTTGTGGGCCGCGTGCGACTGGCGAATCTCCTCGCCGGGCTGCTTGGCCCGCCTGGTCCCCAGCATGGTCGCGCAAGCCGCAATACCCAGCGCTGCCAGCGCGATCCATTTTCCAGAACCACTCACGGCATGACCTCTCTCACCACATGGCCTCCGTCATAGACAATCTTGAGCAGTCCCTCGATCTGATGTGTCGCATAGGGGGTCACGTTGTCCATTCCGGTGAGCACCGCGCGCCAGGCCGGCGCCAAGTCATACACCAGACTGCCCGATCCAAAGAACGCACGATCTTGGCCGTTCAGACGCTGGTCGAAGTCATAGACATCGAAATCGGCCACCACGCGAATCTTCGTGGTGATGGTTTGCCAGGCAAAGGCGCGGCCCATGACATAGCCACCACCCGGGATCTTTAGCCGCCGGCTTTCGACGCCGAGCCGCGTTCCCCCGCCGTTACCAAGACGCAGGGTGGCCTTGCCTCCCGTGTTCCAGCCCCACCCACTGGCATCGTGCACCTGGTGAAAATCGCCTTGCACGTCCAGGCGGCGAAGCCACGGCCGCACGGAAAAATAACCGCCGAATTCGTCGCGCGTCTCCTGAGCAAAAACCGCAAAGATCGAGTATCGCGGCAAGAACAAGTCCGGGGCCGTACGCCGGTAGTCCCCGGTCACGTCCAGGTAGCGACAGGGCTGCCAGTTGGCCGCCGCATCGGCCTCAGCCATGCGGGTCTCGGCGAGGCTCCATCGCACCAGCCCGCTGAGGGCGAGCGAATCCAAGATTCGATAGCGGGCATCGACCCCGGCATCCCGACGGAACACATGCCGTCCCGCCCCCAGGATTTCCAATATCGAAACGCCCACCTCTGATTCATAAGAACGACTCCAGAACACTCGTGCCCCGCTGGTGAACTCGCCCCGGCTGTAGCCGAAGCGTGGTGTCACCGGAACACCGACGAATCCCGACAAGCCGAATCCCGCCCCCACCCGCAGCGTGGGGGCAAGGCCGTCAAGCTGCACGTTGCCCGCGGTTCCCGGAAACACAAACTGCCGACCCGCGCGCAAGGTCACGCGCCGGTTCCAGGTCGAGCCCTGCACGTAGGCCACGTCCACGTCGCCCAAGACGCTCTTTCCATCGCGCGGATCGCCCGCAACGGCCTCGCCCCAGCCCGAAACCACGATCTGGGTGTCGTCGAAGAGGGCGTTGTTGATGTCCGAGGCCCGCAGGGAAACCAGCTCGAGAAAAGGCACCACGGTGTGCACGGTGCCATCGCGCGGATCGCGCTGGCCCGAAACGATGGTGGTCGAGCTGGCCGTGACCGTTTCAGCGCGGGCCCACCCGCTGGCCCCAACCAGCGCCGCCAAACAAACGACCACCGTTCTAGTCACCATCGAAGGCTCCGTTCATGTGGGTCGTGTTCTGGGCTCCGGCCGCGCCTGTGAAAACGATGTTCCCGGAAGCGTCGATGGTCTTTGCGTGGCAGGCCACGCACCCAGTTCGCGTCACCCCGGTCGGGTGTCCGGGGAACTGAGGTGGGATGCCGTGACAGGAGGTCCCGCACGCGCCGCTGTCGGCTAAGACCCAGTTGGGCGTTTGCTGGATGCCCGCGGTCTTGTCCGTATTGAGTGGCTCGCCACCGCCGTGACAGTACGCACCCGAGCAAGTCGTCGAAACGGGATTCCACGTTGGCGACGCGCTCTGAGCCCGCGCCAGAGTTCCTGAGCCCGTCACATTGGGGAAGACCGCCGCACCGACGGGTGCGCCGGGCGCGTGACCCGCGCCAAAATGACCAGGGCTGAGCACGTTGGCAGGAACCTGGTGGCACTCCGAGCACTGGATGGGGCCGCGAATGCCCAGCACCGGCGCCGCCACGTGCCGCTGGTGCTGGCCCACACCCACGGCCGAGGTCGCGGAATTCCCCTGCAGATCGGGGGGCGGTGCCGCTGAGCTGGCTGAGCCGTGGCAGGTGCTGCAGGGCGTGTTCGGGTCTGCGAAATCGACCGTGCCGTTGAGATGCAAGGTCGTGCTGATCAACTTGGTCTGCTCATCGACGACGTCGTGATGGCAGGTCGAGCAAAGGGTCCCGCCTGCGCCGTTGGGTGGAAGCCCGTGGCAGAAGGTGCAGGTTTGGGTCGCGGGTCGAGGCGCGGCATCCCAACTCGGGCTGTTGGTCACGGCCGCCGAATCGGCGAAGGTGGCCCCGTGGCAGTAGACGTTGCTGCAGGTTCGACCGCTCGGATCCCAGGCCGGCGGTCCCGCCCGCGTGCCATCGGCAGGCGTTTGCGCGGCCAGGCCCGTCAGAAAAACCTGAGCAGGACCAGTGCGCAGCGAACCGTCGGAGGCGAAGGCGTGATCCTGAGCGCTCTTGTGGTCCGGATGGCAGGTCGTACAGACGAACTTCGTGACCAAGAGGCCACCATCAACGTGGATCTTGTGTTTGCCCGACGCTGGCGTGGAGCCGTGGCAGGCGGCGCAGGCCGGGGTGCCGTCAGAATTCATCACGCCGGGCTGAGGCTGAATGCCGCCCGAGCCCTTGTGACAAAGCAAGCAGGACACATGGGCCGTCCCACCCGAAAAGTCCTGGCCGTGGCATTGCTGGCAGAGGGCGAAATCGAACTTGGACTTGAGCAGAAGCGTGCCGTGAAAATCGGGTTGGTTTGGATCCAGAACCCCGGCCGTGTGCACCGAGGCCGCCTCCTCCAACGGACGCGCCTTGGTACATCCCACCATCAAAACGGCCATGGCCACCGCTAGGGCAAAACTGTGTTTCATCGCCTGACCTCGCCCACCGAGAAGTGCAAATGCATCCGCGACCAGGGAAGCGTCGCTGTCCTGACCTTGGGGCGCATCTTCTTGGCAAGTATATCCAAGTTTTCCGATAGGCAAAGGTGGCTAAACACCATTCGCAAAAGTCGCGCTCGCATCCCGCTGCGTCATACTTGCCTTTGGCGATTGTCCCAACGGAAGCACCACAGTTGGATTCCCTCCGGCCGTCGCCTGCGCCAATTTCTGTGCTCTCTCGTCCACATTGCCCTCCTGACGGCGGTCATCTAGCCTAGTCGGTCCCAAGAGAGCAAAGGGAGCGCATCACTTGAAGTTCAAGCTGGTCATCTTCGATTTCGACGGCACACTGGCCGACAGCCTCGGGTGGTTCATCAGCATTTCCGACCGACTGGCCGACGAGTTCGGGTTCGACCGAATCGACAAGGAGCAGGTTGCCACTCTCAGACGCCACGACGCTGCCACGCTGCTGAGACTGCACCATGTGCCCTTGTGGAAGGTGCCCTTCATCGCGGCTCGTTTCCGCAGCTTGATGGCCAAACAGATCGAGATGATTGTTCCGTTTCCTGGCGTGCCGGACCTGCTAGGCCGCCTGGCGCAGGCGGGCTCGACGCTGGCCATAGTGACGTCCAACTCCTGCGCCAATGTTCGCCGGGTGTTGGGCAGGAAGAACATGGGACTGGTAGCGGCCTGCGAAGGGGGCGTGTCGGTCTTTGGCAAGCGCATGAAACTGCGCAAGGTCCTGCGTCTCATCGGCATCCACCCCGCTCAGGCGATCTTCATCGGCGACGAGATCCGCGACATCGAGGCAGCCCGCCAGGCGGGCATCGCCAGCGGCGCCGTGGCTTGGGGCTTCACCGACCTGGATGCCCTGAAAGCCCATTCTCCGGACATGCTGTTCACCAGCGTCGACGAAATGCGTTTGGCTCTGGTTGGGTAGACCTGCACGAATTCGCATTCACCTAGACGGCCACCGATCGTTGAGAACACAGGGGCGAGAGGGGAGGACACGGAGGCAAAATGATCATGCTCAAGGCTCGGCTCCGCGAACGCCGCGCCTCTTCGCGTACCGCGACGATTCTCTGCCGACGCTGGAACTCAGATGCATCCTCTCCGGCTCTGTGTGCTCCCCTCTCCTCTCTGCGTTCTCGGCGGCGGGAGGCTGGTGAAATGAATCGACTCACTTCCCCGTGGATACGCCCACACCCCTACCCGCGTTTGAAGTCCTCGGATCGCACGCCATAGCGTTTGAGCAGGCGGTGCAGGCTCTCGCGCTCGATGCCGGCCCGTTCAGCAGCGCGGGTCACGTTGCCTTCGAACTCGCGCATGAGCACCGCCAAATACTCGCGCGAGATGCGGTCGCGCGCGGTCTCCATGGCCTCGCGATAGGGCATTTTGACCAGCACCTCGGCGGGAAGCGCGCCCACCTGCGCGCCCCGCAACTCCGCCGGCAGATCACGGATGTCGAGCTCCTTGCCGGCCGCAATGGCCACCGCGCGCTCGATGGCATTCTGCAACTCGCGCACGTTGCCCGGCCAGTTGTAGGCCGCCAGCGCCCGCATGGCCGCATTCCCGATCCCCACGATGTCGCGCTTCGATGTGCGCGCGTGCTGGGCCAGGAAGTGGGCCGCCAGCGCCGGAATGTCCTCGCGTCGTTCGCGCAAGGCCGGCATGCGGATGGGAAAGACGTGCAGGCGATAGAAGAGGTCTTCACGGAACCGCCCGGCCTGAACCTCGGCCTTGAGATCCCGATGGGTGGCGGCGATGATGCGCACGTCGACTGAGAACGGCGTGTTCTCACCCACCCGACGAATCTCCTTCTCCTCGAGAGCCCGATTGAGCTTCACCTGCACGGGCAAGGGTAGCTCCCCCACTTCGTCGAGGAACAGGGTGCCCCGGTTGGCTTCCTCGAAGAGGCCCGGCTTGCTGGCCGCCGCGCCGGTGAAGGCCCCTTTGGCATGACCGAAGAGTTCACTTTCCACCAACTCGCCCGGCAGCGCGCCGCAGTTCACGGGCACGAAGCGATTGTGTTTGCGCTCGCTGTGGTAGTGCACCGCGCGCGCCGCCAGCTCCTTGCCGGTGCCGGTCTCCCCGGTGAGCAGCACGGTCATATCAAGCCCCGCCGCCCGTTGCAGCAGGCCGTACACCTCGCGCATGGGCGGGCTCTTGCCGATCATGTTGTGGAACGAGTTCACCCCCTCCAACTCCCTGCGCAGGCTCACGGTCTGAGCGCGCAGACGCCGGCGCTCCAAGGCGCGCGCCACCATCAGGGCGGCAGCGTCAGGATCGAAGGGCTTCTGGATGTAGTCATACGCGCCCTGTTTCATGGCCTCAACCGCATCGGGAACCGAACCATAGGCGGTCATCAGGACCACCTCCGTCTCGGGCCAGCGCGCCTTGACCGATTCCAACACGGTGAATCCACTGGCCCCCGGCATCTTGAGATCGGTCACCACCACGTCGAACTCGTGTTCTGCGATCAGCGCCAACGCCTTGGCGCCGTCGCTGGCCGTGGTGAGGTTGTGTTCCTCGCCCAAGATCTTGGCGAACAGCTTGAGCATATTCTCCTTGTCGTCCACCACCAGCACGGCAGGTCGATTCATGTCGTTCCTCCTCGGGAGCGCGGCAGGCACACAACGAAACAAGCCCCGCCCGGTCCGGGTGCATCCGCGACGATTTCGCCACCGTGGGCGCGCGCGATGGCTTGCGACACCGCCAAACCCAGACCGGTTCCCCGCGGCTTGTTGGTAAAGAAGGGCTCAAACAAACGCTCGCGCGCCTCAGCGTCCAGGCCTGACCCCGAATCCCGCACCGTCACCCGCGAGCACTCGTGGGTTTCGTCGACCTGGATGTCTACGCTTCCAGCAGGGGCCGCCGCCTCGATTGCGTTCTTGATGAGGTTGAGCAACACCTGGCGCAGCTTGGAGGCCGTACCCTTCGTCTCACCCTGCCCGGCCACCGTCACAGCCACGCCGGGTGTAGGCGACGCTTCCGCCAGTCGTGCCACGACGTCGTCGCACAGCGTGCGCAGGTCCACCGGCTGCGTGCCGACCTGGACCGGCCGCGAGAAATCGAGGAGTCCTTCCACGATCTCCTGACAGCGCAGGACTTCTTCCTCGACGACTGCCAAATCGTCGGCCAGCGGGCCGACCGCCTTCTTGCGCAGCAGGCGCGTGTATCCCAGGATCACGCCCAGCGGGTTGTTGATTTCGTGTGCCACGCCAGCGGCTAGGCGCCCGACGCCAGCCAGGCGTTCGCTCTGCAAGAGGCGGTGCTGTTGTTCCTTGAGCGACGCGACCATGGTGTTGAATTGGCGGGCCAGGTCGCCGAACTCGTCGTCGCCGCCCACGGCAATGCGCGTGTCGAGATCGCCGGCGGCCAGGCGTTCCGCGCCCGCATGCAGAAGCGCCACCGGCCGCGCCACCTTGCGGCCCAGATAGACAGCCACTCCTCCGGCCAGAACAGGCGCCAGCACCAGAAAGAATACGCTCCATCTCACCGTCCGATCACGTGTCGCCTGCGCGAATGACTGCAGCTCCCCGATGGCGTCTTCAAAGCGCTTGGCCAGAAGATCGGTTCGCTCCTGGATGCGACCGACCACGGCCAAGGCGCGCGCATGCTCGAGATGCGCGTCGGCAGTCCGGCCGGACAGGACGGCCGGCACAATGGCGCGGCTGAAGATGCTGTCCAGCTCGGCCGCGCCTGCCTCGATGTCGTCGACCCAGGCGCGTTCGTCGGGCCGCTCCGCGCGCTGGCGCAAGTCTTTGATCAGAGTGAGAACCCGCGTCTTGGCTTCGGCGTAGAAGCCGAGGTGGCTGTCATTGCCGATGATGATGGTATGGGCCTGGTGAGCGTACTGGTCGCGCACAGCGCTGGCCAAGTCCAAGGCCAAACGCATGCTGTCCACGCGCGCGCGTGTCTGGGCCAGGCCACGATTGACCTGAGCGAAGCCGAGCAACGCAATCGCCGTGGCGACGGCGAATAGGGCGACGAGTGCCGCAAACGCCAGCGCCAGCCGGCGCGCAGTTCCAGAACGTGCGCCAAGAATCCTGAAGGCCGAGGGTGACATTCGCGGTTACAGTGTAGCCGAAACGGTCAATTCCCACCAGGCGGCTGAATGCTCTTTGCCCTGGAGTCAACAGGTTGGCGGATCGATTTCCGTGTGAGACAGGGGCCTACTGTGTAGCTGTTCACTCGTGTCTCAAGCCAGAATGGTTGAAGCCGGTGAGCGCGGGCATACACTAATCTCTTAGGAAGTCTTCAGCGCCTAGTCGACGGACTGGCGAACCATCGGAGGCCAATCAATGCAGTTGCATCAGCTCGCTCCGGTTTCTTTCACACGGCGGGCGGGGGTCGGATGTGCTGCCTTGCTGGCGTTCGCTGCTCTTGGGTGTCAGACCGACTCGAGCGGGATGCCTGGCGCAATCGACGCCGGTAGAGATGGTCCTCGCGCAGCGACCGATGGATCGAGCGCTGTGCTTGGCGGAAACGCGGGCGGCACGACCGGTGGAGCGACCTCCGCGACCGGCGGAAACACGACCGCCTCAGGTGGGACGAAAGCGGTCACTGGTGGAATGATCGCTGAGACCGGCGGAACTGCGGCGGCAACGGGTGGGACCACGATCGTACTAGGTGGATCGAAAGCTGTCACCGGTGGAAACACGACAATATTGGGTGGAACGATGGCCGCCACCGGTGGGACCACGACCGTACTAGGTGGATCGAAAACCGCGTCCGGCGGAAGCACAGTCGCGTCCGGCGGAAGCACAGTCGCGTCCGGCGGAACCACAGTCGCCTCCGGCGGAGCCACGGTCGCCTCCGGCGGAGCCACAGTCGCCTCCGGCGGAGCCACAGTCGCCTCCGGCGGAACCACCGTCGCATCCGGCGGAACCACCGTCGCGTCCGGCGGAACCACAGTCGCGTCCGGCGGAAGCATAGTCGCGTCCGGCGGAACCACGGCCGCGTCCGGCGGAACCAAAGCTGCCACCGGCGGAACCACCGTCGCGTCCGGCGGAACCAAAGCTGCTACGGGTGGAACCACTGCCGCGTCCGGCGGAACCACGGCCGCAGCCTGTGGGCAACTTACTCAAGCCTGCTGCGCAGGGAACGTCTGCAACCAGCCCTTCACCACTTGCACGTCGGTTGGCTTTGGACAAATGCAGTGTACCGCCACTTGCGGTGTTACCAGCTGCTGTTCGGACAACTCGTGCTTCAACGGTGGCTGCTGCAACCCCAGGATCGGACAACAACAATGCATCGCCCAAGACGCCATATGTCCGAGCGGCCTTGGCGGCGGCACGTGCTCCAACAACGCTTGCGGGACCGGAACCTGTGGTGCGCTCGGAGATCCCTGCTGCGGAACCCCGGAGGGGGTCTGCACAGCGGGTGGCCTCGCGTGTGGTGCCGGTGCCACTGGCAACGTCTGCCAGCCTTGCGGTGCCGAGGATGCAGTCTGCTGCGGGATCGGGACAAACCCGGCAAACCGAACCTGCTCCACTACCAATCTTGTCTGTCAGCAGACCGTTTCTGGCGGCAGCGCGACGACGCTCGCATGCAAGGCCTGTGGCGCCGTGGCGGGCCAGCCTTGTTGCGGCGGTGGAACAGCCACAGCTCGCACTTGTTCCGCCGCGAATCTGGTCTGTCAAACCACTGGTGGCCCAACCGGGACGACATACACATGCCAGGCCTGCGGCGCCGCCACCCAGCCTTGCTGTGCGAATCGGATCTGCAACGCCACCCTCAACTGCACCGGTCCTGGCGCCGGAGCGACCTGCCAGTAGGGCGACCTGCGGTCGCCATTGGAAAGGACGGAGAGTGGGGTGTCTTTTCTTGCCTCCGCTGCGACACGATACGCCCGATCTTCTCATCTAACGTCTGAATGCAGTAATCGCGTATCTACGTTACGCCTACCGATTTAGTTGGATTTGCCACTCGGGAATGCTACGCATTTAAGAAACCGTGCTCACGCTTGGCAGTCGTTCCTCCGGAGGTCACAGGCCCATGACAGGAAACCGTGGTTCTCGACTGGCGATCGGTGTGTTTCTTGGCGCTAGCTTGGCGGCGTGTACCGGCCCCCGAGGCCCTGCCGGGCCTGCAGGCGACGCTGGCCCTCCCGGACCGGCAGGCCCTCCAGGCCCTCCAGGAACTGTCGAGGACGCTGGCTCTGAAGACACCGTAGTGGATGCATCGCCAAGTGGCGATGCTCCAGTTGGCATCCCTCCGACTGTCACGATTGCCGGTACCACGCAAACTGCTGGATTCGGCGCACTGGTCACCCTGATCGGCGCCGCAAGCGACCCTGACTCGGACGCCAGCAAGCTCACGTACAAGTGGATCCAGACTGCTGGCCCTGTGGCGGTCCTCACCGGCGCCTCCACTCCGACGCTGACCTTCACCACACAGACCCTGGCCGCGGCCAAGACCCCTGTCATGGCCCAGCTTCACTTCGGCGTGCTTCCCATCAGCCCTGACGAAGCCGGAAACTACTCCTTCGAGTTGGATGTGACCGATCCACAAGGCAACGTGGGCAAGTCCACGGCAACCGTCCGATCGAACCCGCCTACTGCGGGATTGCAGAACGTTCCTATCGGCATCCGCCAATTCCTGATGGGCGACGGCGGCACGCAGACGACTTGGAACTGGAGTCTGGACGTGACCGGGGCGAAGGGATCGAATGCCACGCTTGCGGGTGCTACCGCGCAGTTCCCCAACTTCATCCCCGATGTTGTGGGCAGCTACAAATTGACGGAAGCGGTGTCCACCAAGACGCTGACCATGGTCGCGGGCAACTGGCGCGGCGAGATGATCAACTACCCGACATCCTGCCAGACTTGTCACAACGATACGCTGCCGATCAAGATCGCACCTGACATCTTCACACCGTGGTCAAAGACCAACCACGCGATCGCCGTGCAGCACAAGCTGAACGGAACCTACTCTGACGGAGTCACGCCGCTGACATACTTCCCGCGTTCCTGCATGGAATGCCACACGGTGGGCGACTCGCCGGCCGCGGTCAACAACGGCTTCGACGATGTTGAAAAGGCCACTGGCTGGACCATGCCCACCAAGTTGCAACCAGGAAACTGGGAAAACATGGTGGCGAACTACCCCACCCTGGCCAATCTGGCCGGCATCCAGTGCGAGAACTGCCACGGCCCACAAGACGGCGTGGTTGGGCAACTCTCGACGCTCGCGCACACCACATCGGGGAATACCACTCCCGACAAGTGGACGCGCGTGTCCTTCTCCGAAGGGGTTTGCGCCTCCTGCCACCAGGACGCAAGCCACCACTACAAGCCGAGCCAGTGGGCCACCTCTGCCCACGCCCAGCGCGATCTGGTGAGCAACGCCACCTTCGAGGCGCGCGGAACCACGGCAGCCCACTGCGGCCGATGCCATTCGGCCCAGGGCTTTGCCGCGTACTCCGCTCAGTTGGCCAAGGGAGACGCCAGCCTATTGCACAAACCAGACGGCACCGCAGCCGACGAAGCCTACCTGCGTGGCCTGGGACTGCAAGCCTCGACGGTCGAGGCGATCACCTGCGCGGCTTGCCACGATCCCCACGACGCCAGCAATTCCGGCCAGCTTCGTTTGGGCGGAGATCTCAAGGCATTGCCCAACGGCCTGACCAACATCGTGGGCGCGGGCATGGGCGCCACTTGCATGGCCTGCCACAACACCCGCAATGCGGAACACGACGACTTCGTTGCAGCAGCCACAGATTTTTCGGGCCCGCATACGCCGTCGCAAACTGACGTGCTCTACGGGTTCAATGCGTACTTCATGCCGCGCCTCAATCCATCCCCGCATCTATCGGTGACTGATACCTGTGCGGGCTGTCACGTCGCCATACCCACAGCCACCGAAAAGGCCGCGGGGCAAACCGACAACCACAACTTCGCGACCGACGACACCGTCTGCGCCTCCTGCCACTCGGCGTCGACCAACGGAGAGGCGCTGTTGTCTGCCAACGACGCGCAACTTGGCGACCTGAGTACCGCAATCGGGACCAAGGCCCTGGCCATCATCAATGCCCTGTACACCGCCGGAAACACACTTTCTGTGCGGGCCTATCTACAGGCGACCGATCAGTACAGCTCCGCGGCTGCCACCACAGCCGACATTCTGCTAACTGCCGCCCCAACTGCGGTGGCCCTCACTTCCGCCATTCACGGGACGACTTCATTCAGCCTGACCCTAGCCGCACCCGTGACCGTTACGTGGGTAGCGACAGCTTCCGCCCCGGCTAGCACCGCAACCTTGTCGCAGATTTACTGCCAGATCAGCGGCATCACCATCACAGGTCAAACTGCGCCGCCTGTGCCGCCCGCCACGACCGGGGCGCCGGTGCCCGCCATCGCGACGGATTCGGCGGTGGCCAAAGCAAGTTGGAACCTGCAACTGCTCAGCAACGACGGCTCCCGAGGCTTGCACAATCCTGACTTCTTCCAAGACGTGATTGTCAACACCATGGCAGCCTTGCAATAGGCGTCGCGCCGGGAGTGAGATCTGGCTGCAGACCCGAGGGCTGCGGCGGGGTATCCTCAAGGCGAGACGGTAGCCGAGACCGCCACAATCGCGAAAACCAGCCCATCTGGGATAATCAAGAACGCCATGCCGCTGCTACCCAAGTCGCTCTCTCCCAACATCGCCCGGCTCGCCAACTACGCGCGAAATCCGCTCACCGTCCTGGGCTTCGGGCTGACCACGCTGTCAGGCCTGACCCTGATTGTATTTCTTGCGCTCGAGGTGGCGGGCCAGGTCGACAATCCCTACACCGGGGTGTTCGGCTCGGCCTTTCTGCCCGTGGTCTTCGTGGGCGGGTTGCTGCTTATGCCCCTGGGAATTCTGCGGCGACGGCGAGCGCTGATGCGCAGTGGTCAGTCGGCCGAGGCTATTGCGACCTACCCGAACCTGGACTTCAACGATCCGCACCTGCGCCGCGTGGCTCTGGGCATCGCCGCGCTCACCGTGATCAATGTCGTGGTGCTAGCCACCAGCTCGGTGGTGGGGCTGAACTTCATGGACACACCGAAGTTCTGCGGAACCGTGTGCCACAAGGTCATGCGGCCGGAATACACGGCCTACCAGAACTCGCCCCACTCACGGGTCAAGTGCGTTCAGTGTCACATCGGCCCGGGCGCGTCCTGGGCAGTCAAGTCCAAGTTCGATGGCCTGCGCCAGGTGTGGAAGGTGATGACGGGAACCTATTCCCACCCGATTCCCTCGCCCGTTCACACCTTGCGGCCGGCGCGCGACACCTGCGAGAGCTGCCACTGGCCCGCCAAGCACTACGGCGACAAGCTGCGGGTCATTGGCCGTTTTGCCGAGGACGACAAGAACAGCGCGAGCTTCACCGCGCTCTTGCTTAGGACCGGCGGCGGCGCGGTTGGCGCTGGCCAGCCTCACGGCGGCATACATTGGTGGCACATTTACGCTGACAACCGCATTCGCTACTTGGCCACTGACCAGCGCCGGCAAGAGATCGCCTGGGTCGAGCTGACCACACCGGACGGCAAGCGCACCGAGTTCACGCGCGAAGGCGCGAAACTGCCGGCCGCGGACGACATCCAAAAGGCAGCGCGCGTGATGGATTGCATCGACTGCCACAATCGTCCCACCCACCTCTTCGAAACTCCGGCCAAGGCCGTTGACAGCGTTCTGCAGCGGCAGGCGGACCTACGCGATCTGCCCTCCTTCAAGCGCGAGGCGGTCAAGGCGGTTTCGGCAGTCTACGCCACCCACGACCAGGGCGTGGCTGGGGTTCGACTGAGCGTGGCGGACTTCTATCGCAAGACCTACCCGGATCTGGCCACGCGCGATGGCAAGCTGATCGCGCGGGCTGCGGACGAGGCCGCTGGGGTGTACGATCGAACTGTGTTCTCGGAAATGAACACCAACTCCAAGACCCACCCCAACAACATCGGGCACGACGACTCGCCCGGCTGCTACCGCTGCCACGACGGCAACATGAAAGCCACCAAGGGCGATCAGGTGATCCCCAATGATTGCGACACCTGCCACGCCATTCTGGTCGACGGCAGCCCCAAGGAACCCGACCTGGGTCAGCTGGTCATGGCACCGCCCCCGGCTCCTGCCCCCGCGGAGGCCAAGCCGTGAGGTATCTCGGCATGGTCGGTGTGACCGTGCGCCGAGAGCAGCAGGAAGGCCTGGCAAAATACACCTTCGCTCCTGACGAGAGTGACGCCCAGGCCAAGGCGCTTCACCAGGCGTGTGACTTCCTCGAGAGCGTGTATCTGGCCACCTGCAATCGCGTCGAGGTGATCTTCCTGTGCCGGCGAGGCACCCCGGTTTCCGAGTATCGCAAGCGCATCCACGGCTTCTTCGCGACGCGCGGCCAGCCGGGGACCAGCAAGGAGACGACGGCGCGCGCGGCGGCCCAGTCCCTGCACGCCTACGAGAAAGACGGCGCGGCCGAACACCTCTTCTGTGTGGCGGCGGGCCTCGACTCGCTCAACCCTGGCGACGCCCAGATTCTGGGCCAGGTCAAGCAGGCGCTGCACACAGCACAACGACTGGAGCTGGCCGGCCCGCATTTGCAGATGGTGTTCGAAGAGGCCTTTCAGGCGGCCAAGCGCGTGCGCAGCAAGACCGCCCTTGGGGCTCGGCCGGTGTCCATGGTTTCGCTGGCCTTCGATCTCATTGACGAGCGGACCAAGGGGCCGGCCACGGTGGCGCTCATCGGCGCCGGCGACATGACACGCCAATGTGGCGAGCATCTGCGCCGCCGGCCAGGCTGCGCCCTCCTGTTCGTGAACCGCACAGTGAGCAAGGTCGTGGATCTGGCGACAGCGTGTGGTGGTCGCGCCCTGGCTCTGGACGCTTTTCTAGCGGCGCCTGGGCATGTGGACGTGATTGTGACGGCCACTTCAGCGCGCGAGCCCTTCCTGGGACGCGCCTTCTTTGCATCCCTGCGGGGCGCGCCGCCACTGGTGATCGACCTGGCCGTGCCGCGTGACACCGACGGGAAAGCCGCTGCCGCCGCCGGAGCTAAGCTTTGCGACATCGACCAGCTCAAGGCCGAGGCGGAACGCAACCGCCGCGCACGCGAGGCCGAGATTGCCGAGGCACGTGTCGTCATAGACGAAGCCCTGGAGGCGCTGCGCCGGCGGGTGGTCGAGCGCGACATCAGCCCCATCGTGCGCGACTTGCGCAGCCAGGGCCAAGCCGCGGCCGACGAGTTGCTCAAGCAGCTCTTTAGCAACGGCCTTGCCAAGTTGGACGAAGTCCATCGCGACCACATCCGGCGCTTTGGCCAGCAAGTCGTGAACCAACTTCTGCACCTGCCCACCGTCGGGCTCAAACGCCTGGCGCACGACCACGGCATGGAGGCGGTGGAGGCCTTCCTACAAGGCGTGCACGACGACCGCCGCGGGCAGTAGTATTCCGCCATCATGACCTTGCCCTCTTCCCGGCGTACGGGGTCGATGCAGTCCCGATCCCGCCTGCTCGTGGTGGGCGTGCTCGCCATCATGGCGTTCACCATCGCGTTGCTCGCGTGGTGGGTTCTCTTTCACCTGCGCTATTCGGCCCAAGAAATTCGCGCCACCGCCGAGCACATGCAGGCTGATCGCCAATCCGCGGAACGGGCGCTGCGGGACCTGGCGCAACATCAGGCGCTGGCACCGACCGAGTTTCTCGGGTTGGCCTATCCCCAGCTCGACTGGCAGCCGGGCGTGCACCCAGGCCAGGAACTGGTGCCCGGCTACCCTGGCTACGGGGTCACCATTCGACCGGGTCGACTCGAGCATCTGCAAGCTCAGCGACGGGCCAGCATCCGCATGTTCGCGGCCGAGGGCACGACCTTTCTTTGCATTCTGGTGGCCGGAACCGTACTCATTTTGCGTTCCGTGCGGCGCGAGATGGAATTGATGCGCCAGCAGGCCAACTTCCTCTCCGCCGTCACCCACGAACTGAAATCCCCGCTGGCCTCCATCCGCCTTTTCATCGAGACCCTGGAACTGCGCGATCCGCCCCCGGAAAAGCGCGCGCGCTTTCTCGCCAACATGCGCGGCGACGTGAATCGCCTGGATGGCCTGGTCAACAACATTCTCGCGGTGGCTCGGCTCGACAGTGGCCGTTTTGTGGTGCACGTGGACCGGGGCGATCTGGGCCGCGATGTGGCGGATGTGGTCGAAGCGCTTGGCCAAGATCCCGCGCAACGCCGTCTGGCCGTCGATCTCGCTCTGCCTGCTGAGCCCCTGCTCGCGCGCTATGACTTGGGCGTGCTCAAGACCGTGCTGCGCAATCTGCTGGACAACGCCGCCAAGTACGGCGGCGCCGAGCAGCCGGTGCACGTCACCGTGGCACGGCAGGGCGACTGGGCCGTCCTCGAAGTCCGTGACCAGGGTATTGGCCTGGCCGCCGAGGAGTGCGAGAAGATTTTCCAAAAATTCTATCGCGTGGGCGAGGAGATGGTGCGCCAGACCGAAGGCACCGGCCTTGGGCTGTACCTGGCGCGCGAGCTGATACGACAACTGGGCGGCAGCCTCACGGCCGACAGCCCGGGCGTGGGCAAGGGCAGCAGCTTCCGGGTCAGCTTGCCGCTCGATCGTGAGGAGCAGGCATGAGCGCGCGCATCCTGGTCGTCGAGGACGAGCAGCACCTGGCGGAAGGCATCAGCGAGAACCTGCAACTGGAAGGCTACGCCGTGGAAATCGTGGGCGACGGCGAAAGCGCGCTTTCCCGCTGGCGCTCAGGCGGCATCGACCTGGTGATCCTCGACGTCATGCTGCCCCGGCTCGACGGGTTCTCCGTGTGCAAGGGCATTCGCGACGAGGGTGGCCGCCTGCCCATTCTGTTTCTCACGGCCAAGACTTCAGACGACGACCGCGTGTACGGCTTGGAAATGGGCGGCGATGACTATCTGGGCAAGCCCTTCAACCTGCGCGAGCTGCTCCTGCGCGTGCGCGGAATGCTGCGCCGGCAAGGCTGGTATGGACAGACCATCAAGGCCACGCGCATTGGTGACGTCACGGTCGATTTCGGCAAAGGGGAAGTCATCGCTCCCGATGGCGAGCGCAACGGCCTGGCGGAAAAGGAGAACTTGATCCTGCGCCTGCTGGTGGAACGCGCCGGCCAGGTGGTCTCGCGCGACGAGATCCTCGAACGCGTGTGGGGCTACGAGGTTTCGCCTTCCACGCGCACGGTCGAGCACATGGTGGTGCGGCTGCGCAAACTCATCGAGCCCGATCCCGAACGCCCGCGCTACTTGCACACCGTGCGCGGCCTGGGCTATCGCTTTTCCCCCGAGGGTGAGGCATGAGCGATCTTCGCTCCATCTCGGCCGAAATGCTGGCCCGCTACGACAGTGCCGGGCCTCGCTACACGTCCTACCCAACCGCGGTCGAATTCCGCGAGGACTTCCAAGAGCCCGACTACCTGCGCGCGCTGGAACGCGCCGACGCGTGCGGCGCCGCCCCCCTGTCCGTCTACACTCATTTGCCCTTCTGCGAACGACGCTGCACCTTCTGCGGTTGCCATTCCTTCGCCACCACCCGCAGGGAAGTAGCCGAGCCGTACCTGCAACACCTGCTGCGCGAATTCGATCTGGTGGCCGCGCGCCTGCCCCGGCGACGCAAGGTCGCGCAGTTTCACCTGGGCGGCGGCACGCCCACCTACTTTTCGCCGACGCAGCTCGAACGCCTGGTGGCCGGCTTTGTCCGCCACTTTGAATTCCTGCCCCAGGCGGAGTTGGCTGTCGAAGTCGATCCCCGCGTGACCAGCGAAGCCCATCTCGACATGCTGGCGCGCCTCGGTTTCAACCGAATCTCCATGGGCGTGCAGGACTTCTCGTCCGAGGTTCAGCAAGCCATCGGCCGCCGGCAGACCCGCGAGCAGACCACGGACTTGGTCGCGGGTGCGCGTCGGCACGGCTTTGGCGGCATCAACTTCGACCTGGTCTACGGCCTGCCCGCGCAGCAGCCCGAGTCGTTCGCCCACACCCTGGCTGAGACCGTGGCTCTGCGTCCCGATCGTGTGGCGGTCTACTCCTTTGCCTACCTGCCCATGGTGCGCAGCAATCAGAAGCTGATCGACGTGCGCGCGGTTCCCGACCGAGACACCAAGTTTCAACTGCTGGCCATGGCCCGCGAGGCGTTCCTGGCCGCCGGCTATCAGGCCATCGGCATGGACCACTTCGCCCTGCCCTCGGATGAACTGGCCGTGGCCCAGCGCCAAGGCCGCCTGTCACGCAACTTCATGGGCTACACCGTCAGCCCGGGCGACGACACCCTCGGGTTCGGCGTGTCAGCCATCGGCGACGTGCGCGGGGCGCTGGTGCAGAACGAAAAGAAACTGGCGCCCTACTACCGCATGCTCGACGACGGCCACCTGCCGGTACAACGGGGCTACGCGCGTTCCCGCGACGACGAGATCCGCCGCGACGCCATCCTGTCGTTGATGTGCAACTTCACCGTCAGCCGCGCCCCACTGGAGGCGAAGTATGGAGTCGTGTTTGCCGACTACTTCCGCGAAACCCTGGCCAAGCTCGCACCCTTCGAGAAGGACGGCATGTGCCACCTCGACGAGCAGGGCGTACACGCCATCGGCCTGGGCCAGATCTTCGTGCGCAATCTGGCCATGTGCTTCGACGCCTATCTCACCCCACGCCAGCAGCTTGGACGGCCGGTGTTTTCGCGGACTGTTTGAAATTGAGTGGCGCTTGGCTACTTGCCTTTGAAATCGCGAGAGACCTTCACTAGCGCTTTGATGTCATCAGGCGTGACCTTGCCCTTGAAGCCGGGCATGACCACCTTGCCTTCCGCGTTCTTGGCGCCGTCGGTGATGGCCTTTTCCCAATCGGCGTCCTTGGCCGCAGCCTGCACCTTGGCGTCGGTCAAGTCCTTGATGCTGAGCTTCTTGCCCATCGCGGTCTGCGCCTTGCCATCCTTGCCGTGGCAGCCGGCACATTTCTGGGCAAAGGTTTCGGGCGCCCCGGCGAAAGCAGAGGCCGAGAGCCACACAACAAAAAGACCATTGGCGAGGAGGGCGATTGCTGTACGCATGGTTCTTCCTTTCAGCTGATTAGACGCCCCAACTCTGACTTCGCTTCAAGGAAAACGCCAGCTCGGGCTTCATCCGGCTGGAGGATGGTCTTCGCTTGGTCCTGGCTAGGCCAGCGAGGCTGGGTGCTTAGCGAGCGGCGCCGCCGCCTCAGCCGGCGATTCGGCGTAGACCTCAGCCTGGCCTCGCGTCGAGACGCCCACGCCCATGTTGTAGCCCTCTTCGCCGTGCAGGTGGATGTCCAGGCCCTCGTGTTCTTGCTCGGCACCTACGCGCAAGCCGACGAGCGCGTCGACGAGCTTGAGCAACACCAGAGTCCCCACCACCGCATAGCCGACGCCAACACCCACGGCGAGTACTTGCTTGCCGAAGAAAGCGGCGTTCCCGGCCAGCAAACCGTCTGCGCCGGCCGGGTTCCACGCGCGCAGCGCGAACACGCCCAGCAGAATGGTACCGACCGCGCCGCCCACCCCGTGCACGCCAAACGCGTCCAGGGTGTCGTCGTACCCGAGCTTGCCCTTGAGCATGACAGCGCCATAGCAGGCCAAACCCGCGGCCGCGCCGATGGCCAGCGCGCCCATCGGCCCGACGTAGCCCGAAGCCGGTGTCACTGTGGCCAGGCCCGCGATGAAGCCGGAGGCAAAGCCCAAGGCCGACGCCTTGCCGTAGCGGGCGATGTCCACCACCAGCCAGACCATGCCGCCCATGGCCGCCGCCAGTTGCGAATTGACCAGAGCGAGCACCGCCACGCCCGAGGCAGCCAGGGCGCTCCCGCCATTGAACCCGAACCAGCCGAACCAGAGCAGACCCGCGCCCAGAAGAACCATGGTCAGGTTGTGGGGCAGAATGCGCTCGCGCGGATAGCCCAGGCGTTTGCCCAGCACCAGGGCGAACACCAACGCCGAGCAGCCCGAGCTGACGTGCACCACCACGCCGCCGGCGAAATCGAGCGCGCCCAGTTTCTGCAGCCAGCCGCCATCGGCCCACATCCAGTGGGCCAGTGGATCGTAGATGAATGTGGCCCACAACAAAGTGAAGAGAACATAGGCCGAGAACTTGAGGCGCTCGGCGAAGGCGCCGGAGATCAACGCCGGCGTGATGATGGCGAACATCATCTGATAGGCCATGAACAGCAGGTGCGGGATCGTCATACCTGGGCGCGGTTCCAGGCCCACGCCGCGCAGGAACGCGAACGACAGCCCGCCGATGACGCCTCCCTGGTCAGGCCCGAAAGCCAGCGAATAGCCGAACGCCACCCATTGCAGCGTGATCAATCCCATGGCCACGAAGCTGTGCATGTAAGTCGACAGCACGTTCTTGGGTCGCACCAAGCCGCCATAGAACAGGGCCAGCCCAGGCACCATCAAGAGAACCAGGGCAGTTGAAACCAGGAGCCACGCGGTATCGCCGGAATTCATGTCCGCGAGGTTGCCAATGGCAGAATTCCAAGAAAAGTCCTTGTTGCGTTCTCAAGAGAGAATTTGCTCGGCCGATATGCTGGCGAAACCGCATCGTGCTCGGGAATATACGCGGTGGAAACACACAGCGAGTTTGCGCGCGCTGGCGCGATTCGCGGCCCTTGACTCGCCCTCCTATGGCGCAAACCGTTGAAGAAAGGCGCGCGGAGTGACGATGCGGATGCCCTGATAGTCACCGACGGCAAGCAGATCGTGGTCGCCAGTGACCAGACACATTCCCTTGCCTGTCTGATTGTATTTAGTACAATCGGGGCGCGTGGCACGGACCCCGCATTTCAACTTGACAGAGGTGAAGGACGTCGCGGCGTCTCCGGATGCAATCCTGCTCTCGAAGACACGTGCCCGTGTCTTCTTCGCCACGCCACGTCTGGCAGCCGACGCGGCCACCCGCATGCTGAAAGAGCTGACCGAAAGCGCGTTCGTCGAAACCAAGTATCAGAACCCGGACATCTGTGATGTGTACGCATACCAAGCGACTCCGCCCATCACGGCCATGGTCGCCGGCACTGAAATGGCCTGCCGGGCTTGGTACGTCAAGTTCACGCTGTTACCCGAGCACGTCCTGCTGGTTTCGTTCCACCCATTGGAACATCCGATTCGTACCGCCCGAGGAAAGAAGGTGATGCCATGAAGAAGCTTCGCTGCGCCCAGTGTGGCAAGGGAACAATCCGTCCCATAGCGAGCGCGGGAAGGCGCGAATGGTACAAGACGATGGAGGTCGATGTCCCCGCTGACTTCGCAATCCCAACATGTGATCGCTGCGGTGAGGAGTGGCTCAGCGTGCGCCAGAGCCAGGCCCTCGACGGTGTACTGGAGACTGCCTACACGGCGGAGCTAGTCCGGCTCGCCTCCCAACAACTCGCCAAGTTCGCTGGAGCCGCCGTTGAACAGAAACGCATTGAACTCCTCCTCGGCCTCTCGCAGGGCTATCTGTCCCACATAAAGGCCGGCCGCCACGCGCCCAGCCCCATGCTGGTGGCCGAGTTGGTGCTATTGGCGAAGGATCCCGAACGGCGCCTTAAGGAACTGGAAGCCTTCTGGAAACGCCGGGCGGCGTGAGCCTAAGGATGGCAAGGGCAAGAGTTCACGCACGGACTGAACGCCCGAGTGGGTCACCGTGTTGACCGCCGCGGCGCACCGGGCGTACACTGAGCCCCGATGCGGGGTAGCTCCTTGGCTCGGCAGCAGCGGTTGCTTCGTCTGCTCGACCAAGGTGGTGAACTGTCCGTCCCGCGCACCGCTGCCGACCTCGGATGCACCGAGCGCACCCTCTACCGCGACCTTGTGGTCCTGCAAGAGGTAGGAGTTCCCGTCTATCAGGAACGCGAAGGCAAACGTCTGCGATGGCGTCTGGTCGACGGCCCCAAACGTCGCCTTTCCGTGACGCTGAGCTTTGCCGAGACGCTCGCGCTCACCGCCGGCCGCGATCTTCTGGCCGGGCTGGCCGGCACCTTTTTCCACGAGGCCGCCATCTCGGCCCTTGAAAAGATCCGCGCCGCCCTGCCCGCTCCATTTCTCACGCGCGCCGACGCCGCAGCCGACCTTGTCGTGGCCGACAAGCGGCCTTCGCGCGACTACCGCGGCCGCGGCGACGCCGTGCGGTCCTTGGTCGACGCCATCGAACACCGCGAGACCGTGACCATCGAGTACCGCAAGATCGGCGATCGCGCTTCGTCGGTTCGGGACGTGGACCCCTACCATCTGCACATTCATGCCGGAGCGCTCTACCTGATCGGGTGGTGCCACCGGCGCAAAGCCGTCCGCACCTTCTTGCTCGACCGCGCCGGCCGCGTCCGCGCAACAGGTCGCACCTTTGACCGCCGCAGCGACATCAAGCTCGCCCCCCTGCTGCAAGGCGATCTCGGCCCCTGGACCGGCAAAGCCGAAGTCATTCGCTTGCGCTTCCGTTCCACTGCGGCCCGCCTGGTGGCCGAGCACAAAATCCACCCGTCCCAGGTGAGCGAACTGCGGCTCGACGGCGGCCTCGACGTCAGCCTGCACGCCCCCATCACGCCTTGGCTGGAACGCTGGCTGACCAGCTGGGCCGGCGACGTCGAGGTTCTCGCGCCCGCCCGCCTGGCCGACCGCGTGCGCGCCAACCACGGCGACGCCCTCAACCGCCGCCGCGGCCCCGCGCGAGCGCTCCCAGAAAAGAAATCGTCACGTCGTCTGACCGTGCTTGTCGGATCGAGGGCGTAGGCTGGAGGGAGAAGGACGGGAACAGGTGACAAAGGAGACACAGCCGGGACGTCGCACATGGAAGGTCATCACCGATGAAAACTGAACGTCTGATAGCCCATGTGCGGCAGTTGGATGGCGAAGAACAGCCGCTCCAGACCCACCTCGAACGTGCTGGAGCCGTAGCCAGCCGAGCGGCTTCCAAGCTCGGACTCGGACTAGCCGGAGAGCTACTCGGTCTGCTCCATGACCTCGGGAAACACAGCCAGGAATTCCAAGACTATCTTCGAACAGCGACGGGCACTCTCGATCCTGACGGGGACGAGGAACCCAGCGTGGCAAGCCGAAAGGGCAAGGTCGACCACTCGACCGCCGGCGCCCAACTGGTTTGGAAGGAGCTATCCGGGTGTGGCCCAATTGGACAGATCGTCGGACAAGCCCTCAGCATCTGCATAGCCTCGCATCACTCTGGCCTGATCGATTGTCTCACCACGGGCACAGGCGAAGGCACGCGGGATGATTTCACCAGGAGGATGGCAAAGGAAGATCGTCGGACGCACTTGCAAGAATCGCTCGGCAGGCTGGACGCCCCGATCCAACAGAGAATCGTCTCCCTGCTCCACGACCCAGCCCTGATCGACCCCATCCGAGTACTCCTCTTCGAGATCGGAGCAGCGTCGCCAGAGAAGTCGGACAGGAGCCGAGTCGCGCAGTTCGAAATCGGTCTATTGGTACGCTTCCTTTTCAGCTGCCTCATCGCCGGTGACCATCAGAACACCGCGGACTTCGAACGCCCGCACGCCGCCCGCGAACGTCAGGAAGGCCGGTTCGTCCCCTGGCAGATTCTCGTGGACCGCATCGAGGCTCATCTGGCTACATTCCAGCTTCGCCATCGCATCGACGGCGTTCGGCAAGAGGTCTCGCGGCACTGCCTGGAAGCCGCCTCCCGGTCGCCAGGGCTCTTTACGTTGACCGTCCCAACGGGCGGCGGAAAGACACTGGCCAGCCTACGTTTCGCGCTCCATCACGCGCGCCTGCACAAGCTAGATCGCGTGCTGTACATTGTCCCATTCACCACCATCATCGACCAGAACGCCCAGGTCGCGCGGAAGATCCTCGAGCCTGAGGATCGCCCACAGAACGAGGGCCTGGTGGTACTTGAGCACCATTCGAACCTGGAACCGCTACGTCAGGGATGGAAGAACAAGGTTCTCACCGAAGACTGGGATGCTCCGGTTGTGTACACAACCAGCGTGCAGTTCCTAGAAGCGCTCTTCGGCGCAGGCACACGCGGTGCCCGACGTATGAACCAGCTGGCTCGGTCTGTCATCATCTTCGACGAGATCCAGAGTCTTCCCGTCAAATGCGTTCACCTTTTCAACAACGCAATCAATTTCCTCGTCGGACACTGCGGCAGCACAGTAGTCCTCTGCACAGCCACCCAGCCGCTGCTTGCCGAGGTCGACCCGAAAAATGGTGCCGCCAAGTTGACCCCAAGCAGCGAAATCATCCCGGACGTACGGGAAGTCTTCGCGCAGCTACGGCGAGTCGAGGTGAAGGACCAGCGCCGCCCAGGTGGCTGGAAACCGGAGGAGATCGCCTCGCTGGCACAGGCCGAATCGGCGCGAGCCGGAAGTTGCCTGGTGGTGGTGAATACCAAGAAGGCGGCGCGGGCAGTGTTCGAGAAACTGAGGCGTTCTGCGCGGCCCCTGTACCATCTGAGCACCAGCATGTGCCCAGCGCACCGAAAAGAGTCTTTGAAGGCAGTTCGTGAGCATCTGGAGAATGGACGCGAGATCCTGTGCGTCAGCACGCAGTTGATCGAGGCTGGCGTGGACCTCGATTTTGGGTCGGTGATCCGGTTTGCGGCCGGCCTCGATTCAATCGCCCAGGCGGCCGGGCGGTGCAATCGCAACGGCGCACGCCCGCAGGGATTCGTCCACGTCGTGAATCCCGCAGATGAGTCGCTCTCAGCCCTCCGGGACATCGAAATCGGCCGGCAGAAGGCGGAGCGTGTACTGGATGATTTCCGCGAGGACCCTGCGCGCTTCGACCACGATCTCCTCTGCCCCAAGGCCATGCAATGGTTCTACAAGAACTACTTCTTCGACCGGCAGAAGGAGATGGTCTACCCCATCAGCCGCGACGCCATCGGACGAGACGACAACTTGCTCAATCTCCTGTCCGACAACCGATTCGCGACAGAGGACTTCCGGCGCTGCAACAAGGGCACATCTCCCGAAATCTACTTTCGCCAGTCATTCATGGCGGCAAACCGGGCATTCCAGACCATCGATGCCCCAACCCAAGGGGTCGTCATCCCGTATGGCAAGGAAGGTCAAGCCGTAGTCGCAGCCCTATGCGCTGCACCCGAGCCTGAGCGCCAATTTCAGCTACTCCATGAGGCTCAGCAATTCACGGTCAACGTGTTCCCGCACGAATTCCAAAGACTTGTGGAAGGCGGTGCGCTTCGCGAAGCCCAGCCGCAGACTGAAATCTATTGTCTCAACGAGCACTACTACAGCAAGGACTTCGGGCTTTCCACAGAGCCCGTTTCCGAGGGGGAATTCCTCTATGTCGAGTAAACCCAAGAACACCATTGAGTTCAAGACCTGGGGACGATATGCGCTCTTCACTGATCCATTGACAAAGATCGGCGGGGAGAAGTGCTCGTACCACATCCCCACGTACGAGGCCCTGAAAGGCATTGCCAAGTCGATCTACTGGAAGCCCACGATCATCTGGGTAGTTGACCAGGTTCGCGTGATGAAGCGCATCCGCACCCAGACCAAAGGAACGAAGCCTCTGGAATACGGCGGCGGAAACACCCTGGCCATCTACACCTTTCTGGCGGATGTGGAATATCAGGTCCAGGCGCATTTCGATTGGAACCTGGCGCAGCCCGATCTGGAGCCCGACCGAGTCGAGGGCAAGCATTTTGCCATCGCCCAGCGCATGCTCGACCGCGGCGGCCGGCAGGACATTTTTCTGGGTACGCGAGACTGCCAGGGGTACGTGGAGCCGTGCGAATTCGGGTCAGACCCCGGAGAACTCGACGGCGCGGGTGAACTTGGCTTCGGCCTGATGTTCCACGGCTTTGACTATCCCGACGAAACGGGCGACCACAAGCTCCATGCGCGCTTCTGGACACCTCGACTGCGGGATGGAGTCCTGCAATTCCCTCGTCCCGAAGAATGCACGATTCGCAAGTTCGTTCGCGAGATGAGCCCGAAACGGTTTGGCCTTGGGGTCAACGTGAAACCGGCGGCCGCTGACGCTGACGAGTGGGAGGCGTGAAATGGCCTGGATGCAGAAGCTCTACGAGACCTATGAGAAGTGCGCTGGCTCCGATCTGCCTGATGCCAAAGCCTTGTTGCCCATCGCGCACACAACGCAACAGGCACACATTGAGATCGTGATTGATCATCGAGGAAGTTTTAGGCGCGCTCGTCTCGTCGAGAAGGACGACGCAGACCAGCCCTGCGTGTTACCTGCTACCGAGACATCTGCGGGCCGGACCAGCGGCGAGGCACCCCACCCGCTCTGCGACAAACTCCAGTACTGCGCTCCCGACTACGCATCCTTCGGGGGCGCGAAGGCGGCGTATTTCGAAAGCTTCGTTGCGCAACTTGCCCGCTGGTGTGATTCTGCCCATGCCCACCCGAAGGCAAGGGCTGTTCTGTCCTATGTGCGGAAGGGCCAAGTCATCTCCGATCTGGTCCACGCGGGAGTTTTGGCGGCCAAGGGTAACAAGCTACTGCTTTACGAACGACCGGGCTCCAGCCGGCCTGGCGAGGACGCGCAGATATTCAAGCTCCTCACGCCGAAGAAGGAGGGAGGGCGTACCGTTATTGACCAGGGCGATGCCTTCGTTCGCTGGCGCGTCGAACGTCCCGGCGACGCTGCCTCGGGCACATGGGAAGACAGGAGCCTTCAACTGGCCTGGCAACAGTACGAAGCCAGCCAGCGGACAACCAAAGGCGTCTGCATAGTCACCGGCTGCTCGGAGAGTGGGGATCTCAGAGTCCTTGCGAACCAGCATCCGTCCAAACTCCGCCACGGTGCCGACAAGGCCAAGCTCATCTCGTCGAACGATACCAGCGGGTTCACCTTCCGCGGCCGTTTCAGCGATGCCCAGCAAGCCGCGGGGGTCGCCTTCGAGGTCACCCAGAAGGCGCACAGTGCCCTCCGCTGGCTCATCGGACGCAAACAGGCGGCCCGGAATCGCGACCAAGTCTTCGTCGCGTGGGCGATCGGCGGCCAGTCGATCCCAGACCCGTGGGCTGACACAATGGGCCTTCTCGCCAGCGGACAGCGCCATACCGCGCCGGAGACCACCGTGCCGTCGGCCGACGTCGGAGACGTTGGGCAGGGGTTCTCCCGACGCCTTCAGCGCGCCATCGCCGGTTACAGGTCGAACCTGAAGGACGCGGACGCTGTGGTCGTGATGGGCTTGGATTCTGCGACGCCAGGCCGCATGGCTATCACGTTCTACCGTGAGCTGACGGGTTCGGAATTCCTCCGTCGCATCCAGACGTGGCATGAATCCCTCGCCTGGCCCCAGAACATTGGCAAGGACGCCAGGTTCGTGGGCGCGCCGGCCCCGCGCGACATTGCCGAGGCTGCCTACGGCCGGCGTTTGGATGACAAGCTGAAGAAGGCAACCGTCGAGCGGCTCGTCCCGTGCATCATCGATGGTCTGCCGCTGCCAATCGATCTCGTCACGTCCTGTTGCCGCCGGGCGTTCAACCGGTCAGGAATCGAACCGTGGGAATGGGAGAAGGACCTCGGCATCGCCTGCGCTCTTTTCAAGGGATTCCACAAAGAAAGGGGATATTCGATGGCTCTGGAAGATGACAGGAAAACGCGCGACTACCTCTACGGCCGACTACTCGCTGTCGCCGAACACCTCGAAAGTCGGGCTCTCTACGTCGCGGGCGAGAAGCGAGACACCACCGCATCGCGCCTCATGCAGCGCTTTGCCGATCGCCCCTACACCACATGGCGCACCATCGAGCTGGCCCTGGGCCCGTACAAGTCGCGTCTGCGAAGCTCGCGAGGGGCCTTTCTCTGGGAGATGGAGAAGCTCATGGACCACCTACAGGGATCCTTTCCAACTCGCGACGAGAAGGAAGCCTTCACGAATGATCGCGCTCTTTCTGGCGAGTTCTTACTCGCCTACCACTGCCAACGTCAGGCCCTGCGAAAGACGTCGGAAGACGCCGAAGTGAATCCCGCCACCACTGAGTGACCCGAAGGAGACTGGACATGCCAACGCTGAGCAACAAGATCGATTTCGCAATCATATTCCGCGTCCGCAACGCCAACCCCAACGGCGATCCTCTCAACGGAAATCGTCCACGGACCGACTATTCCGGCCTGGGCGAGATCACTGATGTCTGTCTCAAGCGCAAGCTTCGCGATCGACTGGTGGAACGCTACCAGGCGCTGCCGAAGGGTGACAAAGGCGGCCAGGGGATCTTCGTCCAGTCGGATGACCGCAAGGTGGACGACGCCAAGAGCCTGCGCGAGCGGGCGGACGCCGTGCTCGCTAGGGAAAAGGATTCGAGCAAGATCGCCAAGAGCGCGTGTGAAACTTGGTTTGATGTCCGGACGTTTGGCCAGCTGTTTGCGTACAAGGCCGACAAGAAGAAACGCGGTGACGAGGCTGAGGGCGACGGTGGCGTTTCCATCGGCATCCGCGGCCCTGTCACCATTCAGTCGGCGTTCAGTATCGAGCCGGTCAGTCTCACCAGCACCCAGATCACAAAGAGCGTGAGCGGTGAGGGTGACGGTTCCAAGCGCGGCTCGGACACCATGGGCATGAAACATCGGGTGGACAACGGCGTATACGTCACATTCGGCTCCATGAACCCGCAGCTTGCAGAACGAACAGGCTTCTCGAACGCGGACGCCGACACCATCAAGGAACTCCTACCCAAGCTGTTCGAAAACGATGCCTCATCGGCCCGTCCAGAAGGCAGCATGGAAGTGATGAAGGTGATCTGGTGGAAGCATAATTGCAGGGCTGGCCAGTATTCCTCCGCCAAAGTCCACCGCTCGCTTGCGGTGAAAGCGGATGGCAGCTACACCCTTGCGCCCATGGCTGGACTCAAACCGGAAGAAATCAATGGATTCTAGCCGGCTGGGTTCGGGTTCTCCCTAGCAGCAGTTTGCGCGTAGCCGCCCATGGAGGACGACGAACGCCTCGTCTCGATTTCCGCGATCGAGCACTGGAGTTTCTGTCGGCGCCAGTGTGGGCTGATCCATCTTGAAGGCCTCTGGGCGGAGAACGTCCTTACCGCCCAGGGGCGGCAGCTACACGAACAGGTGGATCTGCCCGGATTGGAGCAGCGGCCGGGGCTCAAGAAGGCCCGGGCGCTGGCGCTCAGGTCGGATCGCCTTGCGCTGGTGGGCAAGGCCGACATGGTCGTGTTCTTCGCCGAGCCGGGATATCCGCCGCCCGGCCGGCCCTTCCCGGTCGAGTACAAGCGCAGCGTGCGCAACAATTTTCGCCATGCTGAGCTGCAACTTTGCGCGCAAGCCCTGTGCCTGGGGGAGATGTTGAGCGTTTCGATTCCGGCAGGCGCGTTGTACTTCGGCGGTTCCCGACGGCGCCGCGAGGTGCCCTTCGACGCGCGCCTCCGGGAAGAAACAGAGGCCGTCGTGGCCGCGATCACATCCATGATGGTGTCGGGCCGCACGCCTGCTCCCGAGCCGGGGCCAAAGTGCGACCATTGCAGTCTGCGGGCACTGTGCATGCCACTCTTGCCTGGGCCCGGACGGCTTGCGGAGTATTTGCGGGAGATGTGAGCCATGGCTGTTCTGCTCAACACTCTGTATGTGACCACCGCGGACACCGCCCTTCTCAAAGAGGGAGAGACCGTCACGGTGCGGGTCGCGCGCGAACTGCGGCTTCGCGTCCCCTTGCACCACCTGGAATCGATCGTCTGCCTGGGGCCTGTATACGTCAGCCCGGACCTGATGTGTCTGTGCCTCGACCGCGGGGTCGGTATCGCATTCCTGTCGGAGCACGGCCGCTTCCGCGGGCGCGTGGAGGGGACGACCCAGAACGGCGCCCTGCTGCGGCTTGACCAGGTGCGAGCGCACCTTGACGAAAAACGGAGTCTCGCGATCGCCAAGAGCATCGTGCAGGGGAAGGTCGCCAATCAGCGACATGTCTTGCAGCGGGCCGCGCGAGAATCCCAGGGCGACGTGGCTGTGCGGCTCAGCGACGCCGCCCGTGCGCTGCAAATGGCACAACCGGAGCGTATGGAAAGCCACGACCAGGTGCGAGGCTCTGAGGGCGAAGCGGCGGCCAGATACTTTGAAGTCTTCGGCGACATGGTTCGTCAGCAGAATGGCGATTTTCGTTGGACCGGCCGACACCGGCGACCTCCGCGCGACCCGCTCAACTGCCTGCTGTCATTTGCCTACGCGCTATTGATGAATGACTGTCTGTCAGCGCTGCAGGCGAACGGTCTTGACCCTGCCTTTGCCTTTCTGCACGCGTTCCGGCCTGGACGGCCCGGGCTAGCGCTCGACCTGATGGAACACCTCCGTCCACTGGTAGCCGACCGACTGGTGCTGTCGCTGGTGAACAATCAACAAGTTCGGCCCAGCGATTTTCGAAAGACCGAAAGTGGCGCAGTCGAGTTGACAGACGAGGCGCGGAAATTGGTGATTGGCAGCCACCAGGAACGCAAGGCAGCCACCATCATCCATCCATTGTTGGGAGAGGAGATACCCTGGGGCCTGGTCCCCCACATTGAGGCACGCCTGCTGGCGCGGACTCTCCGCAGCGACATGGAGGTGTTCCCGCCGTTCCATCCAGCGGGCTGAACAGCCGCCATGGTCGTGCTTGTCACATATGACGTGTCGACCGAGACCAAGGAAGGCCGGCGACGCCTAAGGCGAATCGCCAAGGCCTGCGAGAGCTATGGTCAGCGGGTCCAATTCTCCGTGTTCGAATGCAATCTGCCCGATGCTCTTTGGGTCAAGCTGCGGGGGCAACTTCTCTCGCTTTTTGCCCCTGACGAGGATAGCCTTCGGTTCTACTTTCTGGGACAGGATGACCTCGCGCGCGCCGAGCACCACGGCACCAAGCCGAGCATTGACTTCGACGGGTCACTCATCGTGTAACCTGCGCGGACCCGGAGTGGACATCGCGATCACGGCCCCTCCGCGCCTCGGAGGAAGTTCTTTGAAAATCGAAGAGTTTGATCTGGAACTTCCCTCGGTTGGGCGCCGGGACGGACGTTTTGCGCGGCCTTCGCGCCCAATGAGCCACAAGCGCACGTATTCTATTGTATTCTGAATGGGTGCGTCGCCCGGCTCCTCGGAGCCGGGCGTGGATTGAAACAAGTCCCCCAGGTATCCGAACACGCCGAATGCCCGTCGCCCGGCTCCTCGGAGCCGGGCGTGGATTGAAACAGGATGCCCAGACCCTGACAACCGATCTCCGTGGTCGCCCGGCTCCTCGGAGCCGGGCGTGGATTGAAACTTGGTGGCACGCGACGATTGCCCGGCGTCGTCCAGTCGCCCGGCTCCTCGGAGCCGGGCGTGGATTGAAACTACCTGTCTTCTGACAACCTAACGCTCGCGCCAGGTCGCCCGGCACCTCGGAGCCGGGCGTGGATTGAAACCCTTCACTGGATGGCCCTCCGCCACCCCTGCCGAGTCGCCCCGCACCAACGAACCCG
>Ga0265316_10000051_pt1 | contig 126739 bp, 100 predicted proteins | sample 4522metaG_FD_202092 | JGI IMG/M metagenome (GOLD analysis project Ga0265316, IMG submission 202092) | Rhizosphere microbial communities from Carex aquatilis grown in University of Washington, Seatle, WA, United States - 4-5-22 metaG | ecosystem: Host-associated > Plants > Roots > Rhizosphere... | reverse complement strand
GGCGGACCGAGCGAAATTGCGTAGTTGCGAGCGGCCCGAGGCGCGACGAGGGAGAATACTCGACGTATTTGACCGAGGAGCAACGAAGGGACGCGACGCAAATACGCGATTTCACGACGGGAGACAACCTGTTCGGCGCTCTAGGTGGCTAGAAACCGTGGCGCCGGTGGCCGCCATGGTTGCGCATTTGCTGGACGAGAGTCTGGCGCTGCTCGGCGGTCAGAACGTTGCCCGCCGCGACCAGCGCCGTGGTGACGGTCTTTGATGCCTGGTCCACCAGCGTGGAAACCTGAGCGCGCAGGCTTTCGATGGCAGCCGGATCCAGCGTGGTGGCCGCAAAGGCGTCGCCCAGTGCCTTGTGCAATTGGGCGTGCTGCTGGTGGATGGGTTTCATGTCAGCGGCCAGCTTCTGGAAGATGGGCTTGATGGCAGCCCGCTGGGTATCGGTGGCTTTGACCAAATCCAGCGCCTTGTCTAGCCGGCCCTGCATGAAGGCCTCATGGTCCCCGTCGCCGCCGAAACCCTCTGGCCCGAATCCCATGCCCGGACCGCCAAAGCCCCACGCGCGTGCGACGTGAACCCCGCCCAAGGCCACGGGCAGGGCCAGCAGCAGCCACCAGCGGCTCTTCTTCGACTGACGCGGACTGGTTGATACTTGTTCGTTCATGGTGTCCTCCTTGTTGTGCGACGGGCTTTCTCGCGTCCCGTCTGCCCTCAAGATGACGCCTCTGTTGTGCGGGCGTATTGCGCGAAAGTAAAGTTAGGTAAAGGCTCTTCGCGAGCGTGTTCACGCCCAGTCCGCTACGGATTGGTAACTGGCGGCGCGGTCTTGGCTGCAGGCTACTGAGCGGGCTCAGCGTTCGGAGGTGGGCCTTCGCTGCCCGTGCCAAGAGCCGGATCCGTGTCGGGCGACGCGGGAATCGACGGGACCAGGGCATCGGCCGCCGGCGACCAAACATAGCCATGCAGCGCGGGCGTCTTTGTTAGATGCCGGCGCTCGCGCCGCGATTCCATCGGCAGGGTTTGCGCCGAATGAACTGCCCGACTCGGCGCTCTCACGCCAGCTTTCGGGGTGGCGACGTCTTCGGCTGGCGCAGCGGGCACGTTCGGGATCTGAGACCCCGACGTCCCGGCGTCGTCTTCCGTTCGACACTTTGCCACTGGCGAAACCACCGTCGGTGCAGCCGGAGCGCATGGCGCCACGGAGTTCTGTCCCACTGTCTGAGCCCTGCGAATCACGGCACTGGCGAACGCTCGGACGGATGAGGTGACCGAATGCTCCGTTTTCAGTGCCGCCCCGACCCCCGCCGCAATGCCACCGAGCAGACCCACGCCCACCACAACAATCGCTATCGTGGTACCGCGTCTCCTCGGTATCTTGTCGAACGATTTGAACTCTGCGCGAGGGTCCGCGTCGGGAGGCAGAACCGTGTCGTTCCAGTCCGCCGCCTCATGCTCTTCGCCCTCCACAAAAAAGCGTTGAGTCGTTTGGCCAAAGCTCATCGGCCCAGGCGCAAGTATTGCCGGCCTTCGAGCCCCGATGTGTTTCCAGTGCATCCGCGACCTTCCAATCCGGCGAGGCCACGGCGTCAATGAATGAGACCGTGGCAATCGCCTCATTCACCGAGAGCCAGAATCGTGCCAACGACGAGCGCTGACTTCCAGTTCGGCACAATGCAATCCCGAGGAGGCCATTGATCGCAAAATGCAAGCTCGCGGGGCATTCCGCGCAGCAATCGCGCGCCTGATTTCTTGGCACGAGAGATGCCTTGCCCGCATCGCACAAGGGACATGCCATGAGTAGCGCCAAGGAGACATCGTGAGACTCAAACTGGGAATCGGGGACTTCCTGCGCATCGGAGCGGGAGCAGGAGTCATGCTTGTCCTGTTTCTCCTAGTGCTTCGCTACCAAGGCGAGCGCAACCCAGCCGGCCAGATCGAGAGCAAGGCGAGGAGGGGCAGTCTTGTCGAACGCATGCGCTACTCCCTGGCAGCGGCCTCCGAAGCGGAAAAGAGCGCTGTCCTGGCGCTGACAGATGGGGACTCGCAGGCATTCGCCGACCAAGTGCGCGCCGCCACCGCCGAAGTCGAGCACTTGCGCAAAACGCTGGACAACAGCCTTGCCGCCAGCGCCAGTCAGAAAGAGGCGGGGCTGCTGGCTAGGTTCTCCGAATGCTTTACCGCCTATCAGCGGATTGACCACGATCTGCTGGCCCTGGCGGCCAAGAACACCAACATCAAGGCCTTCGCGCTGGCGTTCGGCCCAGCAGCCCAGGCGTCGAAGGAAACCGACTCGGCTCTGGCGCGCTTTCTGGCCAACCATGCAACCTCGCCACAGAAAGTGTTGCTGCGCGCGGCCGGCGCCCAATCGGCGGTCTTGCGCATCGAAACGTTCCTTGCGCCGCACATCGCGGAGAAGAGTGACGAAGAGATGGACAGACTGGAGGCGCTGATGGCGAAGGACGATCGCGAGATGCGCGCGGCGCTGGACTGGTTGGCCGCGCAACCTAATCTACGCGCCGACCCCGATCTTGCGACCGCCCGTGCGAGCTACGCCCGTTTTAGCGACATCCGCACGCAGATCCTCGCGCTGTCGCGCGAGAACACCAACGTGCGATCGCTCGCCATTTCCCTGGACCAAAAACGCAACACAATGTTGACGTGCCAGGATGCCCTATACGCCCTCCAACAGGAGATCGCTGGCGAGCCCGCACCGATCGCGCCATCGAATCCGCGAAAGCTGAAAGCCGAGCCCCAACCCACCCCTTGACAGTTGTCGCCCGTCCACCGCTACGGCGCGCCCTGGGCCATCACCGGCGCTGTTCGCTCGCCGCCGCCCACGCGCACCGGCAATACCGACATTGCCAGGCCTTTCCAGTGCAGACGGCGCTCGACCTGGTAGGCGGTTTCGTTGTGCAGAATTCGCTGCGTCCAACTCTCGCGCTTCCAGATGAGCTTGCCGGCGAAGAAGACCACGCGCTGATATTGGCGCGAAAGCTCGATGCATAGGCGCGTCGCCTCATGCACGGGGTCCAGACCCTCGGCGGTACAACAGCTTGAATGCCAGCCCAGGCTGCGCGCCAGGGCGACGTACCGCTGCGCACTGGCCTCGACGGCCTGGCGCTGGGCATCCACCTCGGCTGTGCCTTTGAATGTGCCGGAGTCGTGTACCGCCACCGAAACGAAGATCAGGTTGCTGAAGTAGCCGGGAAAGGTCCGTTGGATCGAAAGCATGGAGTGCACGCCGAGGCCGCCGAATTGGCCCACCAGAAGCACCGCGGTTGGCATTTTCGGGTCCGGCTCGCCACCTCCCCCTTCGCCCCCGCTAAAGCTGCCAAGGTCCGCATCTAGAAGTGCAAGCTGGCGTGCCACGGCACGGTAGTGGGCCTTGACCGCCAGGCACACGCCGACCAGCGCCGCCGTGACCACGATCGTTAGCCAGGCGCCCTGACGAAACTTGAGCACCACGGTGAAGGCAAGAATGCCCACGCACATCACCAATCCCACCAGATGGACCAAAATCTGTCGCGCCCACAGCCGCCCGAGTCTACGCTCGCCCAGCCACAGACGGCACATCCCCAACTGGGAAAGCGAGAACGTAATGAACACATTGATCGCGTACATGACGACCAACGCGTCCACGCTGCCGCGGCTGAACAGGAGAAGGGCCACGGCGGCCAGGCCCAGCATGAGGACGCCATCCTTGGTCGTCAGACGATCGGAAAGCGAAGCAAAGCGCCGAGGCAGCCACGAATCCACGGCCATGTTGGCCATGACCCGCGGTCCGTCGATGAAGCCAGTCTGCGCCGCCACGAACAACAGCGCGCCCTCGGAAGCCAGGGTCAACACCACAAAGACTTTCCCCAAAGGAAGGCCCGCGATGTTCCAGTTGCTCGTAAAGGTTTCGACCAGAACCCCATTCAGGGTCTTGCCCTCATGGGGATGGACCCCGAAGAGCAGGTAGCAAAGAAGAATTCCGCCGGCGGTGAAGGCCAACGAAACCGCCAGCGCCGTCATGGTCCGCTTGCCCGTGAGAACCCGTGGCTCGCGCATGATCTGCAAGCCGTTCGATATCGCTTCGATTCCCGTGTAGGTACCCGCCCCGCGCGAATACGCGGACATGAGGATCATGAACAGGCCCCAGGCCCCGTACTGGTGCAGGCCGCTCGTGAATCCCGCGGACACTTCTCTGGCCACCCTGGGCGCCTCCCCCACGTGAGATGTGATCCCGCCCACGACGAGCACGGCGTGCGTGACAAGGAAAAGAATGAAAATGGGAACCAGCGGCGCCACCGATTCCCTCACGCCCCTGATATTCAATGTAATGAGCAAGAGAATCACCACCAACTCCGCTGGCAATTTCCACAGGTGCCAATGCAGGGGCAGCAGACTGAACACGGCGTCGCCTCCCGATGCGATGGAGACGGTGATAGTCAGAATGTAGTCCACTAGCAGCGCTGAACCCGACACCAACCCCGCCTTCTCGCCGAGCAGCTTGCTCGCCACCAGATACCCACCGCCGCCACTCGGGAAATGCTCGATAATCCGACTGTAGGCGTGTGACATCACGAATACCGTCGCGGTCATGGCCAACACCAGAAGGATGGCCAGATAGGTGGAATTGCCCTGCTCCATCAGCGCCCGGTAGCATTCCTCGGGGCCGTAGGCCGATGAAGTGATGGCATCCGAGCCAAGACCGACCCACGCGAGAAAGACCGCCAGCGATATCTTGTGAAAGACGCCCGGATCCTTGAAATCCCGCGGCCGTCCCATCACCACACGCCACGCCCTCTCCGTCAACCTCGCCTTGTCAACCAGGGCGGGCGCGTCGGTGCTACTCATTGGGCTCTCGCAACCGGTCCCCCTTCTATCGGGACCTGGCGCGCCTACGAGGTTAGCTGACGGGCTCGGGAGGAGAAGGTCCCCCGGTGTTCTTCGCACTTCGCCCCCGATGGAATGGTTCCCCCGCTCCGGCAAACCGGATTCGGCGCAGGCGCTATCTACGCGATAGCCAGGCGCCCGTCAACCAGAGCGCCCGTCGCTCCCCTCAATCCTTCCGCCGTGCATCCGGAGTGTTTCCGCCAGATGACCACGCCAAGGCCAAAGGGTTTCATCCCGCCTGATTCCGCCCAGATAGAGATTTTGGGCAGGCGCTCACGGGGGCTCACAGTGTTACGGCAAATTGGCTGTCGGGAAATACGCTGTTAACTCACAGTGAGTATAGTTGTTCCATGCAAGGCTGAACAATCACTGAGACACAATGCCTTAGTGAGAGTTCCCAATAGCGAGAAAGAGGGAAGCAACATGGAATCCAAAGCGGCAACAAGCGACGGCAGTGCTGGAAAGGGTTCGGTTCGACCCACGTTGGGTCTGACCGGTTTGACGGTAAATGCCATGGCGCTCATCGCGCCGGGTGCATTTTTGTGGCTCACCTATCAGATGCAGTCCCTGTACGGCGCGCCGCTGGCCGGCTCGTCAATGTGGTTCGGAATCGTCGCGGCCTTGCTTCTGTGCTTCGCCACGGCAATCAGCTACGCGGAACTTTCCAAGCTCTATCCTGGCGCCGGCTCCTCGTACTTCTTTGCCGAACAAGCGTTTCTCAATCATACCAAGGCCTATCGCTTTGCCCGCATAGCCAAGTTCATGACTGGCTGGGCGAGTCACCTCTATTACTGGGTGTATCCGGGCTGCATGGTCGGCGTGACCGCTTTGCTCACGGGATATTTGCTCAATCAGTTCTTCCCAAACACCTTCAGCGGCTCAATTAACAGCCCCCTATTCATGATACTCTTCTGTGTGGGTTTTGCTTTCGGCGTGGCCTACATCGCGTTCCGGGGCGTGACGGGCACCACCGGCGTGAACGTGCTCATCAACATCGTACAGATCACGGCCCTGCTGGTGTTTTCGGTGATGGCTGTCTCCTACCGGATCCACCACCCCGAAGGCTCGCGCGCCTTCCAGCTCGTCAATGGCGTTCCCGTCGACTACAACGTCGTGCAGGAGCCCGTCATTGAGGATGGCAAGCCCAAACTGGACCCGACTGGGCAACCCGTCACGGCGCCAAAGATGGACGAGGATGGCATGCCCGTGGCCGAGATGAAAGATGGCAAGCCGGTGCCCTTCACCATCACCTACGCCGCCAGCGAGGCCATGAAGCTGGAGCCGATCGACGCTGACCATCCCAACACGCTGACCCCTCACTTCAAATTTCACGACAAGGCGTCTTCGGTGCCAGCGCCGCACGGATTCTCGCTCATCGTGATTCAGGCTTGTATCGCCATCCTCATCCTCGTTGGGTTCGAGTCGGTGACGTCGATGGGCGAGGAAGCGCGCAACGCCAAACGAGACATCCCGCGCGCCGTGCTGCTGTCACTCGGCATTCAAGGCATCTTCTGCTACTTGATTGAATACTTCGCGGCCAACTACTTTCTCAATCAGGGGTACACTATGACCAATGCAGCGGGCTCCGGCGCGCCGCTCGGGGACATGATGGTGATAGTGGGGACGTGGCTCTTCGGCAGCTACCAAGCAGGACGCGCCTTCATGCTGGTGCAGGCGGTGACTGTATTTCTGGCGCTCATTGGCACGACCCTGTCCTGCCTCAGCACAGGGGCCCGCGTGACCTACGCCATGGGCCGGGACGAGGAGATGCCCGCACACTTCGGGCTCTTGCACGGCAAGACACTCACACCGTATCGTTCGATCTGGATTCTGGCGGCTATCTCGGCGGTCGTCGGTATCGTTACCGTGACGCTCTATCTCGGCGGCACCACACCCTCAGCACTGGAGCCCAAGTTCCAGAATATTTGGTACAGCTTTGGGGTATTCAGCCCAGAGACCTACGCCAAGTTGCCCAACACTCTGGTCATTGTGACCCTGGTCAGCAACTTCGGCACTTTCATGCTCTACATGATGACCTGCGTTGTGGCGATGGTGGCGTTCCGCGAACACAAATCGTTCAATGGCTTCAAGCACTTGTTCATCCCACTGTTCGGCTTGGTGGCCAATCTGCTGTGCATGCTGTTCTATCTGGTGGGGCCGTTCATGGTGGCGGGCATGAGCATCAAGGAACCCTACATAGCCCTTGGGGCCTGCGCCCTTTGGGGCGTCTATGGAGCGGTGTACTTCCTACGCAACAGCAAAGCCAAGGCGCGTGCCGTGATGGTGGAAAAGCCGTTGGTCAGCGCAGATAACCTGCCAGCCTAGAGAGTCAGCCATGGCTAGCGGAACGCGGGCGTCACTCCTTCCTCCCGGGGGTGGCGCCCGCGCCGCGGTTTCAGGCGTGAGGATAGGCTTGCGAGCCCATTTCCAGGGAATCGAGACCGGTCCACTCCACTTCGGAGGGCACCCGGTTGCCCATAACGCGATCAATAAGCCGAAAGAACCCGTACGCCAGGGCAAAAACCACAATCGCGTTGCAAACGACACCAATCAATTGCGCCAGAAACTGGCTAACATCCCCGAAGAGCAGGCCACGCACCGGGCCGGCCACGCCGTTCCAGCCTTCGCCATAGCTTCCATCGGCCAGCAGTCCCAGGGACAGGGCACCCCAGGTTCCGCAAGCGCCGTGAACCGCGACAGCGCCGACCGGATCATCAATGCGCAGTCGGCGTTCAAGCAAGGTCACCACCAGGAACACCAGGGGACCTGCCACCGCGCCGATCAGAACGGCGGAGGCCGGGCCAACGAAAGCGCAGGGCGCGGTGATGGCCACCAATCCTCCGAGCATCCCATTGCAGGCCATGCCAATGTCGGGCCGTCGCGACAGGTACCAGGCGGTGGCCAGCGCGGCGATGGCGCCCGCAGCCGAAGAAAGCAGGGTGTTGCTGGCCACTATCGCGATGCGACCGTCATTGGCATTCAATGTCGAGGCGGCGTTGAAGCCAAACCAGCCGAAGGCCAGTATCAAGGTACCCACCATGGCCATCGGCAAATTGTGTCCGGGAATGGCCGCGATGGTTTCGTCGCGCCGGTACTTGCCCACGCGCGGACCCAGCACAATGGCGCCGGCCAGTGCCGTAATTCCCCCGGTCATATGCACGACCGACGAACCTGCAAAGTCCACATGGCCGTGGCCGAGGCCCCAATTCACACCCATCTGGGCCAGCCAGCCCCCACCCCACACCCAGTTGCCATAGAGCGGGTAGAGGAACATGGACATGAACAGGCCGTAGGCGAGGAAGGGCAGGAATTTCCAGCGTTCGGCCATGGCGCCGGTGGGAATCGTGGCGGCCGTGTCCATGAACATCGCCGCAAACAGGAACATCGCCAGGTTGACCGGATCATTGGCAACCGAGACCAGCGCGAACTTGCCGGCGCCGAGGATTCCATAACTGTGTCCGCCAAAGTGAAGGCTGAGCTCGTGCGCGGGCGCCAGGGCTGCACCCAGGCTGGGCCAGCCGTGTACGCCCCCCAGCATGAAACCGAAGCCGCAGAGCCAAAACCCCAGCACCCCCACCGGGTAGATGATCATGTTCATGGCCATGGTGTTCACCGCATTCTTGGCGCGGGTGAATCCCGTCTCCATCATGGCGAATCCAACCTGCATGAACATGACAAGGAAGGCGCCAAGCAGCACCCAGGCCAGATTGAGCGCGTGTTCGAGGGAAGACGCTGACATGCTACAAACTCCTCTTGCTCTGAGTCGTGCGGCCGGAGCCGCTTCGGTGGGGATGACTGCACCAGATGAGGCCGGTCAGCCCGACCAGCACGAGCACCACAATCACCGGCATGAGCACCCGTCGCGGCACAGTGAAGCGACGGCGGACGCGGCCCTTTTCCGGGTCGTAGGGCGCAACGGCGGCGGGATTGTGCAAATCGGCCAGCAATTCGGCCGCCCCGGCGTAGCGATCGCGCGGCGAGCGTTCCAGTGTCTTCATCAAGATCGCCTCAAGGGAAGGATCAAGCCCCGGCACGTAGTAGGTCGGCAAAGTGGGTTCTTCGTTGGCCTTGGCGCGCAGGAGCGCGTGGGGATTGGCGCTCGAATAGGGCAGCTCACCCGTCAGCATTTCGTAAAGGATGGTGCCGAGCGCATACACGTCGGTCCGGGCATCGCCGCGTCGCCCGCCGATCTGCTCGGGTGCCATGTAGTCGGGGGTGCCGATGGTGTTGGACAGGCCCGCCCAAGTCAGCCGGCGCGCCGAGGCGTCGAAGGCGATGCCGAAATCCAGAATCTTGGGCACGCCAGTCGGGGTCACCAGAATGTTCTCCGGTTTCATGTCGCGATGGACGACCTTGCGCTCGTGCATATAGGCCAGGGCCTCGCAGACGGGAATCGCCAGGCCAAGCGCCGTCTCCGTCGGCATCGTCTTCCGCTCTTGCATGACAGCGCGCAGGGACTTGCCCTCGACGAATTCCATCACAATGTACATGCGGCTCTTTTGCTTTGGCCGCAGCACGCGCACGATGTTGGGATGCTCCAGGCGCAGGCCCAGTTCCTCCTCGCGCCGAAAGCGCTCGAAGAATACGACGTCGCTTTCAAACTGTGGATGGGGGATCTTCAGCACCACGGTGGCGCCGTCTGCGCTGTCTACGGCTTTGAAAATCGACGCCATTCCACTGCGCGCCAGCACGTCAGTCAGCTGGTACTGGTCGAGGCGTTCGCCGACAATCACTTCGCGCATCAGAAAACCGATCCGAGGCAATTCATGAGGCCATCTTGAATGTCGATCGCTAAAGAAGCAAATCAAGACGATCCAGAACACAAAGGGAATTTACCTGCCGGAAACGAACCGTCTCCGCCAAGCACGGCCGTGTTTGCTTTTGACATGGCCACATTCAGCCACCCGGGAACCGAACGCGGCGACAACGAGGATTCCTGTGTCAGCCATCGCGAGAGCGACGAACGCGGACTGGTTGCCGTGGCCGACGGCGTTTCCAGCTACGATGGCGGCGAGGTGGCCAGCCAACGCGCCACAGAGGTATTGGTGCGATCCTTCAAGGAACAGGGCCCGGGCGTGGTCACCATGAAGCGGCTCGTCCGCGCGGTTCAGCAGGCCAACATCGAAATTTACGACACCGCTGTGGTGGTGCCGCAACTGCGCCGCATGTGCACCACGTTGACCGCGCTGGTCCTCGATCGGGGCGAGGCGCTCGCAGCCCACGTGGGCGACAGCCGTTTGTACCTGATCCGCGAGGGACAGGTTCTGCAGCTCACCAAGGATCATACCCTGGCTGCCGAACGCGCCAGTTTGGGGCTGATGAGCAAGGAACGTCTGCGCAACCATCCCGATCGCTGCGTGCTCACCCGCAGTGTGGGGCGCGAACTAATTGTGGGTGTCGACCGCATCACGCGCGAAATCGAGCAAGATGACGTGCTCATCGTGTGCAGCGACGGCCTGTACAATGCCCTCGACGAGACCGAGTTTCCGCGCATCGTGGAGAAGCTAGAGGCAAGCGCCGCGTGTCACGCTCTTGTCGACGCGGCCAACAGCATCGGTGCCCCCGACAACGTGACCGCGGCCGTGGTCCGTATCACACGCGCACCAGCAAAGGCAGAGCCGACCGGCGGCCTCGGCAATCGCTTGCGACGCTGGTTTCGCTGACGTTTTACCAAGCTTTCATCGGTCGGAAACACAACAGCCATATGTTTCTGGTACACCTGAGTTGTGAACCCATGAAACTCACGGTGTCCGAGAAGAGAAGCGAGGTAAACATGCGGCGCGCCCACACGAAGACTTTCGTAGCCGTACAAGTGGCGATCGGCCTGGTTTGCTGGATGACCTACCGGGCTGCGGCGCCTGACCTAGGACCCGCTGCCACCGCCTTCATTGTCATGCAGGTTGGCGCGGTGGCCGGCACGATCTGGGCCAACCGCGTGCGGAAAAGGATCGCCAGTCCCTCGCCACCCAGCCTCTCGCGTGTCCTCAACTAGAAATTCTGGATGCTTGCCACTTCCGGCAGGTTGCTATGCTATCAGTCGCACCATCCAACATGAACGAAACTGCCAAGACCCTTCATCCGCATGGCCGGCAAGACCTGGATCTTCTCCTGGAAGTCAGCGAGGAGATCACGCGAGCCGTCGCCATCAACCAGGTCACCGGCCCGGTCTTGCAACGAATGGCGGCGCGGATGGGCATGTTGCGCGGAACCATCACGATTCTGAATCGCGCCACCGGGGCCATCGTCATCGAAGATGCTTTCGGACTCAGCCCGCACGAGATGGAGCGCGGTCGCTATGCCCTGGGCGAGGGGATCACGGGCAAGGTCATCGCGACCGGCGAGCCTGCCATAGTGCCCGATGTGGTCGAGGAGCCGCTGTTTCTTGATCGCACGCGGGCGCGCCGGCGCAACCTCAGCAGTGAAAGCGGGAAAATTTCCTTCATTTGCGTGCCCATCATCAACGGCAAGGAGGTGGTGGGGGCGCTCAGCGTCGACCGGCTTTCGCACGACGAAGTCTCTCTCGACGAAGATGTTCGCCTGTTGACCATCATCGCGTCCATGCTCGCGCAAGCCGTGCGCATGCGACAGGCCGCGCACGAGCAGGTCGAGTCGCTGGAGCGGGAAAATGCGCGCCTGCACGGCGAGCTGGCCCAACGATTTCGCCCGGCCAACATTATCGGCAACTCGACCGCAATGGCCCGCCTGCTGGCCGAGATTGCGCAAGTGGCGGGCAGCCCCACCACGGCCTTGATCCGCGGCGAGAGCGGCGTGGGAAAGGAACTGGTCGCCCAATGCATCCATTACAACAGTCCGCGCGCTGACAAACCCTTTGTCCGCGTGAACTGTGGCGCGCTGCCCGACGGCGTGGTGGAAAGCGAGCTCTTTGGTCACGAACGCGGCGCCTTCACCGGCGCGGTGGCCCGGCGCAAAGGCCGCTTCGAGCTGGCCCATGGAGGAACTCTCTTCCTCGACGAAATTGGGGACTTGCCGCACGCCACGCAAGTCAAACTGCTGCGGGTGCTGCAAGAGAAGGAATTTGAGCGCCTCGGCGGCAACGAAGTTCTGCACGTCGATGTTCGCATCATCGCCGCCACCCATCGCGATCTGGAGCAACTGGTACAACAGGGCCAATTCCGCGAGGATCTCTTCTACCGACTGAGCGTCTTTCCCCTGTACGTTCCGCCGCTGCGTGATCGCCGCACCGACGTCTTGCAACTGGCCGACCATTTCGTCGAGCGCTTCGCCAAGGCTGCCAACAAGCCGGTCCGCCGCATTTCCACCCCCGCCATCGACATGATGGTCGCCTACCACTGGCCGGGCAACGTCCGCGAATTGCAGAACGTGGTCGAACGCGCGGTGCTGTTGTCCAGCGACGGCGTCATCCACGGCCATCACCTGCCGCCCACCCTGCAAACGGCAGAGGCAAGCCACACGCCCATGCGAGGCAAGCTCCGCACGGCCCTCGACGCCGTCGAGCGTGAGATGATCGTGGAGGCACTCAAGAGCGCACGGGGCAACATGGCCGAGGCTGCGCGCAAGCTCGGCATTTCAGAACGCATTATGGGCCTGCGGGTGGAGCGCTTTCACGTCGACCTCGACAAGCTAAGGCGGGCCTCGGAACGAGCCGGAACGCCACCGTGACCAACGCAGGACCCTGCTGTCGAGACCGCTTTTCTCGTGCCGCGCGAGAGGCTTAACAAGACGGAAGCCCGCGCAATTCCCAGACTCACTTTGCCCGTATGCAGCCAACCATGCTCAGCCATACCTCACCCGCTCTTGCGCCACACCCAGCGCCGCTCAAGATTCGGCCGGCACGAGTCACCGACCTGCCCGCGCTGGTCGATCTGCTTTGTCAGCTCTTTTCTATCGAGACCGACTTCGCAATCAGGCCCGACCGACACGCGCGTGGTCTCCGCTTGCTCCTCGGTGCCGTCCGTCGTGGCCGCGCCTACGTGGCGGTGGCGGAGAGCCAGGGACAAGTCATTGGCATGGCCACGGTGCAGACTGTGGTGTCCACGGCAGAAGGCGCCCGCTCCGGTTGGATCGAGGACGTGGTGATTCGCGAAGACCTGCGCGGAGCCGGCATCGGCAGGCTGCTGATGGCCGACATCACACACTGGGCCCAAACCAACGGTGTTGCGCGATTGCAACTGCTGGCTGATCGCCGCAACCGCCCGGCACTGGCCTTCTATGGCCGCCTTGCCTTTCAGGCCACCAACATGATTTGCCTACGCGCGGGCCATCCGCGGACGCCACGGCCAACCGGCTCAGAAAGCACCGAAAAGCCAAGGAAGCCTCGCGAAGCACTCTGATCCGCGGCTTGCAAGTGAGCGGCGATTTCAGCGACCAAAGGCCATTTGTCAGAGGCGCCACGCTGCGCACGGGCCGAGGTGGGCCGAATCTTGCCTTCGGATTCGGCCCTACCCGAGCGTAACCCGCCAAGGCCAGATCCTACACGGATGTCGCTTCCTTCCGACGGGCGCCCCGGTGTGTGACACCAAGCCCCCAGCAAACGCGCGCTCGTTGCCGACTTCCAGCGGGTAATCGGCCCGCCGCCACGCTGGCAGGTCGCTTGCATTGGTGAGGTGCCGTTACCAGGCCACACATCAGGAAGGACACAATGAGACAGATTGCAATCTACGGTAAAGGCGGCATCGGCAAGTCGACCACCACACAAAACACCGTCGCGGGTTTGGTTTCGCTGGGCAAGAAGGTCATGATCGTCGGCTGCGACCCCAAGGCGGATTCCACCCGTCTCATGCTCCACGCAAAGGCGCAGAACACAGTCATGGACCTCATCCGCGAGCGCGGCACGGTCGAGGACCTCGAACTGAGCGACGTGCTCAAGGTGGGTTATGGCGGCGTGAAGTGCGTCGAGTCTGGCGGCCCAGAGCCGGGCGTTGGATGCGCCGGACGAGGCGTGATCACCGCCATCAACTTTCTCGAATCCGAGGGCGCGTACACACCGGATCTCGACTACGTCTTCTACGACGTCCTCGGCGACGTGGTGTGCGGCGGGTTCGCAATGCCCATCCGCGAAGGCAAGGCGCAGGAGATCTACATCGTCTGCTCGGGCGAGATGATGGCCATGTACGCGGCGAACAACATCTCGAAGGGCATCTTGAAATACGCGACCTCAGGCAAGGTGCGTCTCGGCGGCCTCATCTGCAACTCGCGCAATACCGATTGCGAGGCCGAGCTCATCGATGCCTTGGCCAAGCGGCTCGGCACACAGATGATTCACTTCGTCCCGCGCGACAACGAGGTACAACGAGCCGAACTGCGGCGCATGACAGTCATCGAGTATTCGCCGGAGCACAAGCAAGCCGACGAGTACCGCGAGCTGGCGCGCAAGATCGCCGACAACAAGATGTTCGTCATACCCAAGCCGCTGCAAATGGAGGAATTGGAGGGATTGCTTATGGAGTTCGGCATCATCCAAGACGACGACCCAAATGTCGGCGTGGCCAAAACCGCCAGCGCGTGAATTGCCCCTGACAGGAAAGGAGAAGCACCATGTCCGAAGGAACGGTGAAGAAGGTCGACGGAATTACGCGCGAGTCCACCCAGGCCATGATCGACCAGACGCTGCAGGCCTATCCTGAAAAGGCCAAGGGCAAGCGGGCGCCGCACCTGGCGCCCAATGACCCGACCGCCACCAGCGCGTGCGTGAAGTCGAACCGCAAGACCGTCCCCGGGGTCATGAGCGCGCGCGGCTGTGCGTACGCAGGGGCCAAGGGTGTCGTGTGGGGACCGATTCGCGACATGGTCCACGTGTCGCACGGCCCAGTGGGCTGCGGCTGGTACTCCTGGGGCACGCGGCGCAACCTGATGTCGGGCATCAATGGCGTGTCGAACTTCGCCATGCAAATGACGTCCGATTTTCAAGAAAAGGACATCGTTTACGGCGGGGACAAGAAACTGGCCGTGCTTCTCAAAGAGGTCAAGGACCTGTTCCCGCTGGCCAAGGCCATCTCGGTCCTCTCGGAATGCCCTGTGGGGCTGATTGGTGACGACATCAATGCTGTCGCCAAGCGCATGACGCAGGAACTGGAACTGCCGGTCATCCCGTGCAACTGCGAGGGCTTTCGCGGCGTCTCGCAGTCTCTTGGGCACCACATCTCGAATGACACAATTCGCGATTACGTCATCGAGACACGCGAGTTCGTGGAAGAGGCAGGGCCCTACGATGTGGCGTTGATTGGCGACTACAACATTGGTGGCGACGTCTGGTCAGTCAAGCCGCTGCTGGAAGAGTGTGGCCTGAATGTGAAGGCCACGTGGACCGGCGACGGGGAGATCGAAAAGATCGCAGCCACCCACAAGGTCAAGTTGGCCATCATCCACTGCTACCGTTCCATGAACTACATGGCGCGGGTCATGGAGGAGAAGTACGGAATCCCCTGGATTGAGTCGAATTTCTTTGGGCCGACCAAGATTCGCCAAAGTCTGCGCAAGCTGGCCGAGCGCTTCGACGACCGGATCAAAGAGAACGTCGAGAAGGTAATCGCCAAGTACGACCCCATCATGCAGAGCGTGCTCGACGAGTATCGTCCCCGCCTGGAGGGCAAGAAGGTGATGCTGTACGTGGGTGGCCTGCGGCCGCGGCACACGGTGGGGGCCTACGAGGATCTGGGCATGGTCGTGGTGGGCTCGGGCTACGAATTTGCCCACGGGGACGACTACGAGCGGACCTCCCCTGAAATGCCCGAGGCGACCGTCCTGTACGACGATGCCAGCGAATACGAGCTGGAGAAGTTCGTCCAGGAGTTGAAGCCCGACCTCGTGGGCAGCGGCATCAAGGAGAAATATCTCTTTCAGAAGATGGGTTTGCCATTCCGGCAGATGCACAGTTGGGACTACTCAGGACCGTACCACGCGTACCAAGGATTTCCCGTATTTGCGCGGGACATTGACATGGCGGTCAACAGTCCCACTTGGAAATTGGTCAAAGCACCGTTCTAAACCCCTATGCCATGGGTCGGATGAGACCCTGGCCACGGAGAGCAGTATGTCGAACGAATTGGGATTGCAAGTGAAGCCAGTCACCGGCATTTCGCCTGAAGACGAGACCCGGGTGGCGGCATGGATCAACACCGAAGACTACAAACTGAAGAACTTCGCGCGTCAGGCCCTGGTGGTGAACCCCGCCCACGCCTGTCAGCCGCTGGGCGCCGAGCTGTGCGCACACGGGTTTGCGGAAACCCTGCCCCTGGTGCACGGTTCGCAAGGCTGCGCCTCGTACTACCGGTCGACGCTGAATCGGCACTTTCGCGAGCCAGCCCCGGCCGTGTCCTCCGCCATGAGCGAGGACGGTGCCGTCTTCGGCGGGCAAAACAACCTGCACGAGGCTCTGGAGAATGCCATAGCGCTGTACAAGCCAAAGATGATCGCGGTCTTCACCTCGTGCATGCCCGAGATCATCGGCGACGATGTGAGCGCGTTTATCAAGAACGCTCGCCAGAAGAATTGCGTCCCGCCGGGCTTTCTGGTGGCCCACGCCAACACCCCCTCATTCACCGGCTCGCACGTGCATGGCTACGACAGCATGCTGCTCGCCATCTTGCAAACCCTGACCGAGGGCAAGGCCATCGAGGGGCGCTGCACCGGCAAGTTGAACTTCATGGCTGGCTTCGATGCCAACACCGGCAACTACCGCGAGTACAAGCGTATCTTCCATGAATTCGGCATTCCCTCCACCTTCCTCGCCGACATTTCGGAGGTCTTCGACTCGCCCAATGACGGCACGTACCGCATTTATCCGGGAGGAACTCCACTTGACGATTCGGCCGATTCCATCAATGGCAAGGCCACTCTCAGTGTGGCGCCCTATGCAACCTCAAAGACGATGGTGTGGGTCAAGGAACAGTACGCGGGCGAGCACGCGAGCATGCCCATGCCACTTGGCATTGCCCGAACCGACGCGCTGCTGCTCAAGCTGTCCGAGCTGTTCGACAAGCCGGTGCCTGCGTCACTGAAAGCTGAACGCGGCCGCGCGGTGGACGCCATCACCGATGCGCACCAATACATGCACGGCAAGAGATTTGCCGTGTACGGCGACTCGGATCCGCTTCTGGGATTCGTGGCGTTCCTGCTCGAAATGGGAGCGCTTCCAGTCCACGTCATGTGCTCCAAGGGGTCGAAGAAGCTGGAACGCGAGCTACAAGCCCAGCTCGACGGCTCGCCCTACGGCAAGGCCGGCAAGATCTACATGAATCGCGATCTCTGGCACATGCGCTCGCTGCTCATGACTGATCCGGTGGATGCCATCATCGGCGACACGCACGGCAAGTTCGCCGCGCGCGACGCTAAGATCCCCCTCTTCCGCTTCGGCTTCCCCATCTTCGATCGGGTCAACCTGCATCGCCGCCCCATCATCGGTTACCAAGGTGCCATCAATATGCTGACGGAAATCTGCAACAAGTTCATCGACATCAAAGACGAGACCTGTGAGGACCGATTCTTCGAGATGATGCGCTGAAAAGGAGTCCGCCATGAAAGTAGCATTCACCAGCAGCGACGGGAATAGCGTCGACTGCCACTTCGGCAGCAGCGAGGCTTTCTTTGTCTGGGAAGTGGACCAGGACAAGGCGTGCTGCCTGGGTCATCGATCTGTTCCCGACCGCGACGGTCAGGAGGACCGAATCACCGCGCGGGCCAATCTGCTTTCGGATTGCGCAATCGTGTGTACCGAGCAGATTGGCGGACCCGCCGCCGCCAAGCTGGTCGCCCGCCACATTCACCCAGTCAAAACCGCTGCTGCCACGCCCGTGGCCGAATTTGTGCAACGCCTGCAGGGCGTTCTGCGCGGACATCCCGCACCCTGGCTGCGCAAGGCCATGGGCTTGGCGCCGCCTTCGCCGGATTTTTCGCCTGACCAACCTGAATGATAGAAAGGAGAGTTCTATGTCCTACATCACTGGAATCACTCGTGGACGGCAAGAATGGACGCCTCGCTTCGTCAAATCCGTAGACGACAACAAGTGCATCGGCTGCGGCCGCTGCATGAAGATTTGCGCCCACGGGGTGCTGGCGCCCAAAGAAGTGGACGAAGAGGAATCCGCCAAGATGTTCGCCAGCGTAAAGAACCCTGACAGCTGCATTGGTTGCGAAGCCTGCGGCCGCACCTGCTCAAAGAAGGCCTTCAGCTTTGAGCCGCTGCTGATGTGACGGTTATGAGTTTGGCGGATGAACTGGCCCAGGTCGAGTGCGCGGAGGACATCTTCGCGCGCTTTGGAGTAGCCTTCGACCCGCGGGTAATGGCGGTTCACCGTCTGGGCGTGCTGAGGCGCTTCGGCATCGAGGTGAGGCGGATGGAAACGCAAAGCCCGTCGATGAATCAAGCCGAACGCGAACGCATGTACCAACGAGCCCTGACCGAGGCACAGGCGCAATTCGCCAATCTGACTGGTTCGGCCGAGCCGCGGTTGCCAAATTTCGGGCCAAGCCTGGTGCAGATTCGTCGTCACCATTCTGGAGCGTGAAACCATGAGTTTCGATCTGCTGAAGGAACGGCGTGCCCAGGTGGTGCGCAACAGTCGCGACGGGACAGTAGCGCTCGATTGCAACAAGGCGAGCGCCGCTGGCTCAGTCAGTCAGCGCGCCTGTACCTTCTGCGGCTCCCGAGTTGTGCTGTATCCCATCGCGGACGCGCTTCACCTGGTACACGGTCCGGTGGGCTGCGCGGCCTACACTTGGGATATCCGTGGCGCCCTGTCCTCGGGGCCAGAGCTTCATCGCATTAGTTGCTCGACTGACATGCGCGAGCGTGAGGTGGTGTTTGGCGGCGAGCAACGGCTAGAAGCGTCGCTACGGCGGCTCATCGCCCAGCACTCGCCACGCGCCGCTTTTGTCTACGGCACCTGCATTGTGGGCGTGATAGGCGACGATGTGCCAGCGGTGTGCAAGCGGGTGGAGGCCGACGTGGGCATCCCGGTGATTCCGGTGCTGGCCGAGGGCTTTCGCGGCACTAAGCGCGATGGCTACAGCGCTGCCTGTGGCGCCTTGCTCACCCTCATTGGCACGGGTGACACCGCGGCTGTGAAACCGCACTCAATCAATCTGCTCGGCGATTTCAACGTCGCAGGCGAGAGCTGGATCATTCGCAAGTACTTTGAAGAGATGGGCGTCGAAGTGGTTTCGGTTCTGACCGGCGACGGCCGCGTCGACGAGATCCGCCGCGCCCATGGTGCGCGCCTCAACGTCGTGCAATGCGCTGGCTCCATGACCCCGCTGGCCAAGGCCATGGAGGAACGCTATGGCATCCCCTTCATTCGCGTGTCTTTCTTTGGCATTGAGGACACCGCCGATGCGCTCTATCGCACCGCCGAGCGAATGAACAGCCCAGACATTATGGGACGGACGCGTGCCCTGGTCAGCCGCGAAATAGCAGGCGTGCTGCCCGATCTGCGCGCGTGCAAGCAGGATCTGGCGGGCAAACGCGCGGGGTTGTACGTGGGTGGCGCTTTCAAAGCGTTTTCCCTGGTACGGGCGCTTCGTCAACTGGGGGTGTCGGTGGTATTGGCGGGCACCCAAACCGGCAGCCAGGAGGAGTACCAAGAACTGCAAGCGGTGTGCGATGAACACACTGTCATCGTGGACGACACTAACCCGCTCGAGTTGGCGTCGTTTCTCGTCGAGCAGGACGTGGACGTCTTCATCGGCGGGGTCAAGGAACGGCCCATCGCCTACAAACTCGGCATCGGTTTCTGCGACCACAATCACGAACGCAAGATCGCCTTGGCCGGATTTGAGGGCGCACTGGCCTTCGCCCGCGAGGTGCGCGCGACCGCCACCAGCCCGATCTGGAATCTCATGCCGCGCCGAATGCGAGTTGCCACCAAACCCAAGGGAGACAAGCGATGAGCTGTGCTGCTGTGAACACACCTGCACCGAACGTGCACAGCTCGGCCAAGCCCGACGCCACGGTGAACCCCTGCACCTTGTGCGCTCCCCTGGGCGCGGCCTTGGCCACGGCCGGTGTACGCGGCGCGATTCCCCTCCTGCACGGGGCGCAGGGCTGCGCGACCTACATTCGTCGCTATCTCATTAGTCACTTTCGTGAGCCCATGGACGTGGCATCGAGCAGCTTTGGCGAGGCGCAAACCGTCTTCGGTGGTGAGGACAATCTGGGTCGAGCGCTGGACAACGTGCTTTCGCAGTACCGGCCGGAACTGGTGACAGTGGCCACCACCTGCCTGGCCGAGACCATCGGGGACGATGTGCCGTTGCTGCTGAACCGCTATCGCACGCGAACCGGCAGCGCCTTGCCGCTGGTTCACGCCGCCACGCCAAGCTACAAGGACGGCCACGTCGAGGGTTTTCACGCCATGGTCTACGCCCTGGTCAAGGCGCTGGCTTGCGACAAGGGCGCCCCGCTGCGCGCGGTGAACCTGCTGCCGCCCCTGGTGTCGCCAGCGGATCTGCGCCACTTGCGCGAGATCGTCGCGGGATTCGACGTGGCCGCCACCGTGCTGCCGGACTACGCGGATCGGTTGGATGGCGTGATTCTGGACAAATATCGCGCGTTGCCTGACGGCGGGACCCGCCTGGTTGACATCGCGTCCATGCCCCGCGCCCTCGGCAGCATCGACCTGACTCTCACTGGCCGCGCCCCGCGCGCCAGCAAGTTGTTGGCAGATCGCGGTGCGCCGGCCCACCTTCTGGGCTTGCCTATCGGGGTTCGCGCGACTGACGCCATGATTGAAGCCCTGGCAGACATGACGGGTGCGGGCCGGCCGGCGTGGCTATTGGGTGAGCGCGGCCGACTGCTTGACGCCTATGCCGATGGACACAAGTACGTGTTTGGGGCGCGTGTCGGCCTGTATGGCGATCCCGAATTTGTCGCTGCCCTGGCGGCCTTTCTGCTAGAAATCGGCGCACGTCCGGTGTTCTGCGCAACCGGGGCACGAAACCGCGCCCTGCCGCAAGCCCTGGCCGACCTGCCAACCGGTTCAGTGGATGAGATACTCGACGACACTGACTTTGAGTCGATTGGCGCCGCTTGTGAGCGACACAAACCGGATATTCTCATGGGCAGCAGCAAGGGCTACCGGCTCGCCCATTCGCTCGGCATCCCCCTGCTGCGCATCGGGTTTCCCATTCACGACCGCCTGGGCGCTGGCCGTATTCTGCACCTCGGTTACCGGGGCACGACCAGGCTGTTCGATGAACTGGTGAACGCACTCCTGCAACGCCAGCAAGAGGCGTCGCCGGTGGGCTTCTCCTATCTATGAGGTGCGCCGGTGCTCTCCACCGGATCTTTCACGTCGCCCGACACTCTCGCTGACGTCCGCGGACGGGCCTACGCGACTTTGTTGGGCGCGGCGTTGGGCGACGCCCTGGGCGCCACAGTCGAGTTTTGCACTCAATCGGAAATCCGCGCCCAATATGGAGTGCTTCGCAAGATAGTTGGGGGCGGCTGGCTCAGACTGAAACCGGGCCAGGTCACCGACGACACGCAGATGTCCCTGTGTATCGCCCGCTCTTTGGCAGCGGTCGGCTGGTCGCCACCCGACATTGCTGAGCGATTTGCAACCTGGTTTCGCGGCTGGCCCGTCGACGTGGGCAACACCTGCCGTCGCGGCATTGCCCGCTATATCAACCTCGGAACCCTGTCCAGTCCCCTCAACGAGGGCGACGCGGGCAACGGCGCGGCCATGCGCGTGGCACCAGTGGCCCTGGCCACTTTGGCTGACGACCACCTGCTTGAACAATGGGCCGTGGAGCAAGGCCACATCACGCACAACCATCCCCTGTCTGATGCGGCGTGCGTGTTGATCGGCCGGCTGATTCACTTGGGGTGCACCGGCCAACCGCTCGAACGTCTACGGCAGGAAATCAATGACGTCATCGCCCGGTTCCCCAGCTTTGGCTTCTCGACTTACCGCGGACTGGCCACCGCATACGTGGTCGACACCATGCAGACCGTCTTGCACCACTTTCTATCCACACACAGCTTCGAAGAGTGTCTGGTGGCCACTGTCAATCAGGGCGGCGACGCCGACACCACCGGTGCCATCGCTGGCGCCATCGCCGGCGCCTTCTACGGACCTGCGCAGTTGCCCCGCCACTGGGTCGCCAAACTCGATCCTGCGCTGGTGGCCGAAATCCAGTTTCTGTCTGGCCGGCTGATCGAACGTTCGCCGCTTGGCGGTGGGCAGCCCATGGTGACATGAATGCGACACGCTTGGAATCTGTGCGATCTGCCAGCCTGGCTTCTCGGCAGTCTGGAATTCAATGAGGCGCCACGTCCCTTTGAAATTCAAGGCGTGCGACATTCCAACCGCTTTCTCTTCGACATGCTCCCAACCATCGACGATGCAGCGGAGCGCGCCCGGGTATTCAACGAATACATGTCGGTGAAGTTTCTATTGCATCAGTGGGACGGTGCGGACACGCACAACGCGCGCAAGAGCCTACGAAACAGCTACCTGCGCTTTCTGCGCGGCTGGGGCGTGGATTCCAACTCTATCGAGGGGGCGGTCCTGAAGGCATGGGTAGAAAGCCGCATTGGAATTCCGCCGACCTTCCATCGCGGCAAGCTGCGAGAGGACAACCCAGAGGATCAGATGGCCTTTGCCACTGACCGCATGAAGGGCAGCGCGCGCACCAACGCCATCAATTCGCAGCTCGACCTATTGTATGCGTTCTGTCAGTACGAGCTGGCGCGACGCCATCCCGGCGAACAGTGGTTTGAACTCTACCGCGGAACCTGTGATCCCGACGACTATCACACAGTGGCCATCATCGATCGGCGCGAACGCATCGTGCGCCTCAACAACCTATGCTCGTTCATTCCCGACGAAGAGCGGGCCTTCGAGTTTGGCTCCACCGTCTGGAAAGTCCGCGTGCCCTTGGTGAAGGTATTCTTCTTCAGCCACCTGCTGCCCGAGAGCATCCTCAAGGGCGAAGAGGAGTACCTGGTCATCGGCGGCGAGTACCGCGTGCGCACGGTTCTGTGAGGCGCACCCTACGCGGCCGTAGCCCGCGTCGCACGAGTCCTACGCGAATGTCGGACGCAGCCCCTGATGGGCCGACGCGTGGCCGAAACGGCGCGCCTTCGGCGTTGGCCGGCGGCTTGCAATTGCACCTTGACGAACGGTCAGATGACACCATGAGCACCCTCGCCCTCATACGCAAGCACCCCGAACACGAGAGCGCCGGCCATCCTTGCTTCGACGCCAAGGCCCGCGCGCGCTGGGCACGCGTACACTTGCCGGTGGCGCCCGCGTGCAACGTTTCGTGCAACTTCTGTGACCGGCGCTTCGATTGCACCAACGAGAGCCGGCCTGGCGTGACCAGCGTCGTGCTTTCGCCCGGTCAAGCCTTGGCGTATCTCGATGGACTTTCGCAACGCCGCCAGGATTTGGCCGTAGTCGGCATTGCAGGACCTGGCGATCCGATGGCCAATGCAGAAGCCACCCTAGAAACCCTGCGTCTGGTTCGAGCCCACCACCCGGACCTGCTGCTGTGTCTGGCCACCAACGGCCTTGCGCTGGCAGAGCACGCAGCCGAGCTGCAACGGCTCCGTCTGAGCCATCTAACCATCACGATCAACACCCTCGATCCCGCCACGGGCGCGCGCATCTATGCCTGGGTCCGCGATGGGCAACGCGTCCTGCGCGGCGAGGCCGGCGCGGCCCTGCTGCTGCAGAGACAACTGGCGGCGCTGGATGTTCTGCGCGGCACAGGGATCTTGATCAAGGTGAACTCAATTCTCATTCCAGGCATCAACGATGAGCAGATCCCCGCAATTGCCGCCGAGGCGAAACGCCGGGGGGCGCATCTGTTCAACTGCGTACCCCTCATACCGGCGGCGCGCACGCCATTTGCCTCGTTGCCCGCGCCGAATCCGGCGATGGTTTCCCGCATTCGCGCGGCTGCAGGCTCTCACTTGCCGCTCATGGAACACTGTTCGCGCTGCCGGGCTGACGCCTGCGGCTTGCTCAACGAGGGCACCGCAGAGGACTCACTGACGGCTTTGCGCGCGGCAGCCGGTCTGACCATACCAACCGCGCCCGCCGCACGCCCCAACATTGCCGTCGCTACCCGCGAGGGTTTGCTCATCAACGATCACCTGGGCGATGCGGAGAGCTTTGCTGTGTTCGCGCCTGATCGCAGCGGATTTCATTTTGTTGAAAATCGGCCTTCACCGCCTGCGGGTGGCGGACCTGAACGCTGGCGCGACCTGGCCGCCGGCCTGGCCGACTGCAAGGCGGTGCTGGTTGCCGGCGTGGGCCCCACCCCGCGCCGGGCGCTAGAGGCGAGCGGCCTGCGCGTGGTCGAGGCCGAGGGATTGATCGAGGATGCCTTGGAACCGCTCTTTCGCGACGCGCCCCTGCCGGCCAGCATGGCCCGACGCTTTGAAGGTTGCGGCAATGGCTGCGGCGGCACCGGCCAAGGCTGCGGATGAAGGACGAGAAAGGACGCGGTCAATGAAATCGCTGCCGCCCATTACCGGCCATGTCCGCGGTGACCGGTTCGCCGACCTGTGGCTGGTCGACACGACCTTGCGCGATGGTGAACAGGCGGCGGGCGTAGTTTTCTCGCGCGCGGAAAAGTTGCGCATCGCCAGTGCGCTGTCCGATGCTGGATTGGCCGAAATCGAGGTTGGCACTCCAGCCATGGGCAAGCCCGAGATCGATGACATCAACGCCGTCGCCGCGCTGGGCCTGCGCGCGCCGCTTTCGGTGTGGTGCCGCGCCGACATACGCGATCTGGCAGCGGCCGAGCAATGCCGCGTGGATGGCGTCCATATCAGCTTTCCAACTTCTGCCGTGCAATGGCGCAGCCTGGGCGGCGGCGCGGAACAGGTGCTGGATCTCGTGCATCAGCTTGTTGAGCGCGCCCGCGCCCAGTTCGCCTTCGTTTCCGTGGGTGCCCAGGACGCCAGCCGCGCCAGCCGCGCCTTCCTCGACTCGTTCGTGGACGCGGCCTGTAGCGCGGGCGTGGATCGCATCCGTTTGGCTGACACCGTGGGCCTGCTCAATCCCTTGCAAGCCAAGCGTTTGGTCGCGCACGTGGTGGCGCGCGCCCGTGGTCCCGTGATTGGATTCCATGCCCACGACGATCTCGGCATGGCTACGGCGAACACAGTGGCGGCCCTGGCCGGCGGCGCACGATCGGCCGATGTCACAGTCAACGGACTGGGCGAGCGCGCGGGCAACGCCAGTTTGGACGAGGTGGTGATGGCGGCGCGTTTGACCCTCGGACGTGACCCGGGCGTGGACTGCCGCTGTCTGACTTTGCTTGGCCGCATGGTCGCGGACGCCTCCCGCCGACCGATTCCTGCGGCCAAGCCCGTCACTGGCCCGGCGGCCTTCCTGCACGAATCGGGCATTCACTGTGCGGCCCTGGAAAAGGACCGTGACAGCTTTGAACTGATTCATCCGGCCGACGTGGGCCAGGCCACGCCCGAGTTTGTCGTGGGCAAGCACTCCGGCACCTGGGCGGTGATGGCGGTTCTGGGCCGGCACGGCGTGCACCTTGAACGTCCCGTGGCGGCGCAGCTCCTCGACCGCATTCGCGATCTCGCCCGACGCGAGAAGCGCGCGCTGACTGTCGACGAAGTGCTGGTGGTGGCCCGCGATGTGATCAGCCGGCTGCCGTCACACACGACACCGAAACCCGCCCTCCATCTGTAAATATGACCACGCCCAATGCTTTTCCAAGCCGCCAAAGAAACCCAGGAAAGAACAATGGGTTTCCGTGTCGTTTCGCGGCGGCTAAAGCGCGGCAAATACACGCCCCCACCCCTTGCAGCGTCGATTGGCGTCTGCTCTCATAGCCCAGGTGTTCGCAATCAAGGAGAAAGAGATGCGCAACTTGTTCGCTTCTGTGTTCACTGTGGCAGTTGGACTGAATCCTTTGGTGGCATTCGGGCAGGAGGCAGCGCCGGCGCCGTCTGAGACGGTCGCCCAGCCCGCGCCGACCACGCCTGCGGCGGCGGCACCGGCGGCACCGGCGGCAGCGCCTGCCGCGACCCCGCCCATTGCTTTCACCTGGGAGGCGCTGGTGGATGCGTACTACATGTACAATTTCACCGGAAATCCGTCGACCCAGGGCCCGGGCGGGCCTCGTCAGTTCGATGTTGTGTCGAACAGTTTCTCGCTCAATTACGCGAAGCTGGGCGTGGGGGTCGACACGGAATATGTCGCCTTCCGCATGGACCTGGGCGCCGGTCACATGGCCGCCATCATGAACGGAGGAAGTGCCCTGGCCAGCGCGTCAGACAAGAAGGCCGCCGCGGGTTCGCCTGCCACCGCTGCGGGAGCATTGGGTGACATGCAATACGGCAGCGCCTTTGTCGTGCAACAGGCTTTTGCCACCGTAAAGGCCACGCCCTGGCTCAGCCTGGATGCGGGCCGCTTTGTCACCACGGCCAGCGCCGAGGTGATCGAGGCCAACAAGAACTGGCTGTACAGCCGCTCGATGTTGTTCTATGGCGTGCCCCTGCTGCACACCGGTTTGCGCCTGAACATCACCGCGAGCCCCTCGCTCAAGTTGCAGGCCAGCTTGGTCAACGGTTGGAACAACGATCCCGACAACAACGTCGGCAAGACATTCGGCGCCAGCGCGACCTTCGCCCCGCCTGAGTCCGGGCTCAGCGCGACTCTCACCACCTACATCGGCAAGGAAGCTGCCGGGTCAGGTGGCGACACGACCATTCTCCTCGACGGCGTGGTCACCAAGGACATTGGCAAGGCGTCGGTCGGCCTGAACCTGGACTACTTGAAGGTCGGAACGCCCTACTGGTTCGGGGCTGCGGCCATGGGCAAATACGCCTTGACCGACCTCTTCACCGCCGCCGCCAGGTTTGAGTTGGTGTCGAGCAAGAAGGGCGCCTTCACCGGCGCATTCCTCGCCACGCCGGACGACGTGCTTCTCTACGAGGGCACCGTGATGGGCGGGTTCACCGTGGCTAAGCACTTCGAGCTGCGGCTCGAACTACGCGCGGACTTCGCCAACAAGGACGTCTTCAGCAAGGGTGACGAGGCCCGCAAGAATCAGTTCACCGGGCTGGCTGCCTTCCTGGCCTATTTCTAGCCGGTGTGTATGCGACGACGGGCGTGGACCTGCCTGCCGGGGCTCCCCGCCCGCACCGGTTTTGTTGCGGACATTTCATCGGCCGGAAACACACCGGCAACGTATTTCGAGAGAAACTTGTTCTCTGGATGACTGATTCGAAGTCCAGCAAACGGCGAGAACAGCGCGGACGAGACATCGCGCGATTTGCAGACGCCTTCTTCGCACTCACGGGTTTTCGGCCCGCGTCGGCATACAAGGAATTCTTGCCACCCGACTTTCTCGCCCGCGCGATACCGTCCCCGGGAGAGCTGGTGGCGCGATTCGGGGATCGACTGGGCACGCGCACCAGCAACGCCCTTCGCCAACTGGAACCAGGCCCCGCCAACCGCGACGGCTGGACCTACGGCAGCCTGGTCGAGCTTCGCGGATTTGGCATGTTTTGCCTGCTCGACGTGATGCAGGCGCTGCACGACTCGGGCTCCGCGCACGAATCGCTGCCGCCTCCCGCACGCTCCGATCCATGAAGCGATCCGGGTCGACTTGCGAGGCTATTTTGTCGAGCGCGCCCTTGGCGTGTAGGACTGGCGGCGCCTGTCGACAGGCCGACAGCCGGGTCCGTCGGCTTTCCGCCAGGCTCGCCGCGGCGAAACCGCGACCGCACAACAAGCGCCGCAGCAAGGCCTGCGGCCGCGCCACGCCGGGCCGCGAAACCGCTGACGTATTTATGTCTTATCCCACTACCCATAGGCGCGCGCGGTTGTGCTAGAAGCCGCCCATGAGCAAGCTGACCCGCGCCCTCATCTCTGTCTCCGACAAAACCGGCGTGGTGGATCTCGGCCGCCGGTTGGCCAAGCTGGGTGTCGAAATTCTGTCAACCGGTGGCACGTCGCGCTCGCTGCGCGAGGCCGGGCTGACCGTGCGTGACGTGAGCGACTTCACCGGCTTTCCCGAGATGCTCGATGGCCGCGTGAAGACGCTGCATCCGCGTGTGCATGGCGGCATTCTGGGCCGACCCACGCCCGAGCACGAGAGGCAGATGAAGGAGCACAAGATCGATCCCATCGATCTCGTCGTGGTCAACCTGTACCCGTTCCGCCAGACCGTAGCGCGCGGGGCGGCCTTCGAGGAAGTCATCGAGAACATCGACATCGGCGGCCCGGCCATGGTGCGCTCGGCAGCGAAGAATCACGAGCGCGTGGCCGTGGTGGTGGATCCCAAAGACTACGACCGCGTGCTCGGCGAGATCGAAAGCAAGGGTCAGGTGTCGCCCGCCCTGCGCTTCGAGCTGTGTCGCAAGGCCTTTGCCCACACCGCTGCCTACGACGGTGCCATCGCCAGTCACCTTGGCCGCCTTGCCGACAACGGCAGCGTCACCTCGGACTTCCCCGCCACCATGCACCCGTCGCTGCAACTCGAACGCGTGCTCCGCTACGGCGAGAACCCGCACCAGAAGGCCGCCTTCTATTCATGGGACGCGCCGTCCGGAATGTCGCTGGCCACGGCCGAGGTCCTGCAGGGCAAGGAACTCTCCTACAACAACCTGCTCGATCTCGACGCCGCGATGAAGCTGTGCTCGGAATTCGAAACGCCCGCAGCATGCATCATCAAACACACCAATCCCTGCGGCATCGCCGTGTCGGACAAGGGCATCAACGAAGCCTTCCGCCTGGCCAAGGAAACCGATCCGGTGTCCGCTTTCGGCGGCATCGTCGCGTTCAACCGCACCGCCGACGCTGATCTGGCGCGCATGATGGGCGAAGGCTTCCTTGAATGCGTGGTGGCGCCTGACTACACGCCCGAGGCGTTGCAGGTTTTCGCGGGCAAGAAGAATCTGCGCCTGCTGCGCGCAAAACTAGCGCCGGGCGCCGCCGGACAGCTGGATGTGCGCGCCATCTCGGGCGGCATGCTCGTCCAGTCCAGTGACACCACCACTTGCGCCGCCTCGGCGGGCAAGATCGTGTCCGCGCGCAAGCCCACTGCCCAGGAGCTGGCTGATCTCGACTTCGGCTGGCGGGTGGCCAAGCACGTGAAATCCAACGCCATCGTATTCGTGGGCGGCGGCCGCACCCTGGGCGTTGGCGCTGGCCAGATGTCACGCGTGGACTCGGTCAAGCTGGCCGTATCCAAGGCGCGCGTTTCGCTGGCCGGATCGGCGCTGGCATCCGACGCGTTCTTCCCCTTCCGCGACGGCGTGGACGAGGCTGCCAAGGCGGGTGTCACCGCCATCATCGAGCCGGGCGGATCGGTGCGCGACGCCGAAGTCATCGCCGCGGCCGACGAACACAACATCGCCCTCGTCTTCACCGGCGAACGCCATTTCCGGCACTAGCAGCATCCAACGGGACGGGCTCAGGAAGGAGGCGGCAAATGACAATCACCAAACGACAGGCGAAGGAATTCTGGGCGGCCAGGGCATCGGGCAAGCCACCTGAATCCAAGACTGTGCGAGCATGGATGGCGCCAGCGCCTTCGCCACCCACCGTGCGGACACCGGCCTTCATGCTGGGCGGCCGCCTCGCCGTGATTCGCGAACCTCATTTCATGCTCGGCGTGGAGCCGGGCGCCAGCACCCTGCCTGTCGACCCTGACAACTCCGCAGTCGACGCCGCTGACAAGTCACCACATGGAACATAGAATTCTCCTGATCGGTTCAGGCGGGCGCGAGCACGCACTGGCTTGGAAATTATTGCAAAGCCCGCTTTGCCAGCACCTGGTCGCTGCACCAGGCAACCCCGGCATCGAGGCCCTCGGGCGAGGCAAGGGCCCCGGGGCGGGCAAGGTCACGCTGGCGCCCGTGGGGGCCGAAGCAGTCGAAGATCTGCTGGCCCTGGCCGAGCGCGAGCACATCGATTTTGTCGTCTGCGGTCCGGAAGCAGTCCTGGCAAAGGGTTTGGGCGATGCCTTCGCCAAACGAGGCATTGCGTTTTTCGGCCCATCGCAGGCAGCGGCTGAAATCGAAGGATCGAAGAAATTCGCCAAGGATCTGATGAAAGCCGCCGGGGTTCCGACCGCAGCCTACGGTAGTTTCACCGATCTGGCCGCGGCCGAAGCCTTCATCGACGCGCAGCCGGGCGATGTCGTGGTCAAGGCTGACGGACTGTGCGCGGGCAAAGGTGTGGTGGTCGCGTCTTCCCACGACGAGGCCAAGGCCGCGGCCCGCGCGATGCTGCTCGACCGCCGGTTCGGCGATGCCGGCGCCAGTGTGGTGATTGAAGAACGCCTCACGGGCCGCGAATGTTCCATGATGGCCCTTTGCGATGGCGAGCGCTTCGTGCTTCTGGCCACGGCGGAGGATCACAAGGCGGTGCTCGACGGCGATCGTGGACCCAACACCGGTGGCATGGGCGCCTATTCGCCTTCGCCCCTGGTGGACGCCGCGCTTTCCGAACGCATTGCCCAGACCATCTTTGCGCCCACAGTGGCGGCCATGGCGGCCATGGGCCGGCCGTTTCGCGGCCTGCTCTACGGCGGGCTGATGCTCACGCCGGATCGCGGGCCCCTGGTGATTGAATGGAACTGCCGCTTCGGCGATCCCGAAACCCAGGCCGTGTTGCCGCGGATGCAGGACGATCTTCTGCCCTGGCTGCTGGCGGCGGCCGAGGGCAAGCTGCTCGACGGCTCGCCCACTTGGTCGCCCGGTGTCTCGGTGTGCGTGGTGCTGGCGGCCCAGGGATATCCAGGCAAAGCGCGCAGCGACAGCCCGATCAGCGGCCTCGGCGAAGACGGCCAGATTGCAGGCGGGGGCACGGACCTGTTCGTGTTTCACGCCGGCACCAGGAGCGACGGCAAGCGCCTGCTGACCAGTGGCGGTCGCGTCCTGGGCATCACCGCGCGCGGCGCCGACCTGGACCGGGCGCGCACCCGGGCCTACAACGGCATTGGCCACATTCGCTGGATTGGCATGCAGTTTCGCAAAGACATTGGTTTGCGAGGGCGAACATGAGTGCGAAGCTAGGAAGCGACGTCGCCGTCCTGATGGGGTCGAAGTCGGACCTTGAGGTCATGAAGCCCGCCGCACAGATCTGCCGCAAACTGGGTCTGAGCGTGGACGTGCGGGTCCTGTCGGCCCACCGCACGCCCGAACAGACGGCAGCCTATGTGCGCGACACAGCCAAGGCCGGCACCAAGGTCTTCATTTGCGGAGCAGGTGGCGCGGCCCATTTGGCCGGGGCCGTGGCGGCCCACACCACCCACCCGGTTATCGGCGTTCCCATCGCCTCCAGCAGCCTGCAAGGCATGGACGCGCTTCTGTCCACAGCGATGATGCCCCCGGGAATTCCAGTGGCGACCGTGGCCATTGGCGGTGCCGAGAATGCCGGGTTGCTGGCTGCACAAATCATCGCACTGTCCGACGCGAAACTGGCAAAGACCGTGGCCACCGAGCGCGAAGCACGCTTGCAGAAGGTGCTGGAGGCCGACGCCGAAGTGCGCGAGCAGTGGTAGACGTCCGCGCTGCAGCCGCGGCCATTCTGCGCGGCGAAGTCGTCGCCTATCCGACCGAGACCTTTTACGGTCTGGCCGTCGATGCGTCTGATGAGCTGGCCCTGGCCAGACTGCGCGCATTGAAAGGCCGCGGCGCCGAGAAAGCCTTTTCACTGTTGGTTTCGAGTCGCGAGATGCTGGCGACGCTCTGCCTTGAAGTCTCCGCAACCGCCGAGCGCCTGATGAACCTGCACTGGCCCGGCCCGTTGACCCTGGCCCTGCCCGCGCGCGCCGGCCTGCCCACCTCAATCGTGGACGATGGTTGCGTGGCGGTTCGCGTGTCCCCGCATCCACTTGCGCAGGCCCTGGTCGCGGCCGCCGGCCGCCCCATCTCCGCCACCAGCGCCAACCCCGCTGGCGCAGCCCCGCCGAGCACAGCCGCCGAAGTGGCAGCCTATTTTGCTCCCCCGACCTGCCTCATCCTCGACGGCGGAGCCACCCCCGGCGGCCAGCCCAGCACGCTCGCCCGCGTGCGCGGCGAGAGCGTGGAAATCCTGCGCCAGGGGGCAGTCATTCTGGCGAGCGTGGCCTGAACCGACCCTCCTTCCGACACATCGATCCGTTTCGAGAAATTCCTAGAAGGTTGCGGGAATGTCGGGCCCTTCTTCGGACGTGGGCTGGCTTCAGCCTTCAAAGTTCGCCGAACCTCTCGTCTGGCAAGGAGACGTCGCATGAAGGGTATTCGCTTCTTGGTTATCGCGGCCTCGCTGGCTGCCTCAGTTGGCTGCACAGGTGGGGACACTCAGCCCGCCGCTGGCGGCTCAAACACGACCGGCGGAACGACGACCGGGGGCAGCACCGCTGCGCGAAACGGCGGGGCGATCTCCGCGACCGGAGGGACCAGCGTTGTTAGCAATGGCGGTCAAACCGGCGGCAGTCCTGCGACCGGCGGCACCCCCGCGACCGGCGGCACCCCCGCAACCGGTGGTGTTCCCGCGACTGGTGGCAACCCCGCGACTGGTGGCAACCCCGCGACCGGCGGCAAGCCCGCAACCGGTGGCGTTCCCGCGACCGGCGGCGAACCCGCGACCGGCGGTGACCCCGCGACCGGCGGCACGACCTCGACCGGTGGGTCGACCTCCAATGGCGGTTCCCGCGGGAATCGGGACGGCGGACCAGATAGCAATCGCGACGCGGGAAGTGCGGGCGGAACAGGTGGCGGCGAGGGCGGCGCGACCGCAAGCGGCGGCGTGACCCCGCCCTCCACTGGTCCGTGCAGCGCCCAGCCGGTCAGTCCCAGCCCGACGTCTCAAGCGCAGAAGCTGCTCTGCTTCATTTACAGCCAATACGGCAACCACGTTATCTCAGGACAGCAAGAGACCAGCTGGGCCAGTCCGGAGGCTGACATAAGCTGGTACGCCACCCAGGGCTTGAAGGACCCAGCCATTCTTGGCGGCGACTTCCTGTATCCCTCCGGCGGCAGCGACACCTCCGTCATTTCCGGCATCACGCGCGCCATTGCCTACTGGAACGCGGGTGGCATCTCCATGTTCCGCTACCACATGGGCGTGCCGGTGGCCGGCTCCACCTACAAGAACGACTGCTACACCGGCAACAACTGTGCCGAGTCTGCTCCCGCCAGCGGCCTTCTCACCGCTGCAATAACAGTAGGAAGCGCAGAGAACACGGCCTTCCTCAACCGGCTCAACTACGTGGCCTTTCAAATCAAGGCCATGCAGACCGCAAACGTGCCCATTATTTTGGCGATTTTCCACGAGACGCAGCCCAACAGTTGGTTCTGGTGGGGCAAGGGAAGTGCCCCCGAATTCGTCGCCCTTTGGAAGTACACCTTCAATTACCTGACGGTGACAAAGGATCTCCACAACATCATCTGGCTTATGCCCTTCAGTGGCCTCAATGGCTTCGCCGCTGCTCAGTTCAGTGTTTACTTCCCGGGCAAAGAAGTCGTCGATCTCTCAGGTCCAGACTACCAGAGCGATTCCGCGACCTTTGCCAAGGTCAAGACGGTCGTCGGGGCCACCATGCCCATCCCGCTGCACGAATCCAGCAAATTCCCCGACCCCAGCACGCTGTTTCCGAGCAGCGCGCCCTGGGTGCTGTTCAACACCTGGGCCGGCTACCAGAAGACCAACGCCGCGTCGATCACCACAGCATTCAACAGTTCCTTCACCGTGACGCGGGACAAAGTGCCCAATCTCAAATAGAGGCCGTCCAATCCGCTAGCGCGACCGCCCGCAATGAGCGCTATGATGGCGTCACTGCCATGGCCGACCATCATTCCACCGCTCTTTCTCCCCAAGTCCTTGTCGCGGAGCGAGAAAGGGTCATTGCCCGCTTGTCGGACGCCTTTGCTCACGATCGCCTGGACATGGAGGAATTCGAACGCCGCCTGACCTTAGCGCACGAACAGAATTCCATCGAATCGCTGCGCGAGCTTTTGGCCGATCTGGCCGAGAAGCGTGCGGACAGCCAGACGTCAACCGCAGCCCTAGCCCACGCCAGCAGCTATCCCGAGTATCAGGAAATCGTCGCCCTTTTCGGCGGCAGCGAGTTTTCGGGGGCAAGGCCGCTGCCTCGACGGCTCAAAATCAAGGCGGTATTCGGCGGCGTGCAGCTTGATCTGCGCGAGGCCCTCTTTCCCGACGGCGTGATCGACGTGGACGTCAGCGCTGTGTTTGGCGGCGTGCAAATTATCGTGCCGCCCACCTTGGCAGTGGAAAGCCACGGCGTCGCGATCATGGGCGGTTTTGAGGGCATTCACCGCGCGCCCGCGACTGCTGACCCTTCGTCGCCGCTCTTGCGGGTGCGCGGCCGTGTCGTCTGCGGCGGCGTGCAGATCCAGACACGTCTGCCCGGCGAGAAGCTGTCCTGGCACCATCACCACGAAGAACGCCACGCCCTTCGCGAGGAACGACACGCACTCAGGAAGAAGATGAAGGAACTGGGCCGGCAGGATCCCAGCGGCGAATAAACCTGTGGCCTTCGGGCTCCAGCCTCGACGGCCACAGGTTCTAGCCGCTACGCTTCGAGCGTGATCTCGACCTTGACGATCTTCTTGCCCGCCTCAAACGGGATGACGTTGCCGGCGATCTCTTTGCCGTCGACCACGACCTTCTTCACGCCCTTGCACACGCTGTTGGGGTTCTTCACGTTGATCTGATACTCGACCCCGCGGAACTTGCGGCTGACTGTGAATCCCTTCCATCCCTTGGGAATGCAGGGATCCACGCGCAAGCCTTTGTACTCGGGCTGAATTCCCAACAATCCCTGCGCCACGCTCGCGAAGGTCCAGGCCGCGGTGCCGGTGAGCCAGCTGTTCTTGGCCTCGCCAAAACAGACGGCGTCCTTGCCCGCGATCATCTGGGCGTAGACATAGGGCTCGCTGCGATAGGTTTCGATCTGGTCTTCTTTGGCTGACGGGCAGATCGACAGGTAGTACTCAAGCGCGCGGTCGCCTTCGCCGAGCAGACACCAGGCGAGATTGATCCAGGTGTTGTTGTGGCAGAAGATGCCGGCGTTTTCTTTCACGCCGGGCGGGTAGCTGGTCACTTCGCCAAGTTCCACGTGATAGGTCGAATAGGCCGGCTGCTGCAGCACCGCCCCGTTCTTGGTGAACAGGTGCTTGTGTACGCTTTCCAGCGCCTGGCGGGCGCGGCCGTTCTTCTGTCCGGCGCCGCCAAGCACGCACCAACCCTGGCTTTCGATGAAGATCTTTCCTTCTGGGTTTTCCTTGCTGCCCACCGGCGTGCCCGCGGCATCGTAGGCGCGGCGGTACCATTCGCCGTCCCAGGCTTGCGTCTCGATGACATTGAGCATTTCGTCGTAGTGGCCGCGCATGCGGGCTGCGTCCGCGCCCTTGCCCATGAAGTCGTACAGTCCCGCCATTTCGCGGCTGGCGTAAAGGAAGAGACCGGCGATCATCACGCTTTCGGCCTTGCTGTCCTTCACATCGCCCGCGCACTGAAAGCTCTCATTGGGCTCCGTCGAGAAGCAATTGAGATTGAGGCAGTCGTTCCAGTCGGCGTGCCCAATCAGCGGCAGGCCGTGCGGCCCGCGCTTCCTCATCGTGTAGGCGATGCTGACTTCCAGGTGGTGGCGCAGGTCGGTCTTGCCGTCCGGCTGGTCCGCGTATCCACAAGGCGCATCCAGGATGCTGAGATCGCCGGTTTCCTTGATGTAGGCGCAGGTCGACAGCACCAGCCACAGATGGTCGTCGTAGAAGTCGCCGCCGATCTCGGCATTGCCCTTCTTGGTGAGCGGCTGGTACTGGTGGAAACATGTGCCGTCGGCAAGCTGGGTGGCCGCGATATCCAAGATGCGCTCGCGGGCGCGCGACGGAATCATGTGCACGAAGCCCAGCAGATCCTGGTTGCTGTCGCGGAACCCCATACCGCGACCGATGCCGGTTTCGTACATGCTGGCCGACCGGCTCATGTTGAAGGTCGCCATGCACTGGTACTGGTTCCATACGCTCAGCATGCGCGTGGCGTGCGGATCCGGGCAATTCGCCTGGAAATTTGAAAGCAGGTCGGTCCACACCTTGTTCAGGTGGGCGAAGGCGGCGTCGACCGCGCCCGGCTTCTGATACTTGTCGAGGATGGCCTTGCCCACCTTCTTGTTCATCACAAAGGGCGCGTCGAACTTGGGCTCGTTGCCCTGCTCGACATAGGCCAGCACGAACGAGAAAGTTTCTTCCTGGCCGGGCGCCAGGTCCAGGTTGATCTGGTGCGCGCCGATGGGATTCCAGCCGAAGGCCTTGCTGTTGGTACACTTGCCGGCGAAGGGAACCTTGGGATCGTGCAAACCCTCGTGGATGCCGACAAAGGCGTCGCGGCTAGTGTCGAAGCCATCGACCGGGCGGGTGCAGGCAAACAGGGTGTAGTGGTTGCGGCGCTCGCGGTATTCCGTCTTGTGATAGATGGCGCTGCCGTCGATCTCGACCTCGCCGATCGAGTACGTGCGCTGCAGATTGTTCATGTCGTTGGCTGCGTCGAACAGGCAGAACTCCTGGAACGAAAACAGCTTGGGCTGCTTCTTCACTTTGGACTTGTTGCGAACCGTGACCTTCCACAGCTCAAGGTTCTCTCCCGGCGGCACGAAGAAGAGCGTTTCGACCTCCAGCCCGTCCTTCTCGGCCACGATGCGCGTGTAGCCCAAGCCATGGCGGCATTCGTACTTGTCGAGCTTGGCCTTGATCGGCTTCCAGCCCGGGTTCCACACGGAACCGCCGTCGTTTACGTAGATATAGCGACCGCCCAGGTCGTAGGGGACGTTGTTATACCGGTAACGCGTCAGCCGGCGCAGCTTGGCATCTTTCCAGAAGGTGTATCCGCCAGCCGTGTTGGTGCAGAGCCCGAAAAACTCGTCCTGGCCAAGATAGTTGAGCCACGGCAAAGGGGTGTCGGCACGGGTGATCACATATTCGCGTTTGGCATCGTCAAAATGACCGAAAGGGTTCATCTGGTAGGTACTCCTAGAAGATTGATTCTTGCGACTGCCCGCAGCTTGAGCCGCGGCGCCAAGTTACTTCACTGCCGGAGAATATGCGAACCAGGTGCTCCTGCCTAGCAGCTTTGAGCGGACAAATGGCCACGCGCGTAGAAGCCTCGTCGAAGATAGCGGGACGCGCCTCCCTGCCCGAAAGTCGCTGCGCACCACCTCTAGACACCCATTTTCATCATCAACACCTTGGTCGACGATGGAGTAAACTCGCCGAACCGTTGTGCCCTGTTGCCTGAATCCACCGCTGTAGGAGAGCTGCAATGAGAAATTTCCTGGGAACCGAATGGCGGAATCCGCTGGTTGCATCAGCCCTGGGCGCCGCCTTGGGCTTGCTCGGCTGTTCCTCCGACACTGGCACGCCGCACCCCGGCACCGGCGGCTCAAGCGCCGGGACCTCAAACACTGGCGGCGCGACTTCGCCGGCATCCACGACGCCAGCTCAGGGCGGCGCCAGCGGCGGCAACGGAGGCGCACCAGCAACGGGTGGACAGACGACGCAGCCGGGAACCGGCGGCAATCCTTCAACCGGCGGCGTTCAGACAAGCGGTGGTGTCGTGGACAGCGGTGGCGTTCAGATAAGCGGCGGCGTTGCCGTCACCGGCGGTAGCAAGGCCAACGGCGGTGTGCAGGCAGGCGGCACCAAGGCCAGCGGCGGTGTTGGTGCGACCGGTGGTTCGGCGGCAAATGGAGGCGCCTCAGCCAACGGCGGATCCGCGGCCAACGGAGGATCCGCGGCGAACGGCGGCACAAAGGCCAGCGGCGGCATCGGCGCGACGGGCGGCTCATTGGTCGGCGGCAGCAGCGCTGGTTCTGGCACGCCCGTAATGGTGAGCACCTTCGATATCAGCAAGATCGTCGGGACGCCGGGACTTCGGCTCGGCGACATCAATGGCGATGGCAAGATGGAAATCGTGATCGGTCAGCCCATGCCACAGCCGGGGGCCTACACACCCCAGATGGTCGTCTGCGTCACGGCATTCGACCTCAAGGGCAAGCAACTTTGGCAGTACGGCACGCCGGGGACTGGGCATGGAGCCAGCTCGGATATTCCGATTCAGGTCTACGACATGGACGGCGATGGCAAGTCCGAAGTCTTTGCCAACATGAGCACCACTGAGATGACGGTGCTCGACGGCACCACCGGAAAGTTGGTGCGCAAGATTCCCTTGCCCCAAGCCGGCGCCAACGACTCCATCGCCATTGCCAATCTGCGGGGCAAGCCCTGGCCGCAGGACATCCTGGTCAAGACCCGCTACTCCCAGAACTGGGCGATCACCGGCATTGACGACGACACCACCAAGGCCGGCACCGTGCTGTGGCATCACCAGTTCCTTCCCAGCGATTCGTCGGGATCCGACCGTGGCACCGGGCACTATCCGCTCGTCTACGATTGGAACAAGGATGGCAAGGATGAAGTCATGGCTGGCTACTTCTTCTTGCAGAGTGACGGCACGCAGGTATGGACCACCAACACCACGTCGAAGCCGGAATTGACCATGCACGCGGACTGCATCGCCACGGCCGACGTAGATGGCGATCCCAGCAACGGGTACGAGATCGTCGTGGGTGGTGACCACGCCGCCATGTTCCGCTGGAAGGACGGCACGCAGGTCTGGGAGGACAGCAACACGGTTGAGAACCAGCAGATGGGAATCGGCGAGTACCGTTCGGACTCTCCGGGTCTCGAAGTGGTGCTGCTTGACCGCATTGGTCCCCGCACCTCGACCGGCCATGATGCCAACGTGCTTCTGTCCTCGACTGATAAGCTCCTCTGGAAAGAACAGCGGACAGACTACGGCTGGATCACCGTGACGGAAAACATGAACAACTGGAAGGGCGATGGCAGCGACCTCATCTTGTCGTATCACCGCGGCGGCCAAACCCCCGCCACCCTGTACGACGGCTATCAGAAGGTGGTCGCCCAATTCCCCCACACCGGCAGCTTGGTCGATAACGTCCAGCACGCCGACCTGTGCGGCGACGGCAAGGAAGAGGTCCTGGTGTACAACGAAAATGCAGTCTGGATCTTCGCCAACGGCGGCTGCAATCTCGACGACCCGCCGGCCCACCCCAGCATTCCCCAGCAGTACCACGTGTACAATTTCAGCGAGTACTCGGGCTGGATCACGCCTGACGTGAAGTTCTACACGCCCGGCTCGAAGCAGTAGGAACGCTGGCTAGACTAGCCCTTTCGGGTGGCGCTGCTGATTTCGATCTGCGGCGCCAGCGGAAGGCTGGCTGGTGGCGCGGCGCTGGCCACCGGTATCAGATCGGCATCGACGCGCCGGTCGGCTCGCCCGCGCCGGTCGCTTTGCACGCGCCAGTCAGCCGGCACCGAAGGTTCCTTGAGAAACTCCGAGGGCTCGGGCAATGCCAAGGCGACGCGCAGCACTTCGTCCATGTGCCCGACCGCGACCACACGCGTGTCCTTGAGCACACGCTTGGGAATGTCGCGCAGGTCTTTCGCGTTGTCCCTGGGCACGATCACGGTCTTGATTCCGCCTCGGTGAGCCGCCAGAATTTTTTCCTTGAGGCCGCCGATGGGCAGCACACGGCCACGCAGGGTGATCTCGCCGGTCATGGCCACGTCCCGGCGCACAGGCACGCGCAGCAACGCGGACACCATGGCGGTGCAAATCGTGATCCCGGCTGACGGGCCGTCCTTGGGGATGGCCCCCTCGGGCAGGTGGACATGGATGTCGGCGTGCGAGTAGAAATCGCGGTCGATTCCCAACGAAGGTGCCCGCGAGCGCAGGTAGCTGATAGCCGCCTGGGCCGACTCCTGCATGACGTCGCCGAGCTGGCCGGTGAGCACCAGCTTGCCCTTGCCCGCCACAATGGACACCTCGGTAACCAGCAGATCGCCGCCGTGGGCGGTCACCGCCAGACCGTTGGTCACGCCGACCTCATCGATCTCTTCTTGGCGTCCCTGACGATAGCGGGGCGAGCCCAGGTACTTAGCCAGACGCTTGGGAGTGACCTTCCATGCCGTGACCGTGCGGTCCGCCAGAAATTCGCGCGCAACCTTGCGGCACACGCCGGCGATTTCGCGTTCCAGGCTGCGCACTCCCGCCTCTTTGGTGTAGCCGTGGATGAGGGCGCACAGGGTGTCCTCCGGCATGTCCAGCGCAATGTCTGCCAAGCCGTGGTCGCGTTGTTGCTTGGGAACCAGGTATTTCTGGGCAATCGCCAGCTTTTCAAATTCGGTGTAGCCGGCGATGGGGATGATCTCCATGCGGTCCTGCAGGGGCACCGGAATGCCCTGCAGATAGTTCGCGGTGGTGATGAACATCACGTCGGACAGGTCGTAGTCGAGGTCGAGGTAGTGGTCAGAGAAGCTGTTGTTCTGCTCGGGATCGAGGACTTCGAGCAAAGCCGCCGCGGGATCGCCGCGGAAGTCAGTGGACATCTTGTCCACCTCGTCGAGCAGGAACACCGGGTTCGCGCTGCCCGCCTTCTTGAGTGACTGGATGATCTTGCCAGGCAAGGCGCCGATATAGGTGCGCCGGTGACCGCGAATCTCGGCCTCGTCGCGCACACCACCCAACGCCAAGCGCACGAAGTTGCGTCCCGTGGCGCGCGCAATGGATTGGGCCAGCGATGTCTTGCCGACACCCGGCGGTCCCACCAGACAGAGGATCGGACCCTTCTGCTTGCGCACCAGGGCCTGCACCGCCAGGTATTCCAGGATGCGTTCCTTGACCTTTTTCAGGCCAAAATGGTCCTGGTCCAGGATGCGCTCCGCCTCGACCACGTCCAGCTTGTCCTCGGTGCGCGTGTTCCAAGGCAGTGCCAGCACCCAATCAATGTAGTTGCGCACGACAGCCGCCTCGGCCGACATGGGCGCCATCAGGCGCAGCTTTTTCAACTCCTTCTTGATTCGGGCGCCTGCCTCTTTCGAGAGCTCCACTTGCCCAAGCTTGTCTTCCAGCTCGGCAAACTCGTTCTTGAACTCGTCGCGCTCGCCCGCTTCTCGCTGGGAGGCGTCGCGCTCAGCGTTGATGATCTGCTCTTCCTGGCGCTTCTCCATCTGACGGCGCACGCGTGAGCGAACCTTGCGCTCGCTCTGCAGAACCTCGATTTCAAGGCGCAGCAGCTCGGCCAGGCGCAACAGCCGATCCGTGGGTCGCACCATCTCGAGGATGGCTTGCTTCTCCGCCAGCTTGAACTGGAGCTGTGCCGCGATGGTGTCGGCCAAGTCGCCGGGACTGTCGATGCTTTGGATCGAAGCCAGGATCTCGGGGGCCAGGCGCTTGTCCAGCTTGACGAAACCGGCAAAGGCGGCGTGCGCCTCGCGGGCGGCAGCCTCAGCCTCGGCCGACCACTCGGTGTCTTCGGGAAGTTCGTCGACCTCAACCGATAGGTAGAGGCCGGCGTCGACGAAACGGCGGATCACGGCGCGCCGCTTACCCTCGACCAGCACCTTCACCGTGCCGTCAGGCAGGCGCAGCACTTGTATGACGTTGGCCAGCGTCCCCACGGGAAAGATGTTTTCAGGGGCGGGTTCGTCACTCTGAACACGCTGAGCGGACAGGAAAATCTCCTGATTGTCAGCGTGGGACGTGACCTCGCCGATGGCACCCAGCGACTTTTCCCGCCCGACGAAGAGCGGCACGACCATGTGTGGAAAGACCACGGTGTCCCGCAAGGGTAGAAGCGGAACGCACCGCGAACTGGGTTTTTGATCGTGAGAGTCGGACAAGGGCGGCCCTTTCTGCCCGGCTGCCTTCAGCCGAAGCGTTGGCCGCGATCGTATCAGGGCTGCTAGGGGACGCGAATTTCTGAGTTGTTCTTGCTTCTCCCTGCGATACCTACCTTTCCCAAATCGGGCGTCTCGGGTATTGTGCCGGCGTGAAAAAGCACAGTCGCTTCCCGACCCAAGTTCCCTCTCTGCTGACCCGTCTGCCAGGCCTTGCGGCGCTGCTCCTGCTGCCCGCATGCATTATGCCCGGCCAGAAACCCGCAATCGGCAACAACGCCGTCGCTCTTGATTCGTGCGGCGACGACGGATTGATCGAGAACGGCGAGGACGGCAACAACCAGGTTCTCGTCCGCGACGGCCGCAACGGCTACTGGTACACCTATGTCGACGAGGCCGGGTCAACCGTGGTGCCCGAGGCGGGCTCGCGCGGGGGCACCTTCAGCATGTCGCCCGGCGGGGCCAATGGCTCGAAGTACGCGGCCAACGTGCAGGGGAAGATCGGCAACGGCAGCGACGTCGTCTTCGGCGCCGTGGGTCTGAATTTCGTCGATCCCAAAGGTCCGTTCGATGCCTCACGCTACAACGGCCTGGCTTTCTGGGCGCGCAAGGGTCCCGGCTCGTATGGCAAGGTTCGCCTGAAAGTGCCCGACGCCAACACAACCACCGAGGGCGGCGTGTGCCGCGAGTGCTTCAACGACTTCGGCATGGATATCAATCTGACCGAGGCCTGGCAGCATTTCGTGTTCCCCTTCAAGAAGATGAAGCAGATGCCCGACTGGGGCTCGCCGCGGCCACGCGCCATCAACAAGAGCAAGCTCTACGGCATGCAGTGGCAGGTCAACGCCCCTGGCGCCTCCTTTGACATCTGGATCGATGATGTGGAGTTCGTAGGATGCGAGTAACTCTTCCCTGCTCCCTTGGATTGGTGGGACTGGCTTCGCTGTCCTGCTTGCAGACGGTTTCTCAACAGCAGGCCGCGGCGAAAACCCCGAAACCGCGCACCTCGCGGGCAGCGCCCAAGGCTCGCGCAACCACTGCGGCCGCAGCCGAGCCGGTCGAGCCAGCGGTCTTCCCCAAACCTGCGCCTTTTGTTCCGCCCCAGCACCCGGGCAAGACCGGCAACGAGTACACGGATCGCTTCATCGCCCACTGGAATGCCTTGCACTCGCCGGCCAACGGCTACTTCAGCCCAGAGGGCATGCCCTACCACGCAGCGGAAACCCTGCTGGTGGAAGCGCCTGACTACGGCCACCACACCACATCAGAGGCGTACAGCTACTGGCTGTGGCTGGAAGCCAGCTACGGCAGGATCGCCAAGGATTGGAAGCCGCTTTCCCACGCCTGGGAGAATCTAGAGGCGTACATCATCCCCACGCCCGACGACCAGCCCACCACCGGTTCCTACGCCGATACCCACCCCGCGGTCTATGCGCCCGAGGAGGATCTGCCCAACTCGTACCCTGTGCCGTTCGATGCGGCGGCGCCGGTGGGGCACGATCCCATTTCAAAAGAACTGCGCACGGCCTATGGCTCGCCCTTCATCTACGGCATGCACTGGATCGTGGACATCGACAACTTCTACGGCTTCGGCCGGCGCGGCGATCGCGTGTCCCACCCCGTGCCCATCAACACGTTCCAGCGCGGAATGCAGGAATCAGTATGGGAGGCGATTCCCCAGCCGTGCTGGGATGACTTCCAGTTCGGTGGTGAGAATGGGTTTCTCGACCTTTTCGTGAAACAGGACGGCGGCTACGCTCGCCAGTGGAAATACACCGACGCCCCCGATGCCGATGCGCGCGCGGTGCAGGCGATGTACTGGGCCAAGGTCTGGGCCGATGAACAGGGCGCGGGCAGCGCGGTCGACGGCCTGGTCAAAAAGGCGTCCAAAATGGGCGACTACCTGCGCTATGCCCTATTCGACAAGTACTTCAAGGAAATGGGTTGCCTGGACCCGAGCTGCCCAGCGGCCGAGGGATACGGCGGCGCCCACTACTTGCTGTCGTGGTACTACGCCTGGGGCGGATCCACGACCAAGGCCGCGGGCTGGTCGTGGCGCATCGGCGCCAGCGCCTCGCACAGTGGCTATCAGAATCCGTTCGCCGCGTACGTGCTCGCCAAGGAAAAGGCCTTCAAGCCCGCGTCCCCGAACGCCGCGCGCGACTGGGGACAGAGCCTGGGCCGCCAGATCGAATTCTATCGCTGGCTGCAATCGGCTGAGGGTGGCATCGCTGGCGGTGCGACCAACAGTTGGCGCGGCCGCTACGCCAAGCCGCCCGCGGGAACCACCACCTTCTACAAGATGGCGTACGACGAGGCGCCCGTCTACGCCGACCCACCCAGCAACGAGTGGTTCGGTTTCCAGGCCTGGTCCATGGATCGCGTGGCTCAGCTTTACTACGTCACGGGCGATGCCCACGCCAAGCTTGTGCTCGACCGCTGGGTCAAGTGGGTGTTGGCTAATACCAAAGTCGGCAAGGACGGCGGCTTTGCCATCCCGTCCACACTGCAATGGAGCGGCCAGCCGCAGCTCAACTGGGACGACAAGACGCAGAGCTGGGATGCCGGCAGCGGCTTCAACAAAACCCTGCACGTCAAAGTGAAGGACCACAGCCAGGACATCGGCGTGGCCGGGGCCTTGGCGCGCACCCTGCTCTTCTACTCGGCCAAGTCCGGGGATCATGCGGCCGCACGCCTGGCCAAGGAATTGCTCGATCGAATGTGGAAGAAGTACTGGACGCCCAAAGGGATGGCCAGTGAGGAAGCCCGCGTCGACTACAAGCGCTTTGGCGATCCGCTCTTCGTGCCCGCGGGCTGGCAAGGACAGATGCCCAACGGCGATCGCATCGAGCCTGGTTCGACCTTCATCAGCATCCGCTCGAAGTATAAGACCGACCCCGCGTGGCCCAAGGTCGAGGCCTTCTTGAAAGGCGGTCCCCCGCCGACCTTCACCTACCACCGTTTCTGGGCGCAAGTGGACGTGGCACTGGCCAACGCGAGCATGGGCCAGCTTTACCCCAATGGCATTCCGTCAGCGGCGCAAGCCAAGGCAGAAAAGGCCGGCAAGTCCGGCAAGGCCAAGAAGGGCGCGAAGAAGAGCGGCGGCCGGCGCGGCAAGAAGTAACGATCAGCCGAGGATTGCCTATCTCCCGAATAGCGCGGCCAGCAGGGTCAGGTCTGGCGTGGTCTGCGTAGTTTCGAACCGGCTGTCGCCGTGTGAGTAACCGGGGATGATGGTCAGATTGGCGGTGTTGCCAACCTTGGCCAGCGCGTCCTTGAGCTCCTGCGACTGACCCCACGGCACGTTGCAGTCGTTGTTACCGTGGGCGATGATGAAAAGTGGCAGGGTCTTGGCCGTTGCGACGTACGCGACGAGGTTCGCCTGCGCGAGCTTGGTGCTGAGTGCTGGTGTATTCAGCGCGCCGCCGAGCCATTTGCCCTCGGGCGAGTTCGCCGGGGTGTGCTGTAGCCAGCCGGTCGGGCAAGCGGCGGGAGGGTTGGCCGTCTGCTGGCTGTCCATTGTGGCGAGATCCGTCGGGCCATACCAATCCACCACGGCCGCGACTGCGCTTGAAACCCCGGGGTTGCCCAGGGTGTCGTCATCGAACACGGTGGCTTGATCCCCTGTAACCCCAAGCATCGCCACCATGTAGCCGCCGGCCGATTCGCCCCAGCAGGCGAAGCGAGCGGTGTCCAATCCGTATTGGGCGGCATGAGCGCGCAACCAGCGCACGGCGGCCTTGACGTCTTGTGCCCCCGCCGGAAACAGCGCCTCGCCGGAAAGACGGTAGTTCACGCCGGCCAAAGCATACCCCTTGGCCAAGATCGCGCTCGCCGTCGTGCCCGTTTCCTCACCGGCCTTGTCACCGCTGCTGAACCCGCCGCCGTGGATGCGAACGACCAGTGGTAGCGGCAACGGGGCATTGGCGGGCAGAAGCAGATCGAGGGTCTGGGATGCAGCAGTGGTACCCGCGTAGTTGATGTTTTTGATGTTCTGGGCCGCACCGGTCTTCCCCCCCGCGTCCGTACGCGTGCCGGTATCAGCCCCCTCGGCAGCTCTATCAACGCCAGCGTCGAGTCGCGTGCCGGTGGTCCCTCCGGTGGACAAAGTCGTGCCCGCATCGAATCGCACGCCGCCGCTGCCAGTAGCTCCCCCGCCGGTCGAAACAACGCCACCGTCCGCACGCGCGCCGCCGCTGCTGCTGGATCCGCCAGTAGCTCCACCGCTGGGTGTTCCGCCGCTGGGTGTTCCGCCGCCCGCGCTAGTTAAACCACCGGTCGCCGTCGCGATGGTCCCCGCGCTTCCGGCGCTTCCGCCGCCTGCGCTCGGTTGCCCACCGTTGCCCGTGCTTCCGCCGGTTTCGGCGGCGCCGCCCGTGGCCAGAGAACCACCGCTGCCGACTTGTCCACCACCCTTGCCGCCGACGCTCGCGCTGTTCCCGCTGCTACAAGCATCGAGCAAACACGCTGCAATGACAAGGGTGAGCGAAGAGTAGCTAGCTTTCGTAGACATCGAAGGTCCTCGCTTTCAGCTGAGAATTGCCTGCCCGGCGGCGTCCTGCAACGGCAAGAATCTCGCGCCCTCGCTGCGCGCTTCGCCCAACGTGGCGTCGAGCGCGGCCAGCTTGCGCGCCAGGGGGACGCGCAAGTCGGGCTGCTTCGCCACCAGCGCGGCGGGCAGTCCGTCAGCCGCGGCGTCGGCCAGATCGATGCCGTGCAGTTCCAAATTGAAAAACGGTCTGCCCAGCGCCGCAGCCGCCAATCGCCGCCGTAGCCATTCCGGCGCAATGACCAAGGTGGTGCCGATGACGTGCAAGCGCAGCCACGGGGTCACCGTGATGGGCAACTCCACGATGGGCTGATGGCCGCGCCGGTAGGGCGAGCCGGCCGCGGGTCGGTAGGGATCGCGCGGCGCCCGCAAGACCGCTCGGCTGCCCAGGATGCTGCCGGAACGACGGCCAGCCAGGCGAATCAAGCCCATCACGGCAGCCTTGGCCAGGTAGTAGGGGATGGCTGGAAAAGTCGACGAGTCGTAGCGATAGCCGCGCTGGCAGAGCAGCTCGATCAGCGCGGCCGAAATTTCATAGCCGGGCGCGCGGAACCCCACCGGCGGACGACCACTGACCGCGGCAATGGCGGCGTGGGCGCGATCGATCTCCTCGGCCATGCGCGCCGGATCAAGTCGGACCAGGTCGTAGGGATGCGTGTGGGTGTGGCTGGCCAGCTCGTGGCCCGCGCTGGCCAGGTCAGCCAGGATGCGGCGACCCTCGGCGTCTTCTTCGAGATCGTGCCCCACCACGAACAGGGTGGCGCGGATGCCGTGCCGGCCGAACAGGTCGGCCAGGCGGGGCAGACAGCGGCGCAGAATCACATGTCGGATCTCGTCCGGCGGGCCGCCGGGCAAGGCGTGAATGCGGAAGTAGCATTCGATGGGATCGAGATCGACGGAGACAGAAACAATGGGTCCGTTGGGCACAGGGCTATCGTACCAGAGCTTGGAAGCCTGGTAGGCTCGTCCAATGTCTGCCCCAGCTCCCATCCGCTATCGGATCGCCATGCCCGATCCGTCGAGTCATGAGTTTCTCATCACTCTGGACATTCCCGCCTTGCCCGACCGCCCGGTCTTGGACCTGGTTTTTCCCGTCTGGACTCCGGGCAGCTACATGGTGCGCGACTTTTCCCGCCACATCTACGAGCTGAAGATTGCTTGTGGGGACCGCGCCCTGCCCTGCGAGCGGCTGGACAAGTTGCGTTGGCAGGTCGAGAGCGGCGGCCAGCCGGTGCAGGTCAGCTACCGGGTTTTCGCCTTTGAACAGAGTGTGCGCACGTCGTTTCTCGATGAGGATCGCGCCTTTCTCAGCGGCACCAGTCTGTTCTTCCTGGTGGACGGCGAAAGCGCGCGGCCCTGCCTGCTCGACGTTGATGCGCCCGCTGGCTGGCGGGTGACCACGGCACTGGCCGCGGTTCGCGGAACGCGCCATCGTTTTCGCGCCGCTGGCTACGACGAGCTGGTCGACCAGCCCGTGGAAATGGGCCAAAACGCCCTTCACGCCTTTCGCCAGGGTGGCACCCGCTTTGAGGTGACAATCGCTGGCCCCACCAATGCCGACGTTGAACGGCTGCTAGCCCACCTGCGGCGCATTGTCGAGGCGACGGGCGCGCTCTTCGGCGGGTTCCCCTTTGACCGCTATCTGTTCATCTTCCACGCCCTGCCCGAACGGGGTGGCGGGCTGGAACACGCCTGCGCCTGTACCCTGGATATTGCCGGCATGGCCTTCGAGGACGAAAAGGCGTACCAGCGCTTTGACGAATTGGCCGCGCACGAGTTTTTTCACGCCTGGAACGTCAAGCGCATTGCCGACCAGGTTCTGGGGCCGTTCGATTACACGGCCGAAAACTACACCCGCCTGCTTTGGTTCCACGAGGGCTTCACCGAGTACATGCAGGCCCTCATCCTGCTGCGCGCCGGCCTACTCACGCCCGAGCGCTACATGAAGGACCTGGGCGAAGACTGGGCCAAGTACATCGGGCGCCCAGGCCGCAATGTCACCCCGCTGTCCGAGCTGTCCTTCGAGGCGTGGATCAAACAGTACAAACCCGCCGACAACTACACCAACCGCGCGGTCAGCTACTACGAAAAGGGCAAGTGGGCCGCTCTGCTGCTCGACCTGATGCTCAGGCAGACCACCAAGGGCCGGCGCGGACTGCCCCATGTCTTCCGGCGGCTCTGGCAAAGCCACGGTCAGCGCGGTCGGTCCATCACGGTCAGCGATATTCGCGCAGCCGCCGAGGGCGTGGGGCGCTCGTCTTTGGGTGCCTACTTCTCCCGCTTCGTCGACGGGACCGCCGAGCTGCCGGTGCCCACCTGGCTGCGCCGCTCGGGCGTCGCTGTCACGGCCCTCTCGCCCGCGCAGGCGGAACCTGATGACGAGGTGAAGGCGCGCCGAGCCCAGGCCTGGGCCGGCATCAGCTTCGCCTCGGGTGAGGGCGCTGTGATCAAGAACGTGATTCCGGATTCGCCTGCATGGCAGGCCGGCCTGACCTTCCGAGACGAGATCGTGGCAGTCAACGGCCATCGCGTGGACGCCTCGACCGTGGCCAAGCGCCTGGCTGACTCGGCCCCTGGCCAGACCGCCACGATTACATTCTTCCGCCAGCGGATCCTGCGAACAACCAGCCTGCGCCTGGCGCGCACCCCCGAACGCAAGTGGACCTTTGCCCTCGATCCCACGGCGTCGCCAGTCGAGCGAAGAGCCCGCGACGCCTGGCTGCGCGGATTCTAGGCACAAAAAAAGCAGGGCACCGAAGTACCCTGCTTTCTTGAGACAAAGTTGTCAGCCCGATGGCGCTAGTTGAAGGTGATCCCGGTCATGCACAGATTGGTCACTGGGGTCGCCATTGCACTCGAGGGGACCTGAATCATGACCTTGGTGATGTTGGGTACGTCCGTCGCCGTGAGATAGACCGCCGTCGCTGTGGGGCCCCAGCATTCAGTGTTGAATGTGGTTAGATTGATTGCCCCCTGCGTCCAGCTGGCGCAATACGGCTTGTTGTCGTCACCGCCCTTTATGCCTATGTCCACGCGGAGACTCGATGTCGGCGAGCCACTGACCGCGACGTTGATGGAAGAAAACGTCTTGCCAAGGGTTTGTGTGGCGTCTGAGCCCGCGTTCACGCCAACTTCGAGGCCCCAGTTGCTGCTGTAGTCAGTTTGAGTCGGCGTTGCGGGAAGAGCCTCAATGTTGCCCGTGATGCAAAGGGCGCTCGTGGAATTCCAGGTCGTCGTCTTGACCCCAGTCGGGTCATTGCACGCGGCGGTAGCCGAGATGGTCGTTCCGCTGCACGTGGGGTCAGTCGCGGTGTCGCCCATGGTACCCATGGCAATCCATCCGTAGCCAGTCATTGCGCCTTGGGCTTGCCCCGAACTGAAAGTGACCGTGTTGCCGCTTCCAACAGTGGCGCTGCCACCAGTGCTGCTGGAGCCGGACCCGCCGGCGCCGGTCACGCCGCCGGTGCCACCCTGGGTTCCGCCGGTGGCTTTGTTTCCGCCGGTGCTTGGGGTGGTGCTGTCGGTGTTCGCGCAGGACGTTTCAAATACCGTCAGCGCCGCACAAATAGCCAGTGAAGTCAGACCAATACTAATCTTGATGAGCGTACTTTTTCTTGCGTTCATGTCACCCTCTCGGTTGGTGTTTACATTATTTCAATACCAGAAGGGCCTCAGATGGGAACAACTATCTGCGTTCTTCTTCCCATTCTTTCGTATGCCGCATCACATCCACCCCCCCTCGGAACCATTCGCGACTGCACGTCACGATCTGACAAACCGCGACACTGCAGAACTCGTGGACTGATCCTCTTTCCGCACGCGCAGGCTGATAGACTCGGCCCCCGCCATGAAACCATCTGCCAGCCTTCATGATCGCGTCCTGGTGGCTGCCGAGGCGGTTCGACAGCACCTCGGCGCGTCCGGCGCCCAGGTGGCCATCGTGCTCGGCTCGGGCCTGACCGCCGCCTCCAACCGCCTCGCCGACCAGCGGTCAATCGACTATGCCCAGCTCCCGTGCTTTCCCGAGACCACGGTGGCGGGCCATCCGGGTCGACTCTTGTTTGGCAAGCTGGCCGGCAAGAGCACGCTCGTTTTGTGCGGTCGCGTACACGCGTATGAGGGCTACGCGCCAGCAGAGATCGGCTTCGGCGTGCGGGTGGCGGCGGCCTTGGGTGTCGGAACCGTGGTGGTGACCAACGTGGCGGGCAACATCGAGCCGGCGTTGGCGGTGGGTGAAATCGTGTGCATCCGCGATCACCTGAATCTGACCGGCCTGTCACCCTTGGCCGGCGCCAACGACGAACGGCTGGGGCCTCGCTTCGTCGACATGACCGACACCTACACGCCGGCCCTGCGCATCCTGGCGGCGCAGACCGCGCTGGCGTTGACAGGCAAACCCTTGCGTGAGGGCGTCTACGCGGGAATGTGCGGTCCCTCATATGAAACACCCGCCGAGGTGCGGATGCTGCGCGTTCTCGGCGCGGATCTGGTGGGCATGTCGACCGTCCACGAAGTCACGGCCGCGCGCCACGCAGGACTGAAGGTGCTCGGGCTGTCGCTGGTGGCCAATCCGGCCGCAGGCATCCAGAGCACGCCGCTGCGACACGAAGACGTGACCAACGCGGCCGCGGGAGGCGCAACGCGAATGGGTGAATTGCTAGAGGCGGTTGTGGCGAGAGTCTAATCCCTGCCCATCGGGCTTTTGGCGGTGCTATGGTGGCTGGCGATGTCTGCCATCCGCACCGACGAGCTGATGGCCCGAATTGCGTCCTACGAGGAGGGTCCGTTTCCGCAAAAGGCCCACTTCCATGCCGCGCTAGCGCAGTGGAAAGACCGGCTCGACGAAAACGCCTTGTTCGTGCTCACCGCGGCCCTGCGCAAGAGCGACAGGCGGCGCGCGCGACTGGTGGCTGAAGCCCTGGGTTGGCTCGCCGGCCCGCCCTGCGGATCCTTGCTCGTGCCGGTCATGCTCGACCACGCGGCACCGCTGCATCAGCGCGCCGCCGCCGCTGCCGCCATCCAAGAATACGCGCCCCACGCTACGCATACCCTTTCGCCTGACGAGCGCGGCGTGCTGCTGGAGCTTCCCGTGCGCGAGATGGTTTCCGAGGCAGGCGACGATTCCTTTGCCGCCGAGGCCATTCGCGCCGCCTACCGCAGCACGCCCGCGCCAGACCGTGGCGGCTTCGCGCAGGCCCTGGTCCATTTGGCCGGTTCGGATTCCGGCCGGGTGACTGTGGTGCTGGGTCACCTGCTGACCGTCGAAGAGGACGGCGACCGACGCCGGGAGCTGATTGCCCTGCTCGGCACCAACCCGAGCCAGGAGGCCGCGGACTTTCTGGCCGGACTGGCGGCCAACGCCAAGGATGCGGGCGAGGCGACGGTGACCAGGCGCCTTCTGGAGGCGCTGCGCACGCAGGGATTTTCGGGCGAGGTCAAGCAGGTCTGGCGAGACGCGACCTGTTTCGCCACGGGATCTGACGGTGATTCGTGTTTCGCGCTGACCTTCGTGATCCCGAAACCGCCGGCTTTCACCTTGGTACACTTCCTCGTCAGCTTGGTGGACGGGATCCGCGATGCCTTGGTCCACGCACCCGCCAGCAAGCGCGAGTCGGAGGAGTTCGTCGCCCGCGAGCGCGAAATGATGACGCCGCTGTCAGGCAACCTTCCGCTCAACGTGGGACTGCTGGTCCTGCAGGAGGCACGCGACCGCACGCGACCGGGCCGCTTCGAGGAGGAGCCGGACATTCCGACTGCCCTGCGCGCGATGCAGCCGATGCTGACGGGCACACCGGCAGCCCCTGAAACGTTGCCCGCACGTCGACACCTGAATGCGAGCGCCCTGCGCGGCCTGCTGACCAGCCCTGGCTTCGAATACTGGTACCTGGAACCGGGCGAGGAAGTCATGCGTCCGGCGCTGGCGGCCATCAGCCGTCCCAGCCGGGCCAAAACCAGCCGCGGCTTGGAGAGCGAAATGACCAGGCGCCTGGACAAGGTGATGCCAGTCTTGCTCGAACGCATGGTCGCCACCGGCGAGATCGAGCGGGTCGGCCGGATGTTGCGCCACCAATCGCGGGTGCTGCGCGCGGCTGGGGATGACAAGCGGGCCAAGCTTTGCCTGCAGGTGGCGGCCAACATGGCGGGCGGCGATCCCGAATTTCTCGTTCACCTGGCCATGCGCTCGCTGGCGGTGGCCGCCGATGCCGCTGCGGCCGAGCCTCGTCGCTCGGGCAGTCACGAACAAGAGGGTCGCGATTCGCTCCTGCATCGGATCGAAGAAGCGGCGACCCGCATCACTTTGCGCGAGGTGGCTGCGCTCGACCTGTCCACCGAGATCTATCAGGCCATCAACGAGGCAAATCGCGCGGCACCCTCGGCCCGGCGGTCGTCGTTGGCCTCGATCGAGCACGCGGCCCTGGCTTTCGCTCGGTTCTTCCTGGGGTGGCTGGAAGAGCGCGGCTCTGACACCGAGCCCTCCGAGCCCGAGGTGGTCGGGCTGGTCACTGGACTGCGCAATCTGCTGGTGGAAAAAGGCGTGGTTGATTCCGCCTATCGTCTGGACGCCGCTGGCGAATCCGCGGCGGCAGCGCTGAATTTCGTCGAGCACCACTGCCGCGGCGGCTGCCCGCATCGCTGCCTGGACCGCGGCGACCAGGACGGCCGGCTGCTCTTCTATTCGCGGCCACCCTTGTGGGAGGTGCGTCCCGAGGACCTGCGCACCCACCCGAGCCTCGACCGCAGCAAACGCCCTCAGGCGTAGCAAGCGGCCGCAGGCGTAGATCGACAAAAGCCGCGTAACCTCGCGGCCATTCGTGTCATCTAAGCCAAGCAAGGAGGATGACCGTGGAACATAAGCTGCCTGAACTTCCCTATGCCAAGGACGCCCTGGCCCCGCACATCTCGAAGGAAACCATCGAGTATCACTACGGCAAGCACCACGCGACCTATGTGGCCAACCTGAACAAGCTCATTCCCGGCACGGAATTCGCCGACCTTGCCTTGGAAGACATCATCAAGAAGGCGTCGGGCGGGATCTTCAACAACGCCGCCCAAATCTGGAATCACACCTTCTACTGGAATAGCTTGTCACCCCAAGGCGGGGGCGAGCCGAGCGGGCCACTGGCCGACGCCATCACCAAGACCTTCGGCGGGTTTGCCGCTTTCAAAGAAAAGTTCAGCAACGCGGCCGTCACGTTGTTCGGCTCGGGCTGGGCCTGGCTGGTCAAGGGCGCCGATGGAAGCCTCAGCATCCAGCAGGCGAGCAACGCAGGTACGCCGGTCAAGGACGGCCAGCGGGCCATCTTGACTTGTGACGTGTGGGAACACGCCTACTACGTCGACTACCGGAATGCGCGGGCGACCTACGTCGAGGCGTTCTGGCGACTGGTCAACTGGAAATTCGCCTCCGACAACTTCAAGTAGCCGTCACGCCACCTGCGGGCCTAGGTCCACCGCGCGCTTTTCGGATTGCGCGCCAGAGGTGCCGGCCTGGGCGCGGGCGGTTGTGGCCGCAGGCATGCGGTTGGCAGCAATGAACTGCTCTATAAAGGCCAGCGACGGATCCACCTGGTCGACCTGAACCAAGATCAGATCCCCGGGCAGAAGCATGCGCAATCCCGCCTCGATGGCGTGGAATTCGCCGCGCGTCTCGATGATCTCGGCCACCCGCGTGCTGCGCGCCAGCCCGCGGTGCATGAGCGACACCACCTCGCCATCGGGCCGTCCACGCGTGCACTTGTCTTCGTAGATGATCACATGATCGAAGCCGTTGCCGATGATCTCGGCCTGGCGGACGATGTCCGCATCACGCCGGTCGCCGGCTGCGGTGTACACCACCAACCGTCGATCGTGGGGCATGCGGCCGATGGCGTCGATGAGCGCCACCAGCGCGTCGGCATTGTGGCCATAGTCGATCACAATGGTCGCCTCTTCGTAGTCAAGGACGTTGAACCGCCCGGGCGTACTGCGGGTGTCGCTGGTGAATGTGGCCAGGGCAATCCGCATCACCTCGCACGACACGCCCACTGACCAAGAGGCAGCGACGGCGGCCAAAACGTTGTCCACCTGGAAACCGATCTTGCCGTCGCGAGTGAGGGGTACTGCATTCAGGTTGGTCACCCGCTGTTCACTCTTGCCTTCGGCCAGCACAACCGTCTCATTGCGCACGATCACCGCACGACCACCACGTGCCCGATGGGCCACGACCAGCGGGTGCTGCGGATTGCGCGCAAAGAAGATCACTGATCCCGGACAGTAGGGCGCCATGGCCACAGTCATGGAGTCCTCGGCGTTGAGCACAGCCGCGCCGGTAGGCGCCACGTTCTCCACGATGGTTCGCTTGACCTCTGCCAGTTGCTCCGTGGTCTCGATGCCCGCCATGCCGAGGTGGTCGCCTTCGCCGATGTTGGTGACGATGGCCACGTCGCACATGTCGAAGCCAAGGCCCTCGCGCAGGATGCCCCCACGCGCGGTTTCCAGCACGGCCGCGTCGACCCGCGGGTTGAACAACACGGCACGCGCGCTGCGCGGCCCGCTGCAATCGTCGGTGTCGATGCGCCGGTCGTCGATGTAGATGCCGTCGGTGCAGGCCATGCCGACATGCCGCCCAGCGGCCTTCAAAATATGTCCAACCATGCGCACCGTGGTGGTCTTGCCGTTGGTGCCGGACACGGCGACAAGCGGAATGCGCCCGTTCGCCCCAGGCGGAAACATGGTCGCCACGATGGCCTCGCCCACGGGCCGCGGCTTGCCGATCGACGGATCCAGGTGCATGCGTAGCCCGGGCGCGGCGTTCACCTCGACCACGATTCCGCCCTGCTCCTCCATGGGCCGGCTGATGTCGCGGCAGATCACGTCCACGCCCGCAATGTCGAGCCCAATTACCCGGGCCGCATCGACCGCGCGAGCCGCGTTTTCGGGGTGTACCCGGTCGGTCACGTCGGTGGCCGATCCACCTGTGCTCAAGTTGCCGTTCTGGCGCAGCAGCACCTGCGCGCCGGCCGCGGGAACGGAATCAGGCGTGTAGCCCTGGCTTTCCAGCACCGCCAAACCAATCGCATCGAGGCGCATCTTGCTGAGCGAGGTGGAATGGTCCTCACCCCGGCGCGGGTCCGCGTTCACAACTGCCACCAGTTCGGCCACAGTGGACTTGCCGTCGCCCTGCACGCGGGGCGGATCACGACGGGACGCCGCCACCAGCCGGTCACCCACCACCAGCAAACGGTGGTCAGCCCCCGGGGCGAAGCGTTCCACCAGAACCGACGAGCCCTCGGCCCGCGCGGCCTGGTAGGCAGCCAGCACCTGCTCGCGCGTGGTCAGATTGACGGCCACGCCGCGCCCCTGGTTGCCATGCTGGGGCTTGAGCACGACCGGCACACCAACCTCCTGTGCCAGCTCCCAGGCCTCGTCGGCATCCTTGACCGGGCCGCCCGCCGGAACCGGCACGCCGACCGAACGAAGCAGCATCTTGGTCAGCTCCTTGTCCTGGGCGATCGATTCGCCGATGGCGCTGGTGCGATCGGTTTCGGCCGCCAAAATCCGTCGCTGGCGCGCTCCCCAGCCCATCTGCACCAGGCTGCCGGAATTCAGCCGACGGGTGGGAATGCCCCGTTCCTGGGCTGCCCGCACGATGGCCCCGGTGCTGGGCCCCAGGCGCACATCCTCGTCCAGCGAGCGCAGTCGCTTGACCGTTGCAGGCACGTCGAAGGTTCGCCCAGCCAGGGCCGCGTCGATGACCTCAACCGCCGCTTCAACTGCCGCACGGGCCACGTCTTCCTCGCGATACTCGACGACAACCTTCCACGTCGCCGCTTCATTGGTCGCGCTGGTCTTGCTGAAAGAAACGGCCACCCGCGCCCGTTTCTGCAACGCCATTGCCACGCGCTCCAGGACATGCGCCAGCGTGATGGCCTCGGCGGCGGTACCACCAAGGTCGGCCTCGATCCACTGTGCCCCGGTGAACATGTCGGGCAGAAGCTCGCGCAGGCGCGCCTCGAATCCCGGGATCTCGGCCACCGGCATGTTGGCCGGACCAAGGTCAACGGTCACCTCAAGCGCGGTATGCCGACTCCAGATGTTGGGTCCCCTAAGTGCGCGAATTCTGTTGATTTGCATGGCGGCCGTCTCGGGTTTGGTTAGTTCTTCTTAGAGTCCGGCCTTGATGGAGACCGGAGGGTCACTGGTACTGCGACGGACCGCGAATGGGATTTATTCGCTCCGCCGGCACTGCCCCGTGACTTTTTCTCTTCGCTAACCACGCCAAGGGCCGACAACGCAGCAAGGCTGGCTTCGATGTCGTCGTCGAGGGTCTGGCACAGCGCCAGTTCGCCAGGCTGCAGCAAAGCCAGGGCCTTGCCCAGAGCCTCACGGTAGTCAGAAACGTCAATGATTTCAGCCACCCGTGGTCCATTCGCCAAACCCCGTCGCAGCAGCGCCGGCACGCTGCCCGGGGACCGATCCGTGGCTGACGGATCGTCGTACAGCACGACCCGGTCAAAGGCTGTGGCCAAGATTTCGCCCTGCCGCACAATGTCTTCGTCGCGTCTGCCGTGGCCTGCCGAGTAAACCGCGGTGCGCTTGCGGTGGGGAAACCTGTCGAGCGCGGCCTCGACTGCCGCCAGGGCAGAGGCATTGTGGCAGTCGTCGAGCACGAGCGTGGCCTCGCCGTGAGGCACGAGGTTGAAACGGCAGGGATCATCCTGCCGGTCGGCGCGGAAGGTTTCCAGGCTGGTTCGGATGGCTTCTTTGGATAGTCCCATCGCCCAGGCCGCCGACGCAGCCGCCAGGACGTTCTCGACCTGGAAGGGCACGCGTCCAGCGTGAGTGATGGGGACCTCGTTGATCGAAATGAGATCGGTTTCCGAAAGGCCTTCGCACAGAACCAACCGGCCATCGCGCACAAAGGCGGCGCGTTTGCCCTGGCTGCGATGCTCCTGCAGGGTCGGTTCCGCACCGTCGAGGGCAAAGAAAATCACGGATCCCGCACAAAGCGGCGCCATCTTCACCACCAGCGGATCACTGGCATTGAGCACAGCACAGCCGGTGGGCAGGACCACGTCCACTGGCGAGCGCTTGACCGTGAACATGTCGTCGAGGGTGTTCACATTGTGCAGCCCAAGGTGGTCGGCCTGGCCGATATTGGTCACCACCGCCACATCGCAACGGTCGAAGCCCAGGCCTTCGCGCAAGATCCCGCCGCGTGCAGCCTCGAAGACCGCCGCCTCGACCTGCGGGTTGAGCAGAACCTTGCGCGCGCTGCGCGGACCGGCGCAGTCCCCGCCCTCGATGGTGCGGCCTGAGATGTCGATGCCGTCGCTGGAGGTCATGCCCACCACACGCCCGGCCGAGCGCAGGATGTGCGCCACCAGGCGGGTCACGGTGGACTTGCCGTTGGTGCCGGTCACGCACACGATGGGGATGCGGCCGTTCTCGCCTGCAGGAAAGAGCGTGTCCATGATGGCCTCGCCCACCGGACGGGGTGTGCCCACCGAGGGCGCCAGGTGCATAGCCAACCCAGGCCCCGCGTTGACCTCAACCACGACCCCGCCTTGGTCCTCCAGCCGCTGCGAGATGTCGTTGGCCACAAGGTCAAGCCCGGCGACGTCGAGTCCAACGATCTGGGCGGCCAGCGCCGCATGGGCGGCGATGCTGGGGTGAACCTGGTCGGTCACGTCGGTGGCCAGGTTGTCGCTGTGCTGGACCACGACCGACACACCGGCCGCGGGCACGCTGTCAGGGCGATAACCCTGGCGTTCGAGCTGCATGAGCGTGGCCTGGTCGTCCAGCTGAATCCGGCACAGGGGACAGGATTCATACGCGCCCCGCCTGGGATCAGAGTTGAGCTGCTCATCAATGAGCTGGGCCACGGTTTTCTGGCCGTCGCCGACAATGCAGGCCTTTTCGCCGCGCGCGGCTGCCACCAGTTTGCCACCCACCACCAGCAGGCGGTGCTCGGCGCCCTCGGCGAACTTCTCGACAATCACGCCGCTGCCTTCGCGCCTGGCCGCCTCGAACGCGGCCCGAACCAAGGCTTCGCTGGTCAGGCTGGTGAACACACCGCGGGCGTGGTTTCCGTCGCGCGGTTTGACCACCACCGGCGTGCCAATCTCCTGCGCCGCCGCCCAGGCATCGTCCGCGTCGCTGACCAGGCGACCCTCGGGCACGGGAATGCCGCCCGCGCGCAGGAGGCTCTTGGTCAGCTCTTTGTCTTGCGCGATCGATTCAGCCACGGCGCTCGTGCGATCGGTTTCCGCGGTCCAGATGCGGCGCTGCCTGGCGCCGTGACCAAGCTGCACCAGGCTGCCTTCGTTCAACCGGCGCACGGGGATCCCCCGCGCGTCGGCCGCGGCCACGATGGCAGCGGTGCTCGGGCCCAGGCACACGCGGTCAGCCAGCTCGCGCAACCTGTGTACCTCTTGCGCGATATCAAAGGGCTGGTCGCGCAGGGCCGCCAAAATCAGCTCGCGCGCGGCCAGCAGACAGGCGCGTGCCAGCCGCTCGTCGCGGTAGCGCACCACGACCCGGTACACGCCCTCGTCCGCCGTTTCACGCGCGCGGCCGTACCCGACCGGCGTGCCGGCCAGGTTCTGCAGCTCAATGGTGACGTGTTCCAGGATGTGTGCCGGATAGGTCCCGTCGCGCAGACGCTGGAAGAAACCGCCGCGCTCGCCCACGCTGCAGCGGTGTTCGATCATGGTCGGCAGCCACGCCATCAGGCGATCATTGAAGCCGGGTACCGACGTGGACGGCGTGTCCTTCAGGTCCTTTAGGTCCACCCACGCCTCCAGCACGGGATGCCGCGACCAGATATTTGGGCCGCGCAGGGCGAAGATTCTTCGGATCTCCATGGATGTGGGGTTCCCCTGTGAATGTGAGGTGACGTCTAAGAGACTAATGCAACTGGGCCACCGTGGTGTAACTTGGCGGCGACAAGAGTACCCCACGCGGAGCACAAGAAAACCACCTTGACCGAATCCGACCCCACCTGCAACCAGCTCCCTGAGCCCCTGCGCGAGTCCGTGCAAGCGCTGCTTGCACCAGGCGAATCGCTGCGCGCCGTGTTCCAGCCCGACCTGGATGACCGGCTGCACTTTTGCGAAGGGCTGGTGGTGCTGACCGACCGTCGCTTGCTCTCGAAGGAAGGGCCGGACGCGGAAGTGCGCTCCTGGCCGCTTCACCAAGTGAAACGCCTACAGGCGCACGATCGGGGCGGCCTTGGCACCCTGGAAGCACTCGGTTCGACCGAGCGCCTGCACTGTTGGTACCTGACGGTGGGCCGGGCCAGCGCGGCCGGAGACATGGTCGACGCCTTTGACCGCCTGGCCGCGGGCCACGGATCGGCCAAGCCCGACCAGGACGACGAGCTGACCGTGCCCGAGGGCGAAAAGCCCACCGCGCCGGTCAACCTGCGCTCGCTCTTTCGCCTGTTTCGCTTTGCCCGCGCCCATAGCACGGCGCTGACGATTGGACTTCTGCTCACGCTTGGGAGCACCGCCGCCGGCCTGGTCCCGCCGTATCTGACCTGGCCGCTTGTCGACAAGGTGCTGGAGCCCTTCCAGGACCATGTCAAGCAGGTGCACTCGTCGACGGGGATCAAGGATACCGAGGCGCGGTTGCGCAGCATCGATCAGGAACGCGTGACCGGCTTCCGCCGCGTCGGCTTCTACCTTGTGGCCTTCGCCGCGGCGGCGCTGCTGGCCTGGGCGCTCGGTTGGGTCCAGGGCTGGGTGCTGGCCTGGGTCAGCGAACGCATCAGCGCCGATCTGCGCAACACCACCTACGCCCATCTGCAAACACTGTCGCTCGACTACTTTGGCACCAAGCGCACCGGCGATCTGGTGGCCCGCATCAGCAGCGACACCGATCGCATCTGCAACTTCCTGTCGGATACCCTGGTCGACTTTGTCGCTGACGTGCTGATGATCGTCGGCACCGCGGCGGTGCTTATCAGCATCGATCCCATCCTGGCCGCCGCCACCCTGTGTACCTTCCCCATTATCGCCTGGCTGACTGTGCACCTGCGCGACCGCATGACCAACGGCTTTCTGCACGGCGGCCGCGCCTGGGCCGAGATGACCAGCCTGCTGGCCGATACCATTCCCGGCATTCGCGTGGTCAAGGCCTTCGCGCAGGAGAAGCGCGAAATCGAGCGGTTCCGCGCCGCCAACCTGCGCATCATCGGGGCCAACGACCGGGTCAACCGGGTGTGGACCTTCTTCTGGCCTGCGGTCGCCTTCTTGACCCAGATCGGCCTGCTGGTGGTCTGGGTGGTCGGGGCCTGGGAGGTCTTCAACAGCCGGGTCACGGTCGGCGTGCTGGTGGCTTTTCTGGCCTACATTGGTCGATTCTATTCACGGCTTGAAGCCCTGAGCCGCATGGTGACCAGCACACAAAAAGCAGCGGCGAGCAGCCAGCGCCTGTTTGAAATCCTGGATCGTCCCCCGGGCGTGCCCGAACCAGCGCATCCGGTTCGTTTGGAAAAAATCCGCGGCGCCATCGAATTACGTAATGCCAGCTTCCGTTTTGGCAGTCGGCAGGTCATTGACGGGGTCAGCCTGCAAGTGACCCCCGGCGAGATGATCGGCCTGGTGGGCACCACGGGCGCGGGCAAGAGCACACTCGTCAATCTGGTGTGCCGCTTCTACGATGTCAGCGACGGCGCGGTGTGGGTGGACGGCACCGACATCCGGTCGTTCCCGATTGCCGAGTATCGCCGCCACATCGGCATCGTGCTGCAGGACCCATTTCTTTTCTGGGGCACCATTGCGGAGAACATCGCCTACGGCAAACCCAGCGCCACGCGGGCCGAAATCGTGGCGGCGGCGCGGGCCGCGCGGGCGCATGAGTTCATCCTGCAGCTCTCGGACGGCTACGATTCCATGGTGGGCGAACGCGGCCACACGCTTTCGGGCGGCGAGCGCCAGCGCATCTCCATCGCGCGCGCCCTGCTCATCGACCCAAGCATCCTCATCCTCGACGAGGCGACATCGTCGGTCGACACGCAGACCGAGCGCGAAATTCAGGAGGCGCTCGACAACCTGGTCCGCGGCCGCACCACGATTGCCATCGCCCACCGGCTGAGCACCCTGCGCAAGGCCGACCGGCTGGTTGTGCTGGAGCACGGCCGCGTGATCGAAGTGGGACAGCACGCGGATCTGCTTGCCGCGGGCGGCCGCTACGCCCAGCTCTACCAGGCGCAGATGCAGCTTGGACAGGAACTCGGCAGTCCCGAGCCACCGCGCGCGCTGCCGCCGCCCCTGCCCGAACGCGACGGAGGTGAAGCGTGAGCGACAACGCCGCGTCGCTTCCCATTCGTCTGCACCACGACGTCTTTGGCCGGCTGGTGGTCACCCTGGCCAATGGCGAAAGCCACGTTGGCGTCGCGCCGGTGCGCGCCTTCCCGTTTTCCGCCGCCGACCAATGGATTTCCCTGTGCGACGAGAGTGGCCACGAGGTCCTCTGCCTGACTGACGTGGCTGAACTCGACACAAGGACCCGCGACCAACTTGCCGCAGAGCTGGCCCGACGCGAGTTCGTCCCGATCATCCAACACATCCAGCGCGTGGTCGAGGGCGGCGTGGCCAGCCAGTGGTTCGTCACCACCGACCGGGGTGACACGAATTTCTCACTGCCGAGTGAGGACAACATCCGCCGCATGGGCAGCGACGGCGCCCTGCTGATCGACAGCCATGGCATCCGCTTCCGCATCATCTCGGTGCCACAACTAGATGCGCACAGTCGGCGCATCCTGCGCCAATATTTGTGACTATTCCTGGTTGTCCGCGCCCCAGCAGGTGAGGTTCTTGTTGGTGAGCACGCCACAGGAGTGATCGCCCCCGGCGCTGACGGAACTGAACGTGCCCACAGGCGAGGTGCCTTGGCCAACCACGGTGCCATCCAGATCGGAGTTGCTGCCCCAGCAAGCGACGGCCCCGGTACTCTTCACGCCGCAGGTGTGCAACCAGCCCGCGCTGACCGAAACGAAAGTGCCGACCGGCGGTGTGGACTGCCCATCTTGGTTCAATCCCCAGCAGACGATAGTGCCATCGCTCTTCAATCCGCATGTGTGTCAGCGAAGACACGCCCAACAGTGACGGAGGTCTGCCCGTGGCCACACTGCACACGCTTTGCCACCATGACCTTTCCAGGCAGTCACTCCGCCACAATGCCTAAGTTACTGCCTCACAATCCTGTCATCTGAAATGCACGTGCCCAGTCAAAAGCAGGATAATGCCAATCAGCAGAACGACGCCGGCGGGCGACCAGCTCCAGGCGCCGTAGCGGGAATGCCCCCATCCACCTCCCCCAAGTGCCAATACGAGAAACACAACAAGCAATATCGTTAGAAGCATGCAATCTCCTTCGGCTCTCCATCAATGTGACGAAGCTCGGGACCCTATTTGGAAATCTCCCGAATTGATCGCTTCGCGTCCTTCACCGCCCCTGCCACAGCGTGCTTGACGTCTGCGACCGCCCCCTGCACCTGTCCCGCGCGCTCGTCGTCTTCGCCCTCCTTCTGAAGCGCCTTGTTGCCAGTCAGGCCGCCCACGGCCTGCTCCATCCTACCCTTGACCTTCTTGCTGAGTTCGCCCATTTGTAACCTCCCCTGAGTTGATTGAAACTAGAAGCAAGATTGAAGCACTTTTCGATCCACAAGATATGACGCCAGCAAATTCAGCCACTTGCATTCGGCGAAGCTCCGCATTCCTGATCTCTTCAATCAATATGACGTGGCCCCTCAGTCAATTCGGATGCCCGAGCCATCTTGGCACTTGACGGGAGAGAATCTGGTGTGTGCGTAGCGGCCGGGCGCTGCGGCCCGAAAGCTGGGAAGGCTTCACTTCCCGGGCCGCGGCTCTGTTGGTGCTGACCGCCGCCGCCGAGATCGCGGGATTCTTGCTGCCTTAGGCTTTGGACAAGAAGCCGCGTGCGCAATTCGCACGATTTCGCGAGCGATGTCCTCGGGTGAAAGGACAAAATCTATCCACCCGCTTGCAATTGCGCTCTCGGGCATATCTGGCTGCCCGGCCGTGTCGAGCTTCTGCGCGATGGTGATGCCCCCCACTTCCTTGATTCCGCGCAGCGCTGCTGCCCCATCGCCGTCATATCCAGAGACAATGACAGCGATAACCTTGCCGCCCCAGTGCTGCGTGAGGGAACGCAAAAAGACCGTGATCACATCAGGCCATCCCCTGGGCTTTGAAATCGGTTTCAGATGGAACTCTCCATCAAGAACGTGCAAATCACGCTGGGCTGGAATGATGAACACATGGTTGGGCTGAATCTGCAGGCTATCCGTGATCAGCTCGACCGGCATCGCCGTGTAGTGCGGGAGAATTTCGTGGAGAAAAGTCTCCACGGTTCTCAGGTGATTCACGATCACGATAGCGACGCCCATATCGGCCGGCAGATGGCGTAGCAGCCGGGTGTAGGCGTCGAGGCCACCGGCCGAACCACCCACGCAAACGACAGGAAAGTCCCTTGCAGCGCCCTGCGCTTTCGTTGGCTTGACGGCTTCTCCCTTGCCGCTCATGGCGACGCCACCCTGAGGATGCGGCCCGCGGTCGGTCAGTCTTCCTCGATTTGCTGTCCGAGAAAGACGCCCACAGTCATCTGCGCAATCTGGTCGCGCTGGGCCTCCAGCATGTCCAGGTGGCCGTCCTCGTCCTTGATGATCGACTCCAGCAACTCCCGCGTGGGGGCATCCTGCACCTCCATGGCCAGCGGGATGGCCGCATTGTAGCCGCGGATAGCCGTCATTTCGGCCGCAATGTCGTTTTCGATGATCTTGGGCACGTCGCCCCCAATGTGCAGGGGGTTCAGCTTGCTCACGACCGGCAACCCCTCGAGGAACACGATGCGGGCAATCAGCTTTTCGGCGTGCTTCATCTCTTGGTAGGCGCGCTTTTCAATCAGCTTGTGCAGCCGTTGGTAGCCCCAGTTGGCACAAAGCTCAGAGTGGACCATGTACTGGTTGATGGCGGTAAGCTCGTCGGCGAGTAGCTGGTTGAGAACTTCGATCAGTGTCTGATTACCCTTCATCTCGGTACCTCAGGCATTGGATGCATGGGCGCAGGGAGTTGGGGCAGGCTTTCTGGTTTCCTGGATTGGCCCCGTTCTTCGGGCATTCTTCTGGTTGCACAACATGGCGGATTCGATTGAACCCACGGTGGCCGCTCAGCCGGCCTCTGGTAGGGGTGCAGGCGCGCTTGTCCTCGGTGCAATCGGGGTCGTGTTTGGCGATATCGGCACGAGCCCGCTCTACACCTTGCAGGAATGCCTGCATTCCCGACACGGGGTGCTGCCGAGCCCGGAAAACGTCTTGGGGGTCGTGTCGCTCATCGTCTGGTCGGTCACGATGGTGGTCACGGTCAAGTACCTCGGCTTTCTGATGCGCGCCGACAACAAGGGCGAAGGAGGCATCATGGCGCTCTTGGCTTTGGCGCTGCCCAAGGCCAGCCCTGCCCGCGCCGGACACGTCGGCTGGGTCGCCACGCTCGCCGTGCTAGGCGCTGCCTTGCTTTATGGCGATGGGATCATCACGCCGGCCATCTCCGTGCTTTCGGCCGTCGAGGGGCTCGATGTCGCAACCCACACGCTGCAGCCCTACGTGGTTCCCTTGACCGTAGCCATTCTGGTCGCGCTTTTTGCTGTTCAACGGCGCGGAACCGGAAGAATTGGCAGGTTCTTTGGCCCGGTCATGGTCACGTGGTTCGCGACCATCGGCGCCCTCGGCCTCTACCACATCACCCGGCGACCCTGGATCCTCACGGCCCTCTCGCCTCATCACGGGATGCGCTTCTTTGTCGAGAACGGACTCGCCGGATTTCGCGTACTGGGCGGCGTAGTTCTGGCGGTCACGGGAGGCGAAGCGCTCTACGCGGACATGGGACACTTCGGCCGCAAGCCCATCCGCAAAGCCTGGCTGGCTCTCATCTACCCCGCGCTTCTGCTCTGCTATCTCGGGCAGGGGGCAGCCCTACTCACCGACCCGACCGGGGCCGAGCGGCCGTTCTATGCGCTCATTCCCCATGGTCCGTGGATCTATCCGGCCGTCATTCTGGCAAGCGCGGCCACGGTCATCGCCTCGCAGGCGCTCATTTCTGGCGTCTTCTCCATCACCCATCAGGCTATTCGACTGGGCTATTTCCCCGGGGTGGCGGTGAGGCATACCAGCGGACAAGCCGAGGGGCAGACCTATGTGCCGCTGCTCAACTGGAGCTTGGCGTTGGCTTGCGTGGCACTGGTGCTGGTCTTTCGGCGATCGTCCGGCCTGGCCGCCGCCTACGGGTTGGCGGTCAGCGGAACCATGGCCATCACATCCATCGTCTATTACGTGGTCGTCCGCCATACCTGGGGCTGGTCACGTCCCCGCTCCTTGGGCGTGCTCCTGCTGTTTCTTTCATTCGACATCCCGTTCGTGCTGGCCAATGGCCTCAAGTTCTTCGACGGTGGCTACCTCCCCTGCCTGGTGGGCGCCGCATTCGCGTGGGTCATGCTTACCTGGAAAATTGGGAACAGTTATCTGGGTGATGCCCTTGCCAAGGAGTCGAGTCCGGTCGACGCATTTACCAGCCGCATGGACGCCGCGATTCCCACGCGAATCCCCGGCACAGCCGTCGTGCTCTCCGCAGAAGCGACCGGTGTGCCGCCTGCCTTGGTACGCTTGGCGCAGCGGTTTCACGTGGTTCACCAGCACGTCATCCTATTGACCGTCGTGACCGAACATGTTCCGCTTGTCCCTGATTCCGGGCGTGTGATCGTTGAACCGCTCAGCCGGGGCCTCGTGCGGGTTGTCCTGCACTTCGGCTTCATGCAAGTGCCCCGCGTGCCGGTGGCACTCGGGCCGACACTGGAAAAGCATGGAATCGCAGGCGATCCGAGCCAAATCGTGTACATCATTGGGCGTGAAACGTTGGTCGTCACCCGGCAGGGGCACATGGGACGGGTCACCGAGTCGCTATTCGCCCTCCTGGCACGCAACGCGCGCAGCACGACCGACCATTTCTCGATCCCAGTCGAGCAAGTGGTCGAGGTCGGGGTTCAATTGGATCTGTGAAACCTGCAGGTTCCCTTGGGCGGCAATCAGGACGTCACTTTCGGGCCGCCATCCACAGACGCTTCGCCGCGGCCGCACTGGGAGTGCCCTTCTCCAACAGCCGTCGTTGTCCATCGGCAGCGAAGGCCAGAATCCAGGTTTCGCCCTTGGGCACGCCGAGCGCCGTTCGCACGTGACCGTCTTCGTCGAACAGCAGCAGTGGCGCCACGCCCTCGCGAAATTGCTTGTGCATCTCCTTCTTCGCCGTGCCCTTGAAGGAGCTTGCCGTGATGTCCTCAAGGAAGACCAGGTGTCCGTTGCCCTTGGGCTTCGCTGCTGGAAGAAGATCACCCCACCCCCGTTGCGCCTTCTCGGCATGCAAGGTCGGCGCCGTCACCACGAGCACCAGCCCGCCTTTCAAGAGGCCGCTACTGGCGTGCTTCTCGCCATCGGGATCACTAAGGACGAACTCGGGCAGAGCCACCCCAGTCGACGGCTTTGCCACAGGTGGCTTGCCCCAGGCCGTCGGTCCAACCAGCCCAGCCAGCCCAGCCAGCCCAGCCAGCACGATCATGCATCTCGCCGTTCGTCTCAAATCGCTCCCACCGCCCATTGATAACCTCGCTCCACCACCATCCTGCACGGCGGGCAGCGCCAAGACAAGTGTTTCGCGCCCTGAGCACCGCAATTGTGGAGCGCCCTGTCCATCTTCCACCCCGCCAGCATCATAGAAGGGAAGCGTGCCGACGCAGGCCGAGCACGCCCCGGAAGAAGTCGTTGTGGAAAGGAAAGGGTCGCCATGTCTCTGATGTCAGTCGTGCTAGTTCTGATAGTCGTCGGGGTGTTGCTCTGGCTCGTCAACAGGTACATCCCGATGGACGGGAAGATCAAGACCATCCTCAACATTGTCGTTGTGATCGCGGTGGTCCTTTGGCTGCTATACGGATTCGGCATTATCAGCCGCACCGGGAGCATCCGGTTGCCTCGAATGAGGTAGGGGGGGGGCAAATGCGAAAACTGTTGATCTGGTTCTTTCTGGCTGCGGTCGGGACGAGTGGGTGTTTCTGGGGAATGCGCGGACCCGGACGGGGCGAAGGCCCGAGGCGGGAAGAGCATCGGGGACACGAGGGCGATCGTCATGACGGTGAGCACGGTCATGACAATGACCATCGCGGCGAGCACGACCACCACTAGAACCGGTTTCCCCGGAAGGCGCGCGTATCGAATTGATTGCGTCAGCCTTCATTCTGATTGCACTGGCCAGCCCCCGGGAACTGGCTGCAACAAGACTACCCTCATTCACACGCGCTTGAATGTGGCACGAGAGATGCTGGTCCTGCCTCTGGATACGCGGGCCGCCCGCCACGCCAGTTCACCCATCTTCGGAAGGCTTTATCATGTCACATCACGGATCACACTTTTCTTCTCAAATGCAGCAGCCACAGGGATTTTCGCCGGCCCCAGCCGGGCACCACGTTGATGTGAGGACTGCTTCCGACGCGGATATTGCAAAGCTGGCGTACCAAAAATACGAGGCGCGGGGACGCGCCGATGGCTTTGACCAGCAGGATTGGGCAGCAGCGCGCCGCGACCTGATCGGCCGATGAATGATCTTGAGCGCTTGGTGCAGTTCGTGCATCCAACTTAGGCAATGCAACCCTCTACCTCGCATCTCAAGCGCTACCAGCAGATCGCTTCGCTATTGTGGAAATACGGGCGGTCCGATTTGGCCCAGAAGATGACCGCCGAGGATGGCTTCGGCGTGGAGGAAATTCCACCCGCAGGCACCGAGCCACGGGTGGAGGGCGCGGCCCATGGCGGCCAGGCTTTGCCCGAGCAACTGGCGGCTGACCTGGAGGCGATGGGACCGACCTACGTCAAGCTGGGACAGGTTTTGGCGGGCCGCCCGGACTTGCTGCCTGATGCCTATTTGAAGGGGCTGGCGCGGCTGCAGGACGACGTGAAGCCATTCTCCTACGCCGAGGTGGAGGAAGTCGTGACGGCCGAGCTAGGCGTCAGGATTTCCAAGGCGTTTTCGCGTTTCGACACCGAGCCGATGGCTGCGGCTTCACTGGGGCAAGTGCACCGCGCGGCGCTGCGGGATGGCCGGCCGGTGGTGGTGAAGGTGCAGCGCCCGAACATCCGGCAGCAAATTGCAGACGACTTTGAGGTGCTGGAGCAAATTGCCGGATTTCTCGACCGCCACACCGCCTTCGGCCGTCGCCACCGCTTTCTGGCCATTCTGCAAGAGTTTCGCCTGACCATTCAACAGGAGCTCAACTACGAGCGCGAGGCGCACAACCTTGTCGCCCTTGGCGAGAACCTGAAGGACTTCAAGCTCATCCAGGTGCCGCAGCCCGTGCCGGACTACTGCACGCGATCCGTCCTGACCATGGAGGAAGTGCAGGGAAAGAAGATTACTGCGCTTGGCCCCATGGCCCTGCTCGAACTCAAGGGCGCGCCCCTTGCCGAAGAGTTGTTCAAAGCCTACCTGAAGCAGGTGCTGGTGGACGGTCTGTTTCACGCCGACCCCCACCCCGGCAACGTCTTTATCACGAACGACGGTCGCATCGCCCTCATTGACCTGGGCATGGTGGGCCACACAGCGCCCGCCATGCAGGAGGGTCTACTGAAGATGTTGATGGCCCTGAGCGAGGGAAGCGGCGAGGCCGCCGCAGAGGTCGCCATCCAAATCAGCGAGAAGGTGGAGGACTTTGCCGCCCCTGAGTTTCGCCGGCGCATCACACAGCTCGTGGCGTTGAGGCGCGACCAGGGGTTGGAGCAGATCAATGTCGGACGCTCCCTTCTCGAAGTGAGTGGCATCGCCGAGGAAGACGGTCTGATTATGCCCGCCGAACTGGTCCTCCTCGGGAAGACCATGCTGCAACTGGATCAAGTCGGGCGCATCCTCGACCCGAAATTCGAGCCCAACGCCTCCATCCGTCGCAATGTCGGCGAGTTGATGGCGCAGCGCATGCGTAAAGATCTCACACAGGGCAACCTGTACAGCACTCTGCTCGACATGAAGGACTTCACGTCGGGACTGCCGGCCAGGCTCAATCGGCTGATGGATGCGGTTGCCAACTCCGACCTCGAAGTGAAAGTGAAGGCCACCGACGCCAAGATGGTCATTGACAGCCTGCAGACGATCGCAAACCGCATTACCCTGGGCATCGTGCTGGCTGGCCTGATCGTCGGGGCCTCACTGCTCATGCGCGTGGCGACCCCTTTTCAGCTCTTCGGCTTTCCTGGGCTGGCCATCCTCTGCTTCCTCGCGGCCGCTGCCGGTGGCTTCTGGCTTGTGATCAGGATCTTTGTGTCGGACTACAGAAGCCGCAAGAAGATCACACGCAAGACCGGCGACGGTTGATCGGATCCACCGGCTACTTGCCACCCCGTGAGCGCTCGGCGGCGCTCACCGACTTGGTCGCACCCGGAGACACGGCGCTTGGCCGCTCAGCGGGTGGCGGCGGCGCCTGGTCAGGGCTGCGTGCGCCGCTGGCTTTTCCGCCCGCTGCGGCTTGCTCGATAATCGCGTTGATTTCCCCACCCAGAAGCAGGATGAAACCGCTGATGTAGAACCAGATCAGGAGCACTATCACGCCGCCGATGGAGCCGTAGGTGACGTTGTAGCTGCCAAAGTGGGACACGTATTTGCTAAAGCCCCAGCTCGCAAGAAACCAGGTCGCAGTACCAACCACTGAGCCCGGTGTAATGAACTTGAACTTCTGCTCGACGTCGGGAAGCAGGTAGTAGCTGAGCGCGGCGCCTAGCATGACCGCAGCCGCGGTGGTCGGCCAGCGGATCCAGCGCAGCACGATGACGTAACCCTCGGCGAACTGCAGATGCCGGGCCACCCACAGGCCCGCGCTGCCGCCCCCCACGACAACAGCGAGCGCCACCAGCACAAGCAGGCCTCCCCCCACCGTCATGCCCAATGCGAGCAGCTGGGTCCTCCAGAACGGGCGGGACTCTTTGACGTCGTAGGCGAGATTGAGAACCCTACGAATGGCGTCTACTCCGCACGATGCGGAGTACAGGGCCGCGGCCAAGCCCAGGGTCAGAAGGCGCGGCCTGGGATTCGCCACCAGGGCACGCAAGTTGGTGTCGATAATTCCCATCGCCGCGGATGGCAGGAAACCGCGGGCCCGTTCAAGGAGTGTGGCCGTGGATGCCTGTACGTGGGGGATGTAGGCAGCCAGGGTTGCGAGCACGAACACCGACGGAAACAATGCAAAGACGAGGTAGTAACCCACCACGGCTGCACCATCGGAAACGTTGTCGTCCGTGTACTTCTCGTACAGGCGCTTGAAGAAGCTCCGCCAGCTCAGCCGCAAACCCCACAACAAAGTTTGGCTCCCTTCTTCCAACCCGTTAAGCGCAGTCGCACATCAAGACTGCCTCGCCGCCTCCCACAGGTCCAGCGGTTTGCTTCTTGCCCGCCATCAACACAATCAGACCTACCGCAGGATAGAGAGTCTCCCATCATCGGTGGGCTCTGGGCGGGACATGAGGCGCTGCTGCGACCACCACGCTGGCCGGCCGAAGCAGCCGCTCACCCGCGCGATAGCCTTTTTGCACCTCGTGCAGCACCGTACCGGGAGCGGCCTCGATGCTCGGCGCCTGCGAAATCGCGTGGTGCATGTGGGGGTCAAAAGGCCGGCCATGCGACTCAATGGCCGTGACCGCATGGCGTTCGAGCTTGCTCTTGAAGAGCCGCAAGACCAGGTCAATGCCGTCGCGAATCGACTTCACGTCCTTTTCGCCGCTCCCTTTCCACGAGGCGATGACACGCTCCAAGTTGTCCGCGACCTCGAGAAAGTCGCGCAGGATCGTTTCCCTTTCGCGCGCCTCGTGCTCGCTCATGTCCCTACGGATGCGCTCCTTGTAGCTGTCTAGGTCGGCCTTTTCCGCTTCCAGTGCGGCGATCCGTTGCTCAAGACTTGGCGCTACGGATAGCGGGCTTGCGCCATATCCCGGTCTATCGCCCCCAGCGGCGTCGCCGGCTAGGCCAAGAGTGTCCTGCGCATTGTCGTCGTTGCTCATGAAACACACCTCGCAAAGAATCCTGCTGCGTTTCCTTTAGCCGACTGCATGAGACGTGCCGCAATCGTTGGGGTTCTCTTTCTCGCGCAAGGTCACGGGGCACAATGTTGCGTCAGAGGAGGAGTGCTATTTTGGCTCGGCGTTCAGCGGTCTCTCGCCGGCGTCCCAGTAGACCGGGCGTCCGTAATAGTCATATAGACGCGCTTCGTATTCGCGGTTGACCGGCGCACTCGCGTCCCATTTGGGGCTGTCTTTGATTGCCTGACGCGAAAGATCGACGAAGACCGCCTGTTCTTCCCAGCTGATGCGACTGGCCCAGTGGGGCGCAACCAGCACCTTCTTGTCGAGCCACCAGTTCCTGGTGTCGATCACCAGATAGCGAACTTCCCAGGTCTCGTCGTCGATTATGAAGTCATCAAGGTGGCCGATGGATGCGTCACTTCCCTCAATGTGATATCCCCAGACCTCTTTGGCGCTCCGCAAATGGGCATCGCCGGATTTCTCCAGAGGCTCATTAGATTGCTCCCTCCTGCCGGCCGCCAGCAGGCCCGGGGTTGCGCCAAAGCCCCATAGTCCGGAGAATCCCCAATAGTAGGGATATCCGTAATAGCCCAAGTACTCCCGCTCGTGCTGTCGGGAGACGGGCTTCTCCGTGTCGACGCTCGGGCTGTTCTTGATCCTATCAACGGTCAGCGCCAGATGAAAGCGCTGCTCCGTCCAGTCGACCTGGCGAAAGGAAATCGGCGTAATCAGCACTTGGCGCCCATTCAGAATCAAGCCGCCGGTGTTGACGACCAAATAGCGAATGGCCCAGCGTTCGTCGTCCAGAAGAAAGTTGGCAACACTTCCTATATCGCCGTCCGAGGCACTCACCGCGTACCCTTCGAGTTCTTTCAGGCTTCGCAACATGGCTGTTCCCTCCTCGCCCCTTGGCTCATCAGACTTCGCGCGCGCGGGTATTGCGCCGCACTTTCCGGCCGACGCCAGTGGCAACGCCCTTCGTCGTCCGCATTGAGTTCTCCTTGTGGAAATATTTGAGCGCCTTGGCCACGATCTGACGGTCGGTCAGCTTGTCGGTCGTCTCCGTGACGGTGATGTGTCCACCGAACTTGGCGCGGTTGAGTCGTTTCATGAGTTCGCCCTTGGCCTCCCCTGGACCAAAGAGCAGAATGGCGTCAGCATTGCGAACAGACGCAATCACTTTCGCGTAATACTGGTTGAGATGGCTAGTGAGTTTCCTCTCCAGCCTGTCGTCAGCCTTGACCAGCTGGGATTCATAGGGAGCGGTCGAACGAACACCCCCGAGTCTGCCCGGCTGTTTGTCGACGCCCGACCTGATTTCCGTCGTCTCCTCGCCCTTGGCTGAGACGATCGCAACTACGGCCTTCCGATGATCGATCCACAAACCTGCTGTCGCATTCATGTCAATCTCCGTCTATTGGTGGTGCTCCAAATTTGCCGGCGAGGTGCGCGCCAGGATGTCCTTGGCGTGGGCGATGTCATCCGCAGAGCCGTGGGCCAGCAGGACGAACTTGCCTGTCTTGAGCGCGGTCTCGTACAGCAATATGCTGTCCTTGGGAATGCCTAGGCTGTAGAGGCTGGCTCCAATCGCGCTCAGACCACCGACCACCACCGCGCCTTCCAGCGCCCCGACAATCCAGCTGACCAATGGCCCGGCCACCAGGAGCGGTCCGAGCCCGGGAACCCAGAAGAACGCAGAGCCGAAGAACAGTCCCCAGATCCCGCCCCAGAAGGCGCCGGTCTTGCCCCACACTTTGATGCGGTCGCCGACGTTATAGTACCCGACCACATGCTCGTCGGTGTGATAGTCACGCCCGACGATCGAGAGTTTCTTCAGGTCGAAACCGGATTTCTGCAGTTCTTTGATGGCCGCCTCGGCGCCCGTGTGCGTCGGATAGATGGCTACGACGGAGTTGTTTTTGCTCATACTGCCAAGCAAAGCAGCTTCCGGGCCACAGATAGGACACGAGGAGATTCAGGCGGTTACAGTCTCAGCTGATCGAAGGAGCTGGCCGATTCAATCTAAATGACGTTGACCTCATCCAATTTGAAGGGGAGGTCGAGTGAGAGGATCGCTACCGGCTTCACGCTCCTAGTCACCCTTGATTGGTGGGTCTACGGTTGCCCCGCGTCCGGCGCCGGCACGGCCTCAATCTTGTCAAACGGCAGGTCGAGCACGCGATAGAAGGGCGAATCCTGGTAGTCGAAGTGCCACCATTCGTCGGGGTTGACTTTGAACCCTTCCTTTTCCAGGGCTGCGCGCAGAAGCCCTCGCGTGCGCCGCTGTTCAGTCGTACCGCCTTTGTAGTCGGCCGCGGCCCGGTCTGACATCTCATCAAAGGCGCTGGGCATCGCGACCTCCTTGCCGGTGCGAAGGTGGTAGAGGCCCACATCGACCGCGCAGCCACGGTTGTGCCGCGATCCCTTCTGCGGGTCAGCCACGAACTTGTGCTTGTCCGGCGGGGTCACGTCCCAGAAGGCCTTGCTCACGGACCAGGGACGGTAGCCGTCGAACACCAGCAACCCGAAGCCATCCGGCTTGAGCGCCCGGTTGGCGCGCACCAACGCCTCGGCTGCTGGCCGCTGCAAAAAGGCGCGCGCCTCGGCGTACTGTTTGCGACCGGTAAAATTGTTGGGGGTGGCGTAGCGAATGTCGAGATGGAGGCTTGGATCGAGGCGGCGCAGTTCGACCAGATCAGGCGCGCGGAAGTCCCCTGGCTCCAACGGCTGGGCCGCCGCGCGCACGCCGGGCAGGCATAGGATCGCGGCCCAAGCGACATGGCTGGCTGTCTTCACCGCGGAAAACACAGAAGGCCCAGGGCTGCGCTACGTGGGAAAGTCACCAGCCTGAGAAATGTCGAGTTTGACTCCCTGGTCCGCAAGCGGGAGCAGTCCCGGCCTGGCCGATCCCTCGATCTCGGGCACGGTCCCCTGGCGGTGGTTCTTCCAAGAACCGCTGGGCCGCAAGAACGGCACGCGGTTCTCCACGCGGTTGGAGTGCCTCCAGGCGAAACTCGTGGCCAGGTAGAAGAGCGGATGATGCCGATTTCTCCAGAAGCGGCGAAGAATCTTCGGCGTGCTGTAGAAGTTCACGCCCATCTGGCGCGTCCCCTCCTGCAGTTGCTCGGGGCTCATCATCTTGGGCAGGAACACGGCGGTCGCTCCGTCGTATTTCGACCAGTCGTAGGTCGTGATGCGCGACTGGGCGTGCAGCGTCTCGAACAGCTTGGTGCCCGGGAAGGGCGTGAGGGCCGAAAAGGCTCCGTGGCCCACCCGGTTGTCAATCAGGAACTCCCGGGTTCGATCAAACACCTCTGGATCGTCGTTGTCGAACCCGAAGATCACGCCGGCCATGACAGTGACGTAGTGATCGTGCAAGACGCGGATGCTCTGGGCGATCTCTGCGGGTGTGCTCGCCTTGTTCTTGGCCAGGGCCGAGGTGGCGCGCAGGTTGGATGCGGTTAGCGACTCGATACCCACGAACAGGGAAAAACACCCACTCTCGACGGCAAGTTTGAGCAGGTCGGGGTTGCCTGCGGTGAGATGCAGCGAAGCCTGCCCGACCCACTTGACATCCAGCTTCTTGAGCTCAGAAAAGAGAGCGCGGGAGTACGACTCGTTGGAAAAGATGTTGTCGTCGAGAAAGAAGATGATGCGCGTCTTGAGCGCCTTGATCTCGGCGATGACGTTCTCGACCGGCCTGAAACGATACTTGCGGCCGGAAAATAGCGTCGCCGAACAGAAGGAACAATCATAGGGACAGCCCCGCGCGGCCTGCACCGATGCCGCCGAGAGGGTCGACCGTTTGGGAAACAGATCGCGCCGGTAGGGAGGAAGGCGGTTGAGATCCGCGTACTCCGTGCCGCGGTAGAGGCCGTGCAAGTTGCCCGTCGCCGCATCGGCAAGCACCTGTGACCAGACCGGCTCGCCTTCACCCACGACCACCGCATCGGCGTGCTGCAAAGCCTCGTTCGGCTGCACGGAAGGATGAATTCCGCCCAGGACCACCCGCTTTCCGGCGCGGCGATAGCCATCCGCGATTTCGTAGGCGCGGCGGGCCTGGATTGTCATGGCGGTAATGCCCACGAGATCGACATCGGCGTCGTCGAAGCGAATCCTGTCGCCCAGGTGTTCCTGCATGACAGAAATCTCATGTTCGGGCGGCGTGATTGCCGCGAGAAGCTGAAGCGCGGCGCTTTCGACCTTCCGCCCACTCAAGCCAACGCGAGGATTTGGATCCGGGTAGATGAGTCTGATTTTCACTTTGTTTTCACCGTTGCCTGCCGTCGCTGATGGAACACGCAGAAACAAAGCCTCACAGTCAGAATATGCTCTGTCCACAGTTCTTCTGCGTTAGAGAGGCGGCACACCGGCGGCGCTGGCGACTGTGACGATCGCGACAGACCCAACTGCGCGAAATCATTCAGCATTGAAGCCTGAGCACTGCGCCGTTCTGTCAAGGTCAGGCCATTGTCATGTTCTCGTCAGCGGCGGGTCATCGACCCTATCGGGTCTGATAGCGGGCTGCTGCTATCATGGTGGCCATGCGCGCATGGCTGTCCGTTGCCGTTCTGGCGGGTTTCATGGCTGGCGCTCTGGCGGCGCGGGCGGACGGCGAGGTCCTGCCGCAGATCCAGATCAAGGTCGGCGAGACACACCAGCTCCGCCTCGGCTTCATCATCGTGGGACTGGTGTGCGACGATACCTCGGTCGTTCGCGTCGAGGACGGCGGCGATCACCTGCGCCTGGTGGGACTGGCACCGGGCCGCACCAAGTGCGGCTTTTGGAGCAACCCCCGATCCCCCGCGCCGTCGAGGCTCTACGAAGTCGTCGTCACAGGCGCCCCGCCTTCGCGACGCTAGCGCCGAATCCCCGGCTATCGGGGTATCCGCTGCTGCGGCGGCAAAGGCGCCTGGACGATCCGCAATTCCACCAGCCGCTTGGGCTCGGCGGGATCGTTGCTGATGAGTTGCAACTTGCCAGAGCGCTCCGCAGGTGGCGAACCGTTCCAGGTCACCTTCACCTTGAAGACTGCGGGCGATTCGGGCTTTTCCAGCGTGGCGACAAAGGGGCCGTCGAGCACGCGCACCTGCGACAACTTGAAATTCGGCTTCTTGCTCCACACGCGCAGTATGCGCTCCTGGCCCGCGGCAAAACTGAGGCTTTCCGGATCCACACTCAACGTACTGGCCACGGCCCAGGTCAGGTTCAACTCAAGCTGCGCCGGTCTGGGCAGTCCCGTGTCGATTGTTGCCTTGCCCGATCCAGAACCCACCCTGCGCCCCTTGAGACTCAGTTCCAGCCCTTTCCTCGTCGTGCCGCCCGCCTCTTCCTCGATGGGGCGCGCACTCAATTCGCTGAGCATGGGGTCCTCTTCGATGGGCGCATCGACGCGTCTGTGGCTCTCCAGCTTGAGCACCTTGGGTGTCGCTTCACCCAGCAACTTGCCGGCCAGCCACACCCTCTCCGTGTGCGGAACGCCCCAATCGGTGGCCACCCGTATATAGCCCGACTCAAAGGCGAGCAGTCGTTCCACATTGGCGCTGAGCGTGATAGTGGCGTGGGGCTGGTCCGTGGCGTTCGAGTCGACCGTGATCGTCGTGCGGGCCGCCGCGACCCGGCCGTGGGTGTCGAAGGTGGCGTCGATCTCGCCCGTGCCACCCGGCGCAATCGACTTGCTCTTGAGCGCCGCGACCGTGCACCCGCACGATGCGTGGGCGCCATCTATGAGCAGGGGCGCATTGCCCGTGTTTTTGACGACGAAGACGTGCCGGAGTTTGTCCCCCTCGGTCACTGTGCCGAAGTCATGCACGGTCGTCTCGAACGCGATCTTTGGTCCGCCTGCATCCACCGCGGCATGGCGGACCCGACCTCGACATCCGAGGATGCCAAGGGAAAAAGCCAGCAAGGCAAGCCCCAGGGGCGATTGATAGTGACGATGGTGGTGGTGAGACACGCCCGACAGACTAGCAGCGCTTTGACCCAGCCGGGCGGCCTTTTTTTGTGGTTGCATAACCCATCTGTTGCACGTTGCAACTATCTGCGGTACCCTGCTTCCCATGGTGCCCGAAAACGAAATCCGCTCGTTTCGCCGCCGCCTGCGGGTCGTCGAGCGGGCGGTCATGTCCAACCTCAAGGAGGAATCCTCCTGCTGCGGGGTTTCGCTGACCCAGTGCCACCTGCTGCTTGAACTGGAAGAGCGCAGCGCGGCCGTGCCCGACCTCATCTCCTACGTCGGCCTGGACAAGAGCACGGTCAGCCGAACCATCGACGGTTTGGTGACCCTGGGATTGGTGCATCGCCGAGAAAACCCCGAGGATCGGCGCAGCCAACTGGTCGAGCTGAGCCCGCAGGGCCGGGCAGCCGTGGCCCGGATCAACAAGCTGTGCAACGGCAAGTACCAGGCCCTGCTCGGACGACTGACGGCGACGGACCGCAAGAAAGTATTGTGGGGCATGGAGCGCATCGCAGAGCTTCTGCAGGAAGATGAGAAGAATGGAGAAGGAGTCTGCTGTGGCCGCTGACGTTCTGCCAGCGTCGAGAGATCTGACCGGACGCGACCGAGTTGACCACTGGAAGGCCCGCTGGGGCATGGGCCGCATGCGCATGAGCGTGACGCCGGGGCTGTACCGGCTGGGCCAACCCGATCGCCAGGCGCCGGTCTTCGTGACCGCCAACTACAAGCTATCGTTCGATGCCCTTCGCACCAACTTGGCAAGTCTCGACGCCTGGATTCTTGTTCTCGACACCAAGGGCGTCAACGTCTGGTGCGCGGCCGGCAAGGGCACCTTCGGCACCGAGGAACTGGTTTGTCGCATCCGGCAAACCGACCTGGCCGCGCAGATCGACGGGCGGCGGCTGATCCTGCCGCAGCTGGGAGCGCCCGGGGTGGCCGCCCACGTGGTCAAGCAGGCGACGGGTTTCACTGTCGTGTGGGGTCCGGTGGAGGCGCGGGATATCCCCGCGTTCATGCACGCCGGGATGAAGGCCGCGCCCGCCATGCGCTCCAAGCAGTTTCCCATCGGCGACCGCATCAAGGTCACGCCCGTCGAACTCGTCCAAGCAGCAAGGCCACTGACACTCATACTTCTGGCGGTTGCCCTCATGATGCTGCTGTCGGGCCGCCCCTTCCGCGTGTTCGATTACCTGGAGAACATCAGTCCCATCCTGCTTTCAGTGGTGGCTGGTGCGTTTCTCACGCCGCTGCTGCTGCCCTGGATTCCCTTCCGCGCCTTTGCCGCAAAAGGAGCACTGGTGGGCGGTGTGTGCGCCGCGCTGATGGGCCTGGCTCTCGCACGGCCGCTTCCGGCCACGCTGGGATGGGTGCTCTTGCCCACTGCGCTGGCGTCCTATTTGGCGATGAATTTCACCGGCGCCAGCACGTTTTCCAATCCGTCTGGAGTGCGCAAGGAACTTCGCTACGCGATTCCGGCCCAGCTGGTCGCCGCGCTGGCCGGCCTGCTGCTGATCGTGCTGCTGTGAGGAGCCGCCCATGATGTACCTGCGCAATGTCACGACCCTTCGCCTCGACCCTGAACGGTGCAACGGGTGCACCCAGTGCGTTCAGGTTTGCCCGCGTGCGGTCTTCCAAATGGCCGACCACCGCGCCCAGATCGGCAGCCGCGATGCCTGCATTGAATGCGGCGCCTGCCAACGCAATTGCGCCCCTGGCGCCTTGTCGGTGCAGGCCGGTGTGGGTTGCGCGTCCGCCATGATCAGCGCGGCAACCAGCCGCAAGGGCAACAAGCAGCCGGAGTGCGGGTGCTCGAGCTCAAGGGGCTGCTGCGGGTAGCCGTTCTCATTCTTGAGAACGTGCCGACGAACCCCCGGCAAAATAGTCGCCGATCCGTCGGCGCAGCTCATCGCGCACTTTGCGAAAGGCGTTGAGTCGCTCCGCTTCTGAACCGTTCACCGCCGCGGGATCAGGCAGGCCCCAATGCAGGCGAGTGGCCTTACCGAGAAACAGCGGACACTCTTCCTCGCCACACAGGGTGATGAGCGTGTCGACCTCGGCGGCCGGGATTTCCGCAACCGCCTTCGCGCGGTGCCCAGAAATGTCTATGCCAATTTCCAGCAGCACCGCGATCGCCTCGGGCCGGACGCGGGTCGGGCGCGAGCCGGCGGACCAGATTTTCGTTCCTGCCGGGGCCAGCGAGCGGGCAATCCCCTCGGCCATCTGGCTGCGCGCCGAGTTGGCGACGCAGAGAAAAAGTACGCCTTTCATGTCGATGTCTCCTGCGTGCGGAAGTACTTGCGCCCGAGCCAGAGCGCGACGTTGACCAGACCGATCATGACCGGCACCTCGACCAGCGGTCCGATCACGGCGGCGAACGCCGCGCCGTGGTTGATGGTGAAGGTCGCGACGGCCACGGCGATGGCCAGCTCGAAGTTGTTGGAGGCCGCCGTGAACGACAGCGTGGTTGCCTGGCCGTAGGTTGCCCCCACCTTCTTCGACATGAAGAAGGAGAGGAAGAACATCACTACGAAGTAGATGAGCAGCGGGATCGCGATGCGGACCACGTCGAGAGGCAGCTCCACTATCTTTTTGCCCTTGAGTGAGAACATCACCACGATGGTGAAAAGCAGCGCAACAAGGGTGATGGGGCTGATCTTCGGAATGAACTTGCCGTGGTACCAGTCCTTGCTCTTGAGCTTGATGAGCGAGAACCGCGTGGCCACGCCGACGATGAATGGGATACCGAGGTAGATGAAGACGCTCTTGGCGATGCCGCCGATGGTGATGTTCACCGCCACGCCCTTCAGGCCAAACCACGTCGGCACAATGGTGATGAAGACATAGGCGTACACCGAGAAGAAGAGCACCTGGAAGATCGAATTGAAGGCGACCAGGCCGGCGCAGTACTCGCTGTCGCCTTTGGCCAAATCGTTCCAGACGATGACCATGGCGATGCAGCGGGCGAGGCCGATCATGATGAGCCCGACCATGTATTCGGGCTTGTCGTGCAGGAAGAGCACGGCCAGGCCGAACATCAGGATCGGCCCCACGACCCAGTTCTGCACGAGCGACAGTCCGAGGACCTTGGTGTTGCGGAAGACCAGGCCCATCTCCTCGTAGCGGACCTTGGCCAGGGGCGGAATCATCATCAGGATAAGACCGATGGCGATGGGGATGTTCGTCGTCCCGACGTTGAATCGATTGATAAGCGGGACGGCCCCCGGGAACAGGTACCCGGCGCCAACCCCAACAGCCATCGCGATGAAGATCCAGAGCGTGAGATAGCGATCGAGGAAGGACAGTCGTTTCGCCAAGCCCTGAGTTCCAGTCTTCCCGCCAATCATCGTCGGGATCCTGGGTGTCGATTCGCCGTGACCTTGGCCGCGCAGGCGGCGGCTTTGGCGCACGCCATGCCTGGCCTCTTGCCATTCAACCAGCGTTGCAGGGTGGTGAGCAGAGCGGCGGAATCCGCCCTGTCAGCCAGGCTGCGCCGCAAAAGTGCGACATGGGTTTTGGCCAGCCCGTCTGCCGCCGGCCGGAGGGCGTAGTACGACCAAAGACCATCCCTCCGGTCGGTCACCAGGCCGGCGTGCTTGAGCGTGGCCAGGTGCCGCGAGGCTTTGGACTGCGTGATGCCCAGAGCGGCCATGATATCGCACACGCAGAGTTCATCATGGTGAAAGAGCAGCCAGAGGATTTTGAGCCGTGCCTCGTCAGCGAGAACCTTGAAGAACTGAGCCGCGTCGTTCATGAGTCACCCATATATCCGTATAGCCGCATATATGGGTTCCCGCAAGAGGCGTCTCGGCCGCGCCCCCCCCAGTCGGTTCAGGGATTCGGTGTGCGCGGCGCCCCGTCGGGTGAAAAGCCCGGCGCGCCCGCGCGAAAGACTTCGAGTTCCCCCGGGGTGGTGGCGTCCGGGCCGCCATCGGGAAGCCGTTTGCGCATGAACTCCTCGATCAGCCCGCGTGCCCGCGCCCCGTCGGAGCCTTGGTCACTCTCGCGCCACAGCTCAAACAGGATGCGGCGTCGCTCGCGCGCCGTGTACCTTGCGTCTGCCCAGAGCGCCTCAATGGTCTTGGGCAACTGATCGAGGGCGAGCGCGACAGCCGACTTTTGCGCCGCCGCTGCCAACCGCATGCGCACATCGAACGTCGCAGCGAGAAAGCGCGCCTTCTCCGCGCGATAGGGATCCTCGCCCAGACTGCGCATGATCTCGTCCGTGATATCGAAGGTCCCGCCCACCTGGACCAGGATGACGCCAAGGGGCTCCAGGTAGCAGTCCATCCCGCGCACGCAGATGTCCTCGGGCTGGATCATGGGCACGGCCGAAACCGGCTTGACTGGGAAGGCGGCCTGGCGCCTGTGGCGGCCGAAACGGTTGCGTAGTGTCCCTTCCAGCGTCGGCGTTCCGGCCGGCGGGGCCTGGGGAATGGGCAGCAGAAACTTCGCCGAGACCCGCTTGTCGTCGAACGCGACCACGCCGTCTCGCCCCACCCTGGCCTTGAACGTGCCCGCCTCGTACACATACCCATCGCCCTTGGGCCGCAGACGATAACCTTCTTCGGGTTGCGAAACCGCACCGGAGGGCGGCTGCAGCCAAGCCGGCGCGCCCGCATCGCCACGCCCCCAAGCGGTCCCCGTCTGAGCCATGCCCAGCATGAGAAGAAGCGCACGAAGCACCCGCCCCGTTGTCATGCGCCGATGATACACGAAGCCCCCGCCCGGGTGGTGCCAGGCACTTGATTAACGGAAAACGCTGGCGCCCGCCCAGCGCACCGGGTTTGATGCGAACAAGCCACTTTCTGTTCTGTCACTCATCGAGCTAACACAACGCCCGCGCACCACGCGCACCACACCCGCGCATAGTGCGCTTTCTCGGACCTTGTGAAACAATGGATCCCAAGCCATGAGCAAGAAAGCGTATCGGCCTGTTTCTGTGTCGACGCCGCGCTATCCGCGGCTGGTGGATGTGAACCGCCGCTCCGTGCTGGACTGGGGACTGGCGGCCCTCGGCAGTCTGTGGCTGGGGAGCGCCGGCTGCGACCGCGTTTCAGCGACGGCCGAGGCCAAGCCTGCGAACAACGGCGCTGCCCATGCCACCGAACTGGGCATGCGCGGTAAAGTGGCGATGATTCGTCTTTCCGATGCGGGCGCCAAGGACGCGCGCGCGCCCAAGACGACCGGCCCCGATGCGGGCGCCGCGACGGTTCCGCCCCGCATGGGTGGCGCACCGCCCCCGACCCGACCGGCGCCTGCTGACGGGGATGTCAAGCTCGGCGGCAGACCCATGGCCCCCCGCATGTACGACGCCAAGCCGGCCGCGCAGAAGGACGATCCGGCCAAGATGGAATCCGTCACCCTGGGTCGAGTCCGCGTGCCCCGTCTCGAAGACGCGGATCAACCCAAGAAGAAACCCAAGGCCAAAAAGGCGGCCAAGCCAAAAGAGTAGCGGCGCGGTCCACCCAGCGACGAAGGTGAGCGTGCCTTGAATCTGGCCCTGGTTCTCAATCACCGTTGCAACCTGCGCTGCCGCTACTGCTACACCGGCCGCAAGTTCGATCGGGCCATGCCTCTCGACGTGGCGTACAGGGCAGTCGAGTTCGGCCTGGATCAATCACGCACCGGCCATTTGACCCTCAGTTTCTTCGGCGGCGAGCCGCTGATGGAGATCGAGGCCATGGAAGCCATCGTTCCTTACGCGGAAAAGCGCGCGCAAGAGCGGTCGGCCACGCTTATTTTTTCCATCTCAACCAACGGCACCTTGCTGGACAAGCGGCGCCTGACCCTGCTGCGCGACCACAAATTCCACATCCAGGTCAGCATTGACGGCGTGCCCGCGGCCCAGAACCTGGCCCGCCCTTTCGCCGATGGCCGGCCCAGTCACGCCGAGGTGTTTGCCAATCTGCAGCGACTGGTCAGCGAAGATCTCCTGGAGCAGGTGGTGGCCATCATTGATCCGGCCACTGTGCCCTGGCTGTGCGAGAGCTATCAGCAGCTTGCCGCCGCTGGCGCCCGCGAGATCCACTTTTCTCCCAACTACCTCGGCGACTGGACGGATGAGGCGTGCGCCCGATTTGAAAGCGCCCTGCGCGACATGGGTGAGGCCTATCTTGACGGCTACAGGCAGGGGCAATCGCTGCGACTCGATCCACTGTACGGCAAGATTGTCTCCCACCTGATTCGCGGCACAAGCCGACCGCGCCGCTGCGGTTTTGGCGCCGATGAGATGGCCGTTGCCCCGTCTGGGAGAATCTATCCCTGCGACCGCATGGTGCGCGAGGATGACAATCCCGCTATGCAGCTTGGCGATTTGGAAAACGGACTGGACCGCGCCCGCTGTCAGAAAATCCAGGCAAGCCGGCGCCAGGTCGATCCCGAATGCGCCGCGTGCGACCTGCGGCCCCGCTGTGTCCAGTGGTGCGGCTGCGCACAGTGGGAAACCACACGCACCCTGGGCCGGGTTTCACCGATCTTCTGCTGGTTCGAGCGCAGTTTCATTGCCGAGGCGGATCGTATCGCCGGCATTCTCTTTGCCGAGCGCAATCCCGCGTTCCTGCGCGAGTGCTATGCGCTCGAACCCTGCGTGCCGCGCACCCTCCACACCGGTCAAGAATCTCCCTGATCAGCGGATATACCGCGCATTGAACTCCCGATTATGAGCGGGAAGCGCCACGCTCGTTCAGGGTTGACCGAGTGCCAGCAGGAGCTGGGCGCGGGCGGTGGCGAGATTGAAGTGGGCTTGCACTTCCTGCGCGGCCGCGGTGGTCATGGCCACCTGGGAATCGCCGAGCTCGATCATGTTGCCCACGCCGGCCTGATAGCGCCCCTCGGCCAGACGAAGCAATTCGCGCGCGTTGACCGCCGCCTCGTGGGTGGCCTCTTCGCTCGCCTTGGCCGACCGCACGGCCAGGCGCGCCTGTTCCAAGTCGAGCCGGATCTGCTGGCGCTGAATCTCGTATTGGCCGCGCAGAACGCTGGCTGTGGCGCGCGCCTCGCGCACTTGTTGGTCGGTGATTCCCCCGCCAAAGATCGGCCAAGTCAATGACAGCATCGCGTACCAATTCCACGCAAGATTGTCGACCGCCGGGCCTGCATCAGTCAGCGCGGTGCTGGCGCCGAAGGCTGGATAGTACCCGGCTCTGGTCGCGCCGATGGTTAATTGCTGCGCCTGAACCTGATCGGCCAGCGCCTGCAGGTCGGGGCGTGCCTTGATTGCCGTGGGCAGAAGTTCCTCCGTGCCCTTGTCCTCGCCCTCCAGTGGCTCGACAATCGGGGTTTCGATTTGATAGTCAATGGGACCCTCGACGCCCATGGCTTGATTGAGCTGGGCCCTGGCCACGTCATATCCGTTTTGCGCCGTGATGAGCTGGACCCGCGCCGTCGCCCGGTTGGTCAGCGCCTGCGCCAGGGCAATCTCGGGCTGCGTGCCTGCCCCGACGAAACCCTGGGCTTGCACCAAATGCGCTTCTTGGTTGGCGAGAGCATCCTGCGCCACCTTGACCAGGGCATGGGTCGCGGCCGCGTTGTAGTAGGCGGCGCGAAGGTTGAAGGCGACCTGCTGCACAGTGCGCGCCTCGCTGCCAAATTGAGCGTGAGCGTTGGTCTTGGCTGCGTTCCACCTGCCCGTGGTCTGGCCAAAGTCGTAGATGAGCTGGTTGGCAGTGACGCCCAGTCGATAGACGTTGCTGGTGTCGAAGTTGCTATGGGTCGACCCCGTCGTCGTCCCGATGCTGGTGCTGGTGCCTGTCCCCACCGCGGTGCTGATGGGCGCGCTGTTGCCTGTCGGGGCGTTGTTTGTCGTACGCTGGTACGAAGCCGTCCCGTTCACTTGCGGCAGCAGAGCGGCCCGGCTTTCATAGGCCCGGGCATCGGCCACCTCACTCTGCGCATGCGCCACCTGAAGCTGCGGGTGATTCGTGCGCGCCGTACGCAGGGCCTCGTCCAGGGTCAACACCCTTCCCGGATCGGCGTGGATCGAACTCGTCCACAAACAAAGTGCGATGGAAACAACGACCAGGCGCTTCATTCGTACCTCAAGGCATCAATGGGATCGAGGCGGGAGGCCTTCTGTGCCGGGTAGAGCCCAAATACCACGCCAACCAACCCAGAAAATCCGACGGCAATGGCGATGACATCATAGCGAATCAAGATGGGCCAGCCGAAATTGGCAGCCAATCGGTTGGCGGCCAGCAGCCCAAGCAAGATGCCAATGAGGCCACCCGCAAACGAAAGCGCGAGCGCCTCGACCAAAAACTGCGACAGCACGTCGCGCGGCCGCGCCCCCACGGCCATGCGAATGCCGATCTCGCGGGTACGCTCGGTCACGCTGACGAGCATGATGTTCATGATGCCGATGCCGCCCACGATCAGCGACACCGCGGCGATGCTGGCCAGCAGAGTGGTGAGCGTCTTGACGCCTTCTTGCTGGGCGCTGGCCATCTCGGTCAAATTGCGAATGCTGAAATCGTCGTCAGCGCCAAGCGCGATGTGGTGACGGTCGCGCAGCAGAGTGGAAATCTGACTTTGGGCTCGCACGGTGGCATCGCTTGAAGCGGCACTGACCATGATCGAGCCCGCGATGAACTTCTGCAGACCGCCCTGGATCTTGGCCTGAAATGTCGTGTACGGGATGAGCACGGCATCGTCGTAATCTTGCCCGGTGGCCGACTGGCCCTTGCGCGCCAGCACCCCGATGATCTGGAAGGGAATCTTCTTGATACGCACCGACTGGCCGGTCGGATCTGCATTGGAACCGTAAAGCTTGTCCACCACGGTCTGGCCAAGCAAAACAACCTTGCTGCCGGCTTCGACGTCTGTCTGGGTGATGGGGCTGCCGGATGACACGGGCCACGATCGCAACAACAGATACTCGGGCGAAACCCCGTTGATCGAGGTGGCCCAGTTTTGATCGTCGCTGATGACCTGCTGGGTGACGCGAAGCTGGGGACTGGCATAGCGAACCGCGCTGGCCTCGCTGCGAATCGCCTTGAGGTCGTCCCAGGTCAGGGTGGGCATGCTGCCAAATCCCCCGTGGGCGCCCGAGGCGGACGTGCTGCCTGACAAGACCACCAGAAGGTTCGATCCCATCGAGGCGAACGACTCTTCCACCCGCGCCTTGGCGCCTTCGCCGATGGCGACCATGGCAATCACCGCGGACACGCCGATGATCACGCCCAATGTCGTGAGGAACGAGCGCATCTTGTTGCGCAGAAGCGCGCGCACGGCGACCCGCAACACCTGCAATGGACTCATGGCGCAGCCTCCGTAGCGACAGAATCGACCTGGGCCTGCAGCGGGGTTTGCCGCGTGTCCGACTGCACGCGGCCGTCGCGCATGACCACCACGCGCGAGGCATAGCGAGCGATATCGGGTTCGTGGGTCACCAGCAGCAGCGTGATGCCACTGCGGCCCAGTTCCTGAAACAGCGCCATGATCTCGATGCTGGTGCGCGAATCCAGGTTGCCCGTGGGCTCGTCGGCGACCATGAGGCGCGGATGCGTGACCAGGGCCCGCGCCACCGCGACCCGCTGCTGCTGCCCGCCCGACATCTGATTGGGATGGTGGTGCATGCGCTCGGCCAGGCCCACGCGCGCCAGCGCCTCGCGCGCCCGAGCGTGCCGCTCACGCGCCGACACCCCTGCGTAGAGCAGAGGAAGCTCGACGTTTTCCAGCGCGCTTGTGCGCGAAAGCAGGTTGAAGCTTTGAAAGACAAAGCCCAGCGTGCGATTGCGCATGCGGGCCAGGGCGTTGCGATCAAGTTGCGATACCTCCTGGCCCGCCAGCCAGTAGCCGCCCGAACTCGGACGATCAAGGCACCCGAGGATGTTCATCAGGGTGGACTTCCCCGATCCCGACGGTCCCATCACCGCCACCGACTCACCCTCGCTGATGGTCATTGTAACCTCGCGCAGGGCGTGGACCTCCACATCGCCCATGCGATACATCTTGCTGATCTTCTTGGTCTCGATGAGGTCCTTGCCCATCGCTGCTCCTAGAAACCGCGGCGCGGACCACCGGGCGGCGGTCCCGCACCGGGCAACATCCCGGTCGCGGCCGGCTTCAGGCCCGCGGGAAGGGTGGCGTCGCTGATCACGAGATCCCCAATTTGCAGTTCGCCCTCGACAACTTCGGTCTTGCTGCCGTCGGTGGTTCCGGTCTTGATACGAACCGGGCTGGGTAAATCATTGCGCAGCACCCAGACTGTACGCTTCTCTGGAACGTCGCCGCCATCTGCCGCAGCGCCGGGCCGTGGGTGGCCACCCGCCGCAGGTCCGCCCGCGCCTTCGCCGCCGGGACGACGGCCCTTGGGTATTTCCAAATTGAGCGCACTGGCCAAATCGGCACTCGGTCGAAAGCGCAGGGCCGCGTTGGTCACCCGCAGGACATCGTCCCGGTTGGCGAAAACGAAGCTGACATTGGCGGTCATACCCGGCCGCAGTCTGAGATCAGAATTCTCCACGTCAATGACGGCATCGTAGGTGACCACGTTCTGCACAGTCGTGGCGGCGTTGCGAATCTGGCGAACCGTGCCCTTGAACGATTCGCCCGGAAAGGCGTCGACGGCAAACGTGGCGGTCATGCCCGAACGCAATTTTCCCACGTCGGCTTCGGCCACGCTGGTGTCGACCTGCATCTTGCGCAAATCCTCGGCGATGACGAACAGAACCGGCGCCTGCAGTGACGCCGCCACGGTTTGCCCCACGTCCACGTTGCGCGAGATCACTGTGCCGTCGGTGGGCGACACGATGCTGGTCAGGGCCATGTTGACCTCGGCCAGGTGCAGGACAGCCAGCGCCTGTTTCACGTTGGCGCGGTCGGCTTCGACCTGGGCCAGGGCCGCGCCGGCGTTGGATTCAGCGGTGTCGAAATCCGAGGGCGCAATGAGCTTGGACTTGGCCAAATTTCCCTGGCGCTGGAACTGCCGCCCGGCCAGTTGGGCCTGCACGTCATCCTTGTGCAAAGCAGCCTTGGCCTGGGCATAGTTGGCGCGAGCGTTTTCGAGTGAAGCCTGAAACAGGCGGGGATCGATCTTCGCAATGACCTGCCCTTTCTTCACTGTCGAATTGAAATCGGCGTAGAGCTTCAAAATCGAACCGGACACCTGACTGCCCACCTGCACGGTGACCAAGGCCGATAGGGTTCCCGTGGCGGTGACCCGCGCGGTGACGCGGCCACGGTCCACCGCCGTGGTTTCCCACTGCACCTTGGGCTTGGCGCTTCGCCGCTTCAGCGCAAAGACGCTGCCACCGGCCAGGGCCAGAACCAGGACCACCACACCCCAGAACTTCGTTGATTTGAGCCAACTCATGCGCATCTCCAGCACACTATCGATCGCCTTGCGGCCCCGCGGCCTGCCCATTCTTGAGCTCCGTCGTATTGGGCGGTGAACGGCGGTCAAGTTCATCCAGATTGTCCACCATGCGGCGGAGCCAACCGCGCAGGGTGGCGATCTCCTCCGCCGAAAAATGCGCCTCCACGGCCTTGCGGACTTCATCGGCCACGGCCAGGCAGCGCGCGCCGAACTCAGTCCCCCGGGGCGTCAGCGCCATCCGACGACGTCGGCGATCAGCAGGATCACTGTCCAGGCGAACCAGCTTGCGCCGGCTCAGGGCGGCCAGCACACGCGATGCCGTGGGCTGATCCATGGGCAAAACGGCCAAAATCTCGGCCAGGGTCGCCCCCTTTCGTTCGACCAAGGCCACCAGCAGCCAGAACTGTTGGTTCGAAAGTTCCAGATCGCGAACCCGCACCTCCACAGTCTGGCGCTGCCGGCGTCGCACCGCAGCCAGAAGGAGCCCGATCGATACTTGCTTTGCTATCATATGCAATGCTATATATTTCGCTCTTCCTCGGACATTGTCAACTGGATTCACCGATTCCTGGGATTCGTCAACCCGGCGAATCCGGACGGCCTGCGGGCGACCGCAGGTCGCCCCTACGGAAGACGTGATGCGGGTCCTAAAGATCGAGATCCGCCTGCGCGGCGTGGTCCATGATGAACTTAAAGCGCGCTTCGACGTCTTTGCCCATCAGCTCAGTCAGGATGCGGTCGGTTTCGGGGCCGTCAGCGATGGTCACGCGCAGCAGGCGGCGGCTGGCGGGGTCGAGCGTGGTTCGCCGCAATTCCTCGGGCTGCATCTCGCCCAAGCCCTTGAAGCGCATGACCTCGGGCTTCGCGTTCTTTGGCAAGTTCGCCACAATGCGATCGCGATCCGCCTCGTCGAGCGCCCAGAAGGTTTCCTTGCCGTGGTCCACACGAAACAGGGGCGGCTGCGCCAAGTACACAAAGCTGCCCTCAATCAACGGCCGCAAATGCCGGTAGAAAAACGTGAGCAGCAATGTAGCAATGTGATGGCCGTCGGAATCGGCGTCCATCATGAAGATGATCTTGTGGTAGCGGAGACGCTCGATGTTGAACTGCTCGCCCACGCCGCAGCCGAGCGCCGACACGACATCCTGCAGTTCCTTGTTTGACAGGACCTTTTGCAAGGACGCCTGCTCGGCATTGAGCACCTTGCCACGCAAGGGGAGAATGGCCTGGTACTTGCGCTCGCGGCCCTGTTTGGCGGAGCCGCCGGCGGAATCGCCCTCGACGATGAACAGCTCGCTCTTCGCCGGATCGGTCGACGAGCAGTCAGCCAACTTGCCCGGCAGATTCAGCCGGTGCGAGATGGCCGTCTTGCGCGACACCGCCTGCGATGCCGCCCGCGAGGCCTCGCGCGCCTTGGCCGCCAGGGTGATGCGCTCGACAATGGCGGTGCCCGCGGTGCGGTTCTGGTGCAGAAACGTTTCCAGGGCCGGGCGGATGGCGTTGTCGACCAGGGCCTGCGCCTCGGGATTGCCCAGGCGCTCTTTGGTTTGCCCCTGAAATTGCGGGTCGTGCAGATAGATCGACAGCACGCAGACAATGCCTTCGCGGATGTCCTCGGCCGTCAGACTGAGATTCTTGGGCGCCAGGCCCGAGTCGTCGAGGAACGAGCGCATGGCCTTGATGATGGCCGCACGCAGCCCCTGTTCATGCGTTCCGCCCTGGGTGGTCGGGATCCCATTGACGAACGTGCGCAGGGTTTCCTCGTGCGATTCCGTCCACTGCATGGCGCATTCGACGCGCTCGCCTTCCTCGCGCTGAAAGTAGAACACCTGCGGGACCGTGGGCGGCTTGCCCCGGTCGGTGACGATCTTGGCCAGGAAGTCGGCGATGCCGCCCTCGTGTTGCAGAACATCGCTCGTGCCCGCGGCCTCGTCGCGGAAGGTGATCTTGAGGCCCTTGTGCAGAAAGGTCTTGGTTTCCAGGCGAAACCGGATGGTGTCCGCCGAAAATTCTTGTTTGCCGAAGATCTGCACGTCCGGGCGGAAGAAGATCGTGGTGCCCGTGCCGCGAAAGGCGCCCTTCTTGGTCAGCTTGCTGGTCGCCACGCCCCGCGAATAGGTCTGCTCCCACTCGAAGCCGTCGCGCCGCACCCACGCCACCATTTCTTCGGACAAGGCGTTGACCACCGACGAGCCCACGCCGTGCAGACCGCCCGAATACTGATACTGCCCGGACGAGAACTTGCCCCCCGCGTGCAACGTGGTCAGCACCAGTTCCAGGGCTGTCTTCTTGAATTCCTTCTTGATGTCGATGGGGATGCCGCGGCCGTTGTCCACCACCGTGGCCGAGCGGTGATCCTTGTGCAGGGTCACCTCTATGTGGGTGGCGTAGCCGTTGATCACCTCGTCGACCGAGTTGTCCACGATCTCCCACAGCAGGTGATGGTAGCCCTTGGTATCGGTGCCCCCGATGTACATGCCGGGCCGCCGGCGCACCGGCTCCAGACCCTGCAGTACTGTGATGTGTTCCGCGGTATATGAACCTGCTTCAGCCATAGGTAGATCGCACCTCAGATCCACGGAAGTGGCGACGGCCGACGATCCGGGCCGCTGGCGGCGTCGGGCCTGCGCTTCCGGTCCTCAAGTACATGAGTACATTCCGGGCCGGTTCTCGGCCTTCCTTGCCAGCAGCCCGGCTTGTCGGCCGGATGCAAAGGGACATCACGTGCCCTCGCCGAAGTGCAGCGAAGATCCAACTCAACGTCATTGAACTGAAACATTGGGGGTTTACTGCAACAGCTTGGACGGCTCAGCCGCGGGCGCTGGCGCTTCAGGATAGAGCACGCGCACCACGATTGCCTTGCGGGCCAGGCCGTGGCCGCGGCCGCCGCGCGCGGTGACGTGGTAGCGCCCCGGCCCCACGGGAATCTTCTTGCCCGCATCGGTCTCGGCGATGAGAACCGTATCGTCCTTGCGCGCGCCCAGGGCAAAGCCCATGACCGCATCGTCGTCGTCGAGCTTGATCATGGTGACGCCGCGGCCGGGATTGGCCAGTTCAGCCGCCTCGTCCGCATCGCAGACCAAGGCGCGCGCCTTGGCCGAGACCACGCACAGGACATCCTTGGGCCGCACCGGCAGGACGCCCACGACCTCGTCGCCCTCGGCCAGCTTGGCAAACCGACGCCCGGCGCGCGTGCTCAATTCACGCAGGGGATCCAGGTTGAAACGGCAGCCGTAGCCTCGCTTGCTCACGGCAATGGCCAGGGTTCCTGCCGGCACGGCCGACGGTCCTGCGCCGGTGACCACCATGGCCGCCACCACCCGCTCGCCGTCGCGGAAGTTGAACAGCTTTTGCACCGGCTCGCCGTACCCGGTCGAGGCCGGCACGTCATACAGGCGGCTGACATAGCAACTGCCCAGGCTGGAGAAGATCGCGATGAAATCCTTGGTGGATCCGCGCAAAGCGGCCAGCACGGCATCGCCTTCGCGCAGCCGCGTGGCCGACAGGTCCTTCACCTCGCGCACGCGCTTGAGCCAGCCGTCGCGCGACAGGATCGCCGTGACCTCTTCGTCGACGATGAAGTCCTCGGCCTGGAATTCCATTTCCTCGCCACCCCCGCCGCTGATCTTGGTGCGGCGATTGTCAGCGAAGCGCCGGCCGATTTCGCCGATCTCGCCCCGGATCACTTTCCACAATCGGCGCTTGTCGCTCAGGATTGCTGCGATTTCCTTGGCCCACGCGCGCTTTTCCGCCAGCTCCTCCCGGATCAAGCGCATTTCCAGGCGCGCCAGCTTGTACAGCTTCAGCTCCAGAATCGCGTCGGTCTGCTCGTCGTCGAGCTTGAAGCGCTCCTGCAGCTTGGCTGCCGCGTCGGCCTTGCCGTCGGACTTGCGGATGATGCGAATGGCTTCGTCCAGCGCATCGAAGAGTATGGCGAAGCCTTCCAGGATGTGAATCCGGCGAAGCAACTCGGCCAGCTGAAACTCAAAGCGGCGAGTGACCACGTCCTCGCGAAAATTGAGAAACTCGCTCAGGATGGCCTGCAGGTTCAGGCGCATCGGCCCGGCCACCTCGCTGTTGGCGGTCGGCACCAGGCAGGTCATGTTGACGTGGAACGAAAGTTCCAGCGGGGTGTGTTTGTACAGGTACGCCACCACCAGAGCCGGATCCGATCCGGGCTTCAATTCCAGCACCACGCGCACGTCTCTGGTGGATTCGTCGCGCACGTCCACCAGCATGGGCAGTTTCTTGGCCAGGATGACCTGGGCAATGGCCTCGACCAAGTTCGCCTTGGACACGTTGTAGGGAATCGACGTGACCACGATCTGCTGGCCGCGCTTGGTCTCCTCGATCTTCCACTCGCCGCGCAGGCGGATGGGGCCCTGCCCGGTCTCGTAGATCTCGCGCAGCTCTTTCTTGGAATTGATGATCTGGCCGCCGGTCGGAAAGTCGGGACCCTTGATGTACTTTTGTAGGTCCTTGGTCTCCAGCGTGCGATCGTCGATGAGCGCCACCGTGGCCTCGCACAGCTCGCCCAGATTGTGGGGCGGAATGTTGGTCGCCATGCCCACCGCGATGCCGGTGCAGCCGTTGGCCAAGAGCTGCGGAATGCGCGCGGGCAGCACCATCGGCTCCTGCGCGGTGCCGTCGTAGTTGGGTCGGAAATCCACCGTGCCCTGCTTGATCTCGTCGAGCAGCTCGGTAGAAAGCGGCGCCAGGCGCGCCTCGGTGTAGCGGTAGGCGGCCGGCGCGTCGCCGTCGAGTGAGCCGAAGTTGCCGTGACCTTCGACCAGGCAGTAGCGAAGGGAAAAATCCTGCGCCATGCGCACCATGGCGTCGTAGCAAGCGCTATCGCCGTGCGGGTGATACCGGCCGATGACCGCGCCCACGATGGTCGCGCTCTTGCGGAAGCGGGCATCGGGATAGAGGTGCAGGTCGTTGTGCATGGCGAACAGAATTCGCCGCTGCACCGGCTTCAACCCATCGCGCACATCCGGCAGCGCGCGCGCCGTGATGACGCTGACCGCGTAGTTGAGATAGCGACGCTGGGCCTCGTCGGACAGGTTGGCGTCAGCCGGCGGCGTGGGCGGCTCGTCATCGCCCCCCTTGCCGTGGCCGCGTCCACCCCCACCCTTGCCCTTGGCTGGTGGCAGGTCGGGCCTTGCACCGTTTTCGTCGAGAAAATCGAGTTGTCGCTCGGACATGGAAGCTACTTCGGGACGCCGCGAAAGAGCGGCGTGGGCCCCAAGTTAGGGGACGAAAGGCGCAAGATCAAGTAAGGCGGTGGCCCGTAGGCCGACCGAGCAGCCATTCAGGCAAGTAGCGGTGATGGATTCCGTTTCGCTTGATGGGAATGCGGTCGAGGGTCAGCACAGTCTTGGGGAAATTGTCGGGGATGATTTCCAGGACCGAGAACGCGCGGTCGACGGTCTTGCTGTCAAGCAAGCGATAGGCAACTTGGAAATACTCGCGCTCCTCTCGTGGCCACGCAGAAGTTCGATTATATCCGAACTCCATGGCGACCCTTCGAGCTGAGCGGTCTATCGCGATCCCAGCCGGGCGAGGATTTCGAGCATGGGCGCTTGCAGGGGACCGTTGGTTGCGACAATCGCGCCGGTTTCGGGAACGAAGGGGCCGCCGCTGGGATCGCACACGGACCCGCCGGCAGCGAGGATCAGGGCGGCGCCGGCCACCAAGTCCCAGGACTTGATGTGGCGCTCCCAGTAGCCGTCGAGCCAGCCGCAGGCCACGAAGCACAGATCGAGCGCGGCCGAGCCGAGGCGGCGGACGCCCTGCGAGGCGCGCATGAAGGCGACGTACTCGGGGATGTTGTTGTTGGGGGCATCTGGAATGTAGGGAAAACCGGTGACCAGCAGCGCCCGATCGAGGCGGTCGACTTGCGATGGTTCGGCCTTGTGCCCATTCCAGGTTGCGCCCAGGCCGAGGCCGCCGGCGAAGGTCCAGCCGAGAGCCGGCGCAAGCACAACCCCGAGCACAGGGCGATTCCCGTCGCACAGCCCAATGGAGATGGAGAACAGCGGCAACCCGTGGATGAAATTCGTGGTGCCATCGAGCGGGTCGATGTGCCAGGCGCGGCCCGAGGTGCCGCTGCGGCCGCTGCCCTCTTCGCCGATGAGGGAATCGAGCGGAAACGCGGCGGCCAGGCGCTCGACGATCACAGCCTCGGCGCGCCCGTCGTACTCGGTCACCAGATCGGATTCACTCGACTTGAAACGGGCCGCCGGGCGCGTGCCCCAGCCTTGCAGCAAGATGGCTCCCGCCGCAGTCGCGGCAGAGCCGGCCACTTCAAGCTCGTGGGTCAATGAAGAAGGTGCGTGGTCAGACGTCATGGTGGTTCAACCATGGTCATACACCATCGCCGCGCCACTGCCTCACTGGCCGTGGCATCCACGACTCTGTCGCTACCGCACCTAGCCAGAAGAGATCCACGATCTCCTTTGTAACCGCCGTGACCTGTTTCTCCCCGTTGTCTAGTTGTTCTCCGCGCCTTCCTTGATCCAGGCGTCGATACGCGCCTGCTCATCTTCGGAAAGCGCAGCGCCGAAGAACGTTACCACCGAGATTCACGGTTCGCCGTGCAGCCGAACCAGGGCTCGCTGTAGGTGCCCGAAGGAAATCCGCTCCTGTTCCAGCCTCACACGCGGGCCGAGTCGGTCGGCGCAGAGATCTTGGTAAAGCGCCTGCTCTCCCGGCGTAAGACGGTCAAGGGGCTTGTGGGTTGGCTCGGGCTCTTCAACCCACAGTGACTGATGCGCAAGCAGCGTCTCGCGGTCCATCAAGAAGGAACACGCCCCGGGCAGAACGCCGCGCAGACTGTCCAGAATGGCGAAGCCGTGCGTGTCGAGATCGCCCCAGTAGAACACCGACTTGTCGCGCAGCCAGGGCACCTGGGCCAGACGTTCAACCCCATAGCCCAGACCGAAGACGACCAGGCTGTCCGGTGTGTCGGGAAACGCGAGACCGTTGATCTCGTTCTCGGTGATGAAGACGCGTGAGACGGCGAAATCCAGGCGGGCAAACTGGGCTGCGGGCGTGGACACATCGTCAAGCCCCGCCACGCGCAGCCGCGGGTCGAGAATGCGAAAACGCACCAAGGCCGGTTTGGCGAGCAGGCCGTAGCGCTGCTCGAACCCTTGGGCACCCAGGGCTTGCGCATCGACGGCTTCGGCCGGCAAGACCAGATCGAGCAACTCACCGAGCAGGCGGCGGCGCGACTCGATGAACTTACTGTGTACGCCGGGCACGTCTATCTGCCGGGCATACAATCCCGGGCGTGGATGGGCACGGAGCCATGCCACCACAGCCAGAATGCGTTCCCAGTCATCCGCGTTTTCAAGCAGGGCCAGTGGCCGCCCGGCAATCCACGGCAACAATTCGCCGCACAGTGGACGGGTCATCTGCACAAGTCGATCGAAGATCTCGGCCTGGCGTCGCTTGCCGATGAGTGCCAACGCGTCGACCTCGCTCGGCACCACAATCGATTCAGGAACTCGGTTCACGCCCAGCTGGCGATGATTGGTCTCGACCCAAACGACGGCATAGCCCGCGCCCAAAGCGTCTTTGCTGCCAGCCTCCAATTCGCGAATCCATTCCCGCGCCTGTGCGAAATGGTCCGACAGTGCCCGCGCGTCCGGCCGGGTCGAGCGCACCGCCAGGGGAAACAGCGGCTCACCCGTCAGCCGCGCAGTCAGGATGCGGCCCCGGTCCCACAACCGCTGGATCTGCGCGCGAATGTCGGCGGGAGTCGTCCAATCCATGGCCGTCATGGCACGGCGTGCGCGGCACGCTCCTGGCGATATTCCTCAATGGTCAGATTGCGTAGCATGGACAGTCGACCGTCTTCGGTGTGGACAAAGCCGACCCCGGCCACGAAAGGCTCGATGATGTGAATCTTCTGCAAGGGCGTGACAATGAGAAGCTGCAGGTTCATGCGGCCAAAGAGTTCCAGCGCGTAGCGCGCCGATTCGTCCGAGCCGCGACCAAAGGCCTCGTCGATGGCTACGAAGCGGAACGAGCGGGACCGTTTCACCCCGCGCTCAAGACCGAACTGGTAGGCCAGGCTGGCGGCCAGCACCGTGTACGCCAGTTTTTCCTTCTGCCCGCCCGACTTGCCGCCCGAGTCGGTGTAGTGCTCGTATTCGCGGTCGTCTTCGCGCCAGCGTTCCGACGCGGAAAAGGTGAACCAGTTGCGCACATCGGTGACCCTGCGGGTCCAGCGCCGGTCGGCGTCGCTCGAACCTTCGCGCCCGCGAAAGCGTTCAATGAGAGCCCGCACCTGCAAAAACTTGGCTTCCGAATAGGCGGCATCCTCTGACCCTGTCAGCGCGCCTTCCGTGCAGGCCCGCAGATCCTGCTGAAAATCGCGAATGTCTGCGTCCGTGGTGGGCACCAGTTCCAAAGTAATGGTGCGCCCCGGGTTGTAGTCGATGTCGCGCAAGGATCGGTTGATGGCCTCAATGCGCTCGCGGATGGTCTGCCGTTCCCGGTGCAGTTGCGACTGAAAATTGGCCACCTCACGGATGGCGTTCTCGTTGAGCAGTTCCTTGAAGCGGGTTTCAAAGCGGGGCAGATCATCCTCGACCAGCCGGCGCAGCATGGCCCCGAACTCGGCCGCGGCGTCAATGCGCGCGTCGAGTTCCTGCGTCTCGACCGGATAGTCCTTGCGATAGGCCTCCATGGCCTTGACGATTCTCTCGTCCAGGCGGTGGATGCGCAGGTCGAGCCCGTCGATCTCGTGCTGCAGCCACTCGCGCATGTCTTTCTCGCGGCCGTCGCACGATTCCACCGTGAAGACGTGGGTGCCGAGAGCGCGCTCGCGCATCTCATCCAGCAGAGCGAAGTCGCGCGCCTTCACTTCCGCAGGCGTGATCTGCAACAACGTCTGGCATTCATGGAGCTGCTCCAAGGCCTGTTCGTGCTTGAGGCGGGTTGTGGCCAGATCACGGTTCGCGGCATCCTGTGCGTCCTCGCTCGCCCGGACGCGAACCTCCAGCGCGGCCAGTTGCTCTTCGAGCGCGTGCAGGACATCGGAGGCCGCCTCCAGTGCCCGCCGCTCGCCCAGCAAACGCTCGATCTCGCTCGCCAGGGGCCGCCAGTCCAGCTCGCGAAATTCCTGAAAGGCCGTCAGTTGGTGCAGGTGGGCCAGTCGTTCTGCGAGCAAGCGTTGCTCGGCCTGCAGGCCAACCAGGCGCTCCGCGATCTGTTGCATGCGCGCTTCCAGCGACCGGCGTTGGGCATCGAGCGCGGCGATCTTGGCCTCGTTCGACCAGCCGAGCACGTAGCGCGAGCGATCGTCGATGCGGTGGCGGTCGTCCTTGTCGTGGCGCCCGCCGCCGGTCTTGATCTGCCCGGCCCGCGTAATCGCCTGCTTTTCTCGACGGAACTGTTCAAGATTGTCGCAGCAAACGTGGTCGAATCGACGCGCGATCTCGGATTCCAGCCAGCCGTAGAAAGCCGAATCGGGTTTGACGGCAAGCTTGTGCAGGACCGCCGCCGGGCCAGAAGCATTGATCTCGGCTGCGCGGGCCGGTCGCACACGAAAGTACACCAACCGCTCGCCCAAATGAGTCTGGTCCACCCAGGATGCCACCCCTGAATAGACCTCGTCGGGCACCAGCAGCGAAACACCAAAGCTGTGCATGAGGCGTTCAATGGCGCCTTCCCAATCCCGCTCCTCGGGTCGCACCTGGACCAGCTCGCCAGCAAACGGCAGATCGTCGCCGGCCAAACCCAGGGCCTGGCACAAAGCACTGCGGATGGCGAGGATGCGCGCCGGGATGTTGGACCGCCGCGTGCGCAGCGAGGCGAGTTCGCGCTCGGTTTCGCCGTGCTGTTCTTTGAGAGCGCGCAACTCGACTGAGACCTCAGTGACCGCGTTCTGCACCCGCGCCTGCTGCTCGGTCGCGGCTTCAATCGTTTGGGTCAGCGTGCGGCCATTGGCAGCGAAGGTCTCGGGGTCCGTGGGTTCGGGCAGGCCCAACGTGGCGGCCAGGCGGCCATACTGATCGGCGCGACGGCTGCGGGCGTCTTTCTCGACCTGTTTCTGCGCGATTTCGGTCTTGATGCGTTCGATGCGGTCGCCGCCCTGGTCAGCAATCGCGCGTTTGAGCTCGTCGCGCGAAGCCTGCTGTGCGCGCCGCTCCTCGGCCAGGCTGTCAATCCGCACCTGCAAATTCGCCAATTCGCCGTGCAAGCGCAATAGCCGCTTTTCCAGCAGGGCCGCTTTGTGCAGAGCGAACCAGGCGCGCAAAGCATTGCGGCCGTCGCGCAATGATTGTACTTCGCCCGACAAAGTGGCGCGTTGTTCACAGTCCGCCACCATCGGCGTCAGTCGTGCCACCTGGGCCTTGGCCTTGAGCACGGCCTCGTGGGCGCGGTTCAGGTCGTCGAAATGGTGGACCAGGGCGTCGATGCGCTCTTCGAGGGGAAATGCCTCCAGCATGTGCTGGCGGACAAAATCAGTCAGATTGCCGACTGATTTCATGGACACAGTCTGATTGAAGAGGTCCAACGCCTGGTCGCTTTCGATGCCGAACCGTCGGCGAAACCCGGCGGAATAGGGCGGAAAGCTGTCATGCACTTCGGTACGCGGCAGCCGGCGCAGACGCTTTCGCAGATCGCCGATGTCGCTGCCGAAGTTGGCGAAGTGCTCGGTAATGGACAGTGGATCGTCGGAAAGGACGAAGAGACGCGCCGGCTGACCCTCGGCATCCTTGAGCCAGAACACCTGGGCCAGCGTCACAGTTTGGCCGTAGCCCTGGTTGAAAAAATGGGCAAGCAGCACCGAATAGCTGTTGCCGTCGCGCAGCGAAACCGGACGGGCCGAAAGCCCCGGATCGCCACGCTCGGTCTTGTAGTGGCCGAGCACATACGATCGCAGCGAGCGCTCGCGTGTCTCGGCGCCAGCGGCCTTGTTGTAGGCGATCTTCTGCGGCGGCACGAGCAGCGTGGTGACCGCGTCGACCAGGGTGGACTTGCCCGAGCCGATGTCGCCGGTGACGAGCGAATTGTCGCCGCCCGGAAACAAAGTCCACACCCGCCCATTGAAGGTGCCCCAGTTGTAGATCTCCAGCCGGTGCAATCGAAACCCGGCGCGCTCGTCAGAAGACGCGAAATCCAGGGAGGCCTGCTGATCCTCGCCCGCGCTCACGATTCTGCGTCCTGCTTGCCGGCCGAATCGGCAGTCGCGTGGGCAGAATAGTCGGCCAAACGCTGGTCGAATTGACCGAGCCACTGCCCATCGACAAAGGCCTTGAGAATGCGCCGGACCTCGAACTGGTCGTCCTTGCCGCGTAGCCGGCGCAGAAACCCCATCTCGACAATCTTGTTGAGGTGGGCGTCCAGCCGATCCAGCAGCCGGACTTCGTTGCCCGCCTCGGGCAGAAAGACCCGGACCATGTCAGCGATCTGATCGCGCCCCAGGATGAGCCGAGTGGCGTCGCCCTGCGCGTCCAATTCGGCCAGCTTCTTGCGCAGAAGCACCAGCACCAGACTGACTTGGTACCCGAGCTGCCGACGCGGCACCAGACGCGGCAATTCCGGCTCGCCCTCAACCGCAGCCCGCTGGCGCAGGTACGCGTAGCCCTCGGCCTCGTCCACGATCAACTCCAGCCCGAGCGGCGCCACATGGTCGCGCACGCGCGCCTGCAATTCCAGCAGCGCCTGCCACGAACTAGCCTCCGACTCCGCGTGCAGCACGCCCTTCATGAGCGCGATGAGCACCAACGAAAAGGCGTTCCTTCCCTCCGCTTCGCGCGGTTCAGTCGTGTTCGAGGCCGATGACATGGTGGCACCTGCAATCTAGCACTACTGATTCAAATTCTCCCGTCGCCGTCGCTGCTGCGGTCCTCGCCCGCTGCCTCACTCCTCGGTTGAATACGTCAAGTATTCGCCCTCGTCGTTCGTTGCGGTCGAGGCCCTCGCGACGCGTCGGCTCGGTCCGAATTTGAATCAGTAGTGCTAGCGGCGAGGAACTCATCCGCGGTGTACCCTCGGTCCCGCGACGCGCCCGCGTCGACTTCGGCTTCGAGCACGATGACCTCGGCCTCACCGGGAGCGACATCGGAGGGAAGTTGAACGCGAAGCTCGCGATTGTCGGGAATGTGAACTTTCAGTCGATGTGCGTGCATGGTCATGTTCCCAGGCTCTTGTGCGCTGTGGAGGAACCTCCCCCCTGCAGCAGGTAGTTTACCCGATCATGCCCCGAATTGACGTCGATGAATGAGGGTCAACCGGACCGGGCTACTTCTTCGCCACTTCCAGCGTCGTGCGCTGGCGGATGTCGGTGGAGCTGGCGCCGACCATGAGGTCGAACTTGCCGGGCTCGACCACGCGTTTCATGTCGCGGTCCCAGAACCCGAGATCCGCGGGGCCGAGCTTGAACTCGACTCGTTTCGATTCGCCGGGCTTGAGATGGATGCGCGAGAAGCCGCGCAGCTCTTTCACTGGGCGGGTCACGGACGCGACCTGGTCGTGCAAATAGAGTTGCACAACCTCGGCGCCAGCGCGCCTGCCGGTGTTGGTCACGTTGACAGTGACAATGGCGCTGCCGTCGGGCGCGATGCGGGCCGGGCTGACCTTGATCGGATCGTAGCGGAAGGTGGTGTAGGACAGGCCGTGGCCGAAGGCCCACAGCGGGCCAGGCACTTCAAACAGATAGGCGCGCGTGGCGGAAGGCTTGTGGTTGTAGTAGGCGGGCAGGGCGCCGCTCGAACGCGGAACCGTCCAGGGCAAACGGCCGGCGGGATTCGCATCGCCGAAGAGGACGTTGGCAACGGCAGTGCCGGTTTCCTCGCCCAGGTAGAAACCGTCGAGGATAGCGGGCGCTTTCTGCGCCAGCTCGGGGATGGCCAGCGGGCTGCCGTGGATGAGAACCACCACCGTGGGCCGGCCGCTCGCCAGCACGGCGCGCGCCAAGTCCATCTGCGCGCCCACAAGTTCAAGACTCATGCGGTCGCCGAGATGGTTTTCGTCCCACGCCTCGCGCGAGAGCTGCTCGTTTTGGCCAAGAACGAGCACATTCAGGTCCACGGTCTTGGCCAGTTTGCCCGCCTCGGCGACCAGACGCGCATCGTCGGCGGGATCGGGCAGCGCAATCTTGTCGTCGGTCCAGCCGCGGTTGCCGATGGTCAGGCCGCAGCCCTGCGCGAAGCTGACCGTGACCTTGTCGCCCAGCTTGGCTCGTAGCCCGTCGAGGATGCTCACCGTCTTGTCGGGTTTGCCCGAGTAGCCGCCCAGGTGGCAAGTGTCGCCTGTGGGACCGATGACCGCGACGGAGGTGACCTTGGCCTTGTCGAGCGGCAGGAGCGCGCCGTCGTTTTTGAGCAGGACGATGGCTTTCTCGGCAGCGCGCAGGGCGAGCGCGCGATCCGCGGGCCGCTCTGGCTCGGGCGTGGTGTTCTGCACGTAGGGCTGCTCGAACAGGCCGAGTAAGAATTTGGCGCGCAGGACGCGCGCGACCGCCTGGTCCAAGGTGGCCTGCTTGATGCGGCCCGCGGCCAGGTCAGCCACCAGCGAGCTGTAGCCCCCGGGCTCAGGCAATTCGACGTCCACGCCCGCCTCGAGCGCGACCCGGCCCGCGGCCGGCAGATCCGCGACCACATGGTGCGTGCCTTCGAGCAAAGCGACCCCGAAGTAATCGGAGACAAGCACGCCCGCAAAGCCCCACTCCCCGCGCAAGACGTCGGTGATGAGCCAGTGGTTCTCGTGCGACGGCACACCGTCGATCTCGTTGTAGGACGCCATGACCGAGAGCGCATGCGCCTCGCGGATTGCGGCCTCGAAGGGCGGCAGGAACACCTCACGCAGGGAGCGCGGCGAGGCGATGGCCGGCGCGGTGTTGCGGCCGCCCTCGGCGTAGCCATGCCCGGTCATGTGCTTGAGCGTGGCCATGACGTGTACGCCGTCGATGGGAGCGTCGGCCGACTTGCGCCGCCCCTGGAAGCCGTTGACCGCGGCCACGCCCATGCGCGCGACCAGGTACGGATCCTCGCCGTAGGTTTCCTCGATGCGGCCCCAGCGCGGGTCGCGCGACACATCGACCACCGGGGCCAGCACCTGCGAAACGCCACGCGCGCGCGTCTGGCGCGCAGCCACAGTGAAGACTTCTTCGGCTAGTCCGGGGTCGAAGGTGGCGGCCAGCGCAATGGCCTGGGGGAAGCTGGTGGCGCCGGGACCGACGAGGCCGTGCAAAGCCTCCTCGTGCAGAATAGCGGGAATTCCGAGGCGGGTTTCCTCGACCAAGAATTTCTGGATGGCGTTGGCCAGCTCCGTCGCCTCGCGCGCGTCGTGCTTGTCGCCCGGTCGCGTGACCTCGCCGATCCCGTGCCCCATCACCTTGCGCGCCTGGGCGGGCGAGAACAGTCGGGTCTTGGTGTCGTAGACGTGCGTGTTGTCCCAGTTCACCGCTTCGAGCTGTGCGACCTTTTCGGCCGGTGTCATGCGCCCGAGCAAGTCGGCCACGCGCGCCTCGACCGCGAGTTTCACATCACGGTAGGGCGGTGGGGCCGTCTTTTCCGCGAGCACGGCGGCGCTGGACAGAGCGGAGACAACAACGAGGAGGGCAGCGTATCGCAGTTTCATAGTCGGCCACGATACACCGACACTGGTCGAGTTTGGACGCCGACGTGTGTAGCTCTGCCTATCGCGGTCGCGCCATCACAACCCTAGTCGACTATTTCAAAAAGATATCCGGTTTGGGCGGATCGGCCATGCCGGAACCGATGTGGAATCCTGTGTGTGGGGGCTGGTTGTAGGCAGACTGTTCAAACGACACCTGCGCTCGGTAGGTCGGATCGTGCATCAGGGTGTAGATTCGGCGCTTGGTCACGTTCGTCGTCGTGTAGACCCGCAGGTTGGCGTTGGTCGATTCGCGGGCCACCAGTTCCTCGCGCCAGTCACCTAGCAGATCTGCGGTGAGAGTCGGCGTGTTCTTCTCACCGTTGCATCCCAAGGTTCCAGATGTGTTCACCCCTCCCGGGAGCGTCGTACCGTCTAGCGTCGAACGTAGCTCGTCGGCGTTCCAGTAGATGAGGAAGTTGCTCCCGGCATTGGCGCTGGAGGCAGCGCCGGTGCCGCAATTGACGTTGCCCGTAGCACTTGAACATGTTGCGCTGGTCAAGTCGCTGGAGCTGACATATTCGGCGCGGCCTCCACTGGAGGCCTGGCCCGGATTCGTGATGTTGAAGTACGTCTTGCATGTGGCGGCGTCATGAGCGTCTTGACCGCCCAGGGCGCCGTGCAGTGAAAACACGGAAATTCCCCTTCCTACGACCAGCTCGCCCACGTCCATGGCATCCCCCGTCCCCAATCCGGTAGTGCATTTCAGGTTTCCGTCGCTGATGGTGGATGGGCCAGTGATTATCTCCTGCGCGCCGTCGCCATCCACATCCGCTGCCGCCTCGCAAGGGTTGCCACTGCCATTGGCATCCAATGCGGTCACGCTGTCGTAGACCCAGTTCCTCGCCAGAACCCCGTTTCGGAATGTCAACGCGGAGACCGTCATGCGCGTGTAGTACCCACGGTTCGAGATGATGCTCGGCAGACCCGTTGCAACCCCTGTGTCCTTCACGAAGGCAACGCCACCGTTGAACCTATCGACATTGTTGCCGTAGGAATCGCCCCAAGCAGACACATCCCCGCGGGGAATGACGTAGTCGATTGTCGCCAGCTCCTTGCCGTCCACCCCGCTGAACACGGTCAGGTACTCGGGCCCGGTCAAAATGTACCCCTCTGCATTGCGGTAGATGGCGCTGTTGTCAGCGGCCGCCGCGGGTCCGCTGCGCAGATAGAGGCCCGCGCCGTCCTTGGTTCCTGGCGCGGTCTTCACAGCCACTTCCGCCTTCCCATCACCATCGAAATCATACACCGCGAACTGCGTGTAGTGGGCCCCGGCGCGGATGTTGGGTCCCAGGTCAATTCGCCAAAGTCGCTTGCCGGCCAGTGTGTACCCGTCCAGATAGACGTTGTCAGTAACGCCCGCCACGGCATTGTCCTGTGAGTTCGACGGGTCCCATTTGAGCACGATGTCGAGGCTGCCGTCGCCGTCTAGATCCCCCGGGCTGGCGTCATTGGCACTGTACGCGCCCCCATTGAGACCGGGAAGCGGCGGCGACAGAGGGATGCTCGTGTACTGCTGCGCCCAGGGCTTGACCCCAGGAGACTGAATTCCCTCTGTGCCCTTGATTACGGCGCTGACCGTGTAGCTGGAGCTGGTTGTGCCGGTCGCGTCCATGTAGTTCGTGCTATCGGTCACGTTTGCTAGCTTGACGCCATCTTTGTAGACGTTGTACGCAACATTGGTGGCCGTGGTGTCGTACTCGGTGCCGAACATTCGCCAGCCAACATAGACGCCGCCGGAAACCTTCACCGCCACCACGCCACGATCGAGGTTCTCCATTTGGTAGTGGCCGTTGCTTCCGCCAGTGACGACAGGCTTGGTTGCTCCGCCCGCACTGGCGACACCGCCAGCGCCAGGCACCCCGCCAGTGCCAGGCAGGCCGCCAGTGCCAGACAAACCGCCAGTGCCAGGCAGGCCGCCAGTGCCAGACAAACCGCCAGTGCCAGGCAGGCCGCCAGCGCCAGGCAAGCCGCCGGTGCCAGGCACGCCTCCAGTGCCAGGCAAGCCGCCGGTGCCTGCCGGAGAATCTGCGGCAGCGTCAGGCTGAGACTTGATTGAACCACCTGTGCCGCTGGCGCCGCCAGCGGCCAAGCTGACACACACATTCGAGCCGCAGGCCAGACCCGGGTTGCACGTATGGTCGGGGCTGCACGGACAAAGCTCAGTTCCCGTGGGGCAGAAAGCGGCGTCGGCTGTGCCTGCGGCACCTCCAGAGCCACCGACACAAACATTCGGCACCGTCAAGTTCCCGGCTGGATCAAGTTGGCTCGGTTCGGCGCAGGTTCCTGTGGTCGTGCATGTCTGACCGGTCAGGCAGTCGAGGTTCGTCTGGCACTGGTTCCGGCATTTCTGGTCTACGGCGCACTTGAGCGGGGGCGCGCAATCGCTGGCGTAGAGACAACGTGCTTCTGTGGGAAGTTGACAGACCTTTGATTGGTCACTAGCCGTAATGCAACTTTGACCTATTGGGCAATCGGCACTCTTGTGGCAGGCGTCGTGACAGTAGCCCATGGTACACACCAAAGACGAATTGCAGTCACTGTTGAGCATACAGGCGCCACCGGCATCTATCTTCTTGGTCTGACTGCAAGCAGTTGCCAACGATGCGATCGTGATCATCAGGCCCAGGAAGCGCGAGAACGATGTGAACATTGAAGACCTCCGAATAGGCACACGCGAACTACTGTTTAGCTCCGGGCGTGAAGAACTTCACGTCTGGAGTGATCCCGCCCGTGTACTGGCTCCAGTTGTAGAGGTGGAATTGTTGGGAAATACTGGGGCGGGCTGGCGGATCGTCCAGGTTGCAGCCACCATTGGCGTAGATCCAGACGCTCGACTCGTTGTACACGACGATCTCCTCTTTGCCGTCGCCACACAGATCGGCGTGCTGAACGTTGTCGAGCAAGTTGCCACTGTGCGGGAATTGGGCGATAACCTTCTGATTGCCGTCATACAGCGTGGCTGGTGTTTGGCCGCCGCGGTGATACGACAGAATCAGGTCAGAACCAAGGCCGTCCCAGTTGTTCATGTTCTCCGTCGCGGTGACCCAGCCGAAGTCCGTTCGCTGTTCTTTCCAAAGGAGCTTGTCGGTCGCAGACAGAAGCAGGTTGGCATCATGGCCGGTAGCGTCTTGCGGACCAATGCGGTCAAGCAGCACTACTTCGAGACCGGAAGAGTCCGACCGGTACTCGCCGATGCCAACGGCTTGAGGCTCAACGGTGTTATTGTCCTGCCAGTACTGAGTGCCTGTCTTCCAGTCGAACATGGCAACCGCGTTGCCCCCGACGACTATCTCGTATCCGTTGGCTGGATTGCCATCGACGTCGGCCGTCGCGATGCTGACCGCGTACATGGTGAGTGGCGGCTTCGACATGGTGTTCGTGGTCCATACCTGCGTGCCGTCACTCTGCAAGAAGAAGTAGCCAGCCATGACTTCATCCTTGCCATCCTTGTTCCAGTCGTAGACGAGCGGATAGTGCCCGGTGCCACGGTCGGACCCCGACGAATCGCTGGGAAGGAACTGGTGATGCCATAGCACGGTGCCGGCCTTGGTGGTATCGTCGTCGATGCCGGTGATTGCCCAATTTTGGGAGTAGCGGGTCTTGACGATGATGTCCTGGGGCCAAGGCTTGCCCCGCAGATTGGCAATGGCGATGGAGTCATTGGCGCCGGCCTGGGGCAAGGGAATCTTGCGCACCAGCTTTCCGGTGGTGCCGTCGAGCACCGTCATCTCAGTGGCGCTCATGTTGGCAAAGACTTCGGACTTGCCATCCCCATCCATGTCGTAGACCTGGATTGGAATGTCCGAGCTGGCCCCATGTCCAGTCCCCGGCGTGCCGTACTGCCAGAGTTGTTTGCCCTTGAGATCGTACGCCGTCACGCAAACCACCTGCTGGGGTGTGTACGCGTCCGGCTGGGGCATGGGCTGGCCGATTACGATCTCCATCTTGCCGTCGCCATTGATGTCTCCGAGGCGCATGCCCGGTATGCCGACAAAGTTGCTGACATCGAAGGTGCTCACCAGTACGGGTACGCCGCTGCCTGGCGTGCTGCCGCCCCCTGCGATCGCGCCACCCTTCGCCGTGGCACCGGCACTTGCTCCGCCGACAACGCCGCCAGTCAGGCTGACACCGCCGGCACCAGGCACGCCGCCGGTGCTGGCCGGAAAATCTACGGCAGCATCAGCCTGAGGCTTGATTGAACCACCTGTGCCGCTGGCACCGCCAGCGCCCAAATTGACACACACATTGGAGCCGCAGGCCAGACCCGGGTTGCACGTATGGTCGGGGTTGCACGGACAAAGCTCAGTTCCCGTGGGGCAGAAAGCGGCGTCGGCCGTGCCTGTGGCAGCGCCAGCGTCTCCACAAGCGCCCGGCGCCGTCAGGTTCCCGTCTGTGTCAAGTTGGTTTGGTTCGGCGCAGGTCCCGGTGGTTGTGCATGTCTGGCCGGTCAGGCAGTCGAGGCTCGTCTGGCACTGGTTCCGGCATCGTTGGTCCACGGCGCACTTGAGCGGAGGTGCGCAATCGCTGGCGTAGAGACAACGTATTTCTGTGGAAAGTTGACAGACCCTTGATTGGTCACTGGTCGCAATGCAACTTTGACCTACTGGACAATCGGAACTCTGGTGGCAGGCGTCGTGGCATTTGCCCATGGTACACACCAGAGACTGGTTGCAGTCGCTGTTGAGCATGCAAGCGCCACCGGCATCTATCTTCTTGGTCTGACTGCAAGCTGTCGCCAACGATGACGAAGCAATGATGAAGCCAAGAACGCGTATCAACGATGCAGACATGTGAAATCTCCGAATTCAGAAAGTCAGCGACGTGAGAGTATCACGACGACAAGACGATGATTTGCACAAAGCCAGGGGGGGCGTCCGCGCCGTCGTGAGACGCTCGCTGTTTCACCAGACGTAATACGCCAGACCCAGTTTGAGCGACGGTGCTGTCGCTTTGACGTTCGGGTCCTGTCGCACGACCACGTTGGTTGTGCCGGTGGTGCCGGTCTCGCGCTCGGTTGCGTCGCGGATGGATGAATCGAGATTGTGAAGCTGGCCACGCAGTCTGGTGGCGCCGGCGTGCAGGAAGAAGACCCAGTCGTGATAGGCGTAGTCGAACCCCAGCTGCATGTTCATGTACTCATAGCCAACCCGTTCCAACACCGGGCTGCTGTCGGCCCCGAAAGTCGAGGCGAGGGTGTTGGCGTTGCCAACCTGATAGCGGCCGTACTCGAAGCTGGCCGAGATACCATCAACCAAAGGCAGTAGGGTCACACCGGCGCGCCAGCCGGCGCTGACGAAATTGCTCCCGCCGCCTGCGGATAGGCGCACCCATTTCAACGGCCTTACCGCCAGCGAGGCGATGAGACCATCGGGCGCGCCCACGTCGGCCACCACACCGAGCAGTGGCAAACGCTTGCGCGGGACGGGCGCAAGCCGCTCTGTGACGACTGGCAGACTCTCCTGCTGCGGGAAGGCCCGGTCAATGGACACACGACGGGCACCTGGGGCGGAAGGGGCCACTGGAACGGACGGTGGGTCCGTTCGGACCGCGACTGCGCTCTCTGCCGGCGGCGCACTCGCATCGGCCGAACCTGCCGCGTCCACTGCGCGCATTTCGGCATGCGCAGCCGCATCTTGCATGTTTGCAGATCCGGCATCGATCGGGGGCGAGGAGGCGACGGGCAGGAGGTCGGGCGCCGAGTTTGCACCCGCATCGAAAAGTCGGGCCGGCCCCTCTGCACCCGCGTCCGATGGAATGGGGGCCACCGAGACATCGCGACCAGCGGCGACCCCAAGAACGAGACAAGTCGCAGTGAGAAAGACTGAGCCAAAGATGCAGATTCTAGCGGTCATGTGAGTTTGAACCTTGCCCACGTCTGCCTACGGCTCGTACGTTATCTTGCCGGAGAATGTGAGCGTCACGTCGACTGCCCAGTCTTGTTGAGGCAGTCTCCCCGCCATTTCGATTTCTATCTCGGTCCTGGCGGCAACCCAGGTGGCTGTGACATCAATGGGCACTGGCATAGTGACCTGGATGTCCCAACCGTCCGATTCAGACTGGGTGCGGTCGTAGCTCAGCAGTTCAACGGTGAGGTCCGGATTTGAGGGGGTGGCCATTGTGACATGCATGGACTTGATGAAAGTCAGGTTGGGCACGCCGCCGCTGGCCGCGATGGCTATCTGGTGGATTTGGACGTCTCTGTTGATACTCTTGGCCAAGTCGGAGGCGGCTTTCGAAAACGCGAAAGAGGCGGACGCCGATTGATCCGCTGTCCCCGAACCCGGCTTGCCCGGAACCTTCACCCCATGCTGGGTAATCTCGACCTCGGACAGATCCGCCTCAAACGAGCAGCCGCTGGCCAGCGCCGCCAGCACCACAAGCAGTCGCAATGTCATCGTCATGGCTTCACCCGTCGCAACGGCGCTGTGTCTCTGTCTCCCACTTCGCGCGGAGTTGTATCACGAATCGACGCATTCGGATTGAGCGCGTTTGCGCAAATAGAAGCGGCGGCTGTGGGTAGCGTGGGCATGGTTGGTTTGAGGAAGGGTTGGTTGTCCTTGCGACGGACTGGCCTCTCTCTGTGCAGGACGCATGCCGCGCGCATGGCGGCCTGCTTCATGCGGAAATCCCTCGGGAACTCGGGGTTCGCGCGCGGGCCGGCCAAGGGATTTTGCACTTGAAGTACAAACGCCCGTCCCCCGAATTGCACTTCAAGTACAACGGCGCGAGGGTGGCGGCGCCGATTGCGTCACGGCACGTAGGAGGGAGTCACTATCTTTGCAAAACGGGAACTGTAGTCCACGGTTGCATGGATGACATCGTGTAGGATGCCGAAATCACTTGTAGACGCGACGAAGCATTCCCCGGCGGTCATCTTGCTCGGTCCTTGAGATAGATTTTGTGCTGGTTCGTCGCGCGTCGTCATCGGTCCTCCTCACGCCCGAGTGCTCGGTCAGAATTTCAATCAGTAGTGCTAAACTGACGCCATGGCTCTTCCTTCGGCGAAACCCCGGCCGGCCAGTTACGAGGACATCATCCGCTTGCCGGAACATGTCGTGGGTGAGATCATCGACGGCGCGTTGATCGTCTCGCCACGCCCGGCGCCACAGCATGCGCTGGCAAGCTCTTCGCTTGGAGTCGGAATCGGCGCCCCGTTTGGCCACGGTCGCGGCGGTCCCGGCGGCTGGGTCATTCTCGACGAGCCCGAACTACACCTCGACGCGCAAGTCCTGGTTCCAGACCTGGCTGGCTGGCGCCGCGAACGGATGCCCGCGCTGCCCAGCACGGCGTGGTTCGCCGTAGCACCCGATTGGGCGTGTGAGGTCCTCTCTCCTGCCACCGCTATCGTGGATCGCACGCGCAAGCAGGACATCTATCGTCAGCACGGCGTGCCCTGGCTTTGGTTCGTCGATCCCGCCGCGCGCACCATCGAGGTGCTCAGCCGCGCCGAGCAGGGCTGGATGGTGGCAGGCACATTCGGCGGCAGCGGCGAGGCTCGCATTCCCCCATTCGACGCTGTGGCCATCGACATCGGCGCGCTCTGGGATATCAGTCCCCCGCCAACGCCCTGAGTTGCACTTGGCCAATCGGCCGGAAATGGCACTATGCGTTCATGAAATACCTTGCAGAACGATGATGTCGTCATCAAAACGCAAGGTATGTACCGTGAGCGAGGCGTTACGGACAAGCTCAGAAAGCTCATCGCGGCATTTCCGGTCGTGGTGGTTAGCGGTGCACGGCAGGTGGGCAAGACCACGCTGCTTCGACACATCCTCCCTGATCGTTCGAGATCAAGCTGACCGCCAACCCGCCGCGCGGCGCTGCTTCGGGACTGAACGCCTTTCGCAAGGCCTACCCCGACCGGCGAATTGCCAAGGCTGCCATCCTATGCGCCACGCCGCGCGCCTTCTGGGTGACTGAAGACGTCGCGGCTTTGCCGTGGAATCTTGTTTGAATTGCGTTTTAGCGGCGCGGGCGGGGGATTTTGAATTGTTTCAGTCGGTTGACCAGGGTTCCGCGCGAGATCCCTAGCAACTCGGCCGCCCGCTTTTGATTGCCGGCGCATTTTTCCAGCGCGGCCTCGACGGCGCGCCGTTCGGCGACCAGTTCTTCGGACGACTCCGGGCCGACTGGGCTGACGACCCCGTTGGGCGCCTCCTCTGAAATCTCGCCCAGTTTTTCCTGGGGCAGGTGTTCGGGGGTAATGGTGCTGCCGGGACACAGGGCCAGCGCGCGCTCGATGACGTTGCGAAGCTCGCGGATGTTTCCGGGCCAGTCGTAGCGAAGCAACAAAGCCTGGGCCGCGGCCGAAATGTCAGGCGGCTGTCGCCCAATCCCCATGCACAGATCGCTCAGAAACTTGCGCGCCAGGGGTTCGATCTCGCTCTTGCGCTCACACAAGGGCGGGACCATCAATTCAAATACGGCCAGCCTGTAAAACAAGTCCTCGCGAAACCGGCCGGCCTTCACCTCGTTCGCCAGATCGCGGTTGGTGGCGGCAATGAAGCGCACGTCGACCTTGGCCACCGCGGTGCTGCCCACGCGTACAATTTCTCCCTGTCCGAGCGCGCGCAGCAGCTTGGCCTGCATGGGCGGCGACATTTCGCCCACTTCATCAATGAACAGGGTTCCATTGTCCGCGGCCTCAATGACGCCCTTGTGTGCCTTGACGGCCCCGGTAAAGGCCCCGCGCTCGTGGCCGAAAAGCTCACTGTCGAGCAGGGTTTCGGCCATGGCGGCGCAATTGAATTTCACAAAGGGCTTGGCGGCGCGCCGGGATTCACTGTGAATGAAATTGGCCAGCACCTCTTTGCCCACCCCGGTTTCACCCAGAATCAGCACATTGGCGCTCGACTGGGCGGCTTGTCGCGCCCTCTGATACACCGCCCTCATGGCGGGATCGCAGACCACGGCGCCCCCGGCGGCCTCATCGCGGCTGCCGCGCACCTTGGCGCAGGCGTGCGCCATCAGGGCGCCCGGGGAAGCGCCGTCTTGGGGAAAGCAGGCGACGCCAAGGCTGGGGCCGACCCCGACTTCCTGCAGGGCCCTGCCAATCCGCTCGGCGATCTCCAGGCATTTGTCCTGACCTGAATCCGGCAGCAGCACCTCGTATTCACGGGGAGCGTAGGTCGCCAGCAGATCCCCGGGTCGCATCAGCGCCGCCACGACATCCACGCTGCGGGCTTCATCTGCGGCCGCATCCAAGTGAACGCGCAGCAATCCCAGGCTGGTCTTGGCGTCAGCCTCGGCGCGGGCGCAGTCCTCAATCATGCGATCGTAGAAATAGCCATGGCTGCGAACCCGCGCCTTTGTCGAGCGCACCCACTGCTGTTGCAGGACCAAGGTAACGCCGCCAATGATCACCGACTGTCCGACCGACAAGGGAATGCGTTGCCGGGCTGGAATGCGGGTGGCGCCGACTCGGGTGCCGTTGGTGCTGCCGAGATCCTCGATTTCGACCGTGGCCCCAACGTGCAGAAGCGCGTGCTGGCGCGAGGAACTGGGGTCAGGCACGCGGATGTCGGCGTCGTCGTCGCGACCGACGGACAGGGTGCCCATGTCGGGCAGCGCGATGGCCTCGTGAACGTCGGGGCCACTGACCAGAATGTGCAGAACCTGGCCGCCTGGTGCGGGTTTTTCGCCTGGGGTCAGTCGGGTCGGTGCCGCCATGCTGCAGGTCCGCCGCCTAGAAACGTCCTGCCACGGCCACGCCCCCGCCATTGCCGGTCGCCCATCCCGACCATGCGACGGAACTGTGGGGATTCTCGTAGCGGGCGGTGTCGTCGACGGTCAAAACCAGGATCAATCCCGTGATCAAGACCGCAGCGCCCACGCCGGTGGCAATGTAGCCAGCCAGTACTTTGTGATCAGCCGTGTCTTCTTGGTTTTCGACCCGCGTCTGCATGTCCGCGCATGTCGTGGCTAGCGTCGGGTCCGTCCGCCCCAGGGGATTACACTTGCCAGTCTTGAACTGCTCCTGCACATCATTGAAGTCTCGACGGGCGTTCGATTGATCGTTGTGCGCCAAATACAAGTAGATGCCGCCGCCGCCGGCAATCAGGGCGCCCGCGGCAAAGGTGCCCCAGGCCCGCCAGCGCTGACCCGACGCCCGCCCCACGTGTTCATGGACCGCCTCGGAGGTGGGCTCCATTTCGACGCGCAGACGCCGCGCCCGGCCCGAATCGATATCGACCTCAGTGCGATAGGGCAAGAAGCCCGAGTGGGTCAGTTCAATCACATGCGGACCGGGCGGCAATTTCACCCGGCCGCCGCGGAAATCCCGCAGCTTGCCGTTGACCGCAAGGGCTGACCCGGGCTCTTCCCCGTCAAAAACCAGCTCGCCCGCCTGCCAGCCCATTTCCCCGGGATCTTCTTCCATCACCACATCCGCGTCCCAGGTCTGGCCCTCGCCCAGATCGCGGCGCAGGTTGGCGGTTCGGTAGCCCTTGCGTTTCAAGGCCAGTTCGTGCGCGCCCGCCTCGACCGAAAGTGTGACGTCGATCGGCGTCTGGCCGACCGGGTTGCCGTCGAGCTGAATTTCGGCGCCGGGCACGGATGTCTTGACCCGAATGTGGGCCAGTTCGCCCTTGGCTGGCACCAGGGCCAGTTGAAATTCCTTGGTCACGCCGCCGCCGATCTCGATCTGTTGGCGCAGGGGCGCGTGTCCCGGGGCCACCGCCGCCACCAGGTGCGGGCCATTGGCCACTTCGATCGGCCGCGCCATCACGAAGCGCACGCCCGGCGCCGAGTTGGGATCGCCATCTTCCGCCTTGCCCACCACAATCTTCACGTCGGTTCTTCCCATGGCCACGTTGTCGACTTCCACGAAGGCCGGCACGCTGGTCTGAATCATGATGCGGCCGATGCGCGAGCGCTGCTCGTCGCGAATTCGGCGCGCTTCTTCCAGCCGGTCGGTCGGGGTCCGACCAGGCGCCGCCAGCAGCTTGTCAAACTCGGCAACTGCCTCGACCGGCCGATTCAGGCGGGCGCAGATGCGGCCGACATTGAACAGTCCTGGCGTTTTTCCCGATTCCTGCTGAATGTGCCGGTACTCGACCAGCGCCGCGGCCAGGTTGTCTTGATCATACAGGGTGTTGGCCAGCCGTAGGCGCGCAAGCAAGGGAGGCGGCAGGCCGTCCACAGGGTCCGCATCCGACGTCTGGGCCGCTAGCGGCGAGGCGGCGAAGAGACAACAGGAAAGGCTGACGAGGGTGTATGTCGTGCGCATCGGGTTCCTACTTGAAGAGAGTGTCCTGGTCCGTGATCATATCGCGTTCCGATGGAGTCAGGGGGCGTGATGACCTGCCCGCTGGTCTTGCCGGAGCCACGCTTGCGGGTGCGGACGGCAAGGTCGCGGCTGGGGACGGCGCGGGCTGACCCCGATCTGCTGTGGGCGCAGGTGCGGGCGCCGGGACCGCCGGCGGTGGTCCAGGCTGCAGGGCCGACGGTTCCGGGGAAAGCGACGACGAAGGCCGGCCAGCGGACGCGGGCTGCGGGCCGGGTCGTGGGGTTCTGTGCGCGGCCCGGGTTGCGGGCTCGGGCGCACGGACAGCCGCCACTGGCGCTACTGCAGGAATTGGGGCCGGCGGCGGGGCCGCAGTTCGCGGCGGTGCGGATGGTTCAGTCGCGACGGCGCGCGGGCTTGCCCCATTGCCACCGTGGCGGCCCCAGACCGCGAAAAAGCCTGCGGCCAATCCCAGCACCAGCGCGCCGCCCAAGGCCCAATACACACGGCGGCGCGGGCCGAAGAGAATATCGGCAGCCGCCCCCACCACGTTGGTGCGGCCACCAGCGGACGTGCCAAAGCCACTGCCCACGCGCGACCTGAAGACCGATGCTGAGCTGGACGCTGTTCCCGCCGGCGCCGTCACAAGCGGAGGCGGGACTGTCGGCGCTCGCACCGCCATCTCCGTCAAGGCATCGATCAAGCGCCGCTTGACCTCTTTAATAGACGAAGGCCGGTTCTCTTTTCGCCGCTGCAGGCAGTCGCGGATCAGTTTTTCCAGCGTCGGCGTGATCTTCGGGTAGCCGTCCCGCGTGGAAAAGTCATCGGGCATATCGACGAAGGCGAAGCCATAGGGCGCGGTTCCGGTGAACACCTCGAACAGCACGGCGCCCATTCCGAAGATGTCCGTTTCCGGCCCCGCCGCTGCCGAGGCATCGATGTCCACGTGCCTTGCGAGCTGGTTGGGCGAAAGCTGTTCGGGCGCGGCGTATTTCCAGGTGCCCAGGCATGCCCCCATCTGGGTCATCGCATTCGACGGTATCTTGGCGATCCCGAAATCCAGCAGTTTGGCAACCGAGTCGCCATGCTTTGGCTCGGCGATGAAGATGTTGGCCGGCTTGAGGTCGCGATGGACAACGCGCTTGTCGTGGATCGTGGCCAGGGCATCACAGATCTGTGAAAGCAGGCGGCGCATTTCCTCGATCGGAGGCGGCGGCCCCACGGCCAGCTTCTGCTCCAACGATCGCCCCTGCAGAAACTCCATGGCGAACCAGGGGCGACCGCTCCACGGGCCGTCTTTCATGATTCCGAAAGTGAAGACCTGAATGATGTTGGGATGGACGCCGATTAGGGTCGGGGCCTGCGCCTCATTGGCGAACCGCTGCCTGGCCTCATCGTCAGCCTCGGGATCGTCGGGCGGCAGCAGAACCTTGATGGCAACCGGCACTTGGGTTGTGCTGTGCCGGGCCTGGTACACGGCGCCCATGCCACCCTTGCCAATCCTCCGGGTTATCGTCCAGTCACCAACCTGGGTGCCGATCGCGGGGTCATCCGGCTCGGGCGGGACCTCGGTGGCCATGGCGCCTTGGCGCACCGGCGGACGCGGATCGCCCTGCGCGCCCTCGCTCTTGGCGCCGCCGGGATACTCGCGCAAGCGGGTCGGGCTCACGTCAGTCCGTGCTCCGCGCTGGGGTCACCAACTGCGCTCGTTCTTGTCAATGCAACGCCTCGTCCCAAGTTTGGCGCGCAGTCTACTCCAGTTCGACTTCGCTGGGGGCACGACAAGGCGCGGTAAAACTTCGACGCGGACCTTCTTGACGCTGCCCCGCCCGTTCTGGGACACTGCACCCGCCCGCCTTGTCAGGCCGACCATCCGCATGAGCGGACGGTACGCAGCGGGCGTCTACTAGGAAAGGAGCCGATACCTATGTCACAGCAGAATTTCTTTGGTCTTTTGTCCCGAGGAACCTTGACCGCTGCGCTTCTTGGTGTGGTTATTGGATGCGCCAGCAGCACATCTACGTCTTCTTCTGCAAAACCCCAGAACGCACTCCAGAACGAACTGGTGGGCGCCCCCAAGTGGGCCGCGGGTAGCTGTCAGTCCGCCCTGCCGAACAAGAAGGGGGTTTGCGGCACCGGCAGCGTGTCCGGCATGACCAATGTGTCCTTGGCCCGCTCCGCCGCCGAGGGCCGCGCGCGGACCGAACTGGCGCGCAGCCTGCAGACCCGCGTCAAGGCCATGATCAAGGACTACCAGGCAGCCACGCAGGGCGGTCCCGAGAACAAGACCGCGAGCGAGCAGCACATCGAGGACGTGTCGAAGCAGATCACCGATACCACCTTGTCGGGCACGCGCCTGGAAGACACCTGGATCTCGAACGCCGGCACCTTCTGGGCCCTGGTCGTGCTTGACACCGAGTCCTTCAAGGATTCGCTGAACAACATGAAGCAGCTCGATAACTCGATTCGCGCCGCCATCATTCAGCGGGCTGACAAGGCCTTTGACGAGCTGGACAACGCAACGGCTCCGTAGTCGGCAGACACGACTCGAAACGAGACAAGGCCATGAACAAGTCGCTTTCTCGCCACCTTCTGCTGGCGGCATTCCCGCTGATTCCGCTTTTCGGGGTCGGTTGTGCCGGCAGTATCACAGTCACCCGCTTGGCGCCCGCTGAGGTCAATCTGGCCGGGATCAAACGCATTGCCATCACCCGCATCGACGGACCCGACGGCGATACCTTCGCCACCTTGGTCAGTCAACGCGTCCTCGATTCCAAACGCTACGAGCTGGTAGAGCGCGCCGAGATGGACAGGATCGCGGCCGAGCACCGGGGCGCACTCGATGCCGCCTTTGAGCAAAATCAGGGCGTGGAGATCGGGAAGTTGCTGCCCGCGGCGGCCCTGGTGGCCGGCACGGTCAACGAATCCAAAGCCGACGACAGGGTGAATAGCAAGGCTGACACCTGCACCCGCTATGACGCCCGCAACAAGGCCGTGCGCTACGCGTGTACGCGCTACACCCGATCAGCGAAGGCCCGCTTCGTCACCAACGTCCGGGTTTTCGACACCAACACCAGCAAGGTGCTGGTCAGCCGCCGTTTGGTCGCGGAACGCAAGAAAGAGACAACGGCCACTGACGGCGATCCCGACAATGTGGACACCGATGCGTTGCTCGACCAGTGCCGCAACGAGGTGGCTGACACGTTCCTCAAGATGATCGCGCCCCACCCGGTGCAGGAACGCGTGGCTCTGGAAGAGGACGGCGCGCTGCCCGAGCTGAAGCAGGGCAACGACTATCTGAAGCGCGGCGATCCTGGAACGGCAGTCGAGTTCTTCGCCCGCGCCGTGGCAAAGGCCGACGCCAACCCGTCGCTCAAACCTGACGTCAAGGGCCGCGCCCACTACAGCTTCGGCCTGGGCAAGGCGATGACGGGTGACTACGACACGGCACTCGCTGAGCTGCGTGCGGCCCAGTCCTTGAAGCCGGAACAGTCGTGGATGGATTTGGAGATGCGGGTGCGCGCTTGGAAGAAGGACGCGGACAAGGTCAGCGAGCAGATGAAAGACGCCGCGCCCACGGCTGAGCAATAGGAACCCGGGCACTGAAGACCTGTCCATCAATTGGACGGGTCTTCAGCAGCCGAGCCAAGGGCTCGGCCGCAGGTGGGGTTCAAAATGTTCAAGACGGGTCCATCTATGGACACGTCTTGACCGGAAGCGGAGGCAGAACGTGACCACAAAGAACTATCTGACCCTGGCTGCATTGGCTCCCACCCTGTTGTTTGCGTCCGCAAGGGCCAACGCCGGGTGTCCCGATTGGACCCGCAGTGGCCAGAGCCCGGAATATCCCCGGGCCCGCTTCCTGGTTGGGCTGGGCGTGGCCGGCTCGGTGCCGAGTCAAGCCGCTGGCGAAGAGCCAGCCAAGACCGCCGCATTGGCCGACATGTCCAAACAAATAGTGGCGTCGATTTCATCGACCACCACAGTCGAGGCATCGGGCAGTTCCAGCGGCGGGGCTAGTTTTTCCGTCAAGGACAAGTCCACCATCAAGAGCGCCATCAAGCTGCCCGACGCGCAGATCGTTGCACGTTGTTTTGACCCGCAAACAGCCACCATGTACGCCCTGGCTGCCGTGGACAAGGCGGTGGCACAACAGCGGGTCAACGCGGCGGTCGATACCGCCGGCCAGAAGGCGAAGAGCGAGATGAAGGCCGTGGAAGCGGCCTTGAAACGAAAGGCGCCGATGGAGGCCGTCACCCACCTGCAGCCCGCGCGCGAGGGAATTGACGAGGTGGAGACGCAGCTTGTTGTGTTGCGCGCGATCGGCGGCACCTACAAGGGCGAGGCACCGACTCGCGGGCAATTCAAGGATCTGGCGCGCTCGCTACGTTCCAAGTTGCGCGTCACCGTGATCGCCATTGGCGAGGGCAGCAAGCAGGTCGCGGCCGGCATCGTCGAGCGACTGACCAAGTTCGGCGTCGAGGTGCAGACCGCTGACAGGGCCGCGGGCGCCGTGGTTATCGCGCTTGAAGTGTCGGAAAAGGCGTTGGTGCCGTCCGCTTTCGCAGCGGGCATGGCGGCGCAGGAAGCGGCCAACGTCGAGGTCAAGCGCACTGACACGGACGCGGTTATTGCCGGATTCCAGAAGGAAGGGCGCGGCGTGGGCCGGGCCGAATCTGATGCGCGCAGCCGAGCCTTCACCAGCCTGACCAGCCTTATCGGGCCTGCCATCGAAAACGCGCTCAAGGGTCCCCTGGCCCTGGGCGCCGAGGGCGAGTAAACTTTGCACGCGCGCCTGGTTTGGCGCGAAACGAGTAGCACCACTTTGCTCCGCAGGACAATTCACGGACGCCGGGGTGTCGACGGTCAAACGTCGACCGTTGGCAATCAGTACCTTGGTCGTGCCGTCGCAACGGGCATCGTGGGTTGTCTCTGCCTGTTCGGCTGCAGCAAGGTCTCCACGGGGGATGGGCCTGCGGCAGGCGGGACCGTGGAGAACGGCGGGCGAACCGCGAATTCGGGTGGCGCTGCTGCGGGCGGCGCGCAGGGCGGGCACAGCAACGTTGGCGGGAGGAGCGCCGGTGGAAGTGCGACCGGAGGCGCGAGCATCGCGGGTGGCGCGACTGGCAGTGACACAGGCGGCGTGACTGGAGGTGATACGGGCGGTGCTGGGGGCGACAGCCAGGGTGGCGTGGGCGGTGACGACACCGGCGGTGCCGGAGGCAGCGACACAGGCGGCGCGGGTGGCGCGGGTGGTGCAACCCAACCCGACGCGGCCAGCGGCGGCTCTGCGACTTCGTCGACCGCCACGTTTCTGCACGTCGAGGGCAATCGCTTGCTCGATGGCAATGGAAAGGCGGCGCGCTTCACTGGCGTGAATTGGTTTGGCTTCGAGACCTCCAATGAGGCCCCGCACGGAATCTGGGCGCGCGACTATCGCAGCATGCTCAAGCAGATGGCCGACCTTGGCTTCAATTCTGTGCGGCTGCCCTGGTCAAACGCCATCATGCGCCCGGACGCCAAAGTGGTTAACGGCGCATTCAACAGCAACGGCGCCGATCCCTACGACCAGACCAATCCGATGAACGGGTCCCTGGGGGGCAAGTCGCCGCTCGAAATAATGGATCTGATCGTCGCGGCGGCTGGCGAATTCGGCATCAAGATCATCCTCGACAACCACTCGCGCGAGCCCGACGGCTACATGACCGAGCCGCTCTGGTACACCGCCAAGACCTCCGAGCAACAGTGGATTGCCGACTGGGTCACCCTGGTCAAACGCTACAAGGGCAACACCGCCGTTGTGGCCTGTGACCTCGACAATGAGCCCTTCGGCGCCGCGAGCTGGGGCACCGGCGTGCAAGCCACCGACTGGAACAGCGCTGCCGAACGATGTGGCAATGCCATCCTGGCGGCAAACCCCGACGTGCTCATCATCGTCGAAGGCGTCAGCGTCGTCGGCACGGATGTCTATTGGTGGGGCGGCAATCTGAGTGCCGTGCGCACGGCGCCCATTGTCCTGTCCAAGCCCGAGAAGCTGGTGTATTCCGCCCACGAATACGGCCCCGAGGTTCACGACCAGACCTGGTTCACCGACGCGACCTTCCCGAATAATCTCGCCAAGGTTTGGGACCAGCACTTCGATTTCATCATGAGCCAGGGGATTGGGCATCTCCTGCTCGGCGAATTCGGCATCAAGGACCGCGCTGCCTCCGCCGGAAAATCAGGCGTGTGGTTCGACACCCTGCTCAAGACGGTGGGTGCAACCTATTCATGGACCTTCTGGTGCTGGAATCCCAACTCCGGCGACACCGAGGGCATCCTGCAATACGACTGGCTGACCCCGCAGCAGTGGAAGATCGATGCGCTCAAGCCGTACCTGGCGCCGATGATCGGCAAGTAGCGCCGGACCGGTGGTGCCGGTGGTGGATAATCAACACGCGGCGTTGACTATTGGCCATGGGAGCCGAGCAATGGCGGAGAATGGGCCGGTTTCAGCCGCGATTGGCTTTGGTATCGGTCTTGCTGTACGCGACTGTTCATGACATTCGGACCAGAGCGTCAGTGCTTTGCGCGCTTCTTCGGACTGGCTGCCGTGCTGCTGGCTGGTCAGGTGCGGGCGGATGACCCAGGCATCGTCGAGCTGGGCCGGTTCCTCGGTGGGCAGCCCGGCGCGACTTCCTCCGAGGTCCTGGCTGCGGCCCGAGCCGCCGGCCGGCGTTGCAGCGAAACCCAAACCGCGATCGCTTGCGAGAGTACCCCGCCGATTGCAGCCCAGACGACCTTCTGGCTTCACGAAGGACAGGTTTCGCGCATCTACCTTGTCGCTCAGCCGGCCGGTACGCAGTTCGCGGATTTCGACCGAGCCTTCCAGTATCTCCGAGCCCGCGTAGAAACCATCCTCGGCCGCGATCCCAGCGAGGAACAAAGCCTGCCGTCCTGGTTGGCCAGCCAGTCAGCAGAACAGCAAGGCCAATACTTCGTCGAACAGCACCTGGCGGCCATTTGCCGCTGGGCGGTTCCTGGCGTCGGGGTCAGCCTCTCATTGCGCAGTGAACGGGGCGGCCCCATTGTGGTGTTGGCCATTGAGCCGGATTTTGACTGCTCGTCCAAGACACTGGCCGCAGCCCTGCTGGATATGCATCCCCCGGCGGAGCCGCAGACGCGGATTGCAAGTGCGCGTTTGGTGGCGGCCTGTGCCGGCACGCGGGCGGCTGGCGCGCTGGCGGCGTCGCTGGTTCAGGATCCCGAACCCGCAGTGCGTGTCGCTGTGGCCCGCGAGCTTGGCAAGGGCGGCTCACCCATCGCGCGCCAGGCGCTGGAGGATGCCGCCCGCAATCAGCACCAACCCGAGGTTCAGAGGGAAGCCCTCCGTGGTCTGGTCCGGCAGGGCGCGACTGAGTCCGTGAGTGCGCTTGCGGCCGACGCTCACCAACCCGCGGCCTTGCGTGGGCTGGCCCGCGAGGTGATGAGCGAAACACCCACAGTTGCAGCGCCAGCAAGCCCGACTGCGCAGCCTTCACCCGCAGCCGAGCCAGCCGGCAGGATTCCGGCGGGAGGGCATTCCACGGCCCCCGCTGTCTATTCGAGTATGGAGGCGCCACCGCCATTGTCGCCGCTTGCGCCGAAACCTGTTGAGGCGGTGCCCGCTCTACCGTCGGCCGAGGTCGCGACGCCTGAGCCCGAGACGCCCAAAGGACCGGCCGACGGCACCGCGCTGGCCATCGCCGCGTCAGCCGCAGCCGGTGGCTTCTGGGGCGGCAGCATGTCTTTGCTTGCCCAGCAAAACAACACGGGCGTGGTTGCACTGGTGGGCGGTGCCGGGGCGGTCATCGGTGGCGGCACCGCATGGGGCCTCACCCGCTTTGGCTTGCGGCCCACGCCAGCGCAGGCACTCTGGTACGCCAACGCGACGGCGTGGGGATCCTTGGCTGGGCTGATGGCCTGGTCAGGCAGCGGATCGGACAATCCCAAATTGAAGTACGGCTTGCTGGTCGGCGGCGAGACCGCGGGCATCGCTATGGGCATCGCGGGAGCGCGCCTGTGGAATTGGACGCCGGGTCAGGTCTTGCTGGCAAACAGTCTGCTGGTGGGCGCGGGGCTGGCTGGTTTGGGGACCACGCGTTTGATCGAGCCGCAGTGGTCGGCGCGGGTTTCCCCAGCCATGGGCTACGCCGCAGCCCCGGCCATGGTGGCAGCCGCGGCAATCGCGCGATACGTGCCGGTCACTAGCAACGACGTGGTCATGATGACCATGGGCAGCCTGTGGGGTGGTTGGTCAGGCAGCCTAATTGCCAGCGGGGCAGCCGGCCAGTCGTGGTTGGGCAGCCACCAGGGACAGGGCGGATTGATGCTGGGCGCGGGCGCTGGGTTTCTGGGTGCGGCGGCCTTGAGCCCATTTGTGGAAGTGGCTCCGCGTGCCTCATTGGCCCTGCCGGGCGCCATGGTCGTGGGCAATTTGTTTGGATTGGGCACGGCCATGCTGGCGGATCCGCACGGCTCACACTGGGCATTGGGAGCAGGACTGGGCGGCGTGGGCTACACAGTCGGCGCGGTTTCATTGGCTTCCCAACTGCGGCCGGGATCGGATTGGCTGGGAATGTCCGCAATGGGGACTGTGTACGGCGCGGGGACCTGGCTTCTCGCCAGCCAAGCCGCTGCAACCAGCCCCGGGGCGCGGGTCGCCGGGGGCGCCATGGTCGGCGGCGTGGCAGCCGGCACACTCGCCCTGGTGGGATCGCAATACTTTCATCCCGAAGCGAAAGACCACGCCACGGCTGTAGCGGCTGCGGCGGCCGGCATGAGTGCGGGCATGGGCCTGGCGAAACTGACGACTGACAACAAGGGAACACCTGAATTGATTGGCGTATTGTCGGGCGCGGCCACTGGTTTCGCTGGCGGCGCGATCTATTCTCACTACGCCACATTGCGGCCGCCCAGTCTGCTGATGGGTGGCATAGCCAGTGGCTATGGCGTCCTGGCAGGCGCCTTGGCTCCCACCTTGGGCAACGATGCGTGGTCGAATTCGCGCCGCACGGCCGGCGGGATTTGGCTGGGCGTGGGCCTGGGCGCGCTCGGCGGGACCGCCCTGGCCGAGTGGCAAGAAATCACTTACCGACAGAACGCATTGGCCCTTTTGGCCGCGACATTGGGCGCGGGCATGGGCACCGGGGCCGGAATGATGGTGCCAGACCCGACGTCGCGGGCTGAGCGCATTGGGGCGCTGGCTGGTCCGGCAGCCCTGACCGCGGGCGCCTTTCTGCTCGACAGCAGTTTGCATCTCTCCGAGGGCGCAGGCTCACAGTGGCCGTGGCTGTCGGCCATGGGCATTGGCGTAGGGATGCTCAATGGCGGGCTCACGGCGCAGGTGATGAAGTCGCCGGACAGTTCATTGGCCCAGCGACAAACGGCAGGCGGGCTTCTCCTCGGGAGCAGTGTTGGGCTTGCCTCGGGATTGTTGCTGTCCAAGTACGTCGAGCCAACCGGCCAGGACTACTTTGCCGTTGGTGCGGCCAGCGGGCTTGGACTGGCGTTGGGGCAGGGGTTGGGTCAATTGGCGGTGGCGCCAGACCAACAGAACGCGTGGCTTCCACCCCTGCGCTTGGCCGGAGCATTGACTGGACTGGCTGGCAGCACTGTGGCCGCCCACAGCCTGCAATTGCATTGGTTGGACATGGGTGCTGCGGCCTATGGCAGTACATACGGCGCTCTGGTGGGCCTTTTCGCGTCGTCGTTGCGCCAGCCGCGCTGGTACGACGATCGGTTCAGCGAGGGCGGCGCCTACGCGGGCATGGCTGTGGGCGGGCTTGCCGCCGCGACAGTTGTGCATGCGACCGGCGCCAGCCCGGCCCAGGTCAATTTTGCCGCCGCGGCGACGGGATTGGGCATTGGCGTTGGCTATGGTCTCGGCCTGGCCTTGCCCTATGATTCCAGTCGGCCCGAGCGCGTGGGCCTGGTGGCGGGCAGTGCCGGGCTTCTTGTCGGGGCGGTCGCGCTCGACTACAAGTTGCACCTGTCGAGCGGGCAGGGGCTGGAGTCGCCGGCCCTGCTGTCCGCGACGGGTGCGTTGATCGGTGGAGTGCAGGGCGCGCTTCTGGCCGGCGCGATGGATGAAAGCGGGCTCGCTGGCCACACGCCAAGCAGCCGCCTGGCGGGCGGAGTGCTCTTTGGCGCTTCAGTGGGCGCGGGTTCGGGTTTCTTGTTGTCGCGCGTGGTGCAGCCGAGCGGCAGCGACATCCTGGTTGGCATGGGCGGCGGCGTGCTCGGGGGGACACTGGGCCTCGGCACCTCGATGCTGCTCACACAGACGGCTGGCCGCAGTGACACGCTGGCGGCCCTGGGCGGATCGCTCGGCCTCATGGCCGGCACCGCGGTGGCGGAGCACTGGGATGGCGTGCATTTGTCGGCACCGCCGCTTTTGACCGGGTTGGGTTACGGCGCTCTGGTCGGCGCGTTGGCGCCCAGCCTGGGCGACCAGACATGGTCGGGTTGGACGCGCAAGAGCGAGGGCGGCCTTCTGGTCGGCGGCGCCAGCGGGGCACTCGCCGGGACTCTGCTGGCCCAATTCACAGACGCCACCAACCAGCAGTCGGGCTTGGCTGCCCTCGGCGGGGCCGATGGCCTGGCGGCCGGTCTGGGTTTCGGGCTGCTGCTCGACGATCACAATAGCCGCGGGGCGCGGATTGGTGTGGTGGCCGGAAGTGCTGCTGGTCTGGTCGTGGGGGCCACACTGTGGCCGCGTATCACTTTGGACGACACGGATCCCTACCTGATTGGCAGTTTGGCCGCGCTCGGTATGTGGAATGGCGCGTGGCTGCCGGCGCTTGGTCGGGCCAATTTTTCCGAGGTCAGCTCCACCCAACAGGCGGGCGGACTGCTCGCTGGAGGGGCAACCGCGGCGCTGGCGGCCACGGGGCTGGCGTCTTTCTTGAGGGTCGACCAGGATTTGATCCTCGACGGGATGTTCATGGACGCCCTGTGGACCGGCGCTGCCGCGGGCGCGGGCGCCCTGGCCAGCGATCGGTCAGATGTGCGCGTGGCTGCAATGTTAGTGGGCGGGCTGACCGGCCTGGTGCTGGGGTCATCGCTCCACAACAGCATCAACATGACGGCCGAGGACGCGCCCTTGCTGACTTTGTCTTCAATGGAAGGTCTGTGGCTGGGGGCCTGGCTGCCGCATGTCCTCTTCAAGAACACAGAGGTGAATGAGCGAAATCAGATTGGAGGTCTGGTGGCAGGCGGCGCGGGCAGCTTTGCCCTGGCCACATTGGCCAGCCCCTGGGTCAAGCTCGACGGCAATGAAGCCGCGGTGGTTGGCACGTCGAGCGCCATTGGCGCGGCGCTGGCCGGAGGATCCGTGTTGCTGGCCGACGATCTTCACGACCGCCGTGGGGTTGGCATCGTGATGGGCGGAACCGCCGTAGGTCTGGGCGTGGGCGCTGTCCTCGCCCCTCGCCTGAGTCTCGATGGTGACATTGCCGGATACCTGATCGGCGGCACCCTGCTTGGTGCGGGCGAGGGTTTGGTCTTTGGCTGGGCAGGTCGAGCCTCGACGGATGCGGACTATGCCGGCGCGGCGTTGCTCGGTGGCGGTGTGGGCGCCACATTGGGATTGGCCGGCGGCCTGCGTTCGGGCGGCGGCGCGGGCCAAGGATCCGGCCGCGCGTTGGGCGCGGGCGGGTTTGCCGCCTGGGGCGCCTGGGTGGGCGCATTCAGCGGCGCTCTCATCAATCGCGATGGCCACGAGGTGACCATGGGCGGGTTGGCGGGCGCCAACCTGGGGGCGGCCATGGGCTACGGTTTGCTGGCCGAGGAATGGGTTGAGCCGCGCGATTTCGGCTGGATTTCGCTGTTTGGCGCTGCCGGCGCGGTGCTGGGCGGCGGCGTGGGTGCTGTCTTGTCGTCGAAGACAGATCCACGGCCGGTGCTGGCCGGGTTGACGATTGGCCCCGCGATTGGCCTCACGGTCGGCGCCCTGGTGCTGCCGCGGCTGCATTCCTTGATCCACAGCGAGCCGGTCAGCTTCTTCGACCTCGGCCGCCGCCAGGTGGCGGCCCTGTCAGTGACCCTGGGCGATGGGATGCCCGCAGCGGATCTGACATCGGCTGATGTGCTGGCCGGCAACGAAGGTCCGGGCTTTCTGAGCCGGACGTTCCACCACATGGGCGAGGCCTTCGAGATCACGCAATGGGCGCCTATGGTCGGGGCTCTGCCACCAACGCCCGGTGCCCCGAGTGGTTCCACACCCTTTGTCTTCGGTGTGTCGGGCTTCTGGAAGTAGTCGCGTGGGGAGCCCGCCGGCTTCGCCGGCGGCGCACCATCGTGGGAGCATCTGTGTTCTTGGTCAAGAGGAAATCCCCGGGGACCAGGGTGAATTCGACCGCAGCATGGCGTTGAGGATGGT